>ERZ778018.7-NODE-7-length-615940-cov-21.193885_pt1 | contig 615940 bp, 605 predicted proteins | sample MGYA00375748_ERZ778018 | MGnify/ENA primary metagenome ERZ778018 (study PRJEB29350, sample SAMN05509839) | bioreactor metagenome | biome: bioreactor; material: wastewater | place: South Africa: University of Cape Town | collected 2014-04-22 ...
CTTCTCAATGGAAAAACCGCCCAATCCCGGGTCAGTTCTCGGCGGAAATCAACAGCCGCTCATATATCGGCTTGCCTGCTGATGCTTGATCAGACGCGGATCGTCACGGACCAGCCGGCCTTGGTAGGTGCCGAGTGACACTAAACTTCTGCCGCTGTCGACAATAGGCGAATCGTCATCTTCCGCTCTACCCTAGGCTAATAATTAAATGGGGTAGATACGGCACAGATGATAATAAAGCCTAAACAGCTTTTCTTTGCTCTTCCATTGCCTCTTGGCAAGATGAGCGGCGGGAACGTGTCTTGGGTACCTTTCCGCGTCCGACGCTTATCGTAGTGACAGCTCCAAGGAACACGGCGAACAAACCCGCCATACCAGGGATTTGCAACGAAAAATCGACCAAGCCGTGGAGAGTGACCAGCAAGGTCGCGGAAATGCCGATGACAGATATGTAGCCGAGGCTTTTGCGGGCTCGGAGGCCTTGGAGGAGATTATTGAATACGTGCGCGTATGTAGCCAACGCTGCTGGGATGAAGATAATGCCCAACCCCACGAGCCCCTCCAGATAAAAATTATGTGCCCGTCCAAACCGGGTATAGAACCAGCCACAATCCGACGGGCGATAACTGGGGAATATGCTTTCGAACGTGCCGAAACCGGTGCCGAGCAGCCAATGATCAAGATATGCTTTCCAGGCGGAGGCATAGACGCAGAGACGCGCCTCATCGACCGGTTGCTGCTCGAGCCGTAAGAAGGCACGGCCGCCCAGTAAAGCCGCGATGAGCAGCACGATTGTCACCACAAGCATTGTTCGCCCCAATGCCCTCCATCTATGTTTCGCTGCGTCTTCCGCTCGCGGTTTGCTTCTGAATTTTCGCGCGTGATTAGCGAGATGTGCTGCCAGGAGAGGCATTGCAAGGATGTAAGCAATAAGAGTGGACAGGAGCGCGCCGCGTGATCGTGTCAAAAAGAGCGCTACGAGACAGACCATTAAACCGACAGTCCAAAGACCGGCCCGAAGGCGCTGGTCGCTTATTTCCTTTTCATCCAGCGATATGAGCTTACGCAGTGGAGAGGGATGCTCGACCTCCTGAATAACAGCGACGACCTGGGCGAGGACTGCAAGGCTGGTAATGCCCAAGAAGGTCCCGGCGGTATTCCGATTGACGAATACGCTGGTGAGACTATCGAGATAATAGATCTTATGGGATAGCAGCAGGCTGTGGGGCAGAAACCATATCTGGGCAAGCCCCAACGCGGCAAAGGCGACGCCAATCGCCGCGATGAGCCTCACTAGCCCAAGAGCGCGTTTATCGCTGTCGAAGAAGGCGAGCGAGGCTGCATAAAGCATAAAAGGGGATAGCAAGGTCAGGCTTGCGATCGCTGTTGTCGATGGCTCGACGGAGATCGCGCGCGTGGCGGTCTCCACGAGCTTGTCGGCTTCCGCCCAGATCGGATTGGCGAACGGGTTTCCGGGAAAGCTCCAAGCCTGAAAGAGCACGTATGCCGCGAGGACAATGGCGAAGCCGAAGCAAAGATTGAATGATCGCCGCGCCAAAGGGGCATGGGGAGGAGTGATCGTTGCAAGCACTGCAGCTACCCCTATAGGGATGCAGGCCAGATAAAAGGCGATCGGAGAGGTTGCGCCTTGCGGCAGGATCATCATGGCGAGCGCGAGATAGACAAAGCCGCGGCCAATCGCGCTCACTGTCGGTCCACCCGGCCGCCCGGCGGCTAAGCTACCCTTCATTCCGCGCACGTGGGAACCACTCGGGTGGTCTTACCGGAAATAACCGGCTTGACGTCGCATTTTGGCTGCGCGGGCTGAATGTGGCCCCGGCGCATGCCTAACAGCGGTGTGTTTCTATTTTTGCCGTGCTTGCCCGATTGGTTCAACTCGCGCTCGAGTTGACGTTGCATCTTCATGCGCCATTCCTGGCACTGTGGATCATTGAATTGGCAAACATATTGGGCCGATGCCTGGGATACGCAAGCTGTTGAAGCCGCAATCAACACGACAATTCTCATAGGAGCAGAAGCAGATCGTTTCCCGCAGAGCATCACCGATATGATATGACGCACAAAACCGTCCGTTTCTAGCCTCCGAGGAACATTAGCAGCGCCTCTATACGTACTCGGCCGCCGGAGTGCTGCCCGTAGAATATCTCAGTGTACCGGCAGGGACCACCCGTTCCTGAACACCTTTTTCAGCATGCAGAACTTGGTGCGGGCTTAATTGGCACCGCAGTCGCGGCACGTCATAAATATGAAGAGCCTTGTAATGGCATCGCTCTCCGCCATGATGTCAAGCTGGCTCGGTTTGTTTGAACAGTTTGGGGGTTGTCGTTAAGTAGATTCCTGCCTTGGTTATGCTGCGATCGGGATTGATGACAGCGTTGTGAAGTAAGCCTCGTCCGGCGTCTGCCGGTCAAGGCTCGAATGGGGTCTGCGGGCGTTGTAGAAGTTGGTCGATGGGGACTGTCAGGAATTCTGTGCGCGAGGCCATGATGATAGAAAGGAGAGAATCATCACATGGCTATCGAGAAAGAGCTCCTGGACCAACTGTTTGCTGGCCGCGATCCGAATGAAGTGTTTGCCCGAGACGGGTTGCTCGACGATTTGAAGAAGGCGCTTTCGGAGCGCAATCTGAACACCGAGTTGGACGAGCACCTTGAAGATGAAGGCGACGCCGGCAATGCCAATCGGCGCAACGGCCATTCAAGGAAGTCGGTGCTGACGGGTACGTCGAAGATGACGCTGTCGATCCCGCGCGACCGGGCCGGAACCTTCGATCCGAAGCTGATCGCCAAATACCAGCGCCGCTTCCCCGACTTCGACGACAAGATCATCTCGATGTATGCGCGCGGCATGACGGTGCGCGAGATCCGCGGTCACCTGGAGGAACTCTACGGCATCGACGTATCGCCGGACTTGATCTCGGCTGTCACCGACGCCGTCCTGGAAGAGGTTGCCGAATGGCAGAACCGGCCGCTCGACATCTGCTACCTGCTCGTCTTCTTCGATGCGATCCGGATCAAGATCAGGGATGAAGGCTTTGTTCGCAACAAGGCCGTCTACATCGCACTCGGCATCCTGCCGGACGGCGCGAAGGAGGTTCTGGGTATCTGGATCGAGCAGACCGAGGGCGCAAAGTTCTGGCTGCGTGTCATGAACGAGCTGAAGAACCGCGGCGCCGCCGACATTCTGATCGCTGTCGTCGACGGCCCGAAGGGCTTTCCAGAGGCCATCAACGCCGGGACTAAACAATCAGGTATTTATTGTCACGGTCAGCGGCAAGTGCCTCGAACACCCGTTCCCACACGCCGGCGTGGCACCACCGGCTGAGAAACCCGCCTGCGGTTCTCTTTTTTGTTCAGGAATGGCGCACCCGACAGGATTCGAACCTGTGACCTCTGCCTTCGGAGGGCAGCACTCTATCCAGCTGAGCTACGGGTGCGCTCGCACCGGCTCCGGAAGACCGGGACCGGTGCCCGCTGTTTAGCGGATGAACCCGCCCGCTTCAATCGGGAATCGTTCCGGCGGTTCCGCCCGACCAAAGCGGTTGCGCTCCGACCTGACGCATACCTCTATCTATCCACGCCGCCCCAGATCGCTTCCGCGGTCTTCACCACGAGGTCGAGCTTCCGCTTCTGGTCGTCCTCGGTGACTTTGTTGCCTTCCTCGGTGGAAGCGAAGCCGCATTGGGGTGCGATGCCGAGTTGCCCGATGTCGGTGAATTTCGCGGCCTCGTCGAATTTGCGCTTCATGTCGTCGAGATTCTCGAGGTCGCCCGTCTTGGTGGTGATGAAGCCCGGCATCACGCGCTTCTTTCCCTTCGGCAGGAGCCGGAGCGGCGCCAGCCCGCCGGCGCGGTCGGTATCGTATTCCATGAAATAGAGGTCGATGCCGGTCTGGTTGAAGATGGCGTCGGCGGCCGGGTCGTAGCCGCCCTCGGCGACCCAGGTGGACTGGAAATTGCCGCGGCACATATGCATGGCGATCAGCATGTCGTCCGGCCGGTCGGCGATCGCGTCATGCATCATCTTCGCGTAGCGCCCGATGAGATAATCGGCATCGAGCCCTTCAGCCGCTTTCTGGGCACGGATCTTCGGGTCGCACAGATAGGCGAAATAGATGTCGTCCATCTGCAGATAGCGACAGCCTGCATCGTAGAAAGCCTTCACCGCCTTGGCGTAGGTTTTGGTGATGTCGGCGAAAAGCGCCTCGGCATCCTGATATTCCTTCGGATGGATATCGGCCTTCGCGGTGCGGAAATGACAGACGCTCGGTCCGGGGATGGAAATCTTCGGCACCACGCCGGTGACCGATTTCAGGTAGCGGAAATGGTCGAGCATCGGATGGTCGTCGGGGAAGTCGAGCTTCTCCGTGATCGTCGGGAAGATGGGCCTGAGCTTGACGCCATGGAAGGCGACGCCCTCTTCCGGGTCACGCTCGACCAGATCCAGCCCGGTCAGGCCGTCCATGAAATCGTAATGCCAGAAGGAACGGCGGTACTCGCCGTCGGTCACCGCCATCAGGCCGGCGTTCTCCTGCACCTTGACCACATCGCGGATCGCCTCGTCCTCGACTGCCTTCAACTCCTCCCTGTCGATGCTCTTGTCCTCGAAGAAGGCCTTGCGCGCCGCCTTCACCGAGGCAGGCCTCAAAAGGCTTCCGACATGATCTGCGCGGAAGGGCGGTGTGGGCATGGTCTTTCTCCTTGATCCGAACCGGCGGCGAAGCGCCGAAGCATGATCCTTCGTAGGAGCGCGGGACGGGCCGCGCAAGCAGCGAATGCAGTTGGCTGCTTTATGCCGCGCGAGCCTTTCGCTATATTGGCCGGACCCTCCACGGAGAAGACGATGAAGCGCTCGACTGTCAACCAGATCATCCGCGAGGCCGATGATTTCATCCGCTCCTTCGGCTATCTTCTGCCGCCTTTCGCCTATTGGCGGCCGGCGGAGATGAAAGCGCGTAGCGGAGAGATCGGCGGCATCGTGGGAAGCCGCCTCGGCTGGGACATCACCGACTACGGGCGCGGCGATTTCGACGGCCTGGGCCTATTCCTCTTCACCGTCCGCAACGGGCAGGCGGCAGACCTCGAAAAGGGGCGCGGCATGCTCTACGCGGAGAAGATCATGATCTCGAGGCGCGACCAGCTCTCGCCCATGCACCGCCACGACATCAAGGCGGAAGACATCATCAACCGCGGCGGCGGCACACTGGCGCTCAAGCTTTTTATGTCCGCGCCGGACGGTTCGATCGACAAACAGGCGCCGGTTTCCGTCCCGACAGACGGTGTCGTGCGAACGCTCGGGCCGGGCGGCATCCTGCGGCTTTCCCCCGGCGAAAGCGTCACGCTTCTGCCCGGTGTCTGGCACGCCTTCTGGGCGGAGGAGAAGGACGTGCTCATCGGCGAGGTCTCGACCGTGAACGATGATTTGACCGACAATGTCTTCGCCGAGCCGGTCAGCCGCTTCTCCAAGGTGGAGGAGGACGAGGAGCCGCTCTATCTGCTTGTGTCCGACTACGAAAAATGGCTCGCCTGACCTGGTTCCGTACCGGGAAGCCGTTCGCGCGAGGAGGAAATCATGTCCGAAGTCGCCAGCATCGCCGCCGCCCTGTTCCGGCACGTCCCGCACGGCAGGCGGGTGCTCGTCGCCATCGCCGGCGCGCCGGCCTCGGGCAAGTCGACGCTTGCCGCCGCACTGGCCGAAGCGCTGGGCGCTGGAGGTCACAGCGCAATTGCCGTGCCCATGGACGGGTTTCATTATGACGATTCCGTTCTCGACCGCCTCGGCCTGCGCGCGCGCAAGGGCGCGCCGGAAACCTTCGATTTCGCCGGCCTGGAAAACCTGCTTGCAAGGCTGAAACGCGGCGATGCCGACATCGCCATCCCGCTCTTCGATCGTTCGATGGAACTTTCCCGCGCCGCCGCCGACATCGTGCCGGCACAGACGAAGTTCATCCTCGTGGAGGGAAACTACCTCCTTCTCGACGAGGCGCCGTGGTCGAAGCTCCGCCCGCTCTTCGATTTCGCCGTCTTCCTCGACGTGCCGCGCGAGGAACTCGAGCGCCGCCTGTTGCAGCGCTGGGTCGACCACGGCCGCGCCGACGGTCCTGCCTGGGTTGCCTCCAACGACATGCCGAATATCGACCGCGTCCTGGCCAAGCGGCTGCCGGCCAATCTGGTGGTGCAGGCGATGGTGAAGGACGCTGCCTGAAAGCCAGGGCCCGTGGACGGCGCGCAGGCGGATGAGATGACGGCCGAAGAGCGCGAACCGCGGATGAAGGAATGGATTATCAGTCCCGGTACGTCGAGCCTTCCTCGTCGAGGATGAGCTTCAGTTCGCCGAGATGCCTGGCCGCCTGCGGCACCGGATAATTGTCCATCTCGATGCCGACCTTCTCCGCCACCGCGTCGGGCAGCACGCGGAGCGGCCTCCCGGTCCACAGCGCCTTGATGTAGGTCTCGCAGGCGCGCTCGAAATAATAGAGCCGGTCGAAAGTGTCGGCGGCCGTGTCGCCGATGACAAGCACGCCGTGATTCCCCATCACCATCACCTTGACCTTGGGGTCGGCCAGGAGCGCGGCGCAGCGTTCGCCCTCCTCCTCGAAGGCGAGCCCGCCATAATGCGCGTCCACCACATGGCGCTTGAAGAACATCGCGGAGTTCTGGTCGATCGGCGGCAGGGTGGAGTCCGCCAGCGAGGCGAGCACCGTGGCGTGGACGGAGTGCACATGCATGACGCAGCGCGCATGGCGACAGCGGCGGTGGATCGCCCCGTGCAGGCCCCAGGCGGTCGGGTCGGGTGCGTCCGGCCTCTCCATCGTCTTCGGGTCGTCGGCGTCGATCAGGAGGAGGTCGCTGGCGCGGATGCGCGAGAAATGCATCAGGTTCGGATTGATCAGGAATTTCGTTCCGCCTTCGTCGACGGCCAGCGAGAAATGGTTCGCCACCGCCTCGTGCATGTTCAGCCTTGCCGTCCAGCGGAAGGCCGCTGCCAGATCCACCCGCTCCTCGTAGTAGGGCAGGTTGGAGCGGCGCTCGGCGGCGAGGTGGGTGATGCTCATGGCGATCCTCCGATTGTCTTGCACCAGCATGCCCCGTTGTCCGAAAACCTTCAACCGGCAAAGCCGGCGGCGGCCGGCCGGATTTTCAAACGGGCACTCAGCTCACCGTGTCGAACAGCCGCAATATGAAGGATATTTGATAGATGATCGTGCCGATGACGAGCATGGCATGGAAAGTCCGGTTCCTGGTCGCCATGGCCGCGAGGCACAAGACAACGAATACCGGCAGGCGGACGAGATATTCCGTGCCGAAGGATTCCAGGTGCTGCCGGCCCTTGATGAGCGTGTCGGCATAATCGAACAGGTAGGTCGAGGCGAGGATGCCGAAGAACCAGATGCGCTTGGAGAGGAAGTAATCCTCATAGCCGCTGTAGTCGGCCATGCTTTCGGGGAAGAGGAAGGCGCAAAGCAGGAAGAGCACGATCGAATAGGAGACCAGGAAGAGATAGATGCCGAACGTCCATTCGCCGATATGGTAGAGGCCGAATTCCCACCACCAGAAATGCACCAGCATCAGGAGCACGGAGAGCGTCCAGCCCAGATGCACCGCATAGACCGGCGTGCGATGCGGATGCTGGACGATTCGCGCGACGCCGGACAGCAGCCGCGTCACGCCGAGCCCGATCACCATGCCCATGACGATGCGGACATGAGGGAATATCTCGGCGGCGGGTGTTTCGATCGCCATTGCTAGGGGCTCGCCATTGTTCGGATAGGCGTCATTCCGAGCATGTCAGGATTGGCTGCGCGTCGGCGCCCTTCGTCTGGTCGTAGAGGGAGGCCTCCTTGCCTTTCGACCACCAGATATACTGGCCGGAGGCGTAGCGCGCGCCCGAGCCCGACATGACCAGCACGAAAATGCGCTTCACCCCATCGACGGGAACGATGGCGAGGTGGTCGGGCTCGACATTGAGATATTCGACATCGATCGCCTCGCCGGCGCAGTCGTAGCGCGCATTCGTGCGCATGTTCGGGCTGCCGTCCTCGACCGTCACCGCGATATGGGGAGCGTCGGCGGCGAAGGCGGCCGCCCCTAATGGGGCTACAAGAAGCACGAGAATCCCGTAAAGGCAGGCAAGAGAAATATTCGACAAATTCGGTCTCCTTTCGGCATGCTCTGCACGAAACGGCAAGCACGTCCAGTAATGTGCTGTTACGTTTGGTGAAAATACTGTCATATTTCGCATTTTAGCCATCACATGACCATTGAATGACCCGGCTGCAGCCGGCTTCCCATCACATTGCATGGTTGAACTGGGCACGATTGAACTGGGGCTACGCCCAGGAACGATCCTGATCCCGAAACGATTCTGGCCAATGACGGAAAGGCAGAACCATGTTGAAGACCATTTTCCTCGCATCCGTGATGACGCTGGCGCTCTCGGCCGCGGCCGGCGCACAACAGCCGCCGGCCTCTCCGAGCCCTGCTCCCGCCCAGACCCAGCAGGCGCCGAGCACCGGCGCGCCGACGATCACGGTCGTCAACATCGTCGACGTCGAGCAATTGCCGCCCGAGACGAAGACACAGGTCGACCAGTATGTCGCCAAGCAGGGCAATGACGGTCTGCAAAAGCTGCGCCAGTCGATCGATTCGACACCTGAGGCGAAATCGGCGCTTCAGCAGAAGGGCATGACCTCCAGGCAGGTTGTCGCCGCGAGCCTCGACGACAATGGCACGCTGACCCTGATCACGAAAAAGAAGGCGAGCTGACCCGGAGGCGGACCGGCCCTGATCCATGGCCGTTCAATCCATGAGAGCCTGCGCGGTGCTGCTGGCAACCGGCCAGACCTCGATCGCACCGCGCACGATCATGTCGAGCGCGACATAGAGGATCACGGCAAGCCCGAGATAGGCGATCCACCGGTGGCGGTGGAGCAGCTTTGCGATGAAGGAGGCGGCAAGCCCCATCAGCGCGACCGAGAGCGCGAGGCCGGCAACGAGCACGGCGGGGTGCTCACGCGCCGCGCCCGCCACCGCCAGAACATTGTCGAGCGACATGGAGACGTCGGCCACCACGATCTGCCAGACGGCCTGGCCGAAGGTCTTGCGCTTCATGCCCTCGGCGGCCGTCGTCCCGTCGTGCGGCAGGGCCGCGTCCGGGTCGCCGGGCGCTTCCCTGAGGTCGCGCCAGAGTTTCCAGCATACCCATAAGAGCAGGACGCCGCCGGCAAGCAGCAGACCAAGAATCTTGAGGAACTCTGTCGCCAGAAGCGCGAAGACGATGCGCAGAACCGTCGCGGAGAGGATACCGATCAGGATGACCTTGGCGCGGTTGGCCCTGGGCAGGCCGGCCGCCGCCAGGCCGATGACGACGGCGTTGTCACCCGCCAGTACCAGATCGATCGCTATGACTTGAAAGAATGCGGTTATGGCTTCCGGCGTGACGAGATGCATTCCGCTGTTCATCGCCGGGCGCGCCCGGACCCTCTTCCTATGTTCTACCAGCCGGATTGCAGCGGAACGCTGCATCGGAAAATCACGATCCGGCGATCGCAGATCGATCGACGATCCCGGAACGACGCCCGCCGATTGAAGATCAATCGAACGACAAAACCGTGTGGCGCTGGAAGTCCCCTCTTCGCGCAGCCTTCGCGATCCTGTCGTCGCATTTAGGAACCGATCCGGCCGTGCACAAGGAGCACGAGCGAGCTTCCGTCATTTTGACGCGCTGAGCGCGATCCGGATGAACGGGGCGGCAGGGTCGGCCCTGACCGGATTTTACCTGCAGGCCGATAGGGGCTTTTCGTTTCGCACGCTCCGGCATAGTTTGCCCTCGCATTTCGAAAGGGTAGCCATGTCCGCCAGCACCGACCGCGTTCTCTCCACGCTCGACAGCAATCTCGACGCCAGCCTCAGGCGACTGTTCGAACTCGTCTCCATCCCCTCGATCTCGACCGATCCGGCCTTTGCCAAGGATTGCCGCAAGGCGGCCGAGTGGCTGGTGAAGGATCTCGAGACGATCGGTTTCACCGCGAGCGTGCGCGACACCAAGGGTCATCCGATGGTGGTGGCGCACCATCCCGGCCCTGACGGCAATGCGCCGCACGCGCTCTTCTACGGCCATTACGACGTGCAGCCGGTCGACCCGCTCGATCTGTGGGAAAACGACCCCTTCCAGCCTGCCGTGCGCGAGGCCGGCGGGCGCCCCGGGGGACGTAGAGTCATCACCGGCCGCGGTTCGGCCGACGACAAGGGACAGTTGATGACCTTCGTGGAGGCCTGCCGCGCCTACAAACAGGTGAACGGCTCCCTGCCCTGCGAGATCACCATCCTCTTCGAGGGCGAGGAGGAATCGGGCTCGCCCTCGCTGAAACCCTTCCTGGAGGCCAACGCCAAGGAACTGAAGGCCGATTTCGCGCTGGTCTGCGACACCGGGATGTGGGACGCCGAGACGCCGGCGATCTCGACGGGCCTGCGCGGGCTGGTCGGCGAGGAGATCACCGTCAAGGCCGCGAATCGCGACCTGCATTCGGGGCTTTACGGCGGCGCGGCCGCCAACCCGATCCACATCCTGACCAGACTGCTCGCCGACATGCACGACGAGACGGGCCGGGTGACCATCCCCGGCTTCTATGACGGCGTCGACGAGACGCCGCCGGATATCCTCAAGATGTGGGAAGGGCTCTCCGGCCGGCCAGAGAGCTTTCTTACCGATATCGGCCTTTCGATCCCGTCGGGCGAGAAGGGCCGCTCGGTGCTGGAACTCACATGGGCGCGGCCGACGGCCGAGATCAACGGCATTTTCGGCGGCTATACCGGCAAGGGCTTCAAGACGGTGATCCCGGCGGAGGCCTCGGCAAAAGTCTCCTTCCGGCTTGTCCATCGGCAGGATCCTGCCAAGATCCGCGCCGCCTTCCGCGCTTTCGTCAAGGAACGCATTCCCGCCGACTGCTCGGTCTCCTTCCAGGAGCACGGCTCCTCGCCGGCGATCCAGCTTTCCTACGATTCGCCCGTCCTGAAAACGGCGAAGGCGGCACTCGACGCGGAGTGGCCGAACAAGGCCGTGATGGTCGCCATGGGCGGCTCGATCCCGATCGTCGGCGATTTCCAGAGCTTCCTCGGCATGGAATCGCTTCTCGTCGGCTTCGGCCTGCCGGACGATCGGGTGCACTCGCCCAACGAGAAATACGAGCTTTCCTCCTTCCACAAGGGCCAGCGCTCCTGGGCGCGTATCCTCTCGGCCCTTGCCGAGGCGCGCGCCGCCGGCAAGCTGCCGGCTTAGCTGGTCAATCCAGATTGGAATTTTAATGACGATCCGTTTCCACAAGAACGATCTGCCGGACCTTTCGAACTACGATGTCGATGCGGTCGCCATCGACACCGAGACGCTCGGGCTCAATCCATACCGCGACCGGCTCTGCGTCGTGCAGATATCGCCGGGCGACGGTTCGGCCGACGTGATCCAGATCGCGCAGGGGCAGCGGAAGGCGCCGAACCTGGCCGCCATCCTGCGCAACCGCAAGATCACCAAGCTCTTCCACTACGGCCGCTTCGACATCGCCGTGCTCTACCATGCTTTCGGAATCATGGCCGAGCCGGTCTTCTGCACCAAGATCGCATCGCGGCTTACCCGCACCTATACCGACCGGCACGGACTGAAGGACCTTTGCTCGGAACTGATCGGGGTGAGCCTGTCGAAGGTGCAGCAATCCTCCGACTGGGCGGCGGAGACGCTGTCGCCCGAGCAACTGGAATACGCGGCTTCGGACGTGCTCTACCTGCACCAGTTGCGCGACAAGCTTGCGCAGCGCCTCGCCCGCGAAAATCGTGTCAAGGAGGCGGAAGCCTGCTTCCGCTTCCTGCCGACACGCGCCAAGCTCGATTTGATGGGCTGGCCGGAGGCGGATATCTTCGCGCATTCGTAAGAGAGCGGTCTCTCAGACGCATGTGAAAGCTGCGCAGCCGCGTACCCCCACCCCTAGCCCCTCCCCACAAGGGGGAGGGGAACTTCGCCCTGCGTCTGAGCGCAAACCTCGACGATTTATCCCCGCAAGCAATGCCAGTGTCCCCCTCCCCCTTGTGGGGAGGGGCTAGGGGTGGGGGTACGCAGTCGTCCCGGCTTCTCGGACGCTCGTTTCACCCGACCCCGACATAGTGCCTCACCATGGCCGGGTCCTCGCGCAGTTCGGCGACGCTGATCGTCTTCACGCTGCGGCCGTTCTCGATGAAGGCCACCCTGTCGGCGACCGGCAGGACGGCGTCGACGCGCTGCTCGACCAAAAGCGTGGAAACGCCGCGCTCCCTCAATGCCGCCACCGTCTCGCGGATCTTGGTGATCGCCGAGGGCATCAGGCCTTCGGTCGGCTCGTCGAGCAGGAGCACTTTCGGCTCGATCGCCAGTGCACGCGCCATGGCCAACATCTGCTGCTCGCCGCCCGACAGCGTGCCCGAGCGCTGGTTCAGCCGCTCGCGCAGGACGGGGAAGAGGTCGAGCACGGCGTCGCGGGTTTGCCTGCCCTTGCCCCTCGTCATCAACCCGATTTCGATATTCTCCGCCACCGTAAGCTCGGCGAAAAGCCGGCGTCCCTGCGGCACGTAGGCAACGCCATGACGAGGCACCTCATGCGCTGGCAGTTTCGTCAGTTCCGTTCCCTCCAGCGCGACGGAGCCGGAGGTTGCCCGCACCAAGCCCATGATGGTCTTCAGGAGCGTGGTCTTGCCGGCGCCGTTGCGGCCGAGCAGGCAGAGCACCTCGCTTTGGCGAAGTTCGAGCGAGACATCGCGCAGCACCTGCACGCTGCCATAGGAGGCGGTGAGCCCTTCGACCTTCAACAGTTCAGCCATCGGCCGCCGCTCCGAGATAGGCGTCCTGCACGGCCGGATTGTCGCGGATTTCCGCAGGCGTGCCTTCGGCGAGGATGCTGCCGCGCTCGAAGACCGTGATCGTTTGCGCAAGCTCCATGACAAGCGGCATGTTGTGCTCGATCAGGAGCACGGTGGCGTCCTCGGCGATCCGGCGCACCAGCATGACGAAGCCTTCGATCTCGCCATCGGAAAGGCCCTGGGTCGGCTCGTCGAGGATGAGCAGGCGCGGCTTCAGCGCCAGCCCCATCGCGACTTCGAGCAGACGCTGGTGGCCATAGGCGAGGTTACCGGCCGTTTCATGCGCGCGGCCGGCGAGGCCGGTGCGTTCCAGCGCGTCCATGACGCCGCGCCTCAGCGATGCCGAGGCAAGGCCGCCTCCATTCAAAAGCGCCCGCTGCACCGAGAGCGCGACATTGTCGAAGACGGTCAGCTTTCCGAAAATCGAGGTGATCTGGAACGTATAGGCGATGCCCTTGCGGACGCGCTTGTGCGCTGGAAGTACCGTGATGTCCTCGTCGTCGAAGACGACTTTTCCCGCGCTTGGCGGAAAGCGCCCGCAGACGAGGCTGACGAAGGTGGTCTTGCCGGCGCCGTTCGGGCCGATGATGGCGCGGATTTCGCCCGGCCGGAGCGTGAAATCCACGCTGTCGACAGCCTTCAGCCCGCCGAAGGAGCGGCTGAGGCCGCGCGTCTCGAGAAGCGGGGTCACGGCAGCCATGGCAGCCACCTTTCCCGCACCGTTCCGAGCACGCCTTTCGGGAAATAGAGGACGAGCAGGATCAGCGCGACGCCGACGAAGAGCAGATAGGCGGTGGTGTAGTTCGAGGTGATGTCGACGACGTAGTACATGAAGAGCGTGCCGACCAGCGGCCCGAGCGCGGTGGCCGCGCCGCCGAGCAGCACCCACAGGAGCGGCAGGATCGAATACTGGATGGTGGCGAAAGTGGCGCCGACATAGCCGAAGAGGATGGCGTAGGTCGCGCCGGCCGCCGCGCACAGCGCGCCGGAGAGCACCACCGCCGCGAGCTTTGCGGCGAAGACGTTGTAGCCGAGCATGCGGACGCGATCCTCGTTCTCGCGGATGGCGACGAGTACGCGTCCGCGCGGCGCGCGCACGATGGCGTGCGTCACAGCAAGGGCCGCCGCGAACAACGCCAGCGCCGCGAAATAGCGGGTCGTCGGGTCGGTCAGGTCGAGGGTCCCGAACTGGCGCGCGGCTGGGCGAAGCGAAAAGCCCTGGTCGCCGCCGGTATATTCGTTGAAGTAGAGGATCACCAGGTAAAGCACCTGCGCGAACATCAGCGTGACGATCATGAAGGCGACGCCGGTGGTGCGAAGCGCCAGAAGCCCGATGACGAGCGCCAGTGCCGCGCCGGAGACGATGCCGGCCACGAGCCCCCCCGCCACGTTCCAGCCGAGTATCGACATGGTCATTCCGGCTCCGTAAAGACCCGCGCAGAAGAACATGGCATGGCCGAGGCTGAGCAGGCCGGTATAGCCGAAGGCGAGATTGTAGCCCATGGCGAAGACGGCCAGCACCAGGACGCGCGAGAAGACGGCGCGGTGATAGTCAGGCAGGACATATTGCAGCGCCACGAGCGCGAGGACGACCGCGACGTGAAGCAGGACGGCCGTCATCGGCCGGTCATTGCGGATGGCCGCGCCGCTCATCGCGCGCCCCTTCATCGCGCAGTGGTCCCAAATAGGCCCTGCGGGCGGAAGACCAGCACCAGCGCGACGAAGAGGGTCGCCAGCATCTTGGCGAGCGTCGGCGAGAAGAAGACCGCGACGATGCCGTCCGACAAGCCGATCAGCACGGCCGCCACGACCGTGCCGCGAAGCGAGCCCAGCCCGCCGATGATGACGACGATAAAGGACAAAAGCAGCGGGTCGGTGCCCATCAGGTAGTCCGCCTGCTGGATGGGCACGATCAAAACGGCGGCGATCGCGGCGAGCATGGCGCCGAGCGCGAAGACGCCGGCATAGACCTTGTCCACCGGGATGCCGAAGGCCTGCGCCGTCTCACGGTCATATTGCGTGGCGCGCATGACCAGCCCGATGCGGGTGCGGGTCAGCACGAACCACGTTGCCAGCATGACGAGGATCGAGGCGGCGATGATGGCGAGCTTGTAGGCGGAATAGCCGAACCAGGGCAGCGTGATGCGGAAATCGAAAGGGGCGGGGACGGCGCGCGCCTCCGGCCCGTAGAACATCAGCGCAAGCTGCTCGAAGATGTAGAGCATGCCGATGGTGGCGACGATGGTCGCTTCCGGATCGTAGTTCAGCCGGCGCAATACCAGCCGCTCGGCGACGAGCGCGATGGCGCCGACCACGAGCGGCGCCAGCACCAGCGCCAACAGGAAGTCGAGCGCCGGATCGCCGGCGACCATGCTGGAGAACCACCAGGCGAACACGGCGCCGAGCATGAAGAACTCGCCATGGGCGACGTTGACGATACGCATCACGCCGAAGACCAGCGACAGCCCAAGCGCCGTCAGCGCCAGCACCGCGGAACTGACGAGGCCTTCAAGGACGGCGAGCAGGAGATGGGGTCCGAAAGCCATCAGTCTTCCTCGACCGGCGGCCATAGGCGAGCCGTGTGGGCAAGGGCGAGGATCGTCACGGCTTCATCGCGAATTTCATAAACCATGCGGTAATTGGCGTGCGGAATAATCCCGCGTCTCAGCCAGACTTCCGCGTACGGATACAAGGCTGTTGGCGAGCCAATTTCTACCTTCGTCATCCTCGATCCTGTCCCGAGGATCTGCCATGGAGCAGGTTGACGCTGCGGATATTTTTCTCGCCCCGGCGCAGCGAAATCTCTCACCCCAAGCAAATCCTCGGGACAGGCCCGAGGATGACGGTGGCATGCGATCGGCCCAAATGCAGGAAATGATCCCCCTGCGATCACGTTTAACGTCAGCGGGCCATCGAATATTCAAGCGTCTGCCTCACGGTCCTTACGCTCCAGATCTTCGATGTGAGCCTGCATCCGGGCTTCGACCTCTTCACTCGAGAAGACCCGGCCGGCCGCAATGTCCGCCCGTGCCCTTTCGACCTTGCGCCGCAGGAATTCAACATAATCACGGTCCTGCTCGACATAGTCGCGCATGACAAGGCTCACCGGTCAGGGCTCACAGCTTCTCGGTCGTATAATCGCCTTCCGGTTCGTACATGCCGTCCGCGATCGAGGTGCGGTGCACGACGGTCAGCTTCTTGTCCTCGAATTTCGAGATGTTCTGGTGGCCGAAGCACTGGTGGATCTTGCCGTTGAAGGTCTTGTCGCCCTGCGGATGCTCCTTGCCTTCGGCGAAGGCGGTCATCGCCTCGGTTGCCTCGATCAGCTTCTTCTTGTCGTCCGGCCCCTGATAGCCGGAATCCTCCATCGCCTTCTTGATGACGTAGAGCGTCTCCCAGCAGCCGAACATGTGGCCGGCGGTCGAGACGTCCTTGGGGTCGCCCTTGGCGGCGCCATTGTCGTCTATGCCGACATGGTCGCGGTAGAATTTCTGTGCCTCGCCCGCATTCGCCTGCAGGTAGCGCGGAGAGCCTTCCCAGAAATGGCTGCCGTTCAGGAATTCAAGCCCGGGCGTCGCCATGTCGACGGCTTCCAGCGAATCGATGAAGCTGAAAAGCTGCGGCCCCTTCGAGCCGTAGAATTCGCCCATCTCCTTGACGAAGGTCAGCACGGCCGGGCCGACCATGACATGATAGATCACGTCCGTATCGGTCGGGATCTGCGGGAAATAGCGGGTGAAGGACTTTTCGGTCGGGGGGATGGCGATCTGCGCCACTACCTTGCCACCGGCCTTCTCTATCGCCGGCGGCAGGTTGTCGCGGTGGTCGTAGCCGAAGGCGTAGTCGGGGAATATCTGCGTCACCCTCTTGCCGAGGCTGCCGACGATGAAGGGCGCCACCGACATGACCTGCGACTTCACGTCGGTGATGCCGGGCTGGAAGACATAGCGGTTCATCTTGCCCGATGCGACCTGATGGCCTTCGCTCACCACGTAATAAGGCATCTTGAGCTCGCCGGCCGTCGGCCCGTTGGCGATGACGACGTTGGAGAACAGCGTGCCGAAGACGACATCGACCTTATGCTCGGAGGCGAATTTCTCCATCACCTCGGTGCCGCGCTTGGCGTCGGTGCCGTCATCCTCGATGATCAGCTGGATCGGCCGCCCGTTGATGCCGCCGGCATCGTTGATCAGCTTCACGGCTGCATTCGTGGTGCGCTCGTACCAGCGGCCATAGGCGGCGCCGATGCCGGTGCGGTGGCATTCGAAGCCGATCTTGATCGGCTCGGAGGAGGCGGCCTGCGCATAGCGCACGAAACCCGGCGCTGTGCCGAGCGCGGCGGCTGCGCCCAGACCCCCTGCCAGTCCCTTCAACGCCGTGCGGCGCGTCAGCGGCTTCGTCAGAATATGGCTGGATTTGCGATTATCGGTCATGCCGGTTCCCCTTTTCATTAGATCCCGACCGCATTTTCATGCCTTCCGAGCGCTGTTCCGGGCGGGCGGAAAATTGCATGTGTACAAACTAAATCATCAAACATTCCGGCTGGCAATAGAGCGCCGCGAAGCGCCTCGAATCAATGATTTGACCTGTTCATGCGCCGGTCGGCGATGCGAGCAGCCAGAGTCCGAACACCGTATAGAAGACCATCAGGAGCGCAAGCGGGATCTGGCTGAGCACCGCCTTGCGGGCCGAGCCGTGCAGGCGCCAGGCGATGACATGCGCGACCAGCACCGCCAGCACATGGCCGGCGATGATGACCGCCGCCTGCGCATTCCAGATCGCCCATGCCGAATCGTAGCCGGCGACGATGCCGGCATGGACATGCATGCCCGCTGTGCCGAACAGATCCCATCCCCGGGCCAGCGGATCGGAGATGGCGGCCAGCGCATATTGTGCGTTGACGAGGATTTCGGTGAGATTGTGGGCGATGTGGTAGGCGAGCGAGATCGGGATGATCGACCACGCGAGCGCTCCTGCCGTGCGCCCGAAGGAGACCGCGCTGCCGCAAAGCAGGCGGCCGAGCCACACGGCAAGGAGAAAGGCGCCGCAAAGCACGACGGCCATGCCGATCAGCCCGGCCGTGTTGACGCCGATGACCGCCGAGCGGCCGGGAAAGTCGAGCGGGTTGATGCCGACGAAGCCGAGCCAGGCGAACGTGCGCGACAGCCCGTCGAAGGAAACCGAACTCAGCGCAAGCAGGAGAAAGATGATGCCGCTCGGCGGCAGCGCCTCTGCCGAAGTCAGGCGGGCGCCGGGGAGGGCGAGGCCGATCGACCGGTCGCGCGCCTTTTCATCCTTGCGTCCCGAAAACAGGGCGAGCCGCGATATCATGAGGAAAAAGGCCGAAAGGCATTCGCCCTGCCGCATCCAGGCAGAATAGCCGAAGGCGAGCATGGCCGCGAGGTTGCCAGCGAAATAGACGACAAGGATCGTGGCCAGCCGGGCCGGGTCCTCCGGGGCCGGATAGACCAGTTCCAGCCATGCGAAGGCGAGGAAAAGAACCGCCGCCGGCCAATAGGCGAGGCCGCCGGGAAGCGTCGCTCCGCTATCCTCCCTTCCGTTTCGCCCGGTGAGCACGGCCAGAAGCCGGTAGGGACCATACCACGGGTTGATCCAGAACCAGAGATCGCCGACCAGCCCTTCCACGATCGCCAGCGCCCCCCACAGGATCGTCCAGAAGACCAGCGGCAGCGGGTTGGAGAGCGGGTCGCGGCTACCCCACCACCCGGCGAGAATAAGGGAAATGAATCCGGCAAAGGAAACCCAGGAAAGGACAAGCCGCCACTCGATTGGCGCTGAAAAGAGCGGTCGGCGCCATGCTGCCAGCCGCGTGAGCGGGCCGGGCGGCACGGCTGCGAGAATGGCGAAGCTCAGTGCCACGGCCAGCGCCCCGCCGGCAAGGTAATAGCCTGTCGGCAACAGAAGGACGAAACCGGCATCGCCGGCGTGGGCAAGCGCCGGCCCGACCGAAGCGAGCGCAAGGCCGACGCCGAAAGCGGCCACGCAGCCAAAATGCCTCGTCCTGCTTTGCCGCATGAACCGCCGCCCCGAAAATCCGATCGCCTGCCATTACGCAGCGCAAAGGCGCTCGACGTCAATCATTGGGAGCCTTCTTGGCCTTCCGGCCGCGCCATCCATCATGCCGCATGGACCGGCCGGCCCGGCCGGCTTAAGAAGAAGCAAGAGGAAAGGGGCCTATGCGTTTCGGTTTGCCAGCCCTGCAGATTTTCGTGCGCCTCGCTTGCGTCCTTTCGCTGGCGCTGGTGGCCTTTGGCCATGACCCGCTGGTGCTGCCGCGCACCGATACGCTCGCCATTGCGGCCCACGCTTTTCCCGATGGCTCCCTGCCGGTCATATGCACGACCGACACCGCCGGAAAAGGCGATCACACCCAGGCGCATCGCAATGGTTGCGACGCCTGCCGCATCTCGTCCTCCTTCTTCCTCCCGGCGCCGGATTGCGTGGCTTCGATCGAACGGATCGGCATGCCGGCCGTTCTTCCGCTTCCATCGGCGCCGCCCGTCATCCGCGCGGCCTATCCGCCTTCGGCTCCTCCGCAAGCGCCTCCGCTGGCCTGATCGTCGGGCGGGAACCCGTCCCGCCATTTCCCATCCAATCATTCATCGGGCGGCCGGTTCACACGGTCGTCCACCGTTCGCCGGCAGGACCGCGCCTGGAACGCGCGTCCTTCCGGCCTGCAAGGAAACGAAAATGCTGAAAACCATCCTTCTCGCCGCGGCAGGCGCATTGTTCGCCACCACCGCCTTCGCCCATGTCACGCTGGAAACGCGCGAGGCCAAAATCGGCTCGGGCTACAAGGCCGTCTTCCGCGTGCCGCATGGCTGCGCGGGCTCTGCCACCGTCAAGCTTCGCGTCCAGATCCCGGCAGGCTATATCGGCGTGAAGCCGATGCCGAAAGCCGGCTGGAAGCTCGATATCGTCAAGGGCAAGTATGACAAGGCCTACGATCTCTACGGCCATTCGGTCAGCGAAGGCACCACGGAGATCGACTGGACGGGCAATCTGCCCGACGATTATTATGACGAGTTCGTCATGAGCGGCTTCCTGTCCGATTCACTGCCGGCCGGCGAGATGCTCTATTTCCCCGTCGTCCAGGAATGCGAGAAGGGCGTGACCCGCTGGATCGAGAAGCCGGCCAAGGGCGCCGATCCGGATTCGGTCGAACACCCGGCGCCGGCCGTGAAGCTTTTGCCGAAAAAGTAGGACAAATGGAAAGGCCGCGACCTTTCGCGGCCTTTCCTCATTTGCGATCCGCCATGACCCGGTTTCACATATCCGCAATGCAGCAGAGGGTGGCACACACGCTGCTGGGCGCGATTCTCCTGACGTTCTGCGTCGTCGGTCAGGCGCTCGCGCATGCAGCGCTCGTCGCTTCCGATCCGGCGGACGGCGCCGTGCTGGCGAAGGCACCGGCCGAATTGTCATTGACGTTTGACGAGCCGGTGTCGCCGCTCATCCTCAAACTGGTCGAGCCGGGCGGTAGTGAAGCAGCGCTCGGCAAGCCGAGATTCGACGGCAACCGGCTGGTGCTGGCCGCGCCGCACGATCTCGGACAGGGAAGCTATGTTCTTTCCTGGCGCGTCATTTCCGAAGACGGGCATCCGGTCGGCGGCGCCGTGGTCTTTTCCATCGGCATGCCGAGCGGCAGCGGGGTGGTGGCGCCGGAGGCGATCGATTGGCCGTTGCGCGCTGCGATCTGGTTCTGTCGCGTCCTCGTCTATGGCGGTTTGTTCGCAGGCGCCGGCGGCGCGTTCTTTCTGGTGTGGCTTGCGGGCGGCGCTCGGAGAGCGCGAAGCTTCGTCGCCGGCGCATGCGTGGCCGGGCTGATTGCCGCCGGCCTCTCGGTGGGCCTTCTCGGCGTGGACGCGCTCGATCTTCGCCTCCTTTCCCTGGCGGAACCGCAGGTCTGGGCCACGGCGCTCTCGACCAGCTACGCGCTCACCGCATTCTTCGCGGCCCTTTCCATGTTCGCAGCGCTTTGGGCACTCTATCCGCGCGGGCCACGCGAGGCGCGCGCCGCTTCCGCGCTCGCCATGGCCGCGGCCGGGTTGGCGCTCGCTTCGAGCGGCCATGCGGCGACGGCCGATCCGCAATGGCTGACGCGGCCCGCCGTCTTCATCCATGCGACGGCAATCGCCTTCTGGGTTGGCGCGCTGGTGCCTCTCGCTGCGCTCTTCGCAAGGAGAGATCCAGCAGCAAGCCCCGCGCTTCGGCGCTTTTCCGCGGCCATTCCCTATGTTCTGGCGGCGTTGCTGGCAGCCGGCATCGTGCTGGCGGTGGTGCAGATCGGCCATTTCGAGGCGCTGGTCTCGACGGCCTATGGCCGGGTGCTTCTGGTCAAGCTGGCGCTGGTCGCGCTCCTGCTTATCCTGGCCGCCTTCAACCGATGGCGGTTGACAAAGCCCGTCCTTGCCGCCGACGCACGAGCCGAAAAGCGCTTCGTCCGTTCTGTCGCCGGTGAGATCTTTCTGGTCACGGCGATCCTCTGTGCGGTCGCGCTGTGGCGCTTCACGCCGCCGCCGCGCGCGCTCGCCGATGCCGCGCTCGCCGATGCCGCGCCCGTCCCTCCCGTCTCCGTCCATATCCATGCCGAGCGGGCGATGGCCAGCGTCACCGTCTCGCCGGGACGCGCCGGGTCCGTTTCCGTCTCGGCCTTCGTGGTTGGCGGCGATCTCGAACCGCTCGACGCAAAGTCAGTGACGCTTTCCTTCTCCATGCCGTCTGCCGGCATCGAACCGATCCGGCGAGAGGCACACAAGCTGGATCAGGGCCAATGGCGGGTCGACGGGCTACGCTTGCCGGTCGCCGGGCGGTGGGACGTTTCGGTCGACATCCTGATCTCTGATTTCGAGAGCGTTACGCTGAAGTCGGAAATCACGCTGCGCTGAACGGCCGCGTGCTTTGCAGCAAGGCCTCTGCCGTGCAAAGAAGGCGCCAGACAATTCGCGAGGCGCAGATGAACGGGGAAAGCCGGGAAAAGTCCTTTCTCGTCGGCCGTGCCGCAATGGCCGCCCGGCCGCTCACGCCAGCGCTTTATCCGGTGGCGACCCCGATCGGCAATCTCGGCGACATCACCTTGCGCGCGCTGGAGACGCTGGCGGCGGCCGATATCCTCGCCTGCGAGGACACGCGCGTGACGCGGGTGCTGCTCGAGCGATACGGCATCAGGCAAAAGCCGATCGCCTATCACGAACACAACGAGGCGGAGGCCGGGCCACGGCTGATCGCGGCGCTGAAGGAAGGCCGCAGCGTAGCACTCGTTTCCGATGCCGGCACGCCGCTCGTCTCCGATCCCGGCTACCGGCTGGTCGCGGCGGCGCTGGAGGAAGGCATCCGCGTCGTCCCGATACCCGGCGCTTCTGCCGTAATGGCGGCCTTGACGCTGTCCGGCCTGCCGTCGGATTCTTTTTTATTTGCCGGCTTTCTTCCGGCGAAGGAAGGGCAGCGCCGCCATCGGCTGGAAACGCTCAGGAACGTGCCGGCGACGCTTATCTTCTTCGAATCCCCGCGCCGGCTGGCTGCCAGCCTTGCCGCCATGGCCGATACGCTCGGGGCAGGGCGCCCGGCGGCCGTCACGCGCGAACTGACCAAGACTTTCGAGGAGCGCCGCGCCGGCACGCTCGAGGAGCTTTCGACGCATTATGCCGATGCCGGCGCGCCGAAGGGCGAGGTCGTGGTCTGTGTCGGCCCGCCCCTGCCGGAGACGGCCGGGGCCGTTGACATTGACCGCCTGCTTCTTTCTCTTGCCGAGGAAATGCCGGCATCGAAGGCAGCCGCCGAGGCGGCGCGGATGTCGGGCGAGGCGAAGCCCGTTCTCTACAGGCGCCTGCTCGAACTGAAGGGCAAGTCCGGTGGCGGATGAGGCCCGCCGGCTCCGCTTCCGCGCCTACCGCAAGGGCCATCGCGGCGAGCGCCTGGCGGCGCTTGCCCTCATGCTGAAAGGCTATCGCATCCTCGCCCGGCGCCACCGCACGAAGCTCGGCGAAATCGACCTCATCGCACGCCGGGGCGACCTCGTTCTGATGGTCGAGGTCAAGGCGCGGCCGACCTTGACGGAGGCCATGGAGGCGCTGTCGCGAACATCGGAACGGCGCATTGAAGCGGCGGCCGATCTGTGGCTCGCCCGCCAGCCGGATTACGGCCGCCTCTCGGTGCGCTTCGACATGGTGGCGGTACTGCCGAGGCGCTGGCCCGTCCATGTCGAAAACGTCTTCCATGGCGGCAATTGAGTCTCAAAATTCCACGATCAATTCCGGTTCGAAGCCCGGGATTGTATGGGCCAAGGATTGTCCGTGTCGCCTGCGGTCGCTAAATGACGGGAAAACAAGGATCGCCCATAAGATGACATTGAAAGCCCGCATCATCCCCTGTCTCGACGTCAAGGACGGTCGGGTCGTGAAGGGCGTCAATTTCGTAGATCTGGTCGACGCGGGCGATCCCGTCGAAGCGGCGAAGGCCTATGACGCCGCCGGTGCGGACGAACTCTGCTTCCTCGACATCGCCGCTTCCTCCGACAATCGCGAGACCATCTTCGACGTCGTCGCGCGCACAGCCGAACAATGCTTCATGCCGCTGACGGTCGGCGGCGGCGTGCGCAGCGTCGCCGACATCCGCAAGCTGCTTCTGGCCGGCGCCGACAAGGTCTCGATCAACAGCGCGGCGGTCGCCGATCCGGACTTCGTGGCGCAGGCGGCCGATAAATTCGGCGACCAGTGCATCGTCGTGGCGATCGATGCCCGGAAAGCGTCGATAGCAGGCGAGGAAGACCGCTGGGAGATCTTTACCCATGGCGGAAGGCGTGCAACCGGTATCGACGCGGTCGGATTCGCGCGCCGCATGGTCGACCTCGGCGCCGGCGAGATTCTGCTGACCTCGATGGATCGCGACGGCACCAAATCGGGCTACGACATCCGGCTCACGCGCGCGGTCGCCGACGCCGTGCATGTGCCGGTCATCGCGTCGGGCGGCGTCGGCACGCTCGACCATCTGGTGGAAGGCGTTCGCGACGGCCACGCCTCGGCGGTACTTGCCGCCTCGATCTTCCATTTCGGAACCTATTCGATTTCGGAAGCGAAACGATATATGGCCAGGGCTGGGCTGCCGATGCGACTCGACTTCGCCGCCTGATGCGGTTATTGGCGCGGCCATGAGCGATTTCTCCCTCGCCGACCTCGAAAGGATCGTGGCATCGCGCGCCCGCTCCGGCGACCCGGAATCATGGACGGCGAAGCTTTTTGCCGGCGGCATGGAACGGGCGGCGAAAAAGCTTGGCGAAGAAGCGGTCGAGACAATCATCGCCGCGCTCGGGGCCGATACCAAAGCCGTCGTTTCGGAGAGTGCCGATCTTCTCTATCATTGGCTCGTCGTGCTGGCGATCGCCGGTGTTCCCCTGTCGGACGTGCTGTCGGAACTCGAGCGACGGACCGGGCAATCCGGTATCCAGGAAAAGGCCGCACGCAAGGGCTAGGATCAGGAATAAGAGGGCTCATGGATCAGCTTGCCCCCGAAGAAAGATACTCCCCCTATCGGGTCTTTTCGGCGGAGGAATGGGCGACCTTCCGCGACGACACGCCGCTGACTCTCAGAGAAGACGAGATCCGGCGGCTGCGCTCGCTCAACGATCCGATCGACCTGGAGGAGGTCAAGCGCATCTACCTCTCTATGTCGCGGCTGCTTTCCGCCCATGTCGAGACGAGCCAGAGCCTGTTTGCCCAGCGAAAGATCTTTTTCGGCGCCGGCGACGCAGTCAAGACACCCTTCATCATAGGCATTGCGGGATCGGTCGCGGTCGGCAAGTCGACCACGGCTCGCGTGTTGAAGGAGCTTCTGGCGCGCTGGCCGTCGAGCCCGAAGGTCGATCTGGTCACGACGGACGGTTTCCTGCTGCCCAACGAGATCCTGCGCCGGCAGAATCTGATGGAGCGAAAGGGCTTTCCCGAGAGCTACGATATCGGGGCGCTCCTGCGCTTCCTCTCCGCCATCAAGGCCGGCATGCGCGATGTGCGCGCGCCGCTCTATTCGCACCTGACCTATGACGTCCTGCCGGGCGAGTTCGTCACCGTCGATCGCCCCGACATATTGATCTTCGAGGGCATCAACGTCCTGCAGACACGCGACCTGCCGGCTGACGGAAAGGCGGTGCCTTTCGTGTCGGACTTCTTCGATTTCTCGATCTATATCGACGCGGAAGAGGCGCTGATCCGGCGATGGTATATCGCCCGCTTCATGCGCCTGCGCGAGACCGCCTTCAGGGAGCCGGAAAACTTTTTCCACCGCTATTCGCAGCTTTCCGAGGATGCCGCCCGCGCCATCGCCGAAGGGCTGTGGGCCAACATCAACCTGAAGAATTTGCGCGACAATATTTTGCCGACGCGCCCCCGCGCCGACCTCATCTTGAGCAAGGGCGCCAATCATCTGATAGAGAAAGTGGCGCTGAGGAAACTGTAGAATGGGTGCGGCCCCGGCGGGAGAAAGCCGGGGCCGCGTTCAGTTCCGGATTTCCGCCTACTGGGCGTTGACCAGCGCCGCGATGATGCCCGACGTGATGCCGACCAGGAGATACTGGTTGTCGACCCGGACCCAATGCTGGCCGTGCGGCGGCCGGCGCAGGTGATAGCGGCCGTAATCCTTGACCACCGTATAGTGCTGGCCCTGCGGCACGCGGTGACCGCGCTGCCAGCGCCGCGTCTTGACGATTTTTTTCGTCACCACCTTCTTCTTCATGACATGCGAGTGGTTCGGGCGCTTGTTATGAAAATCCTGCGGCTGGGCGAAGGCGGCCGGCGCGGCGAGAAGGGAAAGTGCGACGGTCGCGAGGACAAGACGTTTCATGGGAGGCTTCCTTCTGTTGATGCCCCCCGTCTCTAGATGCCGTCGCTTGAACGTCACATGAACGATGAATTAAACAAATGGTAATGTATCCAGCCAGTTAAGTCGACGTTGTCAGCCGGGCGAAGAGGTCGAGATCGACATTGCCGCCGGAGAGCACGACCGCGATCGTTCGGCCACCCAACTCGATCTCGCCGGAGGAGAGCGCGGCGAAGCCTGCGGCCCCGCCGGGCTCTACGACGAGTTTCAGATGCGCGGCGGCATCGCGCATGGCGGCGGCGACCGCGGCTTCCGGGACCGCCACCACGCCCGCCGCCAGCCGCTGGTTGATGGCGAAGGTGAGTTCGCCGGGCATCGGCGACATCAGCGCATCGCAGATCGACGTGCCGGCCGGGTCGGCCTTCACCCGGATGCCGGCGGCGAGCGAGCGGCGGGTGTCGTCGAAATTGTTCGGCTCCGCGCCCCATATCCCGGTCTCCGGCGAGAGCGCCTTGATGGCGGTTGCGATGCCGGCCATGAGGCCGCCGCCGCCGCAAGGCGTGACGACCGCATCGACGCGGACCCCCATCGCCGCCGCATCCTCGGCGATCTCCAGCCCGACCGTCCCTTGCCCGGCCACGATCAACGGGTCGTCGAAGGGCTTTACAAGCGCCATCCCCCTTTCGACATAGGGCCGGGCGACGATCTCCCTGTCGTCGCGATAACGGTCGTAGGGCACGATCTCGGCGCCCATGGCGCGCACATTGTCGGCCTTGATGGCGGGTGCGTCGGTTGGCATGACGATGACGGCGCGGGCGCCGAAAAGCTGCGCCGCCGCTGCGACGCCCTGGGCATGGTTGCCGGAAGAAAAGGCGACGACGCCGCGGGCACGCTCCTCTTCTGTCAGCGAGGCGATCTTGTTGTAGGCGCCACGGAACTTGAAAGAGCCGGTGCGCTGCAGGACTTCCGGCTTGAAGAGCAGCCGGGCGCCGAATTTCTTGTTGAGCGCAGGCGATTCCAGAAGCGGCGTACGTCGCGCCAGGCCCTCGATCCGGCGGGCAGCCGCGCGGATATCGTCTATCGTGGGCATGGCGGCAAGGACGGGCTGAGCGTGGACGGTCATGCTGGGTCTCCGGGCAAGAGGCACTTCGATGCTGCGCCGTCTGACGGCGTTCTACCAGTCAATAATTCCAATGGAAGCCATCGCATGATTGACGGGCGCGGGATCGTTGCCTAATTTAGAATAGTTCTAAACTAGGTAACGATTCTCATGTTTTCGCGTTTCTTCGGCCCCGGCCGCCGCGACTTCTCCTCGCTCAGCGAACAGGAAATCCTCGCGCTCGCCATTTCCTCGGAGGAGGATGACGGCCGCATCTACGGCGCCTATGCCGACGGGCTGCGCGAGGATTTTGCGCAATCGGCAAAGGTCTTCGAGGAGATGGCCGAAGAGGAGGCGCAACACCGCGACGTGCTGATCGAGACGCACCGCAGGCGTTTCGGGGAAAGGATCCCGCTGATCCGGCGCGAACACGTGCGCGGCTATTACGAACGCAGGCCCGACTGGCTGATAAGGCCGCTCGGTATCGATCGCGTGCGGGCACAGGCGGAACGGATGGAGGAACAGGCCTACCTTTTCTATCTGGAAGCCGCCAAACGCACGCAGGACGCATCGACACGCAAGCTTCTGGGCGATCTGGCTGTAGCCGAGAAGTCGCATATATCGATGGCGCGCCGGCTCGGCCTCAGGCACGTGCCGGAGGGCGTGGCTGCGGAAGAGCGGAAGGACGAGCGCCGGCAATTCATCCTCACCTATGTGCAGCCGGGCCTTGCCGGGCTGATGGACGGCTCGATCTCGACGCTGGCGCCGATCTTCGCGGCGGCCTTCGCCACCCACAATACCTGGGCGACCTTCCTGGTCGGGCTCTCCGCCTCGATAGGCGCCGGAATCTCCATGGGCTTCACCGAGGCAGCGCATGACGACGGCAAGCTGTCGGGGCGGGGCTCGCCGCTGAAGCGCGGGCTCGCCAACGGCATCATGACCGCGCTGGGCGGCCTCGGCCACACGCTGCCCTATCTCATCTCGAATTTCTGGACGGCGACGACGGTTGCCGCGGTCGTGGTGTTCTTCGAGCTATGGGCGATCGCCTTCATCCAGAACCGCTACATGGAGACGCCTTTCCTGCGCGCCACCTTCCAGGTGGTGCTCGGCGGGGCGCTGGTCTTCGCCGCCGGCATCCTGATCGGCAACGCGTGAGACCTCGTGGTCAGGCTGCTTCGTAATCCGGCAGGTCGATATTGTCGTTGAGTTCGCCGACAAGGAAATTGGCGACCGGCGGGATTACCATCAGGCGCATCATCCAGTTGCGGAACGCAATGCCGAACTCCGTCCCCGGCACGAAGGACGAGGCGAATTTGCGCGCCGACGCCTGCTTGGCGGCGAGGAACGGCCGCATCCGTTCCTCGTAGCGAGAGAAAGCGGCCGCATGGTCTCCGCCGGCGCGCGCAATCTCGCCGGCAAGCACATAGGCTTCCGCCATCGCCAGGCCGCATCCCTCGCCGGCAAGGAGCGACACGCAGGCAGCGGCATCGCCGATCAGCGCAACGCGGCCCATGGTCCAGCGCGGCATCCCGATCTGGCTGACGCGGTCGAAATAGATATTCTCGACCTCGTCCATGGCATCGAGAATCGCCGGTACTTCCCATTTCATGTCGGCGAATTCGCGGCGCAGGGCCTGACGCCGGCCGGCATCGTCTGCCGGGATCGGTGCCGGCTTCTTCTCCCGGTAGCAGAACATGAAGAGAGTTCGGTCATCGCGCTTGGAAAAACGCGAGACCTGTCGCCCAGCCGACGCATGACTGACATAGGCGAGCTTTTCGCGCGGCCGATAGCCCGTCACTTCGAAGGCGGCGACGTTGTAGCCGAGAAAGCGCTCGAACCCGTCCTCCGGGCCGAATGCGAGCGAACGGACGCGCGAATGCAGTCCGTCCGCGCCGACGACGAGATCGAAATCGCGCGAAGCCGCATGGTCGAAGCCGACATGGGCGCGGCCGGCTTCTTCCTCGATCGAGGCGATGCTGTCGCTGAAGAGCATCTCCACTTTCCCCTCGATAGCGGCATGGATCGTGGCGGCCAGGTCGCTGCGCTGGAGACTGGTGAAGCGGCCGCCGGTCATACGTGAGAAAACATTCGTCGGGAAACCGCCGGCCTTTCGCCCGTCCGCATCCACGAAGCGGACCTCGCCGACCTGGTAGCCGAGGTCGAGCAGGCGCGGCAGGATGCCCATCTTCTCGGCGATGTCGTAACCGGCGCCCCAGAAATCGATGATGTAGCCGCCGGCACGCAACGCCGGCGCCCTTTCGATGAGGACAGGTTCATGACCGTGGCGCAGGAGCCAATAGGCAAGCGCCGGGCCGGCGATGCCGGCTCCGTTGATGGCGATCCTCATCCCGTCCTTCCTTTCTGGTGCGCAAGCTCGACGAGCGGCCGCCAAGCCGCATCGATCTCGCCGTCATTGCCGAAGGCCATGCGATGGATGGCCGAGCCGTCGAGTTGGATGGCGACCAGGCGGGCGAACGCCGCCGCGTCCTCCCCCTCCGCCAGCTTCGGCGCGAGAAGGGCGCGTAATCGCCCAAGCAGGGCGTCACCCGAAGCCTGAAGCTGGGCGCGCAGCCTGTCGTCGAACATGGCCCGGGCCATCAGGACGAAATAGGCCTTGAAGAATCCGCGCCGCGAGCGCGCCAAATCGGCGCTGCCGCGCCCGAGAAATTCGATCGTGTCGGCAAGCGATGCGTCGAGCGGCATGTCGATGGCGAGGTTGTCGGCGATCATGCGCTCGAAGGCGGCGGTCGGTATCTCGTCGATCGAGGGGAAATGATGGAAGAGTGTTGCCTTGCTGACGCCCACCTCGCGAGCAAGGGAAGCAGCGCTGAAGGCGTCTGGGCCGCCACGGCCGAGCACAATGATGGCTGCATCGATGATGGCGGAGCGTGTATCGCGGCGGGGCATGGAACACACATAATATTGACCGATCGATCGGTCAATATATAAAATTCGGCTCCGATCGATAGGTGCTCATCCCGGAGCGCTGCGCGGCGCGGAAACGGGCTTGAGGAAGATGCGGTCCTCGCGCCGGATGAATTTTTCCTTTTGCGAGAAGCGGTAATTCTCCAGGCCGAGCGGATCGGCAAGCAGGCGCTCGCGATAGGTTTCGTATTCCGCGAGGCTGCCGATATTGTAGACGCCGTAGGCCGTCGTCGCCGAACCCTCATGCGGGGCGTAGTAGCTGATCAGGTCCGCGCCGCAACGCGGGATCACCTGGTTCCAGTTGCGGGCATATTCAACGAAGGCGTCCTTGCGGTACGGATCGATCTCGTAACGGATGAAGCAGGTGATCATCGGCATTTCCTTTCAAGTGTTGCAGGGACAATTCGACGAAGATCGAAGCGTTGGGTCACGCGCATGGGATAGGTGTTACGCAAAGCGCCGTCTTCGCACGGGCTCGAACCTCTTTTCATGTCCTCAGGATAAAGCTTGCATCACATCAACGCTTCGATAAGGATCGAACCGTGCGTGAAGAACCGGACATCGCCCGCATCGCCAGCCTCGTCGGCGACCCCGCGCGCGCCAACATGCTGACCGCGCTCATGGACGGCGGCGCCTTGACGGCGAGTGAATTGGCCTTGGAAGCCGGGGTGATGATGCCGACCGCAAGTTCCCATCTTGCCAAGCTGGTCGAGGGCGGGCTGCTTACGTTGCAGCGTCAGGGCCGTCACCGCTACTATGCGCTATCGGGCCATCACGTGGCATCGATGCTGGAAACGATCTCAGGCGTCGCGGAGCGCGTCGGCCCGAAACGCGCGCGGCCCGGCCCGCGCGACGCCGTCATGCGCGATGCACGCATCTGCTACGACCATCTCGCCGGCGGCAAGGGCGTCGCTCTTTATGATAGCCTCCTGTCGCGCGGCATCCTCGCGCTGCGAGACGATGCGATCACAATCGGACCAGGGGGGCAGGCGTTTTTCGACGGGTTCGGCATCGACCTCGCCTCGCTTTCCCGGCAGCGGCGGCCTCTGTGCCGCTCCTGCCTCGACTGGAGCGTGCGCCGCTCGCATCTGGCCGGCGCGCTCGGCGCAGCCATGCTCGACACAATGATGGAGCGGCGATGGGCACGGCGCGATCCGCACAGCCGCGCCATCCTGTTCTCGCCGGCGGGAAAGCAGGGCTTCGAACGGCTGCTGGAAGGATAGATTCGGTCCCGGAACGGCCTTTATCGTGACTGCCGAGGCGTCCGCTCGGTGCGGCTTTGAAAAAGCCTCCGGCCTGCCGCCGAATCGCCGCAATCCATGCAAGTTCTTAACATGCCGTTCACGGCTGATTCATTCCTGCCTGTTATCGTCTTCCTCAATCGGACGGGACATCCGAGCAGGACCGGGAGACGGAAAATGGCATTCTGGACACATCTGACGCATTACCGCGCCGCATTGCGCGAATTCATTGCTCCGACCTATCGTCCGGAGCGCCACTATATGCGCGGGCCGGGGCCCGCTTGCGCACGCCGGGGCGGTGTGCTGCCCGACGCGGGTGCCACGTTTCACTCCGTCTTCTCGTGATTCCCTCCCCCGTAATTCATTGGGCCGTGTCGTGACACGGCTCGATTGAGACTGGCGGCCCTTCCTTCGCGCCGAGCGTAAGACAGGGGCTGCCTTCGGCACAGAGCGACCAGCCGCCGACGGTCGCGCCCGACGCGGCGAGCACGAGCCTCGGCAAGGGCGGCACCTTCGGCCGGTACTCCCATCCCTCGTTCCTGAAGACACTCCCTTCCGGCGGGTCCATGCCGGCGCCCGAGCCCTCGACGCGCCCCTTCTCGACGACCAGCCCGGCCGGCGTCACCAGCCAGTGCTCGGTCCACCGGATCTTCTCCACCGAATGCGTCCATGACAGCGTGAAGGCCGTGGCGGCAAGCACGAGAATCTTGCCGCCGGCGAGGACGCAAAGGCTCATGCCGGCAGGCTCGCCTGCCGCGACCTGTAAATGTGCTGGCCGAAGAAGATCACGGCAAGCACGAAGCCGATCTGATCGGAGATCGGGACCGCCGCGATCAGCGAGAACGAAGCGACCGTTGCCAGTATGCGCTCCCACCAGTTGAGGTGGGTCTTCAGGTAGCCGACCACCGCGATACCCCACAGCGCGATGGCGAGCGCCGTCTTGAAGACGATGTAGGCCACAGCCGGATAGAAGCCGATGGCATCCGTCAATGCGCCGCCCGGCTGCAGCATCAGGGCCGGCGTATAGACCGCCATAAAGGGGATGACGAAGCCGGCGGCGGCGACCTTGATCGCCTCCATGGCGATCTTCAACCCGCTCTCCTTGGCGATGGGCGCGGCGGCGAAGCAGGCCAGCGCCACGGGCGGCGTCAGATCCGCCATGATGCCGAAATAGAAGACGAACATGTGGCTGACGAGAAGCGGGATGCCGAGCGCCAGCAAAGCCGGACCGGCGATGGTGGAGGTAATGATGTAGTTCGGGATCGTGGGGATCCCCATGCCGAGGATCAGGCAGGTGATCATGGTCAGGATGAGCGACAGTATGAGGCTCGACCGGCCGATGGACACGATATAGTCGCCGAAGGTGTTGGCGACGCCTGTAAGCGTCATCGTGCCGACGATGATGCCGACGATGGCGCAGGCGATGCCGACGGGCAGCGCCGTCTTGGCGCCCTCGGCGAGCGAGGCGCGGCAGTCGCGCAGCGTCTGCATGCCGCCCTTGATGAACAGGTTGACGACGACCAGCACCGCCGCCGCGGCGATGATGATCCAGATGCCGTATTCGAAGAAGCTCCCGGCGATCAGTCCCAGGAACACCCAGAAGACGACCCTGAGAACGTAGGACGGAAGGCCGAGGCTGATCGTGCCGCCGAGGATCAGGAGCGCGGTCATGGCGAAGCCGATGGTGCCGGCGAAGAGCGGGGTGAAGCCGGAGAAGAGCAGGTAAACCAGCGCCGCCAGTGGCAGGATCAGGTACCAGCGCTCCTTCAGGGCCTTGATGGGCGAAGGCAACTGACTGCGGGGAAGCCCCATCAGCCCGGTGCGGCCCGCCTCCAGATGCACCGCCCAGAAAGCGGAAGCGAAATAGAGGATGGCGGGAATGATAGCCGCCGTGACGACTTCCTTGTACGGGATGCCGAGTGTTTCGGCCATGATGAAGGCAACCGCGCCCATGACCGGCGGCATGATCTGCCCGCCCATCGAGGCGGTCGCCTCGACGCCGCCGGCGAAAGCGGCGCGATAGCCGAAGCGCTTCATCAGCGGGATGGTGAACTGGCCGACGGTCACCACATTGGCGACGCCCGAGCCGGAGATCATGCCCATGAAGCCCGACGAGATGACCGCCACCTTGGCCGGCCCGCCGCGCGCGTGGCCGACCAGCCCCATCGATACGTCGGTGAAGAGCCGGATCATCCCCGCCCTTTCCAGGAAGGAGCCGAACAGGATGAAGAGGAAGATGTAGGTCGCGGAGACAAGCGTCGGGATGCCGTAAATGCCCTCGGTGCCGAAGGTCATGTGGTCGATCACCTGCCAGAACGGATAGCCGCGCGTGTTGAGCGGGGCAGGCAGATACTGCCCCCACAGGCAATAGGCGAGGAAGATGCCGCAGATTATCGGCAGCGCCGGCCCCATCAGCGCATAGGTGGCGATGAAAAGGACCGCAAGCGACAGGACGCCCACCACCGTGTCGATCGCCAAGGGCTCGCCGGCGCGCAGGATGAGTGGTTCGTACTCGATGAACTGATAAAGTCCGACCCCCATGCCGATGATGCCCAGCGTCCAGGCGAGGGCGCGCACGCTCGGACGGGCCTGACGCAACGCCGCCAGAAGCGGGAAGACGAGCAGCATCAGGAAGCCGACATGGCCGGCGCGGACCACCTGGCTCGGCAGGCCGAGCAGGCCTGCCGCCGTCACCAGCTGGAAAGTCGAGAAGGCGATTGCGATACCGAAAAGAACCCGGCCTTCAAGTGTCGCCGGGAAGGTTTCGGCGAGCGGATCGTGGATGTTCGCGGGCGCGCCCTGCTGCGCCTTATCGGACGGTATGACGGGCTCGGTCATGCTTCCTCCCCTGGAATGTCTCTCTTGAACGGTCTGGGGCGACGCGGCTACCGCCTCACGCCGCCCCGGCCGTCGTTCGGCCTGCCCCGCCTGGGGGCCTGGCGTCCTACTTCAGGAGACCCTTTTCCTTGTAGTACCGCTCGGCGCCCGGATGCAGCGGGATCGGCAGGCCATTGACCGCGTTCTCGAGCTTGATCTCATTGGCCGACTTATGCGCGGCGACAAGCTGGGGAAGGTTCTCGAAAAGCTGCTTGGTCATCTGGTATGCCTCCTCGTCGGAGATGTCGGCACGGGTGACGAGGATGTTGGTGACGGTTACCGTCGGCACGTCCGCCGTCTGGCCGTCATAGGTGCCCGCCGGGATGATCCCGGCCTGGAACGGCGCGCCGAGCTTCTCGGCGATCTCCTTCGGCACGGAGACGACATTGATCGGTATGGAGGTCGACAGATCCTTGATCGAGGCGACGCCGAGGCCCGCCGACTGGAGCGTGGCATCGAGCTGGCGGTTCTTGATCAGTTCGACGGATTCACCGAAGGGCAGATATTCGGTCTTTTTAAGGTCGCCATAGCTCATGCCGGCGGCTTTGAAGATCGCGCGCGCATTGAGTTCGGTGCCGGATTTCGGCGCGCCGACCGAAAGGCGCTTGCCCTTGAGGCTGGCGAGGTCGGTGACGCCGGAATCCTTGGATGCCACGATCTGGATGTAGTTCGGATAGATCGCCGCGATCGCCCGCAGCTTGTCCAGCTTCTTCTTGAAGCCGGCCTCTTCGTTGCCGGCCCATGCGTCGCGGACCGAATCGCCGAGCGCAAACGCGATCTCGCCCCTGCCCTGCTGCAAGAGATTCAGATTCTCGACCGATGCCTTGGTCGACTGCACCTGCGTGCGGACGCCCGGAATCTTCTCGCCATAGATTTTGGCGAGCGCCGCGCCGAGCGGATAGTAGACGCCCGATGTGCCGCCGGTCAGGACGTTGATGAATTCATCGGCCTGGGCCGGAGCGGCAGCAAGGCCGGTCGAAAGCGCCAATGCGCCCGCGGCAAGCAAATGGGTGAGTTTCATGATCGAGATTACCTCCCTGGAATTGTAAGTATCGGACGGCCGGGTCGCGGATATCGAGCTTGAAACCGAGCCAGGCTTCCATGCAAAAGCATGGGGCGTGCCAACGTGCCTTGCGTCCTTCAATCGCTAGATTCCAGGCCTTCTGGCGCCGGGCAGAGGTGCAGGCCGGCAACATTCCGCCGGGGAGACGGGAAGGCCGGCAGGAATCCGCCGAAACCAGACCGGACCGCGGCCTTGCGGCGCTATTCCAGGTCGGTGGACTTCAATCCGTAGCGGGCGATCTTTTCACTCAGTGTCCTGCGAGGTACCCCGAGAGCCTCGCTTGCCGTCTGGGCGTTGCCGCCATGCTCTTCCAGCGCCGCGCGGATGAGGCTTGCTTCGTACGCGGCGACGCGCTCGGGCAGCCGCGCGCCGTTCGCGGCCATGTCCCCGATGCCGCTTCTGCCGGGCGTCGGAAGGCCAAGCGCGTAGCGCTCCGCCGCCGCGCGCAGTTCGCGCACGTTACCTGCCCAGTCGGCGGCGGCGAGTTCGGCGAGCAGCGCCGCCTCCGGTATCCTGTCGGGCAGGTCGTGCCGCCCGGCGGCCTCCCTGGCGAAATGCCGGAAAAGCTGCGGAATGTCGTCGCGCCGGGCGCTGAGCGGCGGAATGTCGGTCTCGACCGTCGCCAGGCGGAAATAGAGGTCGCTGCGAAAACGCCCGGCATTGCTCTCGGCTTTCAGGTCGAGCTTGGTCGAGGCGATGAAGCGCACGTCCACCGGCATCTGCCGGTTGGAGCCGAGCGGTTCGACGACGCGCTCCTGGATCACGCGCAGGAGCTTCGCCTGCAAGGCAAGCGGCATGGAATCGACCTCGTCGAGGAAGACGGTGCCGCCATCGGCATGCTCGATGCGACCTATGCGGCGCTGGCCGGCTCCGGTGAACGCACCCTTCTCGTGGCCGAACAGCTCGCTCTCGAAGACGCTTTCGGGGATGGCGGCGCAGTTGAGCGCCACGAACGGCCGGGTCCGGCGCTTGCCGAAATCGTGCAAGGCGCGGGCGGCGACCTCCTTGCCGGTTCCAGTTTCGCCTGAAATCAGGATATCGACATCGATCTCGGCAAGCTGCGCCAGACGCCGCCGCAATTCGAGGATCGCGGGAGTATTGCCGATCAGCCGATCCTCCAATGCGGCCTGCGCGCCTTGCCGTGCCCGCAGCCGCTCGACCTCGTCGTCGAGGCGGCGCGCGGCAACCGCGCGATCGATGACGGCGACCAGATGATCGGCGTCATAGGGCTTTTCGAGGAAATCATGCGCCCCGCCGCGCATCGCCTCGACCGCGAGCGCGACGTCGCCATGGCCGGTCAGCAGGATGACAGGCAGGGACGGATCGGCATCGCGCGCCGCGCGCATCAGGGCCATGCCATCGGCCCCGGGCATGCGGATATCGGTGACCAGCGCCTCGAACTCCCCGTCCCGTAGCAGACGCAAGGCGGATCTGGCGTCGGCAGCGGCTTCGACGGAGAAGCCGCTGAGCGAAAGCCATTCGCGGGCGGATTCCCTCAGTTGCGTCTCGTCGTCGACGAAAAGGATGCGGCCCCGGCTCATTCAGCGGCCTCCGGCAGTCTTTCGGCCGGGGCGGCTGGCAACAGGACGGTGAAGCACGTCCCACCGCCGTCGCGCAGGTCGAATTCAAGCGTGCCGCCATATTCGGCGACGATGGCGCGCGATATGGCAAGACCCAGCCCCAGCCCCTCGCCCGTCTCCTTGGTGGTGAAGAAGGGCTCGGCGATACGCTCGCGCAGCGTCTCGGGAATACCCGCGCCATTGTCGGAAACGACGATGCGGATGCACTGGCCTTCCGCGGCGGCCTCGACGGCGACCAGCGGATCGCCACGGCCGCCGACCGCATCGAGCGCGTTGACCAGAAGATTGAGCACGACCTGCTCGAGCCGCGTCGAGTCCGCCATGGCATGAAGCCCGGCGCCGATTTGCGTGACTTTGATGGCCACTCCGGCCGCCTCGGCGCGATGGGCGGCAAGTTCCACGGCTGCCGCGATGCAACGTTCGACATCGACCGGCTCGCGCCGCCCGGGTTCGTTGCGGGCAAAGGACTTCAGGTGCTTCACGGTGCGCTGGATGCGCCGGATGATCTCGCGCGCCGTCGCCACCTTGGCGATGACGCGCTGGCTTTCGCCCCGTGCGGCCAGAAGCCCGGTCGAGGCAAGCGTGTTCTCCATCGCGGCGAGCGGCTGGCTCACCTCATGGGCGATCGCCGCCGACATGCGGCCGAGCGCGGCAAGCTTGGCTGTGTGGATGAGCGTCGCCTGCGTGTCGCGAAGCTGCGTCTCGGCGCGGCGGCGTTCCTCGACCTCGCGATTGAGTTCGGTGGTCCGCTCGGCAACGCGCTGTTCCAGGCGATCATGCGCCTCGAGCTTGGCACGGATCAGATGGCGCCGCTGGCGCCAGTAGAGCCCGGCGCCCGAGACGAGCAAACCCGCCAGCATGGCCAGCAGCGCAATCAGATTGGCGGTGGCGCGGATCGGCGCCAGGCTGGCGGCTGCCCACAAGCGCCAGCCGTCCGGCTCGATGCGAACGGAGCGCAACAGATGGCGACCGTCGAGCCCCGCCACGGCAGTGCCGTCCCCGCGCGGCTCTTCGTCGGCGAAAATCGGTTTCGTGGCGGCAAGGTCGACGCCTTCGTACTTGCGGGCGGCGGCGATGCCGGCCAGCGCCGCCTCGCCGAGCGGGTGCAGCGGCCGGTATTTCCAGCCGGGCAGGCCGGCGAGGAAGACGACGCCGTCATTGTCGGTGATGACGGCAAACGTGCCGGATTGCCGCCAGCCCTGCTCGACCGACGACATGTCGACCTTGACGACGGCGACGCCGATGATGCGGTCGTGGTCGCGGATCACCGAGGCGAGGAAGTAGCCGGGGATGCCGGTCGTCACCCCGACGGCATAATAGCGGCCGGAGCCGGTCTTCAGCGCATCCCGGAAATAGGGCCGGAAGCGATAGTTTTCGCCGACGAAGCTGGAGGGCAGGTCGAAATTCGACGCCGCGATGGTGAGCCCGTCCGGCTTCATGACATAGAGCGCGTCGGCACGGGAATCGTCACGCACCGCCAGCAGATAGCGGTTGGCCTCCGCGAGGCGGTCGGGTGAGCCGTCGGCCAGCGCGGCGCGGATGCGTCCGTCGCGCGCCACCACGGCCGGCAGGTAGCGAAAACGTCCGATCTCGCTCTCGACCGATCGCTTGAGAACCTGGAGCTGGCTGTCGAGCGCCGCACGCGCGTGGCCCTCGCCAGTGGTCATGGCGCCGAGCCAGGCCGCGCAGGTCACCAGCAAAGTGGCCGCCAGCGCCAGCGAAAACAGGGTCACCCGATGGCGGAACAGTCCTTTCGGCACGTCTCATCCCCGCGCGCAAACCGGCTCAAGGCGGCGATGGTCTCACACCGTCCTATTTTGCGATGTCACGGTGGGAGCAAAAAGTAAACCGGGCGACCTGGGGCAGCGGGCGTTCTGACGAATGCAGCCGCTGCTCCAGTTTGGTTTCCTTAGCCGCTTTTTCGCAACGCCAGCCGATTCCGGCTGGCTGCAAAATGCTCTCGCGCCCGGAGAAACCTGGGATGCCGGATCGGTTCAGTCCTTCGGCGCCTTCACCATCCTGAGATAGGGCAGGACAGCCTTGAAGCCGCCGAACTTCTCGTTGGCTTCCTGGTCGGAGACGGCGCCGGTCAGCGCAACGTCCTCGCCCGGCTTCCAGTTGGCCGGGGTCGAGACCTTGTGCTTGGCGGTAAGCTGGATGGAATCGAGCGCGCGCAGGATCTCGTCGAAATTCCGGCCCGTCGTCATCGGGTAGGTGAGCGTCAGCTTCACCTTCTTGTCCGGGCCGACGACGAACACGGTGCGTACCGTCTGGTTGTCGGCCGGCGTGCGCCCCTCGGAGCTGTCGCCGGCGGAGGCGGGCAGCATGTCGTAGAGCTTGGCGACCTTCAGGTCGCTGTCGCCGATCATCGGGTAGTTGACCTTGTGACCGGTCGCCGTCTCGATATCCGACTTCCACTTGTTGTGGCTTTCGACCGGATCGACGGAGATGCCGATGATCTTGGCGTTGCGCTTCGAAAAGTCGTCCTTGAGACCAGCCATGTAGCCGAGTTCGGTCGTGCAGATCGGCGTGAAATCCTTGGGATGGCTGAACAGGACGGCATAGCCGTCGCCGATCCAGTCGTGGAAATGGATCTCGCCATCGGTCGATGCGGCGGTGAAGTCAGGAGCGGTGTCGTTGATGCGTAGGCTCATTGCGGCTTCTCCCTTGGTAGGTGTCGGGTTATATGACGTGGCCGGCATGATAGTGCAACGCGGCCTCGATACGAGGAATTAAGCAGCAAAAGGGGACGACCGGGAAGCATTTTCGCGTTGCAAAGGCGTCTCGGCGGAGAATGACGTTTGCCGGAACCGCTCCTTCATGGAAGAGCGCTCCGGTTGCGGAAAGGAACGAGGAATGGATGGCATCCGGCTTTTGCCGACGACCGGGGACGGCACATTGGTGGGGCGCGTCTGGCGAAACGACGTCGGCGGGCCCGCACTCGTCACGGTCAGTGACGGTCGCCTTGTGGACATCACCAGCCGCGAATTTCCGACCATGCGCGACCTTCTGGAAGCCGACGATCCGGCGGCGCTTGCGCGGCGGCAAAAAGGCGAGGACCTCGGGCTGGTCGAGGATATCGCGGCGGCCTCGCTTGAACCAGGGACGAAGGGCAGTACCCGACTTCTGGCGCCATGCGACCTGCAGGCGATCAAGGCGTGCGGCGTGACCTTCGCCCGCTCGATGATCGAGCGCGTGATCGAGGAGCGCGCCGCCGGCGATCCGTCGCGCGCGAAGGAAATCCGCGAGCGCGTCGCTTCGATCATCGGCGACAGCCTGCGCAATCTGGTTCCGGGATCGGGGGAGGCGGCCAAGGTCAAGGCCGCGCTCATCGAGGAGGGGCTGTGGTCGCAATATCTCGAAGTCGGCATCGGCCCGGACGCGGAAGTGTTTTCCAAGGCGCAGCCCATGTCCTCGGTCGGCTGGGGCGCGTCGGTCGGGTTGCATCCGATTTCACATTGGAACAATCCCGAGCCGGAGATCGTGCTCGCCGTCGACAGCAAGGGAAGGGTGAAGGGCGCCACCCTCGGCAACGACGTCAATCTGCGCGACGTCGAGGGCCGCTCGGCGCTGCTTCTCGGCAAGGCCAAGGACAACAACGCCTCCTCCGCCATCGGCCCGTTCATACGGCTCTTCGATGGTGGTTTCGGCATGGACGATGTGCGCCGTGCCGAACTGGAACTCGTGGTGGAGGGGACCGACGGTTTCGTACTGAACGGCCACAGCTCCATGAAGGAGATCAGCCGCGATCCGCTCGACCTCGTGGCGCAGACGGTCGGCCGCCATCATCAATATCCCGACGGCTTCATGCTCTATCTCGGCACGCTCTTCGCGCCGGTCGAGGATCGCGACGTGGCCGGCGAAGGGTTCACGCACAAGGTGGGCGACATCGTCTCGATCTCGACACCGGCGCTCGGCACGCTGACGAACACCGTACGGTTGGCGACGGAGTGTCCGCCATGGAATTTCGGCGCGGCCGCCTTGATGAAAAACCTCGCCGGGCGCGGCCTGCTCTGAAGGGAGTTGGGGAATGTAGATGGCGGCTGGCCCGGAGCCGGCCTTTGAAAGATGTTCTTAACGTTCTGTGATTTGGATAGCGCCGTCCGAAGAGGCGTCACGTAACGATAAGAACAGGACGATCGCATGCCAATTCCCAGCGCTTCCCGCATCCTTTGCGGGCCGGCGGTGGTGCTCGGCCTTTTGACGAGCGGCGCAGCCTGCGCCGCAGACATGGGCTACGTGCTGCAAAACGAACATTCGCGATCCGTCGCCATCGAACTCCATGGCGCCGACAGGGCATGGCCCGGCGGCGATCAGGTCTATCTGCTCGATCCCGGCGAGATCAAGGCTGTAAAAATCTCCTGCACGCCGGGCGAACGCATCTGCTACGGCGCCTGGATCAACGGCGACGACCGCATCGCCTTCGGCGTCGGCCCCGACAACGACCAGACCTGCCGCAATTGCTGCTCGATCTGCGTCGGCCACACGATGGAGACGATCGACCTGACGCCGTGAAGGGCTAGGGGCGCGGCATTGACGCACCGCAACTCAACTATGCCGCCTCGCGAACCTGATAGTCCTTGACCGTGGCGAAGCGGATCGCCTTCCAGCGCTCGGCCTCGTAGTTGAGGCCGAATTCATGTTGGGCGAGGAAGACCGGGTCGCCGTCGAGGTCGCGGGCGATGTCGGCACGGTGGGCGTCGATGAAGCGTTCGAGTTCCGTCGTGGTGTCGGCGTCGATCCAGCGGCAGACGGAGAAGCGCGCCATCTCGAAATCGACGGGCAGCGAATATTCGATCGAAAGCCGCTCCTTCAGCACGTCGAGCTGCAGCGCGCCGACAACGCCGACGATGGCCGGCGAACCGTCGTCGGGCGAGAACAGCTGCACCACGCCTTCCTCGGCCATCTGCTGGAGCGCCTCCTTCAGCTTCTTCGCCTTCATGGCGTCGCCGAGACGCACGCGGCGCAGGATCTCCGGTGCGAAATTCGGCACGCCGCGGAACAGGATTTCCTCGCCCTCGGTCAGCGTGTCGCCGATCCTGAGCGTGCCGTGATTGGGGATGCCGACCACGTCGCCCGGATAGGCCTCGTCGGCGGTGATGCGGCTACGCGCGAAGAAGAATTGCGGCGCCGATAGCGACATCGGCTTGCCGGTGCGCACGAGCTTGGCCTTCATGCCGCGTGAAAGCTGGCCCGAGCAGACGCGCACGAAGGCGATGCGGTCGCGGTGGTTGGGGTCCATATTGGCCTGGATCTTGAAGACGAAGCTCGTCATCTTCGGTTCGGTGGCGTGTACGAGGCGCGTGTCGGCCTCCTGGTCGCGCGGCGAAGGGGCGTAGTCTCCGAGGCCCTCGATCAGGTCGCGGACACCGAAATTCCTGAGCGCCGAGCCGAAATAGACCGGGGTCAGATGCCCTTCGCGAAAGGCGGTGATGTCGAAGGGGCGACAGGCCTCGCGCGCCAACTCGAGCTCCTCGATGAAGGCTTGCCGCTCATGCTCGGGCAGCAGGCCGGCGACGATGTCGGATTCCGGGCCGTTGACGTGCGTGCGGTGTTCCTCGGCGTCGCCGTGCCGCACCGCGTTCCCGGCCAGGTGATAGGTACCGGAAAAGGTCTTCCCCTGCCCGATCGGCCAGGTAACCGGCGCGGTGTCGAGTGCCAGCTTCTGCTCGATCTCGTCCAGGATCTCGAAGGTGTCACGCGCCTCGCGATCCATCTTGTTGACGAAGGTGACGATGGGGATATCGCGCAGGCGGCAGACCTCGAAGAGCTTCAGCGTGCGCGGCTCGATACCCTTGGCGGCGTCGATCACCATGACGGCGCTGTCGACCGCCGACAGTGTCCGATAGGTATCGTCGGCGAAATCCTCGTGGCCGGGCGTGTCGAGCAGGTTGAAGACATGATCGCCATATTCGAAGGTCATCACCGAGGTGACGACCGAGATGCCGCGTTCGCGCTCGATCTTCATCCAGTCGGAGCGCGTCTGGATGCGGTCCTTCTTGGCCTTCACCTCGCCGGCAAGCTGGATGGCGCCGCCGAACAGCAGCAGCTTTTCGGTAAGCGTGGTCTTGCCTGCATCCGGGTGGGCAATGATCGCGAAAGTGCGGCGGCGGGCCACCGCCTGCTTTATGTCTTCTGCCATGTGTCGGAAAATCCGTATTGTCGCGCGGGCTTTTACCAGCGTGCGGCAGGGCTGTCGAACGGAAATCCGGCCGGGATATTGGCAGCCGCATCCAGCGGTGGCATGAGAAGGACCGCAGCGGAAGGGAGGCGGCATGGCCAGGGAAGTCATCGTCATCGGCGCGGGCATTGTAGGTGCATCCGTCGCCTGGCATCTGACCGAGGCCGAGGCAAGGGTCACGATCCTCGACACGGCCGAGCCCGGCGGCGTGGCGACGCCCTGTTCCTTCGGCTGGATCAACGCCAGCTTCGGCAATCCCGAGCCCTATTACCGGCTACGCATCCGTGCCATGGCCGAATGGAAGCGGCTGGCGGCGGAGGTGGCGGACCTGCCCGTCCGCTGGCAGGGAGGCCTGTGCTGGGACCGGCCGCGCGCCGAACTCGAAGCGCTTGGGGTCGAACATTCGTCCTGGGGATATGGCGTGCGCGACCTCGGCCGCGACGAGGTAGCGCGGATCGAGCCCAATCTCGCCCAGCCGCCGGATTTTGCTCTCCTTGTCGCCGAGGAGGGCGCAGCCGAGCCAAAGGCTTCGGCACGCATGCTCGTCGCCGATGCGCAAAAGCGCGGGGCGCGGCTTGTCGCCGGTGCCGAAGTCCGCGCTCTGCATATGGGAGGCGCAAGCCGTGCCCGCGTCGAGACAAACGACAAAATTTTTGAGGCAGACGAGATCGTATTGGCCGCAGGCGCTGCAAGCGCCGCGCTCGCAGCCACCGTCGGCATAGCGCTGCCTATAAAGACGCCGCCCGGTCTGCTCGTCCATTCCCGCCCGCATGCGCCGCTCCTGAACGGCCTGGTGATGGCGGATCGGGTTCACATGCGCCAGACGGTGGAAGGCCGTCTCGTCGCGGGCGCCGATTATGGCGGCGCGGACCCCGGTCCGGATCCCGAGGCCACGGCGCGAGGGCTCTTCGACATCATGAAATCGATGCTCAACGGAGCCGAGGCGCTGGAATACGACACCTATACGCTCGGCTTCCGTCCGACGCCGCTCGACGGGTTTCCGGCGCTCGGCCGGCCGAAGGGTATCGGGAACCTCTATATTGCCGTAACCCATTCGGGCATCACGCTGGCGCCCGTCATAGGGCACTTCGCGGCACAGGAAATCCTCGACGGCATCCGCGACCCGCTCCTTGCGCCTTATGGAGCCGATCGCTTCGATTGAGTGCTGGACGAAAAGGCCTTTAGCACCAGGGTTCGCGATGGCCCGTCCAGCGGCGCGCCAATCCTTCGCTCGCCAATATGTCGCCGACTTCGCCCCGATCCGTGCTGACGCGGGCAAGCGTCCGCCCGTAAATATCGTTTCCGCTCCGGACGACGGTCATGCGTTGCCCTGAAAGAAGGGCCTGAAGGCGCCTCGTCGCCTTGGCCGCCAGATCGGTTTCATAGTTGCAGCGGCCGTGCACTTCCGGAGCATCGATCGTTTCGAGCCGGATCTTTTCGTGATCGATCCAGACCGTGTCGCCGTCGACCACGCAATTCACCCGATATCCGCCCTCGCAGATCGGCATCGCCCGCGCCGCAAGCATACCGCCTTCCGATGGCCGAAGCGCAGGTGGCGGTACCGTCCGCTTTGCCGGCAGCCAACCGGCGAACGTGTCGGCATAGGGCAGTTGTTCCATCATCTGGGTCAGGTTGCCCGGCAGGTAGGGCCCGACATACAAACCCACGGCGACAGCGCCGCAGACCAGCACTATCGCAAGAAGCCGCCGCGCGGGGTCCGGCCGACGGCGTGACCGGCGCACCACACGGGGCGCCTGCCGGCCGAAGGGGGAGCCGGCAGGACGATATGGCTGCTTCAGGCGGCGTACGGGCGCGTTCATGGTGCCTCCGGAGTTTGGAGGCAGTTTTAGGCGACCGTCCTTGACGGAAAGTTATGTCAATCGCGGGGATTCAACCTATCGGAGTGACGATCGCATCACCGCTCCTGGCCCGGACAGCGTTCAGGCTCCGGCCTATTTGCCGCGCCCGTGGGTCTTCTCATAGAGTTCGCGGACGATCCCGCTCGCCGACCGCTCGAACAGGAACGGCAGGAAAGCGTGCACCAGCGCCATGGAGCCGGCGAGGAACAGCTTGCCGGAGAAGCGGCCGGCGAAAGCCATGTGTTCGAAATAGGTCTCGTTGACCGAGGCGGGATGGTCGCGAAAGAGGCGGACAAGCGTCGTCATCTTCTGTGTTCCCCAGATGCCAATGGGCGAAAGATAACATCGGGGTGGCCGGGATTTGTCCCAATCTATCCTTGAATTATACTAATATTTGGGACATGTATCCCATATGAAGCCCGATATCGACCCGATGGATCGCATGATCCTCGCCGAACTGCAGCGTGACGGGACGCTTTCCGTCGACCAGCTTTCGGAGCGGGTGAACCTTTCGCGCAACGCCTGCTGGCGGCGCATGAAACTGATGGAGGAGGCCGGCGTCATCACCGGCAGGGTAGCGCTGGTGGATGCGGAGAAGCTCGGCTTCGGGCTATCGGTCTTCATCCTGATCCGCACGACCCATCACGAGCCGGATTGGCTGAAGAAGTTCCGCGATGCCGTCGGCACCATTCCCGAAATCATCGGCGTCTACCGGATGTCGGGTGATCTGGACTATGTGCTCAGGGCCCGCGTGCCGGATGTGAAGGCCTATGACCGGCTTTACCAGAGGTTGATCGCCAAGGTTCCGCTTTCCGACGTCTCCGCCTCCTTCGTCATGGAGGAAATCAAGGAGACGATGGAACTGCCGCCACTATTGCGGTGATAATCGCCGATAATCGTTGGGGGGCGATTGACGGCAAGGCAGAGGATGGCGATAGGACCAGCCTCATGACAAACCCCGCGCCGCTTCTCGGTATCGTCCGCCTTCCGCATTCCGGGGGCCTGCCGCTGCCCGCCTACGAGACGGAAGGCGCGGCGGGGATGGATCTGCGCGCGGCGGTAGCCGAAGACAGGCCGATCCTGCTGCTGCCAGGCCGGCGCGCACTGGTGCCGACCGGGCTGGTCGTGGAAGTGCCGGCCGGCTTCGAGGCACAAATCAGGCCGCGTTCCGGCCTGGCGCTCAAGCACGGCATCACCTGCCTCAACACGCCCGGCACCATCGACAGCGACTATCGCGGCGAGGTGATGGTGCTGCTGGTCAACCATGGCGACGAGGATTTCGAGATCAGCCGAGGCATGCGCGTCGCCCAGATGATCATTGCGCCTGTCGCTCACGCAATGATCGAGGAACGCAGCCTCTCGTCCGAAACTGTGCGCGGAGCAGGCGGCTTCGGCTCGACGGGCACGAAATAGCCGCGCCCGCCGCTTCTGGCCCAAGCGGACCATCTTGACAGGAGGCCGGCTTCGCGCCGAACTGCATGGACGACCGATGGTCGAGGTGGGCCGGCGAAGGAGGTGGCAATGGCGGCAAGACAGGACAGCGCCTTCCGCAAGCTGCATGGCGGACCGGAAGCGTTCATCATCCCCAATCCCTGGGATATCGGGACAGCGAAGCTGCTCGCCTCGCTGGGATTCAAGGCGCTGGCGACGACCAGCGCCGGCTTTGCATTTTCGCGGGGCCTGCCGGATGGCGGCATCGATTTCGAACAGATGATGGCGCACTGCCGCGAACTCGTCACCGCGACCGACCTGCCCGTATCGGCCGATCTGGAGCACGGCAAGGGCGACAGCGCCGACAGTGCCGCAGAAACGATCTTCGCTGCGGAAGCGGCCGGGCTTGCCGGCTGCTCCATCGAAGACGCGACCGGCGACAAGAACAAGCCTATCTACGATTTCAACCAGGCGGTCGAGCGGGTGGCGGCAGCTGCCGAGGCAGCAAAATCGTTGCGGCGCGACTTCGTCTTCACCGCGCGCGCCGAGAACTTCCTGCATGGGCGCGACGATCTGGACGACACGATCAAGCGCCTTCAAGCCTATGAGAAGGCTGGAGCCGACGTGCTCTACGCACCCGGCCTCACCGACATCAAAATGGTCCGCACGATCTGCCAGTCGGTCTCGCGGCCGGTCAACGTTCTCGCCGTTCCGCAGCTTACCATGGCGCAATTGAACGAGGCGGGAGCCCGCCGCATCTCCGTCGGGTCGAAGCTGACGAACTACGCCTTCGCCGCCGTCGAGCGCGCTTCGCGCGAGATGCTGGACCACGGCACCTTCACCTATGCTCGCGACGCCATGCCGTACGCGACGCTGCAGAAGCTGTTTTCGCCGGGCGGGTGAGAGCAGCGGCATGACGATAAATGTCGTGGACATGCATACCGGTGGCGAGCCGCTCAGGATCGTCACCGGCGGCTACCCGCCGATCCCGAAGGGGACCATCCTTGAAAAGCGCGCCTATGTGCGGGACAATCTCGACCATCTGCGCAGGATGCTGATCTTCGAGCCGCGCGGCCATCACGACATGTACGGCGCGCTTCTGGTCGAGCCGGACTTACCCGGCGCCGATCTGGCCGTGCTCTTCATGCATAATGAGGGCTATTCCACCATGTGCGGCCACGCCATCGTCGCGCTCGGCCGCTACGCGGTGGACCAGGGCCTGGTCGAGGCCAAGGAACCGTTGACAACCGTCAACATCGAATGTCCTTGCGGCATGGTGGTCGCTTCCGTCGAAGTGGAAAACGGCAAGGCGGGGGCGGTGTCCTTCGAGAGCGTGCCGGCTTTCCTGTTTGCGGCGGACAGGTCCGTCACGCTTCCCGATTATGGCCGCATCAGATTCGACATCGCCTATGGCGGTGCCTTCTACGCGCTTGCCGATTGCAGGCAGTTCGGCCTTCGCTTCGGCCGGCATGGCGCTGCCGCCTTCGTCAAGGCAGCGACGGCGCTGACCGAAAAAGTGAAAACGGAGTTCCCGCTTTCCCATCCCGAGCATGACGACCTTGCCTTCCTCTATGGCTCCATCCTGACGGACGGCCTGGAGGGCGGGCCGGCCAAGCCGACACGCAATGTCTGCGTCTTCGCCGATGCGGAAGTCGACCGTTCGCCGACCGGCTCCGGCGTGACGGCCAGGCTCGCGGCCCTGCACGCGAAAGGCCAGGTCGGCGTCGGGGAAACAAGGGTCTTCGAGAGCATCGTCGGCTCGCGCTTCGAGGGCGCGGTCGCGCGCAGGACCACGACCGGCCCGCATGCGGCGATCGTCGCGCGCGTCTCCGGGCGGGCGCATTACAGCGGCAAGGCGGAGTTCACGCTCGAAGAGGACGATATTCTCGGTCGCGGCTTTCTGGTGAGATAGAAGCGACGCGGTCAGTGCAATCCGCGCTTTACCGCCGCGCGCCGGCGTTGCAGGAAATCCCGGACCGTCGGGTCCGGCTCAAGGCCGATCGCGCGATCATAGGCGGCCACGGCTTCGGCCTTTTTGCCGACACGGACAAGGATTTCCGCGCGCGCGGCCCAATAGGGTTGATAGTCGGCAAGGCGCGGATCGCCGGTGAGTTCGTCGAGCGCGGCAAGGGCATTATCGGCGTCTCCTGCCTGCGCAAGGGCCACGGCGCGATTCACAGCCACGACGGGCGAGGGAACCATCGAGGCGAGTATTCCGTAAAGGCCGACGATTGCCGCCCAGTCCGCCTGTCCCGTGCTGCGCCGGACCACATGAGCGGATTGTATCGCCGCCTCGACCTGGTAGCGGCCCGGCCGCCGCATGACGGAGGCCTTGAGCAAAAGTTCCTCCGCCTCGCCGATCAGGTCCTGGTTCCATTTCGCCATGTCCTGTTCAGCCAGCGGGACATAACCGCCATCGGCATCCCGCCGCGCGGTCCGGCGCGCCTCGGCGAAGAGCATCAGGGAAACGAGTCCGAGCGCTTCGGGCTCTTGCGGCATCAGCGAGGCGACCAGGCGGCCGAGCCAGATGGCTTCACCGGCCAGTTCGCGACGTCTCGTCTCGGTGCCGGCCGGATCGGCCCAGCCCTCCGCGAATGCGGCATAGATCGCAGCTAGCACCGCATCCAGCCGCTCGGGAAGTTCGGGGCGGTCGGGTATGCGGAAGGGGATGCCCGTCTCGCGGATGCGCGCCTTGGCGCGCACCAGCCGCTGCCCCATGGTCGAGGGCGAGACGAGGAAAGCCGAAGCGATCCTTGCCGCGTCGAAACCGAGTATGGTCTGAAGGATGAGCGGGGCGCGGATGGCGGGATCGATCGCCGGGTGCGCGCAGGCGAACATCAGCCGCAGCCGCTCGTCCGGGATGCCGCCTTCTTCGGCCACTTCGCCTGCTTCCTCGGCCATCAGCTTGAGATGCGGGTCCGCGCTTATCCTGGTCTTCTTTCTGCGGGCGTCGTCGATCGCCTTGCGGCGGGCCGTCGCCAGAAGCCATGCCTCCGGACTATCCGGAATGCCGGAACACGGCCAATGGGCAAGCGCGGAAGCGAACGCATCGGCGAGCGCATCCTCGGCCGCGGTCACGTCGCGGGTGCGGGCCGAAAGAAAGGCGACGAGCTTGCCATAGCTGCGCCGGGCAGTGCTCTCGGCCGTCGCTCGCGCCTCTTCTTCCGTGCCGCGCATTGTCGCCAGACGTTCAATACCAGAGCGGCCGTACCTCGACCGTACCATGGCTGGCCGTAGGGCAGCGTGCCGCCCACGAAAGGGCCGCATCCATATCTGGCGCCTCGATCATGTAGTAGCCGCCGAGTTGCTCCTTGGTGTCGGCATAGGGCCCGTCGACTACCTGCTGCCTGCCATCCTTCAGGCGTACCAAAGTCGCCGTCTCGGTCGGCCGCAGGCGGCCACCGCCAAGCCAGATGCCGGCCTTTTTCATCGCGTCCGTATAAGCGGTGTAGGCTGCTGTCGTCTTCGTCTGGGCCAGTTCATCGGCGGCGGCCATGCCCTTTTCATCGATGTAAAGCATCAGCATGTACTTCATCGTCGTCTCCATCATTGTCATGCCCGTCATGTCACGGGCCAGACCGATGACGTCTGAATCTTTCGGATTTCGACAGAACGGGAAGAATTTGCGCATTTCGCTGCGGACGCGCAAGCCGACAAAGAAGCGAAGATACTACCGGCTCGGCGAGCGGGAAGCGGATTCCGTATTTGCCAATCTCCGGTAAATGCCGAGCGGCGTGCCGTGATAGGCGGAGTCGGTCTCCCTGCGGAAGCCGAATTTTCCGGCCAACCGGATGGACGCGAGGTTGCCGTGATCGATGAGGCAGACGAAATCCTGCCCGGCAAAGCGGTTCTCGCCCCATTCGATCATCGCCGCAAGCGCCTCGCTGGCATAGCCCTTGCCGTGGACCTCGGGGACAAGCGTCCAGCCCATCTCGGGCGTGCCTTCGATCGCGGGTTCCAGTTCGCGTCTCAGTTCGTGGAAACCGGCCTCGCCGATGAAACGGCCGGTTTCCTTCTCTTCGATCGCCCAGAAACCGAAACCCATCACCGGCCAGTGCCCGGCATAGCGCAGGAAGCGCGTCCACGACATTTCGCGCGAGAACGGCTGGCCGCCGATATGGCGCGTCACCGTCTCGTCGGCCCACATCAAGGCATAGGCGTCGAAATCGTCGGGCCGATGCGCACGCAACAGAAGCCGTGCGGTCTCGATGGATGGACAGGATCCACGGGCGGGAAGGTTCAACGGGCGGCGGCCTGCAGGCGGTCCGCCACAAGGTTGGCCAGCCTTTCGGCCACTTCGGTCTTGCCGAGTTCCGGCCATTCCTCGACGCTGGCGGCCGACACGATGCGGACGCGGTTCAGATCGCCGCCCATGGTGCCGGTCCCTTCCGACACGTCATTGGCGACGATGATGTCGGCACCCTTTTTCTTCAGCTTGGCGCCTGCATTCTGGAGCAGGTTTTGGGTCTCCGCAGCAAAACCGATGACGAGGCGCGGCCGGTTCGCCGAATGGCCGATCTCGGCAAGGATGTCGGGATTCTCGACCATCTTCAGCATTGGCGGCTCGGCGCCCGGCGCCTTCTTGATCTTCTCAGCGGAACTGTCCGCCGTGCGCCAGTCCGCGACCGCCGCGACCATGACCGCCGCATCCGCCGGAAGCGCCGCCATCACCGCCTCGCGCATCTGGCGGGCGCTTTCCACATGGACCGTATCGACGCCCACCGGATCGGGGATGGCAACCGGGCCGGAGACGAGCCGCACCTTGGCGCCAAGCGCGGCGAGTGCGGCGGCGATCGCATGGCCCTGCTTGCCGGAGGAGCGGTTGGCGATATAGCGCACCGGATCGATCGGCTCATGCGTCGGCCCCGAGGTGACGACGATCTTCCTGCCGTCGAGCGGCTTCGGCCCGCCGTCGAGCAGTTTTTCCACCGCCGCGATGATCGCCAGCGGCTCGGCCATGCGGCCCTCGCCGGCCTCGCCGCTTTCGGCCATCTCGCCCTTTTCAGGCCCGACGAAACGGATGCCATCGGCTGCAAGGGTCGTGCGGTTGCGGCGCGTCGCCGGATGGTCCCACATTCTCGGATTCATCGCCGGCGCGATCAGGACGGGCTTGTCGGTCGCCATCAGCACGGCCGAGGCCAGATCGTCGGCATGGCCGCCGGCCATCTTCGCCATCAGATCGGCCGTCGCCGGCGCCACGACGATCAGGTCAGCCTCGCGCGACAGGCGGATATGGCCGACATCGTGCTCGGCCTCGCGGTCGAAAAGTTCGGTGAAGACCTTGCCGCCGGTAAGCGCGCCGACCGAAAGCGGCGTGATGAAATGTTGCGCGCCCGCCGTCATCACCGCACGCACCGAGGCCCCGCGCTCACGCAGGCGGCGGATCAGGTCGAGCGATTTATAGGCTGCGATCCCGCCGCCGATGATGAGCAATATGCGCTTGCCGGAAAGACCCAAGACCCTTGCCGCCCTTCTCACGCCGGCTTCAAGGCCGGCTCGATATCGGTATGGATGAAATCGTCGCCCTTGAAAAGAAGCGGCAGATCGCGCGTCTTCGCCAGCGCATAGGCGAAACAGTCACCCATATTCAGTGCAGCCTTGTGCCGACTGCCCCTTCCATAGCGGACATAGGCTTCGCGCGCGGCTGCGAGTTGCGCTGCATCGAACGGATGGATTCGAGGTGCGACAAGCTCCAGCATGCGATCCAGCCGCTCGCGACCATCCACCAACGCTTCGCGTCCGGCGACGCAAGAACTTTCATGAAGCGTCGCGGCACTCACGAGAACCGCATCAGCCCCGTCAAGCGCGACCATGAAACGCTCGGCTTCCGGTTCGTTTGCGAGAATGGCGATGAACGCGGAAGAATCGACCACGAAGCTATTCAAAGCTCGCATCCCACAATTCGTCGCTCACCTTCTTCTGGTCGAACGGCTCTGTAGGCGTGACCGCGAGTTTCCTCAGTTCCTCAAGCAATGGCTTGCGGCGCTTCGGCTCGGCCCCCGAAAGCGGCCGGCGCAGCCGGTCACGCGCCTCCTGTTCCATGGAAACACCACGCTCCGCCGCGCTCCGACGAAGGTCGCGGATTACCGCATCATCGAGCTTCCGAACCGTCACCGTGCCCATTTCATTCTCCTTCGGGGATGAAGGTAGTCCTGCAAGGTAGTGACTGCAATGCTAGCATCGCTAGCACATCGAATCTACAGCATTTTCCATGCAATCGCGACCAGCGCGGCCGCAATCACCCAGAGCGCGATACGGCCCCAGCGTGTGTGGCGGGCTTCGGCCTTGCCGATGGCGCGGGCGGTTTCGGCATCGAAGCGCAGCCCGTTTTCGGCCATCGCGTCGATCTCACGCGACAGGCGCTCGGCGCGGGCGGCGAGGTCCGGCGCCTGGCGGGCGAGCGACAGAAGTGCGTTGGCGCCGTCGCGGGCGTCGACCAGAAGCGCCTTCGGCCCGAGATTGTCGCGTATCCAGCCGCCGACGACAGGTTCCGACGCCTTCCACATGTTGAAGGCCGGATCGAGCATGCGCGCCACGCCCTCCACCACGACCATGGTCTTCTGCAGAAGCAACAGTTCCGGCCGAGTCTGCATATCGAAAAGCTCGGTTACCTCGAAAAGAAGCGTCAGCAGGCGCGCCATCGATATGGTTTCGGCCGATTGGCCGTGGATCGGCTCGCCGATGGCGCGGATCGCCTGCGCGAAGGAAGCGACATCGTGCCTGGCGGGTACGTAGCCGGCTTCGAAATGAACTTCGGCGACGCGGCGGTAGTCGCGCACGATGAAGCCGTAGAGGATCTCGGCCAGATAGCGGCGCTCCTTCTTGCCGAGCCGCCCGGTGATGCCGAGATCGACCGCGGCGATGGTGCCATCCGCTTCCACGAACAGATTGCCCGGATGCATGTCGGCATGGAAAAAGCCATCGCGCAGCGTGTGGCGCAGGAAGGACTGGATGAGCGTCGCCGCCAGCGCCTTCAGGTCGTGGCCGGCGGCGGCAAGCCCGCCTATGTCCGACATCTTGACGCCATCGATCCATTCGAGCGTCAGCACGTCGCGCCCGGTGCGCTCCCAGTCGACGGCGGGAACGCGGAAGCCCGGATCGTCCTTGGTGTTTTCCGCGAGTTCAGAAAGGGCTGCCGCTTCGAGCCGCAGATCCATCTCCATGCGGGTCGTCTGGGCAAGCGTCTCCGCCACCTCGACCGGCCGCAACCGGCGCGAGGAAGCAATGAAGCGCTCCTGTATCCGCGCGGCGAGGAAATAGCTTTCGAGATCGTTCTGGAAGCGGTGGCGGACGCCTGGACGGATGATCTTCACGGCGACGCGCCCCGGCACGCGGCCGCCTGCCACCATCGCCTCATGGACCTGTGCGATGGAGGCGGCCGCGACCGGCTCGCCGAAGCGTTCGAACAGATCATCCACCGGACGGCCCAGCGACGCCTCGATCGAGGCGACGGCCTCGGCGCGGGGAAAGGTCGCCATGCGGTCCTGCAGGCCGGCGAGGTCCAACGCCATCTCCTTGCCGACCACGTCCGGGCGCGTGGCGAGGAACTGGCCGAGTTTGACATAGGATGGCCCGAGCCGCTCGACCGCGCCCGCCAGCCTTTCCGACCGCTGTCTGTGCGCCGCGCGCCGCCTGGCCAGTGCTTTCGACACGCGCCAGGCGACTTTCGGCGCGCCTGAAAGATCGTCGCCCGGCAACGAGGCAAGCACGCCCTCGCGCGCCAGCACCCAGCCCGCGCGAACGAGGCGAAGCGAGGCGCCGATCGTGCTCATGCGGCGCGATCCGTCAAAGCTTCCAGCCCGAATGCAGCGCCGCGATGCCGCCCGAATAGTTGCGCCACGTGACGCGCTCGAAGCCGGCGGCGCGGATCATGGCGGCGAAATTCGCCTGATTGGGGAATTTACGGATCGACTCGACCAGATAGCGATAGGAATCCGGGTCGCCCGCCACGATGCCGCCGATGCGCGGAATGGCGTTGAACGACCACGCCTCATAGGCGCGGTCGAGCAGCGGCATCTCGACGTCGGAGAATTCAAGGCAGAGGAAGCGGCCGCCCGGCTTCAGCACGCGATAGGCCTCGGCAAGCGCGGCGTCGATCCTCGGCACGTTGCGGATGCCGAAAGCGATCGTAAAGGCGTCGAAGGAATTGTTCGTGAAAGGCAGTTCCTCCGCGTTCGCCTCGATGAAATCGACATTCTCGGCGACGTGGTGGCGTGTCGCCCGATCCCGACCGACGGCGAGCATGGAGCCGTTGATGTCGAGCACGGTGACGTGGGCGGCTCGGTTCGAGGCCTCGACGATACGGAAAGCAACGTCGCCGGTGCCGCCGGCAACGTCGAGCGCCTTCCAGCCCGCTCGCTTCGGCGGATTGAGCCAGGCGACCATGCCGTCCTTCCACAACCGGTGCAGGCCGCCCGACATGAGGTCGTTCATCAGATCATAGCGTTCGGCGACCCGGTGGAAGACCGTGTCCACCAGCCCCTGCTTCTCGCCATCGGCGACCGGGCGGAACCCGAAGGAGGTCCTCATTCCTTCGCCAGCGGCGGCGCGTTGTTGCGACATTCCTATGTCCTGTCCTGAAAACGGCGGGACCATAACCGATCGAAATCCGGGGCGCTATCGTCAAAGCCGCGATGAACGGACGCGTGGTAAACCGCGCGGTTCGCATAAAACTGTGGGTTGGGCGGCCATGCGGGATTTGTCAGCGGGCTCCCAGTCGTTAATATCCTCTGGATATCGCGAAATCGAGGGACAAGAAATGCAGGGCGTGACCGTCGTCGACCACCCGCTGGTGCAGCACAAGCTGACGATCATGCGCAGCAAGGAAACTTCCACGGCCGGCTTCCGGCGCCTGCTGCGCGAGATATCGCTGCTGCTGGGCTACGAGGTGACGCGCAATCTGGAACTGACCACCAAGACCATCGAGACGCCGCTGACGACGATGGAAGCGCCGACGCTGGAAGGCAAGAAGCTGGTCTTCGCCTCGGTGCTCCGGGCCGGCAACGGCCTGCTCGAAGGGTTGCTCGACCTCGTGCCGGCCGCCCGTGTCGCCCATATCGGGCTTTACCGCGACCACGAGACGCTGGAAGCGGTGGAATATTTCTTCAAGGCGCCGAGCGACCTCGCCGACCGGCTGATCATCATCGTCGACCCGATGCTGGCGACCGCCAACTCGGCAATCGCGGCGGTGGAGATGCTGAAGGCGCGCGGCGCGACCAATATGCGCTTTCTGTGCCTGCTCGCCGCGCCGGAGGGGATCGAGCGTTTCACCAAGGCGCATCCGGACGTGCCGGTCTTCACCGCCGCCATCGACGAGCGCCTGAACGAAGTGGGCTATATCCTGCCCGGCCTGGGCGATGCGGGCGACCGCCTGTACGGCACCAAATAGGCCAGTCCGGAAAATCCTCCGGAACATGTTCAGGCGCTGGTAACCGACATCTGCGGATTTACCGCCGCAAGCGGCCGGCACGGCGCAAATTAAGACGCCGGTGAGAGCGGGCGGGTAGGCTCTGCCCGCTCAGGAACCCGCCGATGAACAAGCTCATCCTCACAGGTGTCGTCGCCGGCATCGCCGCGTCGATCCCGGCCCTTTATCAGTCGAATCCCCAGGCATTCGAGGCCATGCTTCGCTTCGGCCTGTCGGGGCAGGAAACGGGACCAACGCAGCAAGCGCTTCCGGCCGCGCCGCCGAGGCTCGCCGCCGCCCGGACGGAAGAGCCGGTGCTGCTCGGCCGCAAAGTGCGGCTCCCGGCCGATCCCCGAGGTCATTTCGCGGCAGAGTTCAGGCTGAACGGGCACGATATCCCGGCGATGATCGACACCGGCGCGACGGTTGTGGCGATCAACGCGACCACCGCGCGGCGTATCGGCATCGTGCTGACGCCATCGGATTTCACCTATGCCGTCACCACCGCCAACGGCAAGGCCAAGGCCGCCGCCGCCACTATCGACACCATCCAGATCGGCAAGATCTATATCGACAAGGTGCCGGCCGTGGTGATGGAGGATTCCGCGCTCACCGGCACGCTGGTCGGCATGAGCTTCCTCAAGCGCCTCTCGAAATACGAGGTCGAGAACGGCGCCATGATCCTGCAGCAATAGAGCATGATCCGGAAAAGTGGGTACCGGTTTTCCGAAAAGATCATGCTCAAACAAAGGGATAAGAGTATGATGCGATTCAATCCGATCGCATCATGCTCTGGAGCAACTCGAGGAAAAGTGGGGACCGGTTTTCCGTCCGGAATTGCGTGAAACAAAGGGTTTCTGCGATTTGGAAAGAAGCGGAAGCAGGGGCGTCCGCTATTCCGCCACCCTGCGCATGACCGGCTTGCGGCGCGACAGCCTCGCCTCGCCGAGCGAATAAGCGGCAACGACCGAGGCAGCTGCTTCTTCGGCGCTCGCCTTCGATCGCGCGTGGACGATCGCCAGTGCGTCGCCCTTCGCCACTTCCGCGCCCACCGGCAGCAGGCCGGTTATGCCGACGGCGTGATCGACCATGTCTTCCGGCTTCCTTCGCCCGCCGCCGAGCTCGACTACCGCAAGGCCGATGTCTCGCGTGGCGATCCCGGTGAGGTAGCCGCCGCGCGGCGCCTTGACCGCATGTTCCACCTCCGCTTTCGGCAGGAAGGCGCGGCAATCCTCGATGAAGCCGGAGGGACCGCCGAGCGCGCTCACCATGCGGCCGAAGGTTTCCGCCGCGCGGCCGCCGTCGAGCGCTTCCCGCGCCAGACGCATTCCGTCGGCATTGGATGGGGCGATGCCGGCGGCGCCCAGCATCTCGGCGGCGAGCGCCAGCGTCACTTCCTCAAGGCGGTCGTCACGCCGCCGCCCGGTCAGGAAATCGACGGCGTTCGCGACCTCGACGGCATTGCCGGCAGCGGATGCCAGAGGCTCGTCCATATTGGTGATGAGCGCGGTGGTCTTCAGGCCGGCGCCGTTGGCGACCTCGACAAGGCTCTTGGCCAGCGCCGAGGCGTCGCGGGCGCGCGCCATGAAAGCGCCGTTGCCGGCCTTGACGTCGAGCACCAGCGACTGGAGCCCGGCGGCGAGTTTCTTCGACAGGATCGAGGCGGTGATGAGCGGGATCGATTCGACGGTCGCGGTGACATCGCGGATGGCATAGAGCCGCTTGTCGGCCGGCGCGAGGTTCGCGGTCTGGCCGATGATGGCGCAACCGGTCTCGCGCACGGCCTTGCGGAAAAGGGCGCTGTCCGGCTGGCTGACATAGCCGGGGATCGAATCCATCTTGTCGAGCGTGCCGCCGGTGTGGCCAAGCCCGCGCCCCGAGATCATCGGGACATAGGCACCGCAGGCGGCCACGATCGGCGCCAGCATCAGCGAGACATTGTCGCCGACACCGCCGGTCGAATGCTTGTCGGTGACCGGGCCGGGCAGGTCGGACCATTCCAGCACGTCGCCCGAATCGCGCATGGCGAGCGTCAGCGCCACCGCCTCCTCGCGGCTCATGCCGTTGAAGAAGACGGCCATGGCAAAGGCGGCCGCCTGACCCTCCGAAACAGAGCCTGAGACGACGCCTTCGACGAAGGCGGCGATCTCGTCCGCGGGAAGCGGCCTTCCGTCGCGCTTGCGGCGGATGAATTCGGCGGGGAGCATCATGCGCTCTGCTACACTCCGAACGGCGTCCAGATGGACTTGATACGGGCCGCCTTGAACAGGAATTCCTCACCCTGGCCCTCTTTGGGGTCGTACCAGTCGCGGGCCTTGCCGTTGTTGACCCAGGTGAGCTTGAGATTGCCGGCCGATTCCCGCTCGACCATCGCCGAACCTTCCGCCGAGCCGAAATACCAGTGCGCCGCAATGTCATCGTGCTTGGCCATCACGGAGGCCAACTGGTCGCGGTCGCCGGTGACGATGTTCACCACGCCGCCGGGAACGTCGCTGGTGTCGAGCACCTGATAGAGGTCGCAGGCCGCAAGCGGCTGGCGCGGCGACGGCGTCACGACGACCCGGTTGCCCATGGCGATCGCCGGCAGGGCGAGCGACAGGAAGGAAAGCAGCGGCGCCTCGTCCGGGCAGGACAGGCCGATCACCTCAAAGGGCTCCGGCAGGGCCAGCGACAGCATGCGCGGCTGCGGCCCGCGTACCGCACCGTCATATTTGTCGGCCCAGGCCGCGTAATACATGATTCGCGCCACGGACGCGGCGACTTCCTTCCTTGCCTGCGCGGGCGAAGCGCCGCTCGACTGGCGCAGGCGTGCGGCGAATTCGTCGGCCCTCAATTCAAGGTTCTCGGCAAGGAAATAGAGCACCTGCGCGCGCGCATGGCCGGTCATGCCGCTCCAGCCTTCGGCCTTGCGTGCCGCCTCCACGGCGTTGCGGATATCCTTGCGGTTGCCGAAGCCTGCTTCGGTTATGATTTTGCCCGCATGGTCGTGGACCGGATAGGAATAGCCTGAATCCGGCCGCACCTGCTTGCCGCCGATATAGAGTTTTACCGTTCGGTCGAGCGCCCGTCCGCTGCCCGGCAAGTCTTCGCCGGCGGGCAGGGGCGCATCGAGCGGCGGCGCGACCCGCGCCGGCTTCGCCTTCTTCAGCCAGGCCGGCACCAGATATTCATGCATGCCTTCGCGGCCGCCCTCGCGGCCGAAGCCGCTCTCCTTGTAGCCGCCGAAGCCGACCGCCCCGTCGAACAGATTGGTCGAGTTGATCCACACCACGCCGGACTTGACCTGCCGGGCCGCGTCGAAGGCGGTGTCGAGGTTTTGCGACCAGATCGAGGCCGCCAGCCCGTAGCGGCTGTTGTTGGCAAGCTGCACTGCCTCGCCCGGCGTGCGAAACGTCATCGCCACGAGCACGGGGCCGAAGATTTCCTCCTGCGCCAGCGGCGATGCCGGCGACACGCCGGTAAACAGGCTCGGCGGGTAGAAGCAGCCGGGCCGCCCCGAAACTTCCTTCGCCCAGCCTGGCTGCCACAGCGCGGCACCTTCCTTTATCCCGGCCTCTACCTTGGCGGTAATCGCCTCGATCTGGACCGGCGCGACGATAGCGCCGATATCGGTCGATTTGTCGAGCGGGTCGCCGACGCGCAGCTTTTCCATGCGCTGGCGCAGCTTGCCGTAGAAGCGTTCGGCGACGCCTTCCTGCACGAGCGCGCGTGAGCCGGCGCAGCAGACCTCACCCTGGTTGAACCAGATCGCGTCGACCACGCCTTCCACCGCCGCGTCGAGATCGGCGTCGGCGAACACGATAAAGGGCGATTTTCCGCCGAGTTCCAGCGACAGCTTCTTGCCCGTGCCGGCGGTCTGTTTGCGGATGGCGCGGCCGACTTCGGTCGAGCCAGTAAAGGCGATCTTGGCGAAGCCCGGATGCGCGACCATCGCCGCGCCGGTTTCGCCGCCGCCATTGACGACATTGAAGACGCCGGCGGGAAGGCCCGCCTCGTTGCAGATCTCGGCGAAGGCGAGCGCGGTGAGCGGCGTATGCTCGGCCGGCTTCAGGACCACCGTGCAGCCCGCCGCGAGCGCCGGGGCGACCTTCCAGGAAAGCATCAGGAGCGGGAAATTCCAGGGGATGATCTGGCCGCAGACTCCAGCCGGGACATGGCCCGGAAACTGCTCGTCGCGCAGTTCCGCCCAGCCGGCATGGTGATAGAAATGCCGGGCGACCAGCGGGATATCGAGGTCGCGCGTCTCGCGGATCGGCTTGCCGTTGTCGATCGTCTCCAGCACCGCGAGGAAGCGGGCATGCTTCTGCACCGATCGGGCAAGCGCATAGAGATGGCGTGCGCGCTCGTTGCCGGAAAGCGCCGACCATTTGGCGAAGGCTGAGGTCGCCGCCTTCACCGCCTTGTCGACGTCCTTCTCCGTACCCTCGGCGACCTCGGCGATTTCTTCGCCGGTCGCGGGATTGAAGACCCTGAAACTCCTGGTCTCGGGCCTGGTGAAGCGGCCGCCGATGAAATGGCCGAACGATCCGCCGTGGCGCTTCAGCCAGGCGCGCACATGCGCGTCCTCCTCCGGGGCCGGGCCGTATTCCATCGTGCGCAAAATGTCCTGGATCTGGTTCATGACGACTGTCCTATGCGATGCCATGGCGGTCGGCGGAGGAATACCGGCCGGTCACGAAATGTTCGATCTGGCGCTCGATGTCGCCAAGCAGCGAACTCGCGCCGAGGCGGAACAGCTCCGGCCCCATCCAGTCGCGGCCGAGTTCCTCCTTCATCAGGATCAGCCAGGCGAGCGCGTCCTTGGCGGCGCGGATGCCGCCGGCCGGCTTGAAACCGATCTGGTAGCCGGTCGCTTCCAGATAGGCGCGGATGGCGCGGACCATGACAAGGCTGACGGGCAAAGTCGCGTTGACAGCCTCCATGCCGGTCGAGGTCTTGATGAAATCGGCGCCGGCCATCATCGCCACCATGGAAGCCTTGTAGACATTGGTCAGCGTCTTCAGTTCACCGGTGGCGAGGATCGCCTTGAGGTGGGCCTCGCCGCAGGCCTCGCGCATCTGCTTCACCTCGTCATAAAGTGCCGGCCAGTTGCCGGTCAGCACATGGGCACGGGTGACGACGATATCGATCTCAGCGGCACCTTCGCCAACCGCATAGCGGATTTCGGCAAGCCGCTGCGGCAGCGGCGTCAGACCAGCCGGGAAGCCGGTCGCGACCGATGCCACCGGGATGCCCGAGCCTTCCAGCGCCTTCACGGCTACCGGCACCATGGTGGGATAGACGCAAACGGCGCCGGTGTGCAGCCGATGACTTGAAAGCCCCAGCGCCTCGACGAGATCGTCCCTGAGCGGATGCTTGGCCTTGGCGCAGAGCCTTTCGACGCGGCCCGGCGTGTCGTCGCCCACCAGCGTGGTCAGGTCCATGCATTCGAGGGCGCGGACCAGCCATGCAGCCTGCCATGCTTTCTTGACCGATCGGCGGGTGGTGAGTGTTGCCGCGCGGCGCTCGGCCGCCGACAGGTTGACGTCCGTCGCCTCAAACATGGATGGTTCGAGCGCCATGCCCTCATTGCGCCTGATCGCGGCATGGACCGGGACAAGGCCGTTTTGGGTGGCGAGCCGGGCATTTGCCATCCCGGCGTGGTCGGTCTTTACGTTCATGCGATTTCTCCGATCGCCTCGCGAAGGATGGCGGCGAGCCGCGCCCCGCCGACCGGGGCCATATCCTTCGTCTCCTGATGGGAAAGTTCCGCGCCGGTCATGCCGGCGGCGAGATTGGTGATGACCGAGCAGGCCGCCACGCGAAGCCCGAGGAAGCGGGCAAGGATGACTTCCGGCACGGTCGACATGCCGACCGCGTCGGCACCCAGCATGCGGATCATGCGGATTTCCGCCGGCGTCTCGAAGGACGGACCGGACAGCCACATATAGACGCCGCGATGAAGCTTGATGCCGGCCCGTTGCGCCGCCTTGCCGAAGGTCTCGCGGAGTTCGGCGTCATAGGCCCCGGTCATGCCGACGAAACGGCGGTCGCTCGCCTCGCCGATCAGCGGGTTGGCGCCTGCGAAATTGATATGGTCCTCGATCAGCATCACAGAGCCGGGTGGCATGTCGGTCTTCAGCGACCCGGCGGCGTTGGTCAAGACCAGCGTCGTCACGCCGAGGCCGGCGAGGATCTCGAGCGCCGGCCGCATCGCCGCGGCATCGCCTCTTTCGTAATAATGGGCCCGCCCGGCCAGCATGAGCACGGGCTTGCCGGAAAGCCTGCCCGCGACCAGCTCGCCGGCATGGCCGCTGACGCCGCCGGTCGGGAAGCCGGGCACGTCGGCATAAGGGATGCGGATAGCGCCCTCGACCTCTTCGGCGAGTTTGCCGAGGCCGGAGCCCAGCACCAGCGCCGTCGTCGGCGCGAGGCCCTGGAGCCTTTCGACCAGAAGGTCGATGGCGGATTTCATTTCAGCGTCTCCCCGCTGAAGCCGAGCGGCAGCATTTCGCCCATGGTCACCGTTTCCACGATGCCCGTATCATCGCACAGATGAAGCTTCGTGTCCGCCGTCGCGAATTCCGCCAGCCGCTGGCGGCAGCCGCCGCAGGGCGTGATGCGCGCCATCTTCTCCGCGACGACCACGATCTCGGCGATCCGGCCACCGCCGCCCATGACATAATGGCCGAGCGCCGTGGTCTCGGCGCACCAGCCTTCCGGATAGGATGCGACTTCGATATTGGCGCCGGCATAGATGCGGCCGTCCTCCGTCCTCAGCGCCGCTCCGACCGGGAAGCGCGAATAGGGCGAATGCGACCTGGCCATGGCCGTTTTCGCCGCAAGGAAGAGATCATGCGACATGGGGTGAGTTCCCGGCAGTCGGCAATCGGCAGTCGGCAATCGATGGGGGCGGAGCGTCCAGACGACGGACGACGCCAGTCCGGCCAGCTAAATCCGACTGCCCATTGCCGACTGCCGGCTGCCGGACTTCCTCTCCCATTTGCCTCATCTACCTTTCCTTCACATAGGGCACGCCGCCGGCGCGTGGCGGGATGGCCTTGCCGATGAAACCGGCGAGCAGAACGCAGGTGAGGATATAGGGCAGTGCCTGCATCAACTGTACCGGCAGCTTGCCGATACCCGGCAGCGCGATGCCCTGCCAGCGGATCGAGATGGCGTCGAGGAAGCCGAACAGCAGGCAGGCGAACATGACCGGCACCGGCTTCCACTTGGCGAAGATCAGCGCGGCAAGCGCGATGAAGCCGCGGCCCGCCGACATCTCCTTCACGAAGCCGGCCTGCTGCGAGATCGACAGATAGGCGCCGGCGACGCCGGTCAGGACGCCCGTGCAGATCACCGCGCGGTAGCGCAGCCACGCCACCGAGATGCCGGCCGTATCCACCGCCGCCGGGTTCTCGCCGACGGCGCGCAGCCTCAGCCCGAAGCGCGTGCGAAACAGCACCCACCAGGTGAACGGCACCATGAGGAAGGCGAAATAGACGATGATCGAATGGCCCGAGATCACATTGGCATATATCGGGCCGATGATCGGCACCGGCCGGATGGCGTCGGCGAACGGGAAGGTGATGTCGCCGAAACGCGCGGCACCCGAGACCGACGGCGTGCGCCCGCCCTGCCGGAACCAGGCCTGGCCGAGGATGACGGTCGAACCCGACGCGATGAAGTTGATCGCCACGCCGGAGACGATCTGGTTGCCGCGATAGGTGATCGAGGCGACCCCGTGGACGAGCGACATGGCGATCGAGACGACGACAGCGGCACTGAGCCCCACCCACGCGGAACCGCTGATATAGGCGGCAGCCCCCGCCGCGAAAGCGCCGGTAAGCATCTTGCCCTCCAGCCCGATATCGAAGATGCCGGACCGCTCCGAGTAGAGGCCGGCAAGCGCCGCGAGCAGCAGCGGCACGGAGACGCGCACCGTCGCGTCGGCGATCTGGACGAGGACCGTATAGGCTTCCATCATGACCCGGTCTCCGCCTTGGCTTCCACCCCGACCGAGCGAGGGCTGAGGCTTGCGAAGATCGTCTGGATCGCCGGGCGGAACATATGCTCCAGCGCACCGGCGAAGAGGATGACCAGCCCCTGGATGATGACGATCATGTCGCGCGATATTTCGGGCATCTCGAAGGAAAGGTCGGCGCCGCCCTGATAGAGCATGCCGAACAGGATCGCGGCGGGAATGATGCCGAAGGGGTGCGAGCGCCCCATCAACGCCACCGCGATGCCGACAAAGCCGGCGCCGGAGGCGAAATCGAGCGCCATGTGGTGCTGGTCGCCCATGATGACGTTGATCGACATCAGGCCGGCGAGCGCGCCCGAGATCATCATGGTGATGATGATGATGCGCGGCTCGTTGATGCCGGCGTAGCGCGCCGCCTCGGGGCTGAAGCCCATGGTGCGCAATTCGTAGCCGAAGCGCGTGCGCCAGACCAGAAGCCAGACGAAGACGGAGGCGGCAAGCGCCAGCAGGAAGGAGACGTTGAAGGGCGCGGTGCGCACCCGCATGCCCATCCATTCGAAGATGAAGCCGAGCTTGGGCAATTGGCCGCCCGGCAGGAAGTCGCGCGTCTGCGGCGCCTGCGACTGGAACGGTTTCAGCGGGCCGACGAGGAGATAGACCATCAGGCTCGCGGCGATGAAATTGAACATGATCGTCGTGATGACGATGTGCGAGCCGCGCTTGGCCTGAAGATAGGCGGGGATGAGCGCCCAGAGCGCGCCGAACAAGGCGCTGGCGACGATCGCCAGCGGAAAATTGATCCACCACGGAAAGATGCCGTCGAAGGCGAGGCACACGAGCGACAGGCCGAGACCGCCGACATAGGCCTGTCCTTCGCCGCCGATATTGAACAGGCTGCAATGGAAGGCTATCGCGACCGCCAGGCCGGTGAAGATGAAGTTGGTGGCATAATAGAGCGTATAGGCGATGTTCTGGCCGCCGCCCAGCGCCCCTTTGACGAGAATGACGGCCGCGTCGAACGGGTTCTCGCCGACCAGCAGCACCACGAGGCCGGCCACGAAGAATGCCACGATCAGGTTGACCAGCGGGATCAGGCCATAATCCACCCAGCCGGGCAGCTTGGCGTAGGGCGCGTTCATTCGGCTGCTTCCTTCGCCTCGACGCCGGCCATCAGCAGGCCGAGTTCGCCTTCGGTGGCGTCCGGGCCGCGCTCGCCGACGATGCGCCCGTCGAACATGACGAGGATGCGGTCGGAAAGCGAGCGGATCTCGTCGAGTTCGACGGAGACCAGTAGCACGGCCTTCCCCTTGTCGCGCATCTCGATCAGGCGCTTATGGATGAACTCGATGGCGCCGACATCGACGCCGCGCGTCGGCTGGCCGACGATCAGGACACCGGGGTCCTGCTCCATCTCGCGCGCCAGCACGATCTTCTGCTGGTTGCCGCCGGAGAAATTCGCCGTCTTCAGCCGCGGATCGGCGGGTCGGATATCGTATTTCCCGATCTTTTCCACGGCATCCCGGCGGATGGCGGGGATGTCGAGGAACATCCCTTTCAGGTATTTCTCCTGATCGTGGTAGCCGAGGATGGAATTCTCGTTCTCCTCGAAGGCAAGCACCAGGCCGACGTGATGCCGGTCCTCCGGCACATGCGCCAGCCCGCGTTCGCGCAACGCGCCCGGATCGGCATGGCCGGTCACCCTGATCGGCTCGCCGTCGAGCATCACGCTGCCGGAGACGGCGTGGCGTATGCCTGCGATGGTCTCGATCAGTTCCGACTGCCCGTTTCCGGCGACGCCGGCAATGCCGACGATCTCGCCGGCGCGCACGCCGAAGGAAACACCGTCCACCATGGTGACGCCGCGCGAATCCTTGACTGTCAGCCCTTCTACGACGAGCTTGAAGTCGCCGGGCTTCGCCTCGCCCTTTTCGACGCGCAACAGCACGCGGCGCCCGACCATGAGTTCCGCTAGTTCCCCGACCGTCGTCTCCGCCGTCTTGCGAGTGGCCACCATCGTGCCCTGGCGCATGACCGAGACATTGTCCGTCACCGCCATGATCTCGCGCAGCTTGTGCGTGATGAGGACGACGGTCTTCCCCTGTTCCTTGAGCTGGCGCAGGATGCGGAACAGATGATCCGCCTCCGCCGGCGTCAAGACGCCGGTCGGCTCGTCCAGGATCAGTGTTTCCGCCCCGCGATAAAGCGCCTTGAGGATCTCGACCCGCTGCTGCAACCCGACCGGCAGCGTCTCGATGATGGCGTCGGGATCGACTTCCAGCCCGTATTCGCGCTCCAGCCGCTGCAATTCGGAGCGAGCCTTGGCGATACTGGCACGCAGGAGCGCTTCGCCCTCGACGCCGAGGATGACGTTTTCCAGCACGGTGAAATTGTGCACGAGCATGAAGTGCTGGTGCACCATGCCGATGCCGGCGGCGATGGCGTCGTTCGGCGTGGCGATCCTTGTCTGCTTGCCGTTAACGCGGATTTCGCCGCTGTCGGCCTGGTAGAAGCCATACAGGATCGACATCAGGGTGGACTTGCCGGCCCCGTTCTCCCCGACGATGCCGTGGATCGTACCCTTCTCGACCGCGAGATGGATATCGCGGTTGGCCCGGACAGCGCCGAAGCTCTTGTTGATGCCGATCAACTCGATTGCGGCTTGCGCCATCCGCCGTTCCCCGAAGGATTTTTATCGTTTGGTCAAGGACTAGCATGGCGCTTCCACGCTGCCAATCGGCACGCCGCTCCCAAGGGGCCGTTGGCATCACGAACCCCGCCCTCACTCTCGACAAATCGTGCGCCGCTTGTCAATTTCGGAAACCATGACAAATTCCCGAATCTTCTCCGTCACCTGCGGCATGAACGACCAGGAGCGGCCATGAGCGAGCGGCAGGCAGCTTCGGTGCGCGATGCCTACCGGGTGTTCCGCGTGATCCCGACACGGTGGCTGGACAACGATATCTACGGCCATATGAACAATGCGGTGCATTACACGCTGTTCGATACGAGCGTGAATTGCTGGCTGATCGAGAACCGCCTGCTCGACATTCACGGCGGCGACCGCATCGGGCTGGTGGTGGAGACGGGCTGCCGCTATTTCGCCGAGATGGGCTATCCGGACACTATCACGTCAGGGCTCAAGGTGGCGAAGCTTGGAACCTCTTCGGTCCGCTACGAGATCGGCCTGTTTCGCAATGACGAGACCGTGGCGGCGGCGGAAGGCTTCTTCGTCCATGTCTATGTCGACAAGACAACACGCAAGCCGGCGCCGCTGGAAGCATCCTTTCGCCGCGTGCTGGAAGGGATAAGCATTTGAGCACGCCGGACGAGGACCGGCTGATCCGGCTCGAGATCATCGTCGCCGAACAGGACAGGACGATCAGTGAGCTTTCGACGGAAGTCGCCGAGCAATGGAAGACGATCGAGCGGATGCGGAAAAAGCTCGACGCGCTGGGTGAGCGCTTCCTCGAACTGGAGGAACAGACCCGGCCCGAAATACCGGTGACGAAGCCGCCGCACTGGTGAGGCGGTTAGGATGAAAGAAGGCCGCCGGCTTCGCGCCGACGGCCTTCCTGTCTATATCCGGCGCCGCTCAGTACGGGCAGGCATTGTCCGACATATAGTCGTGGACCTTGATCTTGCCGGAGATGATGTCGGCTTTCGCTTCATCGGCCGCCTTCTGCATTTCCGGCGTAACCAGGGACTTGTTGTTGTCGTCCATGGCATAGCCGACGCCATCCTCGGCAAGGCCGAGATTCTCGACACCGAAGGAGAACTTGTTGTCCTTCGCGTCCATGAAGGCGTTGTAGACGGCGACGTCGACATGCTTGACCATCGAGGTCAGCACATGGCCGGGCTGCAGGCCGTTCTGGTTGGAATCGACGCCGATGGCGAGCTTGCCCGCATCGGCCGCCGCCTGCAGGACGCCGACGCCGGTGCCGCCGGCCGCCGCATAGACCACGTCCGCGCCCTGGTCGATCTGCGCCTTGGTGATCTCGCCCCCCTTGGTCGGGTCGTTCCATGCAGCCGGCGTGTCGCCGGTCATGTTCTGTATCACCTTGTCGCCCGACTTGGTGGCCTTGACGCCGCCGACATAGCCGCAGGCGAATTTGCGGATCAGCGGCACGTCCATGCCGCCGACGAAGCCGACCGTGCCGGTCTTGGAGGCGAGCGCCGCCATAACGCCGACGACATAGGAGCCCTCATTCTCCTTGAATACGATCGAGCGCACGTTCGGCAGGTCGACGACGGTGTCGACGATGGCGAACTGGGTCTTGGGATATTCGGGCGCCACCTTCTTCAGCGCCTGCTCGAACGAGAAGCTCATCACCACGATCGGACTGTTGCCGTCCTCGGCGAACTTCTCCAGCGCCTGCTCGCGCTGCGTGTCGTTCGAGATCTCGAAATCGCGATAGGCGATGCCGGTTTCCTTCTTGAACTTCTCGGCGCCATGGAAGGCCGCCTCGTTGAAGGATTTGTCGAACTTTCCACCCAGATCGTAGATGATGGCGGGTTTGATGTCGGCGGCAAAGGCCGGAAGGGTCATTGCGGCTGCGGCCAGGAGGCCCAGGACGATACGCTTCATGTGATCCACACCCTGTCGGTTATCTTTTTCCAATGATATTGCGCCCCGCCACCCCTCGCGGGCTGACGGCGCGGCCCTGGCGAGGGTTCCTACCCCCGCTTGCATGGCACTTTTGCACGGCGCAGGGCAAATTACACGCGGATTTTTTGACCGTCTGGAAAACGGGATTTATCGGACGGAAGGCGTCGCTTGCACTTGCCCGAAGGTCGGGCAAGGAACGCCTGTCCCCCGCAATTCACGGTGATTGCCCGGGTTGCGGGCGAGATATTGCTGGTGCTGCACTTCGGCGAAATAGAATTCCGCCGAGTGGATTTCGGTGCCGATGCGACCGAGGCCCGCCTGGTCCAGCGCAGCCTGGTAGGCGTCCCGCGCGGCAAGCGCCTGCGCCTGCTGTCCTTCGCTCGCCGCAAAGATCGCCGAGCGATAGATCGTGCCGATATCGCTGCCCTGGCGCATGCCCTGCGTCGGGTCGTGGTTTTCCCAGAAGATCTTGAGCAACGCCGCATAGGACACCATTCCCGGATCGAAGACGACGCGCACGGTTTCGGCATGGCCAGTCAGACCGGTGCAGACTTCCTGATAGGTCGGGTTCGGCGTCGAACCGCCGGCATATCCGGCTGCGGTGACCCAGACGCCCGGCATGCCCCAGAAAATAGGCTCGGCGCTCCAGAAGCTGCCCATGGCGAACAACGCTGTTTCCATGCCGTCCGGATACGGCCCCTTGAGGGACCGCTTGAAGACACGATGCCTGGTCGCCGTGCGGACCGGCCGGGCGCGGCCCGGCAACGCCTCGCCCGGCTTCGGCAGGTGCAGCTTCTTGTTCAGCATGTCGCTCAGGAAAAACACGGCAGGGCTCCGGGTCGATTCCGCCCAATCACTGGGCTGCAAGGCCGCCACGGTGCGCCGGACGGTGACCGACCGCATAGAGGAGAAAAGCGAGTACGGCAAAGACGATCGAGCCCGGCGCGGAGAGAAGCCACATCGCAACGATATCCCACAGAAGTGGCCAGCGGCCTTCCACCGCCGCCCGCACGCTTTCCAGCGAGGCGGGCGAGAGCGTTTTCCAGCTCTCGCCGAGCGGCGCGAGGACAAGTTTCGACATCGCCACCGACCGGGTGGCATCCAGAACCGCCAGGATCACGGCCACAGCCAGCGATATCGTGGCGAGAAGACGAAAGACGAACCGGATCATCGATCAAGGGTAGCCGCCCGGCCGCCGGCGGACAATGGTGCATCTGGGGTACAGCCGGCTTACGCCGGACCAGAGGAGGACATGGGCAAAAGGAGGGCGCATGAGGCAAGAGGTCAAATGGCGCTGACGGTGCTTGGCATTCCGGCTCGGATCGACTAGATGAGCCGGGTCGCGAGGACCAGGCCGGCCAGATGGCGGACGTCCTCGCTGCGGAGAGGTGGCCGAGCGGTCGAAGGCGCACGCCTGGAACGCGTGTATACGGGAAACTGTATCAAGGGTTCGAATCCCTTTCTCTCCGCCACCTAAGTACTTGGTTTTGCTAACTTTGTTGCCAACACCGCCCCTGTGGAAACTTCCTCCGTTGTTTCCGAGGCTTATGCCGGTTGCGTCAAACGATACAGCCTCCTGAGACGGATAAAGTCCAGTAAACGACTCGCGGGATTCACGAAAGTCTCTTAAGCCGGATTCGCTGGTACGGTTGGGGACGATAGCATGAGCCGCCGCAAACAGTGCTTGATCCGCTCAGCCGAATGAAAAACCCTCGCCGGATCTAACGAGGGTGTCGCATGCCGTGGTTGCGCCGTTCAGGCGACGCCGAGCAGCGCCTTCTGCCCAGACCAGTCATTCACGATCCTGGTGTGGAGCGACAGGCGGCGGGCGGTGAGCTCCTGGGGATGGCGCCCATTGAGGATCGCCTTGACGATCTCGGGGCGAGAAAACTCAGCCGCAGGATTCGGGTGAAGTAGGAAGGACTAACGCCGGCCTGCTTCGCCAATTCGGCGATGGTCACGCCGTCGCCCCGCATGATCATGTCATTGAAGCGCCGGCTTTGCGCGAGAAGCTGTAGTATGCTGCGATCCGGCTCCCGGCGCGGACCTGCGCTTTCGATCAGAAGCCGGGTCTCCATGCCGGCGCGCTTTAGCTCGGCAGGAACCGTGAGCGTGATCAGCGCATTGCTTTCGCCGTCTTCTGGATCATGAGCACGATGGACAAATTCGGGATCGGCAATGTTCGGAAGGTCGGATGCCGATCTCGATTACCTTGCGCCGCAGTGCAATCCGGGCGACCAAGTGCTGGAGTGTTTTGGCCCTTTCCAGCGCATCGAGAGCAGACCAGCGACCGGCGAGAGCGGCAGCTTGGCGGACGTTCACCATGCGCGCATTCGCATCACGATCATTACCCTCGACCGCATCGAAGATCAATGTCTGGTCGCGCAGGAATTCCTGAACAGTGTTCTCGACCAGCTGTTCAATGTCGGCGGCAGATACCCGCCAGCCTCGACCCATGTTATCGACGCGTGTACGCGTGATCAGGTTCTGGCTGACATAGTAGCGATAGCGCCTGCCCTTCTTGTTGGCGTGCGTCGGCGTCATTCGCTGGCCAGAGTCATCATAGAGCAATCCGGCAAGTAGGCTCGGCGCCGATGCCCTGGTGCGGGTGTGCCGCTCAATGCGATTTTCCGCAAGCACGGCCTGTACCCGATCCCAGAGATCCTCGTCGAGGATGGCACTGTGTTCGCCTGGGTAGCTCTGGCCTTTGTGGACTATCTCGCCGCGATAGAGCCGGTTCTGCAGCATGGCATAGAGAGCACTCCGTCCAAGCGGCTTCCTGCCGCTTTCTCGCCCGAACCGATCGATCCTTCGCTTGCTGACGATGCCGCTCTCATCGAGATCATGCTGCAAGGCGCGGGCGGATTTCAATTCGACATAGCGGCGGAACACATGCCGCACCGTTCCGGCCTCAGCGTCGCTGATGACGAGCTTTCGGTCTTTCACATCATAGCCGAGCGGCGGCAGTCCGCCCATCCACATGCCCTTCTGCTTGGAGGCGGCGATCTTGTCGCGAATGCGCTCGCCGGTCACCTCCCGTTCGAATTGGACGAAGGATAAAAGCATGTTGAGAGTGAGGCGGCCCATGGAGGTGGTGGTATTGAACGCCTGGGTGACGGAGACAAGGAAGAGCCGGCGCGGTCGAACACCTCCACGATGCCCTTCGTCTCCGGCGTCAGCGTGACATGCAACGACAGGACATCGGCCCGGGCGAGCAGATCGTCGAGCGTCGCTGCGTAGCCGATGCCCAACTCGTGGCTCTTTTCTGGCGTGTTGGGCGCGACCAGGCCAGAACATCCATGCCGAATGCCTTGCCGTAGCCGCAGACCAGCTTGCCCAGCTTGCCCAGGCCGGCCATGCCGAGCGTTTTGCCCTGGAGCCCCAGGCCGACCGTAAGCTGCCACTGGCGACCGCCGGCGCGAAAATTGGCGGCTTCCTGGGGTATCTTCCGCGTCAGAGCGAGAAGCAGCGCCCAAGCCAGTTCGGCGGCGGGTCCGACGACACCGCGCGTGCCGCAGACCAGCACACCACGGCGCGCGGCTGCCTCAATGTCGATCGCGGCGTTCGCCATGCCCGTCGTTATCAGCAGCCTGAGATCGGGAAGCAGCGCCAGCAGATCAGCGCGGAACGGCGAGCGCTCGCGCATAGCGACGATGATGTCATAGCCGCCCAGACGCGCTGCGACTGTTTCGGGAGCGCCGATCAGGGGGCCCGAAAGGCTGTCGACGGAAACCCATTCGCCCAGGGAATCCCAAGCGCCCATCCCGAGTGCCACCTGCTGATAGTCGTCGAGAATCGCGCATTTCAACTTCGCCATCGGATCCGCCCACAATCTTTCTACCGGCTTCCCGAATAGTCGGCCTTGCGCTTTTCCACAAATGCCGCTTGCGCCTCCTTCGTATCGGCGGTCTCCGATAGATCATGGGTGATGGTCTGTTCGAAACGATAGGCATCCCGGAAAGGCAGGTTCTCGGCGACGGTGAAGCCCCGCTTTATCCATTTCACGGCAAGCGGGCTCTTGGCGGCGATCTCGCGCGCGATGCTCATTGCTTCGTCCATCAGCCTTTCGTTCGGCACGCAGGCGCTGACGATCCCCAGGCGATAGAGTTCGGACGCCGGGATCTTGCGCCCCGTAAAGTACAGAAGCCGCGACCAGGACCGGCCGAAATGTTCCATCATCAGCTTGCCGCCGCCGGCGAGCCCGACATCGATCTCGGGCATGTTCACCCAGGTGTCGTCGCTGCAGATCATGATGTCGCAATAGAGCATGAGCGCGAAGCCGGCGCCGATCGCCGGTCCGTTCGCCGCACAGATCACCGGCTTGGTGCAATCCGCCACCGCGTTGAAGAATTCACGGGTAACACGGTTATGGCTGATATAGTCGCCTGGCTCCTTTACCAGGACGCGCCGCTCCTTGACATCGGCTCCGGCCGAAAACACCTTGCCTTGCGCCGTCAGGATGGCGACACGCACATCGTCGCGATCGCTGAGCGTATCGAACAGCCAGATGATCTCCTCGCGAAAGCGCCTGTTCTGCGCGTTGACGGGCGGGCGGGCGATCGTGACGGTCGCGATGCCGTCCGCGACCTCCAGCCGGCAGGTCTGCAAATCCATGGTCTTGCCTTTCAGTGGGGCGCGGCGTCGGCGGCCGTTCCGCCGCCCAGATAGCGTTTGGAGAGATTCTGGCGGTTGAGCAGGACGGCTGCCTCGCCTTCCTCGACAAGCCGGCCGCTTTCCAGAACGTAGCCGTAGCGGGCGTGCTTCAACGCCAGCGTGACGTTCTGCTCGACAACCAGGATGGAGAGATTGCGCTCCGCGTTGATGCGGCCGAGAATCTGGAAAATCTCGGCCGCGATCATCGGGGCGAGGCCGAGCGACGCCTCGTCCACCATGAGCAGTTCAGGTTGGGCGAACAGCGCCCGCCCGATTGCCAGCATCTGCTGCTCGCCGCCGGACAGAAACCCCGCCAGCGAATTCCGGCGCTGTTCCAGCGCGGGGAAATAGTCGAATATCTCGCGATAGACCTTGCGTGGCACCGCCGGCCCCCGCCCGTGCCGGGCGAAAAGCGCGGCCTCGAGGTTTTCCTCCACCGTCATGGCCGGGAAAACGTGGCGGCCTTCCCGGACATGAAGGATCCCCGAGCGCGCCAGGCGGTAGGACGGCAGGGACAAGGTGTCCTTGCCGTTGAATTCGATCCGGCCCTTGCTGGCGCGTCCGTTCTCGAAACGCAGCAGTCCCGACACCGCCTTCAGGAGCGTCGACTTGCCTGCGCCGTTGGCGCCGAGCAAAGCGATGAAGCCGCCCTCGGGCACCACCACCGAAACGTCGTCGAGCGCTTCGATGGCGGCGCCGTAGACGACGCTCAGGCCGGTGATGGTGAGGGCTGCACCCATGATGGCTTTCAAATCACCTAGTTCGAGCGCTGCCAGGGCGACGCCTCGGTCACCGTCAGCTTGCCGTCCTTGATGCTGTACTGATAGAGCACGCCATAGGGGATACGCTGGTCCACCATGCTCACGGGCATGCCGAAGACGCCGCCGGCGTCCCAGTCCTTGACGGCATTCACCCCCTTGATGAGGTTATCGCCGTTCAGCGCCTCGCCTTCCTTGATGGCCGTGCCGATGACCTTCTGCAACAGCAGCGCCGTGGCCCAACTTTGCATGTAGCCGATATTGGCGTAGCCGGTGTAGGGCTTCTCCTTCCAGTTCTTCACGTATTCGTCGATGGTCTTCATCATCGGCGTCTTGGCCTCGCCGACGAGAAGGTTGACCGAAACCGCGCCGATATAGCCGTCGGCGGCGTCGCCCACGGTACTGACCACGTCCGGATGCGAACCGTAGATGGTGCCCATGAACTGGCTGGTCATGCCGTAGTCGCGGCACAGCTTCACGATCTCCGGCCAGACGTTGCCGGCATAGCCATTGAAGATGACGTAGTCGGGCTTGGCGTTGCGCAGCTTGATGGCGTGCGCGGTCACGTCGACCTCGACGAACTTGGTCTCCTCTTCCAGGACGAGGTCGATGCCCATCTCCTTGGTCCTGGCGCGGATGTCCTCGAGCGGATCGCGGCCGAATTCCGTGGCGCTGTAAACATAGGCTACACGAGCCGGATCACTGCCCTTGTGATGCTCCTTGATGTAGTTGAGAAGCATGTCGACCTGGTCGGAGTAGTTCGGGCCGACGAGAAAGTGGTATTTGTATTTTTGCGTATCGACGAGATCGGAAGCCGCGCCCGTATTGGACATCAGCACCTTGTAGGTTTGGTTGTTCTCCGGCGAGATGGCGCGCACGAAAGGCGTCCCGTCGCCGCCTGCGAAGACGACATCTCCATCCGCGGCCGCCTTCTTGAAACCGGCAACGCCGAGTTCGACCTTGTATTCGTCGTCGAAGAAGGTCGCCGAGATATTGCGGCCCTCGATGCCGCCATTCTTGTTTATCCAGTCGATGGCGTCCTGCCAGCCCTTCTGCTGCGCCTGGCCGGTGACGGCGAGCGGACCCGTCAGGGGCACGGGAATCCAGTACTTCAAATCGTCGGCCCGGCTCGGCGACGCCAGGGCGAGCGTTCCGGCCACAAGCGCGGCGGCAAACGCGGCTCCCATTCCGTCGTGGCGTATCTTGGTGATTCTCATGCTTTCCTCCATCCGTTCATTATGTTGCTTCTCGTAGATGCCGCTCAGTGTTCCGGCCGTGTTTCATAGGCCTCGGAGTGGCCAAGCGCGCGCCGCACCAGGCCGACCAGCCCGTTCGGTTCGAAGATCAGGAAGCCGACGATCAGCGCGCCGAAAATCAGTTCGCGAAGCGGCGACAGGAAGCCGGCGAGATCGGCGCCCGGCCCGGCCACGTGCTCCAGCCCGAAGCGGAGCAGTTCCGGCATCATCGTCATGAACGCCGCGCCAAGGATGGAACCCAGGATCGAGGCGCTGCCGCCGACCACGACCGCGGCAAGGAAGAACACCGAAACGGCAAGCGTGAACTGGTCGGGGTTGACGATGCGCAGGAAAGCGGCGAGCAGGGCGCCGGCAACTCCGGCATAGGCAGCGCCGATGCCGAAAGCGACCAGTTTCGTCCACACTACATTTATTCCGAGAACCTCGGCGGCATAGTCCTTCTCGCGCACTGCGATGAAGGATCGTCCCACCCGGGTCCGGAACAAATTGCGCGCCGCCAGGCAGGCCGCCAGCGACACCAGCACGACGACCCAGTAAAACCCCTTGTCGCCGAAGCCGAGGATGTCGAACTGCGGCAGCGACAGGCCGCGATCGCCCCCGGTGACAGATGTCCATTGCTGGAAGACGAAATAGAGCGAGTATTGCGCGGCAAGGGTGGCGATGGCCAGGTAGATCCCCTTGATGCGCAATGCCGGCAGGCCGAAGACGATGCCGACCGCGAAGGCGGCCGCCGCTCCCACCACAATATTGACCGCCAGTGGCGTGTCGAAACTCAGCCACATGAGCGCGCTTGCATAGGCGCCGACACCGATAAACGCCGAATGTCCGATCGACAACAGGCCGGCATAGCCGACGGTGATGTTGAGACCGACCGTGGCAATCACGTTGATCGCTATCAGGCAGACCATGTAGATCACATAGACCGAACCGAAGGACGGCAGGATGAAAAGCGCCGCCGCGAGCACGATCCAGGCGGCGCCTTCCGCCAGCGCAGTTCTCGAGCCGGAAGCGGCGGCTTTGGGGCGCGCCGCAGTCGTGGAAACAGGCGCGCTCATATCCGTTCGACCCTGTATTCGCCGAAAAGCCCGGCTGGGCGCACCGACATGACCAGCAGCACGACCAAGTAGGGAAGGAACGATTGCCATGCCGCACCCAGATAGGCGCCGACAATGGTCTCCAGCCAGCCCACGAAGATGCCGGCTATGACGACGCCGCCGACGCTGGTCATGCCGGCCAGCATGACGACGGCGAGCACGTTGAGAGCGATCTGGCCGAGTTGCGGCGTCACGCCATTCACCGATGCGGTGATGATGCCCGACGCGGCCGTGAGAATACCCGCCATGCCCCATGCGAGCACGAACACGGCGCGGATGTTGATGCCGAGGCTCTCGGCGGTCACCTGGTCGGTCGACGTCGCCCGGATGGCGGTGCCGGCGCGCGAGAAGCGATAGAAGGCAATGAACAGCCCCGATATGACTCCGGCGATAACGAACCCCCAGGCCAGCTTGCCCGGAACCAGCATGTCGCCGAGGAAGATCGGCTGGCGCGGCAGAATTTCTGTCAGCCGTCGCACGTCCGGCCCCCAGATGAGACCGGCTGCGCCCCGCAGGATGCTGCTGACGCCAAGCGTCACCATCACGAGCACCACCGTCGGCCGGCCAAGTAACGGCCGCAGCACGGCCCGCTCGATCAGCATGGCCAGGACCGCTGCCGCGATGAAGGCGGCCGCAAGGCCCGCGATCCAGCCGAAGCGGAGTTGCGTATCGAAGAGATAGAAGAAATAGGTGCCGATCATCATCATCTCGCCGGTGGCGAAATTGAAGATGTTGGTCGATTTGTAGACGATGACGAAACTGAGCGCGACAAGCACGTAGATGCCGCCGGAGACGGCACCGATGATGGAGAATTCGAGGAAACTCGACAGCATGCGATATCCTATTCCGCGCCGAGATAGGCTTCGATGACGGTGGCGTCGCTCTGCACCTCGGATGGCGCACCCATGGCAATGAGCTTTCCGAAATTGAGGACGACGACCTGGTCGGACATGCTCATGATCGATTCCATATCGTGGTCGATCAGGAGTGCGGTCACCTCGGTCTCGCTGACGATCCGGCGGATATAGCTGGACATCTTGGCCTTTTCGGTCGTGTTCATGCCGGCAAAGGGCTCGTCGAGCATGAGGAGCTTGGGGTGCGTCACCAGCGATCTCGCAAGCTCGATCCGCTTCTGCACGCCATAGGGGAGGCCCGATACGGATCGGTCGCGGAATTCCGTCAGGTCGAGCAGCGAAAGGACTGTTCGGTCGATCAGGCTGGTGAGCGCCGCTTCCTCGCGCGCGGCGGGGCCGAGAAAGACGGCGGCGGTCAGCAGGCCGGTCTTCAGTTGCGCGTGCGCGCCAAGCTTGATGTTCTCCTGCACCGTCATGCCGGGAAACAGGGCGATGTTCTGGAAGGTCCGCGCGATGCCCATGGCGGAGCGGCGATGGGGCGGCCGGCTGAGCAGGTCGCTTCCTTCGAACAGCACCCTGCCCGTGTCGGCTCGATAGAAACCGGAGATCACATTGAAAAGAGTGGTCTTGCCGGCTCCGTTCGGCCCGATGACCGCCGTGACCTTGTTGGAAGGCACGGAGAAGGAAATGTCGGAAAGCGCCTTTATGCCCCCGAATCCGACAGAAATATCGGTCAATTCCAGAAGATCGGGCACGGCCGTCATCCGCGCGCCAACCAGACGCCACGGCCGCGAAACATCGGCGTCATGGCCCCGATACCGGCTTTCCCGTATTCGCGTTTGCGCGCAAACACTGCGGCTTCCTCCCTGAAATGCCTGAATGCCCGAATTCCACGGTGCGCGACTGGACGACAGTACCTTGCCCGCATTGGAGACTAACCCACCTCGAATCGTGCGAGAACCGTCGAGCCTGCAAACCTTTTTTGCAAATATTGGAAAGATACAGCTGAAGCGAGCGCATATAATCAACGATGTGAAAAGGAGAGAGTGCGTTGATCAGGATCGGCGAGTTCGAAATTTACCGGATCGAGGAGATGGTCCTCGACGAGGAGACCACGCTTTTCAAGCATTGGAACGCGGATATCCTCAACGACAACCGCTCCTGGCTGGAGCCGAACTTCCATAACCGCGAACGCGACGTGTTCTACACGGTCATCCAGACATGGGTGCTCAAATCCGGCGATCGCACGATCATCATCGATACGAGCGGCGGCAACGACAAGGACCGGCCGCTTTCGGCGCGCTTCCACAAGCTCCACACCGACTTTCCCGATCGGCTGAAGGCCGCCGGAATCCATCCGGACAAGGTCGGCATGGTCATCCTGACGCATTTGCATGTCGACCATGTCGGCTGGAACACCCACCTGGAAAACGGCAGGTGGGTGCCGATGTTCCCGAACGCCGAATATGTCGTCTCGGCCAGGGAACTGGAGGCACGCGATCCCGAACGCGGCGCTGCGTCGCGCCCGCCGGCAAGCTGGAACACGTTCAACGACAGCGTCAGGCCGATCCTCGATGCGGGGCTGGTACGGGTCGTGCAGGGCGACGAAAATCTGGCGCCCGGCATCGACCTCGTCCCCATTCCCGGCCACGCGCCGGGGCAAATGGGTGTGCGCGTTCGCTCGGGCGGCAAGGAAGCGTTCTTCATTGCCGACGTGATGCACAATCCTATCCAGATCCGTCACCCCGACTGGAACAGCAGATATTGCGAGGATCAGGATCTCGCGGCCAGAACGCGCGCGCGGGTGCTTGAGCACGCCGTCGAAAACGAAAGCCTCCTGCTGCCCGGTCACTTCGGCTATCCGTATTGCGGCTATGTGCGCCAGGGGCCGAACGGCTATGTCTTCGAACCCTCGCCAGAATGTCCCTGAGAACCGTGTCCCTGAGAACCGTCATGGCAAAATTGCATGTAACGACGCGCGGCGATCGGGCCAGGCCGCCCATCCTTTTCATTCACGCTCTCGGCGTCGATCACCGCTTCTGGGAAGAGGCGGTCGAACGGCTGGCGGTGGACTATTTCTGTATCGCGCCCGACCTGCAGGCGGCCGGCAAGACGCCCAATCCCCCACAGCCTGTCACAGCCCCGGAACATGCCGCCGACCTCGCGGCGCTGCTTGCGGAATTGGGCATCGGGCGCGCCGTAATGGTCGGTTGTGCGATCGGCGGCATGGTCGCGGCGATCCTGGCCGCCAACTACCCACGCCTTGCCGCGGGCGTCGTGATGACCAATCCCGGCGTCGGCAACACCGACGACGTCAAGGACATACTGCGCGCGCGTGTCGGCGAAGTCCGGGCGCATGGCATGAAGGTCCTGCTACCCGCCGCGCCTGAGCGATCCTTCCACGGCATGCCGCGTGACGAGCGCTTCGACCGCTACGTCGAACGGTATGTCGCGCAGGACCCGGAGAGCTACGCTCTTACCGTTCTCGGCTATCTGGACATCGACATAAGGCAGTCCCTGCCGAAGCTGAAATGCCCGCTTCTGTTGATCCCCGGCGGCAACGACACGCTGATGCCGGCGGACGGCGCCGATGTTATCAAGGGCCTGGCGCCGCACGGGCAGATCGTGCGCTTCGAAGAGGTGGCCCACTTCATACCGTACCAGGCGCCCGACAGGTTCGTGGAGACGCTGCGGCCCTTCCTCGCGACAGCCGACTGGTAGCCGGCGCGTCAGCCCAGTTCCCGCCGGAACACGCCGGCCATGAAGTCAACGAAAAGCCTGAGCTTCACGGAAGTCTGGCGTGCCTTGGGGAAAACGGCATAAACGCCGTTCTCGAAGTCGATATGGCTGACCTGGTATCGAGGCAGCAGCTTGACCAGCCTGCCGTTCTCCAGATCGTCATGGATCGACCAGTCGGGAAGAAGGGCGATGCCGGCGTCGGCGCGGACCATTTCCACCAGGGCGAAGCCGAAATCCGTCTGGAAGCTGCCCTTGATCGGAACTTCGGTAACGCGCCTGCCGGCGTCCATGAACCGCCAGACCGGCGTGCCCAGATTGATGCGGTAGGTGAGGCAGTTATGCCGGCGCAGATCGTCAGGCTCCTCGATCGGCGGGTGTGAGGAAAGATAGGCCGGCGTCGCGCACGCCACCCGCTCACTGGTCGTGAGCTTGCGGGCGATCAGCGAGGAATCTTCCAGCCGGCCGATGCGGATATCGACATCGATACCCTGTTCCATGACCGGAGCGATGTTGTTCGACATGACGAGATCGACCGTGATGTCGGGATATTTGTCGAGAAACCTGGGCAGGTTTGGCAGGATCATGAGCTGGCCGACCAGCATTCGCGAATGCACGCGCAGGATACCCTGCGGCTTGGTGTGCAGCTGGGTTATGCTTCGATTGGCCTCGGAGAGCTGCTGAAGTATCTGCTCGACCTGGTTATAGTAGAGCTCACCTGCTTCGGTCAGGGCGATGTTGCGGCTGGAGCGCTTCAGGAGCGGCGTTCCGAGTTGATCCTCCAGCGAAGTGATGTGCCGGGAAACCGAAGCGGGGGAACGGCCGAGCATCCGCCCTGCGCTGGAAAGGCTTCCCAGCTGGACGGCATTCACGAACGAACGAAGGGTCTGAACCCATTCCAAGCACTTTTCCCCGCTTCCAGTCCCTTAAAACATAAGGGGATCGCCGTGCAAATATGGCAATCTTTGCGGATAGTGGAAAGATGTTCTTTGTTTTGTGGGCGTTCAGCAGGCGGCTGGCGCGTGCTAGTGAACCGCTTGATGCTGTACCGGGGACTGTCGACGCGACGCCCTTCAGAGGTTCGGATATTCGCGAGGGAGGCAGATGGCGGTTGGTAAGATGGTCACGGACCTGGATGTCGGCGATGTGCTCGGCCCGGTCGAATATACGTTGAGCCCTTTCGTCGTCCGCGAGTATTGCCACGCGGTCGAGTTGCACAACGACCTGTTCCAGGGCGTCGGCGAGCAGGTCATGCCGCCCACGCTGATCCATCTCGACAAGCTGCGCCTCTATCGCCACGCTTGCCCAGGCGGCACGGGACCGACAGCTCGCATCCATTACGAATATGATTGCGAGGTTTTCAGCGAAGTGCATGTCGGCGACCGTCTGAGCGTCTCGGGCGCCATCACCGAGCGCTACACGAAAAGGGGGCGGGAGTATCTCGTTCTCGAAATGGAATTGAAGCGCGCCGACAGCGGCGAGTTGGTGATCCGCTACACCGACCGCGTTATCCTCGCCTACAGCGAAAACACCGGCAAAGCCGCGTAGGAGCAAGGGACATGACCCAACCCGAGATCAGGCCGGGCACCGAATTCCGCGGCGCGCCAAGACCGATGACGCGCGAGAGGATGCGCTGGTATGTCGATGCGCAGCCGACGATCGCGGCGGATGACGGGCGCATCCACACGCAGGATCCCACCATCCATGACGACGACGAGTACGCGCGTTCCCAGGGGCTGCCCGGCATCATCGCCGACGGGATGGTTTCGACCAACTGGCTCATGGGACTCTTGATCGACATCTTCGGCCGAGACGTGGCCCGACGGAGCCGCTTGCGCACCAAATACATCGCGCCCATTCATGAAAATCAGGTCGTGGTGACCTGCGCCCGTGTCACCTCCGTGACCGAGGACGGCCTTGGCTCCGCCAGTATCATGCTCGATGTCTGGTGCGAGGACGATACGCGGAAGAAACTGACGGTCGGAGACGCCGTCATCACGCGGGCGGCGGCCTGAGCGTCCGCGAGGCCTCGGCAAACCAGGCATGAAAGTCCAATGGCCCCGGTCCTGAAAGACATCAAGGTTCTGGATTTCTCCCGTATTTTCGCGGGTCCGGATTCAACTCAGATTCTTGGCGACCTGGGCGCGGATGTCATCAAGGTCGAGGATCCCAGGGGCGGCGACGAATGCCGTACGCTCGGCGCGACCCGCGAGGAACTCGAGAAGCTCGGCGGGCCGAGCGCGCCGTTTCGCTCGTTCAACCGCAACAAGCGCAGCATCACCCTCGACCTCGCCAACGCGGCCGGGCGCAAGGCCGCGACGGCGCTGCTGGCGCGATCCGATGTGGTGGTGAACAATTTCCGGCCGGGCACCATGGAAAAGTTCGGCCTCGGCTACGACGCGGCCAAAGCGGCCAATCCCGGATTGATCTATTGCGATTTCCACGCCTACGGGCCGGTCGGCCCGATGGCCCATATCGGCGCCAACGATCTTGCCTTGCAGGCCTATTCCGGCCTGATGAGCCTTACCGGCGAGGAGGACGGCCCACCGGCGCGCGCCGGCGGCGCGATAATCGACCTGCATGCAAGCCTCGCGATCGTCGCCGCGGTGATGGCTGCGCTTTACCATCGTGAACGCACCGGCGCGGGACAGCGCATCGACACCTCCCTCCTGCTCAGTTCCGCGCATCTGATGAGCTATTTCTATCAGGAATACTGGCTGACCGGCAAAATGCACCATCGCATGGGCACGGCCAACCATCTGAGCGTACCCAATCAGGCGTTCCCCACCCGCGACGGCCATGTCATCATCATCGCGCCGTCGGACGAGATGTGGCGCCGCTGCGCGACGGCGCTAGCGCCCCAAAAGCTGCTGCGCGAGGAATTCCGCACAGCCTCGGAACGGCTGAGGCTGCGCAAGCAGGTCGTCGAGGCCATCACCGAAATAACACGCGAAATGACCAATGCCGAGGTTCATCAGCTGTTGAGCGCGGTCAAGGTCAATGTCGCAATCGTTCAGGACATCGGCCAGGCAGCGGATTCAGCGCAACTGGAGGCGGTCGGCGGGATCTTCGAATATGGCGACAAGGACGAGGCGTCGCGTTACGTGGCAACGCCTTTCCGCCTGCATTCGACGCCGAGCGCCATGCATCGGCCTCCGCCGGCACTGGGGGAACACACGACCGAAGTCCTCGCCGAGGCCGGCTTTGCCCAAGCCGAGATCGCCGAACTTATGGCCGCCGGCGCCACGGGCGCGGTTTCTCCGGCCCCGGCCGGCGGGACCACATGACCTCGACGCCAGGCCGTACCGCATCGATGACGCGGAGCCCGGATCAGGCGGTGCTTCCCGGAAATGGAGCGAATTTCGGATTCGGGACACCGGCGGAGAGACAGGCAAATGGCTGAAATCGACAAGCCTGCGCTGAAGGCGGAAATCGTTCGCGAACGCGGCTACTGGGCGCCTTTCCACGAAGTGCTTTTGGAAAACGCCCCGGAATTCCTGCAGGCCTATGTGGATTTCCAGGCGGCACCGGCGCGTTCAAAAATCCTCGAGCAAAAGCTCTGCGAATTCATCTATATCGCCGTCGATATCTCAGTGAACCATATGTACGAGCGCGGTGCCCGCCGCCATATGGAATTTGCGCTGAAGGCGGGTGCAACCAGGGAGGAACTGCTCCAGGTGCTGTTCCTGACCACGGTGGTCGCGGCGCATCATCCGATCGATGCCGGCCTGGCCATCCTGATGCAGGAAACCGGCACAAAGGACGCCGTGGCTCAAGGCGACGCCGCCGGCCGGAAGGCGGACTACATCGAAGCTACCGGCCACTGGCCCGACTGCGGCGACTTCATGCAGACGCTCTCGCCGGGCATGGCATCCTCCCACCTGGCCTACGGGCTGGCGGCCTGGCAGGCCGGCCCGCTGTCGGCACGGCAAAAGCATTTGATCTGCCTCGCCGTCTGTGCCTCTCCGACCGTCCTGTTCGAACCGGGCATGCGCCGCCATATCAAGGCCGCCATCGCAGCCGGCGCGACGCCGGCCGAGATAGCCGCCGTCCTGCAACTTGCTGCTGCCATTTCCGTGCATAGCTGCACGCTGGGCGTTCCCGCATGGGAAGACGTCATGAACGGCAAATTCGTCGAACCGTCGTAACACCGCCGAGGCGGTGGATCAGGAGCAGAGGTCGGAACATGAGCACCCCTTCCTTCATCGAATGCAACGGCGTCGCGATGCGCTACCTTTTGTCGGGCGACGGGCCTTCCACGGTCGTCCTCATTCACGAACTCGGCGGCAGCCTGAACAGTTGGGACGACATGGTGCCGCTTCTACCCGCCGGACGCCGTGTCCTGCGCTACGATATGCGCGGCGCCGGCATGTCGCAAAAAGTGTCCGGCACGCTCGATATCGACGATCTGGCCGACGACCTCGAATGCCTGCTCGAGGCATTGGGCATCACTCCTCCCGCGACGGTTGTCGGTGCGGCGGTCGGCGCGGCGGTCGCGGTGCGTTTCGCGGCGCGCCATGCCGCCCTTTGCGACCGCGCCGTCCTCATAAGCCCGGCCCTCGGCGTGCCGCCGGAGCGCCATGCCGCGGCGCTGGCGATCGCCGACAGGCTCGACGCCGAGGGCATGCAGGCCGTGGCCGGGGATGTGTTGCCGAAAGCCCTTCCCGAGGCGCTTTGGGCAAACGGCACCGACAAGTCGAACTGCCGCGCGCGATGGCTTGGAGCCGATCCGCACGGCTACGCGGCCGCCTACAGGATGCTTGTGCATGCCGTCATCCGGGCCGACCTTGCCAAAATCAGGTGTCCGGTCCTCACGCTCGCCGGGCGGCTCGATCCCTTCGCAACGCCGGAACTGGTGCGGGAAGCCGTTTCCGCCATAGAAGACGGCCGCTTCGAAATCGTCGAGGGCGGCCACTTCATGAGCATTCAGAATCCCGATCGCGTTGCCGCGGCAATGGCGTCCTTTCTCAACAATTAGGAGACCTGTGCGCGGGTTGCGATGGACGGCGGCTCGCATTCGTGACTCCTTCGATCCACGCATTCGATCCACGCAAGGGATTGAGGTAAGAGATGGCCGGTCGGCGCATTGGTCAGGAAAGCCTCGGCTTAGGTGATCGGAATGGCGGTTGTGGTTCTACACTGGACGATCTGGCAGCGGTGATCGACTGGGCGCCGGTCGAGCGTGACCTCGCAGGGATTTCCAGTGCAGCGAAGGGCGAACCTGGCTGGCCGCCATTGGGCTTTTCAAGGCGATGCTGCTTTCGGTCCGGTACGACCTTTCGGGGCTCTGTCGCAAACCGCACGGTAACTTTGCCTGGAGCATATGTTCCTTCGAGTGGAGCGCCAGTCGAAGCGCACACTGACGGGTAGACCGTTCTCGGGCAGCCACCATCGCCCGAGTTCCATTCTGCCGGGCGGCTGCGACCGCGCGATGTTCAGCAGCTTAGAAAAGAGATGGTTGTCGCCCGATGTGGCGAGCACAGCGTCGCGATGGGACTTGGCGAACCGATGAAGCAGATTGGGCGGACGCTCGCCGTCGTCATCCGGCAAATCTTGGTTCCGGGATACCTCTCACCCCGAGACCCTTGACCGCGAAGACCAAGCCCGCCTCTCGCTCCAACGGATAGGCGCCGCGGATAGGCCGGGACATTGAAGTGACGAAAGCGATATCGAGATCGGCACCGCCGAAGGTCAAGCTGGTGGCGGAGGCGACGGGCAGGCCGACGATACGATCCACGACTCCTTCCGGGTCAAAGCGGATGAGCCGCCCCGAAAAGACCTCGACGCTCCAGACATAGCCCTCTTCGTCCACCGTCGCGCCGTCCGGCGGACCGCGCAGCCCCTCGAAGCCGGCAAAACGGCGGCGCGCGCGCACCTCTCCCGTCTCGGGATCATAGTCGTACGCATAGATGGCCTTCCGATGGGTGTCCGCCAGGTAGAGCGTCCTGCCGTCCGGGCTCCAGCAAGGGCCGTTGGAGCAGATGAATCCGGTGTCGAGCGTGCGAACCGTAAGGTCGGTATCGAGCTGGAATATCCGGCCAACCGGGTCGCTGCTTTCGTGGTCCATCGACCCGACGACGAACCGTCCCTGCCGGTCGACCTTGCCGTCGTTCATTCGCGCCCGAAGCTCGCCGGGCTGTGTCAAATGAATGCGATCGACGCCACCGGTGCGAAAATCGAGGAAATAAAACCCGCTACGCAGGGCGACGACCGCGCCGCCGCCCGCGCGCAATGCAAGGGAGCCGACGATCTCAGGCACCTGCCAGCTTCGCGGATCTCCGCCGCGCGGGTCCATGCAACGAACCGCCCTCGCGTAGGAATCGACCCAGTACAGCCGCTGCTCCTGGACATCCCAGAGCGGCCCTTCGCCAAGTCGGTCGGGTATGCTGGTTACGGCTTCGATCTGCAGCACGGTCAATCTCAAAACGCGACGCGGTCGCCGCCTTTCAATCCGAGCATCTCCCGCGCTTCGTCCGGTGTCGCGGGCGATTTGCCGAGGCCTTCGATGATCTTGCACGCCAAGGCGACCTGCTCGGCATTCGATTTTGCCAGCCGTCCCTTGCCGGCCCAAAGGCTGTCCTCGAGGCCGACGCGGATGTTGCCGCCGAGCGCAGCAGCCTGGGCGGCGACACGCAATTGGCTGGCGCCGGCGCCGAGGACTGACCAGCGATAGCTGTCCCCGAAAAGCCTGTCGGCTGTGCGTTTCATGTGCGCGACATCTTCGCTGTGGGTTCCGATACCGCCGAGGAGACCAAAGACGGATTGCACGAAGAAGGGCGGCGTCACCAGGCCCCGGTCGGCGAAATGCGCCAGATTATAGAGGTGCGCGATGTCGTAGCATTCGAACTCAAAGCGCGTCCCGTTTTCCGAGCATGTGGAAAGGATATACTCGATATCCTGAAAGCTGTTTCGGAAAACGAGATCGCGCGTCGATTCCAGATGCGGACGCTCCCAGTCGAACTTGAACGATTTGTACTTGGCGACGAGGTGATAAAGGCCGAAATTGATCGATCCCATGTTGAGGGATGCGATCTCGGGCTTGAAGGTGGCCGCCGGCAAGACGCGCTCCTCGACCCGCATGAAGGGACTGCCGCCGGTCGTTACGTTGATGACGGCGTTCGTGGACTGCTTGAGATGCGGCAGGAAGCGCGCAAAGGCTTCGGGACTCTGGTCCGGCTTTCCTGTCTCCGGGTCGCGGGCGTGCAGATGAAGGATCGCGGCTCCCGCTTTCGCCGCTGCCAACGCCTCGCGGCTGATTTCCTCAGGCGTTATGGGAAGATATGGCGACATTGTAGGCGTATGAATCGCGCCTGTAATGGCACAGCTTATGATTACTTTATCCGATTGAAGCAAGGGAAGCCTCTACTGTAAAAATATTGTATCGATAACGACTTATAGAATTACAGCGTCTCTACATTCCCATCGACTCCGATAGACTGGCCGGAGATGTTGATCCCGGATCCAGATAGCAGAAACGACACTGTTGCCGCGATATCGGCGGGACTGACCATGCGCCGAAGGGATATGTTCGCAAGGTATTTTTGTCTGGTTTCTTCATAGGAAACGTTGGTCCGGGCAGCCCGGTCGCGGATCACGCCTTCCATGCGCGGGCCTTCAACTATGCCGGGCAGAATCGCGTTAACCCGGATATTGTGTGGTCCGAGTTCCTTCGCCAGACTTTGCGTGAAGCCGATGATACCGAACTTGGCGGACGAATAAGGCGTCCGGAACGCATAGCCGTGACGCCCGGCGGCCGATGACATGTTGACGATGCAGCCACCCTCCGATGCCTTGAGCATGGGCACCGCACGGCGGGCGCAAAGGAACTGGCCGGTCAGATCGACGTCGATGCAGCGTCGCCACTCCTGGGGGTCGATGTCTTCGATTGCAGCCGTCGGCCCCGCGATGCCGGCATTGTTGACAAGAGCATCCAACCCGCCAAGCCGGCTCGCGACGGCATCGAACAGGCTGTCCACATCGCGCTCGCTGGATACGTCCGCCCGCAGCCATTCCGCCCGTGGTTGTTGATCCGCGAAGTTCCGCAGAGCCGCATCGGCCACGTCGCAGACGAACACTCGGGCGCCCTGGTCGACCAACAGATCGGTGATGGCCCGCCCGATTCCGCCAGCGCCGGCCGTCACCAATACGCGCAGGCCTTTCAACTGCGAACTCATGTCGTCATCACCCACAACGCGCGTCCAATATCCTGGCCATGAAAGACCCCGTGGACCAAGGCCGTCGCTGCGTCCGAAGCGAGCGAACGCGGATTGGGCGTGTGTCCACAGGCCATATTTATATATGTGATCTTATATCGTTGATTATAATCTGTAAACAGTTCATCTTAGTGGCGTGAGCTTCGGTATTGGCGGGAATTTCGGGTATGCGGTAAGAGCGGGTTATGGTTTCGCATCCTCATCGGAAGCCGAATCGGACCGAGCGGTCGCGAAACAAGCAGGATGGCCTCAATGGTGGAATTTGCTTCGAACAGAACGGATCTCCAGGTCGAGCCGATCGCGCGCATTACGCTCCAGCAGAAAATCTATCGGCAGGTCGCGGATCTGATCCTCAATGGAGAGATCGCCCCCGGCGAACTGGTCACAATCCAGGCGCTGGCGGACGCGTTCGGCGTCAGCACCATGCCCGTGCGCGAAGCCTTGATACGCCTGACCGCTGCCGGCGCATTGACCATGGTCACGGGTCGCTCGATGGGGATTCCGCGGCTGAGCACCGATCAGCTCAAGGACTTGCGCAACGTAAGAATGGAGGTAGAAGGCGTAGCTGCGGGGTGGGCAAGCGCAAGAATCGATGCCGACCAGATCAAGCAGATCGAGACGCAGTGCGATGCTCTCAAGCAGGCCGTGGCTGCCGGTGACATCAAAGCGTATCTTCGGCTGAACCGGCTCTTCCACTTCTCCGTCTATGAAATCGCCCAGTCACCGACACTCGTGGCTCTCATTGAGACCTTGTGGCTGCGCATAAGTCCTTATTTCAATCTCCTGCACGGCTCGGGCAACTATATCATCTCCAACGAACACCACCGCGAGCTGCTGCAGGCTTTGAAGAATGGAAATCCGACCTCGGCGCGCAAGGCAGTTCACGCCGATATCCAGGATGCATATGCGGTTCTGGCCGAACTCCTGGGCTAGAACCGGTTGAATATTTCGGCGCCCCGGGGATTTGGGCGCCGGAAACAACGCAGTATGCCAATCCTCAACAGGCCTTCAATGAGCCCCTATCCCGCGGCGTTGCGTCCGTTCGGCTTGGCTTTTCCTGCACGCCCCAGGGCCAGGTCCGGCCGATCCGTCGTGAAGACATCAACGCCAAGTTCCAGCATTCGATCGATTGCATGTAATTCGTTGACGGCCCAGGCGCCCACGCCCAGTCCGGCCGACCGGATCCTGCTGATCTTGGCCGCATCCAGAGTGCTTTCCCTCAGCGCCAGCATCGGTATGCCGCGTCCTGACGCAGTCTGAAGGATCGCGTCCAGCCCAATGCGCTTTTCGAGTTCGGGCGATATCAGGTAGACATGACCGGATACGGGCGCACAAGCCGCCGCTGCACAGACCACATCGAGCTCGAACGACGTGACGATCGAGCGATCGAGCATCCCTCTGCGATCGAGGGTTTCCATCACTTTGTCCGGCAAGCCCGGATATGGCAGGGCGTCAGCGCCCTTCTTCAGTTCGATCCTCAGCTTGATCGATGTCGGCTCAAAGATATCGATGACTTCATCGAACAGCAGGATGCGATCGGCTGCGGTTCCTTTCAATGTCAATTTCGAGAGCTCCGAAAAGGACTGGCTGTGAACCGGACCCGTTCCGTTTGTCGTGCGGTCGAGCGTCGGGTCGTGAATGACGACCAGTTTCCCGTCGCGCGACGGATGAATGTCGAATTCGACCTGGTCGACATTCAGCCGGGCCGTGTTTTCGAACGCCGTCCTGCTGTTTTCCGGCCATAACTGGGCGCCGCCCCTGTGCGATGCGATTTCCGTCACGCTCATTTCTCCGTTTCCAACCGATTGCCAGCATCGTCAGTCGACGCGTTTGACAAGTTTTCGTCGCGAATGATATACGTCATCTCATATTAAATATCACGATCGAAATTTACGCAGAGTTCGGAACGCGGAATGACCCGGCCCAATGTCCTGCTCATCGTTGTCGATCAATGGCGTGCCGACTGCTTGTCGGCGCTCGGGACCCAGCATCTGAAAACGCCCAACATCGACCGTCTCTGTCGCGAGGGGGTGACCTTTCGCAATCATGTCACGACGACCGTTCCGTGCGGGCCGGCTCGCGCCAGCCTCATGACCGGGCTCTATCAGATGAACCATCGTGCCGTGCAAAACACCATCCCGCTCGACAGTCGCCACCCGACCCTCGCCAAGTCGCTGCGCGCCTGTGGCTACGACCCCGCGCTGATCGGATACTCAACCTCCACGCCCGATCCGCGGACGACTTCCCTGAGCGATCCCCGCTTCTCGCGCCTCGGCGATGTCATGGACGGGTTCCGTCCCGTTGGCTCGTTCGAACCCGACCAGGACGGCTATTTCGGATGGCTCGCCCAAAAAGGCTATAAATTGCCCAAGCGGCGCGAAGAAATCTGGCTCCCGGAAGGAGAGGACAGCGTGCCCGGCGCCACCGATCGTCCGGCGCGCATTCCGGCTCACCTGTCCGATTCGAGTTTCTTCACGGAAGCGGCATTGACCTATCTGAAGGGGCTGAACGGCAAGCCGTTCTTCCTTCATCTTGGCTATTGGCGTCCACACCCTCCCTTCATCGCATCGGCCCCCTATAACGCCATGTACCGGCCGGAGGACATGACGGCCCCCGTCCGGGCCTCCTCTCCCAAAGAAGAAGCCAAACAGCACCCATTGCTCGGCTTCTATCTGCGCAAGACGCCGAACTCCGGATTCTTCGAGGGATCGGAAGGTTTCGTCCGCGAGCTTGACGAGCAGGCGATACGGCAGATGCGGGCCACCTATTTCGGGCTGATGAGCGAAGTCGACGACTGTCTCGGCCGCGTATTCGACTATCTCGACGAAACAGGGCTATGGGACGAGACGCTTATCATCTTCACGAGCGATCACGGCGAGCAGCTCGGCGACCATCACCTGCTCGGGAAGATCGGCTACTTCGATGAAAGCTTCCGCATCCCGCTGGTGATCAAGGACCCGCGTGCGCGCCTGCCTGGCGGCACGAAGGAGGATGCATTTACCGAATGCATCGACGTCATGCCGACGATCATCGACTGGCTCGGCGGAGAGATACCGCGCGCCTGCGACGGTCGCAGTCTTCTGCCTCTCTTGCGTGGCGAAAAGCCGGCGGATTGGCGCATGGAACTCCACTACGAGTTCGACTTCCGCGACATCTACTATTCCCAACCGGAGGCCGAGCTGGGTGTGGCAATGGACGAAGCCAGCCTCTGCGTCATCCAGGACGAGAAGTTCAAATATGTGCATTTCGCCGCGCTGCCGCCGCTTCTCTTCGATCTGAAATCCGACCCGCATCAGTTCAAGAATCTGGCCGACGATCCCGCATTTGCCGGCACGGTGCGCGACTATGCGCAAAAAGCGCTCTCCTGGCGGTTGGTCCATGCGGACCGCACCTTGACCGGGCATCGCGCAACACCAGGGGGCTTGGACAGACGCGGACCGGCAAAGAAACAACAAACACGGAAATAAGGGAGGATTGAGTGATGATGATTGGACGCCGAACTTTTCTGACACTGGCAGGTGGGGCGATCGCGCTGCCACGTGTCGCGATCGCGCAGGGAGACAACCGGCCGGAGGTGGTGATAGCCGTCCAGAAGCTGGTGACCAGCAACACGCTTGACCCGGTCGCCGAGCAGTCGAACGTCGGTGAGCGTATCCTCAATTCGTATATCGAACTGCTGATCGGCCGCAACCTGCAGGGGCAGCTCGAGCCGATGCCGCAGCTTGCCACGAGCTGGAAGCGCATCGACGACAAGACCGTCGAGCTGGCGCTGCGAAAGGGCGTGAAATTCCACAATGGCGACGAGATGACGGCGGAGGATATTGCCTTCACTTTCGGCGCCGAGCGGATGTTCGGCTCGACCACGCCGAGCGGCTGGGACAAGACGATCTCGATGGAGACCTCGCGGCCTGTCCAGAAGGCCAAGGAGCTTCCGACCCAGGTACCGCCGATCGCCAGGCGCATCTGGCCGTCGCTGGTCAAGGTCGAAATCGTCGACAAATATACATGCCGGTTCGTGAACGCGACCCCCGACGTCACCCTTGAAGGCCGCATGTCGGCGATGGGAAGCCAGATCATCAATCGTCGTGCGTTCGAAGAAGCGCCCAGCTGGCTCGACTACGCACGCAAGCCGATCGGCACCGGCCCCTACAAAGTGCGCACTTTCACGCCCGACACCGAGCTGATCTTCGACGCGCATGACGAATATTGGGGCGGCCGCCCGCCGATCAAGACGCTGCGCTTCGTGCAGGTGCCGGAAGTGGCGCAGCGCGTGAACGGCATCCGTGCGCGCCAGTACCATTTTGCCTGCGACCTGACCCCCGACCAGATCAAGACGGTGGAAAGCGACGCCGGCCTCGAAGTCGCCGGCGGTCCCATTCCGAACATCCGTATCAGCGTCTTCGACAAATACGACACCGCCCTGAAAGACCCGCGCATCCGGCAGGCGCTGACACACGCGATCGACCGGAAAATGATCGTCGACCAGCTTTGGCTCGGCCGCACGGCCGTGCCGCCCGGACTCCAGTTCGCCTTCTATGGCCCGATGTTCGTCAATGGCTGGACGGCGCCCGAATACGATGTGGCGAAGGCGAAAGCGCTGGTCAAGGCGGCCGGCTACAAGGGCGATCCGATTCCGTTCCGGGTCCTCAACGATTACTATACGCTACAGACCGCCAATGCGCAGGTGCTGACCGAGATGTGGCAGCAGGCCGGCCTGAACGTCCAGATCGAGATGAAGGAAAATTGGGCGCAGATATGGGACAGGCAAGGCAAGAGGGCGATCCATGACTGGTCGAACTCCGCCCAGTTCAACGATCCGGTGTCATCCCTGCCGACGCAACACGGCCCGCAGGGTTATCAGCAGCAGGTCCAGGAATGGACCAATGCCGAGATGAACAAGCTTTGCGGCGTGCTGCAAACCTCGACCGACGCGGAGACGCGGAAGAAGGCCTTTGCCCGCATGCTGGTCATTTGCGAGCGTGAGGACCCGGCCTATACGGTCCTCAACCAGAACGCGACCTTCACCGCCAAGCTGAAATCGGTCCAATGGAAAGCGGCGCCCGATTTCGCGATGGATTTCCGCCCCGGCAATTGGGGCGGGACTCTCTGATGGTCTCACAGCGCGAAAGACGCGGCAGCAATGCCGCGCCTGACGCGGGCGGCGAAGGTCCGATGATCGAACTCCGCAACCTTACCGTGTCTTTCGCGCAACAACCTGTCGTAGATGCCCTCGACCTCACCTTATACTCTGGCGAGGCCCTGGGCATCGTCGGGGAATCGGGGTCAGGCAAATCGGTCACGTGGCTCGCTGTCCTGCGTCTCTTGCCTGGCTCCGCGCAGATCACCGGGGAGGCGCTGCTGGACGGAGAGGATCTGATCGGCGCTTCCGAGAAGCAGCTTTCCCAGGTTCGAGGCGGACGCATCGGCCTCATATTCCAGGATCCGGTCAGCTCGCTCAATCCGGTGAAGCGAGTCGGCGCGCAGGTCGCCGAGGCGGCGCGGCTGCACAGAGGCCTCTCCGCCGCGGGGGCACGCGCAGAGGCGCGCCGGCTCTTCGAACTGGTGGGTATTCCGGACGCAGAGCACCGGCTTGACGCATATCCGCATGAATTGTCCGGCGGCCAGAACCAGCGTGTCATGATCGCGATGGCACTCGCCGGCCGACCCAGGCTGCTGATCGCCGATGAGCCGACGACGGCGCTCGACGTCACCATACAGGCACAGATCCTGGCGCTGTTGGAGGAACTGCGCCGCGAAATGAACATGGCTCTCGTGCTGATAAGCCATGATCTGAGCGTGGTTGGCGAGGTGTGCGACCGCATCGCGGTGATGTATGCGGGACGCATCGTGGAAACGGCGCCGGCGTCAGAGCTTTTTGCCAACCCCGCACACCCGTATACACGAGGTCTCCTGGGCGCTGCCCCGTCATTCGGCGCGCGGGGCGAGCGCCTCGTCCCAATTCAGGGCAATGTGCCCGAGCCCTGGAACATGCCGCCTGGATGCCCGTTCCAGCCGCGCTGTTCCTACGCGATCGAGGAATGCGGGCTCGCCCCTCCGCCGCTCGCCACCGTCGCCCCGGCCCACACATCCGCATGCATTCGCGCCGTTGAACTGCCGGCGTACCGCACCAGCGTTCGCACAACCAGACAGGTCGGGGAAAACGGTGCCGTTGCTTGAAATGTCCGATGTCAAGCGCACCTACCGGTCGCGCCGGGGCCTTTTCGCGCGGCCGGAAGACGTACATGCCGTCAATGGTGTCTCGCTCAGCCTCGATCATGGCCGGACATTGGGGCTGGTCGGGGAATCGGGCTGCGGAAAGTCGACGACGGGCCGGCTGGCCTTGGGATTGGAGCCTGCGGACGGCGGCGAAGTCCGGTTCGACGGTGTTCCGCTTCCCGCGCAGAATACGGCGGCGTGGCGCAGATTGCGGCGTCGGATGCAACTGGTCTTCCAGGACCCGCTCGGCGCGCTCGACCGACGCCTTCCGATCGCCACGCAAATCGTCGAACCGCTGGTCATCCATCGCGGCAAGGAGCGACCGGATCTTGCCGCCGAAAGCGAAAGGCTTCTCCGCGCGGTGGGACTTCGCCCGGACCAGGGGAGGGCCTATCCGCATGAACTCTCCGGCGGACAGCGGCAGCGCGCGGTGCTGGCACGGGCAATCGCCACACGGCCGGACCTGCTGGTCTGCGACGAGCCCGTATCGGCCCTGGACGTGTCGATACAGGCACAGATGGTCAACCTCCTGCAGGACCTTCAGAAGGAATTCGGGCTGGCCCTGCTGTTCATCAGCCATGACCTCAAGCTGGTGGGCAACATCGCGGACGAGATCGCAATCATGTATCTTGGCACGATCGTGGAGCGCGGGGCGCCGGGCGTAATCTACGATCGCCCGGCCCATCCCTATACGAAGGCCCTGCTCAGCGCGATTCCGGACCCCCAGCGGAAAGGGAAGCGGAAACTTCTTGCCGGCGAACCTCCCAATCCGGCGGCCCGCCCGACGGGCTGCGCCTTTCACCCGCGCTGCCCGATAGCGATCCGGAAATGCAGTGAAGTCGAACCGGCACTGCTGCCGGAAGGCGCCGACCGGATGGTGGCATGCCACCTGGCACATGCCGGGGGCATCGCAAGAGAAGCGGCGTCGGCATGCTGAGTTTTATCGCCATGCGCCTGACGCGCGCGCTGTTGACTATCCTGCTGGTCGTCGCATTCGCTTTTGTCGCCCTGCGGCTGAGCAGCGACCCGGCCGTGGTGGTGCTCGGCCCCGACGCGCCGCCGAAGGCGGTAGCCGCGTTCAGGGCCGCATGGGGCCTCGATCAACCACTCTGGGAGCAGTTCTTCTTCTATATCGCCGGCCTGTTGCGCGGAGATTTCGGCCGATCGCTGCTCAACGGCGCGGAGGTGTTGCCGCTGGTAGGGGCACGCATTCTCGTGACGCTCGAGATCATGGTGCCGTCGCTGATCATCGGGATATTGGCGGGCGTTTCGGCCGGAACGTTCGCCTCGCTGAAGCGGGGGACCTATGTCGACCGCCTCGTCATGTTCGGTGCAGTCGCAGGCTTCACCGTCCCCGGCTTTGTCCTCGGCCTGGTGCTGGTCCTTGTCTTTGCCGTCCATCTTGGCTGGCTTCCCTCGGGCGGCAACGACAGTTGGGAGAGCGCCATCCTGCCGATCGTGACGCTGAGCACCGGCTGGGCCGCCATCCTGGCCCGCTTTACGCGCGGCTCGATGGTGGAAGTACTCGGGCAACCCTTCATTCGCACCGCCAGCGCCAAGGGTCTGCTCTGGCGCGCGGTGGTCACGCGGCACGCCCTGCCCAACGCCGCCATTCCGGTCGTGACCACCATCGGTTTCATGGTGGGTGGCCTCCTTGCCGGCGCGGTGGTCATAGAAAGCGTGTTCAGCTGGCCCGGATTGGGACAGCTCATCGTTCAATCGGTCGCCGCCCGCGACGTGGCCGTGGTCCAGTGCGTCTTGCTGCTGGTGGCAACGACGATGGTTGTTTCGAACATGGCGGTCGACTTCCTCTACAATTTCCTCGATCCGCGCCTGAGAACGGGAGCTCTGTCGTGACCGACGTTCCCGCATTTTCGCTCTTGACAAGGAAGGAGGTGCGCACTGCGGTGCCGCTTGCCGTATGGCTCGCCGGCGCATGGATCTTTCTCATGGTCCTGGTCGGCATCTTTGCCGACCAGCTGCGTCCATACGCCGTCACGGCACTCGATCTTTCGGCGCGGCTCACGCCCCCGGCGGGCTTGGGCGGCAGCCTGCACCATCCGCTCGGAACCGACGAGCTCGGGCGCGACGTGCTGTCCAGGCTGATCCAGTCCATCCGCATCAGCCTTTCAATCTCGTTCGGGGCCACAATTCTCGGCGTGCTGTTCGGCGGATTGCTTGGGCTGATGGCATCGCATTTCCGCGGGCTCATCGAACAATGCGTCCTCGTCCTGATCGATGTCCAGGCGGCTTTGCCGTTCATCATCCTCGCCCTTTCGACGCTCGCCTTTTTCGGCAATTCGCTGACGCTCCTGATCGGGCTGCTCGCGCTATACGGATGGGAACGCCACGCCAGGATTGCCCGTGGGCTCGCCCTTTCGGCAAACACGCACGGCTACATGCTTGCGGTCCGCCAGCTTGGAGCCAGTCCGTGGCGACAATACATGCGGCATCTTCTGCCCAACATATCCGCCACGATGATCGTGTCGGCCACACTTGCTTTCCCGGAGATCATCCTGGCGGAAAGCGGCCTTTCGTTCCTCGGGCTTGGCGTGCAGCCGCCGATGACGAGCCTCGGCAACATGGTGGGGTACGGCAGGGCCTATATCAGTAGCGCCCCATGGATACTCCTGTTCCCAAGTCTCATCATCGTTCTGACGACATTGGCTATCAGCGTGGCCGGCGACTGGATGCGTGACCGCTTCGACCCGACCATTGGATGAAAAGTTGGCCGTCCACCGGCTTCGCCCTTGCCTGCAAGGCTGCCGAATCCACGGAAGCCATCACGGCCGCGCCGTCGCGCGAGAATCAAGCGCGACCGGTTTAGGGCTCGTCGTTAGTGGCCTTGAAGGGCCGGGATGAGGGCGCACTGCCGCGCAGCGGGTTTGTTCGTCGTGAAGAATTCAGACGTACCAGCAGAGCCGGCCTAGCGGCCTGGCGGCTATGATATTACTTCGCGCTCGACCAGGCGAGGAGCAGGAAGGGACCTGAAAATGGGCTTCAGCGGTCAAGTATGCAACATCTGCGGCATCCTAAACTACCCCAACGTAATGGCGGATCTCATCAATGCGGAACACAGACGGAGCCTCCAAGACGGCCGGAAAAGGTCTTGCGATCGATTTTGAAGGCCAGCACGTCCTTCTGAAATGGCACAGGCTACGCCGGCGCTTGGAGGATCCGCTTTTCAGCGCGGCGAACCTGGCGGAAGGGTTGCGCCTTGGTGCTTCGATGGAAATCGATCTGCGGGCGGCGGGCGGCAGGGACTTTGCCGTTTTGCACAACGAGACGCTTGACGGCGAGACTACGGGATCCGGGCGGGTGACCGCACATGAGGCTGTGGAAATCCGGACGCTTCGGTATCGGGATAAAGGGTCGGTCGCCAAGCGCCCCGTAATGACGGCAGAGGACATCGCAGGCCTTCTTGCCGCGAGCGATCCGAACGCCCTCCTACAACTGGACATGAAGGACGACCTAGCTGCCATCGGCCCCGTCGGCGTCGAGCATCTGGCGGCGCTTTTCGGCGCCGCCCAGGCAAATCTTGTCGCAAGTGGCGACTGCACCGATCTCACGCTATCGCTTGCCGAGAGGCTGCCGGCCATGCGGCGCGGACTGGAGCCTTCCTTTCGTCTTCTCGCACTTCATCGCTCCGGCAAAAGGAAACTCCTTGCCGGCCAGCTTCTCCAGGAATTGCGCGGCCCGATCCGACCCCACGTGGTGTATCTGGCCTGGAAACTCATTCTTGCCGCAAAGGAAGACGGGATCGATCTCGTGCGCATCTGCCACGACGAGGGCGCCAAAGTTGATGCCTGGACCTTTACCCCCGTCAACCCATCATGCGGACTTGGCGACGCGGAATGGCGAGACCTGCTTCGGCTTCTGGAACTCGGCGTCGATCAAATAACCACCGACGACGCGATTGGAATGGAGCAGGGGTTCCAGGAGCGCATGGCAGCTCGCTGAGCTGCATTCGGCCTATCAGCCGTCTCCGCCAAGAAAGGCGAGTTCCGGGTCGAGCCCGGGGGTATAAGCGACAAGGCTCCCGCCTCTTGCAAGCATCGTCTCCATCGGTGGCATTTTGACGACGGCGCCGGCCTCGCGCGCGATCAACACGCCTGCCATCACGTCCCAGCAATTCAGGTGGCCTTCGTAGTAGAGATCGGCCACACCGTTCGCCACCCTGACAAGGCCCACCGCAGCGGAGCCCAGTCGCCGATAGTCCATGCCAAGGTCGTAGAGTTTTCTGGCAATGGCCTGATATTCGTCGAATCCGGTACGTCGCGAATATCCCAGTATCGCCAGTCCTTCCGCCGCGCTGTTTCGATTGGCGATCGAAATCCTGTGGCCCTCCCGGTAGGCGCCTTGGCCGCGCGCGGCCGAATAGACCTGTGCGCTCGTCGAATCATATATGCAGCCTATTTCAATCTGCCCCTCTCTGACGAAGGCAATCGAGACGGCCCAATGGCGGAGGCCGCGAATATAGTTAGAGGTCCCGTCGATCGGATCGACAACCCAGAACTCTCGTCCCGACGCCTCCCCGCCAGTCTCTTCACCAATGAATCCATCGTCGGGGAAGGCTTCGTTCAGGCGCGTGCGAATAATCTCTTCGCTGCGTCGATCCGCGACCGTCACGAAATCCTGGAACCCCTTCCGCGACACATCGAGCCGCGCTTCCGCCTGCAAGGCTTCGACCTCGCGGCCCACTGCGCGGGCGATCGTTCTGGCGACTGTCAGCCGCCGTGACAACCCCTCATCCATCGGCAATTTCAATAGATTGTCCATCAGGCGGTGTGCCGTCTGACGAGAGATACCGGGGTCACCGAGACCCGCTCCGGAGTTGATACATCGCCCATGCGGCTCACGAGCAGATCGATGGCCTGTTCAGCCTGCAGCCCGCTTGGCTGGATGATGGTGGTGAGATCATACGCCACCCAGGACGCCTGCGGTACGTCGTCATGACCAATGATACGGATTTGTTCGGGGACCGGAATCCTCATCCGGCGCAACCCGTCCATGACGCCGAACGCCATGTAGTCGTTTATGCAAAAGACCCCGTCCACGCCAGAAAGCGACGATGCCGCGGCTAGACCGCACCGATAGTCATTGACCTCGACGAGAACCGTACGCACATGCAGCCCCATCTTGCCGCAACGTGCGACGAAGCTCTCCAGTCGCCGCCGCGCCGTGTAGGAGATTGCCGGCGCAGCCACTACCGCAAGATGCGATGCGCCCGCCTCCGTCAGCGTCGTTACCGCGAGCCTGCCTGCCGTATCGCTGTCGGATATGACCCGGTCGACGCCAGGTACCGATTCGGCCTTGTTGATGAGCACGATCGGGACGCCGGCGGCGGCAAATTCCGCGCAGAGTGCCGTGGGCGGCGCATCCGACGTCACCAGCACACCCGACACGTTGTAGTGCAGCAACTGATCCATGACGTGATTGGCGCTGTCGCCGTGATCGGCCGGCAGGAGGATAGGATGAAAATTGCGTCTGACCAGCGCCTTGGCGATATGCTCGATCTGCATCGCACGGAAGGGATTGTCCATGCCGGCCGCCACCACTCCGACGAAATCGGAGCGTCTGTTGGTCAGGCCACGGGCGAGATAATTCACCCGATAGCCCAGTTCCTGTGCGGCCTTGACAACCTTCTCGCGAGTCTCGGCGGAGATACTGGTGTTCGGCGTGAAGGTACGCGACACGGCCGCACGTGACACACCGGCGTGCCGTGCCACGTCGAACGAGGTGACCTTGCGCCCGCGGGCCGGCTTTTCCCGCTTGTTCATGCCGGCGCCCCGCCCACCGCCGCACGCAGTAGTTCCGGGAGATCGGAGCAGATGCCCAGAACCGGAAGCGTGACGAGGTCGGCTATGATTTCGGGCCGCTCCTCGTGCCAGAGCACGATCTGGCGGCCGCTCTCACGAATAGCGGCGACGAGCGACGGCGTAACGAGATCCTGCGGGCGATCACCGCCGCGTTCCCAACACAGGTGCACGATGTTCGCACGAGCCCGCTCCGCCGCCGCGAGCGGATCGTCGCCGAGCCGCACGAGGACAGAAAGCGGATAGGCTGAATGCGCCTCGCACAATAGACGTATCGGATCGACATCGAACGAACCGAACGCAGCAAAGCGCTGATCCTCCGCCTCAAGATGACGCCAGACAAGCGGCGCCGCCTCCGGGGCCTTGATCTCGACATAGAGACCGGCGCCGCGGGTCCGCGCCAGCGCTGCCACTTCCGAAAAGGTCGGCACAGCCACCCCGGGCAGGCCATTAAGTTCTGCCGCGGTCAGATCCGAAATGCGCGCGTCAACGCCGAAGACAGGCTGCAGGCTGTCGTCATGACTTACTACGCAGATTCCATCACGGGTAAGCCGCGCATCCAACTCCCACATTTCCGCCCCCAGGTCGGAGGCGCGTGAGAAGGATGCGAGCGTATTTTCTCGCTCATGACCGCAGGCACCCCGATGCCCGATCGCGAGCGGATAGCGCAGGCCGCCGGGCCAGCCGAAACGCTCTGCGAATACGGCCGTGGTTTCGCCTTTCAAATCCGTTCTCCATTCTCGGTGAAAAGCAAAAGCCGGTCGCTGCGAACACGCCACTCGACCTCGTCGTGCAGTGTGATGTCGCCGCGTACCGGCTGGATGGAGCGTAGCACGTCACCGCCGCGAAGAGTGATATCGTAGAGATTCTCCCGCCCCTGCGTCTCTATGAAGCTGATGCGCCCGCAGATCGGCGCGTCCCCTTCCGTACCGACATTCTCTGGACGGATACCGACCATGATTTGTGTACCGTCGGGCAGCGCCGCAACGCTCGATGGGATCGGCAGTCTTATATCGGCGCTTTTAATAGTGAGTTGCCCGCCCTTCGCCACGGCCTTGAGATACGCGATGGGTGGATTGCCAAGGAAACTCGCCACGAAGGCCGTACGCGGATTGCCGTACATTTCGACCGGAGTCGCGATCTGGATAATCCTGCCTTCATCCATGATCGCGATGCGGTCGCACATGCTCATTGCCTCAACCTGGTCATGTGTAACCAAGATTGCCGTTATGCCGGTCTCGAGTTGAATGCGCCGGATCTCCGAACGCATCTCCAGTCGCAGCTTCGCGTCGAGATTCGCGAGAGGCTCGTCGAAAAGAAGAACATTCGGCCGACGCACCAGGGCGCGGGCGAGCGCCACGCGCTGCTGCTGACCGCCCGACAGTTCTCCCGGTCGGCGTTTGAGAAGCGTCTCAATGTGGAGAAGTTGCACCATCTCTTCGACAAGACGGGTGATCTCCTGCGGTTTTTCACGTCGGATCTGCAAAGGAAAGGCGATGTTCTCCGCCACCGTCATATGCGGGTAGAGGGCGTAAGCCTGGAAGACGACGCCGACATTGCGCTCCTGCGGAGCAACATCGGTCACATCGTGATCACCGAAGAGGATGCGCCCGCGGCTTACCTTGTGGATGCCGCAAATGGCAAAAAGCGTTGTCGTCTTTCCGCAGCCGGATGGGCCGAGGAGCGCCAACATCTCGCCGCTCTCCACCGTAAGCGACATGTTCTCGATGACGTTGACAGCACCAAAGGATTTGGTGAAGCCGTCCAGAACGATTTGCGTCATCCCTTCGTTCCTCCACCGTAGATATTCATAAGATAGCCTTGGAAGAAATAGAACAAGATCACGACCGGCATCATGTAGAAAAGCCCAACGGCCTTGAACAATCCCATATCGAAGTTATTGTCGTCAGCGATCAGGGAAGCGAGATAGACAGACAGGACTTGTGTATTGTTGCCAGGGGCCAGAACTTGCGGGAAAATATATTCGCTCCAGCCGAGCAGGAAGGCGAAGAGGCCGAGCGCAAGAAAGCCCGGCCGCACCTGCGGCAGAACCAGCCGACGCCAAACCGTGAAGCGACTGGCGCCGTCCTGAATGCCAGCCATCTCGATCTCCCACGGGACCGTGTCGTAAAACCCTTTCATGATCCAGATTCCAAGTGGCATGTCGACCGCCGCCTTCACCAGGATGACACCGATCAGCGTGTCGTAGAGACCGACGATCTGCAGCACGATGAAAATCGCCACGATCAAGGTGATCGACGGGAAGGCGTGGAGCACCATTACGCCAGCTAAGAAGAAACGCCGCGCAGGCACGTTAAGGCGTGAAAGCACATAACCGGCCGTCGACGAGACGGCCAGCACGATGGCCGACGACGATGTGGCGAAGATGAGCGAATGGAGCGTCACCCTCCAGATGTTCGGCCGGCCGCTAGGCGTGTGCCAGAGGAAGCTCCAATGGTGCAGCGAGAATGCATTCGGGACAATCGACCCGGCGGGCGTTGTCGTGATCGTATCGATGAACAGGTAAGCATAGGTTAGAATGAGCGGCGCGCTTATCACGCTGAGTGCTGCGATGATGGGCCAGATTGTTCGGTTCCTCTTCATGACGGTCACCGTTCGATGAGAGGCGTGGCGACAAGTGCGCCGTAGTTGAAGAGTCTCAGATAAGCGAGGGACAAGGCGATCCCGATGACGACGAGGACCAGCGCCATGGCCGCGCCGTATCCGTACTGGAGATTGCCGGCATAGTTGTCGAGCGCGGTATGATAGATCGCCAGCGGCCACACCTCGGTCGCCCGGCCCGGCCCGCCATCAGTCGATAGCAGGATATATTCGAACGAAGTCAGCAACGAGAGCGTCTGATAGCAGGTGACGAACAGAATCGGCCATCTGAGTTGCGGCAGGATGATGTGGCGAACCTGCTGCCAGCGATAGGCGCCATCAACCTCGCTCGCATGGAAGAGCGACTGCGGAATGGCTTTGATCGCGGACGCGAAGATGAGCATGCCCATCGACGCACCTACGAAACCATTGATCATGACGACCGCGACCCAGGCATTGGCGCTCGTGTCGAGCATCCAATTGCGCGGCCTGACGTCGAAATGGGCAAGAAACGTACTGAGAAAACCGGTATCCCAGGCGAGCCACTTCCACAACAGGACGTAGATGACCGGCGGCGTGATCCGCGGCACCAGCCACAGCATCCGGAAGAAGCCGGCCGGGCGCTCGGGCATAAAATGCGTTGCGATGGCGAGCAGCATCGCGAAGCTGGTGTTGAACAGCACCAGGGTGAAGCCGACATAGAGTAGCGTATTGATGAGTTCCCGGGCGGAGTCGGGTGCCGAGACCAATCGTCGAAAATTGTCGAGCGTCCAGGTCCAGCCCGTGTAGGTTGCCGCCAAGAGAGCCTGTTGTTGCGCATCGGTCAAACCGGAATCGACTGCCTTGGCCGCATCGATGAGATCCTGCGCTTTCGCGAACCGCATATTGGCGAGCGATTCACTCAGCGCACCGGAGATTCGCTTCACCTCTAGGGTAGAAGACGGCCGACTGCCCAGGTCGCGGATCATGCGCTCCATCTCACGCCGCGACGGGTAGGCCTCGCCGAGGTGGTTCGTCCGCAGTTCCTCGATAATCCCCTTGTCGACGGAAAGCTTCGCGAGGGCGGAAAGCCCCTCCTTGTCGACGACGTAGCGCTGGGTGCCCAACTTGTTGGCAAGATCGGCGGCGCCGTACTGGTCCGCCAGGATCCGGAGCGTATTGGGCGTGACATGATAGGCGCCGCCCGCAAGGCCGGTAGCCGTGCTCATGGTCGTGAAAGAGAAGATCGCCGTGAGAACGACCGGCACCAAGAAAAACAGTACGACCAGAACAAAAGCCGGCGCCAGGAGGACGAGGCCAAGTCGTCGAGAACTGTTCATCCCTTTCCCCCTGGTAGGACGTTGAGGATCGACAAGCACGGATCCTTGCGCAAGATGCGCGCTCCGGCCTGACCCGACGGTCGTTGCGCAACGCTTCTCGATGGTGCCGACCGTCGCCTGGAACGTGAAAGCGCCGGCCGGTTCCGAAGTCTCACGCTCAGCGGATGACTATGGCGTCGCCCAGGCTGTTGTGCAGTTCCTTTTCCAGATCGCCGACCGCCTGCGCCGGCGTCTTCTGCCCGGTCCACGCACTCTCCAGGCCCTTCCACATAGCATCCCAATAGGCACCGAAATTTGTATTGTTCGGCATGGCGTTTGCATAGGGCAGGAGCCGCTCCGTGGCCTCTCGGGTCCAGCGGTCATTGTTGTAGAAATCGATATTCGATTCCTGCTTGTCGATGCCGAGATGCGCCGACTTGATAGCGTGCAGCGCATTGATGCGCGGCTCGGAGGCGATCGCAATCAGGTTCGCCGCGATCGCGATCCTGTCCTTGTCCGGCCCTTTCATCAGCAGATAGACCAGCGGATGGGTCAGCGTGTTTGCCTTGCCTCCTTCTCCGGCCGGAATGAGCGTGAAGGCGACATTGCCGAAGAAATCGGTCAGACCTTCCTGCTTCGTATAGCGGGCGTAGTGCCAGGTACCGCCGTCCCAGATGCCGGCCTTGCCGGTCGCCACTTCCTTGTACCACTGGTCCCACGGAGTCCCGATATGGTTCTTGCGGGTCACGCCGGTGGCAACGGCGTCGGCGAAGAACTGGTAGAAGCGCTGCATGGCAGCCTTGTCGAGCACCAGCTTGCCCTTGTCCTCCATCACGCCGCCGAAGCTCGTGTAGAATTGCCAGAAGTCGGGGCCGTTGACAGGTCGCGGATAGAAGCCGTAACCCGGCTGGACGAGACCAGCGTCCTGCATCTTCTTGGCGTCTTCGAGCACATTCTTGAGCGTATATTCGCCCGACTGGACCTTTTTCGGCAAGGCGTCGAGATCGGCGTCGGAGTAACCGATCTTCTTCATGTATGGCTTCCAGAAAAACATGGGCCGCGCTTCGGCGTCCTGCGGCAATCCATAGAGAACGCCGCCATACGAGGCGATGTCGAGGAGGTTCTTGTAGATGTCGTTCAGCGGCCATGAATCGAGGTTCAGATAGTCCTCCGCCGGTACGATGATGCCAGACTGCGCCCAGGGCGCGATGTCTTCATGCCCGGTGACGACAATATCGGGAGCCTTTCCCGCCTGTGCCGCCAGAGTGACGGCTTGCTTGAAATCGTCCCAGGTAGGATAGACCTTTTTTTCCACCTTGATGTGGAGATCATCGCCGGTGGCGCTATGTTGCCGCTCAAGCAACCCGGCGGCAACCTCGATATTGTCGACGCGGTATGTCTCATTCGGCCCGGTACCGCCGGCCCATACGCTGATCGTCACGTCCTTGGCGGATGCGGTATATGAAACCGATGCCGCAATGGCAGCCGCGGCTATGCCAATCAGGAAATGCTTTGCCATCTCTTCCTCCTCCTTGCCTCTGTGCAGTCCACGAAGGGTGAACGCCAGCGCCTCTACTGTCAGTGTCGGCCATCTGCCTCTAGGGCTTTTCAACGACGCTCAGATGACCGTGTACACGTTTGCAGATTTTTCCCCGAGTGCCCTCTCGTGTCGTTGTACACGTGTACAATCACACGCTCCGCACACTTCGTCAATAATGTAATGGGGTCGTGGGTGGGTCGAGCGCGATCCGCTGGATTGCACGGGCCAAAATCGGCGAGTTGAAGCCACGACCGCAGGGCCGTTGTCGAGCTTCCAGCCTTGATGTGCATGAAACCCTCATCGTCGGGATGATCGAAAAGTGCAAGGACATCACGTTGAACGAGATGGTGACACGACTGGCCGCGGAGCAGTCGATGCGGATCAGCCGCAACGCCTCGAGCGCCTGACTTCGTGGCTACGGATGGGTTCGATATGTCCATGCTCGGGTTCGAAGCCTGCAGATGACATGGCTAAGGTTGATGAAAATCGAGCCGGAGAAGCTGGCTTCGCTTTGGCCACCGGCGAGTCCATGAACAAGGTGGTTAGCGGTTATCGCAGAAAAGTTCGGGCCAATCGGAGGCGTCTGTCGTGCTGAAACAAAAAGCGGACGCAGTGGTTGGGGAGGGGACGGGAAGTTCGTGAACCCAGACCTGACTGAAACGCTTTATTGCCCCGCTGCCGAATGGTGGCGGGGCGTTTTGCGTTTCAGGGCCGCGAGCTTCCCTCGACCGTTATTGAGATCGATGGGTTGCTGACGTGGCATCGTCCGTCTGCGAGGAGGTCGATCGAGCTGTAATCGAGGCGAGGGCTGTCTCAAGTGCTTCTAGGGCATGCGGAGAGGCCGGTGTCGTCGAGACCACGCCAATGGCATGGGCGAGTCCCGTCGTGCTCTTGTCTTTGGCTGCGGTCGAAGTCGCCAAGCCATGGCCAGCGTGGCCCATACCCGTTCCCATTCCGGATGTGCCGTGGCCGCTATTCCCCGCTCCGTTACCGGCTCCGTTTCCGCCGCCGTTGCCATTGCCGCCACCGTTACCGTTTCCACCACCATTCCCACCGCCGTTACCTCCTGCTGCCGCATGGGCTGAAGCTATGAGGGAATGCGGCACCAGTACGGATGCCGGGCCGGCCAGCAAGGCGATGACGGAACAAGATACGATGAGCTGATAAGCGCGTTTCATGGGATAACTTTCCTCGATTGTGAGTCCCGCCGGATGGCCAGGGTTTGCCCACAGTTTGGCGACAATGAGGAAGGAGGCGCGCTGCTTCGGCCTACCTTACCAGCGTGACCACGCGCCCTGCATACGCCTTGCGACCACCAAGTTCTGCTGTGCAATCCGATTTGACAGCAGAGTTCCCATTCATCTCGACGGTGTCGCCGACAACTCTGAGGCAGTCGCCAGACGCCGTCATGTCGGAATTGCCGGTGTAGGTGATGGGCGCATCCGGCGCATAGATGAAGCCGCTGACTTGTGAACCAGATGTGCCGTTGATGGTCAGCGGCGATGTGTTCCCGTGATCCTGGAAGATCGTGATGCCGGCATAGTCGCCGCTCGTCGGCGGGGACAGCTTCACGACATTGTTGGCATTGGCGGTGAACTGCGATCCTTCCATGAGGAAGATCGTCACGCCCGATCCCGTAAGGCTGGCATTGCCTCCGAGCTTGATGTCGATGCCCCGAAGAATGTAGACGCCAGGATTGAGCGTGATGTTGCCGCCCCAGTCCTTGTTGCAGTAGGTGCCGGGAGACAGCGTGACGGCCTTGCCTCCGGGGATCAGTTGGCACGCCGTATAAGCGGGAGGTGTTACGCCTGCGAGAGGATCGAACGAAGGATATTGATGTTCGAGTGGGGCTCCGCAAGCGAGGTTGGTCCCGCTAGCGAACCCGACGGCGCCGCCGCTTGCAAGCACACATGCCGCCTTTATCCTGGCCGATCCACCGCGATAGGCGGAATCCGACGCATTCGAATTTGACGCGATGACGCAACCCGGCATGGAGACATTGGTGGAGCCCTGAATCTTGATAGCATCGGATGCTGTCGGGTCGAGGGCCAGGACGCACGCCGGCTGGCCGGGTGTTACCTTGACATAGGACGATCGATGAGCGGTCCAGTTCAGTCCACCGACGATTCCCGGATGATGGATGCTTGAGGCCACGGAGATGAAATGCGCGTCGCCGTCGTCGCTCGCGGACACGTCGAGGCCTGGCATTGTGTCGGCATCCGCAATCTGCAGGTCTTCGCTCGTCGGGATGAGCATGTTCGCCGCAAAGAACTGTACCCCCAATTGGTGAAGTTCAGTTTGCGTCATGCCGGAATAATATTTGGTGCCGATAGCAAGCCCGGTTGCATCGAGTGCATTCTGCAGCTCCGCCGCATCATCCCTCGTACCGGTGAAATCGACAACTCCGGCAACGGCCGCCATCAGCGGGATCATGGTAATCACCGTGATCATCGCGTAATTGCCGCGTTCGCATTCAAGGAAGCGCTTCAACATGTTCAGCCCTCGCCAAACGTCGCTGAACCGGGACCGTATGTTATGCTTTGCTAACGAGGTGCATCCAAGATCGCTCAAATACCGGCTTTAACCACGAATTCGTGGGCTTCCGAAATGTGCAGCCCTCTTGGTGCGAGGTCTCGCGCCGTGCCGTCTGCCATGCCGGTAACCTCGTGGAATCACGCCGAAACAGTTTGTTCCTGGAACGAAACCCAGCCCTGGAGGATTTATTACATGAACTTATAATGGAGGATCTGCCATGAAAGCTCTTCTTGTAGCGGCGGCTATCGTTATCAGCGGCCTTACCGCATCGAGTGCCATGGCTCAGTCCGTCGGCGTCACGATCGAAGCCGGCAACGGATGGCATCACCATAGACATCACGACCGTGACGATTGGGGTCGCCGGGATCGAGATTACCGGGATAATGGTCTCCATAGAGGCTGGTATGTCGGTAACCATTACGGATGGCGCCGTCACCATGAGCGGTGCTGGATAGAAGTTCGCCGGCACTGGCGCCACCACCGTGAGATTATTGTACGCGAGCGGGTTTGCCGTGACTGATAGCCGACTCGGGTGATTGATGGTTACGCGTGGCTCACGCCCCAAAGCCCCCAGACGCCTCGGCCGGGTCGGGAGTACGCGGCTTATTAACGGCTGAGAGCGGATAGCAGTGAGCTATTCGGCCGGCGTCAGGCGTTTACCTGCTGCCTGTCCTCTCCTTTGCCGTCCGATCACGATCCAGCCGAACATCAACATCCCAAGCAACACGATCAGCGAGCCGACGGCAGCAATGGGATCGCCGCTCTCATGCCCGGTATGAACCAAGCCGACGCCGATCACGAGGATCACCGTTCCGACGATCCAGACGGAAGCCTGAACGAGCGCGATGCGGCTCCGGTCGATTTCCGGATGTAGATGGTAGAAAATCCCGAAGAGGAATAGCGAGACCCACCCGAGCAGGTTCAAATGAGCGTGTGCGGGCATGGCCGAATGGTCTTGCGAGATGGCCATCTCAATACCCCAAACCATGCCAACGAGGACCAGCAGCACCGCTACCGGGAAACAAATAGACGACGCTTTCATTGGAATCCTCCCTCTATCCAGTTGGGTAATTTTAGCACTTCCTGATTTGCCCCGCGAGTGATGCGGATAAAATCCAGCTTGTGACGTCTGTTTTCAGCTTGGTCGCGGATGCCGAATAGCCGCATTGGGGAACCAGATAATATTTCTCTGATCGCGCACGAATTCGGCCGTCGTTACAGCCACGATCAAGAGATCAAGCGCTTCTATCGCCTCCTCGCTGACCCTGTCGCTGCCACGGAGGGAAATCCGAGCCTTCCTCAAATGAACCTGGGCGGCAGCGAAGTCGCTTTCCACGACACATCTCCATAAGGCGCTGCAAAGGATCACTTCATCGGACCGTTCATGGAAGTTGCCAAAATGGGATCTCCGATCGTCATTTGGGCGTAGCGTAAAAATCGACTCTGCCAGCCCGTTCACGCAATGGTCGATCAGTCGTGATGGCGGCATTTTTTGCCAAGTTCGAATGAGGCCGCGTTCAGGACATCGATAGCAGCCACTGGGCCATAGGGCATTCCGCGCCAAACAGCTCCGCTCGCTTCCTCCAACGACGGTGAGCGGGCGGCGCGGTGCCGGCCTGTTCCCTGAGCCGGGCGAAGTGGTTGCCTGCGCGGAATAGTGCATCTTGCTTGCCGCGACCATACCGCCATTCGAACGTGGCCGGCCGTACGATTGTGTTCCAGATGGCAAGAACGGGACGAGGCCCTCTGCAACCCGGATGGTCCTGATGGCGCGACATAGCCGATGACGGGAATGGGCGAGGCGAAATGGTCCGTTTCTACAATTGCGCTGCACAAGCGATAGCAAAGGAGTTTGCAATTCTATTCCCCGGGCGCGCCATATTTTCCCATGCTTTTCGGATGACGGAGCTGTGTAGAACTGATTCCAGTTGCCGCGATTGCCTGCCGGGTCCACACTGCGGCTGTCTAGCCGTGGCCTGGCCTGCCCGGGTGCAGCGGAAACATTGTCCAACGAGGGTGGACGATGGACTGCGTCGGTTGTGGATTTGGCATCGAGAGTAGTTTTGCCTTCTGCCCCAAATGCGGCAGGAAGCTCTCTAGTCATTGTCCCCGTTGCGACTATGCCTGCGCTCCTGAATTCGCCTTCTGTCCGAAATGCGGCTCTGGGCTGAACGGCGCTGCGCCGGGTATAATCGTTACATCGCCACTGTCCGTATCGGGCCTCCCGCAGACGGACATGACCGTGGCGAATGCTTCGGTCAGTCATCCGGAAGGCGAAAGCGGCCGGCGGGTGGTAACCGTGCTGTTTGCCGATCTCAGCCAATTCACCGCCGTTTGCGAAGCGCTCGATCCCGAGATCGTGCGGTCGCTGCAGTCGGACTTCTTCCACGAAATGACCGCCTCGGTGGAGTGTTTCGACGGTTATGTCGACAAGTTCATCGGCGACGCCATGCTGGCGCTCTTCGGTGCGCCGATCGCGCATGAGGACGATCCCGAGCGAGCGCTCAAGGCTGCGTTGGACATGGTGCGGCGCACAGATGCGGTGCGTCAGGTCTTCGCCGACACGGCAGGGCCGCGCCTTAAGCTGCATGTCGGCATCAATACCGGCCCGGTCATCGCCGGGGAAATTGGTTCGGGAAGCCGCGCCTCCTACTCGGTGATAGGCGACACGGTGAACACAGCGCAGCGGCTGCAATCGCTTGCCGCGCCCGGCGATATCTTCGTCGGCCCGCTGACCCATCGGCTGACACGTCACGCATTCGCCTATGAATCGCTCGGCGACGTAACGCTGCGCGGGCGGATAGGAAATGTTCTGGTGCATCGCCTGACCGGACCGCTCGATGCACCGCGCCCCGCGCGCGGCCTGGAGGCGCTGGGGCTCGGTTCGCCATTGATCGGCCGCCGCGCCGAACTCGCACGTTTGTGCGACTGCCTCGACCTCGCCTGCGCAGGTAGTGCCCAACTCGTCCGGGTCGTGGGCGCCGCCGGTGTCGGCAAGACCCGTCTGGTCAACGAGTTCGTCGCGTATATACGCGACGACCGACGGTTCGATTCGCTAGCCATCCGCACCGCCGCCTGTTCACCTCTCGGCGAACAGTCCCATGGCACGCTGGCCGCCATCCTCCGCAGCGCTTACGGCATCAGCCACATGGCCTCGGAGACGGAAACGCGGGCGAAGCTCGCCGAATCTCTGCTCGAATTGGGCCTCTCCGGCGACGAGATTGACCGGCTGATGCCGCTCTATCTGCATGTACTAGGTCTCGAAGACCCCGATCCGGCTTTTCGGCATCTCGAGCCGGAACAGCTCCGCCGGCAGATATTGTTCGCCGTGCGGACCTTGTTCGAGAGGCGGCTGTCACTATCGCCCCTACTGATCATCGTCGAGGATTTGCATTGGGCGGATCAGGCGTCGTTGGAGGCGCTTCGCTTCGTCATCGACCGGCTGGATAGGCGGCCGCTAATGGTTCTTTTGACGCTGCGGTCGACGGTCGCGGCCGACCAGATGGATACGGCCCGGATCAGCCGGACGGCATTGCGCCTGACCTCGCTCAGTTCGGAGGACGGGCAGAAGCTGCTTGCGGCCCAGCTCGGGGAGGACTGGGTCCGCACATCGCCAAAGCTCTGCCGGCGTATTCTGGAACGGACCGACGGCAACCCGCTTTTCGTGGAGGAGATCGTTCGCGCCCTCCTCGAACAGGGAGTCATCGAGCGGAGCGAGGGCAAATGGAAAACCGTCAGCAACGGCGACGCAGCGGAGATCCCGGCCAGCATACAGGCGATGCTCCTGCCACGTATAGATAGGCTGCCCGGCTGGGTGCGGCAACTGGCACAGGAAGCCGCGGTCGTCGGCCCTCAATTTCCTATCGGTCTGCTTGCGGCGACCGCCGAAATCTCGGCCGACAGGGTGGAAGAGGCGATCGACATCTTGTGCGAGGCGGAGATCGTCGAGGACACCCAGGGCGCCAGCGAACTGGAGATGCGGTCGTGCCGGTTCACTCAGTCGCTTTTGCGGGAGGTTATCTACAACAGTCTGCTTCACAGGCAGCGGACGGAGATGCATGGCAAGGTCGCTACCACCCTCGAAAGGATGTCTGGCATCCATCCATCCCGCCTCGAGGATCTCGTCATGCTCGGCTATCATTTCGCCGCGAGCGCCGACAGAAGGAAAGGCGCTTTCTATCTGATGAAAGCGGGAGACCGCGCGCGGGCCTCCCACGCCAATGCCGACGCCATCCGCTACTACGAACAGGCGCTCGATGCTCTTTCCGGAGAGGGGGCCGATGCTAGCGACCGAAACATGCTGCGCGAGCGCATCGGCGACCTGTATGGGCCGGCGGGGAGCCGCGACCTGGCCTTTACGCATTATGGGGAGGTACTGGACGCCTTTAGAGCGGCGGGCGACCGAGCCGGGTCTGCGCGGATTCTGCGCAAGATCGGCCGTCTGCTGTGGGATGCCGGTAGGCGCAGTGAGGCCGAAACGCACTATAGCAACGCGAGCGCGCTGCTGGAAGAGGCGGATGCGCCGATCGAGCGAGCTCATCTGCTGCAGGAACTCGGGCGTCTGGCATGCCGGACCGGCGACTATGCGCGCTCAGTGGAGCTTGCGGACACTGCACTTGGTTCCGTCGATATGATCGACATCGAGGCCGGGGCGGAGATCATCATCGAAGTGGCGCGGGCAAAGGCTGAAGCGTTCAACACCAAGGGGGTGGCGCTGGCACGGCTCGGACGCAGCCACGAAGCGTTTGGCAATGTCGAGCGCAGCATCGAGGTCGCCGAACAGAACGGCTTGCTGACGGCGGCGTGCCGCGGCTACACGAATCTGAGCGTGCTCTACACGACGACCGATCCCGCGCGCGCCATGGAACTCTGCCGACGCGGCCTCGACATCGCGCGCCGCATAGGCGACCTCGGCTTCCAGGCACGCCTGCTCGCCAACCTGGCCGTCGCTTCCTGCACCTTTACCGACCGCTGCGGCGAGGAAGGGATCCCGGCCGCGGAGGAAGCGATAGAACTCGACCGCGCGCTCGACCAGCGCGAACATCTGGCGGTTCCTCTCACTGTCCTCGCGCAGATCCACCAATGCCACGGCAACCCCGAGGCGGCGGCGCGGCGTTATGGCGAGGCGCTCGAGGTCGCGCTCGAATCCGGCGAGCCGCAGCTTCTCTATCCATGCTATGATGGCTTGGCGACGCTGAACCTTGATATGGATCGTCTGCCTGAGGCGGAACGCTATTTCGCGCTGGCGCAGAATGTATGCGCCAAGCACCATCTTGATCCTGAATCACTCGCCGTCCTGCCGTTTCTCGACTGACCCGATAAAGGAGTTGAACATGCCCGCAATCAATAGCGAAGGACCGCTGGGACCGGGCGACCGCCCACCAAACGTCGTTCTCGATGCCGTGACCCGCGAGGGCAAGGTCGCTCTCGACGATTTCCGTGGGCGAAGTCCGGTGCTGATCGGGCTCTATCGTGGACTGCACTGCCCGTTCTGCCGGCGGCACATCGCCGCCTTGGCTCGTCTCGAGCCTGCCTTGCGCGAACGGGGCGTACAGAGCCTGGCCGTGGTCAACACGCCGGTGGCGCGGGCGCGGCTCTATTTCCGCTTCCACCCGATGCCGGCGATGCTAGCCGCGGCCGATCCGGCACGAGTCTCGCACCAGGCCTTCGGCCTGCCCAACCTGCAATTCGTCAAGGGCCAGACTGAGTGGCCCTACAGGGTCGGCATGGACGATGCCATGGCGCTCAAGGTCGATCTGCCGGGCGAATTGCCAGAACCCATGCACCCGAATGCTGCAGCCGATATCCTCAACCGGAAGGATGGCTACGAAATGACGGACGCAGAGACGGAGGTGTCGCCGCCCGACCGGGCACAGCTTGTGGGCCAATTCCTGCTCGACCGGGATGGTGTAGTTCGCTGGAGCTTCACCGAGGTGGCGAACGGCGGGGCGAACATGTTCGGCGCCGCTAGCCCGGGCGACCTGCTTGCCGCTGCCGCTGAGGTCGCACATTGAGGAGGGCGCTGAAAATCGGGGATTGCGGCGTTGCTCTCCTTGATCCAAATCTGTCCAAACTGCCTAGAAACCCGGAGGCGATGAAAACACGATACGATTCCAGATCAATTGGTCGGAAACGGCTGAAGTACCAGTGTATATCCAATTATATATATAATTATTTCCTACGTATTATACTTATAACTAGCTTCCAGTGAAATATATTTCATTCATAAAATTAGGTGGAAAAATCACCTGGTATTCAGTAATGTATTGACCGGCGGGGCGGTCGGGAACCGTGATCGGGTTTCAGATGACCCAGGCTCTGTTCGGCAAGCCGGAACGTGCGGCGTTCGACGAGTTCGAGAGGACGAGCGAAGCGGTCCTTTTTGTTGACGTCGCCGACTCCGTCCGTCTTGTCGAGGCCGACGAAGAGGGCACGCTGCGAACCTGGTTGCGGTTCGTGGACAATCTCCGGCAGGAAATCATCCCTGGAAATAGCGGCCGCCTCGTAAAGATGCTCGGAGATGGAGCGCTTGTCGAATTTGACGACGCGAGTAACGCCGTTTTCGCCGCATTCGCCATCTTGAAGGCGATCGAGACGCAAAACCTCAGCATAGCGCGAGAACGGCGCTTGCAGGTTAGAATTGGACTCGATTTCGGCGACGTCATCCATCATGGGCATATCGATATTTATGGTCGACACGTGAATATCGCCGCCCGGCTCCTCGGGGTCGCCCAGCCAGGCGAGATTGTGGCGACCGCCGATCTGCGCGATCAGCTTTCCAGCGAACTCGACGCCGAATTCGAGGACATCGGCGCATGCCACCTTCGCAATGTCGAAGCACCAATTCATGCTTATCGTGTGCATCCGGTCGGGGCGTTCAGCCGAATAATGCCTGTGATCCGGCACGAAGACCTGTTGCCGACCATCGCAGTCGTTCCGCTTATTACTCGGAATCGTTCCCGCGATAATTTTGCGCTTGGCGAGGTGCTGGCCGAAAACCTTATCGTAGCTTTGTCCACATCAGCCGAGGTCAACGTAATTTCGCGCCTGTCCAGCTCCGGCTTTCGGATGCGCCGCGCGTCGCTCGCCGAAATAGGCAGCGCATTAAACGCAGATTTCGTTCTGTCAGGGACATACAGCGGCCACGAAAATATGGTCGTGGATCTGGAATTGGCGGAAGTCGGCACGAGCCGGGTCATATGGGCCAATCATCTGCAATCTCACATCAACGAGCTGATGGCCGACGCCAGCGCAACCTTGGAGCTTGCGCATAGCATCCATCGCGCCATCTGTGCGGCCGAAGTCAGCCGAGCCATGGAAAACCCGATGCCCACGCTCGAAGGGCATTCGCTTCTGATCGGTGCGGTTACCCTTATGCATCGGCTGTCGGCGCGCGATTTCAATTTCGCTCGAGACCTCTTGGAAACTTTGATCGAGCGATCGCCCAATCTTCCATCGCCGAGAGCATGGATGGCGCGATGGCACGTGCTGCGCGTTCAGCAAGGCTGGACCGACTCGCCTAAAGCAGAGGGACAGATCGCTCTGCAAAACACGAAGCGCGCCCTCGATATAGATCCGACGAATGTTCCGGCCCTCATCGCCGAAGGATCCGTCCTAACCAGCCTGTTGCATCGGCTGGACGATGCACAGGATCGCTATGACGCTGCTCTCGAGTACAGCCCGAACGACGCCACAGCCCGCTTATTGCGCGGAACGCTGAACGCCTTTCGTGGCGATGGCGATCTCGCTGTGCGCGACGCCGAACGAGCGCTTCATCTCGCGCCGCGCGACCCCAACAGATACTATTTCCTGTCGCTGGCTGCATCGGCCTGCATTGCCGCGGGTGACAATCGACGTGCTCTGGAGCTGGCGGAGCATTCATTGCGTGCCAATCGCATTCACACCTCCACTCTTCGCGTGAAGACGGTCGCCCAAATGCGACTCGGGGATACTACCGGCGCGCAAAAGACGGTCCGACAATTGCTTGATCTCGAACCGGACCTGACGATCACAAGTTGGATGGAGCGGTCGCCCAGCGCCCAATTTGATGTGGGGCGGTACTTCGCAGATACGATGCGGCAAGCCGGAGTTCCCAGCTGAATATAGTCCGAGAATTCCGGGAAAAATGGGAGGGTGCCTGTCATGCCAGTTGAAGGTGGTGCACCTGAAAGTGGCTTTAGTGGATTCTCCGGCTTCAGCGGATTTTCCGGATTTAGTGGATCCTCCAGCTCCGGACCGCAGGACGATCCGATTATTGTCGAGGGCCTGATCACAAATCGCGATGGGATCGCCGGAACCTGGAAAGAGGTCGACGTCGTAGTCGCCGAGAACAATCCGGAGGACGTGGAATCGCTGGCTGGGCTTGGCCCAGCAATACGATCAAGCCTCCTTGTTTTTGAATTGGCGTCATGCCTTGGCTTTTACTACGATCCAAGATTTCACAAGGCGCATCTCTGGCACAGGGAGAGCGACGCAGGGGCTGCCAAAGCGCCACTTGTCGATATGACGCGGCCTACCGAAGCCGTCTTTCGAAAACAGCTTAATATAGTCGCAAATTATTCAGATTTACGACAGGATCGTATATCAGAGATACTTTCACAGCTTAAAACACCGTCCGAGTATCTTCGGTCGATATTGTATATTGATCCATCAAGGACACCATATACACTGGAATTGCTGTCCATTGCGCAGACGCTGGCGAACCTCGTGGAAATGCGGTTCAAATACGCGTTGCGTTGCAAGCGGCCATTCGAATATTCGGCTCAAATTCAGCCGATGATCTGGACGCCGCCTCACGCATCCTTGCCAAGCGGCCATTCGACGGAGTCTTTCACCATGGCCCGGTTGCTGTGGTTGTTGATGCGCGAAGTCGGCAAATACCCTTACGATGACATCGAGTTCGGCAAGATGTTGATGCGGCAGGCCGCGCGGATCGCGATCAATCGGACCGTCGCCGGGCTTCATTTTCCGGTCGATAGCATTGCCGGCTGTGTCCTCGGGCTTACCCTTGCCGCCTATCTCTATGCGCGTTGCGGCAATCCAAACGCATTTCCGGTTGAATTCACCGGCTGGTTGTTCGACGGCGCCGTATTTTCCGGCGATGAGGATTTCTTCTGGAATCATCTTTACGGAGTCGGCGATGACACGCAGCAAAAAGTTGACCCCTGGGCAACCCAGATCGCCGCCGACCCGGCAATCATATCGGCTGGATCCGCTCTTCTGAGATGGCTGTGGGAACGGGTAAAGGAGGAGTGGGCCTGACGTCCGGGTGGCGCTCGAACGAAAGGACATTGGCATGGACTATAGGTGGAGGCATCTCGGTAACGAATTCCTGGACCCAAAGGCGGAATTCCGGACATCCGCGATGGAGAGATTCTCCCGGGAGGGGACATTCGACAATACCTGGTGGCCGGCGCTGATCGAGCTGGAAGACGAAAGGGATCTGGAAGAACTGGCGAACGCTCGCGGGGACGCCAACGACCTCATCGTGCCAGAGATCTACGACGAGTTCGATCGTCGCCGGAAGGGAGCGGCGTTCACGATTTTCGTGCGCCGTTCGTTCATCGCCGAAATGAACAAAAAAAACGACATGATCCGCCGTCTCGTGCTTGGCGCACCGGTACCGAATACGTCTCGCCATGCTCGGACAACGGGCACGCGCTATCACACGCTGAAGGGCAAAGCCGCTTCCCGGTCCGACTCTGCCGTAACAATGGCGGTCATCGACAACGGCATCGCGTTTGCGCATGAGTTGTTCCGCAAGGAGCGCCCGACGCAGTCCAGGGTTTTGTCTGCATGGATCATGGACGTGAGAGCCGACCCGATGACGCGCGGGATCGACCTTGGCGTATTCCTGGACGGGAGCCAGATCGAAGAGCTGCTTTCTCGGTGCACCGATGACGGCCAACTCGATGAAGACGAGTTCTATTTCCTGGCGGGAATGCTCGACTTCCGGACGGGATCTTTCAAACCGACCGCTCTGCGCATTTCACACGGTACTCACGTGATGGGTGTTGCCGCAGGCTACAAGCCGGGAGAGAAAGATGACGAGCGACCGATCGTTTGCGTTTCGCTGCCGACCTATGTCGTCGCCGACACAAGCCCTTCCGGACTGGAACCTTATCTGTGGCTTGCCCTGGACTACGTAATGAAGCAATCGAAACTGGTAGTAGATAAAGACAAGGTGACCAGGCCCCTCGTAATAAATTTCAGCTATGGCAACTTTGCCGGGCCGCATGACGGGACGGGACTGACCGAACGAAGCATCGACCTCAAGCTGTACGAAGAATCGAAAGACCGGATCGTTCGTGCGGTCCTGCCGGCGGGGAATGGGAACCTGAGCCGTACGCATGCCCGCGTGGTGTTTTCCGCCGCAGCGGCGCCCATCTCCGATCGGAGCCATACCCAAGAGCTCTTCTGGCGCGTACTCCCGGACGATCGGACGTCGAACAGCCTCTTTCTCTGGCTGCCTTTCAGAAAGGAAGGTGTTCCGCTCGCCGAAGTCAGCGTAACCGCGCCTGGCGGCCAAACGAGTCCTGTGCTCAGATCGGGCAAGGAGAGCAACAGATCGGCGGAATTTACCCTGTCTGGCGGGGGAGATGTGATCGCCACGCTCACCTATGTCTATGTAGACTATCCAACAAGCCGAGGACTCTTTCAGATCGATATAGTGCCTACTGCGAGCGACGCCGAAGTCGAGCCGCTCGCACCCTCGGGGGTATGGACGGTGACTATTGCCAATGGCGATCTCGCTCCGGATGAGGCCATTGAAGCGTGGATTGAACGGGATGAGCGGTTACCCGGATTCCGACCGATAGGACGGCAGTCCTATTTCGACGACCCCGACTATCGCCGGTATGATGACGAGGGACGCCCCTTGCCCATCGACCGGGGGGGCGCTGCCGGGAGAGGCGGGCACGGCTCTGGTTGTGTGGTCCAACGCGCCGGCACGCTGAGCGGTTTCGCCTGTGGTCAACTGCCGATCGTTGCGGCCGGATTGGTATTTTGCGATGGCAAGATTGCCGACTACTCTTCTGCCGGGCCAATATCCCCGAACCCCAATGCCCGGCTGCCTGGGTCATCCGAACCTGAGCGCTGCGGGCCGGACGCCGCTCTGACGGCGGATGAGTCTGCGGTTCTGAGCGGAGTCCTGAGCGCCGGCTCTCATTGCGGATCAATTGTAGCGATGAACGGAACAAGCGTCGCTTCGCCATGCGCGGCTCGATGGGTCGCCGACGAGCTTTCGAGCGGCCGCGCCGGCGACCGCACGGCTATCCAGTACGCGGCTACCGATCAGAACGGAGGCTATCCACCTCCAAGACCCAGTGAAACGAGGGCCGGCGGAGGCCGGATGACATTCCGGTCGGGCATCGGATCGCAGCGGCGCCCGGCTGGTAGCTGACGGTTCGTCTTGCCCCGTCGATAGTCACCAGTCGATGCGGACGGGATGGATATGGACACGCGGCGGCTAAGTTTTCTCGCTACTTCGACCGTTTCCTGGAGATCGATGACATTTGACGGTGGGCGGCATCATCCGGGTCGAGAACGGAGCTTAATCTGCCCGAAGAAGAAAAAAAGCATCCCGTATGAACGTTGTGTGTTGCACAACATCCCGGCATCTCACCCCAGTTGCTTGTACGCCTGGCTGGCGATCTCCTGCAACTGATCGCGCGGCAGATCGCCGACGAGCGCGCAACTGATCGCCCCGTTGGTCCAGAAGAACGCCTCGAGCCTGTCGAGTTTGGCGTAGCGGAACGAGGTTTCCCGGCCTTGCTTCGCCGGGATGATATAGAGCGTCACCCGGTGTCCTGTATCGTCCTCATACATGAACTGCGCCGCCGGGCCATGCTGCGCCGGTAACAGCCGGCCGCCGACGAGCGCGAGCCCATCCGACCTCAGATCGGGCACGGTAAGAGGCCGGGCGAGACGCTTGGACAGCCACGCCTGCAAATGGTCTTTCTCGCCTGCCCACACTTCGACGGGATGGGCGACCTCGCTGGAATAAATCCTGTGCGCCTCCATCGCCTCGTTGACCAATCCGTTCCTGGCCGCCGGTGCGGGCGCGAAAACACCGTGCCCGTACCAACCTGCAGCCGTGCCGATCGCGATCAGGACGATGGCGGCGGCGACCATCCGGCTCCAGTAGCCGGCTTTGGCCCGCCTTTCCCTGTCGATGTGGTGGATGCCCAGGCGGGCCGGCACCGGTTGGGCGGCGATGTGGCCGTAGAGTGCGCGCAGCGTTTCACTTTGCCGCCTCCAGCAATCCACCTCTTCGGCCGCAGCCGGATTCGCCGCCAGGTGGGCCTGGATCGCGGCGCGCGCCAACTCGTCCACCTCGCCGTCGGCATAGGCGTGAAGGTCGTATTCGGTGATCTCGCGCCGCTCACGGCTCATTTCACGGACCTCAGTTTCAGCACCCCGGTGTCCGTCAAGCTACGCAATGCGGCGCGGGCACGCGCCAGTCGCGACATAAGCGTACCGACCGGGATGGAAAGCACGGCCGCAGCCTCGGCATAGCTCATCTCTTCGACGCCGACGAGAAGCAGCACCTCGCGCTGTTCCGCTGGCAGCACCTGCATGGCGCGTGCCGTTTCGGCGAGCGCCAGCCGATCCGGCTGCACGTCGGGGCCGGCCGGATCGCTTCCCGGCAGGATTTCGAGGGAAATCGGGTCGGGCGCGCGCCGCAATCTTCTCAGATCGTTCCGATGCACATTGACGAGAATCCGGAACACCCACGAACGGACGGAACCTGTCGGTCGCCACAGGCGGCGCTTGCGTATCGCCCGCTCCAGGCAGTCCTGGACGAGATCGTCGGCGCGATCGGAATCGTGCGTCAGCGCGCGCGCATAGCGTCTGAGCGCCGGCACGCATGCTTCGATCTCGTCCATGATCTGCGGCATCGGCTACTCTTTGGGGGTCATTCCTTGGCGACGTGCCAAACTTTGCCAACTCCATCCCCGGTCATGTCCCCCGGCTTCTTGTCTTTCTGCCAGAGGTAAAGGGGGTGGCCATCATAGGCCCATTGCTTGCTGCCGTCTTTTCGGTCGATCAGGGTGTATTTGCCTTCTGCCGCCGCGCCGGCGGCAGCCGCCAGCGGCGGCCATTTCGTCGCGCATGTGTCGTAACAGGCCGAAGCGCCTCCCGCATCCTTGTCGAAAGTATAGAGCGTCATGCCCTTGGCGTCGGTGAGGACCTCGCCCTTGGCCGTATTCATCGACTTGATGGCGCCGCCAGCATAGTCGCCCGCGTAGGCAAGGGGCATCGTCACCGCCATTGCGGCGGCCGCCAGTATGAGAGAACGCATGATCCGGAACCTCTTCTTTACACTCCTGGACGGGCGGACCATCCGCCCGTACCGGGAAGAACACCGCCCAGGCGCGAATATTCCCGATGGCTGGAAATTTCCCGTCGCGGCGGCGCCTGTCACGTTGCCCGTTGAGCATCATGTCGAAGCGGGCGACGTTCGAGCAGATCGGCGTCCCGACATCCGTATGCCTATTGCGCTTGAGGCGTGCCTGTTGCACGTGGCTTACAAGGAGGATGGATGGCCTTTGTCAGAGCGAGGTAGCGTGGAAGGAAGGCAATGAATTCGGGCTCGCTCTTGTCGCAGCCTTCGACGAGCTCGCGATGCTTCAAGCGCCGGATTCAATCCATGCTCGGGTTCACGTGAATGGCTTTGCGCCCACACCCTTGCAAGTGCCCCTGCGGCCATGCCGGCCAATGGCCATTCAGTTTGCGGCAGAACCCTCGTTGTTCTATGGAGGGCCATGGCTACAACGCTCAGTCTTTGCAACGAAGTCGTCCGCGCGTTCGATTTTTCGCGCCAATGCGCTTTCGCCAAGGCGATCGGCTACGACGGGCTGGAAATCGCGCCCTTTACCTTGTTCGACCCACCCGATTTTCCGCCCGCTCGAATCGCCGGGATCAGGGTCGCTGCGGCGGCGGAGGGGATCGCGATCGGCGGCCTGCATTGGTTGCTCGCCGCGCCCCAGGGACTCTCGATCACGAGCACGGATCCCGCCGTGTCGGCGCGAACGCTCGATTTCGGACGCCGCCTGGTTGCATTGTGCGCCGAACTGGGCGGCGCCTATCTCGTCCATGGGTCGCCGGCACAGCGGCGGCTGGAACCCGGCCGGGGAGCCGAAGGCCGCGCTCGCGCCACCGCCTATTTCGCAGCGATGGGGGAGGCGGCGGCGCAAGCTGGGGTCATTTATCTCATCGAGCCGCTGGCGCCTTGCGATAGCGATTTCATTCATTCTGTCGAGGAGGCCGCCGCGATCGTCGACGCGGTCGGCTCGCCCGGCCTCGCCACGATGATGGATTGCGCTGCGGCGGCACGCGCCGGCTGTGACGTTGCCGCGGAACTTGGCCGTTCCGTCGCCGCCGGCCGGATCCGACATGTTCACTTCAACGATCCCAACGGACGCGGGCCTGGCGAAGGCGATCTCCCTTTCGGGCCGATCCTGGACGCGCTTGCCGAAAATGGCTATCGGGGCACCGCCGCCGTGGAGCCCTTCGTCTACATCCCCGATGGCGCAGCGACCGCGGCCCGCGCCGTGGGCTATCTGCGCGGCCTGATGGGGCACCGGAGCGCGGATACGCCGCCGATACCGGCGCTTGCGTTATGACGGCGGGCAAGGGCGGGACCATGGATGCCGGACGGATAGAGGCACGGAAGGCGCGGGGCCGGCGCAATCCGGAAGCGACGCGGGCCATGATCCTGGCCGCGGCGCGCGCGGAATTCGGCGAGAAGGGGCTGGATGGCGGCCGGGTCGACCGCATCGCGCAGCGCGCCGGCGCCAATAAGCAACTCGTTTATTATTATTTCGGCAGCAAGGACGAACTCTACAAAGCGGCGCTTGAGGCCACCTATGCCGAGATCCGAGCGCTCGAGCGCGGCCTGGATCTCACGGCGCTGCCGCCGCGCGAGGCGATGGCGCGGCTGATCGATTTCTCGCTCGACTATCTTGACGAACACAGCGACTTCATCCGCATGCTCGCCGACGAGAACGCGCACGGCGCTCGCCATGTACGCGGCTCGGAAATGGCGCTGCGCACCAATTCACCATTGCTGGAACTGATCGCCACGACCCTGCGCAAGGGCGCGGAGGAAGGCGTCTTCCGTGCCGGCGTAGACCCGCTCGAGCTTTATGTCTCGATCGCCGGCATGACCTTCTTCTATTTTGCCAACGGGCTGACCATGTCGGCGATATTCGGCCGGGACCTCGCGCATCCCGACGCGGTGCGCTCCTACAGGAAACATATCGTCGAACTGACGCTTTCGGGGTTGAGGCCGTAAGACGAGGCTGGCCCGCAGCCGCCGGATGGCGCAAGTTTCAACCGTCCGGTTGATTAGATCCCGGGAACATGGCTAAGCTCCGTCCGCGCGCCGGAAGGAGACATGCATGATCCCAGCCATCGTCACGGACGAACTCTCGGGTGATCCCGTCACGGCGTTCGAACTCGGCCGGGAGTGGGGCGTCTCGCATTTCGAGTTGCGGGGCGTCTTCGATGCCCGGGTCCCGCGTCTTCTCCCGCATCTGCGCCGCCGGCTGGTTCAAGCGGTAAGGGAGTTCGGCGTCACCGTCACGGCGCTGTCTCCCGGCCTGTTCAAATGCCCGTTCCCGGGCGATGCGCCGGCAAGCTCCAATCTTGGTTGGATGGAGAGGGGCTATTTCGAGACATGGGATAATCTCCGCGCGACGGTGGACGACCACCTGCGCCGGCTGCTGCCCGAATCGATCGAACTTGCATTGGAAGTGGGCGCGCGATCGTTGATCGCCTTCGGCTTCAGCCGCGGCGGCGTGCCGGCCGGTCCCGCGCCTTCCGGGACAATCGAGGCGCTGGCTGAAGCAGCGGAGGTCGCCGGCAAGGCCGGCCTCTCTCTTCTGGTCGAGACGGAAGAAGGGTTCTGGGCGGACACGGGCGCCCGCTCCGCGGCCCTGATCGAGCGCATCGGCAATCCTTCCCTCGGTATCAACTGGGATCCGGCCAATGCACTGATCGAGGGGGACGTGCCTTTCCCCGATGGCTATGGCGCGGTCCGTCCCCACATCCGCAATGTCCATTTCAAGGATGCTCGGCGCTACCGGGATGGAAGCTGGGAATTGCTGGCCGAGGGCGACGTGGACTGGTGGGGGCAGATCGCAGCGCTTCATGCTGACAATTATTCCGGGCCGATCGCGGTGGAGCCGCATCTTGCCCCGTCGGTGGCCTCGACGCGTGCCGCGCTCGATCGCCTGAGGTCTCTGATCGAGGCTGCAAAAGCGGGCAGCGGGCAGGGCGAAAAAAGTTTCAACCAAATGGTTGAAAACATTTCGAGGAAGGGCTAGCGTCCGTTTCGGATATGGGAGGAAAGCGCATGGTGTCGGCATCGGAGGCCCGTTTACCGGAGGCTGCCGGAACCCAGCGCCAGGGGATGTCCCAAGGCGCTCGTCTGCCGCGCACGCTCCCTGCGTCCTTCAAGGGTGTGGAGGAATTGGAGTGGTTTCTCTCCGAGCCGGACGAGGCGCTCGTCTCCGATCTCAAGGCGCTTGACGGCGATATCCTCATTCTCGGCGTTGCCGGCAAGATGGGTCCAACGCTGGCCCGCCTCGTTCGCAACGCCGCCCCGGACAAGCGCATTATCGGGGTTGCGCGTTTCAGCGAGACCGGGCTGCGCGACAGGCTCGACAGCTTTGGCGTCGAAACAATCGCGGCTGACCTCCTCGACGAGGATCAGGTGAAGGCCCTGCCGCGCGCGAAAAACGTCATCTTCATGGCCGGGCGCAAGTTCGGCGCCAGCCATGATCAGCCCCTGACCTGGGCGATGAACGTGCACGCGCCCGCCATCGTCGCCTCCGTTTTCCGTGAATCGCGCATCGTCGCCTTTTCCACCGGCAATATCTATCCGCTGGTCGACGTGCTCCGCCAGGGCGCGCTCGAATCGACGCCGCCCGGACCGCGTGGCGAATATGCCCAGTCCTGTCTCGGGCGCGAGCGCATGTTCGAGCACTTCTCCGCCCGCTTCGGCACGCCGGGGCGGCTGTTCCGGCTGAACTACGCGATCGACCTGCGCTATGGCGTGCTGCATGACCTCGCCAGCCGGGTGAAGGCCGGAACGCCGATCGACGTCGCCTTGATGGGCCATGTCAACGTTATCTGGCAGGGCGACGCCAATGCGCAGGCGCTGCGTACCCTGCTTCACTGCACGACGCCTACAACGCCGCTCAACGTCAGTGGCCCGGAGACGATCTCGGTACGCTGGCTGGCCGAAGAATTCGGTCGCAGGCTCGGGGTCGAAGCGAAGATCGTCGGCCAGGAATCGTCCACCGCCTGGCTGACCAACAGCGCCGAGGCGGCGCAGCTGTTCGGCTACCCCCGTGTTCCGCTGGCCGCCATGCTCGACTGGGTTGCGGATTGGGTGGCGCGCGGCGGCCCGAGCCACAACAAGCCGACGAAGTACGAGGTCCGCGATGGGGACTTCTGAGGTCCTTGCCATTGCCGAATTGGACGTGCGCGACGTCGATGCGTGCCTGAAGCTCTCCGACGAGGCGGGCTGGAACCAGACGGCGGAAGACTGGCGGCTCTTTATCGAGGAAGGCCGCACTTTCGGTGTGTGCGATGCCGACGGCGCGCTCGTGGCGACCGCCGCCGCGCTGCCTTACGAGCGTGACCTGGCCTACGTCGCCATGGTCCTCGTCACGCGATCGCGGCGTCGCGAGGGAATCGCCAGCAGGCTCGTCGATCTCTGCGTCGATCATATCAGGCGGCTTCGTCTCGTCCCTGTACTGGACGCCACGGAGGCTGGCGAAAAAGTCTACAGCCAACAGGGATTTCGCAGTCTTTTCGGGCTGGAGCGTTGGCAGGGCGAGGCCGAAGCCGCCGATGCGCCGGCAGCGGCGGGCATCCAGGCGGCCCTGCCGGGGGATATCGAGGTCGTCTCCGCGCTTGACGCCGGCGCGATCGGCGCACCGAGACGCGCCGTCATCGCGGATTTCGTTGGCCGCGCCGGAAGCCAAGCCTTCCTGAGCGCCGACCGTTCCGGTTTCGTCCTGGTCAGGCGCGGCCGTCGAGCCCTTCAACTAGGCCCGCTCGTGGCGGGAACGCCCGCCGAAGCGTTGAAGCTTCTCGGCACGGCCCTTGGCGCCTTCTCCGGCGCCGTCTTCATCGATGTCCCGGTGCTGCAGAAAGGCATCGGCGACTGGCTTGCCGCGCGAGGCTTCACGCGCCAGCGCGGCTTTTCCCGCATGGCCCTTGGCCGTTCCGAGCCTTTCGGCGCGACCGACCGGCTCTTCGCCAGCAGTGGACCGGAGTTTGGCTGATGGCGGCACGGTCGAAATCACTCGCCATGCTGACGCGCGGCACCGTCATTCCGGCCCATCCGCTGGCACTTGATGCGGGCCGGCGGCTCGACCGGCGGCGTCAGCGCGCTCTCTCGCGTTACTATATCGACGCCGGCGCCGGTGGGCTTGCGGTTGGCGTACACACCACGCAGTTCGCGATCCGCGAGGCGGGTCTTTACGAGGAAGTGCTGGCGCTTGCCGCCGAGACGGCGCGCGACTGGGCCGGCCGGCCGCTCGCCATGGTCGCGGGGCTCGCCGGGCCGACAAGACAGGCCGTGGCGGAGGCGCAGACTGCGGTGAGGCTCGGCTACGACGCCGGGCTGCTCAGCCTCGCTGCCATGAAAGGCCGCGACACGGATGCGCTGATCGAGCATTGCGAGGCAGTCGCGCGCGAAATCCCGCTGGTTGGCTTCTACCTCCAGCCGGCCGTCGGCGGCCTGGAACTCGATGCGAGATTCTGGACCCGTTTCGCAGCCATCGAAAACGTGATCGCGATCAAGGTCGCGCCCTTCAACCGTTACCGCACCCTCGACGTGGTGCGCGGGCTTGTCGAGGCGGGCGCGGAGGAGCGTGTCGCGCTCTATACCGGAAACGACGACCATATCGTGCTCGATCTCGTTACCCCCTTCGTCGCCATGCGCGAAGGCCGGCCGGTGACCGTGCGCTTTGTCGGCGGCCTGCTCGGCCATTGGTCGGTATGGACGAAGAAAGCGATCGAGCTTTACGGGCGCTGCCGCGAAGCCGCGACGGCCGGTGCCGTCCCCGCCGAGCTTCTGGCGCTCGACAGCCGCGTCACCGATTGCAACAGCGCCTTCTTCGATGTCGCCAACGATTTCCACGGCTGCATCGCCGGCTGCCATGAGGTGCTTCGCCGGCAGGGCTTGCTCGAGGGCATCTGGTGCCTCGATCCGAACGAGGGCTTGAGCCCGGGGCAGAAGGAAGCGATCGACCGGATCTATGCGCAGCATGCCGATCTCGCCGACGACGCCTTCGTTACCGAAAACCGCGAACGCTGGCTGGGCTGAGGCCATGAAGATCGCCGCGGTCGAGACCTTCGTGATCGAGTTTCCGTTCCGGACGCCGTTCGTGCTTGCCGGCGGGGTGGCCGGCAGGCCGGGCACGCCGTCGCCGCGCGTGTTCGTCCGGCTGGAAGCCGAGGGCGGGCATGTCGGCTGGGGCGAGGCGACGCCGACGCCGCGTTGGACCTACGAGACGACGGAGACGATTGTCTCCACCATCGTTAAATATCTGGCGCCGGCCGTCATCGGCATCGACCTTTGGGACTTCGACGCCTTGCATCGCGCCATGGACAGGGCGATCGCCCCCGGCGGCACGATCGGTTCGCCGCTTGCCAAGTCGGCGGTCGACATCGCCGCCCACGACGCGCTTGGCCGCGCGCTTGGACTGCCGGTCTGCGCCCTTCTCGGCGGCAGGCGGCGCACACGCTTCGACCTCTCCTGGATGGTCTCGGTGGCCGATCCTGCCGACGGGGCGAAGCAGGCGAAGGAAGGGATCGACGCAGGCTATACCGTCTTCGACGTGAAGATCGGCATGCACGGCGAGGCGGGTGACGCGGCGCTGGTCGCGGCGACGCGAAAGGCGATCGGCGACCTGGCGCTCCAGGTCGACGCCAATCGCGGCTATCGGCTGGCTCCGGCACTGCGCCAGGCACGCCGCCTGGCCGATTGCGGCGTCGCCCTCTTCGAGCAGCCGCTAGACGGCCTCAACCTGTCCGGCTATCGCCGCCTCGTCGCGGACAGCCCGGTGGAGATCGGCATAGACGAGACGTTGCGCTCGGTTTCCGACTTGATCGAATATGTGCGTAACGACGCGATCGGCGTGGCTGTCGCCAAGGTGCAGCGCAATGCCGGCTTCCATCATTCGCGCCGGCTTTGCGAGACGGCTGAGGCAGCCGGCATCGGCCTATCGCTTTCGGGCCTCACCGAAACCGATCTCGGCCTTGCCGCCGGGCTGCACCTTGCGGCCGCTTTCGACATCGATCCGCTGCAGTTGAACGGGCCACAATATATCGACACCCCCTTCCTCGATCGCCGGATCTGGCAGGGTGGGGGCAGCGTCGACTTGCCCGAAGGTCCGGGTCTCGGTGTGAATGTCGATGAAAAGTGGATGCGTGCCAACGCGGTGAGGGTCGTCCTTTGAACAGGATCGTCAGGAAGTTCCTCGACACCTTGCCGGCCATCCTGCTCTTCGTCGGCGTCATCGTGCTTTGGGAATTGGCCACGACCGTCCTCGGGGTGCGCGAATATCTGCTTCCCGGGCCGGTGACGGTGCTGGAGTCCATGTTTTCCGGCGAGATCAATTGGGCCGGGCATATCTGGGTGACGGGCCTGGCGATCTTCGGCGCATTCATCATCGCCGCGGTTTCCGGCGTCCTCCTCGGCACGATGATCGCCTGGTCTCCCGTCATCGGCGGCGCGCTGATGCCGTTCCTCGTTTTTGTCAACACGCTGCCCAAGGTGGCGGTGGCGCCGCTCTTCCTGCTGTGGCTCGGCTACGGCATCGTTCCCAACATGCTGATCGGGGCGCTGATCGGCTTTTTCCCCGTCGTCATCAACACCGCGGTCGGCCTGTCGCAGATCGACGACGACATGGTTGACCTCGGCCGGGTCTTCAACGCGCCGAAATGGAAGGTGTTCGCCAAGATCCGTATTCCGAACGCCTATCCATACATATTGAGCGCGCTCAAGGTAACGGCGACGGCGGCTGTGGTCGGCGCCATCGTCGGCGAATTCGTCGCCTCGCAGAGCGGTCTCGGCTACGTCATCATCACCAGCCAGAGCAGTATGAACACGCCGCTCGCCTTCGGCGCGCTGATCTGGATATCGATCCTCGGCCTCGTCCTGTTCGGGGCCGTGGCGGTCCTATCCAGAGTGCTCGCACCCTGGGCGGAGGGCCGGGAGCAATGAAACCAAGGGAGGTAGGAACATGTTTAGAAAGGTCTTGACGCTTGCGGCGCTTGCCGGGCTGCTCGCCAGCCCGGCTTTGGCCGCGGAAAAATTCACGTTCGCGTTGAACTGGTTCCCGGTGGGCGACCATGCGGCCTATTGGGTCGCGCTCGACAAGGGCTATTTCGCCGACCGCGGCCTCGACGTGACGCTGGAAAGCTCCAAGGGCTCCGGCGATTCGATCGCCAAGGTCGATAGCGGCCGTGCGGATGCCGGTCTGGCCGACAGCGCCGTCGTCATCGCGTCCCATGCACGAGGCACCACGATCAAGGTCGTCGGCATGGTCTTCGACAAGACGCCGCTCAACGTCTTCAGCTCGAAGGACAAGCCGGTGAGGAAGCCGAAGGACCTGGAGGGCAAGACGCTCGGAGCGCCTCCCGGAGACGGCCAGCGCCAGGTCTGGCCGGCTTTCGCCAAGGCCAACAACATCGACGAAAGCAAGGTGACGTGGGTCAATATCGAGCCGGCGGCCAAGGTCGCGGCGCTCGCGGAAAAGCGGGTGGATGCCGTCGCCGACTATACTACCGGCCTGCCGCTCTATGAGAAGCCGATGGGCCAGGGCAACGTCGTCATGATGCCGTGGTCGGATTTCGGCTTCGACATGTATTCCATGTCGATCATGGCGAGCCAAAAAACCATGAAGGAACGGCCCGAGGTGCTGAAGAAGTTCCTCGAAGCAGCCTATCTGGGTTGGCGCGACGTGATGCTCGATCCCGAAGGGGCGTTGAAGATATTCAAGAAACGCGTGCCCGAGATCGACGTCGACCTGATCCGCGCCAACATGAAGCTCGGCCTCGATCTGATGGCGACCCAGCGTTACAAGGACAACGGCATCGGCTGGATGGACGAGAAGAAGATGTGCGCTTCCGTCGATCTCGTGAACACCTATATGGGCCTGCCCAAGAAGGTCGAGTGCAAGGATATTTTCACCAACGAATTCCTGACCAAGGTCGAGATGCCCATGCCGGTGAAATGACCGGCGAGGCGGATACTGACATGGGCTTGGCAAAAGCGTCGATAGAACTCGACCGGGTCGGCATGACCTACGAGACCGGAAGCGGTCCGGTCGAAGCTCTGCGCGATATAAATCTGGCCGTCCGGGAAGGCGAGTTCGTCTCGCTCGTCGGCCCGAGCGGCTGCGGGAAATCGACCTTGCTGCGCGTCGTTGCCGGGCTGCGGCCGATGACTTCCGGCAGCGTCGTCGTCGACGGCGTGCCGGTGGTCCGGCCGATCCGCAAGGTCGGCATGGTGTTCCAGGCAGCCGTATTGCTCAAATGGCGCTCCGTGCTCGACAACATCCTGTTGCCGGCGGAACTTGCCGGCCTCCGTCCCGCCGCCTATCGCGAGCGGGCGCATGAACTGCTCAGGCTGACGGGGTTGCAGGACTTTGCCGGCAAGCGGCCGAGCGAGCTTTCGGGCGGAATGCAGCAACGCGTGTCACTCTGCCGTGCGCTGCTCCTCGACCCGCCGCTGCTTCTCATGGACGAGCCTTTCGGTGCGCTCGACGCCATGACGCGTGACGAGATGAACCTCGAACTGTTGCGCATATGGGGCGAGGCCGGCGGCGGTGCCGGTAAGCGTAAGACCATCCTCTTTGTGACCCATTCCATTCCCGAGGCGGTGTTTCTTTCCGACCGCATCGTCGTCATGTCGCCGAGGCCCGGCCGCATCGCCGGCATCTTCGACGTGACGCTGCCCAGGCCGCGCACCGTCGAGACCCGCGCAACGGCCGAGTTCGGGCAATATTCGCTCGACATCTACGACCTCCTGACGGGGCGGAAATCGGATGAGCGGGCCGCCGCGGGGCGTCGGGCGCCAGCGTGACCGCCCCGCTTCTCAAGGTCATCGACATTGCGGCCTACGAGCGGCCGACGAAGATGCGCATGCCGTTCCGCTTCGGGGTCACCACCGCCACGCACGGACGGCAGGCCGTCGTCGAGGTCCGTATCCGGCTGGCCGACGGGCGCGAGGGGAGCGGCTATGCAGCCGAAGCGCTCGGCGCCAAATGGTTCGACAAGAACCTGGCGCTCACCGACGCGCAGAACCACGACCAGCTTAGAAGATCGCTGGAACTGGCCGGTGCGGCCTATGGCGCCGCCCGGCCTTCGACTGCCTTCGGGCTGTTTGCGGAGAACTACGAGGAGCAGATGGCGGTTTGTGCCGGGCTCGGCCTCAACCCGCTTATCGCGAGCTATGGCCCGGCCCTGCTCGATCGCGCGGTGCTCGACGCGCTCTGCCGGCTGGAAGGTGCGTCCTTCCATGCCGCGATGCGCGCCAATCTCGCCGGCATCGCGCCGCACGCCATTGCGCCGGAATTGGCCGGTTTCGACTTCGACCGCTTCCTCGCCCGTCGGCCTCCCGCGGCCACGATCGATGTCCGTCACACGGTAGGCCTCGTCGATCCGATCACCCGCGCGGATCAGGCCGAGCGCATTGGGGACGGCCTTCCGGAGACTTTGGAAGAAGTGATTTCGGCCTATGGCAACCGGTATTTCAAGCTGAAGGTCGGCGGCGAGGCCGAAGCCGACATCGAGCGGCTGGAGAAGATCGCCGCCGTGCTGGACTGTCGAAGCGAGCCGTATTTCGTCACCCTCGACGGCAACGAGCAGTATGGCGACGCCGAGAGCGCGGCGGCCTTCCTCGGTCACGCGCGGGAGAGGCCGAGACTTTCCCGGCTGTTTGCCTCGACACTCTATGTCGAGCAGCCTGTCCGCCGTTCGGAGGCGCTGACGAAGCCGGTCGGGGCGCTCGCCGCCTTCGCGCCAGTCATCATCGACGAATCCGACGGCGAACTTTCCTCTTTCCCGCGTGCCCGGAGGCTCGGCTATGCCGGGGTCTCGTCCAAGAACTGCAAGGGCTTCTACAAATCGATCCTGAATAGCGCCCGCTGCGAGGTATGGAATCGTGAAGCGCCCGGTCGCTATTTCATGTCGGCCGAGGACCTGACCACCGAGCCGGGGCTGTCTGTCCAGCAGGACCTCGCCCTGGTCAACTTCCTTGGGCTGACCCATGTCGAGCGCAATGCTCACCATTTCATCGACGGCTTCGGCGGGCGGCCGGAATCCGAGGTGCGCGCCCATCTGGCAGCGCATCCCGATCTCTATGCCGAGCGTGGCGGGCACGTGCGCCTTTGTATCGCCGATGGAAAGCTTTCAATCGGCTCGCTCGAGTGCGCCGGCTTCGCTTCGGCGGTGCCGCCGCATCTCGAAGCCATCGAGCCGATGCCGGAATCGAAATGGCGGGGGGCACCGATATGATCGCGGATTATGAAGATTATGACGGCATGGGCCTCGCGGAACTTGTCCGCAAGCGCGAGGTCAAGCCCGAGGAATTGCTGGAGACGACGATCGCCCGCGCGGCGGAACTCAATCCGGCGCTGAACGCCATCGTCACGCCGCTTTACGACGAAGCGCGGCAGGCGATCGCCGCCGGCCTCCCTGACGGGCCGTTCACCGGCCTGCCCTACGTCATCAAGGAACTCGTCGTGTCGGTGAAGGGAGCGGCGACGACCTCCGCCTCACGGCTGCTCGAAAGGAACGTCGCCGCAGCGGACAGCGAGATCGTCGCCCGCTGTCGCCGTGCTGGGCTGGTCATTTTCGGCAAGACCAATTCGTCCGAATTCGGTCTTGCCGCCGCCACCGAACCGGCGCTCTACGGCGTCACCCGCAATCCATGGGACAGGGAGCGCTCGCCCGGCGGCTCGAGTGGCGGCTCGGCGGCGGCCGTCGCGGCCGGCATCCTGCCGATGGCGCATGCAACCGACGGCGGCGGCTCGATCCGTATTCCCGCCTCGTGTTGCGGCCTCTTCGGCCTGAAGCCGACGCGCGGCCGCATCACGTCCGGACCGGAGGGAGGGGAGGGGCTCGCCGGGCTCGCGCACCAGCATGCCGTTACCTGGAGCGTGCGTGACAGCGCGGCGCTTCTCGACGCCACTGCCGGACCGCTGCCTGGCGATCCCTATTACCCGCCCGCGCCGGTGCGTTCCTATCTCGATGAAACGCGCCGCGAGCCGAGCCGGCTGAAGATCGCCTTCTCCGTCGAGGCGCCGGACGGCTCGCGGATCGATCCGGACTGCCGCGCCGCGGTCGAGTCCGCGGCGGCGCTCTGCGCCGAACTTGGCCATGAGGTGACGGAGGGCGCGCCCGAATACGATGTCGAGGTGATGCGTGCGGGCTTCCTTGCCGTATTCCAGGCCAACACCGCGGCCAATGTCGGCCGCGTCACCGGAGGCGGCCTACCGGCCGAGGGCCTGGTCGAGCCGCTGACACGGGCCGTTGCAGAGCAGGGCCTTGCCATGCCGGCGGCAATCTACATCCGCCATTTGCAAGCGCTGCACCGCGAGAGCCGGCGCGTCGCCCGCTTCTTCCAGGACCACGACGTCTGGCTGACGCCGACGCTCGCCACGCCGCCAAAGCCGATCGGAACCTTCGCGACGGATACGGGCGACGCGGATGGCTGGATGGACCGCATGCTTGCCTTCATTCCCTTCACCTGGCTCTTCAACGTCACCGGCCAGCCGGCCATGTCCGTGCCGCTCGGAATGTCGGGCGAAGGCCTGCCGGTCGGCTGTCACTTTGCCGCCCGCTACGGCGAGGAGGACCTGCTTTTCCGCCTGGCTGCGCAGTTGGAGCGCGCCGAGCCGTGGCGGAACCGGCGACCGATAATCTGAAAGCGCGCCGTCACGTCGCTGATTCTGTCGCAAACTCGAAGTTGAGACGTGGAAAGGCTCCCAGCTCGGTTTTTACGCGGCCAGACTCTCCGACGTTCGCCAAGCCAGAGGATGATCGATCGGGGGTCAACGGCGCCTTGAAAGCGGCTGCATGGCCGGTCTCATCGCCGGCGCATTCAAGGGATCCTGCCCGCGATCCATAACATCGTCGTCGGGGCATCCGCCGAAGAGCGCAGCGGCATGACTGATACGGCGCTGAATTTTCCCCTGCGCCTCCCAAATGGGAGTGTCGAGATTATTCGCCGGCACCTAGCCTGTGCTCCTTCCGTTACCGGGAGGGGGAAAATGGTGAAGCGTTTGGGGATCATGGTCGCGAGTGTTCTGTCACTTGCATTGGGTGGATGCACCACCAGCGACCAGCAAACATTCATTAGCGCGGCGTCATGGGCCCTGGCTGGCATGTATGGGACGAATTCGTATGGTCCGCCATATTATGGCGCCAGCCGTTCTTCCTCCACCCGCCACGGGAGCGCTCGCTGCTCGGATGTTACTGGCCCCGGCTATCGATGCTAGCGGGTCGATTCCACAGGGAGAGAATTCCTGGATATATCGCCGGAGCTTTTCTTCTCGCCGCTCTGGTTCTGACGGGAAATGGTCCGCCGAGCGCGCCACGGTGGGCGCAGACCCAAGCATGAGGTATCCTAGTGCCTGCCTAACAGCGCCACGAGTTCTCCCTGCCTATGGGTGTCCGTTTTCGCGAAGACTGTTTTCAGGCGCTGGCGTGCCGTGTCACGGGTGATCGACAGGATCCCGGCAGCTTCGTCAAGTGCCCGCCCGTTGGCCATGATCGCGGCAAGTTTCGCCTCGGATGGCGTCAGCCCGTAAGCGGCCCGATACGCGGCTTGGTCGGCGATCGGTTCCTGCTCGAGGTCGGAGAACATCAACATCGCGCTCGCATGAAGCGAATGCTCCATGCCCAGCGCCGACATGGAAAGGGCTTCCGCAAGGATCGGCAATCTGTCCGGACGGCGGATCGCCACCTTGTCCGCTTGGGCAGTCCTTCTGTCCGCATGTCCGGCCCTGGTGACGGCGTGGATCAATTGTTGCAGGGCGTTGTTGCTTTCGGGCGCAAGCGCGACGACGCGGCCATTTTGGGTCGTAATCCCGTCCTGTGAGCGTTGGAACAGGCGCTCGCACTCCATATTCATCGCGCATATGCGACCGTTCCTGGTCAGCACGGCGGCTGGTCGCCCTTGTCCGTCCAGCGCGGAAAGGCTTGTCGATATGCATGCCGTCTCGAATTTTTCGGCCAGATGGACCATGCGCCGGAAATGCCCGGCCAGCGGTACCATCCGCTCCGATTCTTCGAGCGTGAAGAAGCCCTGCTTGTGATCGCGCAGCACGCACATCGCCCAAGGCTCCTTGCCGACATTGAAGCCGATGGCGGCGAATCCGGGATAACCCTTGGGCAGATAGAGTTCGTTGTAGTGCGGCAGGAACTTCCGTTCCTCGTCGGTCGCAAGCTGGTGCTCGATGACGACCGTGGTGTCCGAGCGTTGGAGAAGTGGCCAGCCACGCTCGGACCTGTAGTGACCGTCATACCAGCCGCCTGCGATAAAGTCGGGCAGGAAATCCTCATACGCCTCGGAGCAGGGGACCGGAGCGGAGTCGCCGTTCAGGTCCTTCGGATAGAACATGATGGCGGCAGCATCCATGGCCGCACACATAGTATCCAGAGCCGAACGCCAGGCTTCCGGTGACGCCACCGCCTCATAGCAGGTGTCCAGCGCGCGTTCGATATGCTCCTGATCCATGATGCTTCCCGACTGCCACCGGGCAACGATTTGCCCGCGATGCCTCCCTATTCGGCGTATCGCGCCAGCAAGGCGCACAGGGCGCTTTGGCTGCGGACGCCTGTCTTCTGGAACACGACTTTCGTGCGTTGACGAACGGTTTCGTAGGTCAGCCCGAGTTCGACGGCCGCGTCCTGTAAATTCAGGCCGTCGTCCAGAGCCGCGCACAGGGCGACCTCGGATGGCGTGAGGCCAAAGACCTCGCCGAAACCAGACAGGTTCGTCCGCTCGGGGCGGTCCAGGGGCCTTTTGATCCGGATAAGGATCTGAGCCCGTTCGGTCGCCAGCGTCTTGACGAACGATCTCGTTGTCGGGAGCCGGGACAGCGAGACAAAGACAGGCCCTTGCTCGTCATGGAAACCATAGCGGTATGTCTGGGACACGGCACTATACGATAGCTTGCGAACGCCGGCGTCGACCTCTTGGCCGAGCGCCGGATTTTCAAAGGAAATCCTGCCGCCGGCACACCGCACGATCTGCCCGGCCACGAGCAGGGATTCTGCTTGCCTGTTTGCGCTGCGCAGCCGCATCGACGAATCCACGACGATGGCGGGCCAGCCGCGATCGACAATCGCCGACCGCGAAACCGCATCCTCCTTTTCGGCCATCAGGTCGAGCGAGGTCCGGATCGCGCGTTCGATGACGCCGACAAGCCGTCTCGATACCATGGCCGCGGGATGATCATAAACCTCGGCCAGACGGCTTGGGTAATGCATCGGGAAATAGATCACGTCGGTTGGGCTGGCATCGACTTTCAACCCGACCCCGCCAACGACATCGCCTTGCGGAGCCAACCAGTCGTTGTAGAATTCGGTGTTGGCAAATGTCTTGGCCGGCCTGTGACGCTCCGCAACGAATACGGAGCCGCTCTGCATCTCTGTCCATATGTCAGCCCAGGGGTTGATATAGGCGAAATGCTCGACATAGGTGGCGGCCGCACGCTGATCGAGCCCAACCCATTCCATGAAATTAATGGAATCGTGAATGAAATCCTGGTTGATCAGGGCCGCGAAGCCGCCTGGAAAAGCGGACGAGAATAGATCGGCGGCCACAGTCCAAGGAACCCGCCCATAGCTGGCCTGCTCGATTGCTTCGGAAACTTCGTTGGCGATGAAAGAGACCCGTCTTTCATCGTACGCAACAGCCATGGCACCCCCCGATGCAGCCATTCGACCGTCGAATATTGCAGGTCATCCTCAAGTCTGTAAAGGAAAACCGCTCAACTTTATCGTGCAATCGCTTCCTTCGGCATGCTTTGCCGGCAAATCGGTGTGCCGGCTTGCCGACGCCGCCGCCGGGCAGAATGAATCAGTATAGTCGACTCGGGCGCCGATTCTGCGACACTTTACCCGCACGGGCGGGGATGGCAGTGGAGGCTAAATGCCCACCACTTTCCTGAAGAACGGCTTGCCGCTGGTGAGGTTGGCAGCGATCTCGGCGATGGACTCCGCGTCGATGCCGTAATGGCGATAAAGCTCGGCAACCGTGCCGGTCTGCCCGAAATGCTCGACGCCGAGGCTGACGGTCTTGTGGCCATGCACCCCGCCGAGCCAGGACAGCGTTGCCGGCGCCCCGTCGATGACCGTGACGATGCGGCAATGCGGCGGCAGGTTCTCCAGCATGCGCTCGATATGGCTCGTCGCGCCGGCATAACCGCGCGAACGAGCGCGCTGTGCGGCCTGCCAACCCGCATTGAGCCGATCGGCCGAAGTGATCGACAGCACGCCCAAGTCGCGCCGGCGATCGGCGAGCTTGCCGGCCGCGGCGATCGCCTCGGTCGCGACCGTCCCCTGATAGGCGATGACGAGATCGGCGTTTGGCCCGGGCTCTTTCAGCCAGGTGGCGCCATCGGTTACTTCCTGGGCAAACCGCGGATTGACCTTGCGGCCGGGCTGCTCGATCTGCCGGGTCGACAGCCGCAGATAGACCGAACCGCCGGTCTCGTCGCGCAGCCACGTCCGCTCGTCGGGGTCGTCCTCGCCGTCGCGCTGCATGTAGTCGAACGCCCAGGCCATGATGATGGAGAGTTCGTCGGCGAAGGCGGGCTCGAAGCTTGCAAGCCCGTCCTGGCTCATGCCGATCAGCGGCGCGGCGATCGACTGGTGGGCGCCACCCTCGCCGGCCAGCGAGACGCCGGACGGCGTCCCCACCACCATGAAGCGGGCATCCTGGTAGCAGGCATAGTTGAGCGCATCGAGGCCGCGAGAGATGAACGGGTCGTAGAGCGTGCCGATCGGCAGCAGCCGTTCCCCGAAGAGCGAATGGGAAAGGCCCGCCGCGCCGAGCAGCAGGAAAAGGTTCATCTCGGCAATGCCCAATTCGATATGCTGGCCCTTGGGCGAGAAGTCCCATTTCTGCGCACTGGGAATCCGCTCGGCGCGAAACAGGTCGGCCAGCTCCTTGCGCGCGAAAAGCCGCCGGCGGTTCACCCATGGCCCGAGATTGGTCGACACCGTCACGTCCGGCGACATGGTCACGATGCGTGCGGCCAGTTCGCTGTCGCTCTGCGCCAGGGCATCGAGCACCTTGCCGAAAGCGGCCTGGGTGGAAGCCGTCTCGCCCATCCGCGCCGGCGCGTCCTCCGTGCCCGCGGGCACCTCGACGCGCGCCGCCTGAAGCCTGCGCGTGCCCTTTGCGAAGAACGGCACGCCGCCGAGATAGTCGGAAAGCTCGCTCTCCTCCGCCGCCAGCCCTTCGAACGGCTCCCATTCATGCCCCGGCCGCACCTTCATCTGGGCCTGGAAGGCGTCCATCTGCGCCGATGTCATCAGGCCGGCATGATTGTCCTTGTGGCCCGCCAGCGGCGTCCCCCAACCCTTGACCGTATAGGCGATGAAGGCGGTCGGCCGGTCGTGGTCGATGCCGTTGAATGTCTCGCCCAGCGTCTCGAGGCAGTGGCCGCCCAGATTGTTCATCAGTTCCGACAGCTCGTCGTCGGACCTCCGCTCGATCAGCGCCGAGAAGTCGCCCTGGTCGCCGAGTTCGTCGAGCAGGCGCTTGCGCCATGCCTTGCCGCCCTGGAAGATCAGCGCCGAATAGAGCTGGTTCGGGCAGGTGTCGATCCATTGCTTCAGCGCCGCCCCGCCAGGCTCCTCGAACGCGGCGCGCTGCAAGGCGCCGTATTTGATCGTCACGACGTCCCAGCCGAAGGCGCGGAACACCATCTCGATCCGGTCGTAGAGACCTTCGCGGACGACGCCGTCGAGGCTCTGCCTGTTGTAGTCTATGATCCACCACGTGTTGCGCAGGTCGTGCTTCCAGCCCTCCTGCAACGCTTCGTAGACATTGCCCTCGTCGAGTTCGGCGTCGCCGACCAGCGCGATCATCCGCCCTGCCGGCAGCGTGCCCCAGTTGCGCGCCTTGATGTAGTCCTGGACGATAGACGCGAACGCGGTGATGCCGACTCCGAGGCCGACCGAGCCGGTCGAGAAATCGACGTCGTCGGTATCCTTGGTCCGGCTCGGATAGGACTGGGCGCCGTGATAGCCGCGGAAGTTCTCGATCTTCTCGCGGCTCTGGTTGCCCATCAGGTACTGGATGGCATGGAAGACCGGCGAGGCGTGCGGTTTGACCGCGACCCTATCCTGGGGCCGCAACGCGGTGTAGTAGAGCGCCGTCATGATCGAGACCATCGAGGCCGACGAGGCCTGATGCCCGCCGACCTTGACCCCGTCGACCTTGTCGCGGCGATTGGCCTGGTCGATCATCCAGCATGCGAGCCACAACACCTTGCGCTCGATCTCGCGCAACAGCGCGGTGCCGTCTGTCCTGGCCGCCATATCCGTCTCCGCCGCTCTCATCTAGATTTGGCGGCATACTATCCGGCTTGTCACGCCAGTTTGTTGCGATGTTGGACAGGGAAACTGCGTTCATCGCAATTTCCTGCCAGGGTATCGCAATTCACTTGTAATTCATGCCCAGAATCGGCACGAATGGGTTGGGATATTCTGCGTGCTTGGAGGAATGCGATGGAAACTGCCGCCCTTGACTCGATCGATCGCCGCATCTTGCGCGAATTGCAGGGCAATGCCCGGTTGACCAACCAGGAATTGAGCGAGCGCGTCGGCCTGAGCCCGTCGCCATGCCTGCGCCGGTTGCGGCAACTGGAGGCCGATGGCATCATCAGGGGCTACACCGCGGCCCTCGACGAGGAGAAGCTCGGCCTGCCGGTCGCCATCTTCATGTCGGTCAAGCTCGAGCGCCAGATCGATTCCGCCCTCTCGGTCTTCGAGGCGGAGATCCGCAAGCACCCCCAAATTGTCGACTGCTGGCTGATGACCGGCGAAAACGATTATCTGCTGCGCATCCTGGCTCGCGACCTGAAGGAATACGAGACGTTCCTGACCGGCGTCTTCACCAAAGTCCCCGGCATCGCGTCGATCCAGTCTTCGGTATCGCTGCGCCGGGTCAAGGCCGCCCAGCCGCGCGTGCCCTGATCCGTCCGGATATGTCTTGATCTCTGCTGCCGTGGAACACGGCGTCATCTCCAAAAAGCCGGTACTTCACCATCTCATCGATGTCGCCGCCGCGGCGCTGCGCCCGCGGGAAGTCAATCCCCCGCGCACCCGGCGCCAGGCTGCCGTCATGAGCGTTCCGGCGGGTCGGCTGGCGCGCACCAGCGCCTTTCTCTCCGGCCCCGCGCGGGGATGATCCCGCCGTCATTGCTGGCGGGTGGATTGGATGGTACATCAGCTGTGCATCAAACGGCGGCGCGAGCATTGGAGCGGAGATTTCGTATCAGGCTCCACGTCCCGTCATGCGCAAGGTGGATCGAGCCGGTCGAACGGATACGGCTAACCCAATAATCCAGGAGTAGAAAGCATGGCCGTTAGGGCAAGGGACGTCATCGCAAATCGCAGAACGCTGTCTATCGTCAATCCGAACTTTCCGGCGACCGCGCTGGTCGAATTCCTCGGCAAGCAGGGGTTCGACGCGCTTTTCATCGATTGCGAGCATGGGCCGTGGACAATTCGAGACGTGGAAGATGTCCGCCGCGCCGCGGACGCTACCGGCATGGTGACATTCGTGCGGGTGGAGACTGACTTGCCGGCGACAATCGTGCGTTACCTCGATCGTGGCATCGACGGGATCATCGTTCCGCATGTGGAGACGGCAGACCAGGCGCGCGCGATCGTCGCCGCCGTGGCCGAAGCGGAACTCGCCGATAAGCGGGAACGGTACATCAACGTCCTGGTGGAATCGGTGCTCGGCATCGAAAATCTGGCGGATATTGTACGCGTTCCCGGATTGACCGGGGTGTTCTTCGGTGCGGTCGATCTATCGACCAGCATGGGGTACAAGGGTCAGCCACAGCATCAAAAGGTCAAGGCCGCGGTCCATGCCGGATCGAAGATCGTCCACGATGCCGGACTGATGCTGGGCGTGCCGAGCACGACCGAAGGGCTGCCCGACTTTGTCGAGCGCGGCGGTTGCTACGTCTATGTCCACGCGCAGAACCTGCTCAAGGAGGCGACGAGGTCCTTCCTGAACGCCATGCCGCGCCCGGACAAGGACTGAGGCGAAACGCGCGACCTCCGCTTGCGGATCGAATTGCCGCGGTTTCGGCCGCGTCAAAGTCTGGCGTCGATGATGCCGACGAGAATGCGCCGCAGCTCCGTTGCCCGATCGGGCGGGAGGTCGCGCAGAAAACGGGCGTCGAGTCGCGTCATGCTGGCCATGACACGACGCGACTTGTCCTTCCCGTCCTCGGTCACGAATATGCGCCGTTCGGCATCGAGCGTCAGGAAACCCTTGCCGACAAGGCTTTGCAAGGCATCCTCCGCCGCGAGGTCGCTCAGATAGAGAAGCGGCATGCTTTGAGCGAGTGTCCGGCCGGGATAGGTCGCCGCGACATTGAGGACGCGGCTTTCATTGGTCGTCAGGTTCTCCTCCTCGCGCAATCCGGCCAGTTCTTCGCTCATCCGGTTGTAGGCACGCAGGAGCAGCACGCTGACGAACTGACGCATCGTGTCCGACGAGCCTTGGGGTTCGCCCTGTTTCTGCGCCGCCGCCCGCATCGAAGGATGCTCGATCAGCGCCGAATAGCGCCCTTCGGCAAAAGCCAGAGGCGACTGGTCGGTGCGGACGACTTTCAACACCCTGCCGATCATGATCATGTGATCGCCACCGTCGTGGAACGCCTCGGTGCGGCATTCGAAGATTGCCGCCGCATCCGCGAAGACCGGCGAGCCGGTGATGCCGACGCCGTGGTCAATGCCGACGAACTTGTCGGGCGAGGACTTTGCGAAGCGTTGGGAGAGCTCGATCTGGAAGCCGGACAGGACATTGACGGCGAAATGCGTCGCGGAGAGGAAATCCGCGAAATTCGTGCTGTTGCGACGCAGCGACCAAAGTACCAAGGGCGGGTCGAGCGACAGCGACGAAAACGAATTCGCGGTCATGCCGATCTTCTTGCCGTCTACATCCGCGGTCACGATGGTCACGCCGGTCGTGTATTTGCCGAGCGCCTGCCGAAGCTCGCGCTGATCGATTTCAGCCTGCTCGGAAAGCGGGCGCAAGGCTGCGGATTCGCGCATGTCTTTCACTCCATGGCCCTTGGGCGGATTGGTTCGACCTACGCCGAAAGGCGCTATCTTTCGATTGCGCCATATCAGATACTCCACTAGTATTTCAATGATATTTCAGATGGAGGGATCGTATGTTTGCCGCGTCGGTGGAAGTGATCGAGACAGAATTCTATGCCCGGTTGCCGGAGAACCTGAAAATCAGGAATCGGGAAACCGAATACACCCGGGTACAGACGCTCGGCCTCCACAAGCCGGATTCCGGCCTCGAGGGCCCCTCGTTCGATCGGGAAGGGAACCTTTATTGCGTCGACACGCCCTGGGGGCGCATTTTCAGGATCGACCCGAAAGGCCGTTTCGAGGTCGTCGCCGAATATGATGGCTGGCCAAACGGGCTGAAGATCCACCGCGACGGACGGATTTTCGTCGCCGATTACAAACTCGGCATCGTCGAGTGCAATCCCTCGAGCGGCCGCATCACGCCGATTGTGGAAAAATACAAACTCGAGGGATTCAAGGGTTGCAACGATCTCGTCTTTGCTTCCAACGGTGATCTCTATTTCACCGACCAGGGCCAGACCGGGCTGCACGACCCGACGGGGCGCGTGTTTCGCTTGAACCCCGACGGATCGCTGGACTGCCTTCTGGATAACGTGCCGAGCCCTAACGGTATCGTCCTCGACAAGACGGAGAGGCGTCTCTACGTTGGCGTAACCCGCGCCAACGCGGTGTGGCGGGTCCCCCTGCTCGACCGCGGCGTGACGAAGGTCGGGACCTATATCCAGATGTCGGGTGGGATAGGGCCCGACGGCATGGCCCTCGACGAGAATGGCGGGCTCGTCGTTGCGCATCCGGGCTTCGGCGCCGCATGGTGGTTCGACGAGATCGGGCGGCCGAAGGCGATGATCAAGTCATGCGGTGGCCTGATGGTCACCAATGTGGCCTTCGGCGGGGAAGGAAATCAATACATTTACATGACCGAGCACGATTCGGCCTCCGTCATGCGGGCGCGGTTGCCCGTCGCGGGTCACCCTCTTTATTCGCATCAGAATGGGTGACGGAAACGGCCTTGAAGGCGTCATGGAAAATTGACATGCAGCTGATGTGGCAGTAATGTCTCAGGCGTGACGCCTCCTTGAGATAGGTCGGGAGGGATTTGGGAGGAACACATGCTTTCGTACGTATCGAGAAAAATTCATATCGGCCTTGCTGCCGGATTGCTGATGTCGGGCATGTTATGCGGCGCGGCAACGGCGGCGACGACGACCTGGAAATGCTACACTTACATCCCTTCGCCCACGCATGTCGTTTTCAAGGGCATGGTCGAGATCATGGAGAAATTCCGCGACGCGACCGGTGGCGCGATCGACTTCAAGTGCAATGTCGGGGGATCGCTTCCGATCGATGCCAACAGCATCCTTCCTGCGCTGGCCAGCGGAGTGATTGACCTTGCCACCGACGGCTTTGTCAGCGGCTCCGTGCCTGTTGCCGGGATCACGGGGCTCCCCGGTCTCTTCGGAAGCGTGGAAGAGGTCGAGAAGGGGCTCGATGCCGCTATGCCGACGCTCGAGCCGGCCTTCGAGAAGAGCGGCGTGGTGGTGCTGGGGAAATATATCTACCCGCGTCAAGTGATCTGGTCGAAGGGGGCCGTCAACACGCTGGCGGATTTGTCGGGAAAGAAGGTGCGTGTCACCACGGTCGAGCAGTCGGAGTTCGTCAAGGCTTTCGGCGCCGTGCCGGTCACGATCGGGACCGCCGAAGTTGCTACTTCACTGCAGCGCGGCATCGTGTCGACCGTCTTGACCGCCGCTGCCGGCGGTGGCCGTCTGTGGGTCGACCTGCTCGATCATACCAGCGATCTGGGCCCGAACTTCATCGTCAGCTATATCCTTGTCAGCAAGAGCAAATTCGACGCCCTTCCCGCCGATCAGCAGGAGGCCCTGCGCAAGATCAGTTCGGCAGAGGGCGAGGCCATCACGAAGCGTCTCATTGACGAGAATGCCAGCCTGCTCGCGGACTTCGCTGCGAACAAGGGGCTGGTCATCACGCCTGCGAACGCTGACGAAGAGAAGAAGCTGACGGACACCATGGCGAGTTACTGGGACATTTGGGCAAAGGAACGCGGTGATCTCGCGGTCAAGGTGCTCGCGGATGTCAAGGCTGCTCTGGGCCGGTGAGGCTTTCCGCCAGGAGAGGGTCCAGTATGTCCGGCATTGACAGAGTGCTGCGAGGGTTCGCCCTCGCAGCGGCGATTGTGGCCGGGATGGTGATCCTGGCCATGACGCTCCTCATCTCTTTGGAGGTGACGCAGCGGAGCCTGTTCAACCACTCGTTCCTCTTCGTGGAGGAGTATTCGGGTTACATGGTGCTGGCGGTACTCGCTTTCGGGGTGCCTCTCGCCCTCATGGACGATGCCTTGCTCAGGGTCGATTTATTGATCGATCGCGTAAAGAGGGGCAAACGCCGCTGGCTGCAGGTGGTCTACGACGCGGCGAGCCTCGTCTTCAGTTTGATCGCCACTTACCATTTCACGGCTTTCGCATATGGCAGTTATTCCAACGGCACCTTTGCACCCACGCCGATGATGACGCCCCTGTACATCCCCCAGTCGATCATCGCGGTTGGCTTCACGATGCTGTCGATCTGCCTGGCCTGGAGGATCATCGCCGGCGCTCTGGGGACTGGGGAGGACGTGCGCGAATCTCCTGAGGGGAGCGACGACCGGTGACCGCTACGACTTATATTACCCTGGGCTCGGTCCTGATGGTTCTGCTGCTCCTGGGCGGCATGTGGATTCCGTTCGCCATCGGTATCGGCGGCGTCTTCATGCTGATCCTCTACGAGGGTACTTCATCGCTCAATTCACTCGGCTTTGTCGTCTGGGGCAGCCTCAATTCGTCTACGCTGAGTTGCGTGCCCTTGTTCATTCTCATGGCCGAGGTGCTTCTTCGCAGTGGCGTCAGCGGCAAGTTCTATGACGGCCTGACGAAGTTCAGTTGGATATTGCCGGGCGGCCTGCTTCAGAGCAACATCGCGGGCTGCGCCCTCTTCGCCGCCATCAGCGGCTCCAGCGTTGCGACGGCGGCCGCCATCGGCGGGGTGTCGCTGCCCCGGGCAAAGGAAGAGGGATATGATACGGCGATGGCCTGCGGCTCGATCGCGGCAGGCGGAACGCTGGGGATCCTCATACCGCCGAGCATCCCGCTGATCATCTATGCGAGTTTCACCGAGATTTCGATCGCGAAGCTCTTCGCCGCCAGCATGGTGCCCGGCATCGTTCTGACGCTGATGTTCATGGCCTATATCGCGATGCGGGTGCTGCGCAGCCCGGCGCTGGCACCGGCGGGGCGGCGCCCGGACACGTTGCGCGCCTATCTCGTCGGATGTATCGAGATCATGCCGCTCCTTATCCTGATAGGTTTCGTATTGGGTACGATCTATCTCGGGATCGCGACCCCGACCGAATCGGCGGCTGTGGGCTCTCTCGCTTCCATCGTCGTTGCCGCCGTTCTCGGCAGGCCTCCGCTGCGGGTCTACTACGAAGCGACGATCTTCGCGGTGAAGGTAAGTGCCGCGCTCCTGTTCATCACTTTTTCGGCCTACATTTTCGCCTATGCGGTGGAAACCACGGGGCTCGGCGAGCGGTTGACGGACTGGGTGATTGGACTTGGGCTCAACCGTTATGTGTTCCTGCTGGTGCTGGGCATCCTCTATGCGATCCTCGGCTGCATCGTGGACAGCATCGGCATGATCGTGCTGACGGTGCCGCTGCTCGTGCCTATCCTGAGCGCGATGGGTATCGACCTTGTATGGTTCGGCGTGATGCTGGTGGTGGTAGTCGAGCTTGGTCAGATCACCCCGCCGATGGGCATAAACCTCTTCGTTGTCGACGCGATCGCCAGGCCCGGCATCGGCACCGTCATCAGGGGTGTCGTGCCCTATTACTTCATCATTGCGTTGTTCCTGGTGCTGCTCACCGCCTTCCCCATCATAGCTCTGTGGTTGGTCGGCTACATGTAGTCCGGGAGAAGATCAGCAGGCGCCGGCCCGGCCGCCCGGAAACTCAGTCGGTGAAAGCACGGAAGATCTTCTCGTTGAAATCCATCAGTGCGGTGGAAGCGGCTTCCGCCTTCTGCGGGTCTCCAGTTGCAACCGCACGAATGACCTTGATGTGCAGGGCGGCGACCTGATCCCATTCCTCGGTGCCCTTCATCGTCGCCCAGAACCGGCGCACGAGCGCGTGGATCGGGCGCAGCGCATCCGTCGCGTAGGGGTTGCCGGCGCAGCGATCGATCAGGTCGTCATATTCCTTGTCGACGACCAGATAGCTCGGCGGATCGCCGAGGTCCGAAAAATGCTGCATCCGATCGGCGAGGCGACCGAATTCGACCCGCTGCGGTGACGTGCTGCGCCTCGCCGCGCGCGTAACCAGAATGCGCTCTACGTGACGCCGCACCTCCAGTGCCAGCAATTGTTCGGGAATATCGATCTCGGCCACCACGATGCCTCGCCTTGGCATGATGTGAACGAGCCGCTCGCTCTTTAGCCGTTTCAGGCTCTCCCGGACCGGGGTTCGACCGATCCCGAGATGATTGCTGAGAACCGTCTCGGAGATCAGCGCCCCCGGTTTCAACTCGAGATTGAGGATCATTTCGCTGATCTGCACGTAGGCCGTTTCCGCCAGCGTGTCCGTGGAGTCGTTGCTTGGCAGGTCATCCCTGGAAGCGTTCATGTCATTTCATTCCCTTGACTCACTTTAATCCGCTTGCGGACGCACAGAAGTCCCGCTAACATATCAGTGATAGCTCAGCAGTATCTCAATATCATACGCTATCGCGGGACTTTTAGGAACTATGCCAAGCCAATTCAAGGTATTCGTCGCCGACCCTATCCATCCGGCCGGGATGGAGCGCCTGGCTCGGCGGTTCGAAGTGGTGCATCTGCCGCTCGACGCTCCGCTGGAAGACAGGAACGCCGCGGCGGCTGAAGCCGATGCCATCATAGTACGCTTGTTCAAGGTCACTCCCGATCTGGTGGCCAGAAGCCACAACCTGAAGGCTGTTATCAAGCATGGCATCGGGGTCGACAGCATCGACATTCCGGCCTGCACGCGGCACGGCGTTCTAGTGGCCAACACGCCTGGAGGCTCGAACGCGCAATGCGTCGCCGAGGGCGCGGTCACGCTGATGCTGGCGGTCTATCGCAAGGTTATCGACCGTCATTCGGCGGTACTGGAAGGCCGCTTCATGGAGGCGCGCCATACGCCGGTGACAGAATCGCTTTGGGGTAAAACGGTCGGCATTCTCGGCGTCGGCCAGATCGGGCGCTTCACCGCCAGGATATGCCAGGGCTTCGACTGCAAGGTGCTCGGCTATGATCCATGGGCGCCGGACGAAGTGTTCGAACGGTCCGGCATCGAACGAATAGGCGAGATCGGCGAGATCCTGTCCCTCTCTGACGCGGTCAGCGTCCATGTCCCTCTCAGCAAGGAGACGCGCCACCTCATCGGAACCGCGGAATTGGCGCGAATGAAGAAAGAAGCGGTCATCGTCAACACCGCGCGCGGCGGCATCATCGACGAGAATGCGCTGGCCCTGGCCTTGCGCGAAGGGCGCATCGCGGGCGCCGGCATCGACGTCTTCGAGGAAGAACCGCCAAGCCCTTCGTCTCCTCTCCTGAAGGCGCCCAATATCGTGCTGTCCCCACATGTTGCCGGCATGAGCCAGGACAGCCTGCGCGAGCTTGGCGAAGCCGTCGCGGCGGCCACGGCCGAGGCGCTCGATGGCACCATGCCCGCTACGACTTTGAACCGGCAAGCCTGGGAGAAGCGCGGCCAGTAGGCCGCCGTTACCCGCCAATCCAGGAGGACAATTTTCCGATGATGCATCTCGTCAGCTTTCTCATCAACAGCCCGATGAACCACACTATCGGCACCTGGCGGCGCGACGACGACAAGAGACTGCCGGGTCTGGGGTCGATGGATTACTGGAAGAGCATCGGCCGGACCCTCGAGAGAGGCCTGTTCGACGCGGTGTTCTTTGCCGATGTTCCGGCGGCCTACGATAATTTCAAGGACAGCACCGACACGGTGGTCGAGAACGGAGTTTGCTGGCCGAACCACGATCCGTTGACCGTGCTCAACATCATCGCCTCGGTGACCGAACGGCTAGGCGTCGTCTGCACCAAGTCGATCGCGGCGACCCCGCCCTACGATCTGGTGCGGGCTATGTCGACGCTCGATTACGTCAGCGGCGGCCGCGCCGGCTGGAACGTGGTAACCGGGCACCTGCGCGCCGAGCATCGCGCGCTCGGGTTGGAGCAGATGGAACACGACGCGCGCTATGACCGCGCCGACGAATATCTCAAGATCTGCCATGCGTTCTGGGACGGCATTGAGCCGGGGGCGATCATCGCGGACAAGACGACCGGCCGCTTCGCCGATCCGGATCGTGTCAAGCGCGTGACCTTCGAAGGCAAATACATCCGGACCAACGCGCTGCCGCCGGTCCTGCCCTCCGCCCAGGGGCGGCCGGTGATTTTCCAGGCCGGATCGTCGGCGCGCGGCCAGGAATTCGCAATCCGCAATGCGGAAATCATCTTCGCCATCCAGCCCGCCGAGGCCGGCATGCACAAGTTCATGGGCCAGATTCGTGAGGTGGCCAGGAGCGCCGGCGCGCCCGATCCCAAGGTGACGTTCGGCGTGCAGATTGTGCTCGGCGGCAGCGAGGAGGAGGCCAGGAACCTCCAGAAGGAACTTGCCGGCAACGTGCCCCTCGATGCGGCAATGGCGCGCCTTTCGGGAACGCTGGGAGTCGACTTCAGCAAATACGACCCTGACGAGCCTATCGTGATGCAAAAGACCCAAGCCTCCCAGGGTGGCATGGCAACGGCGGCTGGGGAGGCGGGCAAGCCGCGGATGACATTGCGCCAGGCGGCCATGTCGGCCGGCATCTCGACGACGATGCTCCAGATCGTCGGCACGCCGGAGCAGGCGGCTTCCGAAATGGAGCGGATCTGGCGGGAAACCGGCTGCACCGGCTTCAACATCACCCCCACCGTCAATAATGGCAGCATGGACGACTTCGTCGACCACGTCGTGCCACTGCTCCAGAAACGTGGCGTCTTCCGAACGGAATATCGCCACTCCACCCTGCGCGGCAACCTGCAGGACGACTGAGTAGGCGGTCTGTTTCGACGAGGACGGGATTGGACGGAAAATGCAGAACAATGTCATCTACACGCGCATTCCCTCATGCGATGCCGCGCTGATCGAAGAAGCGGGGAAATACGGCGTTGCCGATCTGCACGAATCGCTCGATTTGGTCACCGGGCGCATGGCTCTCATGAGCCAGGCGATCCGACCGCTCAATCCCGGCCTCCGCGTTTCCGGGCAGGCGGTCACGGTCTACGGCTATCCGGGCGACGCGCTTTTCATGCACAAGGCCGTGCAACTCGTGCGGCCCGGGCAGATCCTGGTGCTTGCCAACAGCGGCAACACGCCGTCCACGATGTTTGCGGAACTCGTCGCGCTCGCTGCGCTCAAGAACGGTGTGGCGGGAGTGATCGCGGACGGCAGCATTCGCGACACGGACGCGCTGCGGGATTTGAACTTTCCGGTATGGTCGGCTTCTATCCATGCGGGCCATGTGGAGAAGCGCGGCCCAGGCGCGGTGAACATACCGATCGTCTGCGGCGGTGTGCTGGTAGAGCCCGGAGACGTCATCGTGGCCGACAATGACGGCGTGATCTGCATACCGCGCGGCGCGCTCTCCGCCGCCGTCGAGGGTGCTCGCGGCCGGGCCCGGCGGGAAGTCCTCATCCGTGAGCGCATAGACAAAGGCGAGGTGCTCTTTGACATCCTCGACATGCAGTCCAACCTGGAAGAGGTGGGGGCGGTCCAGCATGATCGGAGTTGGAACGGAACTGCATGAGCGGATGATCCGATCTTATACGGAATTTGCACTGCCAAGCCCGTTCGACCAGGACGACGGGGCCAATTAGAGCATGATCCGGAAAAGTGGGCACCGGTTTTCCGACAAGATCATGCTCAAACAAAGAGATAAGAGCGTGATGCGATTCAATCCGATCGCATAGCGCTCTAGGTTCGCCGGCGTAATCGGACCGATCATCAGGAGGGGAAATGTCTGTTCAGGCCACGCGTTCGTTCAATTCCGAATCACGAACCATCGTTTATGAAATCTTTGACGCTGTCGCTTCGTGGCGCGCCGAGAACAAGCAAACCATCATCTTTCACCACGGTGTGGCGATGGACCGGAAAATGTGGGCGGATTGGCTTCCGCCGCTTTTTGGCAATTATCGGATCGTTTTGTTCGATATGTTCGGTTGTGGTGAATCGCAGTCATTCCAGAACGAGGCGGACTGGTCGCCGCAGGCACGAGTACGTGACGTCCTTGCCCTCGCTGACGAGGTTGGCGCCGGGGAATTTCACATGGTGGGCGAATCCTATGGCGGGACTATCGCGCTGATGACGGCGCTCCGTGCGCCGGAACGGATATCCTCGCTTACGGTCACCAACGCCAGCCACGTCGGTTCATCCATCCGGAATATCAGTTGGTGGCGGCAACTTATCGACGAGGAGGGCATGGAAGGCTGGGCCCGGCGCATGATGGAAGACCGGTTCTTCCCCGACACGCTGACACCGGCGATGGCTGAATGGTACCTCGAGCGTCAGGCTACCACTACGAAGGAATCGGTCCTGTCGATCCTGCGGGAATTGGTCAAAGTCGATCTCACCGACAAGGTCGGCGCCATCGCAACGCCGTCGCTGCTGCTCCACGGAGATTCCAGCCCGTTCGTATCGGTCCCGATCATGGACGACTTGAAGAACCGTTTGAAAAACGCGCAGCTGAAGGTTTTTCCCCGCGCCAGGCACGGCCTGCCGTTCTCGCATGGTGACAAATGTGGCAAGGCGGTCAGCGAATTCCTTGCCGAAATAACTGCGCGAAAAGCCTAGCAGGCCATCCAAAGCCGTCTGTCGACGACCAAATCGGCCTCATCTATGGGGCCACCTCGGGCTGGCGCTTATGTGAGGCGAAGACGATGTTTTTTATGATTCACGCGACATACGCCGCCGGGCACGAAGCGCTCTGGCGCCAGCATCTGAAGGCGCATGTCGAATATCTCAGGCAGAACGTCCATGTCGTCCTCGGGGCCGGCGGACTTTTGAACGACGAAGGCGACCGGACCCAGGGGGCCCTCTATATCGTCGAGGCCGAAGACCGGGAACAGGCGCGGAAGTTCATCGAGGCCGATCCGTTTGTAGCCTCAGGCGTGGTCGAGACGATCAATATCGTCAGGTGGAGAAAGTCCTTCTTCGACTTCCGCCATGTGGGCGGCCCAGGCCACGACAGCGAAGCGATCCGGAGTTAGACGGCGCCGCTTCGGTCAGGCCGTGGCGGATGCACCGAGCTCATCGCGCAGAACACGCTTGAGGACCTTGCCTGACGGATTTCTGGGCAGGCTGTCACGAAAATGGATTTCCTTGGGCACCTTGAAGCGAGCGAGATGCTTGCTGCACTGGTCTTTCACGGCTTCGACGGTGAGTTCATGGCCCGGCTTGACGACGATGACGGCCGCTGGCCGTTCTCCCCATTTCTCGTCCGGTAGTCCGATCACGGCGCATTCCGCTATCTCGGGCATTGCATAGAGCACACGCTCGACCTCGCTCGAGGCGATGTTCTCGCCGCCCGAAATGATCATGTCCTTCTTGCGGTCGGTTATGTAAAGGAAGCCGTCCTCGTCGAGATAACCGACGTCGCCGGTGCGGAACCAGCCATCGTGGAAACTGGCGGCCGTTTTCGCCTCGTCTTTCCAATAGCCCTTGGTGATGCGGGGGCCGCGCAGGCAGATTTCTCCCTCTCGGCCGGGGGGCACGGGCGCACAGCCCTCATCACGGATCGTTATTTCGACATGCGCCAGGGGACGGCCGGTCGAGCCGATCTTCCTCAGTTCCATGCCGGGTTCCATCAATGTGTCGCCGGAACATGATTCCGTCAGGCCGTAGCCATCGATGAAACGGCCGGCGGTGAACAGGCTGGTGAATTCGCGAATCCGGCTTTCCGGCGTCTTCTCGCCGCCCGCTATGCACCAGCGGAAGGAGGAGACATCGTATCTGTCGCGCCCTTCAAGCGCGAGCATGCGGCTCACCATCATCGGCGCGAACCAGGCGCAGGTGATCTTTTCCGCCTCGATTGCGGCCAGCACCCGTTCCTCGTCGAACTGGCGATGAAGCACGATGCTGCCGCCCATCCACAGCACCGCGACGCCGGGGAGGTCGAATGCGCCGACATGATAAAGAGGCCCGACGGCCAGTAATTTGTCGTTCGCCGAGAGCTGGAGCGCCATGACGTGGTCCATGCACTTCCAGTAGAAATTCTCGTAGGAATGCGTGGCGCCCTTGGGCCGGTCGGTGGTGCCGGACGTATACATGAGGCGAAAGAGATCGCCGGGCTGGCGCACGTTCATCCGCACGGCGGGCAGCTTGGCTCCGCCCAGAATCCGCATGTCCTTCTGTGCGGCCTCGTCCAGGATGACCGTGTCGGGCAGGCCGGACACGGTGCCGGCGAATTCTTCGTCCGCCACAACGAGCTTCGCTCCTGCGTGGCGGACTATGTAGTGACATTCGTCGTGCGACAGGCGGAAATTGATCGGCAGGAAGACCGCGCCGAGATGGCTTGTGGCAAAGGCTATTTCCAGGAAGGCGACGCTGTTCTTCATAAAGACGGCGACGATATCGCCCTCGCCGATTCCGCGTGAGGAGAGAAAGCGCGCTGTCAGTTCGATGCGCTCATGGAATTCGGCATAGCTGATGCGTTGCCCTTCATAGACCAGGGCGAGCCTGTCGGGATCCCGCTCGGCATGGAAGCGGATGAACGCGCTCAGATTGACCATGGTATTCTCCCCCCGCCGCGTGTCAGTAAGACCGCACCATCCCCAATTCGTGGACGGCGATGAAATTGAGGATCATCTCCTCGGAGACCGGTGCGAAACGGAAAAGCCGACAATCGCGCCACAATCGCTCCACATGGAATTCCTTGGAATATCCCATGCCGCCCATGGTCTGCATGGCCTTCTCGGTCGCTTTGGCGCATGCTTGCGCGGCGATCAGCTTGGCGACGTTGGATTGCGTTCCGTAAGGCCTGCCGGCATCGAACAGAGCGGCCGCCTGCCGGTTCATGAGGCGGGCGCATTCCACTTCCGCGTAGGCTTGCGCCAACGGAAACTGCAACCCCTGATAGGCGGCGATAGGCGTCTCGCCGAAGACCTTGCGGTCGCGTGCGTAGTCGACCGCAAGCCGCAAGGCGAGATCGACCGTGCCGACCAGGCCGGCCGTCGTCGCGATGCGCTCGGTGTTCAGGATATTCAGAAGCTCGCGCCAGCCGCCATGCAGCGTACCGATGATCTCGTGTTTCTCAACGCGCACGTTCTCGAAGAAGATTGTTGACGACGGCAAGGTGTTGGTGCCGAGCTTGTCGATACTGGAATGGCTGATGCCCTCGCGGTCGGTGTCGATCAGGAAGATCGTGATGCCGTCGGTACGGCGCTTGACATCTTCGTATTTCACCGTGCGAGCGACCACCAGGATCTTGTCGCTCGCCTCGACATTGGTGATCCATGTCTTCTGGCCGTTCAGCCGGAAACCGTCGCCATCGGGTTTTGCGTAGCTGCGCATCTCCAGCGTGTTGGACCCGGCATTCGGCTCGGTAAGCGCCATGCAGAACTGCTTCTCGCCGCTGATCAGGCCGGGCAGCAATTCCTCACGCATTTCGTCGCTGCCGTAGTGGCTGATCGCGACCCCGCCGAAAATCGGATTGCACATGAAGAGCTGGCCGACGGTCGATCCGGCCCCCGCCGCCGCCAGCGCCTCTATGACGAGCGCCATGTCGAACATGCCACGGCCGGAACCGCCGTATTTTTCGGGCAGCGCGATGCCGCACAGGCCGGCCTCGCAGATGGCGCGCCATGCCTCGGCGGGAAACGCTTTCTTCGCGTCCTTTTCCCGCCAGTAGTCGAGCCCGAAATCCTCGCCGACGCGCCGCGCCGTCTCGACCATCATTTTCTGTTCGTCGGTGAGATCGAGATCCATCTATGCTTCCCTGATGGTTTGACCGTGGCGCAGCAGCCGTAGCGGATTTTGGAGATAGGCCTTCACGCGGTTGAGAAACTCCAGCCCCTCGACGCCTGTGTGGACGCGATGATCGCCGGAAAAGACAAGCCCCATTTCCCGGCGCAATTCAGGGGCGCCGGCGCTGTCGGGACGGAAGACCTCGCGCACGCTCCCCACCCCGATGATCGCCGACTGCCCTGGATTGATGATCGGCGTGAGCCAGGTGACGTCGTGCATCCCTGCGTTCGAGACCGCGACGGCGCCGCCTTCCATGTCGGCGGCAGCCAGATTTCCGGCGCGGGTTTTCGCGACCAGTGCGCGCGCCTGCGCGGCAACCTCGTCCAGGGACATCGTTCCCGCATCGCGCACCACGGGAACGAACAATCCCTTGTCGGTTTCGACCGCCATCGATACGTCGCTTTGGGCGAAAGTGACGATTTCACCTTCGGCCCAGACACGGTTGGCTTTTGGCAGGTCGCATAGCGCGCGACCGACCGCCGCCAGGATGAAGTGATTGAGGGTCAACCGGGGACGCTCGGCATCGGCATTGACCTGCTCGCGCAGCGCGAGAAGCGCGGAGACCTCAACCTCGCTCGACAGGTAGAAATGCGGCACGCCCTGCTTTACCGCGGCGAGCCGCCTGGCCATCGAGGCCTGGGTTGGCGAGGGCTTGACGCGTGTCGCCTTGACGGCATCGCGAAGAACAGGAGACGAACCGGCCGGTTTCGGCGCGTTTTCCACGTCGACGCGCTTGATCCGGCCGTGAGGCCCGCTACCGGTCAGGCCCGAGAGGTCGATGCCTCGCTCTCGCGCGACCCGGCGCGCGAGTGGCGTTGCGACGATGCGGCCCTTGCGCCGCGTGGAAGGCTGCCGCGCCGAAGGCGACGCCGGGGCCGCCGCCACCTCTGGCGACGGCGCGTCAGGCGTCAACCCGCTTTTGGATTCGCCTGTCGGTGCTGCGCCTTCACCCGACAGGCGGCCTACGATCGCACCCACCGCCGCGGTTTCTCCCTCGGCGACGATCTGCTCCTCGAGAACGCCGTCGGTCTGCGCTTCGATTTCCGTGGCTGCCTTGTCGGTTTCGACCACGAAGATGATCTGGCCTTTCGCCACTCTTTCGCCGGGCGCGGCCTTCCATTCGAGCAGGACGCCCTCGCTCATCGTGAGCCCCAGCTTCGGCATGAGGAGGTCGACCGGCATGACCGTCAGCGTCCTTCGAACTTCGCCGGCCGCTTTTCGAGGAAGGCGGTGCAGCCCTCGTGCGCATCCCGGGAATCCAGCACCAGGCCGATCACGGCCTGTTCGTGCGCCAGTGCCGCCGGCAAGGGCATATCGAGGCCGTTCGACATGGCGCGCTTGAGAAGCTTGAGGACGAGCGGCGACTTTGCGGCGATCTTGCCGGCCATCGCCATCGTCTCGCGCATCAACTCGTCCCCCGGCACCACCTTGTTGACGAGACCCAGCGATAACGCCTCCTCGGCGGAAATCCTGTCGCCGGTGAACATCATCTCGCGCGCCTTGCAGGGCGAAATCTGGCGGATCAGCCTCTGGCTGCCACCGGCACCGGGGAACAGCCCCAGCGTGATCTCCGGCACTCCGAGCTTGGCGTGATCGGCCAGGATACGAATATCCGTCGAAAGCAGAAGTTCGGTTCCGCCGCCGAGCGCCCATCCGTTCACGGCCGCGATTGTCGGCTTGTCGCAGGTTTCCACGCGACGGAAGATACGGTGGATGATCTCGGCGAACTCGAGATAGTGGGCAAGCCCCTGCCGTGAATTGAGATCGGCGATATCCCCTCCGGCGACGAAGGCTCGGTCGCCGGCGCCGGTGAAGACGATCACATGGACGGAAGCATCGGCTTCCAGCTCGCCAAGCCGCTCCTCCAGCGCCAGCAATGTCGGAACGTCAAGCGCGTTGAGCGTTTTGGGGCGATTGATGGTCAGGACACCGATATTGTTCTCGACATGAACCGTGACGAAATCGTCCGACATGCCACACCTCCTTTATTCCATTGTCTTGCGCGCGGCCGCCATGATCGGCTCGATGCCGGGGATGAAACGTGCTTCGAGGGTGCGCGCGAAGGGAACCGGCATAAAAGGCGCGCCGACCCGTCCGACCGGCGCGTCGAGATCGTCAAACGCTTCCTCGCCGATCGTGGCAGCAATCTCCGCACCGGCGCCGAAACTGCGCACGGCCTCATGCACGACCACGGCGCGGTTCGTCTTCGCTACGGATTTGAGAACCACTGCTTTGTCCCATGGCTGCAGGGTCCGCAGGTCGATGATTTCGGTGGAAATGTTTTCACCGGCCAGTCCGTCGGCAGCCTTCAGGCAGTTGAACAGCGAGGCGCCGTAGGTGACCAGGGTGAGATCCTCGCCCTCTCGCGCCACGCGTGCCTCGCCGAGACGCGCGGGCGCCACGTCGTCCGGAAGGTCGCCGGGCATGCCGTAGAGTGCCTTGTTTTCTACGAAGATCACCGGATCCGGGTCCTCGATCGCCGCGCGGAGAAGTGTGTAGGCGTCTTCCACCGTCGCCGGGCAAACAACCTTGAGGCCGGGCACGTGCGCGAACCATGCCTCCAGGCACTGCGAATGCTGTGGCCCCGCATTGAGGCCGCCGCCATGCGGGAGGCGTACCACCATCGGCACGCTGGCTTGCCCGCCGAACATGAAACGTATCTTCGCGGCCTGGTTGACCAGCGCGTCCATGGCGAGCGTCACGAAATCCATGAACATGATTTCGACGACCGGCTTCATGCCGGTCAGGGCCGCGCCGACCGCGGCCCCGACGATACCCGCTTCGCTGATCGGCGTATCGCGCACGCGTAATGGCCCAAAGCGTTCCAGCAACCCTCGGGTCGCCTTGAACGAACCGCCCGCCTCGGCGATATCCTCGCCCATGACCATGACGGCGCGATCAGCTTCCAGCGCGTCGCAGAGTGCCTTGTTGATCGCGCGGGCGTAGCGACTTTCAGCCATGGTGGGTATTCTCCCCGCGCGTATAGACATCCGCGAGCGCGGCATCGAAACCGGGAAGCGGATCGGCCCGCGCGGCGGTAATCGCAACGCGCACGCGCTCATCCACATCGTCGATCAATTTTTTGAACTCGTTCTCGGACACGCCCATTTCCGCGAGTTTCGCGGCGGCCCGGCGTATCGGGTCTTTCGCGCTGAGCCCGGAGGTTTCCTCGGTCGAGCGATATTTCTGCGGATCGCCTTCGAAATGGCCGCGCACGCGCGTGGTCATGCATTCGATGATCGCCGGCCCTTTCTCGCGCGCATGCTTCACCACGTCGACCGCTGCCGCCGCGGTCGCCAGGACGTCGTTGCCGTCGACCTTCAGATGCCTGATGCCGAACGTCGTGCCCAACCCTTCCAGGCTTCCCTTGAACTGGCGTTCCGTCGGTGAGAATTCGGACCAGCCATTGTTCTCGCACACGAACATCATTGGAAGCTTCCATAAAGCTGCCATGTTGAGCGCTTCATGCAGCACTCCTTCCGCCATGGCGCCATCGCCGAAGAAGGCAACCGCGACGCCGCCGGTCTGGCGCGTCTGGTGCGCAAGCGCGCTGCCGAGGGAGAGGGGAATCCCGGCGCCGACAATGCCGTTGGCGCCAAGAATGCCGAGGCTCATATCGGCCACATGCATGGAACCCGAGCGTCCGCCGCAAATGCCGCCTTCGCGTCCCATCAACTCCTTGAAGAAGCTTTCGAGTTCCATCCCGCGCGCAAGCACGTGCCCATGGCCGCGATGTGTCGTGGCCAGCGTATCCCCCTCGCCAAGCACCGAGCATATACCTGCCGCCACCGCCTCCTGCCCCAAGGAGAGATGGATGAAACCGGGAATCTCGCCATCCGCGAACAGCTTGGACAACGCGGTCTCGCACGTCCGTATGACGAGCATCGTCTCATACAGGCGCAGCAAAGACGCCTTGCCGTGCTCCACCTTCCTGTCCGTAGCCATCAGGCGCATTCCAGATTTAGCGGGGAAAGACCGAAACGCGTTTCCCGCCCCGCAAGCCCGCCGCAATCGATCAGGATGTCAGCGTCGACAGCCGCCGCAGTGGCGGGCGCGAGGGGGAAGGCAACGGCGATCCGCGAAGTTGGCACAAACGACATGGCTGATCCTTTTTTCCGCGACGCCGTCCCGTCAGTGTCTGCACCGCCGCACCCGTCACCGACGCCTGGCAACCGAGCACGATGGCGAATGTACGGATATGTAATAATGAATCACAATTCATAATTTGCCGCTCACGGCCACATTGTCAAGCGGCAATTTGCCGGGCAGGCGCGCTACACGTTGAGAAATTCGAGGCGCAGAGATATCGAAACGGCCCGGCTTGCCGTTTGCCCGCGCCCTCGGCCATACTAGGAAACCCGATTCATGGTTCACCCTGTCGGGATAGGATGGACACGGGTGCCGTGCCATTATTCTACAGGAAGCCTTGTCACGTATTGATGGTCCTACGCGGCATACTTCAACGGTTCAGGGAAAAATGGCAGCGAATCAGCCCAGATATACGGCCTCCACGACGACGAAATCTTCCGCGAAGCGGAAGCTGACCCGTCTGGAAAAAAGCATTATCACCGAGGAAAAGCTGCTCAAGGCTGCGGCCAAGGTGGTCGGTGAACACGGCTATGCGAAAGCGATGATCGCCCGTATCACGCTGGAAGCCGATATCGCGCAAGGCACCTTCTACAATTACTTCGATTCGCGCCAGGATCTGTTCGACCAGTTGCTGCCGACGCTCGGAGCGGAATTGCTCGGCTTTATACAGGCGAAGACAGCCGGATCCCACGATGCGACGGAACGAGAGCGACTAGGCTTCATCGCTTTTTTCGATTTTTTGAAGCTTCGGCCTGAATTCTACCGCATCCTCTACGAGGCAGAGGTCTTCGCGCCCCAGGCTTATCAGCGCCACATGAGCATCATCTCGTCGTCTTATGTGCGCCTGCTCGAGCGCGCATTCGATCGGGGCGAGCTTTCGCTGGCAAGCAAGGCGGAGATCGAGCCGATCGCCTTCTCTCTCATGGCCGCGCGCCAATATCTCTGCATGCAGTATGCGCGCCACAACGGCAAGATCGGCGACCTGCCGGAGTGGGTTGTCGATGCGTATATGGGATTGGTCGCAAACGGTATTTTCAAGAAGAGCCAGCCACCGACGGGTGCCTCCTGAGCGGATGCGCCGGTAGGCGCACACCGTTGGTGACGACGCCCATCATCGTCATGCTTTGCGTTTTGACGAGCAGATCATGCGCGACGATGCTGCGCCGCTGCAACGCGGGCGGGCTGGCGAAGTATCGCGGGCAGGCCCGCTCCTTTACAAATTTGTATGAAAGCGACCATGTCCCTGCATGTGGGCTCGCTCATGTTCCCGGCCCGATCAACATTCGATAGCGTGGGCAAAGAGCAGCATGATCTCGGCATTGCGTCTGAAGCACGTCCTTTGGGGCGCGCTTCTCTCCATCCTGCTCGTCGCCGCTTATTGTGGTGTGCTGCGCGCCACCGGCAATTTCCACACCGTCGTTCCCAATCAGTTCTACCGCTCTGCGCAGCCCGCACCACGCAGGCTGCGCGAATATATCCGGGACTTTGGAATAAAGACGGTCATCAATCTGCGCGGCCCCAATCCCAAGCATGGATGGTACCGCGACGAGTTGGCCGTGACGAAGGAGATGGGGGTCGCGCATATCGATTTTGGCATGTCCGCCTTAAAGATCTTTGGTCCCACCCAGACGGAAGAACTGATCGCGATCATGCGCACCGCGAAAAAGCCGATCCTGGTGCACTGCGAAGGCGGAGCGGACAGAAGCGGGCTGGTTTCCGCGATTTATGTCAGCGAGATCGCGCATGAGGGAGAACGGGCGGCCGAGAACCAAATTTCCATCCGCTACGGCCATATAGGCATTCCCTATCTCGCGCCGGCCTATGCGATGGACGAAAGCTGGGAACTGTTGGAGCCGCTGTTCGGATTCAAGGGTTCATGATCGAAATGATGCCATTTCCTGGCATCTGAAAGGGGATGTCCCAACGATCGGGGCTTCGGGAAAGAGGTGACTTGGATATTTTCCAACCCGGCCCCATCCCCTTTGAGGTCTGCCGTCATTATTGCGGCCGCTCTTGTTTGCGGCCACATGGCGCTTCCTTGCTCACCGGAAAAGCCAGGAGCTTGAAAACCGGGTAACCTGCGATCTTTTGTATGGTCCAAAGCGGTGCCCCGACAGCGTAATCCGAGGCATCGAGTTGCGCGCGATAAGATCGTTCCGTTTGAAACTCGCGACCGAAGCGGACAGCCCCGACAAAAACCCCGTCGCAGACATTGGAAACCCTGGGATCGCGGATGAACTGAAAGTGGCGTGGGTCCCCGGGCAGGACTACGATCGGCACGTCCGGCCCCAATGCCAGCGCGATTTTCGCGGCCTGAGCCCAGTTCGCTGCGGCGACGAAGGCGTTGCCCGACAACGCTTTCGCGGGGATCGCTCCTTTTACCGCCGTCCAGTCGAGACTTTGCCAATCCATATCGAAGGTGGGCGACCGCTCGAAAAAGGAACGCGTAAAAATTGCGGTTCGTAGTTGCACGACGAAAGTCGCCGTAAGAACGCATACCAGTGCCGTGGCAGCGGCGAATGAGACGCGAAGCCGGCGTGGATTGGTTTCGAATAGGGTTGCCGACCATTTGCCGACAAGGGGGAGGGCAAACAGGAAGCCCGACATCGACCAATGCGGCAGGGAACTTCGCGTGAACAGGGAAACAATATCGAAAAATCCAATCGGAAGGATGGCGAGGATGCCGAAGAACCGGTCCGCCGCCGCCGCATCCCGCTTCATGCTTCGCATGAGCATCAGCATCGCAATGAACCAGGTCGGCGGCCAGACGTAGCCGATCTGGCCGACCAGCGTGACCAGAAGATTGGCCGGATGGAGCAAGGTGCCACCGTCGGTCAGCGCGCGGCTGGACTGGAAGGCAAAGGAAATCCACCGATGCTCCGCGTTCCAGATGATGACAGGCGCCAATCCGAGAGCAGCCAATCCCAACGCGAGCCAAGGTCCCGCGCTCGCCAGATGCTTCCGACCTTCCCGCGTCGTCAGGAAAAACGCCAAGGCTGAGGCGCCGAACAGGACCGCTTGATATTTCGACAGGAGCGCGATGCCGAGCGCGATGCCCGACAGGCACCACCGCCAAAGCGGAATGTTCTTCTCGTCACGGAAGATTTCCGGAACGAGGACCCAGACGCACAACAACAGGCCGAAATTGAGGGGGCCGTCCGGAAGGACGAAATGACCCGAGGCGATGAAGAAAAAGGGAGCGACGGAATACCATGCGGCGGCCCAGAACCCGGCAACCTCTCCATAGGCACGGCGGGTGAGATCGAACAGCAGAATTGCGGACAAGGACCCGAGAAGGACATAGGGCAGTCGAACGACAAATCGGCATTCGCAGGCGAACAAATCGGCCATCAATCGGGCCAGGGCGAATCCTAGTGGGGGGTGATCGAAATAAGAGAGGGAATGAGAACGCGAAACGGCAATCGCATAGGACTCGTCAATCGTCAAAGGGACAAAAAAGGAAATAAATAATCTAATAAGTAAAAATAACGATATTAAAGTAACAATCTTTATTCTTCCGTTCATTGTCCGCTTCTAACACGATACGGAGGCGGTGGAAAATTACAAAATTGTATACTTCTCCGTCGAATTCCGCAAACCGCCCACCGAATACTGAGGCACCAGTGGCGGGAAAGGGGCGGAAATTGACCGGCATCAGACTCTATATCGTGTTCGTGCTCGGCGTGATCCTCGCCCTCGGCGCCGTCGCCGAGAGAAGCCTGTCCACCGCTCCGCAATCGATCGCGTTCCAATTCTAACCCCGGCGATAGTGACGTCACGCGGCCCAGTTCGGCTCGTTTAGGGGTTCGGGCTCCCCGTTTCGTGCCACGTCTCCAAATTCTACGCAGCCATAACACGGCTCCGGCAGCCCTCCTGCGGCCATACAATACAAATCCGTAAGGAAAACCCCGGCTTGGCGGCAAGGTAGCGGGTGGAAGAGATCGATATTGAGGCAGCATCGTCCGAGCAATTGCGGCGGTGAGGTTTTCTTTGGTCCGATCAAGGCGATGGACGGCGCGTAACGGCACATCTTTTGAATGCCGGCCTTCCAAAGCCTCCAACACGGAAAGCCGCATTACGTGTCCTCGTCCGTTTGTGTGCCCCCGGCGATTGACAGGACGGCTGCGTTCCCGCCCCCCTTGTCGCTCGGGGCTCCTGAACTCAGCGTCGTCGTTCCGACTTTCAACGAATCCCCGAACGTTCCGTTGCTCGTGGAGAAACTGCGGCTGGCATTGGAGGGCCTCGACTGGGAGGTCATTTTCGTCGACGACGATTCCACTGACGGTACCATCGACGCCGTGCGGCGATTGGCTGCCCATGACGGCCGCATCAGAGGGATTCGGCGGATCGGGCGGCGAGGCCTGGCCGGCGCGTGTATGGAGGGGATGCTGTCGAGTTCCGCCCGCTTCGTCGCTGTGATGGACGCCGACTTGCAGCATGACGAGAGTTGCCTTCCCACGATGCTCAAGATGCTTCGTGAAGGCGAAGCGGATCTCGTGGTTGCGACGCGGTTTGGCGGCTCAGGTCACGCTCGGCAGGGATTGAGCCGCTTGCGCGATATGGGCAGCCGTTTGGCGATCAGGATCGCGCGACTCTTTCTCGGCGTGACGCTTTCCGATCCCATGAGCGGCTTTTTCATGCTCCCGCGAGAATGCGCCGATAAACTGGCTCCGAAACTGTCGCAGCAGGGGTTCAAGATACTTCTCGACCTGCTTGCCTCGTCGCAGACGCCATTCAGGATCAAGGAAGTACCCTTCGTCTTCCGTGCGCGCCTGCATGGCGAAAGCAAACTCGATATGTCCGTCGTCATGGAATATCTGGGCCTGGTCGTCGCAAAGGCGTCAGGAGACCTCGTTTCGTTGCGATTCCTCTCGTTCGGTCTCGTGGGCTTCCTGGGATTGCTGGTGCACCTTTCGGCTCTGAGAACGCTGCTGCTCCAGGGGCTCTCCTTTCCGCTGTCGCAAACAGCGGCGATGCTGACGGCGATGACGTTCAACTACACGCTCAACAATATGTTCACCTATCGGGACATGCGGCGGAGGGGCTGGCGCTTTCTGACAGGCCTGGCAATTTTTGCCGGCCTGTGCAGTTTCGGCGTCGTCGCCGGCGTTGGAATATCGACGATGTTTTATGAAAGGGAACCCCGCTGGTGGCTTGCTGGCCTGGCGGGAGCCGTTGTCGGGGCTGCCTGGAATTATGTCACGAACACTGCCGTCACCTGGCGCAAACGCTCATGATACGGACTATCTGCGACTGAACGGCTGGGGACTTGCATTCATCCTGGCCGCGCTGACGGCGTGCCGTATCTGGGCCGCGTCGCGTCTGGGGTTGGTTCCCGACGAAACCTATTATTGGCTTTGGTCGAGAGTCCCTTCCTGGGGCTATTACGACCATCCCCCGATGATCGCCTGGTGGATCTGGCTCTCCACGTACATATTCGGGCCGACGCCGCTTGCGATCCGCCTGCTGCCCGTTTTGTCTGTTCTGGTGGTTTCGGCCGCAGTGTACGGGACATCGAGGGAACTGCTGCCGGAACGAAAATATGCACATCGCTCGGCATTGTGGCTGAACGCGATGTTCCTCATCGGCGGTGGTGCCGTCTTCGCTACCCCCGACGCCCCCTCGATCATGTTCTGGGCATTGGCCGTCTGGCTGCTGGCGCGTATCCGTGCGCGGTCCGAGCCCTATCTGTGGCTCGTCTTCGGTCTGGTTGCGGGGCTCGGTTCCGTATCGAAATACACGAACCTCTTCCTGGGCCTGGGGGTGGTTCTCTGGTTGTTGACCGACCGCAACGCACGCAAATGGCTTTCCAGCCCCTGGCTGTATGCCGGAGGCTTCATTGCCCTGGCGGTCTTCATCCCCGTTATCTTCTGGAATGCCGGGCACCATTGGGTATCTTTCGCCAAGCAGTTCGGACGCATAGGCAATGGGCATTTCACGCTGCGCTATCTCGGCGAATTCCTGCTTGCCCAATTCGGGTTGCTCAATCCGCTGATCGCCATATTCGGAGTGATCGCGCTCGCTGCCGCCTGGAGATCGGGCGACCGGAATGCAGGGTCGACGGCAGGATTTCTGGTCGTGCTCACGCTCCCACTGGTCGCGTATATGGTCTTTCATTCCCTGCATGGCCGCGTCCAGGGAAATTGGCCGGCACCCATCTACCCGGCGGTCGCCATCCTTGCGGCGACTGCGGTAAACGAAACGACGGGCGTGCATCTGAAACGGCTGGCGCGGTATGTGGTGCCGGTTGGAGTAGGCCTCCCGCTGCTCGCATTCGCCTATTTTGGCTCGGCGCGAGGGGGCTGGCTGCCCTTCGTCAGCCCTGCTGATCTGTTGTCTGGCTGGCCTGGGCTTGCCAGGAAAATCGACGATGTGCGGCAGGGGGAAGGGGCCAAGTGGATCGCGACCGCTGATTATGGCCTCACGGCCGAACTGGAATACCATACCGGCGGCAAGGGGCTGGTCCAGGAAGTCGTCGATCGCGAACGATATAGCTACGGCAAACCTGATTCATCGCTGGCGAAGGAACCCGCGCTCCTGGTGTTGAGGGGCAGGGACAGGAACGAAATACGCATCCTCAACTGCTTCAAGACCGCGATTCCGGCGGGCGGGATTTCCCGAAGCGCCGGCGACCGGATTATTGAATCCTATCGTCTCTTCAAGGTCAGCGGCGGCCCGTCGGATATCTTGTCCAGTGGATGTCCATAGGATCAGGAGATTCGCGCAGCCGGTAAAGGCCGGAACAAGAGCGGGCCCGACTTCCTGTCTCCAGGTGCCACCGGCGTTCCGAACTGTGGCCATCAGGTGAATTGGCCGCAGGGCATGACATGGCACCCATGGACTTAAAGCCGATCTTCATCGGTCACATCCGCGATGGCAGCCACAACGCGATTTGGGGGAATGCGATCAGGAACATGAGAGCGATCAGCATCAGAACGACGAACGGTGCCGATCCCCATGCCACGTCGGCCAGGCTGATCCGTCTTGGATCCAGCGACTGGATGGTGAAGAGATTCATGCCTACCGGCGGCGTGATGAGGCCGATCTCGAGCAGTATGACCACCACGACACCGAACCATATCGGGTCGTAGCCGAGATGGGTGACCGTGGGGAAAATCACCGCCATGGTCAGCACCATGATCGATATTGCGTCCATGAACATCCCGAGGATGAAGTAGACGACGATGATCAGGCCGAGAATCCAGATCGGATCGATTGCGAGTGTCGAAATGTATTCGGCCACCATTCTCGTCACGCCCCAGGAAAAAACGGCGAACGAGAAAATGCTCGCGCCGGTTATGATGAGAATGATCATCGCGGTAAACCGTACGGTCGACGCGGAGCACTGTCGCAACATCGGGAGCGACAGCCCTTTTCTACCGGCCACGAGGAGCGCGAGAACGACCCCGAGAGCGGCCGCCTCATTGGTCGTCGTCCAGCCGAAATAAATACCCGAAAGTACGACGACCATGATGAAGAGCAACGGCATCATCATCAGCAGGGCCTTGCCGCGGCCGATCTGTGGAGTGGTGTCGTCCCGCGAGACCGGCGCAATGGACGGGTTGAGTGTCGCGCGGATCAGAATGTAGCCTGCAAATATGCCTGTCATCAGCAGGCCCGGTATTACAGCGGCGATGAATAATTGTCCGACCGAGGTGTCGGTGAGTGCCGAATAGATGATCAATGGGATGCTGGGGGGGATCAGGATGCCCAGCGTTCCACCTGCCGCCAGCGAGCCATATGTCAGGCCCGGATCATATCCGTCTTTCCTGAGCCGCGGTATGGCGGCGGTTCCGATGGTCGCCGCCGTTGCGAGGCTTGAGCCGGATACCGCCGCGAAAAGCGCGCTTGCCGCGATATTCGCATGAAGAAGATTGCCTGGAAGCCAACGCAGCCATGTGGCGACGCCCTGATAGAATCGGCCCGCTATGTCGCTGCGTTGCAGGATTTCCCCCATCAAGACAAACAGTGGAATAGCGATGAGGGCCTCATTGGTAGCGGAGTTCCAGACAGCGTAGGCGACGCCGTTCAGGAAGTTGGGATCGAGCGCAACGATCCAGATGAGGCCGAGCCCGCCGAGCGCCACAGCGATCGGCAAACCGATCGCCAGCCCAAAGATCAAGGACAGGGCCATTAAGCCGAGCGTGCTCATGAGAGATACAAATCCGTGCTTGCGTCGGAAGGGTCTTCGTCGTTGCCGGGAAACCAGGCGTTGATGACGAACCGAAGGGCTGTCAGTGTGATGCCACCGAAGACGGCAAACTGGGTGTAGTATACCGGCAGATTCATCAGGCCTTGCGTCCTGGTGTCGCTTGAATAGTTGAAATCCACGAATATATAAAAGAGGTAGGCAAGCGCCATGAAATAAATAGCGCTAAGGATGGCCGTGCTTCTTCTTGCCAGGCCGCTCAGCCATTGCGGGGAGACACTGTAAATGAAAGTCAGGCCGATATGATCGTTGCGCCTGGTTACTTCCGGAGCAGCCAGATAGATTAGAAGTGAAAAAAGCATCGGGTTCAGTTCGCTGGCGAAATAGCTGGAACGATTCGCCGTACGTGCCACGATATCGATGTCGATGAAGACGATGATCAGCACACAACACGCGATAGAGAGCAGAACCAAACACCCTTCAATGCGTCGCAGCGTCTTGAGCAGTCCGTCTGGCCGACGCATCAGGCCGCCTCGTTGAAATAGAGTTTCCCGGCATTCCGTGCCAAGACAAGCTCAAGGGTATGCTCGTCGCCGCATATCGCTTCCAGATCGTCGACCAGCGCTCCGTCGTCCGGCGCCGAGCCGCGGAAAACGACGTGCGGCCAGTCGCTGCCCCACATGCATCGCTCGGGATTGGCTGTAACGAGAGCGCGTGCGCGCTCGATCGCTGCATGGAAGAAACAATTGGAAATTTTCGCCCAGACGTTTCCGCGTTCGAGCAACCCCAGGAAAGCGCGGAAACCGGCGCCGTCGGTACCTTGGGACGGGTCGAAATGGGCCATGTGGTCGATGACGACCGGGACCGGAAGATCATTTAGGTCCACCGGGCAGTCGAGGAAGAATTCCTCGCCGACGAACAATTGTATATGCCATCCCAGAGATGCGAGTCGTTCCGCCATCTGGGCGATCTTTTGCGGATTTATACCGCCTGACACCACCCGCTGCAGCCGGATGCCGCGCGCCCCCGCCTCATGCAGGCGGCGCAGTTCCTCGTCACTGATCTCGGGGTCGATGACGACGACGGCGCGGGCGTCGTTTCCCATCCGCGCCACCGCATTCAGGGTGCACGAATTATCCGTCCCGTAGAAACTCGGCTGTACGACGACGCAGCGATCGAGGCCGAGAATCTTTTGTCGGGAGAGGAAGTCCTCCAGAATTGCTTCGCCCGGGTTGAGGGTCTTCGTTTCCACGAGGGGAAAAGATGAGAACGGACCGATGATATGCATGTGGGCGTCACATGCTCCCCGAGGCAATTTAATGCTCGGCTTCGTGATATCCTTCTTGAATCCGGACAGGTTGGTCGTCACGTCCATCGTTGCTACCCCTCCTCTGTACCTGTATGCGCCCGCTGCCGGGGGCAGGCCGAGCGGCCCGCCCCCGGCATGTTTTCATTCGCCCGAAGCAACCGCCGCTTCAATCTGCTTCAGGGCTTCGGGACTGTCCTTGCCCGCTCTCTTGGTCCACTCGGGCCAGACCGAACTCTGGGCCACGTCGCGCATCGCGTTGTAATCCGATTCCGTTGCGGCAATGATGGTCATGCCGCTATCGGTAAGCGTCTTTTCCTTCTGTTGGACGCTCTGGGGCATGTAGGTACGAATATCTTCACAGAGCTTTGCAAACTCCTCCGTAGCAATCTTCTTGAGATCGTCGGGTAGCTGTTCCATTTTCTTGGAATTCACGACGATCTTCGCCGAAGTATACATCAGGTTGGTCTTGTAGCCGGATTTCAAGACCTCCGAGAGCTTTTGCCCGGTAACGGAGCCGATTCCTGTCACCATCCCGTTGATCACCTGCCGCTGCAACGAGGTGTAGACTTCGGTCGTATCGATGTTCACGGGCTCTCCGCCGAGCTTGCTGATCGCCGCCGCCAGTTCGGGCGAGAATACCCTGATCTTCTTGCCGCTCATGTCGGGATGTCCGTCGATCTTGCTCGTGAACCAAAGGTTCATGGGCTCGTAATAGTAGCTGCCCAGTTCAGTCGCGTTATGGTTCGACAGGATAGTCTTGACCGTGGCTGAAACGACGGGCGTCTGCCAGGCCTTGTCAGAAAGGTTCTGTCCCTTGGAAACGTCCGGCAGGCCAGGCAGGATGAAGGGCAGTTCCGGTCCGGCCAGCATCGGGAAGGTTCCGGCGCTGTAGGCGGGCAGCCAGGCCGTCACGTCCGCCAGACCGTTGCGCACCAGCGTCAGGGAATCCGTGACCTTGTAGGGCGTCTCGCCATAATAGGAGAAGGTGATCTTCAGACGCCCGTCCGTACGCTCGTTGATACGGTCCAGCGTCTTCTGAACCATCTTCATATAGTCGTGGCTTGTGGGCAGTTCGCCGAAATAGCTCCACTTATAGTCTTGAGCTCCTGCCTGGACGGCGCCTCCCATGAGAAACGCACCCGCGAGCATTGCAACAAAATTCACTCTTCTCATGCTTACCTCCGTGGAAGTGCTAATCCGTGGAACAATGGCTGCAATCCCTGCATCCTTTCCACGCGTCGGGCTGCTTCCTGCCAGCCCAACCGTCAGAGATCACGTATCTCGACCCCTTCGCTTCCCAAGAGCGTTATCCGCGTCTTGACGACACTTCGTGGGACGAGAACGGAATTCATTCCGATGACCGGGCGAATACGCTCACCGGTGCTGACTGTTGCCCATTTACCGGTTCCCGAGACGCCGTTCACCGCCAGGGGGTCGACCTCGCGCCGCAATTTTCCGGCGTTCTCCCGGTCGGCGCATTTGACGGCAATGCGCAGGATCACCTCGTAGGGCTCGCCTGCGATCGGTGGAGATGCTTCCCGATGAACGCTGTTCAGGCCGACATAGTCCATCCGCAATTCTTCATGGACCAGACCGATCTCGTCGAAGCGGCGGCGTAGAAGGTCTTCGGTCATCCGCGCCCGTTGGAGCGCCGATGGTCCGGCAAAGACCACGAGCTCTTCCGCTATGAATCCCTCGCGCAGACCGACGAGGGCCTTCAGCGTGTCCGGGCGCGGCAGCCCGGGATTGTCCATTATCACGTCCACCCGATCCTTCCCGGATTGCCGGAACGTGACGCGACCAAGATCCACGACGACATCCGGACCAAGATAGCGGGCGGGGTTCTGCGTTTCGTAGAGAAGTTGCTCCTTGCAGGTCGCCTCGGATACGATCCCCCCGGTATCCTCCAGCTTGGTGATCGACACGGTTTCACTGTCCACCTCGCAGATCGGGTGGCCGATACGATGCAGGTCGGGCACGATCTTGTAGGGAGGGTCGCTGAAATAGCCGCCGGTGATCTGCGAGCCGCATTCCATCAGGTGGCCGACGATCATGCCGCGTGCCGCAGCCTGTTCGTCCGACAGGTCCCAGCCGAATTCATGCGCCAGCGGACCGAGATAGAGGCAGGCATCGGCGACGCGCCCCGTAATCACGACATCCGCGCCCATCTGAAGCGCCTCGACGATGCCTGTTGCTCCGAGATAGACCTCGGTCGACACGATATGGTCGCGTTCGCCCGACACCGGCGTCCCGGTCTCCACGAAGGTCAGATCCTGCGCAATCAGGTCGGCTGGATCCAGCGTCCCGTCCACTGCGGCGATCCTTAGCCGAGCCAGTCCCAGTTCTTCGGCCAGGTCCCGCACCTCACGGGCGGCGGCGGCTGGATCAAGCCACCCCTGGTTGCTGATGATGCGTATTCCCTTCTCCGCGCACTGCCTCAGGACAGGTTCGAGGCGCGGCCTCAGATACGGATCAAAGGCAGGAAGCGCAGGATTGGCCGAGCGCGCAACCTGATGCGCGCTCATGGTGACCTCCGACATAGATTCGAAGCATAGATAGTCGATGTTTCCCCGTGCGACCAAATCGGCGGCAGGCTCGAAACGGTCGCGCGCCCAGGCGGTGGCGCAGCCAAGCCGGACCTTCCGCCGCCGGCCGCGATCCTCGGCTGCGGGCGCCGGACGCAACAAATCCTGCGCCGATCGAACCGGGTGATCTTCCGGAAGCTCGATCTCCAGAGACAGGAGGAGTGAAGACAATGCCTTGCCGGATTCCTCGAAGGCCAGGGTCCGTGTACGTCCTCCTTCGAGCACGTCGCGCATGACGAAGTTGAGGCCGCTGACGGAGGGCACGGCGTAGCGAAGCGCCTCGCCGCGAAGGATGCCCGCAAAGTGCCTCGTTACGGCGGCGGTCGTCACCTGTTCCAGCAGGATGCGGTAGTCGTCCGGATGGTACGCGAAAACGGAGATATTGGAGTCCGGCCCCTTTTCACCGGATCGCGCATGCGCGATCTCCCGCAGGGTGGCCCGCCTCGACATCACGGATTCCCGCCGGCCGCTTGGCCGTTCACCGGCGCCGAGGGCGTGCTGACGATCCCCGACGCGAAAAGGGCTTCGATCTCTGCCTGGGTAAACGCGGCCTCGCGTAAGATCTCGAGGCTGTGTTCTCCATGAAGCGGAACCGGCCGATCCTCGGTTGGGTGGGGACCGCATTCGACCGGGAAGCGGATCGTCCGGATCGGCCCCTCGCTCGGATGCTCGACCAGCCGGAAGAAATCCCGGGCATGGAGATGAGGGTCATCATAGATCGACGTCAAATCGTGCATGGGAAGAACGGGAATGTCCGCCGCCTCGAGCAGCCGATACCATTCCGCAGTCGTCTTTTTCAGGAACTCCGCGTTGAGTTCGGAATAGATGTAGTCGATGTTGCTGGCGCGCGAGGAGATGCTGGCGTAGCGCTGGTCCTGGCCGAATTTTTCCGAGTTTCCGGTCAGTCTCGCGAACGCCTCCCACTGCTTGTCGGAATAGATCAGCGCGCAAATATAGCCGTCCCTGGTCTTCTGCGGCCTGCGATGGATGGAGAGTTGGCGCTTGTAGCCGCCCTCGTCCAGCGGCGGATCGAACGTCTGGCCGCCCATGTGGTCGCCCATGACGAAGCTGACCATTGTCTCGAACATGGGAACTTCGAGCGACAACCCGACGCCGGTGACGGCGCGGTGATGCAACGCGGCCAGTATGGCGGAGACAGCGAACAACCCGACGATCCGGTCGGCGGCGGCGGTCGGGACGTAACGCGGACTATCATTGCCCGACATCTGCATGAGAGCGGCCATCGTCGACGCTCCCTGTATCAAATCGTCGTAGGCGGGCTTCCCGGAATATGGCCCGTCGGACCCGAAGCCGACGACGCTGGCGTATATGATCCGGGGATCGATCTCGCGAAACACTTCGTAGGTCAGCCCCAGGCGCGCCATCGCTTTCGGCCGGATGTTGCAAATCACCACGTCGATATCGGCGGCGAGCCGCAGCAACACGGCGCGGCCCTCCGGCGCCTTGAGGTCGATCGCCAGGCTGCGCTTGTTTCTATTCGCGTTCAGGAAGACCGGCCCCATTCCCTCGTGGCGCACCGGTCCGATCTTTCTGGTCGCGTCACCGCCCGGCGCCTCGACCTTGATGACGTCGGCGCCGTAATCGCCCAGGATCTGGGTGGCATAAGGCCCCATCAGAATGGATGTGAGGTCGAGGACCCTCACCCCCTTCAGGAGATCCAGCATCGCCCTCAGGCCCCTGTGCGCTGATCGACGCCGGAACGCTCGATGAGATCGACGGGCACCTCGACAGGCATCTCCAGCAGGATCTGCCCATGCGCCTTGCCCTGCGGGTCATAACGCAGCGAAGCGACACCTCCTCCACCCAGGGCCTTTTCCATCAGGAAATTGAACCCCCTAAGGCCGGGCCAGTCGAAGCGTGTTACCCCGCCCTCGACGAGATGCGCCATGTAGCCGGCGACCGCCTTGTCCGTTACCTGAGCGGCGATAAGCGGAAGGAACTCCTTCTTGCGTGCCAGAACGGCGACGTTGGAGGCATTGCCCTTGTCGCCGCTCCTGCCATAGGCGATCTTGCGCAGCGGTACCGTGACGGTTTTCTGCGGCGCGGCGGCCGCGGTCAACCGGATAGGCTCGACGATGTCCCGCCCGGAAAGTTCATCCGGGCTCTTCTGTGCGCCCCTTGCAGTCGGCACATCGACGGTCCTGTCCGGAAATGCGACCGACAACGGCACACGCGATTTGTCGACAAGGAAAGAAAACAACCGCACGACCGGCTGCACCTTGGGCCGCCCGCCCATTATGCCGGCGAGTCCCTGTGCCATGCCTACCGTGGCAGGGGCGATCTCGCGCGAGAATATCTCGGCGCCTTCACGTTCGGCGTGGCGCACCGCGATCTTGATGACCACTTCCCGTACCGCCGCGCTCGCCGAATTGGCGCCGAAACCGTCCTCGGCGCCCAGGATCTCGATGCTCGTCTCCGCGAAATCGCCGAGGTTCCGGCGCAAGAAGATGGACCTGCATCGGTTCAACACGGAGTTGGCAACCGCACGACCCTTGGGTGAGGCATCCGCACCGCGCAACAGCAGCGTGGCGATACAGCGGTAGCCGTCCTGAAAAGTGGCGCTGACCTTGTAGGATGCGGGCGAACCGGTGCCGCGCACTCCGCTGACGCGAACGCGGTCCTTAGCCGTTTCCTCGACATTGACCTGCGTAAGATCGCAGATCACATCGGGGAGAAAATAGGCACGCGGATCGCCGGTCTCGTAGGTGATCTGCTCCGCCACCGTCGCCCAGCTGACGAGCCCCCCCGTCTCCGGCGGCTTGGTCACGTCGAACGTGCCATCGGGGTAACAGATCGCTATTGGATAGCCGATGTCGGCCCAGCCATCGGCGACCAGTTCCCAATCCGTGAAGATGCCGCCCGTGGCCTGGGGCCCGCATTCGATCACATGGCCAGCCAGGCTGCCGGACGCAAGCAGGTCGTAATCATCCGGTTTCCAGCCGAATTCGTGAATCAGCGGGCCAAGCACGAGCGCGCTGTCCGCGCAGCGGCCGACCACCACGATGTCCGCGTTCTCCGCAAGGGCCGCCGCTATGGGAAAAGCGCCGATATATGCGTTGGCGCTCAGGACTTTCTTCGGCAATTCTTCGCCGCTCGACATTTCGGTCGTTCCCTCGCGGCGGAGGTCGTCGAGCAGCGGGGACACGTCGTCGCCAAGGACGGCGGCGACCTTCATGCCGATTCCCTTTTCCTTCAGCACGACACGCAAGGCGGCCGCGCACGCCTCGGGGTTGATACCGCCGGCATTCGCAATGACCTTGATCTTCTTGTTCGCGAGCTTTTCGGCATGTTCGCCGACCAGGGTTACGAATTCCGGCACATAACCCATTGCTTCGTTCTTCTGCCGCATCCGCGCCAGGATCGACATGGTGATCTCGGCCAGGTAGTCCAGTATGAGGTATTGGACGTCGCCTTTCTCGACCATCTGCACAAAGCCTTCGGAGGAGTCCCCCCAGAATCCCGAGCCTCCTCCAATCCGGACGGACCGTGTTCCAGTAGATGATTTGGTCATGGGTTTCTCACTTGCCCTTCCAGATCGGGGCCCGTTTCTCGACAAAGGATCGCGGCCCTTCCTGCGCATCTTCGCTGAGATAGACAGGAGCGAATATGCTGTTGGCGTGCATCATGGCGGCGGTTCGGGGCATTTCCGTCGAACTGTAGATCATCTCGCGGCATGCCTTCACCGTGAGCGGCGCGTTGTCCGCAATCCGGCGGGCAAGGGCGATGGCCTCATCGAGGAGGCTGTCGAGCGGCACCACCTTGTTGACGTAGCCCAGTTCCTGGAGGCGCTGAGCCGATACGAAATCGCCGGTGACCAGGATTTCCATCATGACCCGCTGCGGCAGCATATGCTGCAATGGAACGGCCCAGGGCGTGCCTCGTCCGACCTTGGCCTCGGTAATCGCGAAGCGGGCCGTCTCCGCGGCGATACAGAGGTCGCACATTTGCGCCATCAGCCAGCCGCCGGCCATCGCGACGCCGTTGACGGCGGCGATGGTGCATTTGGTGACGGTCAGATCGTCACCGATCACCGGCACGCCGCCCGGCCCCCGCGGAGGGATCTTCAAGACTGTTTCGGAGGCTTCCTTCAGGTCCATCCCGGCGCAGAAGGCCTTGTCTCCCACCGCCGTGAGAATGGCGACCTTGAGCGCGTCATCCTTCTCGAAGCGCTCGAAGCTTTGCCGCAGGCCGGCGCGCACCGCCTGGCCGAGCGCGTTTCGGCGCTCCGGTCGGTTGATCGTGATGACGGCGATGTCATCCTTGATCTCAAACAGGACGGCCTCATCCATGTCGACTCCGCTCAATAGGACTTGGCTTGGCCGAGAACGCGTTCGGCGATGTAGGACTTGATCATGTTGGGGCTGACCGGCGCTATCCACGGGATCATGATCTCGCGAAGATAGCGCTCGACATGATACTCCTTGGCGTAACCGAAGCCGCCATGGGTCATGACGGCCGTCTGGCAAGCCTTCAGCCCGGCCTCCGCCGCGAGATATTTCGCGCTGTTCGCGGCCGCGCCGCAGGGCATGCCGTTGTCGTATTGCCAAGCGGCGTACAGCATCATCAGCCGCGCCGCCTCCAGTTCCATCCAGTTCTCGGCAAGCGGATGCTGAACGGACTGGTTCTGCCCGATGGTACGGCCGAAGACCACGCGCTCCTGCGCATAGGTAGAGGCCCTGCGCAATGCTGCTCGCCCCAGGCCGATAGCGTCGGCGGCCAGGAGCACCCGCTCAGGGTTCATGCTGTGGAGGATATAGCGAAAACCCTCGCCCTCTTCGCCTATGCGGTCTTCGATCGGGATTTCGAGGTTCTCGATGAAAAGCTCGTTTGAATCGACTGCGGCGCGACCCATCTTGTCGATCTTGCGTACCGAAATCCGGCTTCGGTCCAGATTGGTATAAAAGAGCGATAGTCCGTGCGTGGGCTTCTTCACCTCTTCGAGAGGAGTGGTTCGCGCCAGCAACAGGATCTTGCTCGCGACCTGCGCCGTGGAAATCCATACTTTTTGGCCATTCACCACGTAACGGTCGCCCCGACGTTCGGCCCGGGTTTTCAGTTGCGTGGTGTTCAGGCCGGTATTGGGTTCCGTAACCGCAAAGCACGCCTTGGCCTCACCGCGCGCAATCGGCGGCAGCATGCGACGCTTCTGTTCCTCGGTGCCGAAGACGACGACGGAGTTCAGGCCGAAGATGTTGGCCTGCATGCAGCTTGCGCCCGACATGCCGGCGCCGGACTCCGCCACGACCTGGTTCATCAAGGCCGCTTCGGTGATCCCGAGCCCCGAACCGCCATATTCCTCGGGAATGCAGATACCCAGCCAGCCGCCCGCGGCGATCGCAGCGTAAAATTCCTCGGGAAATGCGCCGTCCCTGTCCCTGGCCAGCCAGTATTCGTCGGTGAAACGGCTGCAAATCGCTGCAACCGCCTCCCTGATCGCTTCCTGTTCGGGGGTGATTTCGAAGTTCATTCTGTGTCTCTGGCTTCCTACCCGCTCTACGCGACATCGTTTTGGCTCTAGCCAAGCCAGGCTTTATGGCCAATAATTCTTCTTTATGAACTAAAAGCCACGAGCATGAATGTCAAGCAGGGAATCCGCGCATCGGCGGTGATGATGAATAATGATCCGTCATTCATGTTATTCAAGACCTGCACGCGGTCTTGACCGGATAGGACGATGCGTAAACAAAGTTCCGCGGCTGGCAGGAAAGGCGGCTCCGGTTGACCCGTGAGTGCCCACGCGGAAAACTGCCTTGATGAAATTCCAGCAGTCGCAGCCGGAAACCGGATCAGCGAGGACCCAGACGGATGAGAGTACGCCAGGCCGCCAATGTGTTGGACCTATTTGAGTATTTCGGCTCGCGGAAACGTCCCGCCACTCTCGCGGAGATTTCCGAAGACCTTGGTTGGCCCCGGTCCAGCACGTTCAATATTCTGGATACGCTGACCCAGCGCGGTTATCTTTTCATCGCCGAAGGTCGTTTCGGATATTATCCGACGGAGAAATGGCTGGTGGAATCCAGGGGGATTTCAGAGGCCATGCCGGTGCCCGACTTCATCCGGAAGGCCATCCAGCAATTGGCCGAAGAAACCGGCGAGACGGCTTACCTGGCAGCGCCGGCCGGGTTGCAGGCCGTGCTGATCTACGTCGTCGAATCCAAGGAGACCATCCGGTATTCGGCCTATGTCGGGAAATTGCTGCCGATCCATACTTCTGCGGTCGGCCGCGCCATTCTCTCCCAGTTTCCAAAACAGGCCATAGAGACCACGCTCGCCAAGGTGGAGTATGTGCAATACCAGCCCAATTCCCTGATGTCTCGAGAGGCTGTTCTCGAAGATATCGAGCGCTCCGAGAAAAGGGGATGGTTCGAAAGCAATACACAGTTCACGCCCTACGTTCAGGGCCTGGCTGTTAAACTGCCGGTGCTGGGCCGGCAGTTGGCGATTGCGATCGGTGGTCCGACTTTCAGGATAGAGTCGCGCATCCGTTCCATTGGAGAACTGGCGAGCGAAAAGGCGAGGCAGCTCATCCAGCACGCCTCCGCCGCCAATTGAATTCCGTCTCGTCGCGCCGCGACCGGCCCTAGGCGTCCACCTTGCGGTTGAATTCGTCGGTGGCATCCACGAACTGGTCGAGCATGTCGTAGATCACCTGACGGCAGGTTGTCTGCGCCTTCATCTCGCCCACGATCTGCCCCACCGGACAGTAGACCCAGTCCTTGGCCAAGGCCCGCTCCACGCGCAGATTCGATTCCTGCATCACCGCGGTCTGCAACGGCATGGGCAGGTAGGAAGGCGCATCCGCCGCGCTGAAGACTTCCGTCAGCCTGCTTTTAAGCAGGCGAGCCGGCTTGCCTGTGCGCGTGAGGCGTTGCACGGCTTCTTCCGACTTTGCTTCCACCAGCCTTTCCTTCACGAGCGGGATCAATTCGCTCTCCGCCGTGGTCAGCCAGATCGAACCGCACCATACCCCTTCGGTTCCCAAGGCAAGGGCTGCCGCCATCTGTCGTCCGGTCCCGATCCCGCCGGCCGCCAGCACCGGAAGCGGCGCCACGACATCGACGATCTGCGGCCAGAGCACGAGGGAACTGATGGTTCCGGTGTGCCCTCCTGCTTCCGTCCCCTGCGCGACGATGAAGTCGACACCGGCCTCCTTCTGGCGTCGCGCATGTTCGGGCTTGCCCACCATCGCGCCCACCTTGATGCCGCGGGCGTGAAGCTTGTCGACGATGTGCCGGCTCGGAACGCCAAGCGCATTCACCACTGCCTTGATATTGTATTCCATCGCTATCTCGATGGCCTGTTCCGACTGTTCCGGCGTCATCTGGAGCAGCGAAAGTGCGCCATCTATCAGTTCGTCACGCTGGTCGGCAGGCAATGGCGGAATGCCTGCCTCATCCAGCTTCCGGCGCAGATATTCCGTCTGGAGGGGCGGCAGATCCGTTTGTGTGACCCGCTGGTCTATGGGCTTGTAGGTCCCCGGCAAGAGAACGTCGACGCCATAGGGTTTGCCCTCGATGTGGCTTTCGATCCAGTTGAGCTCTTCGCGCAACTGCCTGGGGCTATGGTAGGCAACGCCGAGAACGCCGAAGCCGCCGGCCCGCGAAACTTCGATCACGACGTCGCGGCAATGCGAAAAAGCAAAGATCGGGACTTCGATCCCGAACATTTCGGTCATCTTGGTTTTCATGGTGAATTCCTTGGAGGTTCGAGTTTGTTCAGAGGGGGCGGGCCGGCGGATACGCCAAGGCCTTCATGCGCCTGGCCAGAGCGCTTACATTTCTCGGCAAAGACCGGCAGGCCTGTTTTCCTTCAGGTAGTGGGAGGCCGCATACCCGCAATCGACGGGCAAAGGGAGCTGCCGGGCGCTTCTCGGGCCGTGGTCCCTGAGAACCATGGCACTGCTGATGCGAACATCGTTCGCTATCATGACATCCCTCCTGCTTGTTCCTATAGCTGAACCACGTTCCTATTTTGCTAGTCTGCATACCGCTCACGGTCAAGAAATTTCGGACCGCTGTTCCGAAATCGGTATCGCCGGGATGGCCGGCGTTGTATTCAGTAGCTGGCAGGGAGACCCGGTCGGGCATTTCAATTGCTGCGAATACCGCGGCGCCAATGCTGGAACATGAAGAATTGCGTCGGGAAAGTGCCGGCAAGAAGGGATTTCCCCATGGTTCAAGTGCCGGTCGGGACACTGGTCCGGTGGAAGAAAACCGATGGATGGGACAGATGAAGCCTGTCGGCCCGCGCTCGGCGCTACGAGCCCTTGATATTCTTAATCTGCTGTCGAACTCGGAGGTCCCGCACACCCTGACATCGATCAGCGAGCATCTTTCGCTGCCGAAAACCAGCACGCTCAGTCTGCTGCGCATGCTTGAGAAGGGCAGCTATACAACCCTCGAGCGCAGTCGGTATGAGCTTGGTCCGCAGGCCTTTCAGCTTGCGCTGGCGATAAACAGAAATCGCGGTTTTCCCGGAATGCTGCACGCGTCGCTGGAGCAACTTGCCCGGGCATGCAACGAGACCTGCTTTCTGGGCAGCCTTTGTGACAACAAGGTCGAAGTCGAGTATCTCGACGTTATCGAATCGGCCAATCCGCTCCGTTACGCTGTCAGGGTCGGCGACGTACGCCCGCTGCACTCTTCGACCGTCGGGAAGATATCGCTGGCCCATTTCGGCGACGCGCGGTTGGGAGAATATTTCCGTACCGTGGAACGCAAGCGCTACACCGAAATGACGATAACGGACGAAGGCGAACTGCGTGCGCAGATCGTTCAGATCCGCAGGGAAAGGTTTGCCGAAAACATCAGCGCGATGATCGACGGTCTCTCGTCCTACGGTGTGCCGATCTACTCCCTCGACAACCGGCTGGCCGGTGCGGTCGTAGCGAGCGGCCCGGCACATCGTATGGAGCCGCGCAAGGATGAATTGCACGCAATGCTGACGACGGCCGGCCAACAGATGTCGAGGCTGCTGAACTCGACGGATGTCTATCCACCGTCGGAATTGACACTGATCGATTGATCCGCAGGCGCCGTCCGGCCGGCCTGAATCGATACGGGTCTATGCTCTCGCGGGTATGATGCCATGCGTGGCAGCTGAAGGAAAAAAGGTCTTCACTTGCGCGATCCGACGGAATATGCTCAGTTGACTGGACAAGTTGGAGCAACTGTTGGTGCCAAAGGCCCGAGCACGAAGTGGCCCTCTGTATCTTCAGATCGCAGACGGCCTGAAAGAGCAGATCGACGAACTGCGGCCGGGCGCGCGCATTCCAAGCGAGCCGCAGATCGCCAGGGATTGGGGTGTCAGCCGGTTTACGGTAGCCAAGGCTGTCGAGCAACTCGTCGACGAGGGCCTCGTCACGCGCCGGCAGGGAAGCGGGTCGTTCGTCGCGGAAGCGCCGCTGCGCCGTTCGCCAGGCTATTTGCTTAGTTTTACGGAGGCGGTCGAGGCGGCCGGGCATGTCGCCTCGCACCGCCTCCTCGCATTCGAGCCGACCCCCTGGATCGAAGGGCTGCCTTACGCACCCGATACCGAACTGATGCTGATGGACAGGCTGAGGCTCATGGACGGGAAGGCCGTTGCGAGACACCGCTCCGTTCTTTCGGCGGAACTGCTCGGAGCAATCGGTCTTGACCGGGCCGCCGCCGAACATCCGAATTTTTCGCTTTACCGCCATTTCGAGAGACATGGTCTTTCCGTCGCAAGCGCGACCGAAAAGCTGGTCGCCTGCCGTGCCGGGAAAGAGGACAGAAAGCTGCTCGCATTGGATGGAGATGCGGTCGTCGTTGCCGTCACCCGCCATTCCTTCACCACGGAGGGCACGCCGATCGACGCTGTCGATGCGATCTATGACGCGCGACGATACACCTACGAAGCAAGGCTCGTCCGTCAGCGTCGACAGGGGAACAACCTAAACAGGGAGAACCACGATGAAGAAATCTTTGGCAATCGGCGTAGCCACCTTGGCCCTCGCCTCGGCCTTTGGAACAATTAGTTCGACTGCGGCAGACAAGCCGGTCGCGTTGATCATCGCGCAGGGCGGTCTCGGCGATCAGTCCTATAATGATCTCGCCTATGCCGGATTCAAGAAAGCGATCAAGGAAACCGGCCTCGAAGGCAAGCCGGTCGAATCGAAGGACGTCGTCGCCCAGGCCACGGATATATTGCGACGCGCGTCGGATGCCGATTTCGGCCTCATCGTCGATCTCGAATACTCCCATGGCGAACCGCTGCTTGCGGTGGCGAAGGACTATCCGGACACCGACTATGTCATCTTGAACCAGGTGCGCGAGGGCAAGAACATTGCCTCGGTGCTGTTCCAGGAACAGGAAGGCTCCTATCTCGCCGGAACGCTCGCCGCGCTGGTGACGACCGACACCTCCATCAAGGGGATCAACGACAAGCCCATCATCGGCGTCATTGGCGGAACGAAATCGGCCGGCATCGACAAATTCATCGCCGGCTATATTCAGGGAGCGAAGGCCGCCAATCCGAAGGTGGAGGTCAAGGTCGCCTACTCCAACAATTTCGGCGATCCGGCAATCGGCCTGCAGATGACCAAAGCCATGTTCGAGGAAGGCGCCGATATCGTCTATCAGGTTGCCGGCGGCACCGGCATGGGCGTGATCCAGGCGGCCAAGGAAGCCGGCCACTACGCCATCGGCGTCGACACGGACCAGGACGGCATCGCACCCGGTGCGGTGCTGACCAGCATGGTCAAGCGCACCGACATCGCCGTCGAGACGATGGTCAAGGACTATGCGGGGGGCAAGTTTCCCGGCGGGCAGACCGTCACTTTCGGCCTGAAGGAAAACGGCGTCGGTCTTTCCGACATGAAATACACCAAGGATTTGATACCGGCCGCCATTCTCAAGAAGGTCGAAGAAGCCAGGGAAGGCATCCTGTCAGGCAAGATCAAGGTCTGGAACGTCGTCGACCAGGGCTATCCGGACTTCATGAAGTAACGGAACAGGATGACGACCGAGCCGACAAGAGGTGCGGACGTGGCCATCCGCCTGGGGGCGTCGAACGTCACCAGGCGGTTCGGGTCGGTTGTCGCCAATGACGGGGTCGACTTCCGGGCCGAACGCGGCACGGTTCACGCCATCGTCGGCGGCAACGGCGCCGGCAAATCGACGCTGATGCGGATTCTCCAGGGCATGGATCGCCCGGATGAAGGGTTCGTCGTGGTAGACGGCCTCCCCACTGTGTTCCTGGGCCCGGCGGACGCGTTCGATCGAGGCATCGGCATGGTGCACCAGGAATTCATGCTGGTGCCGGGACTGACGCTGCTGGAGAACCTTGTCCTGGCGAAAGAACCGGCAGACAGGCTTGGACGCATCGACCGCAAGGCGGCGCTGGATGCCGCGCATCATCTCGAGAAGCTTGCGGGCGTTACCCTCGACTGGAATGTCCTGGAACAGGACGCTCCGGTTCATGTCCGCCAGATCGTCGAAATCCTGCGCCTCCTCTACCGCGGCGCCGACGTGCTTATTCTCGATGAGCCGACGGCCGTTCTGGCGCCGACGCAGATCCACGAACTCATCGCGCTCCTGAAAAAGCTGCGAGACGAAGGCAGCACCATCATCTTCATCAGCCACAAGCTCGATGAAGTGCTTGCCGTTGCGGACCGTATAACCGTCATGCGCAACGGCCGGGTGGTCGGCAGCCTCGATCGCCTGGAAGCGAACAAGGCGCTCCTCGCGGAGATGATGATCGGCGAGGTTGTCGCGCGTCTCCAACTGCGCGAACAAAAGGCCGGCGCGGAGATCCTCTCGATCGAACATCTCGATGTCGCCGGCCGCGGACAGATAAAATTGAAGGATTTCAGCCTGGCCATCCACTCGGGCGAGATCGTCGGCATCGCGGGCGTGGCCGGCAACGGCCAGGACGAGATCGCCGGGGCGGTAACCGGACTGATGGAAGCGGAATCCGGCCACATCCGCATAGGTGACGTGGATATCACCGATGAGCCTCTGAGCGGCCGCCGGGCTGCCGGGCTGAGCTATCTGTCGCCGGACCGGGCTTCGGAGGGACTCTGCCTTCAGGCGTCGATTGCAGACAACGCGATTGCCGGACACCATCGTGGCTCCCGATTTTGCGCGGCGGGCGTCAGCAGGCTGGGTGCCATTAGCCGTCATATCGAAGACCTTCTCGATCGCTTCGCCGTAAAGCGGGGATCATCGATGTTGCCGGCTTCGAGCTTGTCGGGCGGCAACCAGCAGAAGGTCGCCGTGGCGCGCGAACTCGACTGCGATCCGAAGGTGCTGCTCGCCTGCCAGCCCACACGCGGCGTCGATATTCGCGGCATTGCTTTCATCCACCAGTGCCTGCTCGACTATCGCGACGGAGGCGGCGCTGTGCTTCTGATTTCGGAAGAACTCGACGAACTCTTGGAATTGGCCGACAGGATCGTCGTTATCTATGGCGGCAAGGTAACCGGAGAGGTCGAGCGAGGAGCGTCGGGCGTCGCGGAAATCGGACGCATGATGCTCGGGAGCAGTAAAGCGGCATGAGCGATGCCGTAATCATACCGGCAAGAACCGGCCTGCCGCTCAACGCCATCGCAAGCGCGGTCGTGCCGCTGGCCCTGGCGCTTGCCGTCGCAGCGGCCGTGCTGGCGCTCGCCGGCTACAACCCGCTCGAGGTCTATCGCCTGCTCGCGGTCGAATCCTTCGGCAGCTCACGACGCATCGCCGCAACGCTTTCGTCGACGACTCCACTTATCCTCACCGGCCTTGCGACCGCGATCGCATTTCGCGCCGGCGCTTTCAACGTCGGCGTGGAAGGGTGCATTTTCGTCGGCGGTCTGGCGGCCGCCTATGTCGGCTTCACCTATGCCGGCCTGCCGGGCATCGTTCTTATGGGCCTGGGGCTGGCCGCATCCGCCATTGTCGGTGCTTTGTGGATGCTCGTTCCCGGCCTGCTCAAGGCCCGGCTCGACGTCGATGAAGTCGTCACGACGCTTATGCTGAATTTCATCGCCATCAGCCTGACGGCTTATCTCGTGAATGGCCCCCTCCTGGCGCCCGGTTCGGCGAATTCGGCTACGCCGATGGTCGCGGCGGCCGCGCGGTTGCCCCGCCTCATGCCGCCTTCGACGCTGAACATCGGCTTCATTATCGCGGTTCTCCTGCTCGTTCTGTACTGGCTTTGGGGCAACCGGACGGCTCTCGGCTTCGAGACCCGGCTGGCGGGCCTCAACGCCCGTTTCGCGACGGCTCAGGGTATCGATGTGCCGATGCTTATCATCAAGATGATGCTGCTCTCCGGCGCGGTAGGCGGGCTGGCCGGCGGCATCCATGCGCTTGGCACGGTCGGCCGTTTCGTTTCGGGCTTTTCACCGGGATACGGCTTCACCGGGATCGCCGTGGCGCTGCTTGGCCGCGGCACGGCGCCGGGCATGTTTCTCGCCGCGTTGCTATTCGGCGCGCTCGCCACATCAGGGGCCACGATACAGCTATTCAGCGACGTTCCGATCGAGATCGTCGATATCCTGCAGGGCATGATCATGATCTTCGCGGTCGCCCGCTTCGGCTGGATCTTCGCGCGCCGACGGGGGTCGGCATGATCGACAACATCATCTTCGCGGCCATCGCGATGACGACGCCGGTGCTGTTGGCGGCCATTGGTGGTTTGGTCAACCGCGTTGGCGGCATCGTCAATATCGGCCTCGACTCGATGATGCTGGCGGGAGCGCTGGCGGGACTGATCGTCACCTCCACGACGGGAAGCAACATCCTGGCCATCCTGGCGGCCGCCATGATAGGCGCGGCGCTCGGTCTCCTGATGTCCCTTGCCGTCACCAGGCTCGATGCAAACGAGATCATCGTCGGACTCGGCTTCAACGTAGCGGTTGCGGGGCTGGTTCGGTTCTTCCTGAAGACAGTCTACGATAGTTCTGGAACGCTCAGCCTCCCGGGTGTGGCGCGCCTGCCAGTGATCGACATTCCGGTGATCGCCGACATACCTGTGCTTGGCGCGCTGGTCTCGGGCCATGACGCACTGACTTGGATCGCGTGGCTCCTGGTTCCCGCGACCGCATGGTTTCTGGCCAGAACGCGCCTGGGCCTCAGGCTTCGCGCGGCGGGCGCTGCTCCGCAGGCGGCACGATCGCTCGGCCTCAGGCCGCTTCTGCTGCGCGATGCATCGACCGCCTTCGCCGGGATGATGGCGGGGATTGCCGGGGCCTATCTCTCGATCGGCGTCGTCGGCATCTTCAACGAAGGGATCACCGCCGGTCGCGGGTTCATCGCACTCGCGGCTTTTTATTTCGGCCGGAACCGACCCTGGGCGACGGCGTTTGGAGCCCTTCTGTTCGGCTTTTTCGACGCATTCCAGATCAGGATGCAAGGCCGGGGCGTGCCGGCTGAACTCGTCCAGACGCTGCCTTACATCATGGTGATCGTCGTGCTCACAGCGATGGCGTTGGCGACACGGCGCAGGCGCTCGAGGAGGACATGAACATGGCTGGCAGGGTCAAGACCGCTCTCTTGCTGGTGGATGTGATCAACTCCTTCTTTCAGCCGGGGCACCCGAATTACTACGCGGGCGTGGAAAAGGTTCTCCCGGCGCTCCGGTCGCTTCTCGATGCGGCGCGGCGCTCAGGCTCCGTCGTGGTCCATGCGGCGGAGATGCATCGACCGGAGTTCGACGACTTCGAGTGGCGCAAGCTGCCCGTCCACCATCTTGCGGGAGCCGAGGACGCTGAATTCTTCGGCGAGTTCCGGCCGGAGGGAAAGAGCGAGACCACGGTTTTCAAGCGCAGGTTCAGTGCCTTCTTCGCGACCGATCTCGCGCTATTCCTGGCCGAGCAGCGTGTGGAACGCGTGGTCATCGGCGGTGTGAAGGCCAATGTGTGCATTCGCGCGACCGCGCAGGATGCCTTCGCAAGCGGCTTCGAACCCATCGTCCCGCGCGAAGCCACCAACTCCAACAGGCCGCATCTGGCTGAAGCCTCACTGGAGGACATCGACCGCTACATGGGGCGGGTCGTGTCGCTGGACGAAGCGATCGGGATGCTGTCGTGACCAAAATAGCCATTACCGGATATGCCAGCCTCGATCATGTCGCGATCCTCAACGGGGCGCCCGAGGCTGGCCGCACCACGACCATTCTACGGCGTCCGGGCGATGCCTGGCCGCGACTCGGCGGGAGCCCTGCCTATGTCGCCGCGGCATTGGTCGCCTCAGGCGTGCCCGATGCATTCCCCATCTGCTGGGTCGGCGAGGACGCCGAGGGCGCGGACTATCGGATGCGACTGGCCCGCGGGAAAATACCGGAAGCCGGCGTCGTGGCCTCAGCCGGGCTGCGCACCCCCATGGCGGTCCTCGGCTATGAGCCGGACGGCGGCTGCATCTGCCTCTATGATCCAGGCTCCATGGAGGATTTGGATTTCTCCGAACCTCAACGTGGCCTGCTTGCCACGAGCGACTGGACCTGCATCACGATCGGGCCGAGGCTCGCCACCGAGACGGCATTGACGATTGTCGGTCAGGAGACCCGCCTCGCCTGGGTGGTAAAACATGATCCGCGCGCGATGCCGATCTCGTTGGCTGCCCGGATCGCGGAGCGCGGCGATCTTATCATTACAAGCAAAGCCGAGCGCGCTTTCCTCGATGAAGCGATGGCCACAGCCACAAGTTTGCGGCCCGGCTTGATCGTGATCGAAACGCAGGGCGGATCGGGCGCGCTCCTGAGGCGCGATGGAAAGGAAACTTTCGTCGGCACCCCGATCATCGACGTGGGCGATCCCACCGGCGCTGGGGATACTTTTGCCGGAGGCGTGCTCGCTGCCCTCGTAAAAGGCGAATGCAACCCGGCCGAGATATTGATGGCAGGCCACCGCGCCGCAGCCGCCCTGCTTTCAGCGCGGCGCGATGCGGAAAAGGAGAACAGCGCCCAATGAAGGAAAAGGAAGAAACGGGCAGCGCCTGGTATATCGGCGCGCGCCGTGACGAGGTCGGAGAGGCGGCGCTCCTCCTCGGCGATCCGGCCCGCATCGAGCGCCTCGCGACGCATATGACGGACGTTCACTTCGTTCGGGAAAACCGTGGACTTCGCACCATCACCGGGACGCGCAACGGACGCCGCATCACCGCCAGCGCGTTCGGCATGGGTGCGCCGATCGCCACGATCGTGCTGCATGAACTCTTTGCACTCGGCGTCCGCACTTTCCTCAGGATCGGAACGGCGATGGCTGTCCCCCCTGCTCGAATAGGCGACTTCGTTTTGGCCGACGGGGCGCTGCGCGCCGATGGAACGTCAAACAGCTATGCCCCGCTTGGCTTTCCGGCAATCGCCGATTTCGAGCTGAACGCACGCCTGCGTCAAAGACTGTCGAAGGCCGGACGTAACTGGCATGCGGGAATTTTCGGCACATGGGACGGATTCTATACGGAGATGTTCGGCCTGTCCGGCGAGCGGCGCCAGATGATCGGCAAGCTTAAAAGTGACGTCGAGCGGCTCGGGTTGATCGGGACCGATATGGAGACATCCGCCCTTCTCGTCGCCGCGCGCGTGCTCGGTGCGCGTGCATCGACGCTCTGCGTCGCGACGGTGGACGCTCATACGCAAGAGAAGATCGGCGATCCCGACATGGCGCAGGCAGAGGCCGATCTCTTCGAGATCGCTCTCGATGTGCTCGCCGCTTGATTGGACCCAGCTTGACAACAGGAAGGAGGGACTTTGATGACCTCTTTGATCGATCGCTATTTCAACACATTGGCCGAGAGGCTCGAAAAAGTGCGCACGAGCCAGGCGGATTCTATCCGCAAGGCTGCGAAACTCTGCGCCAAAAGCATCGCGGCCGAGAAGCTGGTCTTCACCTTCGGCACCGGGCACGGCGCTCTTCCCGCGCTTGAAAGCTTTCCGCGTACCGGCACGATCGTCGGCTTCCGGCCCATCGTCGAAAGCACGATGATCTCCTTCCATCATGTCTGGGGCGACATGGGCGCCAGGCAATATCGTTTCATCCATTCCCAGGAGGGCTACGGCAAGGCGATCCTGAGTTCGCACCAGATCGACTCCGCCGACACGATGATCCTTTTCTCGCATTCCGGCATCAACGCGGTGATCATGGATATCGCCGTTCAGTGCAAGGAGCGGGGCGTGTCGCTGATCGGCGTAACGTCGCTGCCCCACTCGTCGGTGACGCCATCGCGCCATTCGTCGGGCAAGCGCCTGTTTGAAGTCGCCGACGTGGTCGTCGACACCGGCATCCCGCTTGCCGATGCGGCGATCAGGATCGACGGCCTCGATTCGCCGGTGGGCGCCTCCTCTACCAGCATCACCATCGCTATCGCCCATGCGATCGTTTCCTCCACTGCGGAGATCCTCGTCCAGCAAGGCATCAAGCCGCATGTGATGGTAAGCCCCAACACGACGGGCAAGGAGGCCGCGACACGCCAGAACGACGAGAATTACGAGGAACTCTGGAAGCGGTTGAAGGCGCGCTGACCCATGGATCGCAAGCTCTTCATAGACGGAAATTGGACGGACGCCGCGACTGGCGACCGTGCTTCCATCCCCGATCCCGCCACCGGCGAGACCGTCGGCACGAGTTCCATCGCCGGCCGCGCCGACGTCGACCTTGCGGTCGCGGCCGCCGGTCGGGCGCTGCCGGGCTGGAGCGGCACCCATCCCGATGGGCGCGCCAAGATTTTGCACAAGGCGGCCGACCTGATCGAGGAACGCGTCGAGGCGATTGCTGAAGTGCTGACACGCGAACAGGGCAAGCCGATCCCTGATTCGAGGAAGGAAATCCTCTTCGGCGTCGAGGTCGTCCGTTTCTACGCCGAGGAAGGAAAGCGGCTCGGCGGCTTCATTCGCCCGGCCTCGCGACCCGATATCCGCAATCTGGTGACGACGGCGCCGGTGGGTGTTGTCGGCGGCATCATCCCCTGGAACTATCCCGTAGATCTCTATGCGTGGAAAGTCGCTCCGGTGCTCGCCGCCGGATGCACGCTTGTTGCAAAGCCTCCACACGAAACGCCGCTGGCGATCGGCATGGTTGTCCAATGCTTCGTCGATGCGGGCCTGCCGAATGGCGTTCTCAACGACATCCCCGGCACGGGCCCGGAGGTCGGCGCGGCGCTCGCCAAGCATCCCGGCATCTCGATGATAACGGCGACGGCGTCGATACCGGCCGGTCAGTCCATCATGCGGGCGGCCTCGGGAAACCTGAAGCGACTGTCCCTCGAACTTGGAGGCCAGTGCCCGTTCGTCGTGCTGGACGATGCCGATCCGGAAGAAGCCGCCGCCGCCGCGGCGCGCCGGTCCTTTTCCAATATGGGCCAGATATGCATCGCGGTGAACCGCATCCTTGTCTCGCGCGGCATCCATAAACGCTTCGTCGAGGCGCTGGTGACGGAAACGAGGAAGATCAGGCTCGGCCATGGCGTCAAGCCGGGCGTCCTCTACGGGCCGGTATTGAACGAGAGCGTGCGGGAACGCGTCAGCCGGCATGTTGCGGACGCCGTCGACCGCGGCGGCAGGCTTCTGGTCGGTGGCAGTATCCCTCATAGCGGCGATCTGGATAGAGGCTATTTCTTTGAACCGGCCCTTGTCGACAATGTCTCCGACGATGCGCTGGCGCTGACGCAGGAAACGTTTGGACCGCTCGCCGCGATCCGTCCGGTCACTGATGATGCCGAGGCGCTGCGCGTAGCCAACGCGCTTCCCTTTGGGCTGGCGGCATATATCTATGCCGGCGACCTCGAACGCGCCTGGTCGCTTGCCGAGCAGATCGAGGCAGGAGCGGTGGGCGTGAACGTAAACGATACCAGCGAACTCCAGGCCCCCTTCGGCGGCTGGAAGATGAGCGGCATCGGGCGCGAATTGGGGCGCGAGGGCATCGAGGCGTTCCGCGAGACAAAACACATCAAGATGCGCGTACGGAGACGCGTGTGATTTTTGAGTGGCCGCCGGACTACCGGGCGCGGTCACGCCAGATCAGCAGCCTGTACTCGACGGCTGCGATCGCCACGGAACTGACATAGCCCAGCACGCCGAGCAGGATGACGCCGGCATAAAGATCGGGGGCACGGAAGGCTCTGGCGGAAAGCAGGATCCAGTTGCCGAGCCCGTCCCGGCCGGCCAGCATTTCGCAGACGACGGACAGGATCAGCGCTACCGTCAGCCCGAGCCGCATGCCGGCGAGGATGTCGGGACTGGCAGAGGGCAGGGCGATCTTGAAGATGACGGCGGAGCGCGACAGGCGAAGCGCCCGGCCCACTTCATAGAGGCGCGGCTCGACGGCGGAAAAACCATGGATGGTGGCGAGCAGCACCGGCCACAGCGAGCCGAAGGCGATGACGGCAAGCGCCATCGGGTCGGAGAGCCCCAGAAGGGCGATGGCGACGGGAATGATGGCGGAGGCGGGGAGCGGCCGCAGGAATTCGAACATCGGCGCCAGATATTCGCGCAGCACCTTCGACGTGCCGATGGCGGCGCCGAGCGCGATGCCGGCAAGCGAGGCAAGCAGCCAGCCGTAGATCATGCGCCTGATGGTGGCCAGGAGCTTCTCGGTCAGGTCGCCGTCGACCATGCCCTTGACCAGCGCCGCCCAGGCGCGGTCGGGCCCCGGCAGGAATACCGGCGAGATCAGACGGTGGTCGGCGATCCATTGCCATAGCCAGACGAAGCCCGCCGCGACGAGGAAGCTGCCGGCGAACCAGAGGGCACGCCGGCCGTTCATTGCCGGACCTCGACCATCGCCGCGCGCCCGAGCAGTTTTTGCTGCGCTAGCGAAAGAAGCACGTTCAGCCCGTAGCCCACGAGGCCGATCCAGAGGAGATAGGCGAGCATCAGTTGCGGGCTGAGCGATTGCTGCGCAATCAGGATGCCGTAACCCATCCCCTGCGGATTGGCGGCGATCTCGACGGTTACCGCCACGACCAGCGCGAAGCCGGCCGCCAGACGGAAGGCGACGATGATGCGCGGAAGCGCTGCCGGAATGACGATCTTGAAAATGCGCTGGAGCGTGGAGAGACGCAGCGCCCGCGAAACCTCCAGCAAGCGCGGCTCGATGCCGGCGATCGCCGCGCGCGTCATGATGAGCATGGTCCAGACGCAGGCGAATGCGACAATCGCGATCTCGAAGCTGTAGCCGAAACCGAGCGAGAGCATGCCGATCGGGATGAGCGCCACGGAAGGGATCGGGCGGATCGCCTCGACGGTCAGTTCCATCAGCCGGTCGAGCGGCCGAACGAGCCCGAATAGAAGCCCGAGAACCAGCCCGATCGCGCCGCCGACGAAAAGGCCGCCGAAAGCGCAGGCCAGCGTGTCGCGTGTCGCCGCGAGCATGGTGCCGTCACCGAGCGCCGTCACAAGCGCTATGACCACCGAACTCGGCGGCGCGACCGCGAGGCTGGTCGTGCCCGAGAGGCGGACGGCGATTTCCGCCGCGACCAGCAGCACGGCCGGGACGGCCAGCGCCTTGACCGCGCGGCTCATCCTTCCGCTTTCTGGATGAAGTCGAAAAGCGCGCGCCTGAGACGCAGGAATTCCGGCATCTCGCGAGTTTCGAGCTGGCTGCGCGGGCGCGGGAGGCCGACCTTGGCGATGGTGCCGATGCGCCCGGGATTGGGCAGGAGGCCGATCACGCGGTCGCCGAGATAGATCGCCTCTTCGAGGTCGTGGGTGACGAAGAAGACGGTGGCGCCGGTCTCGGCCACGATCGAGAGCGTCTCGTCCTGGAGCGTCTGGCGTGTCATGGCGTCGAGCGCGCCGAAGGGCTCGTCCATCAGGAGCACCGACGGTTCCTGGGCGAGGCAGCGGGCGATCTGCAGCCGCTGCTGCATGCCGCCCGACATCTCGGTCGGGTATTTGTCGGCATGGCCGTGCAGCCCGACCTTCTCGAGCAGCGCGTGGATGCGACCCTTGCGCTGGCGCACGGGTGCGCCGGCCGCTTCGAGCGCCAAGGATACATTGCCGGCGGCGGTGCGCCAGGGCAAGAGTGCCTTGCCGTAGTCCTGGAAGACGATGGCGACGTCGCGGCGCGGCCCGGTGACCGGCCTGCCCGCGACTTTTACCGTTCCGGAATCGGCCTTGACGAGGCCGCCCGCTACCCTGAGAGCGGTGGTCTTGCCGCAGCCTGAAGGCCCGATGATGCAAACGATCTCACCCTTACCGACGGTAAGCGACAGGTCGGCAAGGATCGGCTTGCCGCTATAGGCGAGGTTCACATCCTGGAATTCGATCGCCGCGGACCCCGTCGCGCAAGGCGCGGCTCCCGAGGGGCCGTGGAGGTCAGCCCTTTCCATAGACGACCTCCAGCGTGGAGGCGAGATGCCTCGAGAGGAGTTCTACCGCAGCGTCCGCGTCTCGCGAGATGACCAGATCGGCAAGTTCCTGATGTACCTTCACCAACCATTGCGGGTCCTCGAAGCGGCTCATCATGACGCGCCGGTAGCGATAGGCCTGGAAGTAGAGGTCGTCATGAAGCGCGAGCAGCCGTTCCGAACCGCAGGCAGCGATGAGCGAACGGTGAAAGGCCTTGTGCAGCGTATCGAATTCAGGCCTCCCCTCGCGCATCGTCTCCGGATCGCGCAGCAATTTGTGCCTGAGCCGATGCAGGCAGGCGACGATAGCCGCCTCCCATGCGTCGTCTCCGTTCAGGATGGAGCGGCGCAGCGCTTCCGATTCGACCAGCGTGCGGGTCCGGGTGATATCTTCAAGATCCGCGCGCGACACGCTTGCCACGCGAAAGCCGCGCTGGCCGACCGCCGTCACCAGCCCGCGCGACACCAGGCGCGACATGCCCTCGCGCAACGGCGTCGCGCCGATGCCGTAATGGGCGGAAAGCGCGTGGATGCCGAGCCGCGTTTCAGGGCCCCACAGCCCCGACAGTATGTCGCGTTCGATAAGGCCGGCCGCGCGCGTGCTCAGCGTGTCGCTGCCGGCCTCGGCGTCGTGCCGGATCGCCCGCGTGCTTTCCGTCTCCGCCGTCACTTGGCGATAAGGGCCGCCGTATCCGGCGCCTTCTTCTGCAGCATGTCTTGCTTGTTCATGACGTCGACCCACCAGTCGAGCTGCTCCTTGGTGATCTTCGGATCGGAAACCGACACCTTGATCGTATCGAGTACTTTCAGAGGGATCTTGGTAAAGGCCGAAACGGCCTGCCGCGCCTTGTCCGGATCGGAATTGACGATCTTCGCCGCTTCGTCGAGCGATTTGCGGAAGGCGGCGAGCTCGTCGGGGTGCGCTTCGGCCCAGGAGCGGGTCGCCGACAGCATGACCTGCGGTTCGCCTTCCGGAAGGTCCTCCAGATAGTGCGAAACGACGACGCCCGTCTTCGAATTGATCATGTTGGCCATGACCGGGCCTGCGGTCACCACCGCGTCGACCGAGCCGGATTTCAGCACGTCGTTCATCGTCGGGAAGGTCACTTCGACGAAGTTGACATCCTTGGGATTGACGTCGTGCTGGATCAGCCATTGCGCGAACAGCACCTGCAGGAAGGCTCCGATGCCGGGCGCGCCGACCTTCTTGCCGACGAAATCCTTGGCCGTCTTGATGCCGGAATCCGGCCTGGCCACGATCGCCGCCGTGTCGGCGGTCGACTTGGACGTCACCGAGGCGCCGGCGACCGCGACGAGGTCGAGACCGCCGTCGACCGCCTGCAGGAATACCGACGGCGTCGGCCCGCCGATCTGGATCGAATTGGAGAGGAGCGCGGCCGGGATATTCGAGTTGAGGCCGATCAGAAGCATATGGGCGTCGAGCCCGTTCTTCTCGAAGATGCCTTCCTTCTCCGCGACGGCAGCATTGGCGCAATCTGTCGTGGCCGTGCAGCCGATGATGATCTTGTCGGTGGCGCCGGCCGCGGCAAAGGGCACGAGCGCGGTGAAAGCAAGCGCGGCGGCCGCGACCACGGCCGGTTTGAAGATGCTCATCTGGTTTCCTCCGTTGGGCGGCTTCCCAATGCCGCGCTTTTAGTTTATCGACAAAAACACAAAATATATACATCTGCAAGGGGAGGTCCCATGAAGCTCGCCACTTTCGAGAACGCGCTGAAGGAACAGCGCATCGCCATCGTTCACGGGACCGACAACCGGCTGTTCGACCTGGCGGCGGCAGCCGGGCGAGCCGGCGGCGCCAATCCCGCCTTCAACTCCATGATCGCACTTGCCGATGCCGGGAAAAGGGGGCTCGACGCGGCAGCCAACCTCTTCGCCAAACGCGGCAGGGAAGAGGACCTGTCCCATGCGCTTGCAGGCGTGAAGCTGCTCGCGCCCTTGCCGGAGCCGCGCCAGATGCGCGACGGAATGAGCTTCGAGGAACATATCCGGAAATCGGGCCGCGGCATGCGCAAACTCTTCGCCAAGGATGCGGCCGCCGTCGCCGCGATCGAGGCCGAGCCGGTCGCGCCGCTTGCCGAGGTGTATCGCCAGCTTCCGATCTACTACATCACCAACCGCATGATCGTGCGCGGGCCCGGAGCGACGGTCACCTGGCCGCGCTACAGCAAGGTCATGGATTACGAGCTTGAATTCGGCATCGTCACCATGAAGAGTTCGGCCGATATCAAGGTGGCGAACGCCGGCGATCACATTCTCGGCTACACGATCTTCAACGATTTCTCCGCCCGCGACCAGCAGGGCAGGGAGATGCCGGGCCATCTCGGTCCGGCAAAGGGCAAGAGCTTCGACGGCGGCAATGTGCTCGGGCCGTGGATCGTTACGCCCGACGAGATCGGCGATCCATATAGTCTGAAGATGGAAGCCCGGGTGAACGGCGAGACATGGTCGAGCAATGTCTCGAAAGGCATGCTCTTCTCCTTTGAGGAAATGCTCGCCCATATGTCGCAGGACGAGACCGTGTTTGCCGGCGAGTTCATCGGCTCGGGCACGGTGGGCGGCGGCTGCGGGCTCGAGCATGGCCGCTACCTTTCCGACGGCGATACCATCGAGCTCGAAGTCGAGAAGATCGGGGTGCTGGAAAACAAGGTCGTTCGCCAGAAAGCCTGATTGCGACGAAAACCGAGGAGGAAAAGATGCCCCGCACCATCATCGACCTGTCCGTTCCGATCGCCAACGGCATTCCTGCCGATCCGCCGGGGCAAGACCTCAGCATCATCTATATCGACCACCAGCAGAGCCTGGAGGGCATGCTGCGCTTTTTCCCGGGCCTGAAGCCGGAAGACCTGCCGGACGGGCAGGGATGGGCCGTCGAGCGCGTCAATCTCTCAACGCATAACGGCACGCATCTGGATGCGCCCTGGCACTATCATCCGACGATGGACCACGGAAAGCCTTCCATGCGCATCGACGAGGTGCCTTTGGAATGGTGCTTCCAGCCCGGCGTGAAGCTTGATTTCCGTCATTTCGAGGACGGCTATGTGGCCACCGCCGCCGATGTCGAGGCGGAGCTCAAGCGTATCGGGCATGAACTGAAGCCGCTGGAGATCGTCGTGGTGAATACGTCGGCTGGAGCGAAATTCGGCCGGCAGGATTATGTCGCTAGCGGCTGCGGCATGGGCTACGAGGCGACCATGTACCTCCTGGAAAAAGGGGTGCGGGTTACCGGCACGGATGGCTGGAGCTGGGATGCGCCCTTTGTCCATACGGCCAGGAAATACGCCGAGACGCATGATGCGTCGATCATCTGGGAAGGGCACAAAGCGGGCCGGCACATCGGCTACAGCCATATCGAGAAGCTGCACAATCTGGAAAAATTGCCCGCCGACGGCTTCACGATCAGCTGCTTTCCCGTCAAGATCGAAAAAGCTTCCGCCGGCTGGACGCGCGCCGTCGCCATAATCCCCGGACCTCAAGGCTGACGCGGGCGAATTCGATCCTGGCGCGGTCGGGGTCGCGGATCCGGACCGAAATCTTTCTGATCTCCTTTCCGGGAGCAGGTGTCGGATTCGCTCCGGAATGCGCTGCCGAAAGTAACGGATGCCCGATACAGCGCTGCCATCAGCGCAGTGTCTGAAAACCCACAGAAACCAATTGGTTAAGTTTCGGTGGGTTTGGAATGGTGCTGCGAGAGAGGATTGAACTCTCGACCTCCCCCTTACCAAGGGGGTGCTCTACCACTGAGCTACCGCAGCCGGCCGAAGCGCGGCGGACATTTGCCACACCATGCCCGCCATGGCAAGCGCGGTGTGGCGGCGATTTGGTGGCCGGCCGGATAAGTTCTCCGTGCCCTCACTCCGGCACATGGCGGACGGCGCCGCGCGCCGCGCTCGTCGCCATCGCGGCGTAGGCGCGCAGGGCCGTCGTGATCTTGCGCTTGCGTTTTTCGGCCGGCTTCCAGGCCTCCGCGCCCTTCGCCTCCATCGCCTCGCGGCGGCGCGCCAGTTCGGCGTCGTCTATGGCGAGATGGATCGTGCGGTTGGGGATGTCGATCTCGATCGTGTCGCCTTCCTCCACCAGCGCGATGGCGCCGCCGTCGGCGGCTTCCGGCGAGACGTGTCCGATGGAAAGGCCCGAACTGCCGCCGGAGAAGCGGCCGTCGGTGACGAGCGCGCAGGCCTTGCCCAGCCCCTTCGATTTCAGATAGCTGGTCGGATAGAGCATTTCCTGCATGCCCGGCCCGCCGCGCGGCCCTTCGTAGCGGATGAGCACGATGTCGCCGGGCGCTATCCTGCCGCCAAGAATGCCGCTGACGGCCGAATCCTGGCTCTCGAAGATACGCGCCGGACCGGAGAATTTCAGGATCGATTCGTCGACGCCCGCCGTCTTCACGATGCATCCGTCCTCGGCGATGTTGCCGTAGAGCACGGCAAGCCCGCCATCCTTCGAGAAGGCGTGCTCGACGTCACGGATGACGCCTTTCTTGCGGTCGAGATCCAGTTCATCCCAGCGACGCTCCTGGCTGAATGCCGTTTGCGTCGGCACGCCGCCGGGGGCGGCGCGGTAAAATTCCTGAAGGTTGGCGCTGTCGTTTTGCATCACGTCCCAGCGGGCGAGCGCGTGGCCGAGCGTCTCGGAATGGACCGAGCCGACGCTGGTGTCGAGGAGGCCGGCGCGGTCAAGTTCCCCGAGGATCGCCATGATGCCGCCGGCGCGGTGCACGTCCTCGACATGCACGTCGGCTTTCGACGGCGCCACCTTGCACAGGCACGGCACGCGCCGCGACAGACGGTCGATATCGGCCATGGTGAAGTCCACTTCGCCCTCATGCGCGGCGGCAAGCAGGTGCAGCACCGTGTTGGTCGAGCCGCCCATCGAGATATCGAGCGTCATGGCATTCTCGAAGGCGGCGAAGGTGGCGATGTTGCGCGGCAACACGCTGTCGTCGTCCTGTTCGTAGTAACGGCGGGCGAGATCGACGACGAGATGGCCGGCTTCTACGAACAGGCGTTTGCGGTCGGCGTGGGTGGCGAGCGTCGTTCCGTTGCCGGGCAGCGCCAGGCCGAGCGCCTCGGTCAGGCAGTTCATGGAATTGGCCGTGAACATGCCCGAGCAGGAACCGCATGTCGGGCAGGCGGAACGCTCGATGATTTTCACGTCCTCCTCGGGCACGCTGTCGTCGGCGGCCGCCACCATGGCGTCGACAAGGTCCAGCGCCTTCTTCTCGCCGGTGGAAAGTACCACCTTGCCGGCCTCCATCGGGCCGCCGGAGACGAACACGACAGGGATGTTCAAGCGAAGCGCGGCCATCAGCATGCCGGGCGTGATCTTGTCGCAATTGGAGATGCAGACCATGGCGTCGGCGCAGTGTGCGTTGACCATGTATTCGACTGAATCCGCGATGATCTCCCTCGACGGCAGCGAATAGAGCATGCCGTCATGGCCCATGGCGATGCCGTCATCGACCGCGATGGTGTTGAACTCCTTGGCGACGCCGCCGGCCGCCTCGATCTCGCGGGCGACGAGCTGGCCGAGGTCCTTCAGATGCACATGGCCCGGCACGAACTGCGTGAAGGAATTCACCACCGCGATAATCGGCTTGCCGAAATCGCCGTCTTTCATGCCGGTGGCGCGCCACAGACCGCGGGCGCCGGCCATGTTGCGGCCATGAGTGGTGGTGCGGGAGCGGTATGCGGGCATGGCGTTGCTTTTCCTGTCGTTCGTCAGGCGCGCGGAGCGGAGCAGGTCCGGCCCGGCGCATTCGTGCGTTGATACGGTTTCGAAGGGTTTGGTGCCCCCTCGTTGCAACCGTGTCAACATCCGGTCGAATGGGCCAGGGCACTGTTGCGTTGCCCGGCCGGGGTCGAGGGGGGGGCTGCATCCTTGCCCCCAAGAGGCGGACGGCGTAGGGCTACGACCGGATTTCGGAAAGACATGCCCCGCGGAGCTTCGGAGATTTCATGAGAGCCGTATTCGTCCAGTTGCAATGTTTGCCCGGGAAGACCTACGAGGTCGCGGACACGCTTTTCGAGCGCGAGATCGCCTCGGAGCTCTATTCCACCAGCGGCGACTACGATTTGTTGATGAAGATCTATGTCGAGGACGGCGTCGATATCGGCAAGTTCATCAACGACAACGTCGCCAATGTGCCTGGCATCATGCGCTCGCTCACCACGCTGACCTTCAAGGCGTTCTAGCGCCGCGATCAGAAAAGAGACTGGAGTTCGGGCAGCTTGTCGTTGACCAGCCAGCCGTAGTAATTCTCCTCCGGCAGCCGCGGCTCCTCGCCCTTCCTCGCGCGCTGGTCGTTCTCGCGCTTCAGCGCTTCGGCGCGCGCTTCCGGATCGCCGACATTGTAGAGCGTGGCGGTGATGCCCGGATTTTGCGAGATGTCGAAGCCGGCGATGTTGCGGTAGGCGTCGATCGACTTCTTCAGCGTCGCCGCCACATAGGGCAGCGTCAGATCGGGATCCATGATGGTCTTGTAGACCTGCTTCGGATTGCTGGACGACAGTTCCGGCAGGCCCGACACGCGGTGGACGAGGTCGCTCATCTCCAGTGCCGTCAAGGGGTTCAACTGGCCGAGGCCGAACGTCTGGCCAGCGTAGAAGGGCTGGAAGAAGACGGCGCTGAAGCGGTTGTCGGGAAAGGCCTTGCCATCCACCACCTTGCTGCGGAACTTCGCTTCCCAGACGTCGTTGCGGCAGGTCCACAGATCGTAGCTGTCATGCATGGCCGAGCAGGCGGCAAATTGCGGCCGGCGCACGAAATCGTCGACGTTCTCGCCGCGATAGCTGAAGGTGAAGCTCGAATCGAGATAGGAGAACGCCTTCACGTAATAGGTCTGGAGCCGGTCATAGGCGTCGACATTGTAGGTATGCTCGCCGACCAGCGCGCCGACGATATGAATGGGATCGATGCCGTATTGCGTGGCGATGGTTCGTATCTTGGCCCTCAGATCGGCATCCGTGCGAAGCAGGTGGTAGATCTTCTGGTACTTCGCTTCGTAGGTGGTTTTCAGCGCCTCCGTGCGGTGCCGCGACCCGCCGGGCACGGCCGGCTGTTCGGCATGGCGGTTGCCGGGCGGCACGAGGACGACGGCGAAAGCCGGCACGGCGGCAAACAGCAGAAGCGCTGCGGCCAGCAGAAGCCGGGCCGAGGACAGTGTCGCCGCCGCTATCCGTGAACTGTCCCGCACCATGCCGTCCTTGATCGCCGTGCCTTGTGATATGGCGCCGGGCGGCTCGATGCGCCCGACATCGTTCTCCTACAGGATGAATCGCGACAAATCTGTGTTCTTGGCCAGGTCGCCGACATGCTTGTCCACATAGGCGGCGTCGACCGTCACCGATATGCCGCCCTTGTCCGGCGCCTCGTAGGATATCTCGTCCAGGACACGCTCCATCACCGTCTGCAGCCGCCGCGCGCCGATATTCTCGACGGAGGCGTTGAGATCGACGGCGATGGCGGCGAGCCGGTCGATGGCGTCGTCGGTGAAGTCGAGCGTCACGCCCTCCGTCAGCATCAGTGCGATATACTGCTTGATGAGGCTCGCCTCGGTCTCGGTCAGGATACGGCGGAAATCTTCCTTCTCCAGCGCCCTCAATTCGACGCGGATCGGCAGCCGGCCCTGAAGCTCCGGCAAGAGGTCGGACGGCTTGGCCATGTGGAAAGCGCCGGACGCGATGAACAGGATATGGTCCGTCTTCACCGACCCGTATTTGGTCGCGACCGTCGTGCCCTCCACAAGCGGCAGCAGGTCGCGCTGCACGCCCTCGCGGCTGACGCCGGCGCCGACGCCGCCGTCCCGCGTCGCCACCTTGTCGATCTCGTCGATGAAGACGATGCCGTCATTCTCGGCCGATTCCATCGCCCGCCGGACGACTTCGTCCTGGTCGAGCAGCTTGTCGGACTCATCATTGATCAGGAAGGCGTAGGATTCCTTGACCGACGTCTTGCGCGTCTTGGTGCGGCCGCCCATCGCCTTCGACAGCATGTCGTTCAGATTCATGACGCCGATATTGGCGCCGGGCATGCCGGGTATCTCGAAGCCGCCCATCGGATTGCCGGTGTCGGCCACCTCGATCTCGATCTCCCTGTCGTCGAGTTCGCCGTCGCGCAGCTTCTTGCGGAAGGAATCACGGGTAGCCGGGCTCGCCGTCTTGCCGACCAGCGCCTCCAGCACGCGCTCCTCGGCATTCATATGAGCGCGCGCCTTGACGCTCTCGCGCATCTTCTCGCGCACCAGCCCGATCGCCACCTCGACCAGGTCGCGGATCATCTGCTCCACGTCGCGGCCGACATAGCCGACCTCGGTGAACTTGGTCGCCTCGACCTTGACGAAGGGCGCGCCTGCAAGCTTGGCCAGCCGCCTGGAAATCTCGGTCTTGCCGACGCCGGTCGGGCCGATCATGAGGATGTTCTTGGGCATCACCTCCTCGCGCATCTGTCCTTCCAGCTGCTGGCGGCGCCAGCGGTTGCGGAGCGCGATGGCCACGGCGCGCTTGGCGTCCTTCTGGCCGATGATGAAGCGGTCGAGTTCGGAAACGATCTCGCGGGGGGAGAATTCACTCATCTGACTATATTCCCGATTGCCACTGCCGGATCGAATCGAACGGGTGCAGCAGCATGATGATGTTAAGGGTAAGGTTGTCTCGGATGGCGTAGCCGACGCCGATCTCGAAAAGGATGGCAAGCGTCACGACCACCCATATAGGAAGCCTCGCCGCCATCACAAAGCCCAGCACCATGAACAGCGTATCGCACACCGAGTTCAGGATGCTGTCGCCGTAATATTGCAGCGAGATCGTTCCTTCGCGATAGCGATTGATAATGAACTCGCTGTTCTCGACGATCTCCCACGCGCCCTCGATGCCGACCGCCAGCGCGAGGCGGATGCCGACCGGAACGCGCGGCGCGACCAGCTTCAAAAGGCCGTAGAAGAGGAAGCCGTGGATGATATGGGAGAACGAGTACCAGTCGCTGATGTGCTGGGAGTTCTCCGAACTCTGCACGACGCCCTGCCACAGCTTGGTCGTGCCGCAGGTGCAGATCGCCGGATGGCCCTCGAAATGGAGCACCAGCGCCTGGACGGCGAGCAGGCCCGCCGTGACCAGCAGGCCTGTGCGCCATGCGGATGCCGCGACTGTCGGGCTGGGCTTGGCCGTGGACGTCATGCGGCTTCGAGCGTTTCCACGACGACGTTCTGGTTGGTGTAGACGCAGATGTCGGAGGCGATCTTCATGGCGATGCGGGCGATTTCCTCCGCATCCTTGTCGGTGTCGATCAGCGCGCGGGCGGCGGCCAGCGCGTAATTGCCGCCCGAACCGATCGCCATGACGCCCTGTTCGGGCTCCAGCACGTCGCCGGTGCCGGTCAGCGCCAGCGACACGCTCTTGTCGGCGACCAGCATCATCGCCTCCAGCCGGCGCAGATAGCGGTCGGTGCGCCAGTCCTTGGCGAGTTCGACGCAGGCGCGCGTCAACTGGTCGGGATATTGTTCGAGTTTGGCCTCCAGCCGCTCCAGGAGCGTGAAGGCGTCGGCGGTGGCGCCGGCGAAACCGGCGATGACGCTGCCGTCCTTGCCAATGCGGCGGACTTTTTTCGCGTTGCCCTTCATGATGGTCTGGCCGAGGCTCACCTGGCCGTCGCCGGCGATCACGACCTTCCCGCCCTTGCGCACGGTCACGATGGTCGTGGCGTGCATGGTCAATTCATTCGACATTTTGTGCTCCGATTTCGCGTCGCCCCCAAAGGCAGGCGGCACGGTACGAGGTTTGGTCGGGGCATATGTAGGGAAACAGGCCCCATTTGCAAAGCAGGCGGCAGATAGCTGGAAATAAGCGGGCCGTGCTGTTATCAGACTTTCGATTTTTTCGTGATTTTCACGTTTCAGGTTGATCAAAGGACCAGAGATGGCTGCCGGCAAGGATGCGCGCAGGGCAAAAGCCAGCCGCGCGACGAAGGAAACCGAAATCAGCGTCGCCGTCGATCTCGACGGCGCGGGCCGCTCCGACATTGCCACCGGGATCGGCTTTTTCGACCATATGCTGGAGCAGCTTTCACGCCATTCGCTGATCGACATGACGATCAAGGCGAAGGGCGATCTGCACATAGACGACCACCATACCGTCGAGGACACCGGCATCGTGCTCGGCCAGGCGATCGCCAAGGCGCTGGGCGAACGGCGCGGCATCAGTCGCTACGCCTCGATCGACCTCGCCATGGACGAGACGCTGACGAAAGCGGCGGTGGATGTTTCCGGCCGGCCCTATCTGGTCTGGAACGTGGAGTTCTCCTCGCCCAAGATCGGCACGTTCGACACCGAACTTGTGCGCGAGTTCTTCAACGCGTTTGCGCAGCATGCCAGCATCACGCTGCACGTGCTCAACCATTACGGCGCCAACAGCCACCATATCGCCGAAACCTGCTTCAAGGCGGTGGCGCGGGCGCTGCGTGCGGCGATCGAACACGATCCGAGACAGGCAGGGGCGGTACCCTCCACCAAGGGCACGCTCAAGGGTTGAGACCATGGCGAGCTATGTGATTTTCGAGCCGCCCGGCGCGTCCCGGCCGGAGGATGCCGTCTTTATCCGCGACGGCTTCCACTGGCTGGCGTTCATCGTGCCGTTCTTCTGGTTCCTTTGGCACCGGTTGTGGCTGGAAGCCGGGCTGGTCTTCGCCGCCATGGCCGGCCTCGCCGCGCTGGAGGGCGTCGAGGGCATGCCGGGCATCGTCGCGCCGGTCTCGCTCCTGCTTTCGCTCGGTCTCGCCTTCGAGGCGCCGGCCCTGTGGATGGCGGCGCTCAGAAGACGCGGCTGGCGCGAATGGGGCGTGGTCGAGGCCGAGGGCCGCAACGAGGCGGCGATCCGCTATCTTGCGGATGCGGATGTGGAACCGGCGGCGCCCCGGCCTTTCAGCGTTCCTGCGGCATCGTCGCCCGAGACAGGCAGGCGCCGTTCCGGCGCCGTGCCCGCGCTGGGGCTCTTCTCCTATCCGGGTCGTCACTGACATGCGCGTCGCCATCATCGATTACGGCTCGGGCAATCTGCGCTCCGCCACGAAGGCCTTCGAGCGGGCGAGCCGCGAGGCCGGTATCGGCGCGGAGATCGAGCTGACGGCCGATGCCGCGCGCGTGCTGACGGCCGACCGCATCGTGCTGCCGGGCGTCGGCGCCTATGCCGACTGTCGCGCCGGGCTCGATGCCGTGCCGGGCATGGTCGAGGCGCTCGAGGAGGCGGTGACGCATAAGGGCCGGCCTTTCCTCGGCATCTGCGTCGGCATGCAATTGATGTCGGAGCGCGGGCTGGAAAAGACGGTGACCGGGGGTCTCGGCTGGATCGCGGGCGACGTCAAGGTGATCGAGCCCGCCGACCCTGTGCTGAAGGTGCCGCAGATCGGCTGGAACACAATCGAGCTAAGGCGCGACCACCCGCTTTTCGCCGGCATTCCGACCGGCGAGAAGGGGCTGCACGCCTATTTCGTGCATTCCTATCATCTCGACGCGAAGAACGAAGCCGATGTGCTGGCGCTTGCCGACTATGGCGGGCCGGTCACGGCGGCCGTTGCGCGCGGCAACATGGCAGGGACGCAGTTCCATCCCGAAAAGAGCCAGGCGCTCGGCCTGGCCCTGATCGCCAATTTCCTTAAATGGAAACCTTAGGAGGGAAAAGAATGAGCAAGAAGGGATACTGGCTGGCTTTCGTCGATATCGCCGACCCCGAGGCCTATGCGAAATATGTTGCCGCCAACGCCGTCGCGTTCGAGAAATACGGCGCGAAATTCCTCGTCCGCGGCGGGCAGCACGAGGACCCGGAAGCGCATACGGGCGGCAAGGTCGTGGCCATCGAATTCGATTCCTACGAGACGGCGAAGGCCTGCTACCACTCGCCGGAATACCAGGAAGCGCTGAAACTGCGCCTTGTCTGTTCGAGTGGCCGGATCGCCATCGTAGAAGGCGTCTAGCCGGCTTTCATAAGCGCGTCGGAGATAGCTTAGCCGTGATCCTCTTTCCCGCCATCGACCTCAAGGACGGAAAATGTGTGCGCCTGAAGCTCGGCGACATGGCGACCGCGACCGTCTACAACGAAGACCCGGCCGCCCAGGCCCGCGCCTTCGAGGAGCAGGGTTTTGAATGGCTGCATGTGGTAGACCTGAACGGCGCTTTCGCCGGCAAGTCGGTCAACGGCCAGGCTGTTGGCGCGATCCTGAAAGCGACGAAAAACCCGGTGCAACTCGGCGGCGGCATCCGCACCATGACGCAGATTGAGGACTGGCTCGACCGCGGGCTGGCGCGCGTCATTCTCGGCACGGTAGCCGTCCGTGACCCTGACCTGGTACGCGACGCCTGCCGTAGGTTCCCGGGAAAAATCGCCGTGGGCATCGATGCGCGCGGCGGCAAGGTGGCGGTCGAAGGCTGGGCGGAGGCTTCCGAGCTTGGCGCCGTCGAACTGGCGAAGAAATTCGAGGGGGCCGGGGTGGCGGCCATCGTCTATACCGACATCGACCGCGACGGCGTTCTCTCCGGCATCAACTGGTATGCGACCATCGGATTGGCCGACGCGGTCTCCATCCCGATCATCGCGTCGGGCGGGCTTGCCTCGCTCGACGATATAAGGCGCATGACGATGCCGGATGCGCAAAAGCTTGAAGGCGCGATCTCCGGCCGCGCGCTCTATGACGGCCGCATCGACCCGAAAGAGGCGCTGGCGATCCTGAACGGGCACGCCTGAATCGGTCTGCGGCGCTTCGCCGTCTCATTTGGTCATGACATCGCCGCTTTGCCGTGCCATAAGGGCGGCCGAGAGACAGGGGCGTTCGCCGAAAGGCGGGCTGAGATGTACCCTTCGAACCTGAACCAGATCATGCTGGCGGAGGAAGTCGCTCGGGGCAAAGCCTGATGGACCGATTGCCCCGTGACCGCCCCGCCGAAAGGGGCGAAAATGACAAGCGCAAATTCCACACGAGACTTTCCCCTCGGCAATCTGCTGGCGGAAATGCGGCGGGCGTCGCCGCTCGTGCAATGCATCACCAATTACGTGGCCATGAACATCGCCGCCAACGTGCTTTTGGCGGCGGGAGCGTCGCCGGCGATGGTGCACACTGAACGCGAAGCAGGCGAGTTCGCCCGGATCGCCGGCGCGCTCACCGTCAATATCGGCACACTGTCGCCGGACTGGGTCGCCGGCATGCGCGGGGCGGCCGATGGCGCGAACCAGGCCGGCAAGCCATGGGTGCTCGACCCTGTGGCGCATTTCGCCACCGCCTATCGGCGCGACACGGTTGCCGGCCTGCTGGCGCTGCGGCCGGCCATCATTCGCGGCAACGCCTCGGAGATCATCGCGCTTGCCGGCGGGACCAGCGCCGGACAGGGCGTCGACAGCGGCGATACGGTGGCGAGCGCTGAAGCCTCGGCGCTGGCGCTTTCCCGCAGGACCGGCGCCACGGTCGCGGTGACCGGGGCGGTCGATTTCGTCACCGACGGAAAGCGCGCCGTTCGCATCGAGGGCGGCTCCGTGCTGATGCCGCGCGTCACCGCGCTCGGCTGCTCGCTGACCTGCCTCGTCGGCGCTTTCGCCGCCATTCGTCCGGCCGATCCCTTCGTGGCGTCCGTCGCCGCGCTGTCGGTCTTCGCCGTCGCCGGCGAGCGCGCCGGCCGCGCCTCGCAGGGGCCGGGCTCCTTCGGCTGGAGGTTCCTGGATGCGCTGGCAGCACTCGATCCCGCCGCACTCGACAGCGAGGCACGGCTTTCAGAGGCCGTGCCGGCATGAGGAAGCCGTTCGATCTCTCGCTCTATCTGGTGCTGGACCCCGATCTGTGCCGGCCGATGGGCATGGTCGAGACCACGCGCGCGGCGGTTTCAGGCGGCGTCACCATGGTGCAGTTGCGCGACAAGCACGCGACGACCGCCCAAATGATCGAGACGGGCCGGGCATTGCAGGCGGTGCTCGCCGGCACGGGCGTGCCGCTGATCGTCAACGACGATGTCGAGGCGGCGATAGCGCTTCACGCCGACGGGCTGCATGTCGGTCAGGAGGATTGCGATCCGCGCTCCGCCCGCGACCGCATCGGCCCGGATAGGATCCTCGGCGTTTCGGTGGAAACCGAAGCGCTCGCCGCCGCTATTCCTCCGGCGATCGTCGATTATGCCGGGGTCGGCCCCGTCTTCTCTACCCCCACCAAGCCGGACCACAAGCAGCCGGTCGGCCTGGACGGGCTGGCACGGCTGGTCGCCGCTTGCCCCGTGCCGACCGTGGCGATCAGCGGACTGAAGGCTGAACATGCCGCCCCGGTGCTGGCCGCCGGTGCCGAGGGCCTGGCCGTCGTCTCGGCCATCTGCGGCAAGCCCGACCCGCGCCGCGCGGCGATAGCGATCGTGGAGGCGATCGTCGACGCAAGGCGCGGAATGCGGCAAGCGGCGGAGGCGCGCCGATGATCCGCAACGTTCTCTCCATCGCCGGTTCCGACCCGTCCGGCGGCGCCGGCATCCAGGCCGATCTCAAGACATTCGCGGCGCGCGGCGTCTATGGCATGGCGGTCATCACGGCGCTGACGGCGCAGAACACGCGCGGTGTTTCCGGTGTAGAGGCGGTGTCGCCCGGTTTCGTCGAGGACCAGATCGAGACGATCTTCGAGGATATACGCGTCGATGCGGTGAAGATCGGCATGATTGCCAATGCCGGCATCGCGCGTGCAGTCGCCGGCGTGCTTTCGGGACACCGGGCCATCCCGGTCGTGCTCGACCCGGTGATGGTCGCCAAGGGCGGTTCGGTGCTGCTCGCCCCCGATGCGGTGGAGGTGCTGACGACGCGTCTGGTGCCGCTTGCCGCCATGCTGACCCCGAACCTGCCGGAAGCCGCAGCACTTCTGGGCGAGCCGGAAGCCGCCGATCGCGCCGGCATGGCGGCGCAGGCAATGCGGCTGCGCGCGCTCGGGCCGGGTTCCGTGCTGATCAAGGGCGGCCACCTGGAAGGCGAGGGCAGCCCCGACGTGCTGGCGACGGTGGATGGCCTCGAATGGTTCGAGGCCGAGCGAGTTATGACCCCCAATACGCACGGCACCGGCTGCACCCTTTCAAGCGCCATCGCCGCCGAACTGGCGAAAGGGGCGGACGCGCGGGAGGCCGTCCGGGCTTCCAAAGCCTATATCGCCGGCGCCATCGCGGCCGCCGGCCAGCTCTCGGTCGGATCCGGCCACGGACCGGTGCATCATTTCCATGCGCTCTGGCAAGCCTGATAGACTGGGGATTACCCCCACTCCGTCCCGCTTCGCGGGCCACCTCTCGCCCTCAGAGGGGGAGAGGAAGGGCGTTTCTGACAACGGCCGGCGCTTCCTCTCCCCCGTCGATCGGGGGAGAGGTGGACGCGAAGCGGACGGAGTGGGGGTCGATGCTGAGGCATTAACCCGTATTCGTGGCCATGTCGGTTTTCTCGTCGCGCTCGCCGTGCCGCTGATCGCATGGCAACTTGCCGTGTTTATCTTCCGGCCGGCCCCTTACATCCTTCCCTCGCCGCTCGAGGTGCTTGCCGCGTTGACGCGCCAACCCGGCTTCTTCGCCTGGAACGGGCTTGTCACGGTGAGCGAGATCGCGCTCGGCTTTATCTGCGGCGCTTCCTTCGGGGCGCTGGTGGCGCTGGCGATGGCGGCGCTGCCGCGCTTCGAGCGGCTGGCCTGGCCGCTGCTTCTCGTCGTCCAGTCCTTCCCCGTTTTCGTGATAGCGCCGCTTCTTGTCGTGTGGTTCGGCTTCGGCATGGCCTCGAAGGTGATCATGGCCTCGATCATCATCTTCTTTCCCGTCGCCTCCACCTTTGCCGACGGACTGCGCCGCACCGATCCCGACATAATCGACGCGGTGGCGCTGACATCCGCCACGCGCTGGCAGACGCTCCGATACATCCGCCTGCCGCTCGCCATGCCTTCGCTCGCCTCGGGCCTGCGCATCGCCGCGCCGCTGGCACCGCTCGGCGCGGTGGTCGGCGAATGGGTCGGCGCCTCGGCCGGGCTCGGCTTCGTCATGGTGCAGGCAAACGCCCGCATGCAGACCGATACGGTCTTCGCCGCCATGGCGCTGCTCGCCGCTCTCAGCCTCATCCTCCGCTGGGCCGTCGATCGTGCCGCTCCGCTGCTCACCCCGTGGGAAGCGCAAGACAAGGACAATTCACCATGAAGCCGAAATCCCTTCTCGCCGCCTTCGCCCTCGCCGCGACACTGTTTGCCACGCCCGCTCTCGCGGCGGACAAATTGACGGTGCTGCTCGACTGGTTCGTCAATCCCGACCACGCGCCGCTGGTCGTGGCGAAGCAGAAAGGGTTCTTCGAGCAGGAAGGGCTGGACGTCGAACTGGTGCCGCCTTCCGATCCCTCCGCGGTGCCACGGCTGGTCGGCGCCGGGCAGGCCGATATCGGCGTCTATTACCAGCCCAATCTTTATCTCGACCATGCCGCCGGCGTGCCGATCGTCCGCTTCGGCACGCTGGTCGAAACACCCCTCAACAGCGTCATCGCGCTTGCCGACGGACCGATCAAATCGCTGGTCGATTTGAAGGGCAAATCGGTCGGCTATTCGGTGTCGGGCTTCGAGGACGCGTTGCTCGCCGAGATGCTGTCGAGCGCCGGGCTCGGGCTGAAGGACGTCAACCTCGTCAACGTCAATTTCGCGCTGTCGCCCGCCCTGATCTCCGGCAAGGTGGACGCGGTGATCGGCGGCTACCGCAATTTCGAGCTGACGCAGATGCGGCTGGCCGGCCATCCCGGCCATGCCTTCTATCCCGAAGAACACGGCGTGCCGCCTTATGACGAACTCATCTACATCACGCGGCCCGAACTCGCGCACGATCCCCGCCTGCCGCGCTTCCTCGCGGCGGTGGAAAAGGCGGCGCTCTGGCTGACCAACCACCCCGACGATGCTTGGCAGGCCTTCATCGCCGCCTATCCGGACCTCAATGATGCGCTGAACAAACAAGCCTGGCAGGACACGCTGCCGCGCTTCTCCAAGAGCCCCGCCGCGTTCGATGCGGCGCGCTATCGGCGCTTCGGCGATTTTCTGGTCAAGCGCGGACTCATCAAGCAGGCGCCGCCGCTGGCGGACATTGCGGTGGAGGTGGGTGAGGGCGGGTAGCCCAAACCCCCTCTCCGTCCGCTTCGCGGACACCTCTCCCCCTGAAGGGGCGAGGACGGGCCGTGGCGAGTCTGGCTCCCTTCCTCGCCCCCACGAAGTGGGGGAGAGGTGGCCCGGCGAAGCCGGGACGGAGAGGGGGAGAGCGTAGGGAGAAAATAGGGCCGTATTCACCCCTTCAGCAGGCCCGCCGCGGTCCTTTCGTCGGTGATCAGCCCGTTGACCAGCCGCCGGTTGGCGGCGGCCCGGATGCCGGGAAGCTTCCTCTCGCCCATGGCGAGCGCCACCACCAGCGATTTTTCGCGTGACGGGATCGGCGCCGACGCTACCCGGTCGTTGGTGATGCCCTCGATCATTCGCCCGTCGCGGTCGAAGGCCCAGCCGACGATCTCACCGACCGCGCCGGCCTTCTGCAACGCCTTCAGTTCCGCTTCCGTAATGAATCCGTCCTCGTAGAGCGGCGCGCTCGGCCCGATATCCCCGATCCCGATGAAGGTCACGTCGGCTTGGGCCGCCAGCGCGAGCGTCGGCTGGATCATCGGCTGGGAAAGCAGCATCGCGCGCTCCTCCGGCGAGGAGACGATGACCGGCAGCGGCATCGGGAAGCTGCGCGCCTTCACAGTGTCGGCGAGCGTGAAGATGACGTTGTAGTAGGCGGCCGACCCGTCCGGCGCGATATTGCCGGTGAGCGACACGACTTTGTGCTGCGGGCATTCCATCGCCGGAAGCTGCTCGACCGCCGCCTTCAGCGTGCGCCCGGTGCCGAGCGCCATGACGATCGGCTCGGGCGAGGAAAGCCGCCGCTCGATCTCGGCGGCAGCGGCTTCCGCGACCCCGATGGTGGTGGAGGGCGAGTCCGGGTCGCTCGGCACGACCTCGGCCAGATCGAGCGCATAGTGTGCCTTGAGCCGCTGCGCCAATTCCAGGCAATTGGCGATCGGATGATCGATACGGACCCGGACCAATCCTTCCGAAACTGCGAGCGAGACGAGCCGCTGCGCCGATTGGCGCGAAACGCCGAGCTTGGCGGCGATCTGGTCCTGCGTGTTGCCGGCGACGTAATAGAGCCAGCCGGCGCGCGCCGCGTCGTCCAGCCTGCTCGAATTGCCGCTTTCCTGCCGCCCGTTCATGCTCGGATTCCTGCCCCGCTCCGCTTTGCCATTGCCGATCCGCTGCCGCAAGGGCGGCGGTCGGAATATCGCTGCCTTGCTCATTCCGGCGCCTAACTTACGGCAGGGCAAATGCTCTGTTCAAGAGCGGATATTGGAGGTGGGATATGGGCGTGCAGTGCGGAAGGTTGTACCGATTGTAAAAATAATACTCCAAAACAATGGCTTATAAGCGTAGACGATCGTTCGGTGATATCTCTACATGGTCAGCCTGCCGCAGTGCAGCAACGAATACGAGTTGACATTTGTCATATTGATTGAATAATTGCTCATCAACAAAGCAATTGCTCGCAGATTGCATTTGTGTGGGAGGATATCCATGAAGCTGAAATCGCTCGTTCTCGGCGCGTGTTCCGTTCTGGCCATGGCGGGTTTCGCGCGAGCGGACACCACGCTCACCATCGCCACCGTCAACAATGGCGACATGATCCGCATGCAGGGCCTGACGGCCGACTTCACCAAGGCAAACCCGGACATCAAGCTGAACTGGGTGACGCTGGAGGAGAACGTGCTGCGCCAGAAGGTGACGACCGACATCGCCACCAAGGGCGGCCAGTACGACGTCATGACCATCGGCACCTACGAAGTGCCGATCTGGGCCAAGCAGAACTGGCTGTTGCCGCTCGCCAATCTCGGCTCGGATTATGACGTGGACGACCTCCTGCCGGCGATCCGCAGCGGGCTTTCAGCCGACGGCAAGCTTTATGCCGCGCCCTTCTACGGCGAAAGTTCCTACACCATGTACCGCAAGGACCTCATGGACAAGGCGGGGCTGAAGATGCCCGACAAGCCGGATTGGGCCTTTATCAAGCAGGCGGCCGACAAGATGACCGACAAGGCAAACGGCATCTACGGCATCTGCCTGCGCGGCAAGGCCGGTTGGGGCGAGAACATGGCCTTCCTCACCGCCATGTCGAATTCCTTCGGCGCGCGCTGGTTCGACGAGAAATGGCACCCGCAGTTCGACCAGCCGGAATGGAAGGACACACTCTCCTTCTATGTCGACCTGATGAAGGCGGACGGCCCTCCCGGCGCCTCCTCCAACGGCTTCAACGAGAACCTGGCTCTGTTCCAGTCGGGCAAGTGCGGCATGTGGATCGATGCTACCGTCGCCGGTTCCTTCGTGACCGATCCGAAGAATTCGAAGATTGCCAAGGATGTGGGATTCGCGCTGGCGCCGAACAAGGAAGGCGTCGACAAGCGCGCCAACTGGCTGTGGTCGTGGGCGCTCGCCATCCCCGCCGGCACGAAGAAGGCTGAAGCCGCTGAAAAATTCGTCTCCTGGGCGACCAGCAAGCATTATCTCGATATCGTCGCGGCCAAGGATGGCTGGGCCAACGTACCGCCCGGCACGCGCAAATCGCTCTATGACAACCAGAAATATCTGGACGCGGCGCCCTTCGCCAAGATGACGCTCGAATCCATCAAGGCGGCCGACCCGGAGCATCCGACCGTCAAGCCCGTTCCCTATGTCGGCGTCCAGTTCGTCGCCATTCCCGAGTTCCAGGGCATCGGCACGGCTGTCGGACAGCAGTTTTCGGCGGCGCTTGCCGGCCAGATCTCCGTCGATCAGGCGCTTTCGAGCGCGCAACAACTGACGACGCGCGAGATGACCAAGGCCGGATATATCAAGTGAACCTCCCGCCTCCGGGGCTCGGCTCTATCCCAGTGGAGCCGTAGCCCCGGATTTTTTTCAACCGGTGTCATTTCCTGAGGGGAAGTGCCATGGCCACGTTGCACACCCGCGCCAGCGCCCGCCTGATGATGGCGCCTTCCGTCATCCTGCTCTTCGTCTGGATGATCGTGCCGCTGGCGATGACGCTCTATTTCTCGTTCCTGAGCTATAATCTGCTCACGCCGGGCGCGCATAACTTCATCGGCTTCCTCAACTACTCCTATTTCCTCACCGATCCGGCCTTCCTGATGGCCATCGGCAACACGCTCCTGATCGTCGTCGGCGTGCTCCTCATCACCGTCATCGGCGGCGTATTGCTGGCGCTGGTTCTCGACCAGCCCTTCTGGGGGCAGGGCATTGTGCGCCTGCTCGTCATCGCCCCGTTCTTCGTCATGCCCACCGTTTCGGCGCTGGTGTGGAAGAACATGCTCATGAACCCGGTCTACGGCCTCTTCGCCTGGATCGCGCGCGGGTTGGGCATCACCCCGATCGACTGGCTGGCCGACGTGCCGCTCTTTTCGATCACCCTGATCGTCGCCTGGCAATGGCTGCCCTTCGCGACGCTGATCCTCCTGACCGCGCTGCAATCGCTCGACGGCGAGCAGAAGGAAGCTGCCGAGATGGACGGCGCCGGCGCCGTGTCGCGCTTCATCTATATCGTGCTGCCGCACCTGTCGCGCGCCATCACGGTCGTCATCCTGATCCAGACGATTTTCCTGCTTTCCATCTTCGCCGAGATCCTGGTGACGACCAATGGCGGCCCAGGCATCCAGAGCACCAACCTCACCTATCTGGTCTATGCGCAGGCGCTCTTGCAATTCGATGTCGGTGGAGCGTCGGCCGGCGGCATCATTGCCGTCATCCTCGCCAATATCGTCGGCATCTTCCTCATCCGCCTGATCGGCAAGAATCTGGACCGGTGAACCGCCATGGCGCGCGCGATCAACACACGAAGCAAGATCACCTTCACCGTCGTCGGATGGCTGTGCGGACTCTTGCTCTTCTTTCCGATCCTGTGGACCTTCCTGACCAGTTTCAAGACGGAAGGCGACGCCATCGCCAATCCTCCCTACTTCCTGTTCTTCCACTGGACGCTTGAAAATTACGTCGAAGTGCAGGCCCGCTCGGACTATCTGCATCACTTCCTGAATTCGGTGACCATCTCGGTCGGCTCCACAATCATCGGCCTCGTCATCGCGGTTCCCGCCGCGTGGGCCATGGCGTTCTCGCCAACCAAGCACACCAAGGACGTCCTGATGTGGATGCTCTCCACCAAGATGATGCCGGCAGTCGGCGCGCTGATCCCGATCTATCTTATCTTCCGCGACTGGGGCCTGCTCGACAGTCGCATCGGCCTGACCGCCATCGTCATGCTGATCAACCTGCCGATCATCGTATGGATGCTCTACACCTATTTCCGCGAGATCCCCGGCGAGATCCTGGAGGCGGCACGCATGGACGGCGCTTCGCTTGCCAAGGAGATCGTCTACGTCCTGACGCCGATGGCGGTGCCGGGTATCGCCTCGACGCTGCTCCTCAACATCATCCTGGCGTGGAATGAGGCGTTCTGGACGCTCAACCTGTCGACGTCGAAGGCGGCGCCGCTGACCACCTTCATCGCGTCCTATTCGAGCCCGGAGGGCCTGTTCTGGGCGAAGCTTTCGGCAGCCTCGACGCTGGCGATCGCGCCCATCCTCATCATGGGCTGGTTCTCGCAGAAGCAACTCGTGCGCGGCCTCACCTTTGGCGCGGTCAAGTAAGGATGGGATCGCGGGTACTTTCGGGAGAAAACCATGGGTAGCATCTCTCTGAGCAACGTCAGGAAATCCTTCGGCACGACCGATGTCATTCCCGGCATCGACCTCGATATCGAAGACGGCGAGTTCGTAGTCTTCGTCGGTCCATCGGGCTGCGGGAAGTCCACACTGCTCCGGCTGATCGCGGGGCTCGAGGACACCACCGGCGGCTCCATCCTGATAGACGGCAAGGACGTGACCGACGCGCCGCCGGCCAAGCGGGGGCTCGCCATGGTATTCCAGTCCTATGCGCTCTACCCGCATATGAGCGTCTACAAGAACATCGCCTTCCCGCTGAAGATGGACAGCCAGCCGAAGGAGGTCATCGACAAGAAGGTGCGCGAGGCGGCGCGCGTCCTGAACCTCACCGACTACCTGGAGCGCCGGCCGGGCCAGCTTTCCGGCGGCCAGCGCCAGCGCGTCGCCATCGGCCGCGCCATCGTGCGCCAGCCGGGCGCATTCCTCTTCGACGAGCCGCTCTCCAACCTCGATGCGGCGCTGCGCGGCACGATGAGGATCGAGATCAGCGAGCTTCACCAGCAGTTGAAGACGACGATGGTCTATGTCACCCACGACCAGATCGAGGCCATGACCATGGCCGACAAGATCGTGGTGCTGAACGCCGGCCGCATCGAGCAGGTGGGCTCGCCGCTCGATCTCTACCGCACGCCTGCCAATCTCTTCGTCGCCGGCTTCATCGGTTCCCCGCGCATGAACCTGATCGAAGGCGCGGAAGCGAAGAAATTGCAGGCGGCGACCGTCGGCGTCAGGCCGGAGCATATCAGTCTGTCACAGACGGAAGGCGCCTGGAGCGGCACGGTCGGCGTTGCCGAGCATCTGGGCTCCGACACACTCCTCCATATCGATTCAGACGAGCTTGGCCCGATCACGGCCCGCGCCGATGGCGACTTCGTGGTGAAAAGCGGCCAGCGCGTCTTCATGACGCCGGACCGGGCGCGCATGCACCGCTTCGACGAGAAGGGGCTGGCAATCAGATGAGGCTCGAAGGCAAAAGCGCGCTGATCACGGGTGCGGCGCGCGGCATCGGCCGCGCTTTCGCCGAGGCCTATGCGCGCGAGGGCGCAACCGTCGCGATTGGCGATATCAATGTCGAGGCGGCGGAAAGGTCGGCCGCTGAGATCGGGCCGCAAGCCTATGCGGTGAAGCTCGACGTCACCGACCAGACGTCGATCGACAGGGCTGTGCATGCTGTGGAAGCGAAGGCCGGCGGCATCGACATCCTCGTCAACAACGCAGCGCTTTTCGACATGGCGCCGGTCGTGGAGATCACGCGCGCCGGCTACGAAAAGCTCTTCGCCGTCAATTTCTCCGGCACGCTGTTCACTCTCCAGGCGGTGGCGCGCTCGATGATCGCGCGCGGCAAGGGCGGCAAGATCATCAACATGGCAAGCCAGGCCGGTCGCCGCGGCGAGGCGCTGGTGGCGATCTACTGCGCCACCAAGGCGGCGGTGATCAGCCTGACACAATCGGCAGGGCTCGACCTCATCAAGCACCGCATCAACGTCAACGCCATCGCGCCCGGCGTCGTCGACGGCGAGCATTGGGAAGGCGTCGACGCGCTCTTTGCGAAATACGAGCACCGGCCGAAGGGCGAGAAGAAAAGGCTGGTCGGCGAGGCGGTGCCCTACGGCCGTATGGGAACGGCGGCGGACCTGACCGGCATGGCGATCTTCCTCGCCTCGGCCGAGAGCGATTACGTCGTCGCCCAGACCTACAATGTCGACGGCGGCAACTGGATGAGCTGAAACCTCCTTCTCCCCTTGTGGGAGAAGGTGGCCGAGCGAAGCGAGGTCGGATGAGGGGTATTCACGTCGGCGCTTCATCCAGCACCCCTCATCCGTCTCGGCGCTGTGCGCCGATCCACCTTCTCCCACAAGGGGAGAAGGGTTGGAGCGCGTCACGCCCGATCGGCTAAGAATGCAAGGATACGTCGCCATGGCCGTAAAACTTTCCGCTCGGGCTCTGGACAGCCTTCCCCCCTCCGTCGCCGCGCCGAAATACGACCGTGCCGATCTCTCTCCCGGCATCCTGCATTTCGGCGTCGGCAACTTCCATCGCGCCCATCAGGCCGTCTATCTGGACGATCTGCTCGGCTCGGGCCGCGACCATGACTGGGCGCTGGTCGGCGCGGGCGTGCTGCCATCTGACGAGGCGATGCGCGAAAGGCTCGGTGCGCAGGACTGGCTGACCACCGTGGTGGAGCAGGACAGCGGCCATATGGAAGCAAGGGTGACCGCCCCCATGGTCGACTTCGTCACCGCTGCCGACCCGGAGGCGCTGCTTTCCCGCCTGGCCGATCCGGCGATCCGCATCGTCTCGCTCACCATCACCGAGGGCGGCTATTTCATCGATCCGGCATCGGGAAAATTCGATCCTATACATCCCGCGATCGCCGCCGACGGCGCCGATATCGAACATCCGAAGACGGTGTTCGGCTTCATCCTCGCCGGGCTGATGCGCCGCCGTGCGGCCGGAACGGTGCCTTTCACAATCATGTCCTGCGACAACATTCCCGGCAACGGCCATGTAACCGCCGACGCGATCCGGGGGCTGGCGAGGCTGGTCGATCCGAAACTTGCCGAATGGGTGGAGGTCAATGTCGCCTTTCCCAACGGCATGGTGGACCGCATCACGCCCGCTACCTCCGACCGGGAGCGCCGCATTCTGCTGGACGAGTTCGGCATCGATGACAATTGGCCGGTCTTCTGCGAGCCCTTCCGGCAATGGGTGCTGGAAGACCGCTTCACCGCCGGCCGCCCGGCGCTGGAAACGGTCGGCGTGACTTTCGTGGAAGATGTCGCGCCATGGGAACTGATGAAAATCCGCATCCTCAACGGCGGCCATGCGGCGATTGCCTATCCGGCCGGCCTGATGGACATCCATTTCGTCCATAAGGCGATGGAGGAGCCGCTCGTTTCCGCCTTCCTGACAAAGGTCGAGCGCGAAGAGATCATCCCTGTCGTGCCGCCAGTGCCGGGCACAGACCTAAATGCCTATTTCAGCCTGATCGTGGAGCGTTTCTCCAATCCGAAGATCGGCGACACGGTGCGCCGGCTCTGCCTTGACGGCTCCAACCGCCAGCCGAAATTCATTATCCCCTCGATTGCCGACCGGCTGAGGGCAGGTAGGGGCATTACGGGCCTCGCGCTGGCATCGGCGCTCTGGTGCCGCTATTGCTACGGCACGACCGATTCCGGCGCCGGCATCGAGCCCAACGACCCCGCCTGGGAACGCCTGCAAAAGACGGCGCAAGCCGCGAAGGACAAGCCGGTCGCATGGCTCGCCATGGCCGATATCTATGGCGATGTCGGCAAGTCGGAGACCTTCGCCCGCGCCTTCGCCCATAGCCTCGATACCCTCTGGGCGAAGGGCACGCGCGAGACGTTGAAGGACTATCTGGCGGACGCGCTTTGAAAAAGGGATAAGGACAGCGACATCTGCCGGCTGCCGTCGGTGCGTCGCTGGTCGCCGGGGGATCGTGCATGGATCTGGGCTTGAAGGGAAAAGTCGCCGTCGTCACCGGCGCCAGCATCGGCATCGGGCTCGGCGTCGCGGAAGCTTTCGCCCGCGAAGGCGCGGATGTCGTGATGGCCGCGCGCGGGGAGGAGCGGCTCGCGAAGGAAGCCGGGCGCATCGCTGGCGATTACGGCGTGCGTGCATTGCCGGTCGCCTGCGATGTGGCGACGGTCGGGGGCACGGAGCGCCTGGCTGAAGCGGTGCGTGGCGCCTTAGGCGGTGCCGATATCCTTGTAAACAATGCCGGCACCGGCTCAAACGAGACCATCATGGAGGCGCCGGACGAGAAATGGCAGGCCTATTGGGAACTGCATGTCATGGCCGCGGTCAGGCTGGCGCGTGCCTTCGTGCCGATGATGCGCGAGCGCGGCGGCGGGGCCATCCTGCACAATGCTTCCATCTGCGCCGTGCAGCCGCTCTGGTATGAACCGATCTACAATGTGACGAAGGCCGCTTTGGTCATGTTCTCCAAGAACCTCGCCAATGAAGTGATCAAGGACAATATCCGCGTCAACACAATCAATCCCGGCCTGATCCTGACGCCGGACTGGATCAAGACGGCGAAACAGCTTACCGCCTCCGCCGGCGGCGACTGGGAAGCCTATCTGCAGACGGTCGCCGACGAACATGCGCCGATCAAGCGCTTCGGCACGGTCGGGGAACTGGCCGATTTCTTCGTCTTCCTGTGTTCGGATCGTGCCTCCTATTCGGTCGGTTCGACCTACCATGTCGATGGCGGCATGCTGAGGACGATATGAGCGCCGAAATCTGGAAAGGCGCGGAGACGTGAAGCCACCCGAACTCATTATCTTCGATTGCGACGGCGTGCTGGTCGATAGCGAGCCGATCTCGATTTCCGTCCTGCTCGACGTGCTTGCGAAGGCCGGCCATGTCATGGACGAGGGGACCGCCTACAGGCTCTTCCTCGGGCGCTCGATGGCGACGACGATCGAGCTTCTGCGTGAAGATTTCGGTTTCGTCGTTACCCCTGCTCATCTCGACCAGGCGCGGGCGATCCTCAACGAGCGCTTCCGCCGCGAGCTGAAGCCGATACCGGGCATAAGGACCGCCCTCGAAAAGCTTTCCGGGCCGCGCTGCATCGCTTCCTCCAGCAAGCCCGAGCGTATCCGGCTTTCACTTTCCATTACCGGGCTGTTGGACCAATTCGAGCCGCACATATACAGTGCCACCATGGTGGAAAGAGGCAAGCCCGCCCCCGATCTGTTTCTCCATGCCGCGCGCGACATGGGCATGGAGGCGGATGACTGCCTGGTGATCGAGGACAGCCCGGCCGGCGTCGAGGCGGCCAAGGCGGCCGGCATGCGCGTCTTCGGCTTCACGGGCGGTTCCCACGCACTTGCCGGCGGGCTGGCCGCCGCGCTGGTGCCTCTGGAACCTGACGCAATCTTCGACGACATGCGCCTTTTGCCGTCACTGGTTGCCGCTTCCGGCATAGGACGCTGATGGGGGCGCTGACGGCGTCTCTCGTCTGTGCCGTCGATGTCGGTACGACGAGCGCGCGCGCCGCGATAATGGACAGGACGGGCAGGCTTCTGGGCCGTGCCGACCATTCGATCGCGATCCGCAGAGCCGGGCCGGATAGTGCCGAGCACGATTCGGAGGATATCTGGCGCGCGGTCTGCCACGCGGTGCGCGCCGCCCGCGCGGCGGCAGGCGCGCGACCGGAGGAGGTTGCAGGCATCGCCTTCGACGCGACCTGTTCGCTTGTCATCCGTGGCGGCAGGGGGGAACCGCTGCCGCTTTCCGCTTCCGAAGGGCAGGACTGGGACACGATCGCCTGGCTCGACCATCGCGCGCAGGCGGAAGCCGCGGAATGTTCCGCGACCGGCCATGCCGTTCTGGACACCGCCGGCGGCGTCATGTCTCCGGAGATGCAGATCCCCAAGCTGATGTGGCTGAAGCGCAATCGCCCGGACATCTGGGCGAAGGCGGGTAATCTCTTCGACCTTGCCGATTTCCTGACCTGGAAGGCGACCGGCAGCACGGAACGTTCGCATTGCACGCTCGCCTGCAAATGGACGTTCGGCGCGGGCAGCGAGGCAGGATGGAACGCCGATTTCCTCGGTGTGGTCGGCCTGGCGGACCTGATCGCAAGGGGCGGCCTGCCCGAACGGACGCGTCCTGTCGGCTCCGATCTTGGCCCGCTGACGGTCGAGGCGGCGGAGGCGCTTGGCCTCAGCTTTGAATGCCGAGCGGCGGCGGGCATGATCGACGCCTATGCCGGCGTGCTCGGTGTGCTCGGCGGCTATGCCACGAGCCCCGCCCAACTTTCAGGCCGCGCCGCGCTCGTGGCGGGCACGTCGAGCTGCGTCATGCTGCTTTCGCAGGAGCCGCTCCGCTTTGCCGGTGCCTGGGGGCCTTACCGTGGCGTTGCGCTGCCGGGTCTCTGGGCGAGCGAAGGCGGGCAGTCGGCGACCGGCGCGCTGCTCGACCATGTCATCCGCTGGCACTGCGCCGAGCCCGACGCCGCGACACATGGGCGTGTCGTGGCGCGGATCGCAAAACTGCGCGCGGCCGAAGGAGAGAAATTCGCGGCGCGGCTGCATGTGTTGCCCGATTTCCACGGCAATCGCTCGCCCCATGCCGATCCGCGCGCGCTCGGCGTCATCAGCGGGCTTGCGCTCGATGCGTCCTTCGACGGCCTCTGCCGGCTCTATTGGCGTATGGCGGTGGCGATCGCGTTCGGCGTGCGCCAGATCGTCGAGGCTATCCGCGAAGCCGGCCATCCGGTCGAGCGTCTGCATCTGGCCGGCGGGCATCTACGTAACCAATTGCTTACCGAATTATACCGGACAGCCGTCGGTTGCACCATTGTCGAGCCGGCGGGCGAGGAAGCGATGCTCCTGGGAACCGGCATGGCCGCGGCGGCCGCGGCGAGCCTTTATCCGAGCCTTGCACCCGCCGCCGTCGCGATGCAGCCAGACGAGATCGAGTACCGACCGGACCCGGCAGCGTTCGCCCGCTTCGATCGCGACTATCGCATTTTCCTGGAAATGCATCGGCACCGAAAGGCGCTGGACGCGATAGTGTAAGTTAATTCTTACATTGCCAGGTCGGCGACCAGCGCGTCGAGCACCAGCACGCCTGAAGGCGTGGCGCGTAGCCGGGAATTGCCGACCGGTTCGATCAGCGCCTCGTCGCGCAGGATAGTGACGCGATCCGGGGCGAGCGGCCGTCCGGCGAGCGCCTCATAGCGGGCGACGTCGATGCCCTCGGCAAGTCTCAGCCCCATCAGCAGGAACTCGTCGGCTTCTTCAGAGCGCGTCAGCCGCTCGCCGCCGGTGATGCCATGGCCCCTGGCCTCGACGAGGTTCAGCCACGTCTCCGGCATCTTCTCGGCGATGGTGACGATGCGGCGGCCATTCTCGACAAAGCGGCCATGCGCGCCCGGCCCGACCCCAACATATTCACCGTAGCGCCAGTAGATGAGGTTGTGGCGGCTCTCGGCGCCCGGGCGGGCGTGGTTGGAGATTTCGTAGGCGGGCAGGCCGTGTTTTTGCGTGACCTCCTGGGTGACGCGGTAAAGCTCGGCGGCGTGGTCCGGATCGGGTACGGCGAATTTTCCCGCCGCATGCAGCGCGTGGAAAGGCGTGCCTTCCTCGATGGTGAGTTGATAGAGCGACAAATGGTCGGCGGCGTAGCCGATGGCTTCTTCGAGCTCGGCCGCCCAGGCATCCGGCGTCTGGTTCGGCCTTGCGTAGATCAGGTCGAAGGACATGCGCGGGAAGATCGCGCGGGCGAGTTCTATCGCCTTCAGGGCGTCGGCTACATTGTGCAGCCGGCCGAGGAAGCGCAAATCGGGATCGTTGAGCGCCTGTACGCCGAGCGAGACGCGGTTGACGCCGGCGGTGCGGTAGCCGCGAAACCGATCGGCCTCGACGGAGGACGGGTTAGCCTCCAGCGTCACCTCGATGCCGGCCGGCACATGCCAGTTGGCGGCCACCGCGTCGAGGATCGCACCGACCGTTTCCGGCTGCATCAGCGACGGCGTGCCGCCGCCGAGGAAGATGCTGGAAACGGTGCGCGGGCCGGTGCGCGCGGCCATCGTCCGCATCTCGCGGGCGAAGGCGGTGGCGAAGCGCTTCTGGTCGACCGGCTGATGCCGCACATGGCTGTTGAAGTCGCAATAAGGGCACTTGGCCGCACAGAACGGCCAATGCACATAGACGCCAAAGCCGGGGTCGGTGTCCCTCATGCCGGCTCCAGCATGGCGGTGGCGAAGCGCGCGAAGGCTCGGGCGCGGTGCGACAAGCCGAGATCGCCGCGACCGGCCTCCCATGAATGCTTCTCGCCGGCGCTCATCTCGCCGAATGTCTGCGCGTGGCCGTCGGGCAGGAACACCGGATCGTAGCCGAAGCCACGATTGCCGCGCGGCGGCCACACCAGCGTGCCTTCGACCTCGCCGCGAAAATATTCCGCGTGGCCATCCGGCCATGCCATGCAGAGCACGGCGACGAAACGTCCGCCGCGTCGGGCGGGCTCGGCCGCGCCCTTCTCCTGCAAGAGGTCTTCGACCTTTTGCATCGCCATTCTAAAATCGCGGCCCGAGCCGTCCGGCTTTTCGGCCCAATCGGCGGTGTAGACGCCGGGATCGCCGCCGAGTGCGTCGACTTCGAGGCCCGAATCGTCCGACAGCGCCGGCAGTCCGGTCGCCGACGCGGCGGCGAAAGCTTTGGTGTAGGCATTTTCCTCGAATGTCGTGCCGGTCTCGGCTGGTTCGGGGAGGCCAAGCTCGCCCGCCGAATTCGCCTCCAACCCGTAGGGCGCCAGCAATTCGCGGATCTCGCGCAATTTGCCGTCATTATGGGTGGCGACGACGATCTTTTTCGAGTCGAGCTGCCGCATTCAGAGCCCCCAGATCCTCGGTTCGGCGAATTCAAGCGAATTGCCGGCCGGATCGCGGAAATAGATGGACCGGCCGCCGCTCGGCCATTCGAAATCGGCTTCGACTTCTATGCCTTCTTCTTTGAGACGGCGCTTCCAGCCCTCGATCTCCTCGCCGTCCGCTCGGAAGCAGAGATGGCCCGGCCCGCGCGTCCCGTGCGACGGCACCGGCAGCCTGGCATCGGCCGGCGGCGGGACTTCGGTGGCATCGGCATTGAAGAGCAGGAGCACGCCGTCGCCGCAGCGGAAAAAGACATGCCGGCCCTCGGCCTTGGCGATGCGTGTCAGGCCGAGCGTTTCGCCATAGAATTCCTCCGCCTTGTCGAGATCGTCGACATAGAGCGCGGATTCGAGGATGGCGGCAGGGGTCATTGCAGCTCCAGTCCGGAAAGGGTTGGTTGCTGCGCTGCCTCACCCCCCTCTGTCCTCCCGGACATCTCCCCCTCAAGGGGGGAGATCAACCGGCCGCTGCCGCCCCCTTTGTTTCTGCGACCTTGACGATTGTCGAAGGCGGAAATGACAGCGCGATCTCCCCCCCTGAGGGGGAGATGTCCGGCAGGACAGAGGGGGGTGTGAAGTGTAACAAGCATGGACGATTTGCCGCTAGGCGATCGCCATCTGCTGGAGGCTGACCAGCCGCTGGATGCCCTTGCGCGCCAGCGCCATCAATTCGGTGAACTGGGCTTCCGAGAAGGGCTCGCCTTCCGCCGTGCCCTGGATTTCGACGATGCCGCCCTTGCCGGTCATGACGAAATTGGCGTCGGTGCCGGCCGACGAATCCTCCTCGTAGTCGAGGTCGAGCACCGGCTGCCCGGCATGGAGGCCGCACGAGATCGCCGCGACATGGTCCTTCAGCACCTTCTGCACCGCCACCATCTGGCGGGCCGCCATCCATTGCAGGCAATCGTTGAGCGCCACCCAGCCGCCGGTGATCGAGGCGGTACGGGTGCCGCCATCGGCCTGAAGCACGTCGCAATCTACGGTGATCTGCACCTCGCCCAGCGCCTGCAGATCGACCACGGCACGCAATGAGCGGCCGATCAGCCGCTGGATCTCCTGCGTGCGGCCGCCCTGCTTGCCTGCCGCCGCCTCGCGGCGCATGCGGTCGCCGGTCGAGCGCGGCAGCATGCCGTATTCCGCCGTCACCCAGCCGCGTCCGGAATTGCGCATCCAGCCCGGCACCTTCTCCTCCAGGCTTGCCGTGCAAAGGACATGCGTGTCGCCGAACTTGACGAGGCACGAGCCCTCGGCGTGCTTGGCGATACCGCGTTCGAAGGAAATCGCGCGCATTTCGTCGTTCTGGCGCTTGGATGGACGCATGAATACCGTTCTCCGGACAGGTTTTGGCGGCTTGTAGCGCTGTGGGGAGGGGGACGCAAAGGAAAAGGCCGATTTATCCCGGATGCGTTGCGTTACCGGCCCATAGCCTTATATTTTCATATGCCTATGGAGCATCCCGTGACCAAGCCCTTGATGGACCGGAACCTGCAATTGCTCGATGCGCGCTCGCGCGACATCTTCCGCCTGATCGTGGACGCCTACCTGCTCGACGGCGAGCCGATGGGCTCGCGCAACCTGGCGCGGCTGTTGCCGCAATCCCTGTCGCCGGCGACCGTGCGCAACGTCATGAGCGACCTGGAACAGCTCGGCCTCATCTATGCGCCGCATATCTCTGCCGGCCGCCTGCCGACACAGAAGGGGCTGCGCTTTTTCGTCGACGCCTTCATGGAGATCGGCGACCTGTCGGACGAGGAAAGACGGGTCATCGAGGCGCAGGTCAAGGCTTCGGGCAGCGGCTCTTCGCTCGAGCACGTGCTGACGGAGGCGAGCCAGATGCTTTCCGGCCTGTCGCGGGGCGCCGGCCTCGTGCTCGCCACCAAGAGCGAATCGCCCCTCAAGCATATCGAGTTCATCCAGCTCGAGCCTTCCAAGGCGCTCGCCGTGCTCGTCTCGCAAAGCGGCGATGTCGAGAACCGCGTCATCGAAATTCCAGCCGGCGTCACCACCTCGCAGCTTCACGAGGCGTCGAATTTCCTCAACGCGCATATACGCGGGCGCACGCTTGCCGAGGCCCGCGGCGAGATCGAGCGGTTGAAGGAGGAGACCCGTACCGTTCTCGACGCGCTTTCGCAGGAACTGGTGGAAAAAGGGCTCGCCGTGTGGGCCGGAACCGAGGGCGACCTGCCGGCAAGGCTGATCGTGCGCGGCCGCGCCAATTTGCTGGAGAATGTCACCGCGCAGGCCGATATCGAGCTTCTGCGCCACCTCTTCGAGGATCTGGAGACCAAGGAAGGGCTGATCCAGCTTCTCGACCTGGCCGAAGAGGGCTCGGGCGTGCGCATCTTCATCGGTTCGGAAAACAGGCTCTTTTCGCTCTCCGGCTCGTCGCTGGTGGTGGCGCCCTATCGCGACAAGGACCAGCGCGTCGTCGGGGCGCTCGGCGTCATCGGCCCGACCCGGCTCAACTATGCGCGCATCGTGCCGATGGTGGACTACACGGCGCAACTCATCAGCCGCATGTTCGGCTGAGCGGCCGTGATCCCGTCCGAGTCACGTCTGCACCCTTGATTTTCCTGCATTGAACATCGATATCGGGCGCAACTTCCAATCCCACCAACGATGGCAGGAAAATGAGCAACAACCCCGGAACCGAAGACGCACAGGAGATCGAGCCGGACGCGGTCGCCGGCGTCGAGGCCGCCGCCGATGCAGGCGAGGAAAGCCCGTTCAAGGCCGATCACGAGGCCTTCATGCGGCTAGCCAAGGAAAACGAGGAACTGAAGGACCGTACCCTTCGGATCGCCGCGGATATGGAGAATCTGCGCCGCCGCACCGCGCGCGACGTGCATGACGCGCGCGCCTACGCGATCGCCAATTTCGCGCGCGACATGCTCGGTGTTTCCGATGATTTGAACCGTGCTATGGCGGCGATCCCGGCGGAGGCCAAGGCGTCGGGCGATGCCGGCTTCAAGGCGCTGATCGAGGGCGTCGAAATGACCGAGCGCGCCATGCTGAACGCGCTCGAGCGCCACGGTGTCAGGAAGCTCGAACCGCAGGGCGAGAAATTCGACCCGAATTTCCATCAGGCGATGTTCGAGATCCCGAACCCCGACGTGCCGGCGAACACGGTCGTGCAGGTCGTGCAGACCGGCTATGTCATCGGCGACCGCGTGCTCAGGCCCGCCATGGTCGGCGTCTCCAAGGGCGGGCCTAAGCAGGCCGCGCCGCAGCCCGCCGCCGAGCCCGGTCCGCTCGACGCCCGCTCCGAAAAGGACGCGTAAGTCTTCCGCCCCTCCCGCCCTTCCGCTATTTAAAGGCGGGAGGCGCGATGAACCCGATCCTGCTGCTCGACTATGCCGGTGTCGCGGTCTTCGCGGCCACCGGCGCGCTTGCCGCCTCGCGCAAGGAACTCGACATCATCGGCTTCCTGTTCCTGGCTGCCGTTACCGGGATCGGCGGCGGTACGCTGCGCGATGTGCTTCTTGGCGTGCCCGTATTCTGGGTGGTGAACCCGGCCTATACGCTGGTCTGCGCCGTCGTCGGCCTTCTCGTCTTCTTCACGGCATATCTTGTCGAATCGCGCTACAGGCTGCTTCTGTGGCTGGATGCGGTCGGGTTGGCCGTCTATTCGGCGATGGGTGCGGCCAAGGGCTTCGCCGCAACCGGATCGCCGGTCATCGCCATCATCATGGGCGTGCTGACGGCGACGTTTGGCGGCATATTGCGCGATCTTCTCGCCGGCGAGCCGTCGGTGCTGCTCAGGCCCGAGATCTACGTCACCGCCGCGCTGGCTGGCGCGGTCGTCTTCACGATTGCCACGCTGGCCGGGGCGGCGGTGTTGCTCGCGGCCGTTCTCGCCTTCTCCGCCGCCTTCCTGGTGCGCGGCGGGGCGCTGCGTTTCGGCTGGGCCTTTCCAGCCTACCGCTCGCGCCCCGGTAGGCGCCCCGAAGACATTCCCTGAAATCGCCGCAGGCGCCGTCATCGAGCCAGCCGCTGTGACATAGGCGCCACAGGGCGAAAGGCGATTGAGCCCGGGAACCCCGAAAAACGGGAACGTTCCTCAAACTCGCCTGTTTTGTGCTCATGGCTCTGTCGCAGCAAGGCGGCACGGGCAGGGAATGAAGGAGTTAAGTCGATGAAGAAGGTTCTTTACGCCGCCGTCGCCTCGGTCGCGCTTTCGGCAGGTGCCTCCACCGCCGCGCTGGCGGCAGACGTGATCGCCGAACAGCCCGCGGCCCCCGCGCCGGTCGTCACGCCGGTATTCTCCTGGACGGGTGTCTATCTAGGCGCCAATCTCGGCTATGGCTGGGCGGATGCCGGTGCCGGTGACCGTAGCGGTTTCGTCGGCGGCGGCCAGATCGGCTACAACTACGAGTTCGACAACCATCTCGTTCTCGGCATCGAAGGCGACATGGACGCAACCGGCTGGCGGTTCGACGGCAACGACGTCGATTACACCATCACGGGCCGTGGCCGTCTTGGCTATGCATTCGACCGCTGGATGGTCTACGGCACCGGCGGCATCGCCTATGCCAAGGCAGGCGGCCTCAAGGATACCGGCTGGGTGGCAGGCGCCGGCATCGAATGGGCCGCGACCGACCACATCGTTCCGGGTATCGAGTACTTGCATTACGGCTTCAACGATTTCGACAATACCGGGATCAACGCCAAGGCCGACGTCATCCGGGCCCGGCTGAGCTTCAAGTTCTGACCGGACCGGCTCTGGTAGCGGAAGGCGCGCCCTCGCGGCGCGCCTTTTTCACGCCCGTTTCGCGTGGGCCCCGGCCTTCTTTTTCACCGGCGGCTTCCGCGCAGTGCTTTTCCTTGCCTTGCCGGCTGACGACGACTTCCGCTTCTCCTCGATCTCCACGACCACGCCTTGCCTCTGCGCCGCCTTCTCGCACCGCTCGCGGAACTCTGCCACTTCCTCTTCGGTCAGATGTTCGATGCCGATGAAGGTGTTTTCGCCGTGGCCGGCGCGGATCAGTTCGTCGAGCTTCGCCTGGATGGCGGCGCCGTCACGGTTCTGCGTGTTCTGGATGAGGAACACCATCAGGAAGGTGATGATGGTCGTTCCCGTGTTGATGATGAGCTGCCAGGTATCGGAGAAGCCGAAGAACGGTCCGCTTACCGCCCAGATGACGACGATGGCGCAGCACGCCAGGAAGGTGACGGGCATTCCCGCCGCATGGGCGACCGCATTGGCGGCGGCAGAGAAAGCCTGGTTGAACCTCGTCTTCATGCCGCCTCTGGTTTCCTGCTTTTCAAGCCTGATATATGGCACGCTCCAAATGCCCGAGCAGGCCGGCTTGTTCCGCTGCTTCGCGCAGATTCTCGCGGGGCCTCGGGCCGATCTGCTGGATGACGAGCCCGGCGGCGAGCGACCCGAGTTCGCCACAAAGCGCGTGGTCGAGCCCCATCGTATATCCATGAAGGAAGCCGGCCGCGTAAAGATCGCCCGCGCCGGTCGTATCGACCACGCGCTCCACCTTCGTCGCCGCAACACTCACCGTCCTGTCGCCGGAGACGACGATCGAGCCGGCGGCCGAGCGGGTGACGGCGGCGAGCCTGCAATCCCTGCGGATGGCTTCCAGCGCCGTTTCGAAGGACGGCGTCTGGTAGAGCGAGATGAGTTCGTGCTCATTGGCGAAGACGATGTCCACCGTGCCCGAGCGCATCAGGTCGAGGAACTCGTCGCGGTAGCGGTCGACGCAGAAGGGGTCCGAAAGCGTCATCGCCACCTCTCCGCCAGCCTGGTGGGTGAGCTTCGCCGCCAGCCGGATCGCCTCCTTGGCGCGTGGCGGGTCCCACAGATATCCCTCGAAATAGGTGACTTTCGCGTCGGTCTTGGCCGGTTCGACATCGTCGGGGCCGAGTTCGACACAGGCGCCGAGATAGGTGTTCATGGAGCGCTCGCCATCCGGCGTGACGAAGATCATGGAGCGGGCCGTCGGCGGCCGGCCGCGTAGCGGCGCGCTGTCGAAGGCGACGCCGTGGGCGCGGATGTCGTTCGTATAGAGTTCGCCGAGCTGGTCGGAGGAGACCTTGCCGAAGAAGGCGGCGCGCCCGCCGAAGCTGGCGATGCCGGCCGCCGTGTTGCCGGCGCTGCCGCCCGAGGCCTCAGTCGCCGGCCCCATGCGCGAATAGAGCAATTCCGCCCGCTCGGCGTCGATCAGATTCATGGCGCCCTTGACGATGCCGTTCCCGACGAGGAAATCGTCATCGGCGGAAGCGATGATGTCGACAATCGCGTTGCCGATGCAAAGCACGTCGTAAGCGGGCATCCAGTTCTCCGATCCGGGTGATGTATGGCAGTTTCGCCGAAGGTGTAGCCGCGCAAGCCGGATTTGCAACCCTAAGCGCGTCGAGCCGGCGGCGCCACCGAGGCCGATGCGTAGGCCTCTTCCTTCCGGCGAGGGCTGGTTTTCTTTCTCAATCCGGCGGTCGCGCCTTCATCGACCGCGTTGTCCCCGATTACGACGCCGAATAGTTCAGCGGCCTGTTCGGCCGTGTAATACCCCATCCGGACATCGGCGAGCACGGCCTGTGCGTCGCGCTCGAACGGCTCACCATAGCCGCCGCCGCCCGGCGTGCCGACGCGTACCCGGTCGCCGGCCCTGAGCGGGATATCCTGTTCCTTGGAGAGATGCGGCGGCACATGCGCCTTGCCGTCCTGGAAGACGGTGACGGAATTGACGCCGCCATCCGCGCCGCCCAGCACGCCTTGCGGCCCGACGCGGCCGTGGTCCATGACGAAGGACGCGCGGGCCTCGCCCCGCAACAGTTCTACGTCGTAGGAGAGCCCGAAGCCGCCGCGATGCCGGCCGGCGCCGCCGGAACCCTCGCGCAGCGCATATTCGCGGTAGAGCACCGGAAAGGCCTGTTCCATCACCTCCACCGGCGGCGATTTGGAGATGCCAATGGTCGAGCAGCCGTTGGAAAGCCCGTCATGATCGGCGTTGCCGCCATAGCCGCCGCCCGAGATCTGGTACATGACGTAGTCGCGGCCGCGTGCCGGGTCGCTGCCGCCCAGCGCGAAATTGCCGCTCGATCCGGCCGGCGCCGCCGTCACCTCTTCCGGCAATGCCTGTACAAGTGCTGCGAACACCGCCTCGGCGATGCGTTGCGAGACCTCCGCCGCGCAGCCGGAGACGGGCCGCGGATATTTGGCGTCGAGGAAGGTGCCTTCCGGGCGCTTGACGATCAGCGGCTCGAATGCGCCGGCGCTCATCGGCACGTCGGGAAAGATGTGACGCATAGCGAGATAGACCGAGGAGAGCGTCGTCGCCAGAACGCTGTTCATCGGCCCGGCGCAGGGCGGCGAGGATCCGTCGAAGTCGAAAATGAGCGTGTCGCCCTTCTTGGTGACGGCAAGCGCGATCGTCAGCGGGGCGTCGACCACCCCGTCGGAATCGACATAGGCGTTCGAGCGATAGGTGCCGTCCTCTATTCCCGCGATGCGCGCGCGCATCTGCTCGGCGGCGCGCTGGCGCAATTCATCGATGGCCCGGTTGACCGTTTCGTCTCCATAGCGTTCCAGCAATTCCACAAGGCGGTCCTGTCCGACCATCAGGGCCGCCGCCTGCGCCTTGATGTCGCCGATGCGCTGGTCGGCGACACGGATATTGGACGCGATGATGCCGTGGATCTCGGGGTCGAGCCGGCCCTTCTTGAAGAGCTTGACCGGTGGCAGGCGTAGGCCCTCCTGCTCGACGGCGGTGGCGGAAGCAGAGAAGCCGCCCGGCACCGCGCCGCCGATATCGGGCCAGTGGCCGGTGTTGGAGAGCCAGCAGAAGATCGCGCCATTGCGATAGACCGGCATGACGAAGCGCACGTCCATCAGATGTGTGCCGCCGAGATAGGGATCGTTGACGATGTAGATGTCGCCCGGCTCCGGCGGAAGGCAGCGCCTGTCGCGGATCATCTCGATCAAAACGCGCGTCGAATATTGCATGACGCCGACGAAAACCGGCAGCCCGCCGATCCCCTGAGCGATCAGCGAACCGTCCACAGCCGAATAGATGCCGTCGGAGCGGTCGTTCGCCTCGGCGATGACCGGCGAGAAGGCGGCGCGCGAAAAGGTCAAATCCATCTCGTCGCAGACCTGTTGCAACCCGGCCTGGATAACGGTGAGGGTGATGGGGTCGAGGCTCATGGGCGTTGCCTCTTGCGCGGTTGGAATGGGGCCGGATTTGTATTACAATGTATAACTACAGGAGAGAAAATGATGTCGAATCTGAAAAACCTGTCGGACCCAATCGCATTGCGGGTGCCTGCCGACATCCTGTCGGACATCGAACGGATCGCCGGGATCACCGAGCGCAGCAGAAGCTGGGTCATCGTTCGCGCGATGAAGGCGTATCTCGCGACGGAAGGCAGGGATATTCTCGACGCAGCAGAAGGCAGGAATGAAATCGCTCGCGGTGAAGCGGCGGATCTGGACGGGGTGCTCGACGAACTGGATCGCCGCAAGGACGGTGACGTCGCCGCATGATGCGGGTGGTGATATCCGCAAGGGTACAGGGCTTTCTGCGGCACGAACGATCGTATCTTCAACGTCACAGCACCACCGCCTGGAAGAAATTGTCCGACAGGCTCCGCCGGGCGCGCAAACTACTGGCGGAGTTTCCACATATCGGAGCGGAGAAGCCGCTGCCTGTCCCCGGTTTGCGCCGCCTTGTCATGGGAGACTATGTCCTCGACTACGAAATCCGCGATGGGGAAGTTCACATACTGAACATGCGGCACGGCCGGCAGAACGATCCCGATCTCGAAGACGAGCCCGACTTCGACTACGAAGCCGCCGGCAGATCATGAGATCATCGGGGGCCACTATCCTCATGCCTTCCCGATTTCGATGATGATGTTGCCGTCGGCGTCGGAGGTGGCGCGGTCGCCGGGCTCTATGACGGTTGTGGCGTCCATCTGTTCGAGGATGGCGGGGCCGGTGATGGCGGCGTCGAGCGGCAGCTTTTCGCGGTCATAGACCGGCGTGTCGTGCCATGTCCCGTCATACCATACCGGGCGTGTTTCGCTCAGTGCCCCTTCCAGGGTCGATGTCCGCCCGGCCGGGTCGATCAGGCTCGACAGGTCGAGCGCCGGCCTCACCCCGATGACCGATGTGTTGAGGTTGACGAGATTGGCCCGGATTTCCGGCAGTTCCACCTTGAAGCGGGCGAAATAGGCTTTTTCGAACAGTTCCTGTATCTGCTCCCGCGTCACTTCGGCCGATGGCAGCGGCACGTTCAGGAGATGCGTCTGGCCGATGAACTGCATGTCGGCGGAATGGACGAGACGGATGTTTTCCGGCCTAACCGCTTCAGTTTCCTTTCCGATCAGTTCGCGCCCTTCGGCGCCTTGCCGGCTCAGTATCTCTTTGACGATGCTTTCATCAAGGCCAGCGATGGGCTGGTTGATCGTGTTGACGAAATCGTGCCGGAGGTCGGCGACGACGCAGCCTAGCGCGTTGGTGATGCCGGGGCGCGCCGGCACGAGCACCTTGGGGATGCCGAGTTCACGCGCCAGCGCCGAAGCGTGCAGCGGCCCCGCGCCGCCGAAGGCGAAGAGCGCGAAATCGCGCGGGTCGTGGCCCTTGGCCACCGAGACCATGCGGATCGCGCCGGCCATACGGATATTGCCGACCTTGAGAACCGCGCCGGCCGCCTCCGCGCCGTCGAGCCCGAGGCGCTTTCCGAGCTTCTCGGCGAAGACCGCGCGGATGGCATCGACATCCACCGGGCCGCCGACGGCCAGAAGCTTCCTTGCATTGAGGCGGCCAAGCAGCAGGTTGGCGTCCGAGATGGTAGGCTCCGTGCCGCCGCGCCCGTAGCAGATGGGGCCGGGGGACGCGCCGGCGCTTTGCGGCCCGACTCTCAGCAGGCCGGAATCGTCCACCCGCGCGATCGAGCCGCCGCCCGCGCCGACGGTCCGCACGTCCACCATCGGCACGTGGATCGGCATGGCGTATTCGATCTCGATCTCGTTGGAGACGGCGGCCTGCGCGTTGCGGATCAGCGCCACGTCGGTCGAGGTGCCGCCCATGTCGTAGGTGACGACGTTGGGGTAGCCGGCGCGGCGCGCCGTATAGGCCGCCGCCATCACGCCCGAAGCCGGACCGGACATGACGGTCTTGGCCGCCTCGTTGGTGACGAAGCGCGCCGAGATCATGCCGCCATTGCCGTTCATGACGAGAAAGTCGCGGTCGTAGCCCCGGTCCCCGAGTTCGGCCCGCAACTTCTCGACATAGCGCTTGAGGATCGGCTGCACCGAGGCGTTGACCGAAGCGGTGACGCCGCGCTCGAATTCCCGAGCCTCGGAGAGAAGCGAATGGCCGGCGGTGATGTAGTCGTTCGGCCAGCTTTCCGCCGCGATCTCGACCGCGCGCAGTTCATGCGCCGGATTGGCATAGGAATGCAGGAAGTGGATGACGAGCGATTCGCAGCCGGCCGCCAGAAGCTTCGCCACCGCTGCGCGCACCTCGTCCTCGTCGAGCGCCTGCCGCACCTTGCCGCCGGCCTCGACGCGCTCGGTGACTTCGAGCCTGAGATCACGCGGGATCACCGGCACGAAACGGCCGGTCATGCCATAGGGCTCGGGCCGCGTGCGACGGCCGAGTTCGATGATGTCGCGGAAGCCACGCGTCGTGATCATGCCGGTCTTTGCCAGCCGCCGCTCCAGAACGGCGTTGGTCGTGGTGGTCGTGCCGTGGACGATGAGATCGACAGCCTCTACCGGGAACGCCGTCTCGGCAAGCGCGGCAACGACACCAAATGCCTGGTTTTCCACCGTCGTCGGCGTCTTGGCGATAAAAGCCCTGCCGCCGCCACGTCCGTCGATCAGGAGCAGGTCGGTGAAGGTTCCGCCGACATCGATGCCGGCAACCACACTGCCCAAAATTGCATCATCATTTGCGCTCATCGAGGAACCCGGAATGTTCAACCTACTGATAATGCACGATTAGTACGGTTCTCACCATCCGCGCCTTGACGCAATAATCGTTTGTACACTAATAAATATCGCTCGCAATGCAAGCGAGTTTCCGTGCTGCCGACGCAGCGACCCGCAAGCCGCCCGGCCGGGATATCCAGGCGAATTCAGGAGCGTCAGACATGCAGACCGCCGATTTCGCCCATTCGGCTGTGGCTTTCGCGAACGCTTTTCCCATTCCCGCCAATGTGTACGCGGAAAAAGTCGTCTCGGTCACGCATTATACGGACCGGCTCTTTTCCTTCCGCGTCACCCGCCCGCAAAGCTTCCGCTTCCGCTCCGGCGAATTCGTCATGATCGGCCTGCCCAATGCCGAGCGACCGGTCTTCCGTGCCTATTCGATCGCCAGCCCCGCCTGGGACGACGAACTGGAATTCTTCTCCATCAAGGTGCCGGACGGCCCGCTGACCTCGCACCTGCAGAAGATCGTCGCCGGCGATACGGTGCTTCTGCGCAAGAAGGCGACCGGCACGCTGGTGCTCGACGCGCTGGCGCCGGGCAAGCGCCTCTACATGATCTCGACCGGCACCGGCATCGCGCCTTTCGCCAGCCTCATCCGCGATCCCGAGACCTACGAGAAATTCGGCAGCATCGTGCTCACCCATACCTGCCGCGATGCCGCCGAACTCGAATACGGCGCCGGTCTCTACCGGCAGAGTGTCGAGGATCCGCTGATCGGCGAGCTGACCAACGGCCGGCTCACCTATTACGCCTCGACGACGAGAGGAAAGTTTCCGCGCATGGGCCGCATCACGGCGCTGATCGAGGATGGCCGGCTTTTTGCGGATATCGGCGCGGAGCCGTTCGATCCCGCCAGCGACCGCGTCATGATCTGCGGCTCGATGGCCATGCTGCACGACGTCAAGGCGCTGGTCGAGAAGGCCGGCTTTGCCGAGGGCTCGCACAGCCAGCCCTGCGATTTCGTGGTGGAGCGCGCCTTCGTCGGCTGACGGCCTGCCGGCATTCGCGCGGCGTGGCCAATGTGTACTTGATGCCAAAAGACGATACCGCCACAATGCTGTATGAGGGGTCATGTTGCGTTTCCTCATCATCGACGACCACCCGCTTTTCCGCGAAGCCCTCCAGAGCGCGTTGCAGCTTGCCTATCCGGATGCCGAGACGGTCGAGGCAAGGCTGATCGAGGAAGCGCTCGACGTGCTCGAGCGGGGACAGGATTTCGATCTCGCGCTTCTCGATCTGTCGATCCCCGGCGTCCAGGGTTTCGAGGGGCTTTTGACTATCCGTACGCGCTATCCGCGCCTGCCGGTCGTCGTCGTGTCGGGCCACGAGGATCCCCGTGTCGTATCGGAGACGCTTTCCTACGGGGCGGCCGGCTTCATCCCGAAATCCGCGCGCAAGGACGAACTTGCGAAAGCCATCCGCGAGGTGATGCAAGGCGAGGTCTATGTCCCGCCGGATTTCGCCGGGGAGACGGACGATCCCGACCGCGAGGATCGTGCCGAACTCGTGCGCCGGCTGGCCACGCTGACGCCACAGCAGACCCGCGTGCTGGGCATGCTGAGGCAGGGGCTTCTCAACAAGCAGATAGCCTACGAGTTGCAGGTGGGCGAGACGACGGTGAAGGCGCATGTGTCGGAGATATTGCGCAAGCTCCACGTCTACAGCCGCACGCAGGCCGTGATCGAGGTGTCGCGACTCGACCATGGCGAGCTTTTCCGCGAGGCGGAGGAATTCGGCGCCGGCGGCGGCAAGCCGCAATAGGCTCTACCGGACCGTTTGAGAGTGATCTCTATGAGCGGCCTGTATTGCGCTGGACGCCCACAGGCAGCGTGGCGATGCGGGCCATCTCGCCTTTCTTGAAAAAGGATCGGTCGCTCAGATAGGCGGCAAGCATGCCGGTAGCGTCGTCGCCCCAGAACAATTCGCCGTCGACATGGAAGGTCGGAACGCCGAAGACCCCGCGTCCGATCGCCTCGTCGGTCAGTTGCCTCAGCCTGTCCTTCGCCGATTGCTCGCCGGCAAGCTCGAGGGGCGCGCCGGAGACCATCAGATAGCGGCCGAAATCCGCGATCGCCTCATCCGTATCCGGAGCGCGGCCCTCCACGAAGACGAAATCGAAGGCGCGCCGAACCATCTGCAAATCGGGGCCGAGCGCGGCGAGAATGCGCAAAGCCTTCAACGGGTTGAACGGGTGGCGCTCGGGCATGGTGAAGCGGATGCCGCGCTCCGACGCGAGCCATTGCGCCAGCCGGTAGGTGTGCAGCCGCTTCGGGCCGATCTCGGCAGGGCCGAGCTGCCCCCAATGGCCGAGGATGGCACCGAGAAGCACCGGCTTCGGCGCGATCTTCAGCCCCTTGGGGAGTCGGTCGAGAGCATTCAGTTGCAGGAAGGCGAAGGGCGAGACCAGGTCGAAATACCAGTCGACCGTGGTCGTGCCGTCATTGCCGGCGCTTTCGTTCATGACCGACCCCTGAAAATCCCGGAGAGGTCTATTCCGCGGCCGCGGAAACCGCAAGCGAGGGCTTCGCCTCCACGCCCGGAAGGTCGCGCACGGTGCATCCCGAAACGCAGCAGCGGCCGGGTTGCTTCGATACGCGTCGCCCGTCGTCGAGCACGCCGCGTTCCAGTAGCGCCTCGACCAGTTCGACTTTCTCCATCACCGGATAGTTGCGCCAGATCTCGCGCTTCATCGCCTCGGGCGAGCCGCCGCCATGCATCGAGATCACCGAATACCAGCCGGCCTGGTCGGAGACGGTCAGATCCTCGACGAAGCGCGCGACCTCCATGCGGTTGGCGTAGGGGATGTCCGCGCGGGCGCCGAGCACGGCGGCGAGCGAGCCGGCCGTCTCGGGGTTGTGGTCCTCCGCCGGTCCCGGCAGGGTGACGATCAATCCGCCCGAGACGGTGTGGGCGAGACGGTGCATGTCGTAGATCTGGGTCGCCAGCAGGAGCTTGCCGATATTGGAGAAGACGGCGTCGGGCATGACATTGCCGGCCGCCTCGCGCGTGGCGTGGACCGAGGCGGCGATGCCGCAGGCGTAAAAGCCCTCGACGATCTTGATCAGTTCCACCATCTGTTCGCGGATGTGGCTGTGCTTGTCGGGATCGAGGCCATTCGCCTCGATCATCAGCGCGCCGGCGCCGATCAGGAGGTCGCCGAAGCCGGCCCGCGCACCGATGCAGGTTTGCCGGTGATGCGTGGCATAGGAGGTGGTGAGATAACCGGCCTCCTCGGTCTCGCCCGCCATGAAGACGCGCTCCCACGGCACGAACACGTCCTCGAACAGCACTACGCCGGTGGACTGGCCGTATTTGCCGGAGAACTTGGCTGCCGGCTCGCCCGGCCGACCGGCCTTGCGCGCGACGATGGTGACGCCCTCGGCGTCGACCGGCACGGCGCAGCACACGGCGAAAGCGGCGTCTTCCTTCGTGTGGGTGCGGCACGGCATGACGAGGAATTCATGGCAGTAGGGCGCGCCGGTGACGATCGCCTTGGCGCCGGAGATGACGATGCCGTCCTTCCGTCGCTCCTTGATGTGGACATAGGTGTCGGGGTTGGCCTGCTGGCCGGGCCGTTTCGAGCGGTCGCCCTTGGCGTCGGTCATGGCGACGCCGAGCGTCATGTCGCGGTCCTGGATGTCGTGCATGTAGGCGAGGAAGCGCTGGTGGTAGTCGGTTCCGTGCGCATCGTCGGCGAGTTTTGTCGCCTGGAAGATGCCGCAGAAGGCGTCATGGGTAAGGTAGCGCTGGGCACAGCCCGAAATCTTGCAGGCAAGCCGCACCGCCTCCAGCTTGGCCAGGAGATCGGAGGAATCCCGGTCGACATGCACCATGCGGTTCACGATCTTTCCGGAAGTGTGCTGGCGCGCCGTCATCACTTCGGCGTGCTCGGCGACATGGGCGAGGTCGTAGGTGACGCCGATGGCGTTGATGCCCGGCCTCAGGATGGCCGAATCCGCGACGCTCTCGATGCGTTCGCCCTCGACGAAGACGCGCGGCTTATAGGCGCGAAGCGACTCACGATAGTCGGCGGCGGTCATCAGCATGGCGTGATCTCCGATTGTCCGTTCTACGGCTTGCGGATAAAATCGAACAGCGTTAGAAAAACGTCAAGAGAAAAATTTAACGGTGTTAGAATGGCGATTGCCGCAAGCCCCGCAGTGCCGCCGCCATCGGGTCCGCGAAGACAGGCCGCCACCGAGGCCAAGCGCGAGCGCATCCTCGACGCCGCGCGGCAGGTCTTCGAGGCGGACGGGCTGGAGGCGGCGTCCTTGCGGGGGATCGCGGCGGCTGCCGGCTACACGCCGGCCGCGCTTTATTTCCACTTCGATTCCAAGGAAGCGCTTTATGCGGAGGTGCTTTCTGCATCGGTGGCGCGGCTGGCCGAAGCGATCGGAGCCGCCGCATCGAAGGCGGAAGAACCGGCCGCAAGGCTTTCGGCGGCGGCCCTTGCCTTCTTCGATTTCTATGCCGAGAACCCGCGCGACCTCGATCTCGGCTTCTACCTCTTTCGCGGGGGCATGCGGCCGAAAGGCGTCGGCCGCGAGCGCGACAAGGCCTTGAACGCTGCGCTCGCGGCTGCTCTTGCGCCGATCGGCGAGGCCGCGCGCGCGCTGGGTGCCGATGAGACGACCGCCAATCTCACTATCGCCGACCTCTTCGCCCATGCGACCGGCCTTTTGCTTCTCGCCCATACCGGCCGCATCCGCATGTTTGGTGCCTCGGCGCGCGGATTGATGGTAGAAGCGGTCGAGAGGCGGGCGGCGTTGCTAGCTAAGGGAGACGCAGGATGAGGACCATCGACCGCGACCGCACGACGCTGCTGGTGATCGACTTCCAGCAGAGGCTGATGCCGGCAATCCACGATGCGAGCAGCGTGCTCGCCAATGCCGGAAGGCTGATCGAAGCGGCGAAGAAGCTTGGCGTGCCGGCGATCGTGACCGAGCAATATCCAAGGGGCCTTGGCCCGACCGTTCCGGAACTTGCCGTCGACGGTATGCCGAAGCTTGCCAAGATGGATTTTGACGCCACGCGCGCCGCCGGCTTCTTCGAGCTTCTGCCGAAGGGCCGGCCGGATATCGTCGTCGCGGGCTGCGAGGCGCATGTCTGCGTGCTGCAGACGGTACTCGGCCTGATCGACGCCGGCCATGCCGTCCACGTGGTTCGCGACGCGATCGGCTCGCGCCGGGCGGAAAGCAAGGAGGCGGCGATCGAGCGTATGCGGCACCATGGCGCCGGGATCGTGACGACCGAGATGGCCCTGTTCGAATGGCTCGGCACGGCCGCCGACCCGCATTTCCGCGAGATCAGCGTGCTGATAAGGTAGCCCCTGTCGTTTATATCCGGCTTGAATGAAAGGCTGGAGCCTCCTATTCCGATCCGGAAGAAGAGACGTCGCCGCAAGCCGGCGAGGGAAAGGCTGGAATGCTGAATCTGTGGAAGGACGAAGAGGCCGAGGCGCTCGTTTCGGCCTATGCGGCAAAGGGCACCAGCCGCGACCTGGCGCTGCGTGTCTATACGACAAGGCTGCTCGGCGGCGAGCCGAGGCTGGTCCTGCATGGCGGTGGCAACACGTCGGTCAAGCTCAGGGTGGCGGATCTCATCGGCGACGAATGGGAGGTTCTCTGCGTCAAGGGCAGCGGCTGGGACATGGGCGTCATCGAGCCGGCCGGCCTGCCCGCCGTCAAGCTGAAGCCGCTCCTGAAGGCGCGAGCGCTGGAAAAACTCTCCGACGAGGACATGGTGGCGTTGCAGCGCGCCAACCTCATCGACCCGTCCTCCCCGAACCCGTCGGTCGAGACGCTGCTGCATGCCTTCCTGCCGCACAAATTCGTCGACCATACGCATTCGACCGCCATCCTCGGCATCGTCGACCAAGAGGACAGCGAACCGCTCTGCCGTAAGGTCTTCGGGCCGAAGATGGGCTTCGTGCCCTATATCAAGCCCGGCTTCGACCTCGCCAAAGCCGCCGCCGGCATCTACGAGAAGGATACGGGCGTCGAGGGGCTGATCCTCGACAAGCACGGCATCTTCACCTTTGGCGACGATGCACGGCAGGCCTACGACCGCATGATCCATTACGTCACGGTTGCGGAACAATATATCGCGTCCAAGGCCAAACCGGCCAAGAGGGCCGCCCTGCCGGCGAAGCTGGCGCGGCCCGACGAGATCGCGCCTATGCTGAGGGGCGCCGTCGCCTTCCCGCGCGGCGAAGGCCGCTTCGATCGTTTCGTCACCGATTTCCGCACCTCGCCGAAGATCGTGGATTTCCTTGCCGATGCCGGCCTCGCGCGGTTGGCGCAATCCGGCGTCAGCACGCCGGACCTGTCGATCCGCATCAAGACCGGGCCGATGGTCCTCGACGCGCCGGAAGCGGGCGATCCGGCCGGCTACGCCGAGAAGGTGAAGGCGCGCGTGGCGAAATACGTGGCCGGCTACACCGATTATTTTACCGCCAACAATGCCCGCGATGACATCGCCCGCACCATGCTCGATCCGATGCCGAGGCTGGCGCTGGTGCCGGGACTCGGCATGTTCGGCTTCGGCCGCACATTGAAGGATGCGCGCATCGCGTCGGATATCGGCGAAATGTGGATCGAGGCGGTCGCCGGCGCGGAAGCGGTCGGCACCTTCCATCCGCTGCCCATGTCCGACCTGTTCGAACTGGAATACTGGTCTCTGGAGCAGGCGAAGCTCGCCGGAAACAAGCCCAAGCCGCTCACCGGGCAGGTGCTGCTCGTCACCGGCGGCGGCGGCGCCATAGGGGCGGCGACGGCGAAACTCTTTGCGGAGACCGGTGCGCATGTCGTCGTGGCCGATCTCGACGGCGGCAGGGCCGAGGCCGCCGCCAAGGCTGCCGGCAATGCCTCCATCGGCGTCGCCTGCGACGTGACCGACCCGAAATCCGTGCGCGCCGCCTTCGACGCGGCGGTGAAAAGTTTCGGCGGCGTCGATATCGTCGTCTCGAATGCAGGCGCGGCCTTCGAGGGCAGGATTGGGGACCTCGATGACGCGCTGTTGCGCAAGAGCTTCGAACTCAATTTCTTCTCGCATCAGAGCGTGGCGCAGAACGCGGTGCGCATCTTCAAGGAGCAGGGCACGGGCGGCGTGCTTCTCTTCAACACGTCGAAACAGGCGGTCAATCCGGGCGCCAATTTCGGTGCCTACGGCCTGCCCAAGGCGGCGACCTTGTTCCTGTCGAGGCAATATGCGCTGGAATACGGTGCGATCGGCGTCCGCTCCAACGCCGTCAACGCCGACCGTATCCGCTCAGGCCTGCTGGACGAGGCCATGATCGCCAGCCGCTCCAAGGCGCGCGGCGTCTCGGAAAAGGACTATATGGCCGGCAACCTCCTGCACGAGGAAGTGAAGGCCGGGCATGTTGCGCAGGCATTCCTGCACCAGGCGCTGGCGGAGCGGACGACGGCCGACGTAACCACCGTGGACGGGGGGAATATCGCGGCGGCTTTGAGGTAGGTGGCCGGACCACGGACAGTATCTTCATTCACGAGGGCTAGGCTCGTCGCATATGTAGTTCGACCCCCACTCCGTCCGCTTCGCGGCCACCTCTCCCCCGTTCGACGGGGTAGAGGAAGCGCTGGCCGCAAGGCTCGGCACCCTTCCTCTACCCCACGGATGTGGGGGAGAGGTGGCCGCGAAGCGGGCGGAGTGGGGGTAACAGACGTGACGACCCGCGGGAGGATCAAATGGACAAGCCTGTATTCGAGCCGCTGACGGTCGAGACCCTGCCGGGGCGGCTGGCGGGCATCCCGGCACTAAGGGAGCGCGTCGGGCCCGACGGTAAAGGCTGGAAGGTTCGCGAGGTCGGCGACGGCAATTTGAACCTCGTCTTTATCGTCGAAGGCGAACGCGGTTCGGTCGTCGTCAAGCAGGCGCTGCCCTACGTCCGGCTGGTCGGCGATTCATGGCCGCTGCCGCTCAAGCGATCCTTCTTCGAATACCATGCGCTCACCCGGCAGAATGCCCGCGACCTCGGAATGGTGCCGACGATCCATCATTTCGACGAGGCGCAAGCGCTGATCGTCATGGATTTTCTCTCGCCGCATGTGATCCTCAGGCGCGCCCTGATCGAGGGCAGGCAATTGCCGGACCTTGCCCGGCATATGGGCCTGTTCATGGCGCGCACACTCTTCCGCGGCTCGGACCTTTCCATGGACACCGCCGAGCGCAAGGCCGATCTCGCGCTCTTCGCCGGCAATGTCGAGCTTTGCGACATCACCGAAAGCCTCGTCTTCTCGGACCCCTATTTCGACGCGCCGCGCGACCGGCACACCTCGCCGGAACTGGACGGCATCGTGGCGCGGTTGCGGGCCGACCGCGACCTGAAAGTCGCCGCCCAGCACATGAAGCACCTCTTCTGCGCCAACGCGCAGACCATGGTGCATGGCGACCTGCATTCGGGCTCGATCATGGTCACCGACAAAGAGACGAAGGTGATCGACCCGGAATTCGCCTTTTACGGCCCGATGGCGCTCGACACGGGCATGTATTTCTCCAATCTCTGGATGTCCTACTTCTCCCAGCGCGGCCACGAGGAAAGCGGTAGCCGCGAAGCCATGCGGCAATGGCTCCTTGCCACCATCATCGAGGCATGGGCGGTGTTCCGCGAGGAGTTCAAGCGGCTCTGGCGTGAGGAGCGCAACGGCATCCTCTACCAGCGCGCGCTGTTTGAGGACCAGGGCGACTGGCTCGGCGCCGAGCAGGCGCTCGACCATTTCCTCGCCGACCTGTGGGCCGATACGCTCGGCTTCGCCGGTGTGGAGATGCATCGCCGTATCCTTGGCCTAGCGCACAATGCCGATTTCGAGGCCATTGAAGATGCGGGCCTGCGCGCCAGATGCGAGACGGGTGCGCTCGAACTCGGCCGGCAGCTTGCGGTCAATCGCCGGCATATCCATTCGATCGAAGAGGTCAACGCGCTGGCGGAACGGATCGGGAAGGCAAGTCACGCATGAAAGTCGGAGAACACCATTACCGCTCGATCTGGCTGAACGTGGACGGACATGGCGTCGATATCATCGACCAGCGCTGGCTGCCGCATGAATTCCGCGTCGAGACCCTGCACACGCTGGATGCCGCCGCGGTCGCCATCCGTGATATGTGGGTGCGCGGCGCGCCGCTGATCGGGGCAACAGCAGCCTATGGCATGGCGCTCGCTATGCGCCGCGACGCTTCCGACGCCGCGCTCGACGCGGCCTGGGAGACGCTTCACGCGACACGCCCGACCGCCATCAATCTGCGCTGGGCGCTGGATGACATGCGCGGGGCGCTCAAGCCGCTGCCTGCGTCGGAACGCGCCGACGCCGCCTATCGGCGGGCGGCCGAAATCGCCGACGAGGATGTCCAGATCAACCGCGCCGTCGGCCGCAACGGGCTGGCGCTGATCAAGGAAATCGCCACGCGGAAAAAACCGGGCGAGAAGGTCAATATCCTCACCCATTGCAATGCCGGCTGGGTGGCGACGGTCGATTACGGCACGGCAACGGCGCCGATCTACCTGGCCACGGAGGAAGGCGTGCCGGTCCATGTCTATGTCGACGAGACGCGGCCGCGAAACCAGGGGGCGCAGCTCACCGCTTGGGAACTTGGCTGCCACGGCGTGCCGCATACGCTGATCGTCGACAATGCCGGCGGACACCTGATGCAGCGCGGCATGGTCGATATGGTCATCGTCGGCACCGACCGCACGACCGCCAACGGCGACGTCTGCAACAAGATCGGCACCTATCTGAAGGCGCTCGCCGCCCACGACAACGGCGTGCCCTTCTATGTCGGCCTGCCCTCGCCGACCATCGACTGGACGGTGCGCGACGGGCTGAAGGAAATCCCGATCGAGGAGCGCTCCGCCGACGAGGTGTCCTTCGTGCAGGGGCTGGGCGAGGACGGGCGCACCACGCGTGTCAGGATCTCGCCGGAGACGACGCCCGCCGCCAACCCTGCCTTCGACGTGACGCCGGCCAGGCTCGTCACCGGGCTGATCACGGAACGCGGCGTGTGCCCGGCCTCGGCGCAAGGATTGGCCGCGCTTTTCCCCGAAAAGCACAATACCGGCAACGCGCCGAGGTAGGAGGTAATCTTACAGCCGCGTCGGCGGATGGTTGCGGGCGTCAAGCGCGGCGAAGAGCACCGAGAAGCCAGAGGTCAGGAAGGAAATCCCGACGAAGAGGCCGATTGCCCAGATCGCCGTCATCGGCAGGCCGATGATGAGCATCAGCGCCAGCGCGATATCGATGACGCCGGAAATGACCACCAGCCAGAAGCGGCCTGTGGAGGCGGTGAAGGCGCGCGCGATGGCGAAGTTGAACACGCCAGACAGGATGAAGAATGTCGCCATGATCCAGGTCAGCGTCACCGCGCCCGAAAGCGGATTGACCAGGAACATGATGCCGAGGATCGCGCAAGCCACCGAGAGCGCCAGATTGGCCCAGAAGCCCGGCGCCTCGCGGTCCCGCACCACCGAGATCACGCCGATCACGCCGCCGATCAGGAAAAGCCAGCCGAAGAAGATGGTCGTCGCCAGCGTCGCGGCGAAGGGCGCGAGGATCGCCAGCACGCCGATGATGATCTCGATGACACCCTGGATCGTATAGGCTTTCCAGTGGTCGTGCAGATGCCTGCGCAGTCTCGACTCGACCCGCGCAGATGGGAAATCGGTCATTGTCGTCACCTCTCGCCGCCATGAAAACCAATGCCCGCCTGCTCTCAGCATAAACCATTACGGGGTCGGAACGAAGAGGCTTGACGAGGACCGGTCGCCCGATCTTTACCGGCAGACGCCTCAAGCTGTGCTACAATCGGCACGCCAATACGTGAAGGACAATCGCGAATGAACGAGGCTCCGGACGATAGGATCATGGTGCGGCTGCCCGGCGATCTCCTGCGTGCCCTCGATCGGTTCATTGAGGAGCACGAGGGGCGCGAGGATCGGCCGCAAGCCGTGATATCGGCGCTGCGCGAATGGGCGCATGCGAGAGGCTATCTCGACGAACCGGGTGATGAGGGCATCCGGCCGGAAGACCTGTCCGCCGCCAACGACGGCTAAAATCAGGCCAGCGTCACGCCGGCCGCTTTCATGCGTTCGGTCATCGCGGCAAGCGAGCCGCCGAGGTCGATCGCGCGGCAGGCCTCCATCGCCACCGTCGCCTGCAAGCCCGAGCGCACCGCGTCGAGCGCCGAATAGGCAACGCAGAAATCGGTCGCCAGACCGGCGAGCGTCACTTTCGAAATGCCGCGCTCCTTCAGGTAGCCGGCAAGGCCGGTCGGCGTCTTGTGGTCGTTCTCGAAGAAGGCCGAGTAGGAATCGATTCCCTTGCGGAAGCCTTTGCGGATGACGAGCTCGGCCTTTGTCCATTCGAGGCCTGGATGGAAGGCGGCGCCCTCGCTGCCCTGCACGCAATGGTCGGGCCACAAAGTCTGCTCGCCATAGGGCATGGCCACCGTCTCGAACGGGTTCTTGCCGGGGTGCTGCGAGGCAAAGCTCGAATGGCCTTTTGGGTGCCAGTCCTGCGTCAGCACGACGTGCTCGAAGCGGCCGATCATGGCGTTGACCAGCGACACGATCTCGTCGCCGCCGGCAACCGCGAGCGCGCCGCCGGGGCAGAAATCGTTCTGCATGTCGATCACGATCAGGGCTTCTTGCATGCGGTTCTCCTTCATTCCGGCAGACGGCGCGCAAGGGAAGCCGGAAAAGCTCTCTTTGACAAGTGGCGCGGCGCTGATATCATTTGCATACCAATGAATTTGCCGCCGCTATGCGCGGTATGGGAAACGGAATGCCTCGCTACGCGAAACCGCATTCTCTGGAAGAGGCGCTGGCGCTGCTTGCCGAAGGGCCGTGGCGGATTCTGGCGGGCGGAACGGATTTCTATCCGGCGCTGGGTGCAAAGCCGCTCAGGGAAAACGTGCTCGATGTCAACGCGCTTTCAGGACTGTGCGGCATTTCCGACGACGACGGCGCTATCGTCATCGGCGCCCGCACGACCTGGACGGCAATCGCCCGTGCCGACTTGCCGCCGGCCTTCGATGCGCTGAAGGCCGCCGCGCGTGAGGTCGGCTCGATCCAGATCCAGAATGTCGGCACGGTCGCCGGCAATCTCTGCAACGCCTCGCCGGCAGCAGACGGCGTGCCGGCGCTGATGGCGCTCGACGCTGAGGTCGAACTGCGCTCGGCGAACGCCACGCGCCGCCTGCCGCTCCAAAAATTTATCCTCGGCAACCGCAAGACCGCGCTCCAGCCCGGCGAGATGGTGACCGTTATCCGCGTCCCCAGAGCTTCGGCCAGGGGCTCGTCCGCCTTCATAAAACTCGGCGCGCGCCGCTATCTGGTGATCTCCATCGCCATGGCCGCCGCGCGGCTGGTGGTCGGGGTGGATGGGCGTGTCGCGGAAGCGGCCGTCGCCATCGGCTCATGCTCGGCTGTAGCGCAACGTCTGTCGGCTCTGGAGGCCGCGCTTGTTGGCCGCCCGGCGGACGCCTCACTCGCCGCTGCGGTCGCGGCAGAACATCTCGGCGACCTTACCCCGATAGAGGATGTGCGCGGCTCGCGCGCATACCGGATCGAGGCCGCGCGCGAGATCGTGTCACGCGCGCTGCTTGGCGCCGCCGGTATTCCGGATAGGGAGCTTGCGGCATGAGCCTTCCCCGTGCCGAGATCAGCTTCGAGGTTAATGGCAGGCCGGTGACGGTCAGCGCCTCGCCGGCGGCGCGGCTTTCCGCTGTCCTGCGCGACGAGTTGAAGCTCACCGGCACCAAGATCGGCTGCGATGCCGGCGATTGCGGCGCCTGCACGGTGATCGTGGATGGCGAAGCCGTCTGCGCCTGCCTTATGCCGGCCGAAGGCGTTTCCGGGGCAAGCGTGCGCACGGTGGAGGGGCTGGCGAACGGCCGGCTTTCCGCGCTGCAAGCCTCTTTTCTCGAACATGGCGCAGCCCAATGCGGCATCTGCACGCCGGGCTTCCTTGTCGCCGCAACCGCGCTTCTGGAGCACAATCCGCATCCCGACGAGGCCGAAGTGACGGATGCGCTCGGCGGCGTGCTCTGCCGCTGCACCGGCTATCGCAAGATCGTCCAGGCGGTGCTGGCGGTGGCAGGGAGTAATTCAGCGAAGGGATTGAAAGGCTCCTTCGAGGCACCCCCCTCTGTCCTGCCGGACATCTCCCCCTCAAGGGGGGAGATTACCCCTTCGCCTTCGCATTGCTCAAACATCATCATTGCAGAAGGAGCTTCGCCGATTGCGGCCGGCTCGATCTCCCCCCTTGAGGGGGAGATGTCCGGCAGGACAGAGGGGGGTGCGAAGGAGCCATCACATTCAAATGGAAGGCTTGTCGATCCAAATGCTCTCGATCTCCGCCTCCCGGCCGCCGGCCATGCCGTAGGCGCTTCGCCGATCCGTCTCGACGGCGTTCCGAAAGTGTCGGGTACGGACCGTTTCGGTGCCGACGAGCGACCGGCCGATGCGCTGTCGGTGCTGGTGATCCGCTCGCCGCACTGGCACGCGTCGTTCTCGTTCGGTGATCTCGAAAGTTTCGTGCGGAACCATCCCGGCATCGTCGCGGTCTATACGTCGGCCGATATTCCCGGCCGCAATGTGTTCGGCGTCATCGCGCCGTTCGCCGACCAGCCGGCGTTGGCGGAAGGCGCTGCGCGCTTTCGCGGCGAGGCCGTGGCGCTGGTCGCAGGCGAGAAGGATGCTGTGGCTGATCTCGATCCGGCCGATTTCCCGATCGAATGGACCGTTCTGCCGCACACGCTGGCACCGGCGGAGGCGCTGAACGGTTTTGCGCCCATCCACGCCAGCCGCAAGGACAACATACTGACCACCGGCTTCGTCGAGCGCGGCGATCCCGAGCGGGCGCTGGCCGAAGCGGTTTTCACCGTAACGGGCGCGGTCGACACCTCCTATGTCGAGCACGCCTATATCGAGCCGGAGGCCGGCTACGCCTTCATGGATGGCGACACGCTGGTCATCAAGGCATGCACCCAGGCGCCCTATATGGACCGTGCCGACACAGCCGCCGTGCTCGGCCTAGCGCCGGAGAAAGTGCGGATCGTGCCGACCGCGACCGGCGGCGGTTTCGGCTCCAAGCTCGACGTGTCGTTGCAGCCGCTGATCGGGCTGGTGGCGCTGAAGATGGGCCGGCCGGCCTGTCTCGTCTATACCCGTTCCGAATCGATGGCCTCGACCACCAAGCGCCATCCCGGCTCGATGAAGGCGACGATCGGCGCCGACGCCGAAGGCCGCGTGACCGGCATGGTCTTCGAGGGCGATTTCAACACCGGCGCCTATGCGAGTTGGGGGCCGACCGTGGCGAACCGCGTGCCGGTCCATGCCTCCGGCCCCTATGCCGTGCCGAACTACCGGGCAACGGGCAGGGCGGTGCATACCAACGGCCCGATCGCAGGCGCCTTCCGTGGCTTCGGCGTGCCGCAGGCCACCATCATGCAGGAAACGCTCTACGACGAATTGGCCGAAAAGGCCGGGATGGACCGGCTGGAATTCCGCCTGAAAAATGCATTCCGCAAGGGCTCCGTGACCGCTACCGGGCAGGTGCTGGAGGCGGCCGGCATCGTCGAATGCCTCGAAGCCTTGAAGCCGCATTGGGCGCGGGCGCTCAGGGATGCCGAGGCCTTCAACGCCGGCCATCAGTCGCGCAGGCACGGCGTCGGCGTGGCGTCGTGCTGGTATGGCTGCGGCAACACCGCGTTGCCCAACCCGTCCACCATCAAGATCGGCATTTCGCCGGCGGGCGAAGTGGTACTGCATCAGGGCGCGGTCGATATCGGGCAGGGGTCGAACACGGTGATTTCCCAGATTGCCGCCGATGCGCTCGGCCTGCCGCTCGGCAAGTTGCGCCTCGTCGGAGCCGATACCTCGATCACGCCGGATGCCGGCAAGACGTCTGCCTCGCGCCAGACCTTCATCAGCGGCAAGGCGGCGGAGAAGGCCGGCCGCGCGCTTCGCGAAAAAATCCTGCGTTTCGCCAACGTCTCCGAGAAGGCGATGTTGTCGCTTGACGGCACGACGCTGACGGTGCGCGAGGGCGATGCCGCGCGCGCCATCGATCTCGGCGCGATGAAGGCGGATGCCGACGGCCTCGTCTTCCGTGCGGTCGAGACCTATGACGCGCCGACCACCGCGCTCGACGCAAAGGGGCAGGGCAAACCCTACGCCGTCTACGGCTTCGGCGCGCAGATCGCCGAACTCGAGGTCGACATGAAGCTCGGAACGGTGAAGCTCATCAAGATCACCGCCGCGCACGATGTCGGCCGCGCCATCAACCCGCTTCTGGTGGAGGGCCAGATCGAGGGTGGAATCGCGCAGGGAATCGGGCTGGCGCTGATGGAGGAATATATTCCCGGCCGCACCGAGAACCTGCATGATTACCTGATCCCGACCATCGGCGACGTGCCGCCGATAGAGAGCATTCTCGTCGAGGTTCCGGATCCGGAAGGCCCCTTCGGCGCCAAGGGACTTGGCGAGCACGTGCTGATCCCGACCGCGCCCGCGATCCTCAACGCCATCCGCCATGCCTCCGGCGCGAAGATCGCCAAAGTGCCGGCGACGCCGTCGCGGGTGCTGGCGGCGATCAGGGAGGCGCGGCAATGATTGCCGGTGGCACCCCCCTCTGTCCTGCCGGACATCTCCCCCTCAAGGGGGGAGATTGGCTGTCGTCACCGCTTCCGCCGAATCTTCAAAGCCGTAGAAAAAGGGGAGCCGGCGGTGCGGCCGGCTTGATCTCCCCCCTTGAGGGGGAGATGTCCGGCAGGACAGAGGGGGGTGTGAAGGAACGCGAGCATATCCGTTTCGTGGAGCGATGCTTATGAGCGAGCTCTCCGAGCGCTTCGAGACCCATGATCCGGGCGAGAAGAAGGTAGCGGAAAAGATCCGCTGCGATGCCTGCCCGGTCATGTGCTATATCGCCGAGGGCCGCACCGGCGCCTGCGACCGCTACGGCAATGTCGGCGGCAGGATCGTGCGCTGCGATCCGTTGACGATCCTTGAGCACGCTGAGGAGACCGGTGGCGCCGTGACGCCCTTCCTCGCCGAAGGCGAGGACTGGAACGGCGAACTGGTCAACAGCGGCCGCCGCTTCGTCAGCGCCATCGGCGCCGGCACCACCTATCCCGACTACAAGCCCGCGCCCTTCATCGTCAGCCAGGAGGTCGAGGGCGTCGATCTCGTCACAGTCGTGACGGAAGGCATATTTTCCTATTGCGGTGCCAAGGTGAAGATCGACACCGACCGCCATCTGGGTGACGAGACGGCTTCCGTGCGCGCCGCCGGCGAGGTGATCGGCCATGTCTCCACCGCCGAATACGGCTCGCAGATGCTGTCGCTTGGCGGCGTGCATCATCTGACCGGCGGCTCCAAGGCGGAGGGCCGCGCCACCTGCGACGCGCTGCTTGCGCTTTGCAACAAGAAGCCGGTGGAACTGACCATCGATGGCGGCGTGAGCGTCGTCGTCCAGGCCGGCAAGGCGCCCGTCATCGACGGCACCGTCGAGCAGCGCATGCGCGTCGGCTGCGGTTCGGCCACCATCGGCATGTTCGCCACGCAATGGAAGGACCTTGTCGATGAGGTCGTGGTGGTGGACGACCACATCACCGGCGTCGTCTCCGAGCATCAGGCGGGCAAGGTGCTGGGCTGGCCCGACACGGGGATAAAGATCCTCGGCCGCCGCTCGACGCCGGGACGCTATTTCAAGGTCTCCGAACCGGGGCTCGGCTGGGGCGGCACCACCATTTCCGACCCGCTGCAGATCCTCGGCGAATGGAACCCGAAGAAAGGCGCGCGGCCCGGCCTGTCGCTCTTGATGGTCTCCACCACCGGCGAGCAGTTCGCCTATTTCGAGCTGGACGACGATCTGAAGCCGGTGGCAAAGCCCTTCCCGGAGCGGCTCAGGAAATCGGTGGACCTGATCGAGGACAATTGCGAGCCGGCGCTCTGCACCGTACTCTTCGTCGGCGGCGCCGGCGGCTCGCTTCGCGCCGGCGTGACGGAAAACCCGGTCAACCTCACGCGCTCTGTCCACGGCCTCCAGACCTATGTCACGGTCGGCGGCGCGCCGGTCTATGTGTGGCCGGGCGGCGGCATCATGTTGATGGTCGACGTTATGCGCACGCCGGATAATGCCTTCGGCTACGTGCCGACGCCGGCGCTCGTGGCACCGATCGAGTTCACGCTTCGCCGCGACGATTATGAGCGGCTCGGCGGCCATGTTTCCGAAATACGCACGGTCGAGGATGTGATCGCGCGCGGCGGCGAATATCTCAATCCGCGCCGGGGAGCCGGCGCGCCGGGCGCCAATCCATGGCCGCCGCTCGGATATCTGCGTCATTCTCCAGGCCGGCCGCGATGAATGGGCCTCGGATCGTCTGGCTGCCGGACGGGCGGCGGCTGCACATGAACCACGGCCCGATCGACTTGATCGTCGAGGCCTTCGGCGCGGCCGACGAGGTCGAAGCGGCTTACCGGCAGGCCGCGCGCCGCTTCCAGACGATTTTGGGCGAACTGGTCGGGGAATTGACGGAGTTGCGCCGGCCGTCTTCGCTCAGGCCGCGTTCCTTTGCCGGCCCGACTGCACGCCGCATGGAGGCCGCCGCTTCGTGTTTCGCTGAAATTTTCGTCACGCCGATGGCTGCGGTCGCCGGCTCCGTTGCCGACGAGATGCTGGCGGCGACGTGTGCAGGCCGCACGCTCGACCGCGCCTATGTCAACGATGGCGGCGACATTGCCATTCATCTCGCGCCCGGACAATCGATGAAGGCGGCAATCGCCGGCACGGGCCACGGATTTTCCGACCGGCTGGTCATCCGCGCGGAAGATCGCGTGCGCGGCATCGCAACCAGCGGCTGGCGCGGCCGCAGCTTTTCGTTCGGTATCGCCGACGCGGTGACGGTGCTGGCGAAGGACGCGGCGACCGCCGATGTCGCCGCGACACTGATTGCCAACGCTGTCGATCTGCCCTTCCATCCCGCGATCCGGCGCGAACCCGCTTGCGATATCCAGCCGGACAGCGACCTCGGCGGCCGGCTGGTGACGACCGATGTGGGGCAGCTCTGCGATAGCGAAATCGCCGTCGCGCTCGATCGTGGATTGGCTGTCGCCGAAGACTACCGCCGGCGCGGGTTGATCGAAGCGGCGGCGCTGTTCCTTGGCGGGCAATCGCGAGATTGCGGGAATGCTTTTCCGGAAAAGACAGCGCCCCGCCGCACCCCCCTCTGTCCTGCCGGACATCTCCCCCTCAAGGGGGGAGATCAGCCTTCATTTCGGTCTTCGCCAATCGCCCACGTTGCAGATGAAGTGGCGGCAGGAGCGGCCGGCGCAATCTCCCCCCTTGAGGGGGAGATGTCCGGCAGGACAGAGGGGGGTGACGTAGGGCACCGCCTTTTCAAATCTCACATGGAGCCCCAACATGCCTGAGTTCCCGATCCGCAAGATCGCTGTTTTGACGGAGGAAATTCTGCACGAAGGCGGGCCGGCGCCGGTCACACCACGCCGCCGAGGCGCCGCACTGGCGCTGGTGAAGAACCCCTATGCCGGTCGCTACGCCGCCGAACTCCAGCCCGGCATGGAAGATCTGAAGCCGCTCGGCCTGATGCTGACCGACCGGCTGATCGCCGCGCTCGGCGGCGACATCGCGGCGATCGACGGCTACGGCAAGGGCGCCATCGTCGGCACCGCAGGCGAGATCGAGCATGGCGCGCTCTGGCACGTGCCGGGGGGCTACGCCATGCGCGCAAGATTGGGGGATGCCAAGGCCATCGTGCCCTCGGCGATGAAGGTCGGCGCGTTCGGCGCCTCGCTCGACGTGCCGCTCGGCCACACCAACGCCGCCTATGTGCGCAGCCATTTCGACGCCATCACCGTCTCGATACCGGACGGTCCGCGTGTCGACGAGATCCTGTTTTGCCTCGCCATGGCCTGCGGTCCGCGCGTCCACAATCGCATGGGCGGCCTGGCGGCGCAGGACATCAGGGCCGGAGACGGACTGAGGTGACCGTGCCGGGTGGCAAGCTGAAGCTGGTCGAGGCCGGCGGTGAAGAAGCCTACCGGCTGCACGAACAGGTCGGCTTCATCCTGCGCAAGGCGAACCAGCGCCACATCGCCATCTTCGCCAAACATATCGGCGACCTCACTCCGCCGCAATTCGCCGCGCTCGCCAGGCTGGCCGAGATCGGCGAGGCCTCGCAGAACCAGCTCGGCACGATGGTCGCGATGGATGCGGCGACGATCAAGGGCGTCATCGACCGGCTGAAGGCGCGTGGGCTGGTCTTGCTGTCCGCGCACAAGGAGGACCGGCGCCGGCTGGTGGTCCGCCTCTCCGACGAGGGCAGGGCTCTGATCGAGAAGCTCTTGCCGCTCGCCGAACGGATCACCGCCGAAACGCTGGCGCCGCTCAACGCCCGCGAGACCGCGACCTTCCTGAAATTTCTGGCGAGGCTCGCCTAAAGCATGTCTCCCGAAAGTGGGACCGGTTTCGGGATAAAGACATGCGTAAAATCAAAAGCCTGAAGCGTACGGAGCGAATCTGAAAGATCGCGACACGCTCTAGCCGGCCTCGCCTTTCCTTGCGATGGCGCCGACACGCTCCTATCTGCGGCCCGACTGGCCAACCCGGATTGGACGAATGATCTTCGAAGCCGCCCGCCGTGCGCTCGGCGACCTCTTCACCCCCGAATTCCGCGCCGCCTTCTTCAAGTCGCTCGGCCTGACGCTGCTTTTGCTGGTGTTGGTCTGGCTAGGACTCCAGCACATCTTCGACGCCTACGCACTGCCATGGATAGGGGCGCTCTTGCCCGGCTTCCCAAGCTGGGCAAGCTGGCTCGGCATCATCGCGGCGCTATTCGCCGCGATCGGTCTGGCGCTGGGCCTCGCGCTCTTGATCGCGCCGGTCGCGGCCGTCATCGCGGGGTTGTTCCTCGACGATGTGGCCGAGATCATCGAGAAGGACCAGTATCCTCTCGACCCGCCGGGCCGCGCCGTGCCGACCATGCGGGCCGTGCTTTTGTCGGCGAAATTCCTGGTGGTCGTCATCTTCGGCAATATCGTCGCGCTCTTCCTGTTGCTGATCCCGGGCGTGAACATCGCCGCCTTCTTCCTGATCAACGGCTATCTGCTCGGCCGCGAATATTTCGAATTCGCCGCCATGCGCTTCCACGAGGAGGCCGAGGCGAAGGCGCTGCGCCGCCGCCATTTCGGCACGGTCTTTCTCGCCGGGCTCGTCATTGCCGCCTTCCTCGCCGTGCCTGTAGTCAATCTCCTGACCCCGCTCTTCGCGGCGGCGCTGATGGTGCATCTGCACAAGATGGTGTCGGCCGGGGAGCGACGCTCCTAAAGTTGCACCAGTGGCGCCGGTACATCGCAGGTCTTGACCGGCGCCTTGCACAAATCGGCGATGACGCAGCGCTCGCATTCCGGACGACGCGCCTTGCAGACATAGCGGCCGTGCAGGATCAGCCAATGGTGTGCGTGGCGCAGGAATTCGGGCGGGATGATCTTCAGGAAGCCGGCCTCGACCGCCTCCGGCGTCTTGCCGGGGGCCAGCAGCAGCCGGTTGCCGAGCCGGAAGATATGCGTGTCGACCGCGAGCGTCGGCTCGCCGAAGACGTTGTTCAACACGACATTGGCGGTCTTGCGGCCGACACCCGGCAGCTTGACCAGTTCCTCGCGGCTGTTTGGCACCTCGCCATGGTGATCGCGGATCAACGCCTGCGAGAGCGCCAGCACGTTCTTCGCCTTGGCGCGCCACAGGCCGATCGTGCGGATATGGTCGGCGATACCGCCTTCGCCGAGCGCCGCCATCTTTTCCGGCGTATCGGCTATTTCGAAGAGCTTTTTCGTGGCCTTGTTGACGCCGGCATCGGTCGCCTGCGCGGAAAGCACGACCGCCACCAGCATGGTGAAGGCGTTGGTATAGTCGAGTTCGCTCCTGGGTTCGGGTCGCTGCACCGAAAAACGGCGGAAAATCTCGTATATCTCGTCGGCCGTATAGGGAATTTTCGGCCTCTTCACGCGTCTGGCGGCGGCAATCGCCTTTTGTTTCGCCGGTAACGCTAATTTGCTGTTCCGCTTTTGCATTCCTCCTCTATAATTACTTCCATGAGCGACACAATCGCAGCGGACGAGCCGTTCTTCCGGGCGCTTCTGACGCCGCACCGGTCGCTTGGCCGTACCGGCTTCCATATCCTTATGAGCACGCTCGGCTTCGGTTGGCTGGCGACGGGCGTCATCTTCTTTCTGGACGGCGCCTGGCCTGTCCTGCTCTTCTGCGGCCTCGACATGATCGGCATCTATGTCGCCTTCCGGCTGAACTACCGCGCTGCCCGTGCGCGCGAGGAGGTCACGCTGTCGCGCACGCTGCTCGACATCCGCAAGACCGCGCCGTCCGGCAAATCCGAGGAGCACTGCTTCAATCCCTTCTGGGCGCGCTTTTCCGTCAATCGTCACAGCGAGATCGGCATCACGCGGATGGCGGTGACCTCGCGCTACGAGACGGTGGCGATCGGCGGTTTCCTCAACCCGGACGATCGTGAGAGTTTCGCGACGGCCTTTTCGCGCGCGCTGGCAACCGCCAAAGGGCGGTAGCGCAAGCCATATTCAACCATAGCGCGCATGGCATGAATCGGGTGGGAAATCCCTCTTTTCCCCACGATATTGCGGTCAATCTAAGCTTCAGCCAAAGGAGGCCGACATGAACGCGCAGACCGCAATCCTTCAACGGGATATCACGCCAGACGGCGGCGACTACGAGGTCGTCCGCCGCTGCATCGAGAAGATCAGCCTCGACTACCGAGACCAGCCTTCGCTGGAGGTGCTGGCCGAGGCGGTGGGGGACACGCCCACCGGCTTGCAGAAGCTTTTCACCCGCTGGGCGGGGCTGAGCCCGAAAGCGTTCCTGCAGGCTGTCACGCTCGACCACGCCCGCCGGCTGCTGGACGAGGGCGCGCCGCTGCTCGACACCGCCTACGAGGTCGGCATGTCGGGGCCGGGCCGCCTGCACGATCTCTTCGTCACGCATGAGGCGATGTCGCCGGGCAACTACAAGACGCGCGGCGCCGGCCTCACCATGCGCTACGGGTACCACATCTCGCCCTTCGGCGTGGCGCTGGTCATGGTGACGGAGCGCGGCCTTGCCGGCCTCGCCTTCTGCGACCCCGGCCGCGAGCGCGAGACCTTCGCCGACATGTCGGCGCGTTGGCCGAACGCGACCTATGTCGAGGACATGTCCGCCACGGCGCCTTATGCCGGCCGTGTCTTCGATCCGGCGAAATGGCGGGCGGAAGAGCCGCTCCGCGTGGTGATGATCGGCACCGATTTCCAGTTGCGTGTCTGGGACGCGCTGCTCCGGATCCCGATGGGCCGGGCAGTCAGCTATTCCTCGATCGCAAGGGAGATCGGCGCACCCAAGGCGTCCCGGGCCGTCGGCGCGGCCATCGGCGCCAACCCGATGTCCTTCGTGGTGCCGTGCCACCGGGCGGTCGGCAAGTCGGGCGCGCTGACCGGCTACCATTGGGGGCTTACCCGCAAAAGGGCAATCCTCGGTTGGGAAGCGGGACAGCTTGCCGGATACTGAGCGGCGCTCTTTCCATTGGAGCACATCATGGTCTAGCTTCCCGGAAACCGCATTTCCGGGAAGCTCTTCTTGATCACCATCACCATCATAGGCTCCATCAATCTCGACCTCATCGCCACCGTCGAGCGGCTTCCGGCGCCTGGCGAGACAGTCACCGGCGGCGATTTCAGTACGGCGCCCGGCGGTAAGGGAGCCAACCAGGCGCTCGCCGCACGCCGCGCCGGGGCCCAGGTCCGGATGATCGGCGCGGTAGGAAAGGACGCCTTCGCCGTCGAGGCATTGTCGCTTCTGGAAGAGGGCGGTGTCGACCTGTCCCATGTCGGGCGCATGCATGCCCCGACCGGAACGGCGCTGATCCTGGTCGATGCGAAAGGCGAAAACGTCATCGCCGTCGTGCCCGGCGCCAACCGATCGGTCCTGCCGGGCGATCTCGCCGCCGCCGGCCTGAAGGAAAAGGAATATCTTCTCCTGCAACAGGAGATCCCGCTCGAGACGGTGGCGGCATCCTTGCGAGCCGCGCGGGAGGTCGGCGCGGTCTCGGTCCTGAACACGGCGCCCTTTCGCGCCGAGGCGGCTTCATTCATCGGCGAGGCTGATTACGTCGTCGCCAACGAGACCGAGTTCGATCTCTACGCCGATGCGCTTTTCCTGCCCGAAGGCGAGCGCACCCGCCGCATGGCCGCCTTCGTGGAACAGACCGGCCGCACGCTGATCGTCACGCTTGGTGCCGACGGCGTGCTTGCCGCGGCATCCGGGCAAATGCTTTCAGTACCGGCGCTCAAGGTGAAACCGGTCGATACGGTGGGTGCCGGCGACACGTTCTGCGGCTATCTGGCGACGTCGCTCGCTTCCGGCCTGCCGTTGGAACAGGCGCTCCGCCGCGCCACGGCCGCCGCTTCGCTCGCCTGCCTCAAGGAAGGCGCACAACCATCGATCCCGCTGGCGGCCGAGGTCGACCGGGCCATGAAGAGCTGAGGAATACGGCATTGGCGCTCCACACCTATCTTGCCTATCTCCTCGCCACGATCGTGATCGTCATGGTGCCGGGGCCGACGGTCACGCTTGTGGTGGCGTCCGGCATGCGGCATGGCGCGCGCGCCGCACTCTTCAACGTCGCCGGCACCCTGGCCGGCGTTGCGCTGGTCTTCGCCGTGGTCGGCATCGGGTTGGCCTCGGCGATCGCGGCTCTGGGCGGCTGGTTCGAATATATCCGCTTCGTCGGCGCGGCCTATCTCGTCTGGATCGGGTTCCAGATGCTTGTCTCGCATGGTGGAGCGACGGCAGACGCAGCTCCGCCGACGCCAAGGATGGGTTTCTTCGCTCAGGGCTTGCTGGTGGCGATCAGCAACCCGAAGACGCTGTTCTTCTTCGGCGCCTTCATCCCGCAATTCATCGATCCCACAGGCAGCTATCCGCTGCAGATAGCGCTCATGGGCGCGACCGCCATGTTCTTTGGTGCTATCTCCGACAGCACTTACGCGCTCGCCGCCGCGCGTGCAGGCCGGGCGCTGTCGGCGAAGCGTTTCCGACTACTGACGAGGATAGGCGGCGGCTTCCTGGTCGGCGGAGGGCTGTGGCTCGCTTTTTCGCGGGTGCGCTGATCAGCCCTTCTTCCCGCGCACCGTGTCGCGCCAGGCGAGCGACGCCTCCAGGACGCGGCTGGCGGGCGCTTGTTCGCCAGCCGTCTCGCTTATCGTGGCGAGGTCGACCACGGCGGCGGCGAGTTCCTCGACCGGCGGAGAAAAGCTCGTCAGCCGGTAGGAAAGCCAGCTTGCCTGCTCGATGTCGTCGAAGCCGATGACGCTGACATCGTCGGGGACCGAGAGGCCGTATTCGTGCCGCGCCGTGTCCATGAAGCCGCAGGCGATGAGGTCGGTGACGCAGAAGGCGGCGTCCGGCGGCTCGCGCCCGGCCCCCCCATGCCCGGCCCCGCGCCCGGCAAAGAGCGCGCGTGCGCCGGCCACGCCGGCCTCGTAGCTGGTGCGGCCGTTGCGCGTGCTCGTCACCTCCATGCCGGAGGCCCGGGCGGCTTCGATGAAGGCCTCCTCACGCGCCATCAGGCTCGGCGTTCCAGCCTCCGAGGCGACGACCGCCAGCCGCTTGCAGCCGGCCTTTATGAAGGTTTCAAACGCGGTTTTCCCGGCGAGCCGATTGTCGAGGGAGAGATTATAGGGGCCGGCGAGACGGTCGTCGCGGTTGATGAGGATCAGGCGCTGGCCGTTGTCGAGGCAGGTCCGGATGATCGACTGCGCCGGGGTGCCAGACAGCACCACGGTGGCGTCGGCGCGGTAATTGAGTGTCTGCCTCAGCGCATGTTCGACATTCTCGCTCGGCCCCGTCGTGTCGATCACCATCGCCACCTTGCCGGCCTCCTGCAGGTGCCGGGCGAGCGTACGCACCATGCGCGACATGTAGGGCGTGTCGCTGTCGGCCACGACGAGACAGACGATGCCGGTCGATTTGCGCAACAGGCCGCGCGCCAGGTGGTTGACGTGGTAGCCGAGCTTTTCCGAGGCCTGGATGACACGACGCCGCGTTTCCTCCGAAACGCTGGCGCCCGGCGTGAAGGTGCGCGAGACGGCCGAACGCGAGACGCCGGCAAGTTCCGCGACCTGTTTGGCGCTGGCGAAGGCTTTGCGGGTCTTGGTTTGATCCATGGGCCGGACGGGGTGAGGGGATGCGGTTGTGAAGGTCCCCATCTTGCACCGCCATGGCGGAACCGACAAGATCATCGATGAGCGCCGGATTGTCCCGCCTCGATTGGCGGGGACGATTGACAGGCACGGGAAAGTGCATCAGTCTTGCACAGGTGTGCAATCGTGACTTGGACGCTTCCCGCCATGCGGTGGGCGCAAGTCAAAAAAGCGATGCAAATGGCCGCTAAGGGAGGATCCGGCGATTTCACGTCACGAGGCGAAGCCATGAACGCATATTCGTCGATCGAGGCGAGGGAACGCGCGAGGCCGGAGGCGACGGCTTCCGACGGCCGGCCGTTCCTCGAGGTCGACCGCGCCAGCGTCCAGTACGGCAGCACCAAGGTGCTTACCGATCTGAGCCTGGGGGTCGGGCGGGGCGAGTTCGTGGCGCTGCTCGGCTCCTCGGGATGCGGCAAGACCACGCTTTTGCGCACCATCGCCGGCTTCATGATGCCGACATCCGGCTCGATCCGCGTCGGCAGCCGTGACGTGACCCGCCAGCCGCCCGACAAGCGCGGCATGGCGATGGTCTTCCAGTCCTATGCGCTGTGGCCGCATATGACAGTCGCGCGGAACATAGGTTATGGCCTGAAGCTGCGCGGCAAGCCGCGCCAGGAAATCGCCGCCCGCGTCGCCGAGATACAGGCGCTGCTTGGCCTCGACGGCCTCGGCGAGCGCAAGCCGGCCGCACTTTCCGGCGGCCAGCGCCAACGCGTCGCGCTCGGCCGGGCGCTGGCGATCAGCCCCGACATCCTGCTCCTCGACGAGCCGCTTTCCAACCTCGATGCGCGCATCCGCCTGACCGTGCGCCACGAGATCAGCGCATTGCAGAAGAGGCTGGGCATCACCGCCATCCATGTGACGCACGACCGCGAGGAAGCCATGGTCATGGCCGACCGCATCGTCATCCTGAACGGTGGCCGCATCGCCCAGGTCGGCACGCCTGAGGAGGTCTATAATCAGCCTTCCTCGTCCTTCGTCGCCGCCTTCATGGGCGCGGAGAACATCGTTCCGCTTCTGGTCGAGGCGGGCGGCGAGCGCCTGCGGATCGCGGCCGGGCCATTGAACCGGGCGGCCTCCATTCCTGCCGGCGGAAGGCGGCTCGGCGGCCGCGTGGCGGAAGCGCGCTTCCGCTCGGAAGCAGCCGAGCTTCACGCGGCGGACGTTTTCCCCAAGGACCGGGCGACGGAGGATGCGCTCGTCTTCGACGGCGTCGTCGCCCAGGCGAGCTATCCGGGCGGCGTCTGGCGCCATGTCGTGAAGATCGGGGACACATCGGTCGTCGTCGACGCGTCACATGGCTTTGCTAGCGGAGAGGCCGTGTCGGTGAAGGTGCCGGCCGGGGCGTTGTTCCTCTTCGATGCAACCGATTGCAAAAAGGGTGAGGAGGAGCTTCGCTGAACCTTTTGCATGGTGACGCGGTGCGTCACGCAACATCAGAAAGCTGGGAGAGCATTATGAGGAAGACGATCTTTGGAGCCGCGTTCGCGGCGGCACTTGCAACGACCGCACTTGCGACGACAGGGGCCATGGCGACGGAACTGACCGTCATCACGGCCGGCGACCAGAATATGGTCGATTACGTCAACAACTATCTCGCGCCGATTTTCGAGAAGGAGAATCCGGGCGATACGGTCAAGGCCGTGGGCACCGGACCCGGCGATGCCGGCTCGCAGAAGATCATCGAGCGGCTGCAGGCGCAGAAACAGGCCAACAAGGCCAGCTGGGACGTCGATGTCGCCGTCGTCCACGAAAAGGCGGCCGGCGACCTGGTCAAGGACGACCTCCTGAAGAAATACCGCGCCGACATCGACACCGGTTCGATGGTGACGCGCGCCAATGCCGACATGGCGCTCGGCACCGACGTCAAGGGCTATGTCATGCCCATGTTCAACAGCCAGACGGCGATCGCCTATAATCCCGCGCTGCTGCCGAACCCGCCGAAGAGCTACGAGGAACTGGCGGAATGGGTCAAGAAGAACCCCAAGCAGTTCGGCTATAACGGCATCAAGGGCGGCATGTCCGGCGTCGCCTTCGTGGTCGGCTGGGTCTACGCCAATGCCGGCGACGCCAAGACGCTCGAACAGGGGCCGTTCAACAAGGACGAAAAGGCCGACTGGTCGAAGGCGCTGGCCTCCCTCAAGGATTTCAACCAGAACGTCACCTTCACGCCCGGCAATGCCGGCACGCTCGACATGCTGGCGCGCGGCGAGATCGCCATGGGTCCGGTCTGGGTCGACATGTTCTACTCGTGGCAGGCGAGCGGCCAGCTTCCGCCCTCCCTGAAGCTGGTCCTGCCTTCGCCCGGCATGCCCGGCCAGCCGATGCACTACGTCATTCCGGCTAAGGCCGAGCACGCCAAGCTTGCCGAAAAATTCATCGCGCTCGCCACCAGCCCCGAGGTGCAGGCCGACGGCATCGTCAAGAAGTTCAACTGGTATCCGGGCATCGACGCCGACCACGTCAAGCCCAAGCTCGACGAGGCGACCTGGAACAAGCTCTTCACCGACATCTCGCCGAAGGAACTGGCCGAATACGGCAAGCCCTTCCCGATCAAGCCCTATTTCGACGGCATCCTCGAGGCCTACGAAAAGCAGGTGGCAAACTGATCCCTTGAAAATCCAGCCGCCCGGAACCAGTCCGGGCGGCCCCTTTGTCGGATAGGTCCATGCGCCGTTATCTGCCCGGCCTGCTGCTGGTTTCACCGGCGCTCGCGATCATCGTGTTCCTGTTCCTCGTGCCGCTCGGCGGCGCGGTGACGGGGGCGTTCCAGGATCCGGATGGCGGCTTCAGCTTCGGCAATTTCATCAAGACCTACCAGCTTTACAGCACCGATATCGTCTTCACGATCGTCATCGTCGCGCTGTCGGCTGTCCTGACAGCGGCTTTTTCGGTGGCGATCGCCGGCTACCTGACGCTCGGCACCAGTCCGGTCGCCGTCGCCATCCTGCGCTGGCTCTATCGCTGGCCGCTCTTCATCCCCTTCATCGTCGTCGGCCAGATCCTGCGCACCTTCCTCGCCAAGAACGGGCTGATGAACAACATCTTCGTGGCGAGCGGCCTCATCACGCCGCTGCATACGGTCGGCTTCCTCGACTGGCGCGGCGTCGTCATCGCCTTCGTGTGGAAGCAGGTACCCTTCGTGACCCTGCTGCTGGCCGGCGCCATGGCCTCCATCGACCGAGGCACGATCGAGGCGGCGCGCAATCTCGGCGCCTCACGGTTGCGCATCCTCATCGAAATCGTGCTGCCGCAGGCGGCCCCGACGCTGATGGTGGGGCTGACCCTGTCGGTCGTCACCATGATGTCGGTGCTCTCGGTGCCGCTGATGATCGCCTCGCAGTCGCCGACCGTCATCACCGTCGACATGGCCTTCCGCATCAATGCCTATGGCGATTACGGCGTAGCCAACGCGCTTGGGCTGGTGTCGCTGCTGCTGACCGGGGCCGTCGCCTGGATCTATCTGCGCCAGACCATGCGGGAGAACACGCGATGAGCGCGATCGCGGAGATGGCCGCGCCCACGCGCTCGGCCGGCTGGTACTGGATCCCCCGCGCGATCCTGCTTGGCCTTCTCGCCTTCATCATCTTCGGACCGCTGGTCAACCTCGTGCTGTGGACGGTGACGGAGAAGTGGTATTTCCCGCACGCTCTGCCGCTCGAATACGGGTTTTCCTATTGGGGGCGCGTGTTCTCGCCGCGCGGCAACGCCATGGCCTCGCTCGGCACCAGCGCGCTGGTCGCCTGCCTGACCGTGTTCCTGTCGCTTCTCCTGGCGATCCCCGGCGGCTACGCGCTGGCGCGGCTGAAGCTCCCCTTCCGCAGCCTGATCCTGCTTGCGCTTCTGGTCCCCAACGCCTTCCCGAACCTGCCGATCTACGTCAACATCGCCCGCCTCTTCTACCAGATCGGGCTGAACGGCACGATCCTCGGCGTCGTGCTGGTGCACACCACGCACGGACTGGTCTATGCCGTCTGGATCGCCACCGCCGCCTTCTCCGCCATCGAGCCGGAACTGGAGGAAGCGGCGCGTTCCTCCGGCGCCAGCGCCTTCCGTGCCTTCCGCGACGTGATGCTGCCACTCGCAGCACCCGGCCTGATGGCAAGCGCCATCTTTGTCTTCCTCGAATCGCTCGACGAGTTCACCGGCACGTTCTTCGTCGGCGCGCCGGACGTGACGACGCTTCCGCTCCTCCTCTACACGTCGGCTGCGGGCGGCAACTACCAGATCGCCTCGATCACGGCGCTGATCCTGCTCATACCGTCCATCGCCTTCATGTTCGTGGTGGAGCGTTTCCTGCGTGCGGACGTTCTTGCCAATATCGGCAGGTGAACGATTGGAAAGGTGAGGGATGGTTTCGGGCGTGCATTCCATATGGCTGATGCCGGTCGCGGAAGACGCGGCGACGCTGGAACGGATGGTGGAGGATTTTTCCGGCCGTTTCGGCACGCCGCGCTTCCAGCCGCATCTGACGCTGGTCGAGGACATGGAAAGAAGCGTGGGCGAGCTTGCGCCGCTGGTGGAGGAAGTCGCGGCGGGCATCGGGTCCTTCGCCGCGCCGGTGGCCGCGATTGGCGTCAGCGCGCTCTTTTTCCGCTCATTCTATGCGCGCTTCGTCGCCGAGGGGCCTCTCCTGGAATTGAAGCGGCGCGCGATCGAAAAAATCCTGCCCGCCGACGTCATGGAGTTCATGCCGCATATCTCGCTCGCCTACGGCGTTGCCGAGACGTTTGCGAAGCGCGATGCCGTCGCGGAAGCCGAGAACCTCCTGCTCGGCAAGCCCATCGGCTTCGACCGGATCTGCGTCGTCGCCTCCGGCAAGGAATTGCCGATCGAAAGCTGGGCGATCCGGGCCACCGCCGCGCTTGCAGGCTGACCTGAACCCAGCCGATCCGGTCCGGGTGATCCGGCCCTACTGATCTCTAGATTGACGCTCCGGTAACGCCTGCCTGCTAGACCTTCCCTTGACAAGCAAGAGCCGGGCCAGTTTCCTTCCCGGCGGAAATAAATCTGCCGGACCTCTGTCCGGCAACGCGCGGGATGCTCGGACAAGGCGACGATGGGGCTTTCGGCCAGGCTGCAGCTGAAGCAGTCGCAATCGCTGGTGATGACGCCACAACTCATGCAGTCGATCAAGCTGCTGCAGTTGAGCCATGCCGATCTTGAACTTTTCATCGACGAGGAGATCGAGCGCAACCCGTTGATCGAACGGGGCGCCGATGACGACCTGCCTGTTGTCGCCGCAGAAAATGGACCCGCCGACGAAGATCGGAACCAGGGCGAAGCCGAAAGCGGCTCCGAGCCCGAATGGAGCGCGGTGTCCATGTCGGACCGGCTCGATGCGTCGCTGGAAAACGTCTTTCCCGACGATCCCGGCGTGCGCGATCCCATCGGCCCCGATCTCGCGGCGCAGTGGAAATCGGCCCATGACGGCGGTGGGCGCGCGCTTCAGAGCGACGGCTTCAGCCTGGAAGAGGTAGCGCCCGCCCCGGTGACGCTGTGGGACCACGCGCGAGAGCAGATCGCCTTCGCCTTCGCCGATCCGGTTGAAAGTGCCGTCGCCGTCGAACTGGCCGACGGACTGGACGACGCCGGCTATTTGCGCGCCGACCTCGCAGAGATCGCCGAGCGGCTGGGCGTCGGCGAGGAAGTCGTCGCCGCGGTGCTTTCCGCCTGCCAGGCCTTCGATCCGCCCGGCATCTTCGCCCGCGATCTTTCGGAATGCCTGGCGCTTCAGCTTCGGGCCCGCAACCGGCTGGACCCGGCGATGGACGCGCTCGTCCGCAATCTCGAACTGCTGGCGCGCCGCGACTTCCAGTCCCTGACGCGCCTGTGCGGCGTCGGCCAGGAAGACCTGCTCGACATGCTGGCAGAGATCCGCGCGCTTGATCCGAAGCCGGGCATGGCATTCGCCGGCGGCACTGCCGAAATGATCGTGCCGGACGTTCTCGTTCGCCCGGCACCGGACGGAAGCTGGCAGGTGGAACTCAATCCCGACACGCTGCCGCGCGTGCTGGTCGACAATTTCTATTACGCACGGGTCAGCGCGGCGGCGAAGGACGCGGCCGAGAAGGGTTTCCTGACGGAATGCCTGCAGAACGCCACCTGGCTGAAGCGCAGCCTCGACCAACGCGCCCGCACGATCCTCAAGGTGGCCTCCGAGATCGTGCGCCAGCAGGACACATTTCTCGTCCATGGCGTGCGCCATCTGCGCCCGCTCAACATGAAAAGCATCGCCGAGGCGATCGGCATGCACGAATCCACCGTCAGCCGCGTGGCGGCCAACAAATATATGCTGACTCCGCGCGGCGTCTTCGAATTGCGCTATTTCTTCACGCCCGCCATTGCCGGTGCGGGCGCGGCCGAGGCGCAATCCTCGGAAGCGGTTCGCGATCGTATCCGCCAGCTCATCGAGCAGGAAGAACCGGTCGACGTGCTTTCCGACGATTCGATTGTGGATAAGCTCCGCGAAAGCGGTGTCGACATCGCCCGAAGGACGGTCGCCAAGTACCGGGAAGGAATGAGTATTCCTTCTTCCGTCCAGCGCCGCCGCGAGAAGAAGGCGCGCGCCGCACTCAGCTGAAACGCCAGGCTAGGCCGGCATCGAGGCGGCTGCCTTCGGTTGACATGCCTGTCCATTCCCACTAGTAGGCCGCCCCCATGAGGCAGGGGACAGCGCCGCGGCTTTGCTTGAGACTGGCTGCGGCACGAATCCCGCGCCATTTTGGCTACGGGACCGGCGGGCATATGCCAGCCCGGCGGACACGAGCGTTTGTTGAAAAAATCATGTTTGAAATCAAAAACTTGAAGTGCGTTCCGACGCGATGCCGCCTATGCTGCCGTGAAATCGTGGAGATGATGGCCCAACCTTGTGCGCACGGGCCATCGGTATAAACTCGACCCCAGTCTGTCGAGCATCAAAACGAAAGGTCGGACTTCCGATGAACCTGCGCATATCTGGCAAGCAAATGGATATAGGCGATGCGTTCCGGACACGGATCGAGGGCCGCATCGGGGAAGCTGTCGATAAATATTTCGACGGCCGCTATTCGGGCCGCGTGACTGTCGAGAAATCGGGCTCGCGTTTCTCCGCCGATTGCACGATCCATCTCGACACCGGCATGGCGTTTCAGGCGGCCGGCGAGGCGCAGGAGCCGACTTCCGCCTTCGATGCCGCAGCCGAGCGCATCGAGAAGCGTCTCAGGCGCTACAAGCGGCGGCTGAAGTCGCGCAAGGCGAGCGCGTCGGAGCCCGAAACGACGGCCGCCTACCGTGTCGTCGAGCCGCTGGCGGACGACGATTCGGAGATTCCTGACGATTACGCGCCGGCGGTGGTAGCCGAATCGACCGTGTCCCTGCGCGCCATGACCGTCGCTTCCGCCGTCATCGAACTCGATTCCCGCGACGATCCGGTTTTCGTGTTCCGCCAGGCAGGCACCGGCCAGGTCAACATCGTCTACCGGCGGGCCGACGGGAATATCGGCTGGATCGATCCGGCCGGCGGCGCCGGCAACGGATAGGAAAACTCGCGCGCCCGGCGGCCAATGGGCCGCGGGGCGGAAAACGAAGTCCACAAAAGGGGCGCGGATAAATGGATCTCAGCGATCTGATCGAGGTTTCGGCGATCATGCCGGCCTTGAAGGCGAATTCCAAGAAGCAGGCCCTGCAACTTCTCTCGGAAAAGGCGGCGCGGATAACCGGCCTGCCGGAACGCGAAATCTTCGACACGGTGCTGCGGCGCGAAAAGCTCGGCTCCACCGGCGTCGGCAACGGCATCGCCATTCCGCACGGCAAGATTCCCGGCGTGCGCCGCATTACCGGCGTCTTCGCCCGGATGGAGCAGCCCGTCGATTTCGATTCGCTCGACGACCAGCCGGTCGATCTCGTCTTCCTGCTGCTGGCGCCCGAGGGCGCCGGCGCCGATCATTTGAAGGCCCTTTCGCGCATTGCGCGCATGCTGCGCGATGCCGACACCGTCGCCAAGATACGCGGCACTTCCGACGCCGCCGCCATCCATGCTTTCCTTTCGCAGACGCCGGCCTCGCACGCCGCCTGACAATTCCGAAAGCTCCTGGAGCATGATCCGGAAAAGTGGGCACCGGTTTTCCGAAAAGATCATGCTCAAACAAAGAGATAAGAGCATGGCACGATTCAATTCGATCGCATCATGCTCTAAACGCGAAACGGGCGGCCAATGGCCGCCCGTCCGTTATTCTCGACGATCGTCCGCCCCGCTTCAGTGCAGGCTGACCGGCGTCAAATCGTTTTCCAGCGCGCCGGCCAGCGCTCCGGCGCGGGCGTCGGTCAGCAGGATCGGTTGGCCGTTGGCCGCAAACAGCGCCCACAATTTCGTTCCCGGCTTGAGGTTGGGGATGCCGGGGAAGTTCCCCATCAATTCATCCGCGCCGATTTCGCGCATATAGGCGATGACGCCTTCGCCGAGATGGGCGAATTGCGTTTCGGTCAGGGCGTTCTTTTCCATATTCTCGGTCATGTCAGCCTCCTTCCGCGAACCGTCTTTCCAGGACCGGCCCGCATAGAGCCATCGGTGAAGATCAGTCTTTCACCGAAATGTTGATTTTCCGTACCAGGCGCTGCGGCTCGGGCCGGTCGAGATCGACCGCCAGAAGCCCGTTCTTCAGTTCGGCCGAGACGACCCGCATCCCCTCGGCCAGCACGAAGGCCCGGACGAACTGGCGGGCCGCGATGCCACGATGCAGATATTCATGTTCGTCGTCCTCTTCCTGCCTGCCCCGGATGACGAGCTGGTTTTCTTCCGTCGTGACGTCGAGGTCGCTTTCCTTGAAGCCGGCGACGGCCAGCGTGATCCTGAGCCGAACGGCTTCGGAATCGGAGTCCCGTAATTTCTCGATATTATAGGGCGGATAGCCGTCGCCCGATTTCGCCAGACGCTCCAGCGTCTTTTCCATCGTGTCGAACCCCAGCATCAACGGGCTCGAGAAGGGCGTCATTCTGGTCATTTTCCTGTCCTCGAAGAGCGACGTGGAAACGGAAAAACCCGGATGGCATCTTCCCGTATGAAGCTGATATGGTCCGCGCCACGAACGAATTCAAGCAGTGAATTGCGGAGAAGAAGCATGGCCGGCGCGCGCAGGATCATCATCGATACCGATCCCGGCCAGGACGATGCGGTGGCCATTCTGCTGGCGTTGGCGAGCCCGGAACTGGAGGTGGCCGGCATTACCGCGGTGGCCGGCAACGTGCCGCTTTCATTCACCGAAAAAAACGCGCTGAAGATTTGCGAGCTGGCGGGAAAGACGGAGACGAAGGTCTATTCGGGCGCAGTCAGGCCCCTGGTGCGTCCGCTGGTTACGGCCGAGCATGTTCACGGCAAGACCGGCCTCGACGGCCCCGATCTGCCCGAGCCCAAGATGAAGCTTCAGGGACAGTACGCGGTCGATTTCCTCGTCGAGACGCTGATGCGGGAGGAGCCCGGATCGATCACGCTTTGCGCGCTCGGACCCCTGACGAACATCGCGCTGGCGCTGATCCGTGAGCCGCGGATCGCGCCGCGTATCCGCGAGATCGTGCTGATGGGCGGAGCCTATTTCGAAGTCGGCAACATCACGCCGACAGCCGAGTTCAACATCTATGTCGACCCGCATGCCGCCGAAGTGGTGTTCGGAGCCGGCGTGCCGATCGTCATGATGCCGCTCGACGTGACCCACAAGGCGCTGACCTCGACGGCCCGCGTTGCGGCGTTCCGCGCGCTCGGCAACAAGGCCGGCATCGCGGTGGCGGAGATGCTCGGCTTCTCCGAACGCTTCGACAAGGAAAAATATGCCGGCGACGGCGGCCCGCTGCACGACCCTTGCGTCATCGCCTATCTCGTCCAGCCGGACCTGTTTTCCGGGCGCAACTGCAACGTCGAGATCGAGATCAACTCCGAACTGACCATGGGCATGTCGGTGGTCGACTGGTGGGGTGTCACCGACCGCCGGAAGAATGCGATGGTCATGTCCGATGTCGATCACGAGGCTTTCTTCGCGCTTCTGGTCAGCCGCCTCGGCCGTCTCTGACGATATCGTGTCCGGATGGATGGCTTTCCCTTTCGGTCGGTCTGTTGTAGGTAGCGTCGGCGACGAATGAAACGGCGGGCATCCATGCGCCAATTCGATCGTATCGATGGGCTCCAGGGGTGGGACCGTGAGGGCTCCTTGGCGCTACCTTCACCGGGTTATTGAATGAAACTGTCAAAGCTAGTGTCAGCGGCCGTTGTCGGCCTTGCCCTTGTGGCCGTTGCCGCCTGCACGGAATCGCAGAGTTCGGCCAATCCCCCGGCCATGCCGCCGCCGGCGGTCAGCGTCGTCAAGGTCAAGGCCGAGCCTGTGCCGATGGTCAACGACCTGCCCGGCCGCATCGCGCCGACGCGCATCGCCGAGGTGAGGCCGCGCGTCACCGGCATCGTCGTCAAGCGGGTCTTCGAGCAGGGCAGCCTCGTCAAGGAAGGCGACGTGCTCTACCAGATCGACCCGGCTCCCTTCCGCGTGCAGGTGGAGAGCGCCCAGGCGACGTTGCAGCGGGCCGTTGCCACGCAGACCCTCGCCCGCCAGCAGGCCGACCGGCAAAAGGAGCTTCGGCAGCGCAACATTTCGAGCGTGCAGGATCTCGAGACCGCGACCGCGCAACTGGCGCAGGCGGACGCCGATGTCGCCGCCGCGCAGGCCGGGCTCGACGCGGCGAAACTCAATTTGCAATATTCGGACGTGAAGGCGCCGATCGGCGGCCGCATCGGCCGGGCGCTGATCACCGAAGGGGCGCTGGTCAACGGTAACGGTGCCGAGAATCTGGCGACCATCCGGCAGCTCGATCCCGTCTATGCGGATTTCACCCAGCCTTCGTCGGAGATGCGGCGGCTGCGCAAGGCGCTGAAGGACGGGCTCCTGAAGAGCCCGGCGGACGGCCAGGCGACCGTCAAACTCCTCTTCGACGACGGCAGCGAATACCCCCATCCGGGCCGGCTTCTCTTTTCCGAATCCACCGTCGACGAGACGACGGGCCAGGTCACCATGCGCGCCGAGTTCCCCAATCCGGACGGCGACCTTCTGCCGGGCCTCTATGTGCGTGTCCTGATCGAGCAGGGAGTGGAGCAGGCGGCGCTCACCGTGCCGGTGCAGGCCGTCCAGCACGACAGCAGCGGCGCGGCGCAACTCTACGTCATCGGCAAGGACAATGTCGCCGAACTGCGCCCGGTGTCGGCCGGGCGCACGACCGGCCAGCAAGTGGTGATCACCAAGGGGCTGAAGGATGGCGAGCAGGTCGTCGTCGAAGGCTTCCAGAAGATCCATCCGGGTGCGCCCGTGAAGCCGGAGGAGTGGAAACCGTCCGACAACACGCTTTCCGCCACCCAGAGCAAGGCCGACGCCGGTTAGAGACTAGATGCCCAGTTTCTTCATCGATCGACCTATCTTCGCCTGGGTCGTTGCCATCTTCATCATGATCGCGGGCGCGATCGCGCTGCCGCTTTTGCCGGTGTCGCAATATCCGAATGTCGCGCCGCCGACGCTGACCGTCTATACGCACTATAACGGCGCTCCGCCCGAAGACATCTACCAGAGCGTGACGCAACTGATCGAGCAGCAGCTCAACAGCGTGCCGAACCTGCTCTATTACGAATCGACTTCCGATTCCTCGGGGCTGGCGCGCATCGTCGTCACCTTCCAGCCCGGCACCAACCTCAACCAGGCGAGCGTCGATACGCAGAACGCCATCAACCGCGTCCAGGCGCGGCTGCCGGACGCGGTCTCCCGCCAGGGCGTGCAGATCTCGCAGTCCGGCTCGGGCTTTTTGATGTTCATCGGTCTGAAGTCGACCGACGGCAAGACCGACGCGGTCGGCCTCGGCGACTATCTGAACCGAAATGTCGTCGGCGAGATATCCCGTATCCAGGGTGTCGGACAGGTACAGCTCTTCTCGCCGAACCGCGCCATGCGCATCTGGATGGACCCCGACAAGATGCTCGGCCTCAATCTCTCGGTCGATGACGTCATGAAGGCCATCGGCGCCCAGAATGCGCAGGTGTCGGCAGGCCGCATCGGCGCCAAGCCGAACCCGGTGAACCAGCAGATCTCGGCAACCGTTCTGGTTAAGGGCCAGCTTTCCACGCCGGAGGATTTCGGCTCGATCGTGCTGCGCGCCAATTCGGATGGCTCCACCGTCAGGCTGCGCGACGTGGCGCGTATCGAGATCGGCGCGGAGACCTACAATTTCGCCACCCGCATCGACGGCCAGCCGGCAGCCGGCATCGGCGTCCAGCTTTCGCCGACGGGCAACGCGCTCGCCACCTCCAACGCTGTGCGCGCCCGGATGGCGGAACTGGCGAAGTTCTTCCCGCCGGGCTACGAATACATGATCCCCTACGACACGTCGCCCTTCGTGCGCGTGTCGATCGAGAAGGTGCTGCATACGCTGCTCGAGGCGATGGGGCTCGTCTTCGTGGTCATGTTCGTCTTCCTGCAAAGCTTCCGCTACACCGTCATCCCGGCGCTGGTGGTGCCGGTGGCGCTGCTCGGCGCCTGCGCTATCCTTCTGGCGACTGGCTCCTCCATCAACGTGCTCACCATGTTCGCCATGGTGCTCGCGATCGGCATCCTCGTCGACGATGCCATCGTCGTGGTTGAGAATGTCGAGCGCATCATGGCGCAGGAGGGGCTGCCGCCCAAGGAGGCGACGCGCAAGGCGATGTCGCAGATCACCGGCGCCATCATCGGCATCTGGCTGGTGCTGACCGCCGTCTTCGTGCCGATGGCCTTCTTCCCCGGTGCGGTCGGCGTCATCTACCGGCAGTTCAGCGTCACCATGGTCGGCTCGATCCTGTTTTCCGGCTTCATGGCGCTGTCGCTGACGCCGGCTTTGTGCGCCAGCTTCCTCAAGCCGGTGCCGGCGGGCCATAACGAAAAGCGCGGCTTCTTCGGCTGGTTCAACCGCGGCTTTGCCCGCACGACCAGCGGCTATACCTCCATGGTCGGCTGGACCATCCGCCGTGCCGGGCGCTTCATGATCATCTATCTCGCCCTCATCATCGGGCTCGGCTATGTGTTCATGCGCCTGCCTTCCTCCTTCCTGCCCAACGAGGACCAGGGTTTCGTGCTGGTCGACATGCAGACCCCGCCCGAATCGGCCGGCAACAGGACGCAACACGCCGTCGAAAAGGTGGAAGCCTTCTTTGGCAAGGAGCCGGCGGTCGACCACCGCACCGTGATCCAGGGCTATTCCTTCTCCGGCGCCGGCGACAACGCGGCGCTCGCCTTCATCACCTTCAAGGATTGGAGCGTACGCGGGTTCAAGGATTCGGCGCAGGCCGTCGCCGACCGGGCCAACGCAGCCTTTTCCCAGTTGAAGGACGCCATTGCCTTCGCATTGTCGCCGCCGCCGATCTCGGGCCTCGGCACCTCGAACGGCTTCACCTTCCGCCTCCAGGACCGCGCCGGCCTCGGCCAGGCGGCACTTTCCGCCGCCGCCTCGCAATTGATGGCCGCCGCCGCCAAGAGCCCGATCGTGACCGGGCTGCGCATCGAGGGCCTTCCCGACGCGGCGCAGGTGAACCTGGTGATCGACCGCGAGAAGGCGAACGCCTTCGGCGTCGCTTTCGGCGACATCAATTCCGCCCTCTCGGCCTATATCGGCTCGGCCTATATCAACGATTTCCCTAACGCCGGCCGCCTCCAGCGGGTGATGATCCAGGCCGGCGAGAAGGAACGCATGCAGGCGGCGGACCTCCTGAAGCTCAACGTGCGCAATGCCTCCGGCGGCATGGTGCCGTTTTCCGCTTTCGCCCATATCGAGTGGACGAAGGGGCCGCTGCAGGTCGTCGCCTATAATGGCTATCCGGCGGTGCGCATCAGCGGCAATGCCGGGCCCGGTTATTCCTCCGGCGAAGCCATCACGGAGATGGAGCGGCTCGCCACCGGCCTGCCGCAGGGCTTCGGCTATGAATGGACCGGACAGTCGTTGCAGGAGATCCAGTCGGGCTCGCAGGCGCCCTTCCTGATGGGCATGACGGTGCTGTTCGTCTTCCTCCTGCTCGCCGCGCTTTACGAAAGCTGGTCGATCCCGCTTTCGGTGATGCTGGTGGTGCCGCTCGGCATCATCGGAGCGGTGCTGGCGGTGACGCTGCGCGGCATGTCCAACGACGTCTATTTCAAGGTCGGCCTCATCGCCATCATAGGACTGTCGGCGAAGAACGCGATCCTCATCATCGAGTTCGCCAAGGATCTGCACGCTAGCGGCATGTCGGTATTCGATGCCACCGTCGAGGCCTCGCGCATCCGCTTCCGTCCGATCATCATGACCTCGCTCGCCTTCTCGCTCGGCGTCGTGCCGCTGGTGGTGGCGGTCGGCGCCAGCGCCGCCAGCCAGAACGCCATCGGCACCGGCGTGCTCGGCGGCATGATCACCGCCACGGTGATCGCGGTGCCCTTCGTGCCGGTCTTCTTCGTCTTCGTGCTCAGGCTTTTCGGCGGCCGCAAGGTGCTGGAGACGAAGCCGGAGGAAGAGCCCTCATTGCCGCTGGAAGCGCCGGCGGAGTAAGGCCGAACGGCCTACAGCCCCAGATAAGCTTGCCTCACGCGATCGTCGGAGAGTAGCGCTTCGCCGCTGCCCGAAAGCGTCACGCGGCCATTCTCCAGCACGTAGGCATGTTTCGCGAGCTTCAATGAAACGGCGACGTTCTGCTCGACCAGCACGCAGGTGATGCCCTCGCGGTTGAGATCGACGATCGTCTGCAATACGTCGTGCACCAATGCCGGCGCCAACCCCAGCGACGGCTCGTCGAACATGATCAGTTCCGGGCTGCCCATCAGGCAGCGGCCGATGGCGAGCATCTGCTGCTCGCCTCCCGACAGCGTTCCCGCGTCCTGCGTCCGGCGTTCGGCGAGGCGGGGGAACATCTGGTAGACATGGTCGAGATTGCGCGTCTTGCCCGCACGGGCGCGCGGCAGCATGGCACCCGTTTCGAGGTTCTCGATGACCGTCATGGAGGGGAAGATCTGCCGCCCCTCGGCGACCTGGCCGATGCCGAGATCGCAGACCTTATAGGTCGGCCAGCCGGCGATTTCGGTTCCCTTGTAACGGATGTGGCCGCCGGCGGGCTTCTGCATGCCGGCGATGGTGCGGATGAGCGAGGTCTTGCCGGCGCCGTTTGCCCCGACGATGGCGACGATCGCGCCCGGCTCTATGGCGATGGAAACGCCGTCGAGCGCCTGTGCGTCGCCGTAGAACACGTCGATGCCGTCGACCTCCAGCATCAGGAAAGCTCCTCGGCGCCGAGATAGCAGGCAAGCACGTCGGGATTGCGCGTCACCTCTTCGGGCGTACCCTTGGCGATCACCTTGCCGTAATTGAGCACCACGACATGATGCGACAGCGCCATCACCGCCCGCATCACATGCTCGATAAGGACGATGGTGACGCCGGTCTGTTCGTTCAGCCGGCGGAAGGTGGCAACCATGCGATCGGTCTCGGTCGGGCGCAGGCCGGCCATCACCTCGTCGAGCAGCAACAGCTTCGGCTTCGTCGCCAGCGCGCGCGCCACCTCCAGGCATTTGCGGTCAGGCAGCGTGATGCTTCCCGGCAGGGCGTTTCGCTTGTCGGCGAGCCCGAGCAATTCCAGCATGTCGAGCGCGTAGCGCCGCGCCGCCGCCATGTCGCTGATCCAGGAGAGCGCGCCGACGGCGACATTGTCGGTGACGGTGATGTCCTTGAACGGGCGCACCACCTGGAAGGTGCGGCCGACACCGGCGCGGCAGATCTCGTCCGGCCTCATGCCGACCAGCGAATGCCCGTCGAGCGACACGTTGCCGCTTGTCGGCTTCAGCGCGCCGGCGATCATGTTGAAGGTCGTCGTCTTGCCGGCGCCGTTCGGCCCGATCAGCGCGTGGATTGCGCCTGCTGGGACCTCGAAGGAGACGTTGTCGACGGCGGTCAGTCCGCTGAAGCGCCGGGTCAACCCTTCGACCTTGAGCGCGGCGGAGCGGGGCACGTCTGCAATCATCGTCCGTCCCCACCAGTGCGGCCGTCGAGCTTCAGCAGCCCCGCCAGCCACGGCCAGACGCCGGACGGCCGGAAGAGCACGATGGCGACGACGCAAAAGCCCCAGAAGAAGGTTTTTATGCCGTCGATCTGGAGGCCGGAGGTGAGTTCGGTCAGCAATTCGCCGAGCGGGGTCAAGATGAGCGCGCCGAGGATCGGCCCGAACAGCGTGCCCACCCCGCCGACCACCGTGCCGAGGATCAGTTCGATCGAGCGCCCGGTGGCGAAGGTCGATTCGGGGAAGAGGTTGTTGTAGTAGAATGCGTACCAGACGCCGGCGACGCCGGTCAGCGCAGACGAGATCGCCACCGCGATCATCTTGTAGCGAAAGAGCGGCACGCCGGCCGCCTCCGCCGCCTCCTGGTCGTCGCGGATCGCCTGCCAGTAGAGCCCGAGCTTGCTGTTGAGCAGGAAGCGGCAGAGCAGCAGCGCCGCGCCGGTCAGGATCAGGATCATATAATAGAACAGCGTCGGCGGGCCGCGCAGATTGACAAGGTCGATGCTGCCGGCGTTCTTTACCGGCAGGAAGAGCCCGGCCGAGCCGCCGAGCCAGGAATTGTTGTCGACCACGATGCCGGTGAATTCGGCGAATGCGATGGTGAGCAGCGCGAAATAGACGCCACGGATCGAAAAGCGGAAGCCGAGATAGCCGATGATGCAGCCCATCAGCGTGGAAAGCACGACCGCCGCGATCACGCCGACCCATGGGCTGACGCCGAAATGGGTGAAGAGCGCGGCACTCGTATAGGCGCCGATGCCGACGAAGAGCGCGTGGCCGAGCGACAATTGCCCGGCAAAACCGAGCATCAAATTCCATGCCTGCCCGACAAAGGCGAAATAGAGCGAGATGATCAAGACGCTCAGCACGTAGTCGCTGGCGAAGAAGGGCGCGGCCGCCATTACGACGACGAAGATGGCGAGCAGTACCAGCGCGCGCGGCGGCAATCCGTCCGTCAGCCGCGCGATCATCGCACTTCCTTGCCGAGCAGCCCTTGCGGACGAAGCAGGAGGACGAGGATCAACAGCCCGAAGGACACGGCACTCTTCATCGAGGGTTGGAAGACAAGCCCGGCCAGCGCTTCCGAGACGCCGATCAGAAGGCCGCCGAGCAGCGCGCCGGGCAGGCTGCCGAGCCCGCCGATGATGACGATGATGAAGGCGAGCAGCGTATAGGAGGGACCGAGATAGGGATGTACGTCGATCAGGAGCACGAGGATCGCGCCGGCCGCACCCAGGCAGGCCGTGCCGATGCCGAAGGTGAGTGCGAACAGGCGGCGGACGTTCAGCCCCACCACCAGCGCGCCGACGGGATTGTCGCCGCAGGCGCGGATCGCCTTGCCCGTATCGGTATAGCGGAAGAAAGCGAAGAGCAGGCCCGAAACGACGAGTGCCGCGATGCCTGCATAGATGCGCACCTTGTCGACCAGGAGCGGGCCGATCTGGAAGGAATCATAGGCATAGGCGACCTGCACGCCCTGCGCGTCCGGCCCGAAGATCATCAGGCAGAGGCTGACGATCATCACCGCGATCGCCGCCATCAGGAGGAACTGCATATAGTCCGGCAAATGCACGATGCGGCGCACGACGAGGTCCTGCAGCAGATAGCCGAAGGCAAACAGCGCCGCGGCCACGACCGGGACGCAGTAGAGCGGATCGACGCCGAGATGGCGGAAAAGCACCAACGTCGCGAACATGCCCATCACCATGATCTCGCCATGGGCGAAATTGACGATGCGGATGACGCCGAAGATGACCGACAGGCCGAGCGCGGACAGCCCGTAGATGAGGCCGGTCAGCAAGCCGCTGACGGCGACGTTGAGATAAAGCTCGACGGGCAAGGCCTGCTTCCGGTGCGAGGTGTGATTTCGCCCCGGCCGGGTGACCGGGGCGACGCGGAATTGCGTTTCAGCGCTTGTCGTAGGGCGGCATCGGCCAGACGGTCTTGGCAACGGCCGCCTGCTCGGGCGCAACCACGATCAACTCGCCGCCGACATTCTGGATCGAGGCGTCGCCGACCTTATCGTTCTGGCCCTTGGCGTTGAAGCTGATGCCGGCGCCGATCGAGACGTTGTCGGTGATGTCGGTGGAGCGCACGGCTTCCGTCAGTTCCTTGGAATCGCCCGTGCCGGCGCGCTTATAGGCGTCGGCGGCCACCAAGAGCGCCTCGAACGTGTAGACATGGTTGGTGTTCATGTTGACGTCCGGATAGGCCTTCTTCACGGCGGCGTTGAGCGTCTGGCTGAGCTTCTTCTTGGGGTCGAACCACGGCACGAACGAGATCGGTCCGTCGCTCAATTTGCCCAGCGTCTTGAAATACTGGTCCTCGTACCAGCCCGGCCCCATCGAAAGGATCGCCTCCGGCGTCCAGCGCTGCTTGACCAGTTCGCGGGTGAGAAGGATGGCGTCGTTCAGGCGGCTGACGACGAGAAGCGCGTCGGCGCCGGTCGCCTTGGCCTTGGCGATCTCGACCGAGAGGTCGCGCGCGGCGCGGTCATAGGCGATGGTTTCGGCCACCTTGTAGGGCATGTTGAATTTCGGCATGACCTTGCCGATGCCGGCGGCCATCGACGTGCCGAACGTGTCGTTGACGTGCAGGAAGACGACCGATTTCGGCGCCGAGCCGACCTGCTTGAATATCTCCAGCTGCTGCTTGAAGGCGTCGGTGAGGATGGTGACCGCGGTCGGGAAGTTGCGGAAGACGTATTTGTAGCCCTGCTCGGTGATCTGCGGAGCCGCGGCGATGTTGATGACGAATGGGATGCCCTTCTGCTCGGCGACCTGCGCGATCGCCGCGCTCTGGCCGGAATCGAAGGCGCCCACCAGAAGCTGCGCGCCGTCGCCGATCAGCTTCTCGGCCTGGGCGCGTGCGGTCTGCTCGTTGGATTCGGTGTCGCCGTTCATGATCTGGAGTTCGGGCAGGCCGAGTTCCTTCAGGATCGGCCCGGCGACCTCGACGCCGCGCTGGCAATCCTGGCCGATGCCGGCCTGCACGCCCGAGCGCGGCAGGAGCACGCCGACCTTGAGCGGGCCGCCCGCCGCGCGCACGATCGAGAAGGGCGACGTGCCGGCGACGATGCCGGCCGCGCCGATGCCCGCGACCACGGTGCGGCGCGTGACGCCCGCAGACGCGCTGGTGCCGGCCATTTTGATGTTTTTGTCGTTCATTCGGTTTTCCTCCCTGCGGGCACGGTCCGAGAGCCGCCCCCTAACCCTTTTCCCCGCGCCGGTCGGGCGCGTCGATCCGGCCGGGTCGAGCCCGGCCGACGATGGGCGGCATTCTTAATGGGTAGTGCGGCAGCGTCAATGAGAAGCGGTGCGATCTCTGCCTTTCCGCCTACCCTGACTTTCGTCGGATGCAGGGGGATGCGGGAGGGTCGCCTACAGCGTAAAGCCTTCGCCGAGATAGAGCCTGCGCACATCGGCGTTGCCGACCACTTCCGACGGCTCGCCATGGGTGAGAACCTTGCCGGCGTGGATGATGTAGGCGCGGTCGATGAGGCCGAGCGTCTCGCGCACATTGTGGTCGGTGATGAGGACGCCGATGCCGCGGCTGGTGAGATGACGCACGAGTTGCTGTATGTCGAAGACCGCGATCGGGTCGATGCCGGCGAAAGGCTCGTCCAGAAGCATGAATTTCGGGCTTGATGCCAGCGCGCGCGAAATCTCCAGCCGCCTTCTCTCGCCGCCGGAAAGCGAGATCGACGGCGCCTTGCGCAGATGGCCGATATTGAATTCGTCGAGCAGTTCGTCGAGTCGCCGCTCGCGCTCCTTGCGGCTTTTCTCCACCACCTCCAGCACGGCCCGGATATTCGCCTCGACCGAAAGGCCGCGGAAGATGGAAGCCTCCTGCGGCAGGTAGCCGATGCCGAGCCGGGCACGGCGGTACATGGGCAGCGCGGTCACGTCGTAGCCGTCGATGGAGATGGTGCCCTTGTCGACCGGCACCAGTCCGGTGACCATATAGAAGCAGGTCGTTTTGCCGGCGCCGTTCGGTCCGAGCAGGCCGACCGCTTCGCCGGCCCTGACCCCGATCGACACGCCGCTCACCACCTGGCGGCCCTTGTAGCTCTTGGTCAGGCCGCGCGCGATCAGCGTGCCCTTCAATCGTTCCGGATCGATGGCGGCCGTTTCGCCTTTTTCGAAGGCGTGCGCCGAAATCTTCGAGACCGCCGTCAAGCTATTGCGCCGCCTTCTTCTTGTCGGGGGCGAGCAGCACCTTGACGCGGCCTTTGTCCTTGGCGGTTTCGCAGCCGTCGAGCTTGGACAGACCGGTCTTGAGGTTGGCCGTCAGCCGGCAGCCCATGACGACATTGTCGCCCTGGGTCAGCACCACCTGGTCGCCTTCGAGAACGAGAACCTGGCTCTGCATGTCGAACGTGCCATGATCGCCGGTGGCGATCTGGTCGTTGGACTTTACATAGACCTTTCCGTCGACGTCGATGCTCTTGATGTTGCCCGAGCCGCCGGTCACGGTGCCGCCCGATCCCTTGAGATAGTGCACGACCATGCGGCCGGCCTTCATCAGGGTCGTGCCCTGCACGACGTTGACATTGCCGGTGAAGATGGCCGTGTTGTCCTTGTCATGGACCTCGAGCTTGTCGCTTTCGATCTGGATAGGCTTGTCGCCCGAAAGCTTCATGCCGGCAAAGCTGTCGTTCGTCGCGGCCTGCGATCCGTTCTGCTGCGCAAGGGCCGGACCGGCCGCAAGCGTGAAGGCACCGGCAAGAAAGCCGCATGAAATTGCAAGAAGAAGACTAGCGCGGTGCATCGGCCGCTCCATTGTTGTCTCCGGCGGGTTTTTTCTTTTCGGGCATCATTGTCATTCGAACTTTCCGATCGAAGACAAGCACCTTGCCCCGATCCTGTACAGTCATGCTGTCAGCGATGATATGCGATCCCTGTAGAGTAATATCGACCGGATCGGAAGTCTTCAAATCTCCCGTCGCGATGTTGACGAAGGCAGAATTGAGCTTGGCGACAAGACCGTCCGTCGTCGTCACGGTCATCTCGGTGGGAATGTCGAGCGTGTCTTTTCCCTTGTCGTAGATGCCTTTGGCCGCGCTCACACTGGCCCAGTTATCGTCGCTGACGGGAAGCTTCGCGGTGATGTCGTCGAGTTGGACGATGTCGGTATTCGTCACGTCCTGTATGGCGCGCGTGGCCTTGAGCGAATAGGGGCGGTTTCCCCTGGTGAAGCCCTCCAGCCTCGGATTGGCCATCGTGAGCTTGCCGTCGCTATAGCTGGTGCCAAGGATGTCGACCGCAATCCCGCCCGGCGTCAGCAGATAGGAATAGATCGCAAAGCCGGCGGCGATGACGATCGCAAGGCTCGGCAGCAGCACTTTCAGTGCCCTGACGGTCGTGGAATGCCGCCTTGCCCGCCGGAACGCGCGATCGACCGAACGGCCGCCGGCGCCGTCCGCCGGGGGAACGGCCGGATCGGGCCGGGGGGTTATGTGCTCAGCGTCTATCGTCGTCACCGGCCCGATCCGATCGAATTTCGTCTTTCGTAGCGCGCTTCCAAAGCAGCGCACCATTCATGTGCCCCGACTGTTGGTGCCGAAGCGGCCGTTCCACGCCTGCCCTGATCCTGTTGTTCTGATACGCCCTTCTGCGAGGCGCTCGGCAATTTTCACCCCAATATGGTGATTTTGCGGTCGAACGCCAGTGTGATCTTTGCCGGAAGCGCGGCCTGCGTCGTGCCACGGAAAGCGGTGGCGGTGGAGAAGCGCATGGCATAGGAATGGCGTTCCAAGCGGCAAATGCGGGAAACAACGACATGGCTACACGGGCCGACGAACTGATCGACCGCCATCGCCTGCGGCGGAAACTGACCTTCTGGCGCGTCGTGGCGCTTGCGGTTATCGCGCTTGCGGTGGCGTGGGCCGGATCAAGATTTTACCGGAGCGAATATGGCTCCCTTGCGGCCAATCATATCGCCAAGGTGAAGATCGCCGGCACGATCGGCCAGGACGACGCCCTCGTCGCGCAGCTCGAAAGGCTCCGCAAGTCGCCCGCCGTGAAGGGCCTGATCCTGGAAATCAATTCGCCCGGAGGAACGACGGCAGGCGGCGAACAGCTTTACGAGGAAGTGCGCCTGGTGGCCGCCGACAAGCCGGTCGTGGCCGAGATCACAGGCCTCGGAGCCTCGGCTGCCTATATGGTGGCGGCGGCGGCCGACCATATCGTTGCGCGCCAGACTTCCATCGTAGGCTCGATCGGCGTTCTGGTGGAATATCCGGACGTCACCGGCCTGATGGACAAGGTCGGCGTCAAGCTCGAAGCGATCAAATCCTCGCCGCTGAAGGCCGAACCCTCGCCCTTCACGCCGACCACCGACGAAGCGCGCGCCATGGTTCAACGGCTGATCTCCGACAGCTACGACTGGTTCGTCGGGCTGGTCGTCTCGCGCCGGCCGCTTTCCCGCGAGGAGGTGCTGAAGCTTGCGGACGGTTCCATCTTCACCGGGCGCCAGGCCGTCGCCAACAAGCTGGTGGACGAGATCGGCGGCGAGCGCGAGGCCGTGGCCTGGCTGGCGAAAAAGGGCGTGGACCCGCACCTGAAGGTCATCGAATGGAAATCGCCGAGCGGCCGCAGTTTCCTCTTCTCCAAAGCGCTTGCGCGCGCTGTCGGCCTGCCGGAAGGGGCGGCCGATATTTTCGAGCGGATCGGCGCCGACCGCATCTTCCTTGACGGTCTCCTGTCGGTCTGGCACCCTTGACGGCATAGCTTGAGCAATTGAAAAGCAAGCAGAATTCGATTCCGTCGAAGTCTGACCAAGCACGCCCCGGGGACGCAATCCATGATCAAATCCGAACTCGTGCAGACAATCGCCAATCGAAATCCGCATCTTTTTCTGCGGGATGTCGAGAACATTGTGAACGCCATTTTCGAGGAGATCACGCACGCGCTGGCGGAAGGCAATCGCGTGGAATTGCGCGGTTTCGGTGCCTTTTCCGTCAAGAATCGTCCAGCACGGACCGGCCGCAATCCGCGCACCGGCGAATCGGTCGAGGTCGAGGAGAAATGGGTTCCCTTCTTCAAGACCGGCAAGGAATTGCGCGAGCGGCTGAACGGTCAATAAGATTTCCGTCGACCGTCATTGTGCGGCATTGCCGACCTTTCCCATTGGAACGGCGGGCGCTAGATGTAGCCGGGTGAGATGTGAAAACTCCCGTGGACCGGACCGCCGCCGTGAAGCAGGCGTTCCGGATCGGGTTCTTACCCTGTTGGGCGGCCGATGATTAAGCGGATAGTAACCATAATCGTAATTATTCCGGTGGCGATCGTGCTGATCGCTCTCGCCGTGGCCAACCGGGCCTTCGTGCCGTTCACGCTCGACCCGTTCAATCCGGGCAATCCCGGCCTGACGCTTTCGCTGCCGCTTTTCATCTATCTTTTCCTGGCGCTTCTGCTCGGCGTCCTGATCGGCAGTGCCGCGACCTGGCTGCGCCAGGGGCGCTATCGCAAGCGTGCCCGCAGGAACGCGGACGAGGCGCGGGCGCTTCGCGAGGAAGCGGCGCGCGGCAAGCCGCCGGCACAGGCAGTGCAGATCCATGCGCTCTCCCAAGCTCCCGATTGAAGCCATCGGTTTGGTTGCGGACAGTACGGGGCTATGGCAGAAGCGGCCCGGATCTCCTGGAGACCTCCGCAATTGAAACCTTCGCGCGACAGACGCGGCGATAGTCGCTCCGAACCGCCGGGACGCGCGCCTATAGCCGTGAAAACGCATGAGGTCGGACCGCGTTCGCTGGCACGGCGCGACGGGCCGCTGCCGCGCGAGAATCTGCCGCTCATTCTCGAAGTCGAGCCCAACGCGGACTACGCGCTGCTCGATTCCGGCGGCGGCGAGAAGCTGGAGCAATACGGACCCTATCGCATCGTCCGCCCGGAAGGGCAGGCGATCTGGCAAAAGGCGCTGCCCGTCCGCGAGTGGCAACGCGCCGACGCCGTCTTCACCGGCAACACCGACGAGGAGGGCATGGGCCGCTGGCGCTTCCCGCGAGCGCCGCTCGGCGAAACATGGCCGATGCGCCATGACGGGATCGATTATCTCGGCCGCTTCACCTCCTTCCGCCATGTCGGCGTCTTTCCCGAACAGGCCTCGCACTGGGATCACATGGACGGGATGATCCGCGCCGCCGGCCGGCCGGTGAAGGTGCTCAACCTCTTCGGCTATACCGGCCTTGCCTCGCTGGTCGCGGCGCGCGCCGGCGCCGAGGTCACCCATGTCGACGCCTCGAAGAAGGCGATAGGCTGGGCGCGCGAGAACCAGGAGGTCGCTCGGCTCGGCGACAGGCCGATCCGCTGGATCTGCGAGGACGCCATGAAATTCGCCGAGCGCGAGGGGCGCCGCGGCAGTCGCTACGACATCGTCCTGCTCGATCCGCCGGCCTATGGGCGCGGGCCGAAGGGCGAGGTCTGGCAGCTTTTCGACGACCTGCCGGCGCTGGCCGATATCTGCCGCTCGATCCTCACACCGAAGCCGCTGGCCGTCATGCTGACCGCCTATTCCATCCGCGCCTCCTTCTTCGCCATCCATGCGTTGATGCGCGATACATTCGCCGGCATGGGCGGATGCGTGGAATCGGGCGAACTGGTGATCCGCGAGAAATCGGCCGGCCGTGCGCTTTCCACCTCGCTGTTCTCGCGATGGGTGGCTGAATGAATACCCGCGTCGGACAGGTCAAGGAGGTCACCAGCCTTTCCAACCCGCTGGTCAAGGACATACGCGCGCTGGCGATGAAGAAGTTCCGCGACCGCGAGGGCGCCTTCATCGCGGAGGGGCTGAAACTCGTCATCGATGCGCTCGACCAGGGCTGGTCGATCCGTACGCTGGTCTTCGCCAAGGCCGGCCTCGGCAACCCTGCCGTCGAAAAGGCCGCAGCCCGTACGGTGGCTGCCGGCGGAATCGTGCTCGAAGTCACCGAAAAGGTGCTCGGCGCCATCACCCGCCGCGACAATCCGCAGATGGTCGTCGGTGTCTTCGCCCAGAAATTCCTGCCGCTTGCCTCGATCAGGCTTTCCGGCGACGATGTCTGGGTGGCGCTCGACCGTGTCCGCGATCCCGGCAATCTTGGCACCATCATCCGCACGATCGACGCGGCCGGCGCAAAAGGTGTCATCCTGGTCGGCGATTGCACCGATCCGTTTTCGCTGGAAACCGTGCGCGCCACCATGGGTTCGATTTTTTCCGTGCCGGTCGCCAAAGCTTCCGTCGAGGCTTTTCTCGGCTGGCGGCGGGGTTTTCCAGGCCTCGTCGCCGGGACGCATCTGAAAGGCGCGGTGGATTACCGCTCGGTCGATTTTACCGGCCGGCCGGCATTGCTCCTCATGGGCAACGAGCAGCAGGGCCTGCCGGACGATCTCGCCGCCGCCTGCGACCGGCTCCTGCGCATCCCGCAGGCCGGCCGCGCCGATTCGCTCAATCTTGCCGTGGCCACCGGCGTCATGCTCTTCGAAATCCGCCGCAACGCCCTCAGGATCGACCCGGAACACGCCAAGTGAAACTGCGCGCCATCTTCCCCTATCTTCTGGTCACGGTCGCCGCCGTCGCGATCGACCAATGGGTCAAGCGGTTCGTCGAGAACGGCATGGCCCTTCACCAGCAGGTCGATCTCCTGCCTTTCCTGGCGCTCTATCATACGCGCAACACCGGGATCGCCTTTTCGCTGCTGGCTGATTTCGGCGATGTAGGCCTGGTGCTGGTGGCGCTCGCGGTCACCGCGGTGGTGCTGGCGCTCGCCGCGCGCACCACCGACCGGCAGGTGCTGGCCCGGGCCGGCTTCGCGCTGGTCGTGGGCGGCGCGATCGGCAACCTCATCGATCGCGCGACGCTCGGCTATGTGATCGACTATATCCTGTTCCACACGCCGGTCTGGTCCTTCGCGATCTTCAACCTCGCCGACGCGTTCATCACGGTCGGCGCCGGCCTCGTCCTCCTGCAGGAATTCGTCGACTGGCGACGCGATCGCGATACAAGGGAGCCGGAACCGCCTACCGGGCGTTGACGAGGACAAGCCGACAGTCCAAACGGCACCGAAAACGGAGAAAACGATGTCCGATACCTTCAAGGCCATTCTCATCTCGCGCGACGAGGACAAGAAGCAATCGGTCTCGACCGTCGAACTCACCGATGCCGATTTGATGGACGGCGACGTCACCGTTGCTGTCGAGGCGACCACCGTGAACTACAAGGACGGGCTCGCCATCACCGGCAAGGCGCCGGTCGTGCGCCGCTTCCCGCTCGTCCCGGGCATCGACTTCGCCGGCACGGTGATCCAGTCCAGCCATCCGGGCTGGAAGGTGGGCGATCATGTCGTCCTCAACGGCTGGGGTACCGGCGAGACGCATTACGGCGCCTATGCCGGCCATGCCCGCGTCAAGGGCGACTGGCTGGTGCCATTGCCGGAGGGCCTGACCGCGCATCAGGCGATGGCCGTCGGTACGGCCGGCTACACCGCCATGCTCTGCATCCTGGCGCTGGAGCGCCACGGCATCGCGCCGGCGCGCGGGCCGGTGGTGGTGACGGGCGCGGCCGGCGGCGTCGGCTCGGTCGCCATCTCCATCCTTTCCAGGCTCGGCTATCATGTCGTCGCCTCGACCGGCCGCGCCGCCGAGGAGGCCTATCTGCGTGATCTCGGCGCCGCCGAGATCATCGCGCGCGACGAATTGTCCGGGCCGGCCAAGCCGCTCAACAAGGAACGCTGGGCCGGCGGCGTCGACGCGGTCGGCAGCCACACGCTCGCCAACGTTCTTTCCATGACCTCCTATGGCGGCGCGGTAGCCGCCTGCGGCCTGGCGCAGGGCATGGATTTGCCGGCAAGCGTCGCGCCTTTCATCCTGCGCGGCGTCTCGCTGCTTGGCATTGATTCTGTTATGGCGCCGAAGCCCATCCGCGTAGAGGCGTGGCGGCGCATAGCCTCCGACCTCGACCACGCCAAGCTTGCCGCGCTTTCCACCACCATCGGCTTCGACGGCATCGTCCAGGCCGCCCACGACATCGTCGAGGGCAGGGTGCGCGGCCGCATCGTGGTCGACATGGTATGAGAGGCACCGCTTCGCTAAAATTGTAGCGAAGGCCCAAAACCTTCCCTAATCGGTGTTCCGCTATCTTTCGTGGCGAGATGGCGGACCCAGGCTTTCATTCGGATATTTCCCTTGCGACGGACAGCGGCGACATGGCGCGTGTTCCGCATATCGCCGGCGTCGCCACGCCACGCCGGTTCGCCGAGCGTATCTCCGGCACGCCGGGATATCTGCTATATGCGCTCACTTTCGTGGCGATCATGCTTTCCGGCCTCGCTTATCTTTCGGGCTCGCCGCCCTATCTGGCCGTCGCCATCCTGATGGTCGGCATCGCTTCCTTCCTGATCGGCCGGCGCTCGCGCAATGACGCAGAGAAGGTCGTTCGTGCCCTCGACGGCGAGGCTGCGAGCCGCGCCGAGATTGAGACGCTCGCCGATCGCATGTGGGAGTTGCAGGAGAGCGAGGAGCGCTTCCGCGGCCTGATCGACGCGCTCGGCGACATCGTCGTCCATCGCGACCGCGACGGTCATATCGTCTACGCCAATCGTGTGCTGGCCGACCTTGTCGGTTGCGCGCAGAAGACGCTTTCCGGCAAGACCCTTTCCGAACTCGGCATCGAGATCGGCGTCGTGCCCGACGCCGCCTTCGCCGAAGGCGAGTGTCTGAGTTCCACCGACGTCGCCATCCGCTCCGGCGGCGAGATGCGCTGGTATTCCTGGATCGAGCTTTCCGTGCGCGACAAGGCGAGCGACGCCGTCTCCCACCGCGCCATCGCGCGCGATATCACCGCCCGCAAGCGCGCGGAAAAAGCCTCCGTCGCGGCGCGCGAGCACGCCGAGGTCGCGAACCTCGCCAAGTCGCGCTTCCTGGCGACGGTAAGCCACGAGATACGCACGCCCATGAACGGCATCATGGGCATGGCCAAGCTTCTGGCCGACACCCGCCTGTCGCCGGAGCAGCGCACCTATGTCGGCGCCATATCGACCTCGGCCAGCGCGCTTCTCGCGCTGATCGAGGATTTGCTCGACTTTTCGAAGATCGAGGCCGGCCGCTTCGATATCGAGCCGCAATCGGTGTCGCCGCGCGAAATCGTCGAGAATGTTTGCGAACTTCTCGCGGCCAAGGCATACGCCAAGGGGATCGGGCTTGGCTGCTATTGCGCGCCCAACGTTCCGGCGATCATCGCGGCCGATCCGAACCGCTTGCGGCAGGTGCTGCTCAACCTGATCGGCAACGCCATCAAATTCACCGACGAAGGCGGCGTGCAGGTGGCGGTGGAGATCACCGACAAGGCGGCGGCGCCCTCGATCCGCTTTACCGTCTCCGACACCGGTCCGGGCATGCGCAAGGCCGATCTGGAGCGCATCTTCCAGGAGTTCGAGCAGGCGGACGGCACGTCCACGCGACGGCATGGCGGCGCGGGTCTCGGCCTTGCCATTTCAAAACGCATCGTCGAGGCGATGAACGGCCGCATCGGCGTCGATAGCGAGGCCGGCGTCGGCAGCCGGTTCCATGTCGAACTGCCGCTTGGCCGCGTTGCGACTGGCGGCACACGGCCGAAGGTGCTTGAGGGCCGGGGCATAGGCATCGTTTCGCCCAACCGGGTCGAGCCGGAACTTATCGCGCGAGCCGTGGAGGCTTGCGGCGGCTCGGCGGTTGTCGCCGATGGGATTGCCGCGCTCGTCCGCGAGGCGCAGGCGCGGAACGTGGAGCTTGATTCGATTCTTGTCGATACGGCGCTGGAAAAACCGGACGGCAATATCCTCAAACGGCTTCGCCTCAGGCTTGGCGGCTCCTTCGAGGCCATAACGCTGATCGCTCCGTCGGATCGGGGGCATCTGGGGGAATATCGGCAGGCGGGCTACGCTACTTTCCTCGCCCGTCCGGTGCGCGGCGAGACGCTGCTGCGCGTTCTGCTCGCCGCGAAATCGGCAGACCCGATCCTCAAGAATCCGGGAAAAGCCGAGCCGGCGGGCACCGGCCTGCCGGAAACCGGCGAAACAGCCCTCAACATCCTGATCGCCGAGGATAACGAGATCAATGCCATGCTGGCGCGCGCGGTCCTCTCCAAGGCGGGGCACCGCGTCCGGCTCGTCACCAACGGCCGCGCGGCGGTCGACGCGGTGATCCATGCTCAGGCAGGCAGGCGTTTCGACGTGGTGCTGATGGACCTGCACATGCCGGTCATGGATGGGCTGGACGCCATCGCGCTCATCCGCAAGCACGAGGAAGAGCACGGCGCTCCGCCCGTTCCCATCATGGTCCTTTCCGCCGACGGGCAGGAGACGACACGGCATGCCGTGCTGGCCCATGGCGCCACCGGCTTCGTCTCCAAACCGCTCGACCCGAAGGCGCTCGCCGAGGCCGTGGCCGAACAAGCCGTTGCATGAGAGGCCGAACTCCGGCATCCTTGCCGCGAAATGCGGAACTGCCACGAAACTGTCATTCTCCCGTTGCAGGGATCGGCTAGGGGCCGGTCTGGTGACCTGTCGGGGAGAACCATCGATGCGGGCGATGATGCTGGAACGTAAGAACAACCCCGTATCCGGCAGGGCGCTTCCTGCTACGCAACGCGAGGATGTACCGACCGGCAGCGTACTCGGCCGTATCGGCCGGCTGGAGGTCCGTCTGGCGCGGGATGCGGAGGAAATAGCCGCTGCGCAGGAAGTTCGCTTCCGTGTCTTCTATGACGAACTCGGCGCCCGCCGCGACGCGGTCACGGCAGTGGAGCGGCGCGATTCGGACCGTTTCGATTCGGTCTGCGACCATCTCCTCGTTCTCGATACGGCGATCCACGGTCCCGCCACGCAGCAGATCGTCGGCACCTACCGTCTTTTGCGCCAGGAGAGCGCGATCGCGGCAGGCGGTTTCTATTCCGACGAGGAATTCCAGGTCGAGGCGCTGATCGCGCGCCATCCTGGAAGGCGCTTCCTCGAACTCGGCCGTTCCTGCGTGCTTCCGGCCTATCGCTCCAAGCGCACGATCGAGCTTCTCTGGCAGGGCATCTACGCCTATGTCGGCTATTACGACATCGCGGTCATGACCGGCTGCGCCTCCTTCCACGGCACGGTGCCGGCGGCGCATGCCGAGGCGTTGTCCTTCCTCGCGCAAAATTGCCGGGCCGATCCCGAATGGGACGTGCGCGCCGTGATCTCGCGCTATCACACGATGGACCTGATGCCGCCCGAGGCCGTCCATTCGCGGTCGGCGCTCGCCGCCATGCCGCCGCTCATCAAGGGCTATCTCAGGCTCGGTGCCAAAATCGGCGACGGCTGTGTCGTCGACAGCGATTTCGGCACGACGGATGTGTTCATCATCCTGCCGATGGAATTCGTTGCCGAGCGCTACCTGAATTACTACGGCGCCGAGGCCGAGCGCTTCAGCGCGTAAGGCCGCCGAACCCCGCTGCCGCGGCGCGGCACCGGACGGGCTCTTTCGATCCTCCTATGGGCGAGGACCTACCCAGGATTTGATTACGCCGGCATCCCTATCGTAGGGTGCCGGGGCATTCATGCTGGGAGGTCGTCATCGATGCCGGCTACGCGAAGCCGTTCTCCGCGCAAGTCGGCGCGATGAGCTACCAGTTCGATTTCCAGGATGTCTTTGCCGCCTGGCCCGAGCTTGCCTGGGGCGCGCTTCATACGCTTGTGCTTTCCGGCATCGCGATGGCTATCGGCATGGTGGTCGCCGTCGCAGGCGCGCTCGGCAAGACCTCGGGCCCGAAGCCGCTGCGCATCGCCATCGACGCCTATATCGAGTTGATCCGCAACACGCCCTTCCTGATCCAGATATTCATGATCTTCTTCGGCCTGCCTTCGCTCGGCATAAGGCTGTCGTCCAACACGGCGGCGATCATCGCCCTGGTCGTCAATGTCGGCGCCTACGGCATCGAGATCATCCGGGCCGGCATCGAGAGCATCAACGCAGGCCAGATCGAGGCTGGCAGGGCGCTCGGGCTGAGGCCGCTCCAGATATACCGCCTCATCGTCCTCAAGCCCGCCATCCAGGCCATCTATCCTTCGTTGACGAGCCAGTTCATCCTTCTGCTTTTGAATTCCAGCGTCTGCTCGGCCATCGCCGCGACGGAACTGACGGCGGCGGCCGGCGATATCCAGTCGCGCACCTTCCGTTCCTTCGAGGTCTATTTCGTCATCACCTGCATGTATTTCGCCATGTCGGCCTTCTTCTGGGGCGTGTTCGGCGCCATCGAGAAGAATTTCCTGCGCACGCCCGGCAAACGGTAGGAGGCGGGGATGCGCGAACTCGGGTCCGGGGATTTATTCTACATTATCGGCGCCATCCGCTGGACGCTGCTGCTCTCGCTCGCCGCCTTCGCCGGAGGCGCCGTCGGTGGGATGCTCATCGCGTTGGCGCGCACCGGCCGCTTCCGCTGGCTGCGGCTGGTCGCGGCCGGCTTCATCAAGATATTCCAGGGGACGCCGCTCCTGATGCAACTTTTCCTGGCCTTCTTCGCGCCCGGCATATTCGGCATCAGCGTCGATCCGTGGGCGGCGGCGGCGCTCGGCCTGTCGCTGCATGCCAGCGCCTTCCTCGGCGAGATCTGGCGCGGCGCGATCGAGGTCGTGCCGGCCGGCCAGACGGAAGCAGCCACCGCGCTCGGCCTGCGCTACTGGCCGACAATGGCGCTGGTCACAGCGCCGCAGGCCGTCCGCGTCGCCATTCCGCCGACGGTGGGCTTCCTCGTGCAACTCATCAAGGGCACGTCGCTCGCCTCGATCATCGGCTTCGTGGAACTGACGCGCGCCGCCCAGATCGTGAACAACGCAACCTTTCACCCGTTCACGATCTTCGGGATCGTGGCGCTTGCCTATTTCTGCGTTTGCTGGCCACTGTCGGTCTACGGCAGGCGGATGGAGCGCAGGCTGGCCGTTACCCGCCGATGAAGCGCGGATCGCAGAGAAAATCGAAATCAAAAAGGGAGAAAACGTAATGACTATTTCAAATTCGATCACGCGCCGGCGATTCGGAACGGTGGTGGCTGCCGGCCTCGCCACAGTGGCTTTCGGCATTTCCATGGCCGATGCCGCGACGCCCGACGAGATCAAGAAGAACGGCACCCTGCGTGTCGGCGTGCTGGTCGACTACCCACCCTTCGGCGGCACCGACGCCAACCAGCAGCCGGCCGGCTATGACGCCGATGTCGCCGCCCTCATGGCGAAATCGCTCGGCGTCAAGCTCGAACTCGTGCCGGTCACCGGTCCCAACCGCATCCCCTATCTCCTCACCAACAAGATCGACGTCCTGATCGCCACCTTCGGCATCACCGCCGAGCGCGCCAAGCAGGTCCTGTTCTCCAACCCCTATTCCGCCCTCACGATCTACGTGCTGGCGCCCAAGGGCCTGAAGATCGCCGGGCCGGAAGACCTGAAATCGGTTTCGATCGGGGTGGCGCGCGCTTCCACCCAGGATACGGCGATCACCAAGATCGCGCCGCAGGGGACCGACATAAAGCGCTTCGACGACGACGCGACGGCATTGCAGGCGCTCATCTCCGGCCAGGTACAGGCGCTCGGCGCCTCCAACACCATCCTTGCGCAACTGAACAAGGACTACCCGAAGATGGAGATAGAGCCCAAAATCACGCTCAAGGCGCAGGCCAACGGCATGGCGTTCCGCAAGTCGGACACCGAATTGTGCGACTACGCCAACAAGTTCATCGACGAAATCGTCAAGAACGGCGAGCTTTCCAAGATCAACGAGCGCTGGTTCGGCACGAAGCTGGAAGAACTGCCGCCGATGCCGAAGCTGTAAGCTGTAGCAAGGCCATAATATTTGCCGGGGCCGCTCAGGCCCCGGCATTGTAGGCGGCAATCGCCGCCATGTTGACGATGTCCGAATCCTTGGAGTTGAGCGACACGACCTGGACCGGCTTGTTGAGGCCGACGAGAAGCGGGCCGATCACTGTCGAGCCGCCCAGTTCCTGCAGCATTCTGGTCGAGATCGAGGCCGAGTGGAAAGCGGGCATGACCAGCACGTTGGCGGGCCCGGACAGGCGGCAGAACGGGTATTGCTTGAGCAACTGGCTGTTCAGCGCCACGTCGGCCGCCATCTCGCCGTCATATTCGAAATCGACGCGCCTCTTGTCGAGCAGCTTCACCGCTTCCTGGATGCGCTCGGACCGTTCGCTGAACGGGTTGCCGAAGCTCGAATGGGCGAGCATCGCCACGCGCGGCTCATAGCCCATCCGCCGCGCGAAGCCGGCGGCTTCCTCGGCGATGTCGGCGATCTCTTCCGCATTCGGCATGTCGTGCACGGCAGTGTCGGCGACCAGCACGGTGCGCCCCCGGCACAGCGCGATGGAAACGCCGATCACCCGATGGCCTGGCTTGGCGTCGATGACGCGCCGCACGTCCTCCAGCACGGTCGAATAATTGCGCGTGAGGCCGGAGACCATCGCGTCGGCGTCGCCCAGCGCCACCATGCAGGCGGCGAAATGGTTGCGGTCGTTGTTGATGAGCCGCTGGCAGTCCCGGAACAGGAAGCCCTTGCGCTGCATGCGCTCGTAGAGATAGTCGGTATAGACCGTGTTGCGGCGCGACAGGCGCGCGTTGATGATCTCGATGCCGGGCCGGTCGAGATCGACGCCGGCATTGGCGGCGTTCTCGCGGATGACGTCGTCGCGGCCGACCAGGATCGCCGTCCCGAGCTTCTGGTTGGCATAGGAGATTGCCGCCCGCATCACCTGTTCTTCCTCGCCTTCGGCGAAGACGACGCGTTTGGGTTGGCGGCGCACGCGGTCGAAGATGCGCTGCAAGGTCGAGGCGATCGGGTCGCGCCTGGCGGAAAGCGCCTGCGCGTATTTGTCGAAATTGACGATCGGACGGCCCGCCACGCCCGAATCCATCGCCGCCTTGGCCACCGCCACCGGAATGGCGGAAATGAGCCGAGGATCGAACGGCACCGGAATGATGTAGTTCGGCCCGTATTTCGGCCGCGCACCCTGATAGGCGGCGGCAACGTCGTCGGGCACGTCCGCGCGGGCGAGGTCAGCAAGGGCGTGCGCGGCGGCCACCTTCATCGCCTCATTGATCGTCGTGGCGCGCACGTCGAGTGCGCCCCGGAAGATGTAGGGGAAGCCGAGCACGTTGTTGACCTGGTTCGGATAATCCGAACGCCCGGTCGCCATGATGGCGTCCGTGCGTATCTCGGCAACCTCCTCCGGGGTGATCTCGGGATCGGGATTGGCCATGGCGAAGATGATGGGGTTTTTCGCCATCGATTCCACCATGGCGCGCGTCAGCGCCCCCTTGGCGGAAAGCCCGAAGAAGATATCCGCGCCATCCATCGCCTCGGCCAGCGTGCGCGCGTCGGTCTTGGCGGCATGCGCCGATTTCCACTGGTTCATGCCTTCGGTGCGGCCCTGATAGACGACGCCCTTGGTATCGCACAGGATGATTTTTTCCGGCGAAAAGCCCATCGCCTTCAGAAGTTCGATGCACGCGATTCCCGCCGATCCGGCGCCGTTGCAGACAAGCTTCGCGGTCTTCATGTCGCGGCCCGTCAGGTCGAGTGCGTTGATGAGGCCGGCCGCCGCGATGATGGCGGTGCCGTGCTGGTCGTCGTGGAAAACCGGGATGTCGAGCAGTTCGCGCAGCCGCTGCTCGATGATGAAGCACTCGGGCGCCTTGATATCCTCAAGATTGATGCCGCCGAAAGAGGGGCCGAGATAGCGCACGCAATTGATGAATTCGTCGGCGTCCATCGTATCGACTTCCAGGTCGATCGAATCGACGTCGGCAAAGCGCTTGAACAGCACCGCCTTGCCCTCCATGACCGGCTTGGAGGCCAGCGCGCCCAGATTGCCGAGCCCGAGGATCGCCGTTCCGTTCGTGATGACGGCGACGAGGTTGCCGCGGTTGGTATAGTCGAAGGCGCGGCTCGGCTCCTCGGCGATCGCGCGGACCGGAACGGCGACGCCCGGCGAATAGGCGAGCGACAGGTCGCGCTGTGTTGCCATTGGCTTGGTCGGTGTGATCTCCAGCTTGCCGGGGCGGCCGGAAGAATGGAAATCCAGCGCCTCCTGGTCGCTGACCGATGGTCTGGAATTGTCCGATTTGCCCTTCGAAGCCATGGAATCCAACATTCTCTCCCGAATACATGCTCTTCTTTGTGGAGCACGATTGTTAAGGCTACACTTTGCCGGGCGGAATCGCCAAGCAGGATTAGCGCACAGGACCAAAAAGCAGTTTCGCCTTGAACGACGTCACGCCCATCGACAAATCCGCTTTCGCGGGGACGCCGGCGCTGGAGAGCGCCGGCGAGGCCACGCCGATGCCGGCCGCTGGCGGTCGCGCTACACCGATGCCCGCCGCTGCAGGCGGCGCTACGCCGATGATGGAGCAGTATATCGAGATCAAATCGGCCAATCCCGATTCGCTGCTTTTCTACCGGATGGGCGATTTCTACGAGATGTTCTTCGACGACGCGGAAGTGGCTTCCCGCGCGCTCGGCATCGCGCTCACCAAGCGCGGCAAACATCAGGGCCACGATATCCCCATGTGCGGCGTCCCGGTCCACGCGGCCGACGATTACCTGCAAAAGCTGATCGGGCTCGGCCACCGCGTCGCCGTCTGCGAACAGATGGAGGACCCCGCCGAGGCTAAGAAGCGCGGCTCGAAATCCGTGGTCCGCCGCGACGTCATCCGTCTGGTCACGCCCGGCACGATCACCGAGGAAAAGCTGCTTGCCGCCACCGAGACCAGCTACCTTATGGCGCTCGGCCGCGTAAAAGGCGACGGCACAAGAGGCGAGGAGCGCGGAAGCGCGACAGGGAACGAGGGAAGCCTGGCGCTCGCATGGATCGACATATCGACGGGCACGTTCCGAGTGACGGAGACCGCGCCCGCGCGGCTCCTGACCGACATTTTGCGTGTCGATCCGCGCGAACTGATCGTTGCCGAACCGGTCTTCCACGACGCGGCGCTGCGTCCCCTCTTCGACACGCTTGGCCGCATTGTCAGCCCGCAGCCGGCGATCCTGTTTGATTCTTCCGGCGCGGCCGACCGCATCTCCCGTTTCTTCGACATCGCCACGCTGGACGGGCTCGGCCAGTTCTCGCGTGCGGAACTGTCGGCGATTTCCGGCGCCATCGCCTATGTGGAGAAGACGCAAAAGGCCGAACGTCCGCCGTTGACCCGTCCGGAACGCGAGGCGTCGGGCGCCTCGCTCTTCATCGATCCGGCGACACGCGCCAGTCTGGAACTCTCCCGCACGCTGTCGGGCAGCCGCGACGGCAGCCTGCTGAAGGCGGTGGACCGGACGGTCACCGGCGCCGGCGCGCGGCTGCTCACCGAGCGGCTGATGTCGCCGCTGACCGACCCCGCAGCGATCGGCGCGCGGCTCGATTCGGTCTCCTTCCTGCTTGCCGAGCCCCGCCTTCGCGAAGGAATGCGCGAGCTCCTAAAGCGCGCGCCGGACATGCAGCGCGCGCTTTCCCGGCTGGCCCTGAACCGGGGTGGCCCGCGTGATCTGGGCGCGTTGGCGGCAGGGCTGGGTTCTGCCCGCGATATCGGCGAACTCACGGGCCGCGAGGCGCTGCCGGCGGAACTGGAGGCTGCCCGCGACGCCATCTCGGCATTGCCGTCCGCCTTGGCCGAACATCTCACCGCCGCCCTTGCCGACGATCTGCCGTTGTTGAAGCGCGACGGCGGGTTGGTGCGTCCGGGCTATAGCGCCGAGCTCGACGAGATGCGAGCGCTGCGCGACCAGTCGCGGCGCGTCATCGCCGCCATGGAGCGCGATCTTGCGGAAGAGACCGGTATCCGCTCGCTCAAGATCCGGCACAACAACGTGCTCGGCTACTATATCGAGGTCACCGCCAACCATAAGGAGCCGATGACGGGGTCGGACGCCGCGCGCGCCCGCTTCATCCACCGCCAGACCATGGCGAGCGCCATGCGCTTCACCACCACGGAACTGGCCGATCTGGAAACGAAGATCGCGAACGCCGCCGACCGCGCGCTGTCGATCGAGCTTTCCGTCTTCGACACGCTTGTCGGCGAGGCTGTCGCCCATGCCGACGCCATCCGCGCCGGCGCCGGGGCGCTTGCCGTCTTCGACGTCTCGGCGGCGCTGGCGACGCTTGCCGAAAGCGGGGATTATTGCCGGCCGCTTGTGGATGGCAGCCTCGCCTTCGAGATCGAGGGCGGCCGCCATCCGGTGGTCGAGCAGGCGCTGCGGAGGCAGGCGGGCGATCCCTTCGTCGCCAATGATTGCGACCTTTCCCCGGCCGAGGGCGAGAAGCTGGGCGCGATCTGGCTCCTGACCGGCCCCAATATGGGCGGCAAGTCGACCTTCCTGCGCCAGAACGCGCTGATCGCCATCCTGGCGCAGGCGGGCTCCTTCGTGCCGGCCAAGCGCGCCCATATCGGCGTCGTCGATCGTCTCTTTTCCCGCGTCGGCGCCTCCGACGATCTGGCGCGCGGCCGTTCCACCTTCATGGTGGAAATGGTCGAGACGGCGGCCATCCTCAACCAGGCCGGTGAGCGTGCGCTGGTCATCCTCGACGAGATTGGCCGCGGCACCGCCACGTTCGACGGCCTTTCCATCGCCTGGGCGGCGGTGGAGTACCTGCATGAGAAGAATGGCTGCCGTGCCATCTTCGCCACGCATTTCCACGAGATGACGGCGCTTTCCGAAAAGCTGCCGCGCCTCGCCAACGTCACCATGCGCGTCAAGGAATGGGAAGGCGACGTCGTCTTCCTGCACGAGGTCGCGCGCGGCGCCGCCGATCGCTCCTACGGCGTTCAGGTGGCGCGGCTCGCCGGCCTTCCCGAGGCGGTCGTGGAACGCGCGCGGGAGGTTCTCCACCAGCTTGAAGCGGGCGAGACTTCCGGCAAGGCGGAGCGGCTGGTGGACGATCTGCCGCTTTTCTCCGTGGCGGTCCGCCGCGAGCCGCCGAAGCCCAAGGCGGACGATGCGTTTGCGGTCGCGCTTTCCGCGCTCCATCCCGACGAGATGACGCCGCGCGAGGCGCTTGAAGCGGTCTACCGGCTGAAGGGATTGGCGGCGAAATAAGGAAAATCAGCCAGCCGGAATGGAGGCCGCTTTCGGGCACGCATTCGCGACGCCGCCCGCCGCCGGATAGCGGTAGACGCGGATCTGGGAGCTTGCCGGGAGCGGGCATTCAATAAGCCACTGAGGCGGATGACCTTCGAGCAGGGCGGCGGTCAGCGGGTAGGATTTCTCCTCGGCCAGGAGCGGGGCGCCGCGCCATGCACAGACCGCGACATGGGTCGCTTTCGACTGGTCGAGATATTCCCTCGGATTTTGCGTGCGCGGATCGAGGAAGCGGAAGGCGCGCTCGACACCATGCCACGCGCGGTGATGCGGAGTGGCCACGACTGTCGCGTCGAGGTCTGGTTTCGCAGCGAGAATCTGAATGCCGAGAATCGGCGGGGCAAGGATGCTGGCGCCGGCCGGCCATTGCAGCGCCGGGCCGTCCCCCGGTTTGCAATTGCCGGCAAAATCGGCGCCGCTGGCAGGAACATTCTCGGGAACGCTGCGAACGAAATAGGAGCCGATGGTGACCGTCACCAGCAGGACGCCAGGCAGAAGCAGCTTGTAGAGGGAAGGAAGATGCGCCGTCATGGTACCTGACAGCAGGGCTCCGGCCTGTCGCGTGCGGGGCAGCATCGCGGCGAGCGTCAGTATCAGGCCCAGGCCGGCGAAAAAGCCCAGATAGCGGAAATAGCGAATCAGGAGGTAACCCTGTACCAGCGCCAGCAACGTAAAGGCGGCGAAGATGAAGAGATTGCGCTTGCGCGGAGCCTGAAGGCCGATCACGACTATCGCGGCGGCGCTTGCCAGGGTCATGGATGTGCCGAGGAACGTCGGCGCCAGGACGATGTCCGGGCGGGCGAGCATGCTCCTGTCCTGCGGGATGTGGCCGACCCAGTTGGTCATGAGGTAATCGCTGAGCGCGGAGAATGGTCCGCCCTGGCATTCCGGAAAGAGATAGACCAGCCCGACGACGGAAAGGCAGGCCGGGATCGCCAGCATCGCGGTACGAAGAAGGAGGCTTTCGGTCCGTGGCGACAGATAGCCGGCCGCGGCGAAGGAAAGCCCCGCGCAGACGAGCACGAAAAGATGCGGCATCGAATAGGAATCGCAATAGACCACTCCGTACTGGCCCGGCGGGACGATGATCAGGAAGGTAAAAAATCCGGTCGCGGCCAAGGCGGCGCCGAACAGCGTGAGGCGGCGGTCCGCTTCGGGGCGCCGCATGAGGAAGTCGACGGCGTAAGCCGCCATCACCGCGGCGTAGAACAAGGCAAATTCCAGCCCGATGCCGAAGGCGAGCGAGACAACGGCTCCGTTTACTGCTGCCGCGGCAACCCGCCGATCCATGGTCAGCCATAGCGAGGCAAACAGGAAAACGAGTTCCAGATTGTGGTAGTCGACCCGATCCGGCGCGAACTCGAAAAAGGCCGGTATGGCCGGGATCAGGGCAATGAGGAACAGTTGCGCCGGCCGCTCGGATTCCATTTCGCCGATGACGCGCCGATAAAAATAAAGCGCGAGCAGCAAGAGGACCAGCGGTATGGCGAATGAAGCGACCGCAAGCGCCGCCTCGCGGCCGATCAGAGGCACGAGCGGGGCCGCGACGGCGGCGTATGGCAGATCGGTGAGCCTGACCCAGTGGGAAATGAAGGGTTCTGGCTGCAGGATGGCCGGTATGGTGCGGTCGAACCAGGCGCCGCTTTGAAGGAAATCCCGGATCTCGATCAGCTTGAGGGCATCGTCCAGGTCGCTTGCGGGCGAATATCCCATGAAGCGGCAGATCACGAGAAACAGCGAAATCGCTGTCCACGCGCAGAGCACGGGATGGCGGACGGCGAAACCGCCGATGCCGCGTCTTGCCGCGGATTCCGGATATCCGGCTACTGTCGTCATGAGGAGCCCCGTTGCCGCGCGCGACTATCGGCGAATAGGATTGCGATGCCGTAAACAGATATCGGACGGGTGCGGCGCGTCGCCGGGCTTTCGCGGCGGCGCCGCGACAGGTCGGCGGCCCGTATCCATGGCCATCTTTTCGCGCTATAGACCGCGCCCGAAAGGGACATGCCGAAGCGGACATGGCGAAAATTGCCCTGAAGCTCGAGGAACTGGTCGATGGCAAGGCGCTTCGCCGCGACCTGGCCGCGCTTGCCGAAAAGGCGGGCGGCGACGGTTCCACGCCGGATCTGAGGCTCAGGCAGGCGGTCGCCGGTTTCATGAAGGAAAGGCTCGCCGGCGGGCGCCGGAAGGCCGAGGAGTTTCTGCTCGCGGATCGGGGTGGAACGGCCTGCGCCACGCGGCTGTCGCATCTGATGGATGAGATCGTCCGCGCGCTCTACGATTTCACCTCAGGCCATGTATACCGTTCGAGCAATCCTTCCGCCGCCGAGCGCATGGCCGTGGTCGCGGTCGGCGGCTACGGCCGCGGCACGCTGGCGCCCGGCTCCGACATCGACCTGTTGTTCCTGCTGCCCTACAAGCAGACGCCGTGGGGCGAACAGGTGGTCGAATATATGCTCTACGTACTGTGGGACATGGGGCTGAAGGTCGGCCACGCCACCCGCAATATCGACGAATGCGTGCGTCTCGCCCGCTCCGACGTGACGATTGCGACGGCGGTGCTGGAAGCGCGCTTCATCTGGGGCGCCAAGCCGCTCTATGACGATCTGTTGCGCCGCTTCGATCGGGAGGTCGTCGAGGACACCGGGCCGGAATACATCCAGGCCAAGCTTGCCGAACGCGACGCCCGTCATCACAAGGCCGGCGAATCACGTTATCTCGTCGAGCCCAACGTCAAGGACGGCAAAGGCGGGCTTCGCGACCTCCACACGCTGTTCTGGATCGCCAAATATCATTACCGCGTGCGCGACAGCAGGGATCTGGTCGAAAAGGGCGTATTCACGGGCGAGGAATTCCGTACTTTCAAAAAGGCGGACGATTTCCTCTGGGCCGTGCGCTGCCACATGCATTTCCTGACCGGGCGCGCCGAGGAGCGGCTTCATTTCGACATCCAGCGCGATATCGCCGAGCGCCTCGGCTATACCGGTCATCCCGGCCTTTCCGCCGTCGAGCGCTTCATGAAGCACTATTTCCTGGTCGCCAAGGATGTCGGCGACCTGACCCGCATCTTCTGTGCGGCACTCGAGGAAGAGCAGGCCAAGCAGGTGCCGGGCTTCAACCGGCTTTTCCTCAACTTCTCGCGCCGCAAGCGCAAGATCGCCGGCACCAGCGATTTCATCAGCGACAACCATCGCATCAACGTCGTTGACGACACGGTGTTCGAGCGCGATCCCGTCAACCTCCTGCGGCTGTTCTGGCTGGCCGATCGGCACGGGCTGGAGTTCCATCCCGACGCCATGCAGCTCGTCACCCGCTCGCTCGGCCTTGTCACGCGCGACCTGAGGCGCGACGCGGAAGCCAACCGGCTGTTCATCGACGTCCTCACCTCGGAACGAAATCCCGAACTCAATCTCAGGCGAATGAACGAGACCGGCCTGCTCGGCAGGCTCATCCCGGATTTCGGCAAGATCGTCGCGATGATGCAGTTCTCCATGTACCACCACTACACGGTGGACGAGCATCTGCTTCGCTGCATCGGCATCCTGTCCGAGATCGAGCACGGCGGTGGGGTGAAACTGCATCCGCTGACGGATTCGCTGATGCGGGACATCAGGGCGCACCGCGAATTGCTCTATGTAGCCCTTCTCTTCCACGACATCGCGAAAGGTCGCCCGGAGGACCATTCCGTCGCCGGCGCGCGTATCGCCCGGCGCGTCTGTCCCCATATGGGGCTGTCGGCCGCAGACACGGCAACCGTCGCCTGGCTGGTCGAGCAGCACCTCGCAATGTCCATGACGGCGCAGACGCGCGACCTGAACGATCGCAAGACGATCGAGGATTTCGCCGCCGTGGTGCAATCGGTCGAGCGGTTGAAGATGCTGCTCGTCATCACCGTCTGCGACATTCGCGGCGTCGGCCCGGGCGTGTGGAACGGCTGGAAGGGGCAACTCCTGCGCACGCTCTATTTCGAGACGGAGTTGCTCCTGACCGGCGGCTTTTCCGAGGCGCCGCGCGTCAAGCGTGCGGCGGAGGCGCGCGCCGAACTTGCCGCTGTACTGGCGGACTGGCCGCAACAGGAGCGCACGCACTATCTTGCGCTTCCCTACAACAATTATCTCCTGACCGTGGACCTGGAAAACCAGAAGCGCCATTTGGAGTTCATCCGCGAGGCCGACCGGGCGGAACGGCCGCTCGCCACCATGGTCAGGCTGCACCAGTTCGAGGCGGTGACGGAGATCACCGTGCTCGCTCCCGACCATCCGCGCCTGCTTTCCGTCATCGCGGGCGCCTGCGCCGGCGCGGGCGCCAACATCGTCGACGCCCAGATATTCACGACCTCCGACGGGCGCGCGCTCGATTCCATCCTGGTCTCGCGCGAATTCGAGCTTGACGAGGACGAGGCACGGCGGGCGCGCCGCATAGGCAAGCTGATCGAGGATGTGCTTTCCGGGCGTGCCTGGCTTCCCGCCATGATCGAAAGCCGCGCCAAGCCGAAGCGCGGGGCCAAGGCCTTCCGCATCGACCCGCGCGTCGATATCCGCAATGCCCTCTCCAACCACTTTTCGGTCATCGAAGTCGAGGGGCTGGACCGGCCCGGCCTGCTTTCGGAGATCACCGGCGCGCTTTCCGACCTCTCGCTCGATATCGCGTCGGCCCACATCACCACCTTTGGCGAAAAGGTCATCGACACATTTTACGTCACCGACCTGACCGGCCAGAAGATCGAGAACCCGACGCGCCAGGAGAAGGTGCGCGCGACCCTTCTCGAAACGCTTCGGCACGGCGCCCCGGCGCGGGGCGCCCGAACGACGGCGGCCGCCGAATGAAGGGTCCGCACGCTTTGTCCACACCTGTTCTCCTGCAAGCGGAATTGCGCCCTTGTCGTCCGTGAGCCTTGTCAAGAAATTCATGACCGTGGGCGGCGCGACGATGGCGAGCCGCCTTCTCGGCTTCAGCCGGGAAGCGATGATGGCGGCCGTACTCGGCGCCGGACCCGTGGCCGATGCCTTCTACGCGGCGTTCCGCTTTCCGAACCTGTTCAGGCGGCTTTTCGCCGAGGGCGCCTTCAATGCCGCCTTCGTGCCGCTCTTTTCCAGGGAGATCGAGGCCAACGGGCCGGACGGCGCCAGGCGCTTTTCCGAGGAAGTGTTCGGTATCCTCTTCACGCTCCTCATCGGCCTGACGATCCTCATGGAACTGGCCATGCCCATTCTGGTGCGCACGATCATCGCGCCCGGCTTCTCCGGCGACAAGGTGACGCTGACGACCGCACTCGCGGTAATCATGTTCCCCTATCTGATGTGCATGTCGCTGGCGGCCATGATGAGCGGCATACTGAACTCGCTGCACAAATATTTCGCCGCGGCCATCGCTCCTGTTTTCCTGAACCTCATCTTGATCGGCGTGCTCGCCTATGCGCTCCATAACGGCGTCGAACGCCGGATCGCCGGTCATCTCATGGCCTGGGGCGTGCTTGTCGCGGGCGTCGTCCAGCTCGGGATCGTGGCGCTGGCGGTCAGGCAAGCCGGCATCGCCATACGGTTGCGCTGGCCGCGCATGACGCCCGCCGTCTGGCGTCTCCTGGCGCTGGCATTTCCCGCCGCCATTACCGGCGGGATCACCCAGATCAACCTCGTCATCGGCCAGATAATCGCCTCCTCCAAGCCGGGCGCGATTTCGGTCCTGCAATATGCCGACCGCGTCTACCAGCTTCCGCTCGGCGTCGTCGGCATCGCGGTCGGCGTCGTGCTCCTGCCGGAACTGGCCCGCGCGTTGAAGTCGGGCCATATGGCCGAGGCGGCGAATTTGCAGAACCGATCGGTGGAGTTCGCGCTGTTCCTGACACTGCCGGCCGCGGGCGCGCTGTTCGTCATGTCGGATGCGATCGTCCGTGTCCTCTACGAGCGCGGCGCCTTTTCGACCGACACCACCCATTCGGTCGCCGCCGCGCTTGCCGTCTTCGGCCTCGGCTTGCCGGCCTTCGTCATGATCAAGGCTTTTACGCCGGGCTTCTTCGCCCGCGAGGACACGAAGACACCGATGCGCTTCGCCGCCGTCTCCGTGGCGGTCAACGTCGCTCTGGCATTGACGTTGTTCCCGATCATCCATGAAGCGGGTATCGCCACGGCCGAGGCTGCCGCCGGCTGGCTGAATGCGATGATGCTTCTGGTGACGCTGGTCCGCCGCGGCCACTGGGGGCGTGACGACGGGCTGGTCCGGCGCGTGCCGCGCCTCATCGTGGCGACCGTCATAATGGCCGTCGCGCTCCATTTCGGCGTGGGGGCAATGGCGTCGTGGCTGACGCCGCAATCGTCGCTCGCGACGCAGGCTTCGGCGCTGTTGCTTCTGATCGCGGCAGGGATGGTGATTTATTTCGGCACCGCCTTCGCCATAGGCGGTGCCGAGTTCGGCATGATCCGACGCAACATCGAGCGCGGCCGCAAGAAGCCGGCGGAATGATGCGGCGGCATATCACGGCGAAACCGTGATATGTCCTTTCATGTTGGGGTGGAAGCGACAGTAATAGTCGACCGCTCCCGCCTTTTCCATGACCAGGCTTGCCGATTTCTTCGGCGGGAGCATGACGTCCCAGCCGCCCTTCACGGTCGCCGTGTGCGCAAACACGTCCTTGTTGACCCACACAACCGTGTCGCCGACCTTCGCCTTTATGTCTGCCGGCGAAAAGACGAGCTTCTCGATGGTCACCGTGATCGTGTCGGCCCGCGCCGGGACGGTGACCGCCCCAAGCGCAAGCGCGACGAGGAGCGCGGAAGCCATGCGCGGAACGCGCGCTCCAAACCTATTTGAGTTCGGACTGGACATGTTCGGCGTGCTCCTCATGGCCCTGGAATATCTTCAGGCCGGTTTCGAGCAGGTCCTTCAGCTGGGGGTTGGTGGCCGACGGGATCAGGAGATCCTTCAGCGCACCGTTTACCTGCTTGTGGAAGGCGACCTCGTTGGCGACATAGGCCTTGTCGAAAGCCGCGCCGCTAAGCTTGGCGAGCTTGGCGTGTTCGGCCTTCGCCGCCTTGGTCAGCGCCTCGCTGGTGGCGTTGTCCTCCGGCGTCACCTTGAGCTTCTTGACCAGCGCCAGCGCCTGATCGTTCACGGCCTTGTGGTCGCGCAGCATGTCCTCGGCGAACGCCTTGACGTCCTTGTTGTGCGCCTTCTTGAGCGCCTGCTTCGCCGCATCGATGTCGATCACGCCGGCGGTGTAGGCGATGTGGGCAATCTGTGGGTCGGTGGGCTTGTCGGCGGCGAATGCTGGCAGGCTTGCCAGGAAAAGGCACGACGCGGCGAGCACCGCGGTCAATCGAGTGGCCATGGTCTTTCTCCTTGCCGTGGCCGGGCCACGGCTATGTTGTTGGTAACGCCTATCTGATGCCGGCGGGGACGAAAGGTTCCCGGAAAATTATTCCGCGAGGCCGAGGCGCAGCATGACGGCTTTCGTCACCCGCTCGCAGCGGCGGCCGGCGAAGGGGAAGGCATCCATCAGCACCGGGCCGACTTCCTTCTCTATCTGCTCGCGCACGAGACGGCGCGCCCGGAAGAGTCTTGTCTTCACCGTTTCCGCCTTGATGTCGAGGAGTTCAGCCGTCTCCTCCATGCTCAACCCCTCGATCACGCGGGCGACGAAGACGGTGCGATAGATGTCGGGCAGATCGTCCGTTGCCCGTTCGACCAGGTGAAGAATCTGCCTTTGTGCCATCGTACGCTCCGGGTCGGCCTCGCTCGAGCCGAGAGGAAAGGGGATGATGCTCGCCCCGCCATGGCGGTTCTCGCCATAGGCTTCGGGGGCTTCGACAGCTGCCGTCCTGCGCCGCTTGCGCATCCGCCCGAGCGCTTCGTTGATGACGATGCGTGAAAGCCACGTCGCCAGCGCGGAATCGCCGCGGAACCCGTCCAGATGCGTGAAGGCCCGCATATAGGCCTCCTGCAGCACGTCCTCCGCCTCGCCGTCATTGCGCACGATGCTGCGGGCGAGCCGGTAGAGCCTCTGGTTGTAGGTCTTGATGAGCAGGCGGCAGGCGCCTGCCTCGCGTGCCCTCGCGCGTTCCACCAGCGCCATGTCCGCACGCTGGGCCATGCCCGCCGATGCCGCGCTTGCTATCTTTGCCATGACAACCTCCAGACCGCCATTGGATGACCGTACCGGCGAAAGGTTCCCGGAGTGCGTTCAGGCTACCGTTTCAATGTCAGTGAAGCGGAATTCTTCCGCTGTGGAAAGGATCGGCACCTTGTAATGTTTAGCACATGCGTAGTGGAAACAATCCGCAAGGTTGAGCCTTTTTGCGCCGCTGCGAAACCTCCCTGCGGCACTGAGTGACAACGCTACGGCCTGTGCAGCGTCGGGCAGTTCGCAAACGGCAATCCCTCTGTCTTCCAGGAATCGGGTCACCATGCGCCCGCTGGTCTCGATCGATATATCGAGCTTGTCCGGCCGAGCCAGGCCAACGGCCGCCTCCCAAACCGCGATTGCCGAAATCATGCGTTCGCTCGCATTTGCGATCGCTTCCGAGCAGCGCTCCGCCTCCTCTTCGTCGCTCAGAACCGCGATGATCGCGGCCGCATCGATAAACATCAGTCTTCACCAGACATTTCGTCGAAGACGGAGCGTGGCAGGGGTCTGCGTGCCTTTTCGGCCAGCGAAACGCCGAACTCGGCTCTCAAGCGGGCCGCTGTTTCCAGCGGCGTCTCGTTTCTGCGGCGGCGTTCGATCGCTTCGCGCATAGCGATCGTGACAGCCTTGCTGAGGCTGACGCCTTCGATCTTCGCGAATTTGCGCGTCAGCTTGTCCGCCTCCATGTTTGTAATGTTGATGGTCATAGTCAATTCCGCCCGGTTGTCCACAAAAACAAATATAGACCATCTACATGATTATGTCTACATTATTGCCCTCTTGTCGTCCCCTTCGCCATGATCCATAAGCGCCCGTCCAGGAATTTCGCCGCGCGCGAAACGGCCCTCCACAAGCCACGAGGAAAATCAGATGTCCTTCAAGCCCCTTGTCTTTTCCGGCGTCCAGCCGACCGGTAATCTCCATCTCGGCAACTATCTCGGCGCCATCCGCAAATTCGTCGCGCTCCAGGAAAGCAACGACTGCATCTATTGCGTGGTCGACCTGCATTCGCTGACGGCGACGCTGGTCCATGAGGATCTTCCCGACCAGACGCGCTCCATCACCGCGGCGTTCCTGGCCTCCGGCATCGACCCGAAGAAGCATATCGTCTTCAACCAGTCCCGGGTCATGCAGCACGCCGAGCTTGCCTGGATATTCAACTGCGTGGCGCGCATCGGCTGGATGAACCGCATGACGCAGTTCAAGGACAAGGCAGGCAAGGATCGCGAGAACGCCTCGCTCGGCTTGCTCGCCTATCCGAGCCTGATGGCCGCCGACATCCTGGTCTACCGCGCTACCCACGTGCCGGTCGGCGACGACCAGAAGCAGCACCTGGAATTGACACGCGACATCGCCCAGAAGTTCAACAATGATTTCTCGGCGCGCATCGCCGAACTCGGCGTCGGCGTCGAAATGGAGATGGGCGAGGAGAAGGTGAACGGCTTCTTCCCGCTGACCGAACCGCTGATCGAGGGCGTCGCCACCCGCGTCATGAGCCTGCGCGATGGGTCGAAGAAGATGTCGAAGTCGGACCCGTCCGACCTCTCGCGCATCAATCTGACCGACGACGCCGACGCGATCGCGAGGAAGATCAAGAAGGCCAAGACCGATCCGGAACCGCTGCCATCGGAGATCGCCGGGCTGAAGGACCGGCCGGAAGCGGAAAATCTCGTCGGCATCTACGCAGCGCTCGCCGACACGACCAAGGAAAAGATCGTCGCCGAATTCGCCGGCCGGCAATTCTCGGCCTTCAAGCCGGCGCTCGCCGACCTTGCGGTCGAGAAGCTTGCCCCGCTTGCCTCTGAAATGCGCCGACTGATGGCGGACCCGGCGCATATCGACAGCGTACTTCGCGACGGCGGTGAGCGTGCCGCGGTGCTTGCGGAAACGACGATGAAAACGGTGCGCCGCATCGTCGGGCTTCTCGATGATTGATCGGGCTGCTTGCTTAGACGGAGGCCGGATGGCAGATTGGCGCGTCGGAAACGAGGGGTCCTGAATGGTTTCCAGGCGCCTTAGCCATGAGGCCGGCCACCGCCGCAAGTTTCTGGCGGTCGTCGACGAAACGCCCGAATGCGAGCGCGCGGTGGCCTATGCCGCCTATCGCGTCAAGGCGACGGGCGGTGGCCTCGTGCTGCTTTTTGTGGTGGATGCCGGCGATTTCAAGCAATGGCTGGGCGTCGAGCAGATCATGCGCGAGGAGGCGATCGCCGCCGCCAAGGCCGCGCTCGACAAATTCGCTTCCAGGGTCCGCGAGAAACTCGGGATCGAGCCGGAACTGGTGGTGCGTGAGGGCGCGCCGACCGAGGAAATCACCAAGTTGATCGAGGAAGACCAGGACATCGCCATCCTGGTGCTTGCGGCCGGTTCCTCGAAGGAAGGGCCGGGCCCGCTGGTCGCCTCGATCGCCGGCAAGACGGCCGCCTTTCCGGTTCCCGTCACAGTCGTGCCCCAGGATCTCTCCGACGAGGATATAGAGAGCCTTACCTGAACCACCGCCTTCGCTGACGGGCGCGCTTGTAGACCGGCCGCTACCGGCCTATTTTAATGGCAGACAAAGTTTCTCTCACACGGATCGCGCGAAATGTTCATCCAGACCGAATCCACGCCGAATCCGGCGACGCTGAAATTCCTGCCGGGGCAGGTCGTCATGACCGAGGGTACGGCCGACTTCCGCGATGCCGATGCGGCGGAAGCGGCTTCTCCGCTCGCCGCGCGGCTTTTCGCCGTGCCCGGCGTTAGCGGTGTGTTCTTCGGTTATGATTTCATCGCCGTCACCATCGAGGGCGGGGAGTGGCCGCACCTGAAGCCGGCGGTCCTCGGCGCCATCATGGAGCATTTCATGGGCGGCGATCCGGTGCTGGCGCCGGCGCACAGCCATGACGCCGATGCCCACAGGGAGACCGGCGAGGAGTTCTACGACAAGGGCGATGAGGAGATCGTGCTGACCATCAAGGAGCTTCTGGAGACCCGCGTGCGCCCGGCGGTCGCCATGGACGGTGGCGATATCACCTTCCGCGGCTTCGAGAACGGCACCGTTTTCCTCAACATGAAGGGCGCCTGCTCGGGCTGCCCGTCCTCCACGGCGACGCTCAAGCACGGCATCCAGAACCTGCTCAGCCACTTCATTCCCGAAGTGCAGCATGTCGAGCAGGTGGTCTGAGAAGCCGCTTGCGGTCCGATTTCAAACGGCTTCCGGGCAACGCATCGAAAAGTTGAATCCAACAAAAAACCGGGCCGCAAAGCCCGGTTTCTTGTCGGATCGTCCTGTTGCCCGGACGGTTCTTGCCTCCGATGGATTGGCCTATTTCACAATCACCTTGGCGCCGACGTCCGCGCGATCGTAGAGGTCGATGATGTCCTGGTTCATCAGCCGGATACAACCAGACGACGAATTCTTGCCGATCGACCACCATTCCGGCGAGCCGTGCAGGCGGTAGCCGGTATCGCCATGCTTGGTGAAGAGATAGAGCGCCCGCGCGCCGAGCGGATTCATGAGGCCGGGATCCATGCCTTCGCGGTATTTCGCCAGTTCCGGCTGGCGCTTGATCATTGCCGAGGGCGGAGTCCAGGTCGGCCATTCGCGCTTCATGGCGATGCGCGTCGAGCCTTTCCAGGTGAAGCCTTCCCGGCCGACGCCGATGCCGTAGCGCATCGCCTTGCCGCCACCCTCGACGAAGTAGAGGTGGTGGCTCCCGGTATCCACGATGATCGTGCCGGGTGCCTCGTCGGTGTGGAAGGAGACTTCCTGGCGGCGATACTGTTCCGGCACCTTGTAGACCGGGATAGCCGGCAATTGATATCCGGCGTCGGTCTTCGAGCCATAGGCGTCGGTGAACAATGGTCCGACGCTCACGCACCCAGACAGGGCACCCGTGAGGGCCATTGTGAGCATGAGCGCCGCCGAGGCCAGAACCGACTTCATTTTCATTAGCTGTGCTATGCTCCCAGCCGCAATTTCGCCGTCTTTCTAGGGGGCGTTGCAAACTCTTGCCAAGCACATAAATGTCTTTGACGGACAGCAGCCGCCGCTTCCTTCGGCGGTTATTGTATTTGCGCCACACCTGTTCGGCACACATCGGCCAGGCTGTTGCGCGGGACAACCATAAGGGGAAGCGGATGAATGTAGGCGAAGCTGCGCACAAATCCGGACTGCCGGCCAAGACCATCCGCTATTACGAGGACATAGGCTTGATTCGGCCAGCGCGCGCGCAAAACGGCTATCGCCACTATTCGGCGAGCGATATCCACAAACTGGCCTTCCTGCGCCGCGCCCGCGGCCTCGGCTTTTCGATCCCCGATTGCCGGCAGTTGATGGCGCTCTACGAGGATCGCTCGCGCGCCAGCCACGACGTGCGCGAGATCGCCGCCGCCCATGTCGAGGCGATCGGGGAGAAGCTGCGCGAACTGGAGCAGATGCGCGCCACCTTGCGCAAGCTGATCCATGCCTGCCACGGCGACGAAAGGCCGGATTGCCCTATTCTCGACGATATCGCCGGCGGCGAGGAGCGCGCGGAATAGCCGGCATCTATCTCTGCGTGGCCGACATCTATCTCGGCGTGGAATGTCTGTTCTGCGCGGCGAAGGCTTCACGGAAATGTGTGCCAAAGGCGACGCCGGCCAGTATTAGGCAAAAGCCGAGCGCCAGCGGCGAATAAAACGCCTCTTCCTGCAAAACCGCATTGGCCGACACCGCAACGACCGTGACGAAGACGAACCAGAAGTCGAGGCCGTCCGTGCGCCGCAGCAATTGGCCGGCCTTTACCGCGATCGCCACCAGGAAACCGAAAAAGATGCTGCTGCCGACGCCCATCTGGTAGAGCATCACGCCAACGGCGCTTTCTACCGGAACGAGGGTAGCGCCCGTTGCCTGGGCATGCTGCCAGTCGAGGTGTTCGCTTGTACTGGAGAGGTTGCCGCCAAAGCCGAGGCCCTGTCCCGCCGGGGTTTGCAGGAAATCGCGCAGGCCGGTGAGAAAGCCCAGCACGTGATAGTCGCCATGGGTCGAGCCATAGGCGATCGCGGCCGCGATCCAGGTCACGCAGAGGGCCAGCACGGCTGTCATTGTCAGTCCCGAGCCGAGAGGCTTGTGGGCGATGCGTGCAAACAGTGCCAGGACGACCATGAACGCGGCGCCCTTGGAGCCGATCACCAGGAGCAACGGCAGTGCCGCGAGCGACAGCAGCCAGCGTCCCTTGAACAGCAGCCAGACGGCAATGACTCCGAGCGCATAGGCATAGCTGATGGGATGGAAGTTCGGTCCGGCAATACGGAACACCTTGGGCATGATCCCGTCGAACAGCGGCAAGTTGAAGAATGTCGACATCATCACGTCGTCCAGGCCACGCAGGACGAAACCGGTATCGTGCAACACCCGTTCCCATACCCCCGCTTCGATCTGCCGGTGGATGTCTCGTTCGATATAGAGATCGCCGTTGAAGAGGCTCAGGAAATCGAAGGTAAAGAACAGTTCGCAATAGCCGTAGACGATCGCGCCGGCACCCAGCCATAGCAGGCTCCTGCGCAGATCGATCCGGTAGAGGCTGGCGGCGACGATGGCGATGTGGAAGCAGGCGATCGGCGTGATCGTATTGCGGAAATAGAGAATGGCATCCTTGGCATGACCGCGCGAGGCGCCGAGCAGCAGATAGAAGATGACCACGACGGCCACCACAATCGACCAGCGCAGCCACGGCAACAGGCCCGGCACCGCGCGCACCCTTGCCTGGAATGACGCCAGGAAGAACGCACCGTAAGCCGTCATGAGCACGACGAAATTGGCGCCGCGCAGCGCGTCGAAGGTATTGTTGTCCGGAACGTAGGGCGTGAACCACGCCACGACCATGTTCTGGTAGAGAAAGGTGCCGATCAGGATAATCGGGATATTTGCGGGACTTGCCACTGACACGGCCAGCACCAGCACGAAAGTCGCAGCGATGCCGAACACGATCGATACGGCGAAACAGGCGACCGAGGCGATTGCCGTCGCTAGCGCGATGCACACCTGAAAGGCGGTTTCCCCACCGGCCGAAGGCAGGCCCGGCCCGGCCTGCGTGGATGAAGAAACCAGGCTCATCGCGCGACCGCCACCGTCAGGGCTTCGATGATCGCAAAGTCGAAGCCCTCGGTGCTACGGCGATCCTTGATGAAACCGAAGCCCTGGTCCAACTCCCAATAAGTCCAGCCCATCCCGTTCACCTCGGCCGCCTCACGGACCGCGCGAATCCAGGCCGCGCGGCTCGCCGGATCGGCACAGAAATCCAGAACGCCGAATTCTCCGAGAATGGCCGGGCAGCCATGCTGTCGCGCCCACGCGCCCGCGCCGGCGAAATCGGCGGCAATACGCCCGGCAGTCCATGGCTGGGCGAAGGTGTCCTCCACCTGCTTCAGTGCCTCCTCATCGCCGGTTTGCCGCAGCTTGTCCGAAAGGGCCGCGACTGCCGGCGTGTCGGCCGCCGCCGGGAAAGGTAGCCCCGAAATACGGCTGAGCGTAGAATCGTTCCAGTTCTCGCATTGATGGGTAAAGGCCATGGGGGAGTAATAATGCACGGCGACGGACGCATGGTCGTCGGCAAGCGGCCGGACGCCGGCGAGTTCCCATATGCCCTGGTAGCGGGCCGGGCCCCAGATGATGCCATGGAACGGGCAGGCCTCGCGCACGATGGCCGCCAAGGCATCGCGCAGGTCGAGCCATGCCGCCTGTTCCATCGGCGGTTCATTGAGCAACTCGGCCTGCACGAAATCGGCCGGAAAGCCAGCCAGCACGTCGCGAAGCCCGCGCCATGTTTCTTGCGCAAGGCGAGAGCCGGTATCCGGTGATTCACGCAGGGCAGCGGCGAAGTGTCCACCCGGATGCAAATCGAGCACGGTGGAAAAACCGGCGTCCTGACACAACGCAAGAGCGTCGGCGATTCGACGCAGCATGGCGCGGGCGGCGTCTCTCGCGTCAAGCAGCGGATCGGCCGCTACCGGCAGGCGGATCGTGTCGAAGCCGGCGGCTGACAGTTTTTCCAGCACCGGCCGCGAAGGCGCGATGCCGTCTTCACGATCGACCCAACCTGGCAGGTTGAAACCGCGAACCGGTCGTACGGGATCCGCTCGAGCCGACGCCGGCGCTGCTAGCGAAAATGCTGTTGCGCCCGCTGCCAGCGCTCCGAACTGACGGCGGGTCGGGTTGCGCAAATCAATTGGCGGTACGGGCATGGATTTCAGCCCCGAACGGCGGCGAGGCGGTTCCTGTCTCGACCGCAGGCTTCCGTTTCGCGCGACCGATCGCGGCGCTGCGGCCCGGCCCCGGCTCCACCTCGATTACCAAGGTCGCGCTTCGGTCGAGTTCAGCGGCCGAAAGAAAGTCTGCCAGTTGCGAAGCCGCACCCGATTTCCGATCCGCAGGCCCGAGCGCGTACAATGACAGGTCGGCATGGGCGCCGAGCGCAGACACGTAGTTCGGCTCGTCGAGCGGGCAGTCGACGACGACCAGAAAATCGGCCGCGCTGCCCGAACGCATCATCAGGCGCCTTAGAATGCCGTCCATGTGGCTGCCGCTTGCTTCAGCCAGGACGGCGGGACCGATTGCGATGGTCTGCAGGCCACTTGCCGGATCGGTGAAGGGCAGGGCGCGCGCCAGCGGATCATCCATATTGCCGCCGGCTGGCCGATGGTTGGACGAGACGTCGATGACGAGAACCCGTTGCTGCACGTTGCGCAGGCCAATCCCGACCATCGCCGCCGCAAGGCGACGCTCGGGGCTGTTGTGCGGGGCCGAGACGCGCAGCACATAAGGCTTCGCATGATCCTTCAGCCTGCCGATAATCTGTTCGAGGAGACGCTCGACGGATAGCATGAACCCGACATCGTCATGGGCGGGCGTTTCTCCCCGGATGTTCAGCAGGCTGCCCTGCGGCGGCTGGTACCAGGCGGCCGGCACCTTGAACGATCCAAAGTCCGCTGGTTTGCTGCCTCGGGCGGACGGTATGATCGGCCTGAATAGTCGATTGTCGAAAAACCTCCGCACCGAAGGCGGCGTGCTCCGACGTACAGGCGAGGAGCCCGACGCTCCCATCAGGGAGGCAGCGCAACCCAGCATCAACCCGAGGACAGTGCTCGCCAGCAGAACCAATTTGGGCTTCGGCCATGTCGCCTGGATCGGGGGTATGGCCGGACTGACGACACGCACCTGGGAAATCTGCATGCCCTCCATATGCAGCGTTTCCTGCGAGCGCTTCAGGAAATCGTCGAGCACCGAACGCGCCGCGTCCGCCTGGCGCTGAAGCTGGCGCAACTGCACCTGGGCGAGGTCGGACTCGTTGGCCCGCCGGCGCAGGCCGTCGAGCTTGCCTTGTATCTGTCCGACATTCTGGGCGGCGATATCGCGCTGGGCCTTGAGTTGCTCCGTGATGCGCGCGGCCTCGGCGGACATCAGGTCGCGGATGCCGGCGAGTTCGGCGGAAAGCCTGGCGATCGTCGGATGCTTGGGCCCTAGCACCACGCGCGAATTGGCCAGGGCCGCGGCGCGCTGGTTGTAATCGTCGCGCAGCTTGTCTGCGGCGTTGGAACTCAGGATCTTGGAGAGCCGTGCCATGCCTTCCGGGCCGGTTCCAGCCGCGGTCGCCTGGCGGTACCTCACGTCAGCCTGATCGGCCTGCTCCTGCGCGGCCACGAGTTGGGTGCTGAACTGGTCGATCTGCGATTGCAGCGTGCCGCCGGCGCTTGCGTCGAATATATGGTGCTGGAACTTGAAATCCTGCACGGCGCGTTCAGCATCGCTGACGGCCTTCTGCAAGTTGCCAACCTTGCCGGTCAAGAGATCGTTCGCCCTGCTGTTGGCGTTTTCTTTCTCTCCGGAAAGAGTTGCCCTGTAGCGGCCCACGATCGCATTGACGATACGAGCGGCTTTCTCGGGGTCGACGGACTCGAAGCTGATGTCGATGACATAAGTCAGGCCCTCGCGCTCCACGGTCACACGCTTCCGAAAGCTGGCGAAGATGGCATCGCGCGACAGCGCGCCGCGCCCCAGCAGTCGCGAAACCAGTCCACGTCCGGCAAATTCCGGATCCTGGGCAAGATCCTCGCTGTTGAACACCGCCTCCAGAAGATCGGTCGAGCCAATCACCGAAACCTGGCTGGAGATGGCGGCGCTGTCGGCGCCGATCCCGGGCAGCACGTTGTCGAAGTTGGTGGCATGCGAGTCACGCGGGTCGATGAGGATCGTGGCGGTTGCCGTATAGATCGGCGTCGTCACGGCAAGATAGGCTAATGCCGCCAGCAATACGGCAAGCGTGACGCCGAGCGCGACGAGTTTGCGCGCCCACAGCACTCCGAGTGTCGCACCGATGTCAAACAACGGAGGCGCACTTTCTTCGATTGCCGCGCTCATGCCTCTTAACCCTTCGGAAACCACCATTCCCCATGCTTGGCCACCATGCGCGATCAGCGTTAGCCCTTCGTTAAAGCTGCGAAGCGATCCTGGCTCGCCGGCATTGGGGTCACCCCGGCGCAGCCAGGGCAGATCTGTGCGCAGTCAGGCTCAGCGCCTTTCTGAAGTAGCGCCGATGCATGAAAGGAATAACGAGAACGCGCGCGAAGACGAGACTGGCGAGCGCCGATGCGGCGTCCATCGAGCCGTTCAGATAGGCCACGGCGAGATAACCCAGGCAGCCTGCGAGGCTGATCAGATAGATATGCAGGAGAAACCGCGTGTCTCGCAGCACCGCCAGACCCATGTCCAGCGGGGCCAGATAGATGAGAGGCAGGAAAAGCATCACGCGCAACTGCAACTCCCATCCGGCGTCTGCATATTGTTGGCCGTAGACCAGCTTGAGGAAGAAGCTCGGGAAGGCGAGGAGCAGGACTATAAAGGCGCCATTGAGCAGCCAAAGCGAATTGCGGGCCCGCCGTATGACACGCGTGAGCCCTTCGACCCCTTCGACGGCATAGGCGCGCGAGGCGCGTGAAAGTTCGACATCGCCGATCGTCGCCATGACGAGCGTGATGGGGCGCACCAGTGTCCGCGTGATCGTGAAGATGGCCACCGCCACGGGATTGGCCAGCACGCTCAAGGCGAGCAGAGTGATCGTATAGGGCAATTGCCATATGATACCGGCCGTGCCGAGTTCGCCGATGAGCTTGCGCGCGCGCCAGATGTTTCTCATGGCTCCGAGCCTGAACTTCGCCGGCCTGATCGCGGAAAAAGACGTGACCAGGACCGGCACGGCGAAACCGACGATCTGTATCAGCGTGCCTTCCGCGGGCGTTGGCTTTATCCCCTGGAACCACATGATGCCGACCGTACCAAGGTAGCTGACGCTGTAGAGACTCGCCTGAAGGAGCAACGCCTTCCGGTTCGCCAGATGGTACTGGAGGCGCCGAATGAACATGTACAGCATGCCTGCAAGACAAAGCGGCCCGGAGAGAAAGAGCCCGTGGGCGAAATCCGGCAAATGCGACCAAAGCAACAGGCCGCCCAGGATGAAGGAGCAGCAAAGGACTATAGCGACAAGTAGGTTCCACAGGATCCAGGCGCCGAAACTCTCCCTATCCTGCGCCGGATGCGGGCACGACAGGATGAACGGGCCGATCGTCGCGGAATGCTGGATCATCTCGACCATCAGCCAGATGCCGCTTGCCGTGGCAACGATACCGAAGGAATAGATGTCCATCATGCGCGACAGCATGATCAGGCCGATCATCGACGTCGCGCTGGACAGCATTTGTTCGGCGCCGCCCGCCATCTTGTCACGGTGCGAGATAAAGAAACCCGAACGCGACAACGCCTCCAGGGTACGACCCATCCGCCGGCGGCCGGACGACAGGAACGAATTCAGGCGGCCGAAATCGATCATTCGCTATGCCGCCATGTCTTCCTGCGCGCGCTCGGAGCGATCGACCAATTTCAACAAACCCTCACCCCACAGCGAGAAATAGCGGCTGTTCTTGCCGTATGAGTTGTCAAACAGCACGACATCGCGTTCGAGCAGCAGGCCGAATATCGCGCCGTGCAGGCGGGACGTAAGCCATGTGTCGTGACGGACCAGGCGTCTGGCGATCGCCGGGAGGATAGCCGACAAGGTCTTTGAGAATTCATCGAGCCGGTCGGCGTCATAGCCCCCCAGGGCTCCCGAAACCCTCACTGCCGCCCTATGCCGCCAGAACTGCACTTTCTCCGCGAGCGTCATGATGTCTGTCCAATCGACGCTCGCCTGGTGGCCGATTTCCGACAGTACGGAAACCGCCTCGGCATCGCGGCGCATGAGCGCCAGGGCCGATAGGGGCCTGTGTTGGTCGGAGGCGGGCCTGCAAGTCGAAAACGTATCGAGCAGCCGGTGCGCCATATCGGGACATGCCACGACGTTGTCGCAGAATTGCGATCGGACGACCCCTAGGCTGTACTCGTCCCGCACGAAGACCGTGAGATTGCGGTGCTTGCGGAAAATCGCGGCGCTCTTTCTCTGCGCGGTTTCGTCCGAAAAATGGACGGACTGGGGCATGATAATGATGGGCTTGTCGGGATAGAGTTCGATCAGGTGTTCCCGCAGTTTCTGGTGCTGCGGATAAATGTCGCCGAAATTGCCGCCCCCGTGACAGACGATCACGTCGCAGGCCTTTAGCCGCTCCAGCGCCTGCCTCGTCTGATTGAACACGCAAAATGACGTGTGGATTTCGTTTTGGTTCCACCGGAAGAAATCGAGCGCTCCAAGCAGGATCAACTGGTCGCCGAGGTTGATGTGCATCGGATAGTCGACGAAGCCTATGCGCGCGCCGCGCGGGATAGCCGTAGCGACCGTTTCCGTCATCTTGGCGAGGGTACGCATCCGCTCGAACCGTTTGGCGACGGGCAGCACGTCGGCGTCGTTCTCTTTGTTCCGGTGGCCGACGACCATGTTACCGTTTCCTTTTGATGGCGTTGTACAGCCGTTCGTTCCGGCGGATGGCGTCTTTGATCCTGTCCTTTGCAATGAGGGCGGGTGCGAGCAGGATGTTCTTGGTGATCGCGATATAGGCGGCGAGACGCCACCAGCCCCGGATCTTGCGGCGGCTGGCAACTCTCTGCGCTTCGATCAGGGGGTAGTTGTCGTCGATGGAGTGGGTCGGGATAGTGGCGATCCGCAAAAAGCCGGCCTTTCTGTCGAAGCCTTCGGGCTCCAGACCGATCGCCCGGAAATTGAGCTGTGTTCGAATGCATTTTTCGCAGACGCCGCAATTGCGGCCGGTATCAGCGCATTTCCAACAGACCCTGATCCTCGGAGCGAGATCGCTGTTTTGTGTGATGAAGGCCAGGCGTTCGCTGCGTGTGAAGCCGGACCCTTCAGTCCACAGGTTCATCGCGCCCGAGAGCATGTCGTTGGTGATCTGGTTGGACCCCCACGGCACATAGACGTAGTCGTATCCTTCGTCGCCGCCGATAACCGCAACGTCCGCGATGCCATTGAACTGGTTCATGCATGCGGCAAGGCCCGCTATATGTTCCATCTGCCAGTAATAGCAGAGGTCGCGTTTCCAATTGGTCTCGACGACCGAAAGTGGCACATCCAGCCCTTCAAGCACGGCTTCGGCCGATTGGCGTGCCGTGCCCAGCGCTTGCGCATTTCCCAAGGGCAGGTCGAAACCTTGTATCAGCACCGCGATGGCAGGCTCGATATTGCGCCGCCCGGCCTTATGCCGGGCGTGCCGCAGCAATGCGAATGTCGAGTCCAGGCCGCCGGAGAAGGCGAACACGCCTCTTTTACCCTTGTCGGCATCGAGTATTTCGACCTCCTTGTCCGCCGTGATCGGGACGACATGGTAGAGGTCGGGAAGCCAGGTGGCCCATGCCTCCTGGAATTCCTCGAGGTTACGCAGGAGATTAGCGCTCACGGGACCAAGGACGTGAAGGGGCCTGTTCTTGCGCATCGCCGTGAACACGCTGGCCAGGACGGCGAAATCATAGAGCTCCAGCTTGGGTGGAAGATGCGGACCGGTGACCCTGAAATAGATGGACTGCCCGTCAAGCGTCATGGTTCGCGTCACGGACGTGTCGCTCCGTTCTTCGGAAACGGAAAGAAGCATGGCCTGGGGTGGAACCGGGTTCGCCACTGATAAGGCTGGACGTATGTTCATCTTCTACTCCGTCGAAACGCGCTTCCATCCGCCGGTACGTGGCGGCCATGGGTTCTGCGGATACCAATCGGCACGAATTGGCGGCCCACCTGGCTAGACGACGCCAAAGACCCAAAGAACTGCAACAAACAGGAAACCGCGCGCGGTAGCGCGATCAGAATCCCACCTCGAAGCAGGGACATCGCAACGAACCCCTGCATCTTCCCGATTTGGAACGCTTTCACTCTCTTTGGCCTCCGACAGGAAGACCAGTGCACGATGCGTGCCAAGAGCAGGCAGGCGGGCTCGACGTGGATGGGAGACGATGAGTCTAGGAAAGCGACGGCCTCTGGATCATCTCCACGATCAGCCCGTCTTCCGGATTACGCATGTAGACTATACGCGAACCCTTGTTGGGCCCGGCGTCGATTTCGACGACATCGCCCACCACCTCAAGGGGCCAAGCGACTGCCCGCTCCAGTGCGCTGTCCATGTCTTCCACATTGACCGCGATATGGAGCGAACCGAGATCGCAGGGGCGCGGACGGTAGTCCGTACGGTCTTCCGGAGCGGAGTAACAGAGCAACTCGATATTCGTCGCGCCGTTCCGCATATAGACGATTTCGACCTTGGTTCCCGGGACCCCGATCACGCGCGATATGATCGCGGGATCGCGTGCAGCGCGCGAGAAGGTCTCGAAGCCGAAAAGATCCCGGAACATGGCCTCGGAACGGTCAAGATCATGAACCGTGATCCCGGTGTGGTTGACGGTAACGGACATATTGGACCTCGCAGCCATTTCAATGAGTGACGAATGCCGTCAATGACGAATCCATCCTAGGCGCCCCTGACGCCGTTGATGGAAGGGAATGCGGGGCCCGCACCCGACTACCGTCCGCCGCTGACGGCAATCACGCTGCCCGTGACATAACTTGCAGCTTCGGACAACAACCAGACAATGGCTGCGGCGGTTTCCTCGGGAGTGCCGGGGCGGCCCAGCGGCACCCCGCCCGCCAGTCGTTCGACACGCGCGGCATCGCCCGAGCTTTTATGGATATCGGTCGAGATCAATCCGGGGCGCACTGCATTTACCCGGATTCCATCCGGCCCCAATTCTCGCGCAAGACCCGTCGTCAGGGACTCAACCGCCCCCTTGGAAGCTCCATAGTCGATAAACTCGTTGGGGGCGCCCAGCACCGCCGCCATGGACGACAGGTTGACGATGGCGCCGCCTTGGCCGCCATATTGCGGCGACATCATCCGCACCGCCTCGCGGCAGCACAAGAATGTGCCCGTGGCATTCACCGCAAAGGTCCTGTTCCAGCGGGCGAGGTCAAAATCAGCCAGACGTCCGATCTGCGGCAGGATACCGGCATTGTTGACAAGACCGTCCAGCCGCCCATGGCGGCGTTTGCAGTGGGCAAATATCGCTTTCACGTCCGGCTCGCTCGCGACATCCCCGCCGATGGCCTCGGCTTCGCCGCCGCCGGCACGAATCCCGGCGGCCACGGCCTCCGCGGCATCGGCGGCGGAACGGTAGTGCACGACAACCCTCCAGCCATCTCGCGCCGCGGCGTAGCAGGTGGCGGCACCGATGCCGCGCGACCCTCCGGTGACCAGCAGTATCTTGCTCATCTAGTGACTGACCCGTTGAACCGTCAATTTGCGCGACTCATGCGCGAAGTCGAAATCGCAGCCGAGGTCCGCTTGCTCGACATGGTCACGGTAAAGACGCTGGTAGCCGCTGCTCACCGGAGGGAGTTGCGGCTGGAATCCTTCGGCCCGCCGCTTCAGTTCGGCTTCATCGACGTCAAGGTGCAGGCGCCTGGCGTCGATATCGACTTCGATCCAATCGCCGGTCCTGACAAATGCCAGCGGCCCGCCCTCGGCCCCTTCGGGAGCAACATGCAAAACGACCGTACCGTAGGCAGTCCCGCTCATCCGCGCATCCGATATGCGGATCATGTCCCGGATACCCTTCGCGAGGAGCTTCTTGGGAAGCCCCATGTTCCCCACTTCGGCCATGCCGGGATATCCCTTTGGCCCGCAGTTCTGCAGAACGAGGATTGAAGTCTCGTCCACGTCCAGTTCGGGATCGTTGATGCGCTGGTGGTAATCCTCTATGGAGGAGAACACGACCGCCTTTCCCCGGTGCTGAAACAATTCGGGCGATGCCGCGGAGGGTTTCAGGACCGCACCGCGCGGTGCCAGATTGCCACGCAATACGGCGATGCCGCCCTCGGCACGCAGGGGGTTGTCCCATTCACGGATGACTTCCCGGTTCCAGACTTCCGCATCGGCCACCTGGTCCCATACTTGCCCGCCCGCCACCGTCAGCGTCTCGCGGTGCAGCAGCCCATGTTCGCCAAGTGCGCGCATGACGGCCGGCAGACCACCCGCGTAGTAAAAATCCTCCATCAGGAAGCGGCCGGAAGGCATCAGATCGACGATCGTCGGCACTCCGCGCCCAAGGCTGTCCCAGTCGTCCAGCGTCAACTCGACGCCGATGCGTCGGGCGATGGCGATCAGATGCAACACCGCGTTGGTCGATCCGCCGATCGCGGCATTGACGCGAATTGCATTCTCGAACGCTTCGCGGGTGAGGATATGGCTTATCCTGATATCTTCCCTCGCAAGATCCACGATACGCCGCCCTGCCATCTGCGCCATTTGCCGCCGTCGTGCGTCAACCGCGGGAACGGCCGCATTCTGGAGCAGGCCCAGTCCAAGGGCTTCGACCATCGCTGCCATGGTCGAGGCAGTCCCCATCGTCATGCACGAACCGGCCGAGCGCGAATGCCCGGCCTCGGCGGCCAGGAAGTCGGCCTCGCTCATGGTCCCCGCCTTCAGTTCTTCCACCCAGCGGAACACGGCTGTGCCCGAGCCGACCTTTTCGCCCTTCACCACACCGTTCAGCATCGGCCCTCCCGAGACGAGGATGGCCGGGATATCGCAACTGGCAGCGCCCATCACCAGCGAGGGTGTCGTCTTATCGCAGCCGGCCATCAGCACGATGCCATCGATCGGATAACTGCGGATTGATTCTTCCACATCCATCGCCGCAAGATTGCGGTAGAGCATGGCTGTCGGGCGTGTCTGGCTCTCGCTTGGTGACAGGACCGGAAATTCCACGGGAAAGCCGCCGGCTTCATAGACCCCGAATTTCACTTTTTCAGCCAGGTCGCGCAGGTGGGCGTTACAGGGCGTCATCTCCGACCAAGTGTTACAGATTCCGATCACGGGGCGACCGTCGAACATATCCTCCGGAACGCCCTGATTCTTCATCCACGACCGGTGCATAAAGGCGCTCTTGCCGTTGCCCTCATACCATTGGCGTGAACGCAGCTTGCCTTTTTCGTCGGTCATTTTCCCGCCTCCGCCAGGTCGAGGGCCACATCCGTGATCATGTCTTCCTGCCCGCCCACCATCCCTCGGCGGCCGAGTTCGACCAGGATCGAGCGGACATCGACACCATATTGGGTCGCCGCGCGCTCAGCGTGGCGAAGAAAGCTGGAATAGACTCCGGCATAGCCGAGCGAGAGCGTGTCGCGATCGACCCGTACCGGCCGATCCATCAGCGGCCGCACCAGTTCCTCGCCTATGTCTTGCAGGGCAAAGAGGTCGGCACGGTGAGAAAACCCCTCCCGCTCAAGCACGGCCACCAGCGGCTCGATCGGCGTATTGCCAGCCCCCGCTCCCATGCCGCACAGGGAGGCGTCGACCCTTGTGGCTCCTTCACGCAGGGCGACAATGCTGTTCGCCACGGATACAGACAGGTTCTGGTGCGCATGGATGCCGATTTCCGTCGCCGGATCGAGCACGTCGCGATAGGCTCTGATCCGTTCGACCACCCCGGTCATGGTTAGCGCTCCGCCGGAATCCGTGACATAGACACAATGTGCGCCGTAACTTTCCATCAGCTTCGCCTGTGCCGCGAGCCTGTCCGGCGGCGCCATGTGCGACATCATCAGAAAGCCGGAGATGTCGAGACCCAGCCCGCGCGCGGCCTCGATATGCTGACGCGAGATGTCGGCTTCGGTGCAATGGGTCGCGATCCTGACCGAGCGAACCCCAAGCGCCGCTGCCTCGCGCAGATGTTCGATCGTGCCGATCCCGGGCAACAGCAACGTGGTCAGCCGGGCCTGACGACAATTGGCCGCCGCCGCTTCGATCCAGCTGCGATCGCTGCACGAGCCAAAACCGTAATTCAGCGACGAACCGGCCAGGCCGTCTCCATGTGCAACTTCGATCGCATCGACTCCGGCGGCATCCAGAGCGGCGACGATGTCGGCCAGCCGCTCCGGAGTCATCTGGTGGCGGATCGCATGCATGCCGTCGCGCAGCGTCACATCCTGAAGATAGATCTGCGTCATGCCCGCTCCTCCGCCGCAATCACCAGATGCTCGGCCGTGCGCAAGGCGGCAGAAGTCATGATGTCGAGATTGCCGGCATAAGACGGCAGGTAATGGGCCGCGCCTTCGACCTCTAGAAACACGACCACCTTCAGCCCCGAGAACCGAACTCCGTGATCGGCAAGCCAAAGCGGCGCGTTGCCTGGAACCTTCTCGATCTGCACGTCGTGCTTCAATCGGTAACCCGGTACATAGCGCCGGACTTCCTCGACCATCGCCCGTACGGATCCGCGGATCGCCTCCGGATTGGCCTCATCGCAAAGGCACATCACGGTGTCGCGCATGGTCAGCGGAGGTTCGGCCGGATTGAGGACGATGATCGCCTTGCCATGCGAGGCGCCGCCGATCTTCTCGATGGCGCGCGAGGTGGTCTCCGTGAATTCGTCGATGTTGGCCCGTGTCCCCGGGCCCGCCGACTTCGACGCGATCGCCGCGACAATCTCGGCATAGCGGACAGGTGCGATACGCGAGATAGCGGCGACGATGGGGATGGTGGCCTGCCCCCCGCAGGTAACCATGTTGACGTTTTGGGCGTCGAGGCAATCGTCAATGTTTACGCTGGGAACCACGAAGGGTCCGATCGCGGCCGGCGTCAAATCAACCCGGCGGATACCTCGTTTGGCGAGAATAGCATCGTGGTGGTGATGCGCTCCGGCGCTGGTCGCATCGAAGGCCAGCATCACCTCGTCGGCCTCGGGCATCGCGAGAAAACCTTCGATCCCGTCGTCGCTGACCGGGACCGCAAGACGTCTGGCCCGGGCCAATCCGTCTGAGGCCGGGTCGACACCGACCATCGCCCCCATCTCAAGCACCTTGGACAGGCGGATTACCTTGATCATCAGGTCGGTGCCGATATTGCCAGACCCGATTATCGCAACCTTGCGGCGGCTCATCTTTCGTTCTCCGGAATCGATTTGGGGATATGCCTTCCGGCCTGCCTGGGAAGAGAGCCAGATCTTGTAGGTATCCAGGAAGCGTCGCCCCGTCCTGTCGCGGCTCTGCCGGTCCGGGTCGCCTCGACAACCGGGCGGAGCAAAGGCGGCCCGGTCACGGCTGCCATTCTTTCCCGGCAGCCCGGCGCTCCTCCTCGAGTTTCCGCGGCGGTCCCGTACGGCCTTGAAGTGCAATCCGCACCGCAGAGCGCATCTGCCGCGGCTCGAACGCCGGATCGATTTGCGCAACGATTGCCAGCGCGATGCGTGCATAGTGTTCGGCCAGCAAGCAGGCCACCAGTTCGCCATCACGGGCAGCGCAGGCGTCCTTGATGGCACGGTGCTCTTCCCGAGACCGCAGATAGGAACTTGACTGAACCAGATACAGGCGCCGATAGCGCTCGGCGTGCTCGTTGAGTCGCGCCGAATATTCCGCATGGCGCTGCCCGGCCAGCCGGATCGGGATCATATGGAATTGGCGGTGTGCGGCGTCGAAGTCGGTGAAGCGGTCCGGCGATACGTTCGCCTCCATTTCCGCCAGGCAATCGCCCATCTCGTCAAGATCGGCAGCCGTCAACTCCGGCACCACCGAGCGCACCGTCATTGTGTCGAGTTTGATCCGCAAGGCGTACAGTTCGTCGAGATCAGTCATCGAAGTAGGCGAGATCACCACCTGCCGCCCGCGCTCCGAGGTGATGAGGCCTTCCTTTTCGATCAGCCTCAGCGCTTCCCGTACCGGCGTGCGACTGAGACCGAGACGCTCGGCAACCTTCACCTGCGAAAGCCTGAGCCCAGGAGGAAATACGCCTCGAAGGATCGCTGACCGTATCCTCTCGTAAGCATCCAGCATCCTGGTGCCCGAGGATCCGATATCAGCGCCGGGCTGCTGAATGCCGACAACCGAGATCAACTCAGCCATCTCCCCATGTCGCCGTAGGAAGTAACTCGACCATAACTGTATCTGGATGGAAGATTTCTGTCAATAAACTGTATACAGTTTTTCGGTCGATATCGACGCCGCTACAGGGGCTTGGTCTTTCGCCCCTTCGCCGATTGGCGAAACTCCATCGCTTGAGAAAGCCACGATCTGCCGAAATGTAGGCACCTGGGCATCGTCTTGGTTCCATAAAATCGGCTCAGGCCGCAATTTTCCGCCAGGCCTGATCCAGCGCCTCCATTATGTTCATAACTGCATACACTTTATTGCGGGCTGGCACGATGAGCGCAGGGCTATTGCCCGGTCGCGCGACCAGCCAGGTCCCGAGTGCCGCTTTCAGTGGGCGGCATCGGTGGCAGCGGCCGTACTCTTTACGTTCGGAGGGGAGCTAACCCGGCCGGCCGGGTCAGGTCGCGGGCAGGGCGCGGCCGGTCTTGCGAGCAGCACCATTACGCTTGGGCGCGATTTCTTCCGTGGTCGCAGTGTCCGTGCCAAAGCCAAGCGCCTGCTCGATCCCATGGCCTGCCTCGATCACCGACGAGATGAATCGCGTGACATCGTTCTGTCGCACGCGGTCCTCCGGGCCGGCTACGCCGATCGCTCCGAGCACGCGGCCCGAGGGGCTCTTGATGGCTGCGCCATAGCCCAGGACACCCTCGCGCCATTCTCCGCAAGTCACCGAATAGCCCTGTTCGCGGATCTGGCGAAGCTGATCTCGCAATTCACCGGCCGAACCCACCGTCTGCGGGGTAAAGCGTTGAATATCCTTGCTGACCACGCTGACCACTTCGTCAGGCATATAGGCCAGCATCGCCTTGCCTGTCGCCGAGCAATAGGCCGGCGCCCGGTCGCCGATATTGACATAGGTGCGCACCGCGTGAATGCCGTCGACCTTATCGATATAAAGCGACTGATTGTTGTCGAACACCGAAAGGTGAACCGTCTCCTCGGTCTTGGCCGCAAGGGTCCGCAGGTAGGGGATCGCAACACTCCGCAAATCCACCAGAGAGAAAACGCGCTGGCCCAGCTCCCACAGCAGCAGCGTCAGCTCGTAGTTGCGCGAATCCGTCGAGCGCCGGACATAGCCGCAGGCCTCCAGCGTCCCCAATAGCCGATGCGCATTGCTTTTGCTGATGCCGCATTGACTGGCGATTTCCGTCAAGGAGCGTGATCCATTCCCGTGGACGAGATTCTCGAGCACCTTTAGTCCCTTGACGACCGTCGTCTCCATTTTCTCACCCGACATGGTTCAACATTTGGAACTATTTCTATATCATCGGGAACAAAATTCCAATATGTGATATGCCGTTAGAAGACGCGTCTACCATAGGCGGGCTTCAGAGGCGGTTCCTTCTCCCGAACTCACGAAGTACCACCCGGGCGGCGTTGAAGCCCGGTACGCCGGTAACCGCCCCGCCGGGATGCGCCGAGGCGCCACACAGGAACAATCCGTCTACCGGCGCGCGATAACCCGCATAGTGTTTCGCGGGACGGCGGAAGAATACCTGCGACAGGCTCAGATCCGAATGGTGAGGATTTCCTCCCGGCAGACCGAAAATTCTCTCGAAATCCGTGGCCAGCATCACCTCGCGGTGCAGCACCTCGGCCTTGAAGGCGGGGGCGAAGTCTCGGATCGAAGCCATCGTGTTGTCATAGACGACATCCTTCAATGCCGCGTTGTGGGCTAACACGTTGGGCCCGGGCACATGCCCTCCATAGATGCTGAGAAGATGGCAGCCTTCGGGTGCGAGGCTCGGGTCCACCAGCGTCGGGGTCTGGACCGTAAGGAATGGACGCCGCGCAACCGTGCCATTGCGCATGTCGCGATAGGCGTCAGCCAGATAGTTCAGGCTGGGTGCGACCACGATCTGCACCGGCGCGCCGGTGCCGCCTCCAGCCGCTTCGAGACCGGGATAGTGCGGCAGTTCCTTGAGTGCGACATGGACCTTGAACGAGGTCGATTGGGATTTCAGGCCGCGAATCTCCGACAGGAACGTATCCGGCACCTCACCCGGTTCGACCAGTTCCAGGAATGTATGTTGTACCGAAGCATTGGCGATCACGGTACGGGCGCGGATCTCCGTGCCGTCCTTCAGCACGACCCCGCAGGCCTTGCCGCGTTCGACCAGAACCTTCACGACCTCAGCGCCTGTTCGGGTTTCCATTCCGAAACGTGCACCGGACCGGGAGATCGCCTGCGTGACCGCCCCCATTCCCCCGCGCGCGAGTCCGGTGCCGCCGGCGGCGGTGGAATTGTCGCGCAGATTGCCTCGCAACAGGAAATAGGCGGTTCCCGGTGTATTGAGATCTACGCTGAGGCCCGATCCCGCGGCAGGATAATAGCCGAGGATCACCTTCATCGCATCGGATTCAAACCAGCGGTCCAGATAATCGCCGGCACTCATCGTCAGAAGATCGACGACCTCGTGGAAGGGGCCGACCATGCCGCGGTTTCGCCATGCGAATCCCAGCATGTCGCGAATATTGCCCAGGCGCAGCGAACTGGGATCGAAGGGTATCTCCCAAAGGAGTTTCCTGAAAACGGGACCCAGCTTCGCGAGATGGGCGCAGAAGCGGGGATAGGCCTCGGCGTCCTTGGGCGAAAAGCGTGCGATCTCGGCACATAGCCGCTCGGTTTCCGTCCACAGGACGATGGGCCCGGCGTCCTCGATCAGATGCACGGTCGGAGGGGGAGTGATGACCTCATAGCCGAATTTCTGCAACTCGAGATCAAGGATGATCCTCGGCTGCAGCAGGCCGAGCATATGGGCGGCGGTATTCACCAGATAGCCCGGCCAAAGTCCCTCGCTGACCGAAGCGCCGCCCACGATGTCCCGACGCTCCAGGACGCACACCTTCAGTCCCGCACGCGCGAGATAGCTGCCGCAAACCAGACCATTGTGCCCGGCGCCGATGATGATCGCATCATACGACATGTTTTCAGACCTTTCTGAGCGCGCAATCATCTCGGTTCAAAATGCGCGACGGGAAGCCGCGTGTCGTCGATTCCGTAAGGCTCACCTCCTCCAGTCCGGCCCGGTTTAGCCTCCGCGCCCTGTCAGAATTGTTCCTAATAGCGAAATACTTGTCCGTATGTTGACACCAAGGCGAGATAAATGCTAGAGTTTTTATTGTCGGTTCGCTCCGAATACCGGATCGTCGCGAACCTCGCGGAAAGCCAGATGACCCCAGATGACCCCAGATGACCCCAGATGACCTTTGACTCCTGCCCGTGCCCTGCCGCGTGAAGCACTTGACCTTGCGCAACCGCGCGATGGTGCCGACGCTGCCAAAGGGCGCCGGCCGCTCTCCGGGGCTCTATCGTGTCGAGCGGACCAAGGGCGGCCTCGCACTGATGATGGCGGCGGGTCCGGCTATCGTTTCCCCGAACGCAGCGCTCGCCTTCGGCATTCTCGCGGCTCACACGGACGCGGTCATGCGCCGGGTCACCTATGGCCGCCATGCCTATTGGCGGGGCGTGGCCTTCACGGTTTCGCGTCAGGTTTGGCGCGGCGAGGCCACCTGCCTCCAGCCCGTGCGGGCGGCGATTGCAATTCCAAACCGGGTGGAAGAGCAGTTCGTCGGGCCGGTGGCGATCAAACGCGCGCCGTTCTTGACGCGACTTTTACTCCGATCTGCGAAGGCACGGGCAACGCCCATGCCGCGGTCCGGGATGGATTGCGTTTCGCGAAGATTTGAAGATATGGCCTGTCCGCGTTCAAGGGCCGGCACAAGGCAACCGAAAGACTGAAAGGACGTGTCATGAGCACCCCCCTACGCCGGAACCGCCCTCAGGGGTTTTCCACCCGCGCCATCCACCTCGGCTACGACCCCGCCACCGCTCAAGGGGCGCTGACGCCGCCGATCTACATGACATCGACCTTCGCCTTCGAAACCGCCGAGGCCGGCTCCGAGATGTTCAAGGGCGAACGCCCCGGATATATCTACGGGCGCACTCGCAACCCGACGCAGACGATCCTTGAAGAGCGCATGGCCAGCCTTGAAAACGGCGAGGCCGCGATGACCACCGGCTCGGGAATGGCGGCGATCTCGGCCACGATGACGACACTGCTCAGCAGCGGCGACGAGGCGGTGATCGACCATACGGTCTATGGCAATACATTCGCCTATTTCACCCAGGCGCTGCCGCGCTTCGGCATCACCGTTCGCTTGGCCGACTTCACCGATCCCGAATCCCTGCGCGATGTGGTCAACGAGAAGACCAAGATCATCTTCTTCGAGACCCCCGCGAACCCGAACCTGCGGGTGATCGACATCGCGGCCGTGGTCGCCATCGGCAATAGCATTGGCGCGACCGTGGTGGTCGACAACACCTTCGCCACGCCGGTCCTGCAACGCCCGCTGGAAATGGGCGTGGACGTCGTGGTGCATTCGGCAACCAAATATCTGGGTGGCCACGGCGATCTTCTGGGTGGCGTGGTCATCGGCCGCAAGGACATGCTCGGCCAGATACGCTCGACCGGGCTGCGCTGGATCACCGGGGCCACCCTTTCACCCTTCAACTGTTTCCTGATGATGCGTGGGCTCAAGACGCTGGAATTGCGGATGGGGCGGCATTCTTCCTCGGCCCTGGCGATCGCGCAGTTGCTGGAGGGCCATGGTAAAGTGGCGACGATCTCCTATCCGGGCCTGGAGTCCTTCCCGCAATATGAACTGGCAAAGCGGCAGATGTCAGGCTCGGGCGGTCTGGTGGCTTTCGAACTCGACGGCGGCATGGATATCGGTCTTGCTTTCATGAACAAGCTGCAACTCGTCACCCGTGCGGTCAGCCTTGGCGACACCGAGACGTTGGTTCAGCATCCGGCAAGCATGACCCATGCGGTCTACAGCGCCGAGGAACGCGCCAAGCACGGTATCGGTGACGGTCTGCTGCGGCTTTCGGTCGGGTTGGAAAATCCCGACGATCTGCTGGAAGATATCGAACAGGCACTGAACGCGCTTTAGGATCCAGACCATTTAAATCTTTGATGGGCCAAGGCTCCGTGGCCCAATGGCTTCGTCGCCGATACGGACTTGCGGATGAAGCACATAATGCTCACCAGATACGAAACGCGGTAGACACGGCCGGCCTGCGACCCATCGTCGTGCTCAAGGTACGGTTGTCCGGACGGCCAATAACATGTCGGACGAGCGCATGGAGTTCCCGATCAACGTCGGCTGTCGTTCATGCGCTCCCTCGGCCCTCTGCCCTCTGCCCTGGGCTTTCGGATCGAGTTCCGGATGCGCGCACGATTTGGCTGTTCCAGTAGCGGCTGACAAGGGCCGGTGCAATCGAACGAAAACTGTCAAACCAGCATGAAATAATGTCAAACTCGGTGAGTCGAGCCGATAAGAAGCGCCAGAGAGGACCTACCTGCAAACGCAGGGGCAGGCGATAACGCCTCGCCCATGCCCTCAACAACAAGGTTATCCGGTCGTGTTGGCGGCATGAGAGATCACAGCGGCAGTTGAGAAACTCATCGCCTGCTGAGGAGCACCTCGTGCGCAAACCTGATGTTGAAACTAATGATGCCTGCTGCGGCGTCCTTCGCCTCTTCCCGGTTGCCGGAGGCAACTGCCTCAGCCAATCGCGCGTGCAATCCAGTCGTCTCGCCGAAGTCGGCGTTGCGATGATGCCTGAAATAGAAACGGCGCGACTGGCCTTGCAACAGGCTCGCCATCCTTGAAATATAAGGATTGTCCGCCACTGCCGTAAGGACGGCGTTGAACTTGCGATCGACCTTCATGAACAACCGTTCGTCCGCAGCCTTCTGAGCATGGTGGAATTGCACCGCAATCTCGGAGATCAGCATTCTTTGATCCTCCGACGCACGAATGGAAGCAAGGTCGGCGACAAGAATGTCCAGTGGTCGGCGCGCTTCCATCAGCCTCAGATAGTCGTCGACAGTGATGTCCGAAACCAGAATTCCACGTTGTGGCAGGATCTGAACCAGCCCCTCATTCGCAAGGCGCTGCAAGGCTTCACGGATCGGCGTTCGTCCCATTCCAAGTAATTCGGCAAGACCGCCTTCCGAAAGGACCTTGCCTGGTAAAAACTCGTTGGCGACGATCTTCTCTTCAATGGCCTGATAAGCCTGATCCGACAGGGGAATCACGCCGCGGCGGCTCTTCGCCGGCCCAGGCGGCACCATCGGAGACTTTCGATCCATTGCCTTGCGCCTCTTTGGCATCCTCAAACCCTCGAACAACGGGCCGCAACACAGCGGCCGCCATCAATGAAGATACCCTGCCTCTGCCGGTCATGCAGGCTGCGGACTCATACGCACCTCCCAAAGCATTCTCAATGGCCTTGCAACAAGGCGACCACTAACATATTAGTTGTCGTCAGCGGCGGTTTCGGAAATTGAGGGAAACATGGCAAGCGATGCCCGCGGGCTGATTGAGCGCCGTTTCGACGTGCTGGTTGTCGGTGGCGGTGCGGCCGGTGTCAGCGCGGCCGTGACGGCGGCCCGACAGGGGCTGAGCGTCTGCCTTGTGGAGCGCTATGGCTTCTGCGGCGGCGGCGCCGTCGCCGGGCTTTCCGGCACCGTCTGCGGGCTCTACGAAGCCAGCGACGATATCGATGCCGCGCCCAAGCAGGTCGTCCACGGCTTCGTGGAAGAGTTTATTTTCCAGTTGGAACGGCACGACGGGCTCGGCGGGCCTATTCGCTACGGAAAGACTTTTACAAGGGTACATGACCCCCTCGTATGGCGCGACGTGGCGGATCGGCTGCTGGTCGCGTCCGGTGTGGAGACCCTGTTTCACACGACGGTTACCGGCGTTCTCCTCGACGGACAGCGCGTGCTCGGCGTCGATGCATACAACAAGGAAGGGACGCTTCGGCTTCGCGCTCCCATAACCATCGATGCTAGCGGAGACGCCGACATCGTGGCGATGGCCGGCCTGCCCAGCTTCATCGGGGCTGATGGGCAGGTCCAGAATCCGACCATGATATTTCGCCTCCTGGGTGTCGATACGAAACGCCTGCTTGCACGATATGGTGACGACACCATCATGCCGGTCGAAATCACCGATCTCATTACAGCACAGAACTTGGCGGGGAATTATAGCCTGCCTCGCACGAAAATCTGGCTGTTTCCGACCACGCGGCCGAACGAGCTGCTCTGCAACTGCACCAGGATCGTCGGATCCGATGGCCGCGCGCTCAATACCTTGTATGCCCGGGATTTTTCCGAGGCGGAGATTCTGGGCCGGCAACAGGTGCGTGAGTACGCCCGCTTTTTCAGGGATTGGGTGGTGGGCTGCGAGACGAGCTTCATAAATGATACGGGCGTCCAGGTCGGCGTTCGCCAGACCCGGCAAGGGCTTGGGCGCTATGTCCTGCGTAACGACGACGTGCTGACCGGTACGAAATTCGCCGACGGGATCGCGCGGTCTCCCTGGCCCATCGAACTGCATTCGGGAGAAAAGCCTTTCGTACACTGGCTCCTGAACGATTTCTACGAAGTGCCGTACCGATGCTTCGTTCCCGCCCAGGGCGACGGTCTTCTGTTTGCCGGGCGATGCCTTTCGGCCGAGCACGAGGCCGTGGCTTCTGCGCGCGTGACCGCGCAATGTTTTTCATACGGACAGGCTGTCGGCTATGCCGCATCGATCGCCGTGAACGAACAAATCCCTCCGCGAGCCATTGATGGGTCGCGCATCAGGACTGGCCTCGACAAGATGGGAGCACGGCTCGATGGATAGCGCCAGTATCCGACGGCCGATCCGGAGCAACTTCGAGCCGGGAAGCACCCGATGGGCCGTTCGCCGGGCCCAGTGGATCGCGATGGGTATCGACGAAGAGGACTTCTCCAAGCCGAAGATCGCCATCGTCAACACATCGAGCAAATTGTCCGTGTGCTACCAGCACCTCGACCAGCTCGCGGCCAGGGTGGAGACGGCGATCCATGAGAGTGGCGGGCTGCCGTTTGAAATACGGACGGCCGCCTCATCCGACTTCATCACCAGCGCGGGCCGGCAGGGCCGCTATCTGATGCCGACCAGGGATCTGATGTCGTTCGACGTCGAAGTGCAGATCGAAGGCGCGGAACTGGACGGAATGATCCTGCTGTCGTCGTGCGACAAGACTACGCCCGCACATCTGATGGCAGCGGCACGTCTCGACATTCCCTCGATCGTCGTGACCTGCGGCTACCAGCTTGGCGGCAGTTGCGGTGGACAATCGGTCGATATCGAAACCCTTTACAATTCCGTGGGCAGCTACAAGGCAGGCGACATCGATCTGGCCCAGTTGTCGCAGATGAGCCGAGTGGCGATCAAGGGGCCGGGCGTCTGCGCGGGCCTTGCGACCGCCAACTCCATGCATGTACTGGCCGAAGCGCTCGGCATGACCCTGCCCCGCAACGCTCCGATCCGGGCGGGTTCGGCACGCCTCGACGCTATCTGCGACGCAGCCGGACGGCGTATCGTTTCGATGGTGGAGGAAGACCTGCGGCCACGTGACATCCTGACACCCGCCGCCTTCCGCAACGCCATCCGGGTGGCCGTCGCGCTGGGAACTTCGGTCAACGCCGTCCGGCATCTGGCCGCGATCGCGTATGAAGCGGAGCTGAATCTGGATATCGTCGCCGAAGTCGAGGCGATAGCGTCCCGATTGCCCCTCATCGCCAAGATCAGACCGAACGGACAGACGCGCATCGAGGACTTCGAGGCCGCCGGCGGTTGCCAGGCAATCCTCAAGGTGCTGGCGAGCGCACTTGAACTGCAAGCCATAACCGTGAGCGGCAAATCCGTTGGCGATTTGGTCGAGAGCATCAGCGCGCCGACCTCGCCCCATCTGGCTTCGCTGGATGCTCCCTTCTCACAGGAACCCGGCCTGGCGATCATTCGCGGTTCGCTTGCGCCGGATGGAGCCGTCGTCAAGATCGCAGCCATTCCGGCCCATATTCGCCAATTCACCGGGAAGGCGCGGGTGTTCGAGAACGAGGCCGACGCAATCGAAAGGCTGGCGCCAGGCCATCCCGACCGCATTCAAAAAGGCGAGGTGGCGGTACTGCGCATGATGGGACCGAAAGGCGGCCCGGGTACCGTCTTTGCCGCCAGTTTCATGGCCGCGCTGCAAGGCACGGGCCTTGCGGGCCAGGTCGCCGTGGTGACCGACGGGGAACTGTCGGGCTTGAATAGCGGAATAACGATCGGCCAGGTGATGCCGGAAGCGGCCGAAGGCGGGCCTCTGGCCTATGTCGAGAACGGCGACGAGATCGCGATAGACTTGAACCTGCGCACCATCGACCTCCGGGTAGGCCTGGAGGACATGGCGAGGCGATCGAGCGTCCCCGTTCGCCTTCCCGTCGCGCCGCGCGGCTGGTTGTCCATCTATCGGGCAACCGTAGGACCTCTGTCGCGAGGCGCGGTGATCGGCGACATGCCGCGGAAGGAAGCGGCGGACGACTAGAGCATAATGCGATCGGATGGAATCGCATCATGCTCTTATCTCTTTGTTTGAGCATGATCTTTTCGGAAAACCGGTGTCCACTTTTCCGGATCATGCTCTAAAGCCGGACCGCCGATGATGCACCGCCGCCGGCTTAAGCAGTCTGTATCGTGGTCGGTCGGATGCGAAAACAGGCGGCGCTCTATTTGATGACCGCCGCGCCCGCTTCCGCCACCTGATGATCCTGCTGTGGCGCCAGACCCGAAATGCCGACAGCACCGACCACCTGGCCCGAAGCCACGAGCGGAACGCCCCCCTTCAACGGGGTCGCGCCCGGCATGACCAGCATCGCCAATCTCTCGGGAATGCGATCCTCCATCCCGCCGGTCGGGCCACGGAAGATCGCAGCGGTCCGCGCCTTCTCGGGCGCGATGCGAGCGGTCGCCGGTGCCACGCCGTCCATCCGCTCGAATAGGATAGGGTGCCCCCCGGCATCGACCACCGACACGCTTATCTTCCAGCCATTCGCAACGGCTTCCTTCTTCGCGGCTTCCACCACAGCGCGGGCATCGCTCAATTCGAGCTGCTTGGTCTCGATCATTTCAGGCTCTCCGTTGTCATTCGTTTCAGGCCGTCATGCGGGTGCCGGGCTTTCGGCGCGTCCGATCGCTCAAGTCGTGGCGGTTTCCGCGAGATAGCGCATGGCAGTATCCACGCCGCCCTTCTGGTGCGGGACGCCGGCCAGTTCGAAACCCATCTCGCATCCGGCGAGCGTTCCGACGAGCGTCAACTCGTTGATCTCTCCCAGATGGCCGATACGAAACACGCGATCGGCAATTTTGGAGAGGCCCGACCCCAGCGACATGTTGAAATTCTCCAGGACTTTTCGCCGGAAAGCGTCGGCGCTGTGGCCTTCAGGCATCATAACGGTGGTCAGGACCGGCGAGAAATGACGGGGCGAGGCGCACAGATTTTGCAGGCCCCAGGACTGGACTGCCCTGCGCGTCGCCTCCCCCATGCGCGCATGACGGGCAAAGACATTCTCCAGCCCTTCCGCGAGCAGCATGTCGATTGCGGTATCGAGGCCGTACAGGAGATTGGTCGCCGGTGTATAGGGGAAATAGCCCTTCTTGTTCAGAGGCAGCATCTCGCCCCAGTCCCAATAGGAGCGGCGGATGCTCGATGATTTGGAAGCCGCCAGCGCCTTTGGCCCGACGGCGTTGAAAGCAAGGCCGGGAGGCAGCATCAACCCCTTCTGCGAACCCGCGATGACGACATCGACGCCCCATTCATCCATGCGCAGGTCGGCCGAGGCGAGCCCGGAAATGCTGTCGACCATGAGCAGCGCCGGATGACCGGCGGCATCGATGGCGTCGCGCACCTCCTTGACCACGGTAGTCGAGCCCGTCGAGGTCTCGTTGTGCACGATGCACACGGCCTTGATCTCGCGCTCCGTATCCTTGCGCAGTTCGGCCTCGACGACATTGGCGTCCACGCCGGCTCGCCAGTTCTCCCCCGCAATGACGGGCACCAGTCCGATCTTCCTGGCAAGCTTCGCCCAGAGGGAGGCGAAATGCCCAGTTTCATAAGTCATGATCTTGTCGCCCGGCGACAGCGCATTGCTGAGCGCCGCCTCCCATGCCCCAGTGCCGGAGGCCGGATAGATGATGACGTCGTGCTCGGTCTTGAATATCTTCTTGACCTTGGACAACACCCTCGTCCCCAGTTCGCCGAATTCCGGGCTGCGGTGGTCGATGACCTGCCGGGCCGTCGCGGATAAAACGGCTTCCGGCACCGGCGAGGGACCAGGGATCTGCAGAAAATGTCGGCCGGCCATGCTCACAATTTCCTCTCGCGGGAATATATCGGATGCCGCGAGTATCCCGAGCTCCGATTAACAATTCCATTGAAATAATCTCGGTAACCGTTGCTGAATCCGAAATTATCAGACGACATCCAGGGACACTTGGCCATACTCCGGGAACGTCGCGACAAAGCGATGTCCAGTGCCCAACTCAACGATGCCGCAATAGCTGCCCGTGATGATGACAGTGCCACGCCTTAGCCCGTTGCGATGGCGCGCGACGTGGTTCACGGCCCAACAGAACAGGTCGAATGGCTCGCCGAACGGGTGCCTGACCTTGGCGGCCTGTCCTTCTCCGTCCTTGCCGATGGCGAGAGACACTTCGCCCAGATCCTGCCCTGTCCAGGGCACCGGCGCGCCCAGAACGAGTCCGCCATTTCCTTGCAGATCGGCCAGCTTCCAGAGCGGATCGTCGGCCTGCGGCCCCGCCAGCCGGGTATCGAGGATTTCTATGGCAGGAACGATCGCATCGATGAGTTCTGCGCATTCTGCCCTGCCAAGGACGGTTCTGGAAACCGGCACGTCGCGCCCGAGCCGTAGGCCGAGTTCGGCCTCCAAGCGCGCAACACCATGATGTCGCGCATAACTGCCCGCGCTGGCCAGCCGCCGTAACGCAGGGAGTGGCGCGCAATAAGGTTCGGGATCCGTCTTTGCGCGTCCGACTTTCCAGCCACAAGGATGATCGCCAAGGGCCGCAATCATTAGATCCTGCACCCGATAGGCTTCGGACCGCGTCGCAGGTCCGCGCGAAATTGGTGCGCCCGCCGTGCGCTCACGGAAACGAGTTGCAAGGAAGGCCGCCGTTTCCTCGGCAGAGAACGCGCTCATTTCACAGACCCGGTCACAAATCCGGCCATGTGTATGGCCCGAATCCCTTCTCATACGCCTCGGCCAGCGAAACAAGCAGAAGGTCGGAGCGGAAGGGGCCGACAAGCTGGCACCCGATCGGCAGGCCGGAGGCGGACGGCGCGGTGGGAAGGTTTATCGCCGGCAGGCCGCCAGCATTGGCGAAAGGCGTGAAAACCGCGTGCCCTCGCGGGCCGGCGGCGACGCCGTCGATGATTTCCGGATGACTCTGCGATTTCGGCCAGGAAAGCGCGGCAATGGACGGCGTCATGATGAGATCGTAACGCTCAAACAAGAGCCTCAGTTCATTCCGAAACGTCCGGACATCCGCCAGGAGTTGCAGGTAGGCGGCGGCACTTGCCTTGCGTCCGGCTTCAACCATCGGAAGCAGGGAGGGAGACATGAGACTCGTGTCGAGCGAGCGGCTGTCCACCAGCCAAGCCAACCCGGCGGGTCCGATCAGGTTCCAGATCGCGTTCAGCCGGTCGACGTCGAACGGCACCTTGCCCGTTTCGACGTGGTGGCCCATGCGCTCCAGCAGATCCGCCGCCCGGGCGACGCTGTCGCTGATCTCGGGGTCCACTGGGAAATCACCAAAGACGGGCACGTAGAGGATGCGCTGGCGGCCGCTATGCGCGGGATCGGCGCGGCGCTCCTCGTCGGAAAATGCGAAGGAGGAGCGATCCGCCGGGTCGCGCTGCGCCGCCGAAGAAAGGATGGCTCGCAAGTCACGCGGCGAGCGGGCAATGACGCCCATCGTCTCGAAATCACCCAGCAAAAGCGGCAGTCCATCGACCCGGCTTATGAAGCCGGGGCTCGGTTTCAGGCCGTAGAGACCAGTATGGGCACAGGGCCGCCGGATGGAGCCGCCACCGTCGGTCGCCATGGCCGCCACGCCAATGCCGCTCGCCACAGCGGCCACCGCGCCGCCGCTCGATCCGCCCGGCGTGAGATCCGGATTCCAGGGATTACCGGTGGCCCCAAAGACCAGATTGTCGGTGAAGCCCTGTAGCGTGAATTCGGGCACATTGGTCTTGCCCAGTATGCCGACGCCGGCCTCACGCAGACGCGCGACCGGCGACTCGTCTTGCCCGGGCACATGATCGGCGTAGGTGCGGCTGCCCCAGGTGCAGCGAAGGCCGCGGACGGGAATGTTGTCCTTGACCGTGATGAACATCCCGTCGAGCGCGCTGGAAGGCGCCTTTGCCTTCCATCTTCGTGTACTCTGGCCTGCGAGCTGGCGCGCTTCCTTCTCATTTTCGGTGACGACGGCATTGAGGACCGGGTTGACTGCAGACATCCGCTTCAAAGTGCTTTCCAGCACGTCTTCAGGCGTGAACCGAGCCTCGCGGTAACCCGCCACCGTCTCTGCAATGCCGAGCCGCCAGAGCTCCATGTCAGATCACTTTTGGGTTGTCGATATAGGCGATGACATCGAACTCGACGAGCAGTTCGGGAATTCCGAAACTCCCGGTGACCGTCGCGCGGGAAGGAAGTGAGTCGCCGAAGAAGAACTTCTTGTAGGCATTGTTCATGCCCTGGAAGTAGCGCATGTCAGACAGGTAGATCATGACGCGTACGACATCGTCGAGGGTGCCGCTGGCCGCTTCCAGCAGATGAGTCAGATTGGTCAGCGCCTGCTCCGTCTGGGCTTCTATATCGCCTATGCCGACCACCTTGCCGTTCACGTCGAGCGCAACGGTGGCGGTGTAGAAATGGTTTCCGGCCAGCGTCGCCTGAGAGTGTGGGTTCGGTGAGGTCATGACCTTGGGCGAATAGACAACTTGCTTGCCCATATTTGTTCCTTTCATTTTGGCCATCCCGAATTGGGACGATGGAATCTCGCCTCGCTATCGAGGTCGAGAAGCAATTGCGCCAGCACCCGCGAGCCGCTGCCTGTCGGCCCTTGCGGCATCAGAGGAGTGTCGTGTCGGTTCCAGCAGGTGTTGTAGATGTCGAGGTGCATCCACGGATGCGCCCCCACGAAATGGGAGAGGAATGCGGCTGCAACAGGCGTGCTGCCGTTCTGTCCCGTTGTGGAAAAGTTGCGCAGATCGGCGACCGGACTTTTCAGGAATTTCCGGTATTCCGGCCATAGCGGCAGGCGCCAGATCTTTTCTCCAGCGAGCCTGTCGGCCTTCGCCAGCCGTTCGAACCAGGCATCGTCATTGGCGAAGGTAGCGGTTCCGATCGGGCCGAAGATACCGAGCGAAGCACCCGTCAGCGTCGCCAGGTCTATGACCGCCACGGGGGCGAGCCCGGCCGCAAAGTGCAGCGCGTCCGCCAGGATCAGCCGTCCCTCGGCATCGGTATTGATGATCTCGACGGTAGCGCCACTGGCCATGCGGATGACGTCGCTCGGCCGCATCGCGTCCGGGCCGGGCATATTCTCTGCGACGGCGAAGATGGCGGTGACAGGAAAGCGCGGCCTGAGCTCGGCGGTCAGGACCATGGCGCCGAACACAGCCGCCCCGCCGCCCATGTCGGCTTTCATGTGGTCCATGTCTTCGGCCTTCTTCAGCGAGATGCCACCGCTGTCGAACGTCACGGTCTTGCCGACCAGCACCAATGGGCGCATGCCGTCGGGACAATCGGATGGCAGCCAGTCCATGCGCACCAGAAACGGCTCATGACGGCTGCCTGCGGCGACCGTCAGCAGTCCTCCCATCCCAGCCGCCTCGAGTTCCTTGCGGCCCATGACCGAGAGGCTGAACCCCGCTTGCCGGGCAAGCGTCCGGCACCGCTCGACGAAGACGGGCGGAGTGAGTTCATTGGCGGGCTCGGTAGCGAGGTGACGCGCCGAAAGGGCCGCCATGCTGGTCAACCAGCCGGCATGCAATCCATCGGCGACGGCGCCCTTTCGATCCGCCATCACGAAATCGAGGTCCTCTATCCGCCTGCACCGATCACGCGCCGGCCCCGACGATTCGAACCGGTGATTGGCCGAGAATATTCCCTCCGCGATCGCCTGCACCCGGGCTCCGGTGATCTCGGGCAGGACGACCGAACAAGCGGCGTGGCCGTGCGCCTGCAGCCGCACAATGGCTTCGGCGGCCTGCAGGCGCAGCGCCTGCGGCTCCTCCCCGGCAATCGCGGCCAGGTACACGGGTCTGTTGTCATCTGCGCCCGAGGACGCCGAGAGCACCGTGCCCCCTTCTGTCGAGAGCAGTCCGGCAGCATGCAGTCGCCGGGCCTCGGTGTCCAGCGACACAACCGGCAGCGCGGCCCCGCGCTCCGTATCGACAAAGGCGAGGACCGGCCGCTGGACTGGAAGTTCAGCCGATGGCCGAACGACAGGACTGCTGGGAAGATTCATGCCGCTAACCGATCGCTTGTGGAGCGAACTGGCGGCGCCAATGCGCGGCAATATCGGCGCGGCGGGCTACCCAGACCTGGTCGTGTTTCCCGACGTGATCCAGAAAGCGGGCCAGGCCGCGGGCGCGCCCGGGATGCCCGACCATGCGCGGATGCAGCCCGATATTGAGCATCCGCGGAGCGCTTTCGCCCTCCTCGTAGAGTTGGTCGAACGCATCGGCCAGCAGCGAAAAGAACCCATCCGCCGTCTGGATGCCTCGCGGCACCAGCTTGCAGTCGTTCGTGACCAGCGAATAGGGGATGACCAGATGCGGCTTGTCCTTGGCCTTCACCCAGTAGGGCAGCTCGTCATTATACGAATCGGAGTCGTAAGAGATGGCCGGCTCATCCGCCAGCAATTCGCGCGTATGGATACTGGGACCGTAGCGGCAGCACCATCCTTCCGGCGCTCGCCCAATCGTTTTTTGCAAACTTTCAATGGCCTGCCGGATATGGCGCCGCTCTTCCTCACGGTCGAGCAGCCAGTGCTTTTCCCACCGATAACCGTGACAACAGATATCGACGTCGCTCTCGCGGAGCCTGAGCGCCAGAGCAGCGTGACGCTCCAACGCCAGCGCGCAGGCGAAAGCCGTGAACGGCAGCGCACGTTCTTCGAACAGCCGCATGATCCGCCAGATGCCCACGCGGCTTCCGTATTCGTACATGGACTCGGCGGTCAGGTCTCGCCCGGCGATGCCGGTGTCCATCCCTTCCCCTTCGGTGAGGGCCATATCGGTTTTCGGATCACCGTCGAGAGGCGAATATTCCGAGCCTTCCTCGATATTGACGGCGAAGTTGATCGCAATCCGCGCATTACCCGGCCAATTCGGATGGGGTGGCGTTTCGCCATAGCCCACGAAATCCCGCTCCGGGCCCATAGCGCGCCGATCCTCGGACCCGCCTCGATCTTTCGATTGTGCCATCATTTGACCGGCGCTCCAGCTTCGATCCACTGGGCGAGCAGTTTGCGCTCGCCTTCGGTCATTCCGGTCAAGTTGGCGGGCGGCATGACGTTCGTTACGATAGCCATTTGCTGGATTTTCTGAGCGTTTCGCGCCGCCTTTTCGACCGAGTCGAGTACAAGGCCCTTGGGGGCTTCGGTGAAACCTTCCATGGTCGGCTTCTGCGCATGGCAAACTGCGCAGCGCGTATGAATCACCGCGGCCACTCTCGAGACATCGATATTGCCGGGCCCGGAAATCGCGCCTTGCCTGTCGAGAAGGTTGGGGGGCGCCAACAGGACCATTGCCGCCACGCCGAGCGCGATGCCGGCCGCTATCCAACGCGGCTGCGCATGGCCTGCATGCATCGTATTGAAGAAGTGACGGATCGCGACGCCCGCGCCGCTTATCAGGATGAAGCCCAGCCAGCCGTGAGGATTGCCGTAGGTCATCGGGAAATGCCCCGCGATCATTGCGAAAACGACCGGCAGGGTCAGGTAGTTGTTGTGATAGTTGCGCCTTTTCGCGTCGGCGCTGACATCGAACCCGTCGATGGTCCCATCCTTGATGGCCTGCAGCATCCGCTTCTGGCCCGGCAGGATCACGAACCAGACATTGCCGGCCATGATCGTCGCCATCACGATGCCGGCGTGAAGATAGGCCGCCTTGCCGCTGAAGAGATGCATAAAGCCCCAGACCGACGCCGAGATAAGGGCGGCAATGACGAGCGACAGCACTTTGTCGCTCGCGATCAAGCGGCACAGGATGTCATAAATCACCCATCCGCACAGTATGGACGCAATGGACGCCGCGATGGCCGCGCCGGGGCCGAGGCTGTCGGCCCCTCCCGACACCAGATTGATGCCGGCACCCCACCAATAGACGACCGCCAGCAGGCCCGCGCCGGAAACCCAGGTGCCTAGCGATTCCCATTTCGACCATTTGAGCTTGTCGGGCACATAGCCAGGCCCGACCGGATAGCGGCTGTAATTATAGATGGCTCCGCCATGGACGGACCAAAGTTGGCCGCTCACCCGCTCGACAGGAGGAACCGGAGGTCGAAACGAGCGATCGATGCGGTTGAAGTAAAATGAAGAACCTACCCAGGTGATGGCCGTGATAACGTGAAACCATCGCAAGCTGAGATGCAGCCATTCGGCAATGTAAGCTTCCACGATCGTGCCTTTGAGTGCGGGATCTCGCCTGAATGGATGAGGCCTGCCCAATATCCCGAATGGAGATCAATTAGACAAATTCAAAAAGTCCATTGATTGATAAAATTATCATAACAGCGTAACCTGCCATGAAGGGAAGAGGGCATGGCCAACGTTACATTGAAGCAATTGAGAACCTTTGTCGCCGTGGCGGAGTGCGGTCGTTTCCGCCTCGCGGCGGAAGCTGTAAATCTTACGCAATCGGCGGTCAGCATTCTGATCAAGGAATTGGAGGGGCAGCTTGGAACCAGCCTGTTTGACCGGCACACGCGCTTCGTGGGATTGACCGACGCCGGCAAGCGATTACTGCCTCTCGCCATCGATATCCTCGAACGCGTCGATAGCGCGGTCGATTCGATGGTCGACATAACCACGCTTAAGACCGGGCGCGTGACCATCGCTTCGGCCACCGTTCTTGCCGCGACCTTCCTTCCAAGCCGCATTGCCAGCTTCATGCGAAACCATCCGGAAATTCGCATTGATCTGCGAGATGTATCCGAAGACGAAATACGAACCCTGCTAATCGATGGAGAAGCGGATATCGGCGTCGGCACCAGCAGGTTCAGCGAGCAGGAAATCAACGAGCACACGCTTTTCGCGGACCATCTCGCGCTCTTCTGCCCGGCCAACGATCCTTTGGCGGCAAAGGAAACCGTAGAATGGGCTGATTTCAACAATCGCCCCTTTATCGCCCTGACGCCCGAGAATCCGTTGCAACGACGGATCGACCAACTCCTGGAGGCGAACGGGGTCATGGCTCGCCGTCAATTCAGCGTCCGTTTCTCGGCGACGTTGCTTGCCCTGGTCAATGAAGGGCTCGGCATAGGGATACTGCCCGCCGGGTCCGAAGGCCTGTCTCCGATGGTCAACATCGTGATGCGGCCGATAACAGACCAGATCGCCTCCCGAAACGTCGTCGCGCTGACCCTGCGCGAACGAACGCTCAGTCCGGCCGCCCGCAGTTTCTTCCTGCACCTCACGGGTTAAGGTGTTGCCTGCGCCTCAGACTATCCTGTTCAGCAACGGTTCGCCCTTCAGCAGGTTTTCGATATTGTGCCATTCCCGCCGTCGGTTCGTGGCAATGTCGGCAGCGGTGAGCGACCCGCCGGCCGTATGAGGCGTGAAGACCACGTTTGCCTTCGGGTTATCGGCCAGATGCAGCAGCGTATTGTCCGGTAAAAGCGGCTCCCAGGCCCAGCCGTCCGTCGCAATCCCCGAAAGTTTTCCCTCGCGGCAAGCTTCCGCCACATCCATCTCGTTCAAGGTCGAACTCGAACCCGCCGAGATCAGGCAAGCTCCATCCTTCATGCCCGCGATGAAATTGCGCCCAATCGCCGGTTCGGGCCCCGGAATATGCGGGAGCAGCAGACACAGAAAGTCGCTTTCGGCCCGGATCGAATCGATATCGGCGTAGCTCATGCCGAACTGTGCCTCGACAGTTGCCGGAAGGCGCGTTCTCTTGTTGTAGAGTATCGTGCAGTCGAACGGCTTCAGACGCATCGCGAGTTCGCTGCCGACCTCGCCGAACCCGACAATCCCAACCGTTGAGCCGGCGATCGGGCGAATGTTCCGCCTTCCGCTCCAGTTGATCGCGAAATAGTTCCCGTCGCACTTGCGAGGCGTCAGTTCGCTCTCATCGGGCTGTCGCAAGGTATCTTCACATTCTCGCAAGCGCTTGGCCAGACCAAGAAGTTGCATCATCACATGTTCCGCAACCATAGCGCAGCTTCTGAGAGGCCAGTTGCAGACGGGTATGCCGGCCCGCCGCGCAGCCTCCAAATCAATATCGTGCGTCATCCGGCCCAGGCGCTGGATCAGCCGCAGGCGGCTTGCGCCTTCGATTGTTGCGGCATTCACAACGCCCAATCTCTCGGTGATCAGAACGTCGAAATCAGGCAGACGTCTTGCCAATTCATCTGGCGACGGCCGCGAGCAGATCTCGATCTCCAAGCCGGCAGGCGCCACTTCCAGCGCCTTTTGTTGATGAACCGCTTCCCGGAAAGTCGACAACAATACTTTCAATCTCGGCATGCCCCAGGGTCCTCACTGACGAAATTTCGGGCAGGGAATGAGCGACCGGTCACGCCGATAATCGCTCCGTGTCGATCTTGCTAGAGCATGATCCGGAAAAGTGGGCACCGGTTTTCCGAAAAGATCATGCTAAAACAAATGGATAGCGGGCCAGGGCTCAGTCGTCGCGCGCCGATCGGGTTTCGTACCAGTGACCAATCATTGCCTTCGAAAGCCAGGTGAAGAAAAGGAACACGACGATACCCAGGCAGGAGGACATGATGACAGCCGCAAGAAGCTGCTCGCCTTCAAGCTCGTTGGCATATTCGCGCAGGCGCTGACCGATGCCCACGTCGCCGCGGCCGAAGAAGAAGTCTCCGACGATGGCTCCGATGACCGACAGGCCCGCCGAAATCCGCAGGCCGGCAAAGATCGCGGGCAAAGCGGCGGGCAGCATCAGCTTGCGCAGCCGCGTCAACCTGCTCGCCTTGTGCAACGTAAAAAGATCATGAGCCCCGCGCGAGGCGCTGTGCAGACCAAACAACGTATTCACCAGCATCGGAAACAGCGAAATAAGGATGCAGATGACCACGCGCGATGTCTGTCCGAAACCGAACCAGAAGGAAATGAGCGGCACGATGGCAAGCAGGGGTATGGCTTGAAGCGCCACCATATAGGGGAAGATGGCGATTTCGATAAGCTTGCTCTGGCTCATGATGGTGGCAAGCACCATGGCGACGCAAATCGCGATCGACAGGCCGATCGCCGCGACGCGCGCACTGGACCATAACGACAACAATATCTCAGAGAAATTGGCCCAATTTTCGAAACCCACCCGCCAGACCTCGTGCGGAGGGCTGAGCAGAAAGCGATTGGTCGCGTTGAGCATGAGATAGCTGATCATGTACCAGACTGTCAGAATAAGACAGCCCAGAATGATCGGCGGAACAATTATCTCGCCCAGTCGGCGGACAAGAGACTTGGGTCTTGAAGTAGCCGGAGACGGGATGGCATCGGCGGAAACGGCGACAGCCTTGCTCATCAGTAGGCGCTCCTCAATGCACTGGAAACCTCTGCACAGAGTTCTGCGAATGCGGGATCGAAGCGAAGAGTGGGACTTCGTGGATATTCGAAGGGAACGTCGAAGCTCGCGACGATGCGACCGGGTCTGGCCGACATGACAAGCACCCGCGTGCTCATGAACACGGCCTCGCCGATCGAGTGCGTAATGAACAGTCCCGCAAAACGCTCCTGTCCAAAAAGCCGCTGGGTCTCTTCGTTGAGATGCTCGCGAGTAATCTCGTCGACCGCCCCGAATGGCTCGTCGAAGAGAAACAGAGAGGGTTTCAACGTCAGCGTTCTCGCCAGGGAGGCACGCATTTTCATGCCTCCGGAAAGCGCTTTCGGATAATGTTTTTCGAAGCCCGACAGACCTACGAGATCGATTGCGTCCTGCGCAAGCTTCACCCTCTCGCTACGGGGAATACCGTGAAGCTCCGCCGGAAGCTGCACGTTTTGCTCCACCGTCCGCCAATCCAGCAGGGTGGCGTCCTGAAATACGTAGCCGATCTGGTCCTCTTCCACGGTCACTGAACCGGAGGAGTGCTTGATCAGGCCCGACGCGATCTTGAGCAGGGTGGACTTGCCACACCCGGACGGCCCGACGACGCTCACGAACTCGCCCGTACTTACCTCAAAAGAAACGTCGGAAATAGCCTGCGTGCCGTTCGGATACGTCATTCCAATATGATCGAAACTTAAAGCTGGATGTGCCGAAGCCATCGCGAATCCTCCGTAGCTGGCACTTATCGATCTGGCTGAAATGTTCATGATGATTTTTTCTTATTCAGGCACGACACCATGATCGTTCAGGATATTGTCTAGCCATCGGCCACCATTACAAGACCGGCCAACGCGGCCTCGCCGCCGGCACCTTCGCCCGTCTGGCTATTTCCGGCGTTCGTCGGCGTGCTTCAGCCACGATCGCCTTTTCATCCAATGTAAGAATCTCGTGATTTTGTACTACGATCTTGCCGTCGATCACTACCGTATGAACATCCGCCCCCTGTGTGGCGAAGACTACCGTGGCGACCGGATTCCAGATCGGGGTGAGGTGGGGTACGTCCGTATTGATGGTTATCAGATCCGCCTTTTTGCCGGTTTCAAGCGAACCTACCTGATCGGAGATGCCGAGCGCGCGCGCGCCACCGATCGTTGCCATCTCGAGCACCGTTTCCGCCCGCAGACAATTGCGGGTCTTGGCATGGGTGCGGGCGATGTGGCAGACGACGCGCAGATCGCGCAGGAGATCCATGTTGGCATCGCCGGCGGTTCCGTCGCAGCCGAGCGCCACGTTGACGCCCTCGGCAAGCATGTTGACCACGGGCGTCGGTCCCCATGCGGACACGGCGTTGTTTGCCGCATTGGTCGATACAGAGGCGCCCGCCGCGGCCAGGATCCTGACGTCTTCCTCATCCGCCGCCGTGCAATGGGCAAGGACGGCGTTCGGTCCGACGATCCCAAGATCGATGCCGAATTCCATGTGGCTGCGGTAGCCGAGGCTGCGCGCGTAGGCGTTATCGCTCTCCAGTTCCGAATGATGGATCGTGAGACGCATGCCGCGCTCTTTGGCGATCCCGGCGACTTGCCTGTAGAGGCCGGGATTGGCCGAGTCGTCGGCAGTCCTGCAACCGAACCAGACCTGGATCCTTCCGTTCGCGGCGCCATTCCATCTCTTGTGCGCCTCGATGGTGTCGGCAATCGTCCGGTCGGGATCGAACCAGGCGGTCTGAGGCCAGCCGACCTTGTCCCGATAGGCCGCGGGAACATCCATGACGACTTTGCCGAGCGCGGCGCGGATACCCGAATTCACGCAGGTCTCGACGATACCATCGAACCCATGGTTCTCCGAGGTCATGCATTCGAGAAAGCTCGTCGTTCCCGATTTCAGCATCTCCAGGATGCAGAGCGATGCGGAAGCCGCGCCGTCTTCCGGCGTCATCGCCCCTTCCATCGGAAGGGTCAGGCCGTAGAGCCATTCGTGAAAATTGTCGGAACGCTCGTTGCGTTCCCCAACGCCTCGGAAAAAAGCCTGGCTCAAATGCACATGCGTATCGATCAGGCCGGGGAGGATGATATGCCCGCTATAGTCATGGACCTGAAGATCGGGAAACTGCGAAGTGACCGCGGCCGTCTTTCCGATGGCCGCGATCGAATCCCCGATGACCGCGATGGCCCCTCCGCCGATCACCCGACGTTCGCCGTCCATCGTAATCAGGGTCGCATTGGCAAGTATGAAGCCGGAATTCGCCGACACGATGGATCTCCTTGCTTGTGGCTTCGAGTGGTCGCCCGGCATTATACCGGAAGCGACCTTTGCCTAGGCGGAAGACAGATTCACCGTCGGCTCGGCACCAGAAGAAACAGCGACGCCGCCGCCTTCATTTGAAACCGATTGATTTGTCGACGAATTCGTTGGTGTAGGTCTTGTCGGAGGTCAAGTCATCCGGCAGATGTTCGCCGCTTCGACGCAGGATGTCCATCATGCCGTCGACCACGCCTTTGTCGAAATTGCCGAAGGTCGAATCATTTCCATTCGAGACCATGCCAAGGTCCAATTGGGCTTTTGCGGAATAGGCTGCCTTGTCGATAGGATAACGCCAATAGCTGTCGATCTTTTTGACCATATCGACAATCTTTTCGTTGGCCGATTTAGGGTTTTTTGCGTAGTCGATCATGGATTGCTGCAGAAGCGGAACAAGCAGCTTCAGGCAAGGCCGTAATTTCTCGAGATCGGCGGAACGTATGGCAAGCGTCTCGAAATATGCATGAAAGCCAGCGTCATCAATCAGCTGATACTTGATCGGCTTTCCCCATTCCTTGTAGGTATGTTCATAATTATACGGATCAACCGTTGCCAACGCTTGCTGCGCGATCTTGCCTTTGGCAGCAATAAAACGGGCAGGAGAGCTGTCGAACGATCGATCTATCTGACTCTCGGAAAGTTGCCCAAGAGTAACAAGATATTTTGGGTAAGAGGCGTATGGAGATACGTTTACAACTATATTCTTATCCTTGATGTCCTTGATCGTGTGAACGTCGGGATAAGTCTGGGGATCCCACATGATCGAGACCGGGTTCTTTTCAAACGGCGCCAATACGGAGATCATTGGCGCCACACGGTAGCCGAGAGCCAGATCATAATGTGACAGCACCGCCATATTTATCGCCGGATCGATATACATGACCTTGTTGGTGCCCATACCAGCGATCGGCGCTCCTCCCGACCGCAATTCGAGCGTTATTCCGGTGTCTTTCCCTTCCGCGATAAGCTTGCCATGGGCGACCATATTCTTCTTGTCGATCGTGTATCCGTCACCCAGGACATTGAAGAGGTAGCCGTGCTCGGCTTGCGGGAACCAATCCAACTGCACGATGAACGGTGAAGGGCACGAAGCAGAAAGGTCAACGCCCGCCGCACCCGCTTGGCCAGTCATGAAGCAAGGGGGCAACGCTGCTAGCATGAGGGTCGTGGCGACCCGGATCGAATAGTTCATGACTGTCTCCTCCCCGCAGCGCCTTGTGTTCAAAGCCGGCCTCTGCTTGAGGTGGCAGGCTAGATAGGCCGATTCATTATTACAACAGAAATGATCTGATCAATTGTTTCGATTTTTTGAAGACATTTCGCGATGGGTTTTATCGAACTGTGATTCCCGAGCACAATTTCATCTAGCAGGCTGCTGAAGAAGTGTGTCGTTGAGCGTTGAATGCGGCTTCATCGCCATTGTGGAAGCAGATTTCGCCGCCGAGTGATCCGTCTGGCTGGAGTTCAGCTCAGCCGTTGCCTCGTGCCTCGTCCATCTCGTCGTTGCCTTGCCAGGAGAAGGTGGCGTATGCGCCGTCGCAGTGGGTTTGGCCGGCGATGCAGCCGAAGACGAATTCGCCGGACCCGCCGCTCTCGAAGAGGATGTAGGCCGGCTCCATCATGTCGGGGTAGTCCTCGACATAGTCGGGCATCTCGACAATGCGCCAGCGGCCCATGACGCTCATCCCTATGTGGCCAGCACTTTGGGCAAGCGGATGAGATTGTAGGCTGCAAGGCTAGATGCCTCTATGTACTGCAGCTAACGATCCCGCGCCTGACGCGCTCGTCACTGCACCGCCGCCTGCAACGCTTCGACATCAGCCGCCTGCCTGATGTCGAAGGCGACAAGCCGCAAGGAAGAAGTTCAAAAGCTACCCGATCGGCTACTTCCACATCGATATCGCCGAGGTGCAAACGGCCGAAGGCAAGCTCTATCTCTTTGTGGCAATTGACCGAACATCCAAGTTCGCCTTCCGGTGTTCGTTGGAGGTCTGGCTACGCGACGAAGCGGACCACACCGCCTTCCACGCGCAGCGCCGCACCAGTCGTCGCGGAGGCCTGCGCAGAGCAGGCATAGACGATCATGTTGGCGACCTCGTCCGTCGTCGCGAAGCGCTGGATGAGCGTGGTCGGGCGCATCGCCTTCAGGAAGCCCTGCTCGGCTTCCTCCTGCGTGACTCCGTTCGCCTCGGCCGCCTTCGTCATGAAGTCGCCCAGGATTTCGGACCGGGTCGGCCCCGGCAGGACGGCGTTGACAGTGACGCCCGTACCCGCGACCGCCTCGGCAAGCCCACGCGAGACCGCGAGCTGCGCGGTCTTGGTCATGCCGTAGTCGAGCATCTCCTTGGGGATGTTGACTGCGGATTCGCTACTGACGAACACGACACGGCCCCAGCCTTTCCTCACCATGCGCGGCAGGTAATGGCGCGCCATGCGCACGCCGCTCATCACGTTCAACTGGAACAGCCCGAGCCAGTCCTCATCGGGGATTTTCGCGATGTCTTCGACGCCGTTGTAGTCGCGGATGTGCGCCGTCCCCACGTTGTTAACGAGGATGTCGGCGTCGGGCGCCTGCGCGAAGACGGTCTCGGCGCCCGCCGCCGTCGACAGATCGGCGGCGACGCCGAAGATGTCGTTATCCGGAAAGGCTTGTCGCATCTGCCGCACCGCTTCATCGACGCGGACGCTTCCACGGCCGTTGATGACGACCGATGCGCCGGCACGCGCCAGTCCTTCCGCGGTGGCGCGGCCGATGCCCGCAGTTGAGCCCGTAACGATCGCCTTGCGACCCTTGAGTTCGATATTCATGTGATTCATCTCCGATTGTATTTGGGCCGCTAATCCTGGCGTCAGAACAGGCGCGTTCCCGCAGGAGGGATGGCAGGCCGGCTCCGTATCGAGGGAATATGTGGGAGGATGAGCAGGTCGACGGGATTCCGGAATCCTCGACACCGCTTGTGCATATATGCATCACCTGCGGCGTCAGTTCGGTCGCTAGGCACGGCTCTTCTCACTGACGGTCGAGTGGCTACTCGTCAGTCGTTGGGAACAAGTCCCGCGAGAAGCGGCGCGTACGCGGCGAGCCTGTGGGATACGAACTCCGTGAAGAGCCGCACGCGCTTCGTCTTGCGTGTCTCGCCTTGCGTGAGAAGCCAAAGCGTTCCATGCATGTGCAGGTCGGCGCCCGGCACCCTCACCAGCAGGGGGGCGGCATCTCCGACGAAGCACGGCAATACCGTCATCCCGAGCCCTTGCTGTACGGCAATGATCTGCGCCTCGCCGTCCGTGGTCCTGAACGGAACCCCCGTGGCACGAACCTCGCCCTCGCGGGCCCAGTCCGGGACGCCATGACTGCTTATGACGATCCACCGGACGGGATCTGGCGCACCCGCACGCCACGCGGCCAGTCGATCGCGGGACATGTAGACACCACCGAACAGGTCCGGTCCCTTCAGGCCGTGAAGATTGAGCGGCAGGGTTTTGCGATCGTAGACGACGCGGATCGCGACGTCAGCCTCCCGGTTGGTCAGGTTTGCCAACTCGCCGGATGACACGATTTCCATCTCGATGTCGGGATGCAGACGCGCAAACTCAGCGAAGTCGGGCATGAGCAGGTGCGTCGCGAGTGTCGGCGCCAACGTCACCCGCAAGGGGCCGCGTACGCCCTGGTCGCGACCGAAGATTCGTGTCTCCAGCCGGTTCGACGACGCCTCCATCTGCTCCGCGAGTTCGACGACCTCCTCGCCCGCCTCCGTCAGTCGGTAGCCCGAGGGCCGCTTTTCGAACATGTGCGCCCCGACGCGTTCCTCGAGCTGAGCGATGCGTCGCAGCACGGTCGAGTGGTTCACCCCGAGGCGCGCGGCGGCGGCCCGCACCGAGCCTCCGCGCGCGACGGCAAGAAAATAGCGAACGTCATCCCAGTCGATCATGGTGCAATCTCGCACCCACGGCGCGCCTTCCAAAGCCCCTCTAGCATATTGAGCCGCATTACGCGCGATCAACGCGGCGTTCAATCGTCCAGCTGGATCGGTTTCGCACCACCGATATGCGCTTTCCCGCACTCAACAACTGGCGTCCGCGGACCCATTTCGAGGTTCTCGGGAGCAGATGCTGTCCCGACACCGCGAAAGGAGAAGTCATGGGAAAGCTTGAGGGTAAGGTTGCCGTCATCACAGGTGGCGCTACCGGCATCGGTCTCGCCGCGGCAAAGCGCTTCGTCGAAGAGGGTGCCTTCGTCTTCATCTTCGGCCGCCGCCAGGACGCGCTCGACGCCGCTCTGGCCGATCTTGGCTCCAATGCCCGCGCCGCGAGGGGCTCGGTCTCGGATCCGGTCGACCTAGACCGGCTCTACGCAGCGGTGAAGGCCGAGCGCGGAACCCTCGACATCGTCTTCGCCAATGCCGGAGCAGGAAGCCCGCTTGCGCTCGGCGAGATCACCGCCGAGCATATTGACGAAACCTTCGACACCAATGTGAAGGGTACGATCTTTACGGTCCAGAAGGCGCTGCCGCTGATGGGCCAGGGCGGTTCGATCATCCTGACCGGATCGAGCGCCGGCACCACGGGCGCCCCGGCATTCAGCGCCTACAGCGCGAGCAAGGCGGCAGTGCGCAACCTGGCGCGGACCTGGGCGGAGGACCTGAAGGGCACCGGCATCCGGGTAAACGTGCTGTCGCCGGGGCCGACGGCGACCGAACTCGCGAAGGAAGCGCTGGGCGAAGAGGGCCAGAAGGTCTTTGCCTCGATGAATCCGCTCCAGCGCATGGCCGATCCGGCGGAGATCGGAGCGGTAGCCGCCTTTCTCGCATCGCCAGACAGCAGCTTCATGACCGCCAGCGAGGTCGCCGTCGACGGTGGCTTGGCGCAAATCTGACGCGCCACGCCCGGCCGGTCTCCATTCAAATATTGGGATTCCGCAGGGCCCGGTAAACCGAGGAAAATAACATGAGCTACGCAATCATCGGCTTCGGCAATATCGGCCAGGCTCTGGCCAAGGCGTTTGCCCGCAACGGTATCGAAGTATCCGTTGCAACCACGCGCGATCCGGGAAGCTTTGCGTCCGAAGCGGCCGCGATCGGACCCACGATCATTCCCAAAAAGCTGGCGGAAGCGGTCAAAGCGGACATCGTCTTTTTGGCTGTCCGCTTCGAGTCACACCCGGATGTCGCGAAGGCGCTCCCCACCTGGCAGGGGAAAATCATTGTCGATGTGACCAATGCCTACGGCATGCCTCCTGAGGAACTGGGTGGACAGCCTTCTTCCAGGTTCGTTGCGCAGGCCTTCACTGGTGCAAGACTGGTCAAGGGCTTCAACCATTTGGCCGCTGGCGTTCTTGATCAAGATCCGGCCGTTCATGGTGGCAAGAGAGTGGTGTTCCTGGCGAGCGACGATGACGTCGCTGCAGCGGAGATTGGTGCGCTTGCAGAAAAACTCGGTTTCGCGCCGATCAAACTTGGCGGGCTGTCGGAAGGTGGGCTGCTGGTCCAGGCGCGCGGAAATAGCTGGGGTCAATTGATCTTCAAGGACCTGACCAAGTTCGACGGATGAAGACGACGTGCCCACCGGGAGAGCCACGACGCACGCGATCCGATCCGAGGGAAATGGAGAAATTCCTATGAATACCGAGAAGAACGTCCAGACCGTGAAGGACTTCTTTGCCGCGATCGGCCGCGGCGACCTAGAACGTTTGCTGGCGCTAGTCTCCGAAGACATCGAGTGGATCATCCCGCGCGCGAACTGGCCGTTGGCTGGTACGCACCGCGGACACGCTGGCTTGGCGGATTTGCTTCTGACGACATCCAAGACGTTGGAAACGTCCACAGAGCCTCACGAATACGTAGCGCAGGGAGACCGGGTCTTGGTCCTCGGTTTTGCAAGGGGCAAGGTCAAGGCTACGAACAGGACGTTCGAGGACCATTTCATCTTCGCCATTACCGTCCGGAACGGCAGGCTGACGAACATCCGGGAGTATATCGATACCCAAGCACTGGCGCGGGCGTCCGAAATGGCCGCGAGGCCAAGGCCCTTAACCACCGAGACGATCAGCATCATCGGATCAGGCGGTATGGCCGCAGCGATCGGCGGCCTTGCCGCCAAAGCCGGACACACTGTCGAGGTGATGAGTCGCGACGCGGTGAAGGCGCGGGCGCTGGCCGAGCAGATCGGAACTGGCGCGACGACGGGGATATTCGCCGCTACGCCGGACGGGGACATCGTCATCCTGGCCGTTCCCTACGCAGCCGCCCTCGACGTGGTGAAGCAGTATGGCGAAAAGCTGGCCGGCAAGCTCCTCGTCGACCTCACCAACCCCATCAAATCCGACTCCACGGGCTTTTTGACCCCTGAGGACAGTTTCGGTGCGCGGGAGATCGCTAAGGCGGCCTCTGCCGATGCGGAAATCGTCAAGGCGTTCAACACCGATAACTCCCACGTCCTGGCTGCCGCTCCGGTGGAGCGCCGCCCATTGGACGTGTTCATCGCCGGGGACGACGCGCGGGCGAAGGCACGCGTCTCGGCGTTCATCGAGAGCCTAGGACTGCGCCCGATGGATACCGGACCGCTGACCATGGCGCGGACGCTGGAGCACGCCTGCATGCTGTGGCTGTGCCTTATGACCCACTCCGTCAAACACACCAATTTCTCAATCGGCGTCAGCCTTCTCGGCTGAGCCACGGGTGCGTCCACCTCTCGCATCGCAACACTTTTAAGGAGCAGAAACATGCGCGTTTTGGTTACTGGCGGGACCGGCCATATCGGTTCGTACATTATCCCCGAGCTCATCGCCGCCGGCCACGAGGTCACTGGCCTGGCCCGGTCGGAAGCGTCGGCGGCGGCCGTGTCCGCGCTCGGCGCCAAGGTGCGTCGCGGGGATATTACCGACCTCGACGGGCTCAAGGAGGCGGCCACAGACTCTGACGGTGTCATCCACGTCGCGCACAGGCAAGACCTGCTTCCTTCCGGCGGGATCGACGCCGTGGCTGCCGCAGAGGTCCCAATCATGCTCGCGTATGGCGAGGCGCTGGCGGGGACCGGAAAGCCGCTCGTCGTTTCGGGGAGCATCGGCTCGCCGGGGTGGGAAAATCTGGGTCGGCCTGCCACCGAGGAAGATCCGGCTCTTCCCAGCGGCGATGCGTACAGGGGCACCCTGCGGGTTCGTAACGCTGTGGAACTCACCGTGATCGGCCTCGCCGAGCGTGGCGTGCGGTCTTCGATCGTGCGAATTCCTCCCGTCGCGCACAGCACGACCGATGCCGGCTTCCTCCAATTGCTGATCGGGCTCGCAAAGGAGAAGGGCGTTATCGGTTACCCCGGAGACGGCGCGAACCTGTGGCCGGCCGTGCACGCTAGCGATCTCGCCTCGCTGTTCCGCCTGGCGCTGGAGAAGGGGCCGGCCGGCAAATACTGGCACGGGATTGAGGGCGATGGCATCCGGTTCCGCGAGATCGCCGAGGCCATTGGCAGCCATCTGGGCCTGCCCGCCGTGCCCATTCCCGCCGACGTCCTGATGCTGCCGGGATACTTCGGGTTCCTCGCGAATTTGGTCACGCTGGACCTTCCGGCATCTAACGCCATCACCCGCCAGAAGCTTGGCTGGGAACCCGCTCAGCCGGGCCTACTCGCGGACCTCGACAACGGCCATTACTTCCCGGCGGGCCATATCGCGATCCCGTGATCCGTCCGACCAATAGACGGGGATTCCCGTTTGGAAATCACCAGCAATGCCCCTCACTCAACAGGAGACTAAACATGAGCACTATCAGCATCATCGGCGCGGGAACCATGGCCACGGCGATCGCCGGGCGTACCGCCAAGGCCGGGCATGCCGTCGAGATAGTCAACCGCGACCCCGGCAAGGCGCAGGCGCTGGCCGACAAGCTCGGGTCCGGCGCGACCGCGGGGGCATACGGCGCCGCGCCGAAGGGCGATATCGTGATCCTCGCTGTGCCTTACTCCGGTGCGGCGGCAGCTGTGGCCGACTTTGGGAAAGCGCTCGACGGCAAGGTGATCATCGACATCGCCAACCCGGTTGCTCCCGACCTTTCAGGCCTCGTCACGCCCCATGACAGTTCCGGTGCGCAGGAGACCGCCAAGGGCCTCCCCGCTGGCGCGGATGTGGTGAAGGCGTTCAACACGATCTTTGGTCACGTACTTGCGAAGGGTGGACGCCTCGACGCGTTCATCGCAGCCGACGATATGGAGGCGAAGGCGCGCGTCTCGACCTTCCTCGAAAGTCTCGGGCTGCGTCCGTTCGATGTCGGCGGCTTGCATATGGCCCAGACGCTCGAGTCGCTCGGCCTGATGATGATCGGCCTGGCCAAGAATGGCGCCGGTACTTGGGACTTCGCCATGAACGTCGATATCGGCTGAATCACCGACACCATGTCCTCCGCGGCGGATCCACAACACCACCGGGAGCAAGCATCTCTCACGTTTGGAGCGTATATCGAAGGTCAATTCGAATTGGACCGGTCGACCGGTTTTCTAGTGCACTCCAGCCAAGGAATCGATCATGATCACTCCCTTCCAGATTCCCTATGATGCGGACAATGCTGCTGACCTTCGTTACCGCCTCGCACGAACGCGTTGGGCCGACGCGGTAACCAACGACTGGACCATGGGAACCGAGCGCGGCTTCCTCAACCAGGTCATCGATTTCTGGCGTGACAGCTATGACTGGGCGCAGCGGCGAGATCGGCTCAACCAGCTTCCTCATTTCCGGGCGACGGTCGACGGGCATGGCATACATTTTCTGCATTTTCGCAGCGGACAAAGTGGATCGATCCCGCTTCTGCTGATGAACGGTTGGCCGTCCAGTTTCGTGGAATTTCAACGTATACCGCCGCTGCTTAACCAGGGAACGCCGGCATTTGATGTCGTGATCCCCACGATGCCCGGCTTCGGCTACTCGGACAGGCCAACCCGACCCTACGAAGTAGAGCCCAGTGACCTTTATCCGAAGCTAATGACGATGCTTGGCTATGGGCGGTTCGTCGTGGCCGGGACTGATATCGGCTCCGGCATTGCCACCCGGATAGCGCTTCGGCATCCGGCGCGTTTGCTGGCCCTCCATGTCTCGTCGGTCGCGCCGAAGCCGATTGCAGAAGATGCATCGCCCCTGTCGAAAGCCGAGATCGATTACGACGAGCGTCTCCAACTGTGGAGCCGGGAGGAAGGGGGCTATCAGGCGATCCAGAGCTCGAGGCCGCAAACTCTCGCCTTTGGGCTTGCCGACAGTCCTGTTGGCCTCGCTTCGTGGATTGTCGAGAAATTCCGGGCCTGGACGGACTGCGATGGCGACGTCATCTCTGTCTGGCCACTCGAAGCCTTGGTTGACAATCTGACGCTCTACTGGATGACCAACACGATCGGGTCGTCTGTCCGCTGCTATTACGACGCCGCCCGGCTGCGGCCGCCTCTGCGGGAAGATGACTTCGTGCATGTCCCCACCGCCGTTGCGATGTGGCCACATGATCTGGCGCTCGCGCCGCGCGAGCGGGCCGAGCGGTTCTACAATGTGCGGAGCTACACCGTCTTTCCGCGTGGGGGGCATTTTCCGGCGTGGGAAACGCCGGAACTCTACGCTGACGATTTGCGAAAGATCGCGCTCGCCGCGATCTGAACGAACAAGCGTGTTCCGCTTCGCTCCGCTTTCTATCGAAGCTCAGCCCGCGAGGTTGCTGTTCCCCTCCGACAGCAAGCGAGGGCATTTACCGCAACCTACAACGTGATCTCGTGTCGCGAGCGGCCGGTTGAGGCTGCGTCCGATCCTGATGACGTCGATGGCCTTCATTATGGGTGTGGTGCCGCTCGCGCTATCGACCGGCGCCGGCGCCGAAATGCGTTCGGCCAAGGGCATTGCGGTGTTCGCCGGCATGATCAGGGTGAGGGCGTCAGTATCTTCCTCACGCTCATCTTCTACGTGGTCGTGCGGCGTCTGGCCGGTAGTCGTCCGCTCAAGCAGTCCGGCCAGCCGACGGTGGCGGCTCCCGGCCTATTGGCCCCGGCCGAGGGAACTGGAGACTGAAATGGGCCTCATCGGCGCGGTCCTTGATGAAGCGCTTCCATCCAAGGATCGCGCGGAACCAATCCGCAGAAGATGTGGTGTGGGGTGCAACGGCCGCGAATACCCGTCTCGCCAAGTCCTCAAGGCCGAACGCGGATGACTGTCTTCCCCGCACGACGCTGAAACTTGTCGGCTCCCGCAAGCGGGAGTAACGTTTGTCATGGGATGACCGGGACGGCCAAAGCATCGACACATGGAGGTCAGCGATGGCGAAAACGGCGAATGAAGCGACGGCATCCCGCCGACCTGTGCAGGACCAGCCCTTCTTCGACACGACCGCCTACGGATCCGGGCCTGACGATTCGACCACGGACGCAACCGAAAACGCCGCGATCACCCACCATATTGCGACGCTGAACGGAACTTCCATCCCCTACACGGCAAGAGCCGGCCATCTCGTCACCGTCGATCCGTCGAGTTCCAAGCCCGCCGCGAAATTCTTCTATGTCGCCTTTACGGCGGACGGTATGGAGCCGACAACGCGTCCAGTAACGTTCTTCTATAATGGCGGGCCGGGCTCGTCGTCGGTCTTCCTGCTGCTCGGCTCCTTTGCGCCCCGGCGCATCAAGACGAAGATGCCGGACTTCACGCCGCCGCCTCCCTACGCAATGGAGGACAATCCCGACAGCCTGCTGGACCGCAGCGATCTCGTCTACATCGATCCGGTCGGCACCGGTTATTCCGCCGCGATCGCGCCGTTCAAGAACCGCGATTTCTGGGGTGTCGACCAGGACGCCGTCTCGATCAAGCAGTTCATCAAGCGCTATCTGAGCGCTTTCAATCGCTGGAACTCGCCACGCTTCCTGTTCGGCGAATCCTATGGGACGGCGCGCAGCTGCGTGTTGGCGTGGCTGCTGCACGAGGACGGGCTCGATCTCAACGGTATCACGCTCCAGTCGAGCGTGCTCGACTATCCAGCCAATTTCTCCAACGCAGCCGGCCTGATGCCAACCTTCGCGGCCGACGCCTGGTATCACAAGAAGACCGGCATCGAGCCGCTGCCGGCAGATCTGCCTTCCTTCATGGGCAAGGTGACGGAATTCGCTCAGGGACCCTATGCCCGTTCGCTCAAGGCCTTTCCGAAGGCGAAACCTTCGACGGTGAAGACGCTTAGCCGCTATCTCGGGCTGCCGGCCAGCATGCTCGAAGCTTGGCGCCTCAACGTGGAGGCCGCCGACCGCCTAGGCCATTCTGCTTTCCTGATCGAATTGCTACGCGACAAGGGGCTGGCGCTCGGGGCCTATGACGGGCGCGTCACCGGCATCGACACCGGCATCGCGGCCATCGTCTCTCCCGATGGCGGCATGAACGACCCGACCATGGCGGCGGTCAGCGGTGTCTACACGACGATGTGGAACAGCTACCTCGCCAACGACCTCGAATTCACCGCCACCTCGAACTTCATCGACCTCAACGACCAGGCATTCCAGTTCTGGGATTTCAGCCACACCGATCCGGCGGGCAGGGTGCAGAAACCGGACGGCCAGGGCAACCCGACGCTCTATACGGCCGGCGACCTCGCCGCCACCATGGCCGCCAATCCCGACATGCTGGTGCTTTCCGCCAACGGCTATTTCGATTCGGTGACGCCCTTCTTCCAGACCAGGCTGACGCTGGACGGAATGCCGCTCGAGGACGCCAAGGTCCGCAACAATCTGACGATCAGAAACTATCCCTCCGGGCACATGGTCTATCTCGACGGCGCTTCGCGAACAGCGCTGAAGGCCGACCTCGCTGTCATGTACGACCGGGCATTCGCCAGGAACGCCGCGCGGCTGCGCGCCATGGCGATGCTGCCACGCATCGTTCCCAATATCGTCCGGCCCTATTTCAAATTACCCCACGCCGGCGAGGGGGTCTTGCGACCGGCAGCCGCCGGAGCCGTTCCATGGACCGTGCCGGATCTCTGCAAGGCTTATTCGTGGCCGACCGGCCTTGCAGGGGGCGGCGTCATTGCCATTCTCGAATTCAGCGGCGGCTGGATCAAAAAGGATATTGAGGCTTATTTTCGGGCGGCGGGCCTGCCGATGCCGGATATCATGAACGTCCCTGTCGGCACCGGGCACAACGATCCGAACCGGCATTCCGGCGACCCGGCCGGAGATCCCGATCGCGAAGTGGCGCTCGATATCGAAGTCGCCGCTGCCGCCTATTCCATTGCCACGGGCAAAGCGGCGAATGTCCGCGTCTATTGGGCCGACGCTACCGACTGGGGAGCGATGGCAGCGGCCATCACCGCTGCGGCGGCCGACGGCTGCGATGTCTGCTCGATCTCCTGGGGCTCCGACGAGGCAAACTGGAAGGCGGCTGCACAACAGATGGACGTGGATTATCCCGGCAAGCTGAACGCGGCGGCGGAAACTGCCACGAAGGCCGGCATGATCGTCTTTGCCGCTTCGGGTGACAATGATTCCTCCGATGGCGGCTCCGACCCGGCCAATGTCGATCTGCCCTCGTCGAGCCCGTTCGTCGTCGGCTGCGGCGGCACCATGAAGCCGCATGACCCGAAGGAGCCGGAGACCGTATGGAACGACGATCCCGGCAATCCAAACGGCGAGGGCACCGGTGGCGGATTCTCTGAGCTGTTCCGACCCATGCCGGCATGGCAGGCGGGCGCGCCGCACGGACCGGGGCGCATGGTTCCCGACGTTTCCGCCAATGCGGACCCCTATACGGGATACGATGTTTTCGTCCACAGCAAGCGCGAAACGATCGGTGGCACGAGCGCCGTGGCGCCGCTTTATTCCGGCCTGTTCGCCGCCTTCGGTCGCAAGCTCGGGCTGGTCACGCCTCGGCTTTGGCTCAACCAGGCCTGCTTCAACGACATCACCAAAGGCGACAACGGCTATTACCGCGCGCGCACCGGCCCCGATCCCTGCACCGGTATCGGTACCCCGATCGCGGACAGGCTGAGCGTGCGTTTCAACGCATGGCAAAGCTGGAAATGATAGTTGGCGCGGACCGGGAGATCGGCGACCCGACGGACTTCCCATGGCCCACATCGCGTCCCCTGAGTAGCCAAAACAGGCTAACCAGTTGATTTATATCGACTAGTGGGACACTATGAGAAGGTACGGGAAGGTGAAATGGTGCCCAGGGGCGGATTCGAACCACCGACACGCGGATTTTCAGTCCGCTGCTCTACCAACTGAGCTACCTGGGCATCCGATCCGTCGCGGCGCGCGGCCGGAAAGATCAGGGAAGCCGAAGCTCCCCGGAAGCGCGTGGGTTATAGCACGAGAATCCGGCCTGTCCAGCGTTCGAGTGCACGCCTGCGCGTAGAATGCGGGGCGGCCTCGCGCGATGACCGGGTGACGGTCGGAGAGGCGGATGGAGAAAGGATCGCCGGGCGGGTAGTTCACGGAAAGTACAGCTCCGCCCCGTTGGTTCCACGCCGTTTCGCTCGCGGATGCGGCCGCTGCCGGGCGGGTGGGCTTCTATTCCGGCCGGTCGCCGTCGGCTTCGTCTTCCTCGTCCCGCCCGGGAATCACGTAGCGTCCCGACAGCCAGCGGTTTAGGTCGACGTCCTTGCAGCGCTTCGAGCAGAACGGATAGTGCTCGCGCGCCGAAGGCTTGCCGCATTCGGGGCAGGGCCGCCTCGGCCTCAACTGCGTCACTTTGCCGGTATCGATATCTGTCATTTCCCATTCCCGTTCCCGGTCCGCAACGTCTTCCAGACTTGGCTAATCTGGGTGCGAGGCCCGATGGATCAAGCCCGCTCCGCTCAGATCGCCGCCGCCCAGTTGGCATGGACATGGTAGCCCTCCGCCGTTAGCAGCGAGACGGTCTCGTAAAGCGGCAGCCCGACCACGTTGGTATAGGAACCGACGAGCTTGACGACGAGGCTGCCGGCCAGCCCCTGGATGGCGTAGGCGCCGGCCTTGCCGCGCCATTCGCCCGACGCGACATAGAGCTCGATCTCCTCGCGCGTCAGCCGCTTGAAGCGGACGCGCGTCTCCACCAGCCGCTGGCGCACTTTGCCGGACGGCGAAACGAGGCAGATGCCCGTGAACACGCGGTGCGAGCGGCCGGAGATCAGCCGCAGGCAGTTCGACGCTTCGTCCGCCAGTTCCGCCTTGGGCAGCACGCGGCGGCCGACGGCCACGACCGTGTCGGCCGCCAGCACGAAGGAGGCACGGCCGTCCGCTTCCTTGAGAAGAGAGGCCGCGGCACGTTCGGCCTTGGTGCGCGACAGCCGCTTGGCGAGCGAGCGCGGATGTTCGCCGCGCGCCGGCGTCTCGTCGACGCCGGTCGGCATGACGCGGTCCGGCTCGATCCCGGCCTGCTGCAAGAGTTCGATCCGCCGCGGCGAACCGGAGGCAAGCACCAGCTTCTGCAATGCGCTCATGGCGATCCTACGACGGAGCCTACAGCCCGCGGCGATTACTTGAAGCGGTAGGTGATCCGGCCCTTGGACAGGTCATAAGGCGTCATCTCGACCAGAACCTTGTCGCCGGTCAGCACGCGTATGCGGTTCTTGCGCATGCGGCCGGCCGTGTGGGCGATGATTTCGTGCTCGTTTTCAAGCTTCACGCGAAACATGGCATTGGGCAGGAGTTCCGTGACCATGCCCGGAAATTCAAGGACTTCTTCCTTCGGCATTCGATACCTTTTTTGGATTGCGAACCCGGCGGCAAGCCGGGTTTGGCGCGGAACCTATATGATCGGGAGGGATTTGTGAACAAACTTATTCCCGAGGCTGAGAGACGGCGGCCGGGGCGAAACGTGCGGCGATGCGCCTGGCCAGCCGCTCGCGCACGTCGCGGTAGGCTGAAAGGATCTGCTCGCGCGTTCCGGTCGCCGTTGTCGGGTCGGCTGTCGGCCAGTATTCGACATCGACGGCCATCGACCGCGTCATCTCCAGTGCCCGGTGGTGGGCCTCCGGCGCAAGCGTCACGATCAGGTCGAAATAGTCGTCCTCCAGTTGATCGAGCGATCGCGGATGACGATCGCCGAGCGACAGGCCGGCCTCCGCCAGCACGGCGTCGACGAACGGATCCCGCTCCCCAGCCCGCACACCCGCCGAGGCGACGAAAGTCGAAGCGGGCAGCACCCGCCTGGCCAGCAATTCGGCCATCGGCGAGCGGATGGCGTTCTGCCCGCACAGGAACAGGATCGAGCGCGGCAAGCCGGAAGCGGCGTGTTCCATGACTGCGGGGAGTGGGGCGGCCGCCGCCAAGTTCAGCCGCGCCAATGCAGCACGCAGACCAGCGTGAAAAGCCGGCGCGCAGTGTCGAAATCGACCTCGATCTTGCCCGACAGCCGGTCGCGCAAGGTCTGCGAGCCTTCGTTGTGCATGCCGCGCCTGCCCATGTCGATCGCCTCGATCTGGCTGGGCGAGGAAGTGCGGATCGCCGCGTAATAGCTCTCGCAGATCAGGAAATAGTCCTTCACGATGCGCCGGAACGGCGTCAGGGAAAGGATGTGGGTGACGACCGGCTCGCCGCCCTCGCGCGAGACGGCGAACACCAGCTTGGCATCCACCAGCGAAAGCTTCAGCCGATAGGGGCCTTCGCCTTCATCGGCGACCGGGTGAAAACTGTTCTCCTCGACCAGGTCGAAGATGGCGACCGCGCGCTCGTGCTCGACATCGGGCGTGGAGCGCCCGATCGACGCGTCGAGCTCCACGTCTGTCAGTCGGTCATTGGCGGACTGCCTGTCGGACATGGCGGCAACGGCCTATCCGTTCAGCCGGATCGCGACCGAACGCGCGTGGCCCCCGAGCCCCTCCGCCTCGGCGAGCGCGATGGCTGCCGGGGCGAGTGCCCGCAACTGCTCCGGGCCGAGCTTCAGGATCGAAGTGCGCTTGACGAAGTCGAGCACGGAGAGACCCGAGGAAAAGCGCGCCGAACGCGCGGTCGGCAGCACATGGTTGGAGCCGCCGACGTAATCGCCGATCACTTCGGGTGTGTGCCGCCCGATGAAGATCGCGCCGGCATTGCGGATTCTCGCCAGGAAGGGTTCGGGGTCACGCATCGCCAATTCGAGATGTTCGGCGGCGATGCGGTCGATGAGCAGTATCGAATCGTCGAGCTTTTCCATGACGATGATCGCGCCGAAGTCACGCCAGCTCGCTGCCGCCGTTTCCCTTCGCGGCAAGCGTTCGAGTTGTCGTTCGACGCATCCGGCCACGGCCTTGCCGAAATCCTCTTCGTCGCAGATCAGGATCGACTGCGCGGCAGTGTCGTGCTCGGCCTGCGCCAGCAGATCGGCGGCGATCCAGTCGGGATCGTTTTCCGCGTCGGCGACCACAAGCACCTCGGAAGGCCCTGCGATCATGTCGATGCCGACCGTGCCGAATACCTGCCGCTTGGCGGCGGCGACATAGGCGTTGCCGGGGCCGACGATCTTGGCAACCGGCGCGACCGACGCCGTTCCGTAGGCGAGCGCGGCGATGGCCTGGGCGCCGCCCATCCGATAAATCTCCGAGACGCCTGCGATGCGGGCCGCGACCAGAACCAGAGGATTGAGCGCGCCACCGGGAGCCGGGACGGCCATCGCGATCCTCTCCACGCCCGCGACACGCGCCGGCACGGCATTCATCAGCACCGAACTCGGATAACTCGCAGTGCCGCCCGGAACATAGAGGCCGACCGACTGGATCGCGGTCCAGCGCGAGCCGAGTTCGACGCCGATCGGGTCGGTATAGCGATCGTCCTTCGGCTTCTGTCGCTCGTGATGCGCCCGGATGCGCCCATGCGCGATCTTCAACGCGTCCACCGTCGCCGGGTCCGCCGAGGCCATCGCCGCGTCGATCTCGCCCGCGTCGATGCGCAGCGGCGTGCGCGCCAGGTCGAGCCGGTCGAATTTCTTCGAATAATCGAACAGCGCCGCGTCGCCCTCGTCGCGCACCCGCCGGATGATCTCGCGCACCGCCGCGTCTACATCCTCCGACACCTCGCGCTTGGCGGCGAGAAGGGCTGAGAATTCGGCCTCGAAATCCGGATTTTCGTGGTGAAGCGTGCGGGCCATGTCGTGCTGCCGGGGGTCAGGTTCCGTGGAAGGGGCGGGCCGAGGTCTCCCAGGCCGGCCCGAGATCGGCAAGCCGTGCCTCGATGAACTCGACGCCGAGGCGGATAGTCGCATCGCCGGCAAAGACCAGTTCGATCGTGCCGGCCGGCGCCTCGCCGGGAAGGAAGCGGATGGCAAGAAGCGACAAGACGTCCTTGATGTCCTCCCGGTCGATGCCGGTGCTCCGGACCGAAAGAACGTGCTCGAAATGAAGCACGCTGCGCCGCCTCTCGTATTTGCGGCGGAAAAGGCTGCGCTTGCCGTCGCGGACGAAGCGGTTCATCGGCACCAGGAGCCATTTCCGCGCGGGACTGTAGTCGATGTCGCCGATCTTCATCAACGCATCCTGCACATGCGCGGAGATGATCTTCAGATCGTCTTCATCGAGAGCGGCAAGCTTCAGTTGGTCCATGGATTCCGCCCGGGCCGGTCGGCGGCATGCCAACCACGCCGCAGCAGGCCTGTGTTATGCGGAACGGGAAGGCCGCGCAACCGCATTGCGAAACTCTGCGCCGTCCCGCTAGCCGGAGATGCGTTCGATTTGCGCGCCGCAGCCGGAAAGCTTCTCCTCCAGCCGCTCGAAGCCGCGGTCGAGATGGTAGACGCGGTTGACCGTCGTTTCCCCTTCGGCGGCGAGCCCGGCGATGACGAGCGAGACCGACGCGCGTAGGTCGGTCGCCATCACCTGCGCGCCCTTGAGGCCGGATACGCCTTCCACGATCGCCGTCTGGCCGGCCAGCCCGATATGGGCGCCGAGCCGCGCCAGTTCCTGCACATGCATGAAGCGGTTCTCGAAGATGGTCTCCGTGATGCGCGATTTGCCCTTGGCCATGGTCATGAGCGCCATGAACTGCGCCTGCAGGTCCGTGGGGAAGCCAGGGAAGGGCGCGGTGGTGACATCGACCGGACGGATGCCGGCACCGTTCCGTCTCACGCGGATGCCCGAATTCAGCGGTACGATCTCCACGCCTGTCTGCTCCAGCGTGTCGAGCGCGGTCCGCAGCAGCTCCGGCTCAGCCCCCTCCAGCACGACATCGCCGCCGGTCATGGCGACCGCCATGGCATAGGTGCCGGTCTCGATACGGTCGGGGATGATGCGGTGGCGGGCGCCGGAAAGCGAGGTGACGCCGTCGATCCTCACCGTCGGCGTGCCGGCGCCTTCGATGCGGGCGCCCATCTTGTTGAGGCATTCGGCGAGATTGACGATCTCCGGTTCGCAGGCCGCGTTCTCGATGACGGTCTCGCCCCTGGCGAGCGCGGCAGCCATGAGCAGGACATGGGTGGCGCCGACGGACACTTTGGGGAAGGCGTAGCGCGTGCCGATGAGCCCTTTGGGCGCGCGCGCGACAATGTAGCCGCCTTCGATGTCGATCTGGGCGCCCAGCGCGGAAAGCCCTTCGATGAAGAGATCGACCGGGCGCGTGCCGATCGAGCAGCCGCCGGGCAGCGAGACGCGCGCTTCGCCCATGCGCGCCAGAAGCGGCCCGATGACCCAGAAGCTGGCGCGCATCTTCGAGACCAGTTCATAGGGCGCGGTCGTGTCGACGATCTGGCGGGCGGTGAAATGGATGGTGCGCGAATAGCCGCCGTTCTGGTGCTCGCGCCTGCCGTTCACCGAATAGTCGACGCCGTGATTGCCGAGGATGCGGATAAGCTGCTCGACATCGGCCAGATGCGGCACGTTTTCGAGCGTCAGCGTGTCGTCGGTGAGGAGCGAGGCGATCATCAGCGGCAGCGCGGCATTCTTGGCGCCGGAGATGGGGATAGTGCCGTTGAGCTCTCTGCCGCCGGCGATCCTGATGCGATCCATGGGAAATTCCGTGATGCGCCCGATGCGGGCATTGCGAAAGCGCGATCTAGGCGATCGCTGATGGCTGTTCAAGGAAGGACGGTGTGCGAATGCCCCCGTACGCGAATCCCCTACGGCCCTTATCCTAGCCGATTTCGTCCTTTTTGTGCACCGACGCGTCTGGTATTCGCGCCGCGGCGATGCCCTCCGGCCTCGAATCGGCCTCGCCAGCGCGGCGCGAGCGCGCCTGCGCCTTGCGTCGCTGGAGGTTGGCGCGCAATTCCTCTGCCAGCCGCCTCCCGCGGTCGGAGCCCTTCTGCACAGGCTTTCCGCTTTCCTTCAATTCCCGGCCTTCCTCGAAACCTGTCTCGTCTACCACAGAACGCGCGCGATGACAGTATTCGCTGTGGGCACCCGTCCTGGCCCTCGGTCCCTGCGCAAGGCGAAGTCGAGCGGCCGGCAAACTTGTTAGGGGCAGCGGAGGCGGGCGCTATACGCCGAGATAGCGTTGCAGGATATCCGGCTGGGACTTCAGGTCCTTGGCGGGGCCTTCATGCGCAATATGACCGTTGTTGAGGATGTAGACGCGGTCGGCCAGTGCCATCGTGGCGGCGAGGTTCTGCTCGACCAGCACGATGGTCTGGCCGGCTTGCGCCAGATCGTGGCAGGCACGCACGAGGTCCTGCACGATGACCGGGGCGAGCCCCTCGAACGGCTCGTCGAGCAGGACGATCTTCGGGTCGCGTACCAATGCCCGCGCGATCGCCAGCATCTGCTGTTCGCCGCCGGAAAGGTCGGTGCCGCGGCTCGTGCGCCGCTGCTTGAGGCGCGGGAACATGGCGTAGATACGCTCGAGCGGCCATTTGTTGTCCGCGGTCAGGCCGGCGAGGATGATGTTTTCCTCGACATCCAGGCTGCCGAAGATGCGGCGATCCTCATGCACAAGCTGCATGCCGCGCCGCGCGATCGAGTGCGCCTTCTTGCCGGCCAGTTCCTCGCCGTCGAGTTTGACGCTGCCGGCCTTTGGCGTGACCACGCCCATAAGGCTTTTCAGCGTCGTCGACTTGCCGGCGCCGTTGCGGCCGAGAAGCGCCACGACTTCGTTTTTCTCCACACGCAGCGAAACATCGAACAGGATATGGCTGTCGCCGTAATAGCTGTTGAGGCCGCCGACTTCGAGCAGGCTCATGCCATCTCTCCCTGGACGCCGCCGAGATAGGCTTCCTGAACTTTCGCGTTTGTCTTGATCTCCTCGGGCGTACCTTCGACGAGCACGCTGCCTTCCTGCAGCACCGTGACTTTCTCGACCAGTTCGAAAAGCGAATCCATGTCGTGGTCGATGATGATCATCGTACGGCCCTGGGCGATCGATTTCAGGAGCGCCACCGTCTCGACGCGCTCCTGCGGGCTCATGCCGGCCAGCGGCTCGTCGAGCAGAAGCAGGCTCGGCGAAGTCGCCAGCGCCAGTCCGACCTCCAGCCGCCGCTTCTCTCCATAGGCGAGTTCGGAAACCGGCGTATGCAGCCGCGCGGTCAGATTGACCAGGGCGGCCGTCTTCGCCACCTGCGCGTCCAGGCCCCGAACGCCCGAAAGGCTTCTGAACAGGTCGAGCTTGAACCTGCCCCTCAGTTTGCCGAGCGCGGCGATCGCGAGGTTCTCGCGCACCGTCAGCCGTTCGAAAAGCTGATTGATCTGGTAGCTCTTGGTGAGGCCGAGCTGGCACACGTCGTTGACGCCCAGGCTGGTGATGTCGCGTCCTTCGAATACGATCTTGCCCGCGCTCGGCGGCACCTCGCAGGTAAGCATCTTGAAGAAGGTGCTCTTGCCCGCGCCGTTCGGCCCGATGATGCCGCGCATCTCGCCGTGATCGACCGTGAAGTCGATATCGCTGTTGGCGACCACGCCGCCATACCGTTTGGTGAGGCCGGTCGCCTGCAGGATCCGGCCGGACTTGTCGAGGGCGGGGTTGCGCCTTGCCGGCGCCGGATCGGACACCGCTCTCACGGATGTTGGCGCTGGAGGCACGACAGGTGCGGGGGTCGGCTCTGCCTTGCGGTCGCCGTCCTTCTTGCGCGTCGCCAGATGATAGAGGTCGGCGATGGCGCCGACGAGGCCGCGGCGCAGGAAGCAGACGAGCAGCACGAACACGATGCCGAGGACGAGCTTCCAACTGGCACCGAGATCCAGCGTCGTCTGAAGGAAGTCGCTCAAATAGAGCCACGTCGCGGCGCCGAGAAGCGGGCCGAACAAGGTGCCGGCGCCGCCGATCGCGGTCTGGATGACGATCTCGCCCGAAGTCGCGAACATGAAGGCGTCCGGCGGCATGAAGCCCTGCATCATGCCGAGCAGGCCGCCGGCGAAGCCGGTATACATGGCCGCGATGACGAACACGGCGAGCTTGTAGCCGTGGATGTTGTGGCCGAGCGCCTCGGCGCGCAGCGGATTGTCGCGAATGGCACGCAGCAACAGCCCGACGGGCGAGCGCACGATCCTGAGCGCGACGACCAGCCCGACGAAATACCAGAAGGCGAAGAAGACGTACATCGACCAGTTCGAACCGAACTGGATCGTCGTGAAGCCGAGTTCCAGGTTCGGGGTCGGCACGCCGGGCAACCCGTTCTCGCCGCCTGTATATTGGGACAATGGATTGAACTCGACGAAGAAGAACACTTCGGCGATCGCCACCGTGATCATGGCGAAGTAGATGCCGGTGCGCCTGAGCGCGATCAGGCCGACCAGATAGCCGACAATGCCCGCCACGATCGTGCCGAGGAACAGCGCGACTATGGTATTCTGGAGCGGGGTCTGCGTCAGCATATAGGCGGCGAACATGCCGCCCGTGCCGAAGAAGGCGGACTGGCCGAAGGAAAGCAGGCCGGTATAGCCGAACAGGAGATCGAAGCCGATCCCGAGCAGGCCCCATATGAGGATGCGGTTGATCGTCGTCGGCGTGAAGCCGAGATGGGGCAGCACGAAGGGTGCCGCGATCAGCGCAATCGCGGTCAGGATTTCGACGAGGAAGGGGCGTTGTCTGAGCATCTGATGGCCGCGTTTACTCGCGGCCCGCCGTGCCGAGCAGTCCGTGAGGACGAAGCACCAGCACAAGCGTCATCGCCACGAACAGCATGACATAGGAATAGGCGGGATTGAACATCGATGTGATGGAGATGATCTCGCCGGCGATGAGGCCGCCGATGATGGCGCCGGGGAAAGAGCCGACGCCGCCGATGACGACCACCACGAATGTCTGCACCAGGATAGCCTCGCCGACATCCGGCGCGATGGAGACGACCGGCGCGTTGACGATGCCGGCAAAGCCCGCCGCCATGGCGCCGATGCCGAACACCAGCATGAAGACCTTGTAGACGTCGATGCCGAGCGAACCGACCATCACCGAATCCTCGATGCCGGCACGCACGATCATCCCGATGCGGGTCTTGTAGAGCACGTAGTACAGGACCAGCAGCGCGACCGCGACGATGCCGAGCGCGGCGAGGCGGTAGGTTGGGTAGAACATGAAGCCGAGATCGGTGATGCCCTGGAAGATGGCGGGCGGCGGCGTCGTCTTCGACAGGCTGCCGAAGAAGAAGCGCACGCCTTCCACGAAGACGATGCCGAGGCCGAAGGTGACGAGAAGCTGGTCTTCAGGCGGCCGCGAATAGAAATGGCGGATGATCAGCCGCTCGGTCACGACGCCCACCAGCATCACGAACAGCGAGCCGGCGGCCAGCGCGACGATGAAGGAACCGGAATAGGTGTAGGCCAGCCAGCCGGCATAGCCGCCGAGCATGAACATGGCGCCATGCGCCAGATTGAGCACGCCCAGCGTGCCGTAGATGATCGTCAGGCCCGACGAGATCACCGCCAGAAGCGCGCCGAGCACCAGCCCGTTGAAACATTGCGATATGAAATTCGCCCAGTTGACCACGTTGTCCCGCCCTAATCGTGGATCGATTCGAACATGTTGATGCCGATATCGGAGATGCATGCTCGCGGCTGCCCGCCGGGAGCATGCATCATTGCGTCAGTTGTGCCGGCAGGCCGGCGAACCGCCCCTCCGGCCGAGGCCGGAGGGGCAGGCACGATCAGGTATAATCGCCAAGCTTGCAGCCGAATTCGTCGGGCTTCTGCATCAGCCCTTCACCCGGCACCACTTCGAGAACCTCCCAGTAATCCTCGTCGTTCTTCATGTCCTTCTTGGCCTTGCCGCGGACGATGACGACCGGGCGGACGCACTGGTGATCCTCGGGCCGATAGTGGACGTCGCCGATGAGGGAGGGGATCGTTTCGCCCTTCTCATACTGCTTGATGATGTCGACCGGGTAGAAGCTGCCGGCCTCCGAAACCATCCGCGCCCACTGGGCGAAGCTGACATAGGAGTTTTCGGCGCCCCACTCCGGCCGGTAACCGTACTTCTTCTGGAAGGCGTCGACGAACATCTTGGCCAACGGATACTTGTCCTCCAGCGTCCACCAGAAATCGGTCGCCGCGAAGACGCCCTCGGTGATGTCGGGTCCGACTTCCTTGGCGAGGAACGGGATCTGGTAGGGGATGACGAGCGTCATCTTGGGCAGGAGGCCGAACTGCTTCGCCTGCTGCGTGGAAAGCACGGCGTCGCGGCCCCAGTTGACGTTGATGAGGAACTCGGCGCCGGAATTGGCGATGTTCGTGAGATACTGGCTGAAGTCCTGCGTGCCGAGCGGCGACACCTGGTTGGTGACCATCTCCCAGCCGGCATGTTCCTTCAGATAGTCGTTCACCGATTTGGTGACCGTATGGCCGTAGGTATAGTCCGGCGTCATGAACGCCGCCTTCCGGTTCTTGCCGAATTGCTTCACCAGAACCGGACCGATCGCGGCGGCGGCGGTCTGGCCGAAGAAATTCTGGCGGAAGCCGTAGCGTACGCAGTCCTTGCCGGTGGTGTCGTTGGAACCAGAGATGCCGGCCAGGTACAGGATCTTCTCGCGTTCGGCGAATTTGTTGAGCGCCACCGCGACCGCCGACGAGGTCGAGCCCGTCATCAGGATGATCTTGTTCTGGTTGATGAAGGTCTGCTCCACCTGCAGGGCCTGGTTCGGCTTCGCGGCCGAGTCGGCGGAGAGGAGCTTGACCTGCTTGCCGAGAAGGCCCTTGTCGAGCTTGGGCGCGAACTTCTTCATCAGTTCGTGGCCCTCGTTGATATGGTCGACGGCGAGTTCCCATCCCTTGAGCTCGTCGGCGCCCTGCGCCGCATAGCTGCCCGTCAGCGGAACGGCCGCGCCGAGATAGACGGTGTCGCCTGCCGAACCGGCCGGCCAGGTGCCCATCGCCGGCTTGTCTTCGGCATGAGCCCAGCCGATCATGCCGAGGCCGGGGATAAACGCCGTAGAGGCGACGCCCGCGCCGAGTTGCAGCACGCGACGGCGCGAAACGCCGCCCATGCCTTTATTGCCCGATTTGAATTCTGCCATGAATTCCTCCCATGGATTTACGTTCTGTGATTCCGGTTTCTGGTCATGACCTCGATATGACCGCGTCCCCGCTGCCCCGCCCCTCCGCCAGGTAAACGCCGGATCCTCGGGCCGTTGCAGCCAGAGGCGACCAAGTCATCGGTGGGGAATATAGGCCGACTGAAAATCGTCGCGTCAATGCAACTTTCGTTTGTCATCGACGATGTGATGGTCACTGGATGGGCGCGGGCAAGCGCCGGGCCGGGCAGTTTCGAGGTCAGACGCGCCGGGTTTTCGGGAACGGGATGACGACCATCGGCGAGCGCTGGCACTCGGCGATCGCCGCTTCCTCGATCAGCGTGTCCACGGCTTCCCTGATTTTCTGGCTGGCAGGATCCACGCCCGTCAGCCGGTTATAGGCGCATTCCAGGAGTTCACGCACGGCGGCGAAATCGCTCTGCATTGTCCTCACCGATTGATTTGCCCGCCGTCGAAAAGCTTATGGCCGATTCGGATGGCGGTTCGCTTAATAGGATAGGGCGGATTTTATTCGAAGTTTCATGGCCGCCAAAAAAGAAGGGCGGCACCGGTCAGGCGCCGCCCTTTCTGGATCCCTGTCGCGCTCAGAGCGTGCGGGTTATCATCTCGACGCGGTAGCACTCGATGACATCGCCTTCGCGAAGGTCCTCGTAGTTCTGGAAGGCCATGCCGCATTCCTGGCCGGCCGGCACTTCGGCCACTTCGTCCTTGAAGCGCTTCAGAGTCTTCAGCGTGCCTTCGTGGATGACCACGTTGTCGCGGATCAGGCGCACGCCCGCGCCGCGCTCCACCTTGCCGTCGGTGACACGGCAGCCGGCGATCTTGCCGACCTTGGTGATGTTGAAGACCTCCAGGATTTCGGCATTGCCGAGGAATGTCTCGCGCCGCTCCGGCGAGAGCAGGCCCGACATGGCCGCCTTCACGTCATCCACCAGACTGTAGATGATGTTGTAGTAGCGGATCTCGATGCCCGCATGGTCGGCGGCGGCGCGCGCCTGCTTGTTGGCACGCACGTTGAAGCCGATGATGGCCGCGCCCGAGGTCTCGGCGAGCGACACGTCGCTCTCCGTGATGGCGCCGGCGCCGGAATGGACGATGCGCGCGCGCACCTCCTCGGTGCCAAGCTTGTCGAGCGCTGTGACGATCGCCTCGATCGAGCCCTGCGTGTCGCCCTTGATGACCAGCGGGAATTCCTTCAGGCCCGCCGTCTGCAATTGCGACATCATCTGCTCGAGCGAACCGCGCTGGCCCGACTGGCGGGCCACCGCCTTGTCACGGGCGACGCGCTGTCGGTATTCGGTAATCTCACGGGCGCGCGCCTCGCTGGTGATGACGGCGAAGCGGTCGCCGGCCTGCGGCGTCCCCTGGAGGCCGAGTATCTCGACAGGCGTGGAAGGCAGCGCTTCGTCCAGATGCTCGCCGCGATCGTTGATCAGCGCCCGTACGCGGCCCCACTCGCTGCCGGCCACCACGATGTCGCCGGTCAAAAGCGTGCCGGTCTGCACCAGTATGGTCGCTACCGGGCCGCGGCCCTTGTCGAGCTTGGCCTCGATCACGACGCCCTCGGCGGTGCGTTCCGGATCAGCCTTCAGGTCGAGAAGCTCGGCCTGCAGGAGGATCGCTTCGAGGAGCTTGTCGAGATTGGTGCGCTTGACCGCCGACACCTCGACGTCGAGCACCTCGCCGCCCATCGATTCGACGAAGACCTCGTGCTGGAGGAGTTGGGTGCGCACCTTCTGCGGATCCGCCTCCGGCTTGTCGATCTTGTTGATCGCCACGATGATCGGGACGCCGGCCGCCTTGGCATGGCTGATGGATTCAATCGTTTGCGGCATGACGCTGTCGTCGGCCGCGACCACCAGGACGGCGATGTCGGTCGCCTGCGCGCCGCGGGCGCGCATGGCGGTGAACGCGGCGTGGCCCGGCGTATCGATGAAGGTGATCTTCTGACCGTTCTTCTCGACCTGATAGGCGCCGATATGCTGGGTGATGCCGCCGGCCTCGCCGACCTGCACATGGGCGTCGCGGATGGCGTCCAGAAGCGAGGTCTTGCCGTGGTCGACGTGACCCATGATGGTCACGACGGGCGGCCGCTGCTCCAGAAGCTCCGGATCGTCCTTGACGTCGAAGAGGCCTTCCTCGACATCCGATTCCATGACGCGCTTGACCGTGTGGCCGAATTCGCCCGCCACCAGTTCCGCCGTGTCGGCGTCGATGACGTCGCCCGGCTTCATGATCTGGCCCTGCTTCATGAAATACTTGACCACGTCGACGGCGCGCTCGGCCATGCGGCTCGCCAGTTCCTGGATGGTGATCGTTTCCGGCAGCACCACCTCGCGGGAAATCTTCTCGCGCGGCTCATTGTGAAGGGCGCGCTTGAACTTCTCCTGGCGTCGGCGCATCGACGACAGCGAGCGGCTGCGCGCATCCTCGTCGGAGAGGGCTGCGTTCAGCGTCAGCTTGCCGCGACGGCGATCCTCCTCGCCCTTCACCGGCCGTGCCGGACGCGCGATTTCGGGCCTGACGGGAGCGCGCCGTACCGCGGCTCCGCCACGGCTGCGCGTCTCTTCCTCGACCTCCTCGGCAACGCCGGCGGCATCGGTCGGCGCGCGGCGGCGCGCTTCCTCCTCGGCGCGGCGGCGCGCCTCAGCCTCTGCCTTCAGCCTGGCCTCTTCCTCAGCCTGGCGGCGCGCGGAGTCCTCGCGTTCACGGCGGCGGCGTTCGTCTTCTTCCGCCCGGCGCTGGGCCTCGTCCTGGGCGCGGCGGCGGTCATCGATCTCGCGGACCTTGGAATCCTCCAGCGCACGGCGGCGCGCCTCCATCTCGTCGCGCGACAATTCGTTCAGCACGACGCCGGACCGCTCCGACGGAGCCGCCGGGCGAACCGGCTGCTCGGGAGCCGGCGTTTCCGGGGCCTGCCTTGCTTGCGGTGCGACGGGCTGGGGCGCACGTGGCTTGAGCGCGACCGGTTCGGCGCGTTCGCCCGGCATGGAGAATTTCCGCTTCTTCGTCTCGACGACGACGGACTTGGTGCGTCCATGCGAGAAGTTCTGCCGCACGGTGCCCTGCTCCATGCCGGGTCGCTTCATGGTCAGCGTCTTCTTCGTGCTGACGCTCAAGGTCTTGTCATCACTCGATTTGATATCACTCATTCCGTATCCTCTGCGGCCGCACTGTCCACGGCGCCGATCACATCCGCCACTGCCGCAATTTTTGTGTTCTCTTCCGGAAAGCCGCCCCGGAAGCGGTCGAGCGCCACCACGCGCTTCAGCGCCGACCGGCCCGCTCCGTCCGCGAGCACGGCAGCATGTATCACATTTGTGCCCCCGAATGCCAAACCCAAATCCGCTTCGGAAAAGAGTTTGTAGGCCGGTATGTCAGGGCCGCCGGCATGAACGACGGCACGGCGCGCGCCCGCGATTTTACGCACGCCGTCTTCGGACGCCTCAATCGCATGCAGCACCAGAGCCGCCGTTCCCTTGCGTACGGCGTCCTCGACCTTGACCGCTCCGAAAACGACGGAGCCAGCCTTGCGCGCCAGGCCCAGCGCACCGAGCGCGGCGCGGGCGATGAGGCCGTCCACCGCCTCGCCGAGGTCGGGGCGCACCGTCACGTCGGTCCTGAGCGCGCGGGCGAAGAGGTTCTTCGCCGCCGCGCGGTCGACATGGGCACGGTCGGCCGTCACCCAGCAGCCGCGCCCCGGCAAATTACGCTTGAGATCGGGAACGATCGATCCGTCAGGCCCGCGAACGAAGCGGATGAGGCTGTCGGCCTCGCCCGCTCTGCGCGTCACGATGCATGTGCGCTCGTTCATGGGTTCCAACGGTTCCAACTACCCGTTCGCTCCAGACCCGCCGTGGCATGGCTCAGGCGCCAGCCAGCTCGGCATTCGCGCCGGGCTCGCCATCTTCCTCTTCCTCGGCCGCAAGGTCGGCCTCGGTGATCCACCCTGCCTTCAGACGCGCGGCGAGCACCATCTGCTCGGCCTCCGCACGGCTGGTGCCAAAATTGGCAAGCACGCCGGGAAACATCTTGGTCTCGCCGTCCTTGCGTTCCTTCCAGCCGGTGAGGTCGTCGACCGCGTAGCCGGCGAAATCCTCGACCGTCTTGACGCCGTCCTCGCCGAGCGTGACCATCATGGCCGTGGTGATGCCAGGTACCTCGCGCAATTCGTCGGCGACGCCGAGTTCCTTGCGGCGGGCATCGTGCTCGGCCTCGATGCGCTCCAGATATTCGCGCGCACGCGTCTGGATCTCGGAGGCGGTGTCCTCGTCGAAGCCGTCGATCGAGGCAATCTCGTCGGCCTCGACATAGGCGACCTCCTCGACGCTGGTGAAGCCTTCGGAGGCCAGCACCTGGCCGACCATCTCGTCGACGTTGAGGGCCTCCATGAAGAGGTTCGAGCGCTCGACGAATTCCTTCTGGCGGCGCTGCGATTCCTCCTCCTCGGTCAGGATGTCGATATCCCAGCCGGTAAGTTGCGAGGCGAGGCGGACATTCTGGCCGCGACGGCCGATGGCAAGGGACAGTTGGTCGTCCGGGACGACGACTTCAATGCGCTCCGCGTCCTCGTCCAGCACCACCTTGGCGACTTCCGCCGGCTGCAGCGCGTTGACGATGAAGGCGGCGGCGTCCTGCGACCAGGGAATGATGTCGATCTTCTCGCCCTGCAACTCGCCGACCACCGCCTGCACCCTGGAGCCGCGCATGCCGACGCAGGCGCCGACCGGGTCGATGGAACTGTCGCGCGAGATGACGGCGATCTTGGCGCGGCTGCCCGGATCGCGGGCGACCGACTTGATCTCGATGATGCCGTCATAGATTTCCGGCACCTCCATGGTGAACAGCTTCGCCATGAATTGCGGATGGGTGCGCGACAGGAAGATCTGCGGGCCGCGCTGCTCGCGGCGCACGTCATAGACGTAGGCGCGCACGCGATCGCCGTATTTGAAGTTCTCGCGCGGGATCAGCTCGTCGCGGCGGACGATCGCCTCGCCACGGCCGAGATCGACGATGACGTTGCCGTATTCGACACGCTTCACCGTGCCGTTGACGATGTCGCCGACACGGTCCTTGTATTCGTCGTACTGGCGGTCACGCTCGGCCTCGCGCACCTTCTGCACGATGACCTGCTTGGCCGACTGGGCGGCGATGCGGCCGAAATCCATCGGCGGAAGCTGCTCGGCGATGAAGTCGCCGACCTGGGCGTCGGGGTTCCTCGTCCGCGCGTCCTTGAGCGCGATCTGGCGGCCGAAATCCTCGACATCCTCGACGACTTCCATGAGGCGCTGCAGCTTCATCTCGCCCGTGGTCGCATTGATATCGGCGCGGATGTTGGTCTCCTGACCGTAGCGGGAGCGCGCCGCCTTCTGGATCGCGTCCGCCATGGCGTCGATCACGATCTGCTTTTCGATCGACTTCTCGCGTGCCACCGCGTCGGCGATCTGGAGCAGTTCCAGCCTGTTCGCACTGACTACCATTTCATTTCTCCCGTAAAATTGCCGCGACCGGCCCCGGCCGCCGCGTCAAATTCTGTCTTGTCCATTCGGCACGGGCTCCTCGCCCTGCCCGTCGTCATCGCCGTCACGCCCCTCACGGAGCATCTTGTCTTTTTTCAGCGCATCACGGATCAGATCGTCGGTCAGCACCAGCCGCGCCTCGGCGATCGTCTCGAAGGGAAGCGCCGTCTTGAAATCCTCGCCCAGCGCCGGCTTGTCGGTCTCGACCGTGACACCGGCATCGTCGGCGGCGACGATGCGTCCGCGGAACCGCTTGCGGCCGGCGACCTGGACGGAGGTCTCGACCTTGACCAGCCGGCCGACGGAATCGGTGAAATCCGACTTGCGCACCAGCGGCCTGTCGATGCCGGGCGAGGAGATCTCAAGATGATAGGCCTTATCGATCGGGTCCTCGACGTCGAGGACCGGCGACAGAAGCCGGCTGACCGCCTCGCAATCCTCGACGGTCATCGTGCCGTCCTGCCGTTCGGCCATGATCTGGAGCGTCAGGCCGTTCTGGCCGGAAAGCCGCACCCTGACCAGGCGATAGCCGTCCGCCGCGAGCACAGGCTCGACGATCAGCGCGATGCGCGCGTCGATGCCGCTCTCGCGGATGATGCGGTCGTCGCCCTTGCCGGCTTCAGTCATTCGGTCTCCGCAGTCCGCCGGGTCAACAAAAAAGAGCGGGACCGGGAGGACCCACTCTTCGTCAAACCGACCAAGAATTTAGACTTCAAATAGTCGATCGGCGGAGGATTTGCAAGACCGAAGCGGCCTTGGGCCGGGCCTCCGCGCCTTATTTCTCGAAGACCAGCGCGTCGGGCTTGGCGCCCAGCTCCTTCAGCGCGGCCATGATGTCGGCCACCATGGCGTCGGGGCCGCATACATAGAAGTGCTGGGAAAAGTCCTTCAGGTGTTTTTTCAGGAACTCCTTGTCGATCCGGCCGGACGCAAACCCGCCGCTCCCGTCGCTGGTGACGAAAAGATGGTCGAGACCGGGCATCTTCTCCCATGTCTCGCGCAGGATGATGTCCTTGTCGGTCTTGTTGGCGAAGAGAAGCCGGTTTCCTTCGACCTCACCCTTGTCGGCGAGGTCGCGCAGGATGGCGATAAAGGGCGTGATGCCGGCGCCGCCGGCGATGAAAATGCCCTTGCCCTTGTACTGGATCGTTCCCCATGGGTCGCGAATCAGGAGGTGATCGCCCGAGCCCATGCCACCGAGCTGGTTGGTGACGCCGTCATGATCGGAATAGATCTTGATGGTGAATTCCAGATGATCGTCGTGCGGCAGGCTGGTGAAGGTGAAAGGGCTCTTCTTCTCCCGCCAGCCATCCTTGTCGATCGAGACATCGGTCGCCTGTCCAGGCGTGAAATCGTAGCCTGACGGCTTCTCGAAGCGGAAACGGCGAACATCATGCGTGACGTTTTCCGCGTCGAGGATACGGACCTTGTGGACCATCTGCTGCCCTCCTTGCTTATCCAAATTTACGCATGTCTTTGTCCCGAAACCGGCGTCCACTTTCGGGAGACACGCTCTATCCGGTTAGATGCGCCGGGGCGGATTTGGTTCCCGGCAGGAAGCCGAGCCTACGAGCCCGGCTCCGGCTCGTCAAAGGCGCCGGAAGGTGAGGTAGATGGGCTTCCTTTTTTCGCGCAGTGCCTTGGCCTCGTAGCGCGTACCCGGCCATGCCTCGAAAGCGCGGCGCCAATCCCGTGCGGTCTCAGCCGGCCATTCGAAGGCCGGGTGCCGGCGGCAATGCAAAAGCGTCCAGTTCACATAGGTCTCGATGTCGGAAGCGAAGCGGAATTCGCCGCCCGGCCTCAGCACGCGGGCGAAACGGTCGAGATTGGCAGGATTGACGAAACGCCGCTTCCAGTGGCGCTTCTTCGGCCACGGATCGGGATAAAGAAGATCGATGGATGCGAGCGAGGCGTCGGGTAGCCAGTCGAGAAGGCGCGTCGCGTCGTCGTCGTAGATCCTCAGATTGTCGAGCGGCTGGCGTTCGAGCCCGGCCATCAGCTTGGCCGTGCCGTTGACGAACGGCTCGACGCCGATGAACCCGCTTTGCGGCAGGCGCAAGGCTTCATGGAGCAGGTGTTCGCCGCCGCCGAAGCCGATCTCCAGTCGGATGTCGATTACCTCGCGGCGAAACAGCGTGGACAAATCCGCCGGCGCCGGTGCGTCGAGGTCCAGACGATAGCGTGGCAACGATCGTTCAAGCGCGGTCGCCTGGCTCGGGCTGAGCGCCTTGCCGTGCCGGCGACCGAAAAAGGCTTCGGTCGCTCTTTTGCGGCGCTCTTCCGCCGGCATGCGATCGGCTGTTCTCAGGCCGCTTCGGGCTGCTTTATGGCTTCCTTCAGGGCGGCGACGAGGTCCGTCTTCTCCCAGGAGAAGGAGCCGTCGCGGCCGGGCTTGCGGCCGAAATGGCCATAGGCCGTCGTCCTGGCATAGATGGGCTTGTTGAGGTCGAGATGACGGCGGATGCCGGATGGCGACAGGTCCATGACCTCGCGCAACGCCTTTTCGACGACCGCTTCCGGCACCTTGCCGGTGCCGTGCAGGTCGACATAGATCGAAAGCGGCTGGGCGACGCCGATGGCGTAGGCAAGCTGGATCGTGCAGCGGTCGGCGAGGCGGGCCGCGACGACGTTCTTGGCGAGATAGCGCGCCGCATAGGCGGCCGAGCGATCCACCTTGGTCGTGTCCTTGCCGGAGAAGGCGCCGCCGCCATGCGGGGCCGCACCGCCATAGGTGTCGACGATGATCTTGCGGCCGGTGAGGCCGGCGTCTCCGTCGGGGCCGCCAATAACGAATTTGCCGGTCGGATTGACGTACCATTTGCAGTCGGGCGCGATCCTGATGTCGGAAAGCGCCTGGCGGATATAGGGCTCGACGACCTGACGCACCTTATCGGAGTTCCAGGAGGCGTCGAGGTGCTGCGTCGACAGCACGATCTGGGTGACCTCGGCCGGCACGCCGTCCTCGTAGCGCACGGTCACCTGGCTTTTGGCGTCGGGACCGAGCTTGCCGGCCTCGCCCTCGTTGTTGTGGCGTGCGGCGGCGAGAAGTTCGAGTATCTTGTGGCTGTAATAGATCGGGGCCGGCATGAGATCGGCCGTCTCCCGACAGGCATAGCCGAACATGATGCCCTGGTCGCCGGCGCCTTCGGAATTGCTGTTTGCCGACTTGTCCACGCCCTGAGCGATGTCGGCGGACTGACCGTGGAGGAGAACCTCGATCTTCGCGGTCTTCCAGTGGAAACCGTCCTGCTCGTAGCCGATCACCTTGATCGCCTTGCGGGCCGCTGACTTGAACTTCGCCGGATTGATGATCTCCTGGCCGCGCTTGTCCTTTTTCATAAGGGTGTGCGGCACCCGGAGTTCGCCGCCGATGATGACGCGGTTGGTCGTGGCCATGGTCTCGCAGGCGACCCGGACGTCCCAGGGGTCCATTCCGGCCTTCCTGGCTTCACGGTAGATCAGGTCGACGATCTCGTCGGAGATGCGGTCGCAAACCTTGTCCGGATGGCCTTCGGAAACGGATTCGCTGGTGAAGTAGTATTCCCTGCGCGACATGGGTGAACCCCTTTGGAAAAACGATCGCGCCAGCGAACGGACGCGGCCTTCAGGCGCGCCCCTGTTAGCGAGCCTGGGTCGCGCCCGTCAAGTCGCGTTTTAGGCCTAGCCGTGGGCAAAGCAGATGCCAGAACTACGTACCGGCACGTATCGTGTCGATGAAACGCTATTCTTCTTCCGGCGCCAGCGTCCGCACCAACTCGATGACTTTCCTGCGGACCTTGGGATCGGTGATCCGAACGAAGGCGCGATTGAGCTGCAAGCCTTCCGAACTGCTTATGAAATCGACGACGTAGGACGCCCCGCCGTCCTCCGAGAAACCCCCGGCCTGGCCGCTGCCCTGGCCCGGCGCGTCCTCGAAAAAGAACGATATGGGCGCATCGAGTATCGACGCGATGGCCTGGAGCCGGCTCGCGCCGACCCTGTTCGTCCCCTTCTCGTATTTCTGGACCTGCTGAAAGGTGATCCCCAATCTCTCTCCCAGCTTTTCCTGGCTCATGCCCAGCATGTTGCGCCGCAGCCTTACGCGGCTGCCGACATGGATATCGATCGGATTAGGCTTCTTCTTGTTGTCTACCATTCGTCCCTCGCCGCCTTGGACGGCCTTTTTTCTGTTATCGATGTGCTGAACGCTTTCGGCTTACGCCTGGCCCTGCCGTTGGTTCCCAGTGTCGGCAATAGGGCGGCACACTATGAAATTCTAATATACCACATGTCAATTGAAACGCCGGCGGCTTGTCAATTTCATGGCCGCCGCGACCAGGCCAAACACAATTATGATGAGTAAACCGTTTGTGGAGGGTGTCCCGACACGAGGATTGCGGCTTCTTTCCAGCCGAAAATCGATGTCGAGCACGCCGACCGCGTTGATCGCGAGTGCATCCAGGATACGGCCATGCGCATCCACCACCGCCGAAATCCCGGTGTTGGCGGCGCGGATCAGCGGCAGCCCCAGTTCAACGGCGCGTACCTGCGCCTGGCGGAAATGCTGATAGGGGCCCGGCGTGTTGCCGAACCAGGCATCGTTGGTGACGTTCACGATCAGGTCGGAGCGTGCCGCCTCGCGGTCTCCCTCGCCCGGAAAGATGATCTCGTAACAGACGAAGGGCAGCGCGGCGGCGCCGTTGGGCAAAATGATCGGATGGCGTTCCGTGCCGGCCGAAAACGGCCCCGGCAGGTCGACCAGCTTGTCGATGCCGAGCCGGCCCAACAGGGCCTGGAAAGGCACATATTCCCCGAAAGGAACGAGATGCAGCTTGTCCACCGCGTCCACGATCTCGCCGGAGCCGTCGATAGCGAGGATGGAGTTGTAGAAGCGTGGCCCGGTTCCTGCTCCGGCCTCCGCGCGAACCGCGCCGGTCAGGAGCAATTGCCCCTTGTCGAGCACTTCGCCGAGCTTGGCCAGCGCATCCGGGCGTTCGGTGAAGAGGAAGGGCACGGCGGTTTCAGGCCAGACGATCAATTCGGGCTTGCCGGCGCCCTTCGCCGGCGGCGATTGCGTCAGGTCGATCAGATGCGTGAAGATGCGGTCGCGGACCGACTTGTCCCATTTCTCCGTCTGGTCGATCGCCGGCTGAACGATGCGTAGCCGAAGGCTCTTGGCGGAGGCGGGAGCCGGCATCGACAGGCAGAAATAGCCGTAGCCGACATCGGCGGCGACAAGAACCAGGGCCAGCACCAGGCCGGCCGTGCGATGCCTGTGTCCCGCCAACAGTGCCGGAACCGAGAAAACGAAGACCGCAAGCGTGCTCATCCCGAACAGCCCGGCCATCGAGACCGACTGCATGAGGACCGGAACGGGCATCGCGGCATAGCCGATCGCATTCCATGGAAAGCCCGTGAAAAGAGTGGCGCGCAGCCACTCGGCGACGCCGAAGGCGAAGGCGATTGCCACGATACGGCCGATGTCGTCGGTCCACAGAAGCCTGGCCAGCACCGCCGCCAGCCCGTAGAAGATCGCGAGCACGGCCGGCAGGGCAATCACGGCGAAGGGTAGGGCCCATTCGAAGCCCTCGCCGTCGACGAGGACGGCGTTGCCGATCCACCAGAGACCGGCGATGAAATAACCGAAGCCGAACCACCAGCCGGTGGCGAATGAAGGCGCGAAACGCCTCACTATGCCCGCGCCCGGCGCTCCTGACGTGCCGTCGAGCAGCCATACGAGTACGGGAAAGGAAACGAAGCAGGCGGCGAAGAAGTCGAAGGGCGCCTGGGCGAGAACGGCGAAGGCGCCGGCAACAAAGGCCACCGCCGAACGGCGCCAGCCCCCGAGCAACATGATCTTGCCTGCAAGGCGCTCCATACGTCCCGCCCGTCGCGAATCACCTGACGGGCGTACATTATCATCCCGGCGGACGGTGTGCGGAGCTTAGGGATAAGGGACGCTGGGCTGACATGAAGTCGACCCCCACTCCGATTTGCTTCGCAAACCACCTCTCCCCCGATCGACGGGGGAGAGGAAGCGCTGGCCGCGAGGCCTGGCTCCCTTCCTCTACCCCACGAATGTGGGGGAGAGGTGGCGCGCGAAGTGCGACGGAGTGGGGGACATCGGTCCGATGCGACTACGCCGGGAAAAGCCGGAAGCCCTATTTATCCTGCCCGGCCGGCAGGGCGGAGCGGCGGCGGCGTTCTGGCGCGGTGCGCGTCTGCACGATCCGGACCCGCTTGACGCGGCGCGGATCGGCGTCGAGCACATGGAATTCGAAGCCGGGGATGGGCTGCACCACCTCCCCGCGCGCCGGAATGCGTCCCAGCGTGTTGAAGATCATGCCGCCGATCGTATCGACATATTCGCCGTGTTCGCCGGGCTTGAATGCGTCGCCGATCATCTCGGCGACCTCGTCGATCTCGGCCTTGGCGTCCACCACGAACACGCCTTCGCCGGTCTTCACGATCATCGGTTCGTCGTCGTCGTGCTCGTCCTCGATGTCGCCGACGACCATCTCGACGATGTCCTCCAGCGAGGCCAGCCCGTCGGTGCCGCCATATTCGTCGATGACCAGCGCCATCTGGATGCGGGCGGCCTGCATGCGGGTCATGAGGTCGGAGGCGAGCATGGAGGGCGGCACGAAAAGAACCGGCCGCAGCAGGCCGATATCGCCGATGGTACGGCTCAAATCGACATTGCCGAGATCGAGCGTCCCCAAGGCCGCCGTGCCCTTGCGGCCGCGCGGCTTCTTCTGCCGCGCCGACTTGGTGACATGGGCGACCACGTCACGGATATGGACCATGCCACGCGGATCGTCGAGCGTGTCGCCATAGACGGGCATGCGCGAATGGCCGGAATCCTCGAAAAGCGAAAGCAGATTGCCGAGCGTGGTGGAAAGCTCCACCGCCTTGATGTCGGCGCGCGGCACCATCACGTCCTCGACGCGTACCTCGCGCAGGCGCAGGATGTTGTTGAGCATCGCCCGCTCGCCCGGCGAAAAGGCGGCTTCGTCGGGAGCGTTTCCGGCGAGCGCGTCGGCGAGGTCCTCGCGCAGGCTGGAGCCGTTGCGATGCGGGAAAAGCCGGCGCAGCCGCTCCAGGAACGGGACGCGCTCCGGCTTTCGGGGTTCGGCCGTACTGAGGCCTTCGGCGTTGTCCGCCGAGTGGCTTTCTTCTCCGCCGGGCCTTTCGGCCGTTGCGGCGCTATGTTCTGTCTCGGTCATATCGGTCCGGCGGATCGGTGCCGGTGTTTATCCATAGGGATCGGGAATGGCAAGTCTCGCCAGTATCCGTCGCTCCGCTGCTTCCATCTCCTCGGCTTCCGCGTCGGTCTCATGGTCGTAGCCGACGATATGCAGGAAGCCGTGTACCATAAGGTGGATCAGATGGTGCTCGAAGGGCTTTTCTTCCAGCCCGGCCTCACGGCGGATCGTCTCGGCGGCAAGCACGATGTCGCCCAGGAGAGGCGGCAGGGCGACGCCGGGCCTGACCGGCATGGCCGGAAAGGACAATACGTTGGTCGCCTTGTCCTTCTCCCGCCATTCCCTGTTGAGGGCACGGATATGGGCATCGTCGGTGAGGACGATGCTGATCTCGGTGCCGTCGGCCACCCGCAGTTCCAGTTCTTCCACGGCGGCCTTGAGCGCGGTTTCGGCAAGCCGTGACAGCACACGCTCGGGCGGCCAGTCGCCCGCCTCCATCGAGAGGTCCACAGCGATCGCGCCGCGCCGGCCGTCGCCCGCCTCTTGCGTTTCAGTTGGCGGCATCATTGCGTTTGCGGCCGGTAGCGTCACGGTCATAGGCCGCGACGATCTCGGCCACCAGCGGATGGCGCACAACGTCGGTCTCGTTGAAGCGGACGGTGACGATGCCCGGCACGCCGTCGAGGATTCGCAGCGCTTCGATCAGGCCTGACTTGGTGTTGGGTGGCAGATCGATCTGGGTCGGATCGCCGGTAACGATCATGCGCCCCTTCTCGCCGAGGCGGGTAAGGAACATCTTCATCTGCATGGGCGTGGTGTTCTGCGCCTCGTCGAGGATGACGACCGAATTGGCGAGCGTGCGGCCGCGCATGAAGGCAAGCGGGGCGATCTCGATGATTCCGGCGGTGAGCGCGCGCTCCACCTTGTCGGCCGGCATCATGTCGTAGAGCGCGTCGTAGAGCGGCCTCAGATAGGGATCGACCTTCTCCTTCATGTCGCCGGGAAGGAAGCCGAGCCTCTCGCCGGCCTCGACCGCCGGCCGCGACAGGACGATGTGCTCGACCAGGCCGCGCTCGAGCAGCATCGCCGCGTAGGCGACCGCGATATAGGTCTTGCCGGTCCCGGCCGGACCGATGCCGAAAACCATCTCGGAGCGCTCCAGCGCCCGCATATAGGCGTCCTGGTTGGCGGAACGGGCATAGACGGTGCGCTTGCGCGTGCCGATCTGGGCGGCGGCGAGCTTGCCCTTGCGCTCCATCGTCGGAAGCGTGAGTTGGTCGTCTGCGGCAACCGCCATGCGAACCGCGCCGTCCACCTCCGAAGGCGTCAGTTCCGCACCTTTCTGGAGGAGGTCGTAGAGATAATCGAGCGCGCGTCGCGCCTGTTCCGCCGCGCCCTGCTCGCCGACGATGGCAAGCTGGTTGCCGCGCGAGCGGATGTCGACGCCGAGTTTCTGCTCGATACGGGCGAGGTTCTCGTCGAACTGGCCGTAAAGCGCGCTGGCCAGCTTGTTGTTGTCGAAGGTCAGTACGATGTGCGCCTTGTCCGAAGCCCCTCCCTGGGGCTTTTTCAGTTCCGTCGCGGCGCTCAAATGTGCTTCCTCATCGTTTCGGCCGACCTTCTCAGGCTGCTTTTGCCGACAGGCTGTTGGCGTTGGCATGCGTGATTCGCGCCCTGATTATGTCACCGATCCTTCCGGCCGCATCATCGATAATAACGGGCTGGAGCCAGGGCGAGCGGCCGACGAGCTGGCCCTCGTGCCGGCCTTGCTTCTCCAGAAGCACGGTCATGTCGCTGCCGACGAGGCCGGCGGCGAAGGAATGCTGCTGCGAGATGAGAAGCGCCTGCAATTCCTGCAAGCGACGGTCCTTCACCTCCTCGGGCACCTGGCCGTCGAGTTCGGCGCCTGGCGTGCCGGGGCGCGGCGAATATTTGAACGAAAAAGCCTGCGCGTAGCCGATATCGCGGACGATCTTCAGCGTCTCGGCGAAATCCTCCTCCGTCTCGCCGGGAAAGCCCACGATGAAATCGCCCGACATGGCGATATCGGGGCGGGCGGAGCGGATGCGGTCGATCAGGCGGCGATAGTCGTCGGCGGTATGGCGGCGGTTCATGGCCTTGAGGATGCGGTCCGATCCGGACTGAACAGGCAGGTGGAGATAGGGCATCAGCGTGTCGAGGTCGCGATGCGCCGCGATCAGTTCGTCGTCCATGTCGCGCGGATGGCTGGTCGTATAGCGCAGCCGCTCGATGCCGGGGATTTCGGCGAGACGGAAAAGCAGGCGGCCGAGGCCCCACTCCGTGCCATTTGGCCCTTCGCCATGCCAGCCGTTGACGTTCTGGCCAAGCAGCGTCAGTTCGCGCACGCCCGCCCGCGCAAGCCCCTCTGCTTCCGCCACGATCTGCGCGACGGGGCGCGAGGTTTCCGAGCCGCGCGTATAGGGCACGACGCAGAAGGTGCAGAACTTGTCGCAGCCCTCCTGCACGGTGAGGAACGCGGTGACGCCCCGGCTCCTGACGATGGCGGGCTTCGCGGCCGGCAGATGCTCGAATTTGTCCTCCACCGCGTAGTCGGTCTCGACCACCTTCTCGCCGCCGCGCACGCGCCGGATCGCGTCGGGCAGCCTGTGATAGGTCTGCGGCCCGATCACCAGATCGACGGCCTTCGCACGGCGGATGATCTCGCCCCCTTCGGCCTGCGCGACGCAGCCGGCGACGCCGATCAGCATCGTTTCGCCGGCGGCGGCGCGATCCTCCTTCAGCACGCGCAGGCGGCCGAGTTCCGAATAGACCTTCTCGGCGGCCTTTTCCCGGATATGGCAGGTATTGAGGAGCACGAGGTCCGCATCCTCGGCCGTATCCGAGGCGACATAGCCTTCCGCCGCCAGCGCGTCGGTCATGCGCTGGGAATCATAGACGTTCATCTGGCAGCCATAGGTCTTGACGAAGACCTTCCTGGGCGCCGCCGAACTTTGCTCAATCTTCTCTTTGAGTTCCATTGCCGGTTTTTAGCGCCTTTCCTCGGCCTGCGACAGGGCTTTTCCTTCAAGCCGCTTGGGTTTCGAGGGCAGCGGGTCGCGGATCGCCGACACGAACATTTCGCGCACATTGTCCTCGATCCGCCGCGCCGCTTCCTTGCGCTTGCTGGCAGCATTGAATTCCACCGGTTCGCCGAAGCGGATCTCGGCATCGAGCGCGCCGCCGCGCAACAGCGCGACCACATGCGGCAGGAGGTCCTGGTCGCCGATCCAGGCGACATGGGCGCGCTTGTCGCGCCCAATCGGCATGCCGTGCAGCCGCGTATAGGCGATCGCCACGGGCTGGATGAAGACCTTCCCCTCCGGCGCCGCTTCGAGCGCCATCTTGGCAGCGCCGAAAAGCGTGCTGTTGAAGGGTTTCAGGAGATTGCCGTCCGAGGTCGTGCCTTCGGCGAAAAGCACCATCGGATCGCCGGCTGCAAGCCGCGTGCCGATCTCGTTTACCTGCTCGCCGGAACGGCCCCGGCGCTCGCGCTCGACGAAGACGGTGCGCTGGAGCGTGCACAGCCATCCGATGACCGGCCAGTTCGCCATGTCGGCCTTGGCGACGAAATAGACATCGGCGACCGCGCCGAGCGCGATGATATCGAGCCAGGAGACATGGTTGGGCGCAAGCAGGAGCGGCCGTGCGCTCGCCATGCTTCCCGTCCGGTGCACGCGCATGCCGAGCACCTTCACGGCGAAGCGATGCCACCAACGGGGAATGTATTTTTCGTGCCACAGCCCGGTCTTCAGCGCGATCGGCTGGAAGATGGCGACCAGCAGCGTGGCGACCACGATCAGGAAAAGCCCGATGACGACGCGAAGCCAGCCGATCATGTGTTACCGATACCTAACAGCGTCAGGCTGCGCCGCATCTTCTTCGTCGCAAACAGTCACCCACATCGCCGATGGAATTTACGCCGCCGTCAACAGGGCCGGGGGCAAGTGATGGCGGGCATCCAGCACCTCCATGCCGACGATCCGGCCGTCATTGTCGTAATCGAGGATGATGCCGTCGGAAACTTCCTCGCTCTCGAGGATCGGTTCCGAAGAAAAGCGCAGATAGGCCGCGTCGGCTTCCGGATCATATTCGAACTTCGGCGTCATTTCGGCTTTCTCGCGCGGCGATCGAGGAATGCGGTCACTATACGGATTTCCTCCGGCGTTTCCACTACGGCGACACGGAGCACGCGACCATTTCTTTCAGGAACTGTTCTGAACCGGCGCTCGACCTCCGGATGGACAGGGTCCGGCTGTACCCAATCGGGATCATAAACAGTCCGCTCGATCCAATCCACCTCCAGTTCACGCTCGCGCATCGCCGTGAGTGCATGAGCCGGATAATTGATGGGCTTGGCGGCGGTCATCGGCTATCCGTAGGAATATTATCATATGAATGCCAGAATACAATTCATCTTGCAATATGCTATTGTACAGATATACAACTTATAGTTATATATCTGAGAAGCTTCTTTTCTACTCCCGACGCGCGCCGGCTAGCGAAGATCGCGGCGCATGACAAGGGCGTCGGTGGGCATGCCGGCGGAGGAACGGTAGTAGGCGGAGCGCTTGCCGACCTCGCGGAAGCCGAGTTTCCGGTAAAGCGCGACTGCCGCAAAATTACCCTCGTCCACTTCGAGGAACAATGCCCCGGCACGGGCGCCGTGTAGTTCGCGCAGCACCGCGTCCATCAGGAGCCGGCCGAGACCCTGGCGGCGGTGCGCACGGGCGACGGCGATGGTGATGATCTCCGCTTCGCCGGAGATATTGCGCGCCAGCACGAAGCCGGCCGCCCCGGAGCGGGCCTTGCCGATCTCCACGGCCTTGTAGCCGAACATGATGTCGTCGCCGAGCATGGTCTCGAAATCGTTCTCGTCCCAGGGCGGCACGAAATCCTCGCGGTGGATACGGGCAAGGGCGGCGCTGTCTGCCGCACGAAGCGGCTCGACGGCGTAGTCACGACCGCTTCGAACGAAAGGGATGCGCATCGGTCCCCCGTTACGATCCGGTCCGCGCCAGCGCGAAGCCGGATTGCGGTTTGGCGTCGGCCCCGCGCAGATAGAGCGGCTTCGGCTTTTCGCCCGTCGCTTCCCTGGCGGCGGCGAGGCGCGCGTAGAAACCTATATCGGCGGTAGCCCCGCGCAGGCGGGTATCGAACAGCGCATCACCGTCGGCGGCCGCCAGTATCGCGTCTGCGCCGTTGCCGGTGAGCGCCACGCCGTGGCGGCGGGCAAGCGAAACGGCATCGGCAGTCGAAATGGCCGCCGGCTTGGAAAGGGCGGAGCCGTCCGGCGCATAGACCGCACAGTAGAGATCACCACGCCTGCCGTCGATGGTGGCAAGGACGGGCCTGCCCTGAAAGCCGGCATGTGCTTCGGCGGCCAATGCCTCCAAGGTGTTGACGCCGATTGCGGGAATCGAGAGCGCCAGCGCCAGACCGCGCGCGGTCGCCACGCCCACACGTACCCCGGTGAACGACCCCGGGCCGATGGAAACGCCGATCCGATCGAGGTAGGCATAGGCGAGGCCGGCTTGCTTCAGCGCGCTTTCGATGACGCCGATCAGGCGCTCGGCATGGCCCTTGCCGATGTCGAGCACCTCGCGGCCAAGTTCCGCGCCGGCTTCGCTATCATGGATAGAGGCGGCGCAAAGGCTGGCGGCGGTGTCGATGGCGAGCAGGATCATGGGCAATGTCGGTGCCCCTTCGCACCCCCCTCTGTCCTGCCGGACATCTCCCCCTCAAGGGGAGAGATCAGGCCGGCCGCTACCGTCGCCTCTTCCTCGGCACCATCGAAGATTGGCGGAGGCGGTGATGCCATCCGATCTCCCCCCTTGAGGGGGAGATGTCCGGCAGGACAGAGGGGGGTGCCGAGAAACGCCAAGAATGTCAGGAAGCGCCGCTTCCCTCCCTCGCCTTCAGTTCCAGCCGGCGCGCGTGCAGGATCGGCTCGGTGTAGCCGCTCGGCTGGGTGCGGCCCTTGAAGACCAGGTCACACGCGGCCTGGAATGCTATGGAATCGTCGAAATCCGCCGCCATCGGCCGGTAGAGCGGATCGCCCTCGTTCTGGCGGTCGACCACGGCCGCCATGCGCTTCATCGTCGCCAAAACCTGTTCCTCGGTGCAGACGCCGTGACGCAGCCAGTTGGCGATGTGCTGCGAGGAGATGCGCAGCGTCGCGCGGTCCTCCATCAGCCCGACATCGTTGATGTCCGGTACCTTGGAGCAGCCGACGCCCTGGTCGATCCAGCGAACGACATAGCCGAGAATGCCTTGCGAATTGTTGTCGAGTTCCTTCTGGATCTCTTCCGGCGTCCAGTTCGGACGCACGGCGACCGGCACGGAGAGGATATCGTCGAGCTTGGCGCGCGGCCGCCCCTTCAGCTTCTCCTGCACGGCATGCACGTCGACCTTGTGATAATGGGTGGCGTGCAGCGTCGCGGCGGTCGGCGACGGCACCCAGGCGGTGTTGGCGCCAGCCCTCGGATGGGCGATCTTTTCTTCCAGCATCGCCGCCATCAGGTCGGGCATCGCCCACATGCCCTTGCCTATCTGGGCATGGCCGGAAAGGCCGCATTCCAGCCCGATATCCACGTTCCACGCCTCATAGGCGCCGATCCACGCCGCCTTCTTCATGTCGCCCTTGCGGATCATCGGGCCGGCTTCCATCGAGGTATGGATCTCGTCACCGGTGCGGTCGAGGAAGCCGGTATTGATGAAGACGACGCGTTCCTTCGCCGCACGGATGCATTCCTTGAGGTTGACCGTGGTGCGGCGCTCCTCGTCCATGATGCCCATCTTCATCGTGTTCGGCGCCATGCCGAGCGCCTTTTCCACGCGGCCGAAAAGCTCGACGGCAAACGCCACCTCGTCGGGCCCATGCATCTTCGGCTTGACGATATACATGGAGCCGGCGCGGGAATTTTTGCGCGCGCCGTCCGGTCCGATATCGTGGAGCGCGATCAGCGCCGTCATCATGGCGTCCATGACGCCTTCCGGCACTTGCGCGCCGTCACGGTCGAGGATGGCGGGATTGGTCATCAGGTGCCCGACATTCCGCACCAGCATCAGCGAACGACCGGGAAGGACGAGCTTCGAGCCGTCCGGCGCGACGTATTCGCGGTCGGCGTTGAGGCGGCGGGTCACCGTCTTCCCACCCTTGTCGAAGCTCTCGACCAGATCGCCCTTCATCAGGCCGAGCCAGTTGCCATAGGCGACCACCTTGTCTTCGGCGTCGACGGCGGCAACCGAATCTTCGCAGTCCTGGATCGTGGTCATCGCCGATTCGAGGACCAGATCGGCGATGCCGGCCTTGTCGGTCTTGCCGATTGCGTGGTTGCGGTCGATCACGATCTCCACATGCAGGCCGTGGCGCTTCAAAAGGATTGTCGAAGGCGCGGAAGGCTCGCCCGTATAGCCGGCAAACTGCGCCTTGTCGGCCAGACCCTTCTCGCCGGAAGCCGTCTTCACCCGAAGCGTGCCGCCGGCAATCGAAAGACCCTCGGCGTCCTTCCAGCTTGCGCCGGCAAGCGGCGCGCTCGCGTCCAAAAAGTCGCGCGCCCAGGCGATCACCTTGTCGCCGCGCTTGGGATTATAGCCCTTGGCCTTTTCCGCGCCATCCGTCTCGGGGATCGCATCGGTGCCGTAGAGCGCGTCGTAGAGCGAGCCCCAGCGGGCGTTGGCGGCGTTCAGCGCATAGCGCGCATTCATCACCGGCACGACCAGTTGCGGGCCGGCGACGGTGGCGATCTCCGGATCGACATTTTCCGTGGTGACGGAAAAACCCGGGCCTTCGGGCTGGAGATAGCCGATTTCGGAGAGGAATTTCCGGTAGGCGGCAAGGTCGACAGGCGCGCCGTGTTCCTTGTGCCATACGTCGATTTTCGCCTGCAACTCGGCGCGACGGGCGAGCAGCGCCCGGTTCTTCGGCGCCAGGTCATGGACGATGCCTGAAAATTCCTTCCAGAAACGGGCCGGATCGACGCCGGTACCGGGAATAGCCTCGTCAACGACGAAATCGTAGAGCGGCCGGGCAATTTGCAATCCGTCGATCCCGACGCGTTCGGTCATATCGTTTCTCCTGGCGACAAATGCGGGCGCTTCCTTGCGGATGGCTTCAACCATGATGGCGCGAAAGGGTCAATTCCTCGGAAGTTCAACGGCATCGGCCGCATCGAGGCGACGGCTCACGCCGCGATGCGCGGCCGGCCGGAGGCGGTGGCTACGATCCGCGCCTCGACGAACATGCGCCTTCCTTCCACGGTCGAGACTTGGAACTCGGTCGCGACATCGATCTCGGCATTGTCGGTGCCGGCTTCCAGCGCTCGGGCCGCAGCGATGGCGCGAACCTCTTTCGCCGCCGCCGCGATCGCCGGTTCCTCTTCCTTGAAATCGGCCATGATCTCGCCGCAGGAGAGCCGGAAGAGGCCTTCCTCGGGTTGGCTGACGAGGGCCTCCGCCGAGACGCGCACCTGCCCGACGACCGCGCCGAGCGCGTTGGCGACATCGGCGTCCGGCGGTACGATGCATTCATTGCCGATGATCGGCGGCAGGCCGGCATAGTGGAGCGGCGCGGAAGCGCCGAGCCCGATCACCGGCCGGTCGAGCGAGACCGCAAGGCCGACGATCCCCGGCCGCGCCTCGACCGCGCGCTGCACCAGGGCGTGCCCGATGGTTTCGGCGCCGTCCAGCCCGTCTTCGGCGAAGGAAGTCTCCAGCACGCATTCGGCCGACCGGCGCGTGACCGCTTGCAGGACCCACTCGGCGAGCGCCTCCGGCGAGGCGGCGATGAACTGGCCCAGCGCATCGCGCCGGCGGGAGAAAAGCTCGGCGCCGAGGCGGGCGGCCGTCGCATCCCAATTCGCCTGCTTGCCCAGCACATGGGCGGCGTCGGAAGGCGTGAAGCCGATGACGTGGACGAGGCCGCGCGCGACCAGCCGGTTCAGCGTGGCGCCCTGCGCGTTGGAGACAAGCAAGAGGTCGAGCGGCCTGGGCGTGCCGTCTATCTCGCCGTAAAGTCGCGCCTCGTTGCGGCTAAGCCCGGCGGCAAGCCGTTCCGGCACGCCGGTGCGCAAGGCGAAGCGGCCGTCGAGACGGCTCGCATGGGCGGCGCGCAATTGCCGTTCAAGTTCGGAATGAATCGTCTTTCCATGCACCATGCCGGCGAGCGCCAGCGGCACCAGGCGGCGCGGGCCAAGCCTGAGGCGCGGTACCAGCATATGCTCGTCGAGCGATATTTCCGAATCGCCGCCGAGGCCGAAGGTGCGCATCGCGACCGCCTCAACCATGGTGCGGAAACCGCCGACCATCGCCCCTTCCGGATCGAGGCGCGGCCGGCCGTGGTCGAGCACCGCGACATCGGTCGTCGTGCCGCCGATGTCCGATACGACGGCATTGTCGAGGCCGGTCATGTGGCGGGCGCCGACGATGCTGGCGGCTGGACCGGAAAGGATCGTCTCGATCGGCCGCTGGCGGGCGAAGGAAGCCGAAACCAGCGCGCCGTCGCCGCGCACCACCATCAGCGGCGCGGCGATGCCGCGCGCTTCCAGGAAGCCTTCGGTCGCAGCGACCAGCCGGTCGATCATGGCGATCAGGCGGGCATTGAGGAGCGTGGTCAGCGCGCGGCGCGGCCCGCCGAGCTTGGCCGACAATTCGTGGCTGGCGGTGACGGGCAGGCCGGTCCTCTCGCGGATCATGTCGCGCACGGCAAGTTCATGCTCGGGATTGCGCGTGGCGAAACAGGCGCAGATGGCAAAGCCTGAAACGGTCTCGGCCAGTACAGGCATCGCCTCCTCGAGCGGGGAAAGGTCAAGCTCGTTGGCGTTGCCATGGACATCATGGCCGCCCGGGCAGAAGATGACGGGATCCGAGCCGAGCGCCTGGCCAAGCCCGGCGCGGGCAAGTTCGGCCTCGCCGAAGCCGATCATGACAAGCGCGGCGCGCCCGCCCTGTCCTTCGACGAGCGCGTTGGTGGCGAGCGTGGTCGACATGGAGACGAGCTTGATCGAGGCCGGGTCGATGGCGGCGTTGGCGAGCACCGCGTCGACCGCCCCCGAAATGCCGACGGCAAGGTCGTGCCTTGTCGTGAGCGATTTCGCCTTGGCGAGCACGGTCCCGCCCGAGGCATCGTCGCGCCACAGCGCGGCGTCGGTATAGGTACCGCCTGTGTCGATGCCCAGAAAGACGGGGCCGGGCGTAAGCGGCGGATCGGAACGGGACGGGTTGGGGGCGTGCATAGCGGAAGCCTGATCGGAAAGCATTCCTTTAGCGCAATAGCGCAGCGCCACAAGGGCGGAGCAATGGTCCAGGCACCACGTCCGGGGTTGCAACATCCCCGATCCATACAATACGAAAAGGCGGGAGAACGGATCATGGCGAATATTCAGGAGGCGGCGCCCGGCGCCCCGGGCATTGCGGCCCGCTGGACTTCGAGCGCCAAGAGCGGGGTCGGAACGGCGCTGTCGCCTTCCTGCGAAGTCTGGTTCACCGTCAGCCACGGCATCCTCAACGAGGTCTACTATCCGCGCGTCGACATGGCCTGCACGCGCGATTTGGGGCTGATCGTGACCGGCGCGAACGGCATGTTTTCCGAGGAAAAGCGCCATGCGGACCATTGGATAGAGTCTCTGGAGGATGGGGTTCCGGCCTATCGTCTCGTCAACACGGCCCGCGACGGCACCTATCGCATCGAGAAGCGCATCGTGGCCGATCCGGTGCGGCCGGCCGTGCTGCAGGAGACGATTTTCACGCCCCAAGCGGGCGGGCTCAAGGACTACCGCGTCTACGCGCTGCTTGCGCCGCACCTCGTCAATGCCGGTATGCACAACACCGGCTGGATCGGCGACTACAAGGGCACGCGCATGCTTTTTGCCTCGGGCAGCGACGGAATGTCGCTGGCGCTCGCCTCGTCGGCGCCGTGGCAGGCCTGCTCGGCCGGCTATGTCGGCGTCTCCGACGGCTGGCAGCAGCTCAAGCACGGCGGCCGGCTCGATCCGCAATACCGCCGCGCCGAGAACGGCAATGTGGCGCTGACCGGTGAGATCGGGTTCTCCGCCGAAAATGGCGGCGCCACGCTTCTGGTGCTCGGTTTCGGTCCCTCGCCGGAGGAAGCCGGCTTTAACGCGCTCGCCTCGCTGCAAGCGGGCTTCAAGGCCTCCGCCGAACCTTATGTGAAGAACTGGCGGGGCTGGCAGGGCGGCCTGCTTCCGCTTGACCGGAAGGGCAAGAGCGGGCCGGACAGCTACCGCGTCAGCACGGCCGTGCTCGCCGCCCACCGGCCGCTCGGCTTTCCCGGCCCGGCGGTGGCGAGCCTTTCCATCCCCTGGGGCTTCTCGAAGGGCGACGAGGACCTCGGCGGCTATCATCTGGTGTGGCCGCGCGATCTGGTCGAGACGGCGGGCGGTTTCCTCGCGGCCGGCGCGGCGGACGACGCACTGGCGATCCTGTCCTACCTGCGCACGATCCAGGAGGCGGACGGCCATTGGCCGCAGAACGCCTGGCTCGACGGGACCGCCTATTGGGGCGGCATCCAGATGGACGAGACGGCGCTGCCGATCCTCCTGGTCGACGCGCTCTACCGCGAGGGTCATCTGACACAGGCGGCGCTCGAAGGCTTTGCTCAGATGATCCTGAAGGCCGCGTCCTTCATCCTCGCGAACGGCCCGGTGACGGGGCAGGACCGCTGGGAAGAGGACGCGGGCTATACACCCTTCACGCTGGCGGCCGAGATCGCCGGCCTTCTGGCGGCGGCGGATCTGCTCGAACGCTGCGGCCACGCCGAAGCGGCGCCGTTCGCGCGCGAAACCGCCGATTGCTGGAACGAGCAGATCGAGCGCTGGCTCTATGCGACCGGCACGCAGGCCTGCTCGGACCTCGGGGTCGACGGCTACTATGTCCGCGTCAGCGCGCCCGATACCGCGGACGCGGCGAGCCCGAAAGGTGGCTTCGTGCCGATCAAGAACCGCCCGCCCGCCGATACGCAACGGGCGGAATGGCAGATCGTCAGTCCCGACGCGCTGGCACTGGTGCGTTTCGGCCTGCGCGCAGCCGACGATCCTCGCATCGTCGATACGGTCAAAATCATCGACGCCTGGCTGCGCCGCGACCTGCCGCAGGGGCCGCTCTGGCGTCGCTATAATGAGGACGGTTATGGCGAGCATGAGGACGGCTCGCCCTTCGACGGCACAGGCGTCGGACGCTCATGGCCGCTGCTTGCAGGCGAGCGCGCGCATTACGAACTGGCGGCCGGGCGCAAGGACGCCGCGCAGAAGCTTCTGGCGACCATGGAAGCCTCATCCGGTCCCGGCGGGCTGATGCCGGAGCAGATATGGGACGGGCCGGATATGCCCCGGCGCGAGCTTTTCCATGGTAAGCCCGCCGGCAGCGCAATGCCTCTGGTATGGGCGCATGCCGAGCACATCAAGCTTCTGCGCTCGCTCCGCGACGGGGCCGTATTCGACATGCCGCCGCATGCCAAGAAACGCTACATCGATGAGAAGACGGCGTCGGCCTACCGCTCGTGGCGTTTCAACAACAAGATCCGCTCCATGCCTGCCGGAAAGAAACTCCGTATCGAAGCGCTGGCGCCGGCGCGAATTCATTGGAGTGTGGACGGCTGGGCTACCGTCAACGACATCGAGACGACGGCGAATGTATTCGGCATTCACACCGCTGACCTGCCCGCCGACACGGCCAAGGCGGGGACCGCGATTGACTTTACCTTCTTCTGGCCCGAAGCCGGGCATTGGGAGAATCTCGATTTTTCCGTCCGCATCGAACCGGCTTCCTGAAGGCGCGACGGACAGGCGTTCGAGCGGAGAGCGGATGACGATGAGCGAGGAAGAAATCGAGCTGGGAGAGGGAAAGTCGATTGTCGTGGTGATGGGGGTCAGCGGCTGCGGCAAGACCTTCGTCGGCGAAAAGCTGGCCGAGGCCATCGACGCCGATTTCCTCGAAGGCGACAGCTTCCATCCGCCGGAGAACATCGCGCTGATGTCGAGCGGCCATCCGCTCGACGACGCGCACCGGGCCGGCTGGCTCGACGCGATCGGCAAGAGGCTGGCGGCAATCGCAGCAGGAGGCGATAGCGCCGTTGCCGCCTGCTCGGCGCTGAAGCGTATCTATCGCGACCGGCTGCGGCGGCACTGCCCACGCGTCGTCTTCGTGCATCTCGCCATCGACAAGGAGACGGCGCGGGCTCGCATCTCCGGCCGCAAGGGCCACTTCATGCCGGCCAGCCTTGTCGACAGCCAGTTCGCCGACCTGCAACCGCTCGAAGCGGGCGAGGCCGGCATCACGCTCGACGGGACGGCGGATGTCTCGCTTCTGGTCCCGGCCGCAACAGAATATCTCGAGCGGGAAACGGGCGGACGCGCGGAAGCCTGACTATTCCTCTTCCTCGGCGATCTGCTGCGCGGACAGGAAATTGCCGAGATGTTCCAGGCCGTCGAAATGATCGCAGAACACCTTGACCACGACGAGCAGCGGCACGGCGATCAGCGAACCGATCGGACCCCATAGCCACGTCCAGAAGGCGAGCGCGATGAAGACCGAGACGGAATTCAGTTCCAGCCTCCGGCCGATGATCATCGGCGTGAGGAACTGGCCCTCCAGCACGGTGCAGGCGAAGTAGAAGAGCGGCGCGAGCAGCGCGTAGCCGAAGGACTGGAAGGTGACCAGCGAGATGATCCCGACAATGACGATGCCGGTCAGCGCGCCGATATAGGGCAGGAAGTTCAAGAGCGCGGCCGCCACCCCCCAGACAAGCGGGTTGGGCACGCCGATCGCCCACAGGCCGAGCCCGATGAGAAGGCCGAGCCCGCAATTGATCAGCGCGATGGTCAACAGGTAGCGGGATATCTCCCGTTCGACGTCGTATACTACCCTGAGCGCCCGTTTCTTGTCGCTCATCAGCGGGAAGGACTGGACGATCTTCTCGTAGAAGAGCGTTCCCGAGGCGAGCAGGAAAAGCGCCAGGATGAGCGTGATCGCGGCCGTCGTTCCAAGCGAGGCCAGATTGTTGGCCGCGCGGGTGAGAACGCCCGGCTGTTCGACCACGACATGCTGCACGCCCGGCGCCTCGGCCGTACTGGCGACGCCGTCCACCTGCTTGGAAGCTTCCAGCACGCGATCGAGCGGCGCGCGGATATCGGCCAGCCGCTGGCGCAGTTCGGACCCGATGCGCGGCGCATCGTCGAAGAGGGAGACGACCGGACCGCTGATCATATAGCCCAGCAAGGCCACGCCGAGGCCGAAGCCGATGATCAGCAGGGTTGCGGAGAGAGCCGAAGGCACGCCGCGCTTGCGGAAGAAGCGTACGATCGGCGTCAGGGTCAGGGTGAGCAGGAAAGCCAGGGCCAGCGGCATGAAGAAGTCCTTGGCGAAATAAAGCGCGCAGACGGCCATGATGAAGAATATCCCCATCAGGAGCCTGGGGACGAGCCGGCTTGGTTCCTGGGGGGCGAGTTCGGCGGCGCCGGCCGCCTTCACCGCCACAATTTCGGCAGGTGCCTTCTTCTCGACGGCCATCGGTTGACTTCCCCTCTTCGGATACCGGCCACCATCGGCCGGGCGTCCGTCAACGCGCGACCCCGATGCCGGTTCCGATGGGAAAACGTGTTTCGACTATTCGCTTTCGCCGTCGAGTACGGGGATCGCCACGCCCGCCAGTTCGGCGGCCGTCAGCCTTGCCGCGCCGGCGCGCGCGATGCGCAGCATCAGCGCCTTGCGGGTCGCGCCCGGCATGCGGTGCTCCGGCGCATCGCGCAGGATCTCGGCGCCGTAGCCGTCCGAGACGATGAAGCCGCATTCCTCGGGGAAGATCCCTGCGGACACGTCGGGATGGGTGGCAAAGAAGAAGCGGTCGGAATGGAGCCGGTATTCCGGCCATTTGCGGTCGACCCGGAAATCCTCGACCGAGGATTTGATCTCGATGATCCAGATGTCGCCCTTGCGTGTCATGGCGACGAGATCGGCGCGGCGGCCAGACGCCAGCGACAGTTCCGGCAGCACATGCGCGCCCATCTGGACAAGCAGGCGCTGGACGCCACGGCGGATGACCATGGCGCGCTCGGACTGGCGGCCGTCGACAAGGGGATTGAGAGGGACGGGCGAAACGATGGGCATTGCAGCACTATGCCACCGGATGTTCACGTTTTGAACCCTTATGGGCCGGTATTCTTTCCGTAATTCGTTCAAGACCGATCCACCCTTTGCGGGCTCGATCGCCCTCCACGGGAACCAACTTCCGGCTGCTTCATTCTTCTCCACGCCAATTCCGGCGCGAGGAAGATTGCCATGAAGACGTTGGCCGACATTTTCGAGCACACGCTTGAAGACATCTACTATGCCGAAAACGCGATCACGAAGGCGCTGCCGAAAGTGGCCAAGGCGGCGCATGACGCGAAACTGAAAAAGGCCGCCGAGGACCATCTCGAGGAGACCAGGGGACAGATCAGGAAACTGGATCAGGTCTTCAAGTCGATCGGCAAGAAGCCTTCCGCCGAAAAGTGCGATGCCATCGAGGGGCTCATCAAGGAAGCGGACGGCCTGATGGAGGAAGCCTCCGGCACGGCGCTCGATGCCGGTCTGCTCGCTGCCTGCCAGGCCGTGGAGCATTACGAGATAGCCCGATACGGATCGCTGCGCGAATGGGCGAAAGACCTCGGCCATGGCGAGGCCCACAAGCTCCTGAGCGAGATACTCGACCAGGAGAAAGCGACCAACAACAAGCTGACGAACCTGGCGGTGACATCGATCAACAAGTCTTCCGCCGCCAAGGCGGCGTAGGAATAGAGAGGGAAGCTGCCGCCCCCAACGGCAGACCTCACGGCGCGCTGGAACCGGATACCAGCCGCCGGTCGGGGCAGTCGGCGCCAGGCCTTGATGTCGCTACCTGCCATCTCGCAATATGCGGCATCCATGCTACTGTCGAGCGATTGGAGGTTTGTATGATAACCGGATCGCTTTGCAAGGCCGCACGCGCGCTTGTCGGGGTAAGCCGCTTCAAGCTTGCCGCCAATTCGAAGGTACACATACGCGCGGTAGAATTGTTCGAACGCGGCATCAGCGCCCCCGACGACGCCGCGATCGCAGCACTCCAATCGGCGCTGGAAGCGCTCGGAGCGATATTCATTCCCGAGGAAGGCTCGCTTGGCGCCGGGGTGCGGCTGAAATTCAACCGCTCGCTCACCGAGCGCATCGGAACGCTCGAGAACGAAGGCGGCCTGGCCGCCAAGGACGACGTTCCGTAAGTAGCGCCGGCGCCACGGCTGGGGTGGGTCACCCGGCGGCCGACAAGGTCTATCATATCAGTTGCCATTGCATGTCGGCGATCGGTGCTCCGACCCATCCGGATGCCGGCCAGGAACGCGCCGATTTCTGCCTCGGCAATATCCACTTGGGTCAGCCGACCTCGTCGGCCGGGGTTGTCGAGTTCGTCGCCAAAACCATCCGCGATCAGGGTTTCACCCGCACCATCAACATGCCGTATGGCGGCGGAGAGACCAATCGCCGTTACGACATGCGCCCCCATTGGTCTTTACGAAGGACGGTCCGAAATATCCATGGCTGCCTCCAAAGGACAGCCTTGAGCCTGATTTGCTCGGTATCGGGAAACCCGGCAGTCAACACAATGTGGAGTGGATGCGGTCGTGCGCCGACCGATGCCCCGATTGGCTGCGCAGGCACAAATCCTCAACGACGGCCGGTAAACGGATTTTTCACGCGAAAACTCACTTGCGGAGTTAGTTTCTTTCAAATAGCATGACACAATCGCACCATGTGGAACTAACTTGCGATCGGAACGAATAGGCGAGGGGCTAATCTCTTCGGCTGGGTCACAGGATGCGATTGGAAAGCCACCCGCCCCAAAGTCGGTGGCGAATTCCTGTCTGTAACCCGCGCCCGAGCGAGGGCCGCAATTGAGGCGCATTCTTCCTATGAGCAAGACATCGTCCCGCTACCGATTGGGTGTCGACGTCGGGGGCACGTTCACCGACATGCTGATGATGGACGAAGGCATGGGCCGGATCATCACCCTGAAGGTGCCTTCCAATCGGCAGGACCCGGAAGATTCGATCATCCTGGGTTTGGAGCAACTCGCCGAACGCTTCGGGGTCGCGCCGTCGGACATCGCCTATTTCTCGCATGGCACCACGCTTGGGGTGAACACCTTGCTGGAGCGCGATGGGGCAGAGGTCGGGCTGATCACGACGAAGGGTTTCCGTGACATTCTCGAGATGCGGCGTCTGCGCCTCAGCAAGGCGAACGATCTTTTTGCGCCCCGGCCGCGCGCGCTGGCACCGCGTCGCCGTGTGGTCGAAGTCGACGAGCGCCTGTCCCATGATGGCGAGGTGCTTATTCCGATCGAGCGTTCGAATGTCATAGAGCAGGCCCGCAAGCTCCTGGACGAAGGTGTCCAGAGCATCGCGATCTGCTTTTTGCATTCGTATCGGCACGATGGACACGAACGTCAGGCGAAGGAGTGGATACTCGAGGAGTTCCCGGAGACTTACGTGATTTCGTCTTCGGAATTGTGGCCGCAGCAGCGCGAATACGAGCGCTGTCTCGTCAGCGTGATCAACGGCTATATCGGCGCACGGATGCGCACCTATTTCGGCACGCTTCAGGCCAAGGCGGAATCGGCCGGCATGACCACGCGGATCTTTTCGACCAAGTCGAACGGTGGCGTGATGGGGCTTGCCGCCGCCGGCGGTCGGCCTGTCGAGACGCTCCTGTCCGGGCCGGCCTCGGGCGTGATCGGCGCGGCCTTCATCGGGAAGGCCATCGGCGACGACAAGCTGATCACGCTGGACATGGGTGGAACCAGCGTCGACATAGCGGTCGTCGATGGTGAGGTTCCCTATTCGACCGAGAACACGGTCGGCGACTTTCCGGTTCTTCTCCCGGCGGTGGATGTCTCCGCCATAGGCGCTGGCGGCGGCTCGGTCGCCTGGCTCGATGCCGAAGGCGTGATGAAAGTCGGTCCTCGCAGCGCGGGCGCCAAGCCCGGGCCTGCCTGCTACAGTCGTGGAGGTGTTGAGCCGACGGTGACCGATGCCTACGCCGCGCTCGGCATCATGGCTCCAGACGGAATTCTCGGCGGCGAGATGAAGCTGGATATCGGCAAGGCCCGCGAAGCGCTCGCCACCCTGGGCGATGTCCTCGGCAAGACGCCCGAAGAGACGGCGGACGCGATCCTTCAGATCGCCACTGCGAATATCTATGCCGAGTTGGTGCCTCAATTGGCCCGGCGCGGGGTGGATGCCGGCGAATTCTCGCTTCTTGCCTATGGAGCGGCCGGGCCGACCCATGTCTTCATGCTGGCACGCGAGTTGAACGTGCGACGGGTGATCGTGCCGCCCACGCCGGGGACGCTTTCTGCGCTGGGCTGTCTGGTCGCCGATTTGCGCGCCGACTTCGTGCGCAGCCTCTGGCTGGAAAGCTCTGAACTGGCCGACGACATGCTGCTGACCACCTTCGAGGAACTGCGGCAGGCAGCTCAGGAATGGCTGGATGCGCAACATGTCGAGGTGGCGAACGTCTATGTCATCCAGTCGGCAGACATCTGCTATAACGGCCAGTCGTTTGAACTGAACGTGGTGTTTCCCGATGAGCCGCTTTCGGTGGCGTCGCTCGAGCGCTGGTTTCATGACCGCTACGAGCAGGTCTACGGCTTCGCGGACCGCTCAAACTCGATCCGTATCCTTGAAGCGCGGGTGCAGATCGTCGGTGTGACGAGCAAGCCGGATCTCACCAATTTCCGCCCCTTCGCCACCACCAGCGACAAGCCGGTGGCCGAGCGTCGGATTTACGAGCACGGCGCCGAAGTCAGCGCCAGGATTTATCAGCGTTCGGCACTCGAGCCTGGCACCGAGTTCTTCGGTCCGGCGGTGGTTCAGCAATATGATACGACCGTCTACATCCCCGATGGATTTCGTATCGTCGTTGACGGCTGGCACAACCTTGTTGGAGAGCTTGTGAAATGATTGACGACAAGATCGGGCTCGAAATCCTCGGCAACCGTTTTCAGGCGGTCGTCGACGAGATGGCGCAAGTGCTGTTTCGCACCGCCCATACCGTTTTCATCAAGGAAACGCAGGATTACGGCGCGGTGCTGGTCAGCCCCGGCGGCGAGGTCTTTGCCGCCTCGCGCAGATATGGCGTGCTGATGATGGTAGGCATGCCCATGGATGACGCAATCAAATCGATGGGAGAGGATGTACGCGAAGGCGACATCTTCATGTCCAACGATCCCGAGGCCACCGGGGGAATGTGTACCCATTTGAACGACGTTTTCCTCTGGAAGCCGATCTTCCATGAGGGCAAAATCGTCTGCTACGCTTGGACTTTCGTGCATATGTCCGACGTCGGCGGCCGGGTCTCGGGCAGCATCGCGCCGTCGAGCCATGAACTGTTCCAGGAAGGCATCCGCATCCCGCCGCAGAAGCTGTTCCGCGAGGGGGTTCTGGACGAAATGTTCCTCAGGACCTTCCTGATCAATACCCGTACCGCGGAACAGAACTGGGGCGATATGAAGGCCTGCATCGCGGCGCTGACCACCGCCGAAAGGCGCGTGGGCGAGCTGATTGGCCGTTTCGGTGTCGGCGCGATCGCCGGCGGGATCGACAAGGTTCTGGACTACGCGGAGACCCAGGCCCGTCGGGTGATTTCCTCGGTGCCCGAAGGCGTCTATCGATTCAGCGATTTCATCGAGGCCGACATGGTCGGTCAGGGGATGCTGAGGGTCAATCTTACGCTGACCATCACGGGCGGCGAGATGCACATGGATTTCACCGGCACCGCGCCGCAGGTCCGTGCCGCGCTCAACCTGCCCAGCTTCAGCAAGGACGGCCACTGGATGCTGATTACGGGCGTTGTCAACTGGCTGTGCACGCAAGAGCCGTCGATCGCCTACAACGCCGGGCTGGTGCGGCCGATGAAAGTGCACATCCCGAAAGGCACGCTGATCAACCCCGAGGCCGGGGCCGCCTATGGCTCGCGCTATTCCACCTCGCACAAGGTCTGCGACGTGATCATCGGCGCGCTGGCGCAGGCAGTACCGGACCAGCTTCCCGCCACGGATTCCGGGCAGGGTTCGATCCTGCTTGTCGCGGTTCCCGACATGCAAAGCGGCGGAACCCGTGTAAGCGTCATCCAGCCGATCGTCGGCGGCTCGGGCGGACGGCCCGTGGATGACGGCGTGGACGGAACCATGGTCATCCTGAATTTCCTGAAGAACGTGCCGACCGAGCTTCTTGAGCGGGAGATGCCGGAGATCCTGATCCGGCACTATGGCCTGCGCGAGGATTCGGGCGGTGCGGGTCGCTACCGCGGCGGCACCGGGTCGATCATTGAGTTCCAGACACATGCGCCCTATACGACCATCACCTCGCGCAACATGGAGCGCTACATCTTCCCGCCTGCCGGGCGTGAGGGCGGGACTCCCGGCACCACGGGCTACACCTTGATGAACCCGGGGACAGCTGAGGAAAAGGACATAGGCAAGATCGACATCCTCGAAATGGATGTCGGCGACGTGCTGCGGATCGGCACCCAGGGCGGTGGCGGCTATGGCGATGCGCTGGCAAGACCGGCAGATTCGGTCTGGGAGGATGTGCTGGATGGCTATGTGTCGGTCGACACTGCGGAAAGGCTCTATGGCGTAATCGGCGACGGCGCCGGCGGGCTGGATGCCTTGTCGACCGAAGCGCGAAGAAAAAGCATGCGGGCCACGCGCGGCCCGCTCAAGCCCTTCGATTTCGGGCCGGTTCGGGATGCCTATCATGCGCGCTGGCCGGATGCGATGCACGACGCCATCAGCGAGGTGACGCAGGATCTGCCGAGACTCCAGCGCCAGATGTTCTATCGCGGGCTTTACGACCGGATCGGCCGCATGATCGATGCCGGCGAAACGATCCTACCAGGCGATGTCCCGGCCATCCTCGCCGAAATCAGACAGACGCCGAAACGCAACATGGCAGCGCATTGAAGCTTGAAGGAAGCAGTATAATGAGCGACTGGCTCGTCTCCACCGAATGGCTGGCGGAACGACTGGGAAATCCGGACATCGTCGTTCTGGACTGTTCCTGGTATCTGCCCGAGGCCGGCAAGCATGCCGTTGACGACTTTCGCCGCAACCATATCCCCGGCGCGCGATTCATCGACCTTGCGGCGGTCTCGGACCCGGAATCGCCCTATGTGAACATGCTGCCTTCGGCCCAGCTCTGGGCCGAAGAGATCGGACGGCTGGGCGTCGGCAACGACACCATGGTCGTGATCTACGATGCGGGCTATGTCTCCTGCCGCATCTGGTGGATGTTTCGAGCCTACGGGCATGAGAACGTGCGCATCCTTGACGGCGGTTGGCGGAAATGGGTGGGCGAGGGCCGACCGATCGAGGCCGGAGAGCCGGCGCCCGCGAAGCCGGCAGCCTTCGTCGCGAAATTGCGGGAGGGTGGGGTGGCGAGCACCGCGGATGTGCTGGCCGCGATCGAAAGCGATGGCGCGACCATCGTCGACGCACGCACGGCAGCCCGGTTCGACGGCCATGAAGGTTCAGGCTATCCCGGAGTGGCCAGTGGTCACATGCCCAAGGCGATCAATACACCCTGGGCGAAGTTCTTCGATGCCGAAAGGAATTTTGCCTTTGTCGATGCCGAGACGGCGGTGCGCATCTTCGCCGAAGCCAGAGCCGATCTGACCCGCCCTGTGATCACCACCTGCGGGTCGGGAGTCACGGCCTCGATTCTCGGTTTTATGCTGGAACGAGCCGGTATCACGGATTGGCGCCTTTATGACGGGTCCTGGCACGAATGGGGCCAGCGCGCCGACACGCCGAAACTCGTGAAACCCACACCCTGAAGCATGATGCGATCGGATTGAAACGCACCATGCTCTCATCTCCTTGTTTGAGCATGATCTTTTCCGAAAACCGGTGCCACTTTTCCGGATCGTGCTCCAGTCGGCTTTGACGTATCCGATCTGATGAAGGAACCCGACCTTGCGGAATGAGGTCCGACCGAACCCCGCTTTGGGGCTTTGTCCTGTGCGATCCGATCCGGACCTGCCCGACACCACGGACGTGGTGGTGATAGGGGGCGGGCTGGCCGGGGTGTCGGCCGCCTGGCATCTGGCTCGCCTTGGCCTGCGTGCGGTCATTTGCGAAAAAGGCGAGATCGGTGCCGAGCAATCGGGCCGAAACTGGGGATGGTGCCGCAATACCCTGCGGACTCCAGCCGAGATTCCGCTGATGCGCCACAGCATGCACGATTGGCGCGACCCCTCCGTCTTTGGTGCGTTGGACACCGGGTTTCGCACTACCGGCATTGCCTATCTCACCGGCCGCAATCGAGGCGACGAGGCGGTATATGGGGCATGGCTGAAGTCGGTCGCGGAGTTCGGCCTGGGCAGCCGTATGCTGTCGGCTCGCGAATTGGCCGCACTGGTCCCGGGCGCGGCCCGAGCGGTCTCCGGCGCGATCTACACCGCAGAGGATGGCTGTGCCGAACCGGGCAAGGCCGCGCCTGCCATCGCCGAGGCGGCGCGGCGCCTGGGGGTCACGATCCTCACACGTTGCGCGGTCCGCTCCCTGGAAACTGAGGCCGGAGCGGTCTCGGCGGTCATCACGGAACGGGGACGGATCGGCTGCCGCGCCGTGTTGCTGGCGGGTGGGATCTGGTCGCGGCGCTTTCTTGGCAACCTTGGCGTCGACCTGCCGATGCTCAAGGTGATGGGGTCGGTCATGTTCACCAAGCCGATGCCTGGCGGTCCGGATGTCTCGGTCGCGGGGCGGCGCTTCGGCTGGCGGCGGCGCGAGGATGGCGGCTATATCGTCTCCCAGGCGGATGCGACGATCCTTGACCTCACGACGGACTGCTTCCGCCTGTTCAATGACTTCCGGCCGATGATAGCGACAGGACTCAAGACCCTGCGGCTGCGGTTGGGGCGGCATTTGATCGATGAGGCGCGGCTCGCGCGGTCTTGGCAACCCGACGAGATCACACCCTTCGAGCAGGTGCGCATCGCCGCACCGGAGCCCATGGCCTGGGTCCTGGACGAGGCGCGGCTGAAGATCGCTGCGGCCTGGCCGTTCTTTGCCGGGCTGGAAATCGCGGGGTCGTGGGGCGGCTATATCGACGTGACGCCCGATACGCTGCCGGTGATCGGTGCGGTACCGCAACAGCCGGGTCTCTTCCTTGCCACCGGGCTGTCCGGCCATGGCTTCGGGCTGGGGCCGGGGGTAGGGCGGTTGGCGGCGGATCTGGTTGCCGGGGTCAAACCCGTAGTCGACCCCTTTACCTTCCGCCCGGAGCGCTTCGCGCGGGCTGCGCAAAAGAAATGGGCAGGCGATGATGTTGTCACACGACCACACGATTTATCTCGTGCCGGATGCTGCCCGGCTTGACCCGGTCTGCGATCAGTTCCGGACGGCCGGGTTCACCGTCACCGAGCGCGACGATGCCGACCGGGACAGTGCTGCCACCGCTCAGCGGCTGATCTGTTTCGAGGACGGCTCCTATATCGAGATATTGACGATCCGCGATCCCGAGACGCGCGCGCGCCACCGCTTCGCTTCCCTGTTGCCGCTAGGCGAGGGCTGGGCGGATTATTCGTTGGTGACGGATGACATTGCCGGGCTTTCAGCGCGGCTTTCGCTCGCCGGCCTTCCGTTTTCCGGGCCGCATGTCCATGCCCGCAAGCTGCGAGACGGGCGTTCCTGGGGCGTGCAGCTCATTCTTGCCGGCATCGGTGCGGGCAACCGGGCGCTGCCCTTCGTGCTGGGGGATACCGAGGCCCGCGATCTGCGCATACCGGGCCATGCGACGAGCCACGCCAACGGGATCACCGGTATCGCCGGCGTGACGGTTGTCACGCGGGACGCAAGTTCACTTGAGCGGGGGTTGACGGCGATGGGCGCCGCCGCGACGCGTCGGCGCCAGGGCGGGGCGCGGTTCCTTCTGTCGCGGGGTTGGATCGATGCCGTGCCCGGCGGCGACGACCCCAGTGTGCGGGAGGGGATGACCTCAGCCAGTTTCCTGAAACCGGGTTGTGAGGAGCCATGTTGGCTTGGAACGGCCGAGGCAGCTGGGCTGGCGGGCTTTCGGGTCACCCCGCTCGACTGAGCGCGCGATGGCTCACGGACCGCCTGAAGACGATTCGTTGCCTGATTTCACTGATTGGATCCGCGGCATCGAACGAAGCCGCTATCGCGGCATTTGGTGTTGGTTTGCGGGTGACGCTTCCGCCGGGCCATGCGTCATGTCCCGGACCATGTCGTTCAACGCTTTGGGCCTCCTTATTGCGGATCATTTCAATTCAGGCGGATACTTTATTGTTGCACATTGTGCGACAGCGTGTCATTATTTGCTCATCATAGCGCCATGCGCCTGGGAGGAATGCCATGACCAACGCCAATCTCAAGAAGATCCCTCGCCGTCTCTTCCTGCTTTCGTCGGCCGCTTTGGCGGGTGGCGCTCTGGCATTTGGCGGAGCGAGCGCGGCGTTCGCCCAGACCAAGACCCTTCGTATCGCTTCAGGCGAGTCGGACAGCCCGACGGGGACCATGGATCCCGCTTTCAATCAGATTGATGCGGACGCCGCGCGCATTTCGCTCGTGTATGAACGTCTGATTATCCTGGACAAGAATTTCACTCCCCAGCCGCAGCTTGCTGAATCATGGGCAAGCAACGACGCGGGAGACGTGTGGACGATCAAATTGAAGCCGGGCATCGATTTCCAGAACGGGAAACGGATGAGTGCGGCCGACGTCGTCTACACTTATCGCCGGCTGATCGACCCGAGCACCGCTTCTGCGGTGGCGGCGACCTTTGCCGCCATGACTCAGAACGGAATTGAGGCGATAGACGAGCATACCGTCCGGTTTACGCTCGGCAGCCCGATTATCGAATTCCCTTCCCTCATCGCCAACCGGTTTACCTACATCGTGCCGGACGGTTCAACGTCGGAGGAGTTGCGTACAAAAGGCATCGGTACGGGCCCCTTTAAGGTCGAGGAGTTTGTTCCTGGCCGTGAGCCGAGCGTGTTTGTGAAAAATGATAATTACTGGCGCAAGGGCCTGCCCAAAGTCGATAGGGTAGAGCTTCGGTCCATCGCTGACTCATCAGCGCGTATTTCCGCACTTCTGACGGGCCAGATCGACCTCTCCTGGGATGTGCCGCGCGTTGGACTGCGGGCGCTTAAGGATGCTCCCAATATTACGGTGGCCTCCGTGCCGGCGCCTTACGTGATGTCACTGACGATGTGGGTGGACAAGCCGCCATTCGACGATGTGCGCGTGAGAGAGGCGATGAAAATCGTCGTCGATCGTCAGAAGATGATCGATCTGGTGCTTTCCGGCCTGGGCCAACCTGCATCCGACCATCCGGTCGCCTCGTGGATCCAGTACGGAGCAAAAGAGCCCGCTCCGCAGCGGGATGTCGCCAGGGCCAAGCAACTCCTGGCGGAAGCGGGACATCCAAACGGTATCGATGTCGAACTCCATACATCCGAAGCGATCCCTGGTTTTCTGGAAATGGCTACCCTCTATCAAGCCATGGCATCGGAGGCCGGAATTCGTGTGTCCATCACGAAAGCTCCGGGCGATGGCTATTTCGCCAATGTCTGGCGCAAGGTGCCGTTTATGTGCACTTCGAAAGGCGCACGGAACGCCGATGAGGCGATGGCGCAATTCTATCTGTCGGACGCGTCCTGGAACGACACCCATTGGAAAAACGAGAAGTTCGACGGTCTCATCCGCGAGGCTCGACGCACTTTGGATGCGGGGAAGCGGGGCGATTTGTACAGGGAAGCGCAGCACATAGTACAGGCAGACGGTGGAACGATCGTTCCCATGTTCGCGGACTCGGTTGGGGCTCACCGGCGCGACTTGTCCGGGTTCGATCTGCATCCGCAAAAGAACGCCCAGGATTTCTCTGAGATAACCATAGGAAGTTAAGCTCAGGGAGCCAGAGAATGGCGCGTCAGATCGCAATTCAGGCAGTCTTCTCTGTTATCAGCCTGCTGTTTGTTTCAGTCATCACGTTCTTTCTGGTGGATATGCTCCCCGGGGATGCTGCGGAGCGCATCCTCGGTCAGAACGCGACCCCTGAGAGTCTTGCCTTGCTGCGCCAACAGCTCGGCCTCGATCAATCCGCTGCCGTTCGGTACGTGACATGGATGGCCGATATCTTGCGCGGGGAATTAGGTACGTCAACGATAGCTGGGCAATCAGTTGTCGATTACATACTTCCCCGCCTTGTCAATTCCGCAACGCTCGCAATGTTCGCCTTGGCGATATATATCCCTCTAAGCATAGCGCTGGGAATGATCACGGCCATCTATCGTGATACGACGGTCGATATTGCAATTTCCATCTTCGTGTTGATCGGTATGTGCATACCGGAGTTTGTGATTGCTATTTTCCTGGTGTCTCTATTTGCGGTAACGCTGGGGTGGTTTCCCGCGTTGGCGCTGATCGACACGGCCCACGGTTTCGGAGAACTGGTGACCGTTCTGGCTTTGCCGGTTATCACCCTGGTCGCGGTGATGTGTGCCTACTCCGTCAGGTTGATGCGTGAGAGCTTGGTGCAGATTCTCGACTCCGACTACGTACAACTTGCGAACCTCAAAGGCCTGCCAAGTTGGCGGGTGCTGGGTTGGCATGCTTTGCCGAACGCCCTTGGCCCTGCGCTGAACGTCCTGGCGCTCAATATTGCCTGGTTGATTGGAAGCATCGTCCTCGTTGAGACAGTATTTAATTTTGACGGATTGGGGAGGCTTCTTATAGATTCAGTGAATTACAAGGACACGCCCGTTGTCCAGGCGATAGTTCTTATATTATGTCTCGTGTACATAATCTCCAATTTACTTGCAGATATCTCGATCATGGCCTTGAATCCAAAACTGCGGGCGCGGACATGAGCGCGGCGCTGTCTGCTCCCGCTGGAATCCTGTCGATATTTCGTCTTTTGAGGGTATTGCCGCTGTCGGGGCTGGTCTCCGCGGGCATCATCGCGATTTACGTGCTGATCGCTGTTACCGCGCCCCTGTGGACGCCTTTTGAACCTTCCGCCGTTTTGGTGGGCGCGCCGCTCGCCCCGCCAGGCGCCGAGCATTTGTTTGGCACCGACTCGCTCGGTCGCGACATCTTCAGCCGTGTGATGCATGGTACCCGCCCGGTACTGATCATGTCTCTGTCGGCCGCCAGCATGGCGGTCCTGATGGGCAGCACCATCGGTCTCTTTTCGGCTTACCTGCGCGGCTGGTTCGACCAGTTGGTCATGAGAGCCATGGATATCCTCATCAGCATACCTACGCTGATCTTTGCCATTCTGATTTTGAGTGCGCTGGGTAACACCCTATGGTTGGTCGTGGCCGCGGTCGCGTTCATCAACATGCCCCGTATCGCGCGTGTCGTTCGCGCCGCTGCACTGTCCATCGTGGCCGAAGACTATGTCACCTCCGCCATGATGAGAGGCCAATCCGCACCGGGCATCGTGTTCATCGAATTGCTGCCGAACGTACTCGGCACGATTTTTGTGGAATTTGCGGTGCGATCCGGCTTCATCATCGTTTTTATCGGTGCGCTTGGCTTCCTGGGCTTCGGTGCGCCGCCGCCGACTCCTGAATGGGGTGTCATGATCAATGAGGGCCGGGGCAGCATGACCGCTTCGGTATGGCCTGTAATCGCACCGGCGGCGGCAATGGCCGTGCTGGTCGTGTCGCTAAACCTCTTTACGGACGCTATCGCGAGCCGCATCGGAGCGAATATGTCTGCGGGGCCAAGGGTTTGACCGCCCGGCAAATGCTTCTTTCGGTAGACCGGCTCAGCGTGGACTATTGGTCCGCGGCGGGGTGGCAGACCGTTGTGAACAATGTCAGTTTCGACCTCATGCGGGGTGAAATCCTTGGAATAGCCGGAGAGTCGGGATCCGGTAAGTCGACGGTCGGCTGTGCTCTACTCGGTTATCAGCGCTCCGGAAGCCGCATCAGCGGCGGTACCATAACTTACCAAGGCAAAAACATTCTCTCGCTTCCTCAATCCGCTTTGCGGGCAATTCGGGGCCGAGACATCAGTTTCGTTCCTCAGAACCCGACGACAAGCTTGTCTCCGGTTATGAAGATCGGAAAACAGATCGCGGAAATCTTTCGTTTCCATAATATCGCGCCCGAAGGCGGTGTCGGCGCTCGCATTCTCGAGTTGTTGCGCTTGGTCGGTCTCCCCGAACCGGAGCAGACGGCTGGGAAATTTCCATATCAGTTAAGCGGTGGCCAGCAGCAGCGTGTCGTGATTGCAATGGCAATCGCGTGTGATCCGTCTCTTATCGTCCTCGATGAGCCTACTACCGGGCTGGACGTAACCACACAGGCCAGAATCCTTCGGTTGCTCGTGGATCTTCGCGAGCGCGTTCGTTCCACCTTCCTCTACATCAGTCATGATCTGGGGGCGCTGTCGAGCGTATGCGACCGAATCGGGATCGTGTATGCCGGTGAACTCATCGAAATCGCGCCGGCCGATCGTTTGTTCTCGCATGCGCGGCACCCGTATACCCGCGGATTGATTGCGTCGGTGCCCCAGATCGACCGTCCGCCGGATCGCGCCATGGCCCTCAAGGGTATCCTGCGCCGCGACGAACTCGGCCAAGGCTGTCGGTTTGCGCCGAGATGCCCCAATGCCGAAACCGCATGCACGGTGTCGGTGCAACAGCTTGGAGACGCAGGATCCGATCATCAGGTTGCCTGCCGGCGCTGGCAAGACATCGGGGTGTTTGCGTGAACGGCGACGATGCACTGTCGATCTTGAGCCTGAGCCAAGTCGAGATCGCCTATCCCGGCACCAGCCTGCTCTCCGTCCTCGGACTTGGAAAGCGTGCCGCGGCGGTGCGAGGCGTCTCGTTTGACCTGAGGCGCGGTGAAACTCTGGCGCTGGTCGGGGAGAGCGGCAGCGGCAAGTCGACTATCGCACGTGCCATCTGCGGCCTTATCACGCCGAGAGGAGGCACCATTACCTATGAGGGGACGAATATCGATGTTCCCATAGGCAGGCGCAGTCGTGCCCTGAAGCGCGACCTACAGATCGTGTTTCAAAATCCGGACGCCTCGCTCAATCCGCGCCACTCGGTGGGGTTCATTCTCGGGCAGGCTGTGCGTGCGTTCCACGGCCTGGATCCGGCCGCCGTGCGAAAGATGGTCGAAACGCTGTTGTCCGACGTGAAGCTCAGCGCCAACTATGCGAGCCGCTACCCACGACAACTTAGTGGCGGCGAACGCCAGAGGGTCGCTATAGCACGAGCGCTGGCCGCTCGGCCGAAAGTGCTGGTATGTGACGAAATCCTCTCGGCACTCGATGTGTCGGTGCAGGCGGAGATCATCGAATTACTTCGTTCCCTGCAGAAGCAGCAGAACATCTCCGTTCTGTTTATATCGCATGATCTGGCTGTCGTTAAATGGCTTGCCGACCGCGTGGCGGTTCTCCGTCACGGAGAACTCTGTGAAATAGGTAATACGGAAGAATTATTCTCACCTCCGTTTCACATATATACCAAGGAATTATTGAATGCCGTCCCGGAGATAGGAAAGCGCATTACGTGAATAGGCTACATTCTGCATAAAGATATCTGTGTGTAAGAAGTTCAGCTGGGCGGTATACCATGATGGACGAGAGGAAATCCTGGCTGGCGACCTACTGGGGTATCTACGAGATCATTCGAGATCATGCGGATTCCTTAAGTTGCCGCCCTTGGGACCAGGATCCGGATCCTGCAATCGATTTCGAGGCGCTGGAGGGTTTTCGAAATCGAGACCATCGCGTCGGCACGCCGCTCGTGCGCAAAAGCTATCTCGAAAAAGGGGTCGAGGCGGATCGCTCTGCGCGAGGCGAGGAGCCCATGGTGAGGGTGGATTGGGACACCGCCCTTGATCTTGCGAGCGCTTCCATAAATCGGGTTCGCAGTCGGTATGGCAACCAGGCTATCTACGCCGGATCCTATGGATGGGCGAGCCCGGGCCGGTTTCACCATGCCCAAAGCCAGCTAAAACGCTTCCTCAATTTGGCAGGCGGGTTCACGACAAGCGTCAATACATACAGCTCGGCCGCAGCCGAAGTGTTGATCCCTCACGTTCTCGGCGACATCAGGTTCAAGGATATCGCGCCGCGATGGAGCGAGATAATCGACAACACGGATCTTATAGTCAGTTTCGGTGGCCTTAAGCTCAAGAACGCACGGATAGATTCCGGTGTTGCCGGCCGCCACGCCGATAAGGCCTCCCTTGCTTCGGTCGTCTGTGGAGGTGGTAAAGAATGGGTGGTAATCGATCCGGTATCGGGGGCCGAAAACGAGCCGGGGAGGTGGGTCCCGATCGTTCCCAACTCCGACACGGCTCTCATTTTGGCGCTGTGCTACGTTCTCGTTTCGCGCGGCCTGCATGATGTAGACTTCCTGGACACGTATAGTAGCGGCTCGGCCGAGTTTATTGCCTATGTGATGGGCGAGGCGGACGGCACCCCCAAAAACCCTGAATGGGCCGAGGCGCTCACAGGCGTTCCCAAGACGACGATTGAGACACTGGCGCTGCGGATGGCGCGCTCGCGGACCTTGATCACCATCACATGGGCGCTGCAACGAGCCGACCGGGGAGAGCACGCGTTTTGGGCAAGCATAGCGCTTGCCTGCCTTCTGGGCCAATTGAACCTTCCAGGAGGGGGGATTGCGATGGGCTTGGGAAGCTTCAATAACACTTCCGAAGGCAACCCGTCTTTTCCGTTTGCATCGTTAGCGCAGGGTGCCAACCCGGTTGATCTGGCGATTCCAGTCAGTCGCTTCGTGGAGATGCTTGAGAGACCGGGCGCACAACTTCCGTACAACGGACGCAATGTCACGATGCCTGACGTCCAACTCGTTTACTGGGCTGGGGGAAATCCCTTTCACCACCATCAGGACCTTAAGCGATTAAAGGCAGCCCTCACCAAACCCGAAACGATCATCGTACACGAACCTTGGCATACGGGGTTTGCGGGAATGGCCGACATCGTGCTGCCGGTTACCACAATCCTCGAGAGAGATGATATCGCGACCAGCAGGAACGGCGGCTACATCGTGCCAATGAAACGGGTGGAGGATCCGTTCAATGAATCGAGGAGCGATCATTCCATATTCCGTGACCTGGCGGCACGACTTGGTTTCTTCGATGCCTTTACCGAAGGATTGTCCGAACAGGAATGGGTTGCACGTCTATATAACCAAATCAAAGAATCGGCCCGGCAACACGGCGAAGAATTACCGCCGTTTGATCATTTCTGGCACGGAGGGCCGATTCAGGTTCAGAATCGCCAGACCCCATTCGATCACTTCAAGCCATTCCTCGATAACCCGAAGGCCAATCCGTTGAACACGGAGAGTGGGCGGATTGTAATAAGTTCGGGAACTATAAAAAAGTTTGGGTATCAGGATTTTGGTCACCATCCGAATTGGGCGCAACCACGAGAATGGTCCCTTGCCGAGGCGGCAAGCGCTTTTCCTTTCCACCTGATCTCGGATCAGCCGGTAGGCCGCCTCCACAGCCAGCTGATCTCTGTCCGCGCGGCTGCCGATGCAGGGGAAGGGATCATGATTAACGAGGATGATGCGGAGGCAAAAGGGATTACGGAAGGCGATAGGGTTCGCGTGCATAATCGTCGAGGCGAGTGCTACTGCACGGCTGTGCTTTCGCCGCACATCAAGCGCGGTGTCGTCAAGATATCGACGGGGTCGAGATTCAGGAATTTCGGTGGGACCGATATGTTGCAGGTCGATCAGCTTTTGGGTAACCCGAACATGCTGACGTATGACAAAGGGTGCTCACCGCTCTCGCAGGGCCCCAGTGCGCAGACTTGCCTGGTTGATCTGGAACGATCGACTTCTGTTGAGACAGGTATTTCGTCCGGGGATGCGTGTGAAGAAGCGGGGCGGCCGACAGAGCATGTCCGATTTGATCCGGGTCATGCCCTGCGGCCCTGAAGTAATTATCGCACTCAGCCGGCGTCAGCCGGCCGACGAGGGGCCGGATGGCATCTCATAGAGCCAGCCAAGCCCGGCGATGTCACGTCACCATCGATCCCATCGATCGACTGATGTGCTAGTTGTCCCCCATCTTCAGCGCCTCGATGAAGGCCGCCTGCGGGATGTCCACCTTGCCGAACTGGCGCATGCGCTTCTTGCCTTCCTTCTGCTTTTCCAGAAGCTTGCGCTTGCGCGTCACGTCGCCGCCATAGCATTTGGCGGTCACGTCCTTGCGTAATGCCGAGATCGTCTCGCGGGCGATGACCGAGCCGCCGATCGCCGCCTGTATCGGAATCTTGAACATGTGCTTGGGGATCAGTTCCTTCAGCTTCTCCACCAGCGCACGGCCGCGCTTTTCCGCCGCCGAGCGGTGCACCATCATGGAGAGTGCGTCGACCGGTTCGGCGTTCACCAGCACCGACATCTTGACGAGGTTGCCCTCGCGATAGTCGGTCAGGTGATAGTCGAAGCTTGCATAGCCCTTGGAGATCGATTTCAGCCGGTCGTAGAAGTCGAACACGACCTCGTTCAGCGGCAGATCGTAGCTCAGCATGGCGCGCTTGCCGACATAGGAAAGGTCGTGCTGGATGCCGCGCCGGTCCTGGCAGAGCTTCAGGATCGCGCCGAGATAGTCGTCGGGCGTCAGGATGGTGGCGCGTATCCACGGCTCCTCGATCGAGGCGACCTTCACCGGGTCGGGCATATCGGCCGGGTTGTGCAGGTCCTTTTCGGTGCCGTCGTTGAGATGCAGCTTGTAGACGACGGAGGGCGCGGTGGCGATCAGATCGAGGTCGAATTCGCGCTCCAGCCGCTCCTGGATGATCTCCAGATGCAAAAGGCCGAGGAAGCCGCAACGGAAGCCGAAGCCGAGCGCAGCCGACGTCTCCATTTCATAGGAGAAGGAGGCGTCGTTGAGGCGCAGCTTGCCCATCGCCGCGCGCAGATCCTCGAAATCGGCGGCGTCGACCGGGAACAGGCCGCAAAACACCACCGGCTGTGCCGGCTTGAAGCCCGGCAGCGCATGCTCGGTCGGGCGGCGGTCCTCGGTGATCGTGTCGCCGACGCGCGTGTCGGCCACTTCCTTGATCGAGGCCGTGATGAAGCCGAGTTCGCCGGGGCCGAGATCGTCCACCTGCACCATCTTGGGCGTAAACACGCCGACACGCTCGACGGGGTATTTCGCGCCGGTGCCCATCATGCGAATCTGCTGGCCCTTCCGCAGGTGGCCGTCGATGACCCGCACCAGCACGATGACGCCGAGATAAGGGTCGTACCAGCTGTCCACCAGCATGGCCTTGAGCGGGGCCTTCTCGTCGCCGGTCTTCGGCGCGGGAAGCTGGTGGACGATGGCCTCCAGCACGTCCTCGACGCCGAGGCCGGTCTTGGCCGAGATCAGCACGGCCTGGGATGCGTCGATGCCGATCACCTCCTCGACCTGTTCTTTTACGCGCTCCGGCTCGGCGGCGGGCAGGTCGACCTTGTTCAGCACCACGACGATCTCGTGGTTGTTGTCGATCGCCTGGTAGACGTTTGCGAGCGTCTGCGCCTCGACGCCCTGGGAGGCGTCGACCACGAGCAGCGAACCTTCGCAGGCGGCGAGAGAGCGCGACACCTCATAGGCGAAGTCGACATGGCCGGGCGTGTCGATGAGGTTGAGGATATATTCCTCGCCGTCGCGCGCTTTATAATGCAGGCGGACCGTCTGCGCCTTGATGGTGATGCCGCGCTCGCGCTCGATATCCATCGAATCGAGCACCTGGTCTTTCATTTCGCGCAGGTCGAGCCCGCCCGTCATCTGGATCAGCCGGTCGGCGAGCGTAGACTTGCCATGATCGATATGGGCGACGATGGCGAAGTTGCGGATGTGGGAGAGCGGTGTCGTCATGGTCGCGCGTATAGAGATTTCGGCTCGCGGTGGGAAGCGGGAATTCCGCCGCGGATTTCCTGGCGCGGGAGACACCCACCCCTGGCCCCTCCCCACAAGGGGGAGGGGAACTCGGCTCGGCGCCACATATTGCAAACTTCGATGGCAATAGCTCGGAAATGGTGAGGGCGTCTCCCTCCCCCTTGTGGGGAGGGGAGAGGGGTGGGGGTAGGAGGCGGCGCGATTCCAATGCAATCGTCCTGCACGGGGGGTGGGCATGACCGCAGAAAGGTGTTAAGGCCGCTCCGTCGTCAAGACTTCCCCGTCAAGACTTCCCGATGTGCGGTCGCCGCTCTGGCCGTGCCGCCCGCGCCGCCCTATATGCGGCGCATCATCATAAAACCGCCTGCGCCGCTTGCGGCGTGCCACGTTACTCTAACGTCAGGATGATTCATTGCAGGTACTCGTACGCGATAACAATGTCGAACAGGCCCTGAGGGTCCTCAAGAAGAAGATGCAGCGCGAAGGCGTGTTCCGCGAGATGCGTGCGCGCCGTTCCTATGAGAAGCCGTCGGAGCGCCGCGCCCGCGAGAAGGCCGAGGCCATCCGCCGTTCGCGCAAGGCCGCCCGCAAGCAGGCGCAGCGCGAAGGGCTGCTGCCGGCTCCGAAGAAGAAGCCGCGCATCGTTCCCGGACGCCCTGCCGCGCCTTCGGCCCACTCGGCCTGAGCTTCTGATCAGGGCGGCATTCCTCGCCGCCCCGCTATTCTCTTGCCTGATAGCTGAAACGGTCGAAATCGGCCGGCCGCCCGGTGCCTGAAATATCGAAGGCGGCCATGCCGACGAACGCGCCGGTGAACGAGCCGTGCTCGCCCCGGCCCGCCTCGTCGGAGATCAGGCTGGCGTCGAGCACCGGGCCGATGGATTGCCAATCGTCGCCCCGTTCTCCGGTTCGCCAGTAAAATTGCAGCGCGGCGTCCTCCACCTCCATGGCAAGCTCGACCGGCCCCTCGGCTGGCAGCACGACTGGCTCGGCGGGCGGGAAGGTCAGCCGCCCGTCCGGCCAGTCGCCGGGGCAGCTCAGGATTGTCAGCACGCGGCCGTGATGCGCGTCATGGGTCACGGCGAGGAAGTGGAATTTGTGCCGGTTATAGTAGTGGACGAGGCCGGCGGCCTGCTGGAACGTCGCCGGCTGGAATTCCACGCGCGTCTCGGCGCGAAAGGCAAAATGCTCCTGCCGCCGCGCCACCAGCGCCTGCTCGAACCAGCTTCCGATCGATTCGCGCGCGAAAAGTCTCAGATGGCCCGGCCGTTCGGCCAGCGAAAAGATGCGCTCCGGAAGCGGCGTGCGCAGCCACTGGAAGTCGAGCGGCAGCGTCGGCTCGTCGAACGTGTAATCGACGCGCGCAGGGCCGGGAATGTGGACCGCACCGCCCGGCGCCGGCACCTCCACCGACGGTACCTTCCCGCCATCGGCAAGCCTCGGCCACCCGTCCTCGCCCCACACGCATCTTTGGATCGCCGTCTCGCGCCCGAGCGGCGAGCGCCGCGTGCCGGGAAGAGGACGCGAGGCCAGATGCGTGTGGTAGAATTCGCCCTGAGGCGTCTCGACGATCTGGCCGTGGCCGGCGCGTTGCAGGACGGCGTCCGGTGCATCCTTTGAGGTGATGATGTGGGTGTCGGGATGCAATTCGTAGGGGCCGTCGATGGCGCGTGAACGCGCCATGGTGACGGCGTGGTCGTAGCCGGTGCCGCCCTCCGCGGTAGTCAGGTAATACCAGCCGTCGCGCCTGAAGAGATGCGGCCCCTCGACCAGCCCGTGCGGGCTGCCGCGGAAGATGTTCTTTGCCGCGCCGACCAGCCGCCCGGCCTTCGCGTCGTATTCCTGCAAGAGGATACCGGCGAAGGAGGGGTGTTTCGGATGACCGCCAACGCCGTTGGAGACATGGTTCCAGAGCATGTTGAGGAACCATTTCTTGCCGTCATCGTCATGGAAGAGCGAGGGGTCGAAGCCGCTCGAATTGACGTGGACGGGATCCGACCATGGTCCGGTGACCGCAGGTGCGGTGGTTATATAGTTGTGCGCGTCCTTGAAGTTCCCGTCATAACGCTTGACGTCGGTGTAGACGAGCCAGAACAGCCCATCGGCGTAAGACAGGCACGGCGCCCAGACGCCGCAGGAATCGGGATTGCCGCGCATGTCGAGCAGGCTCCCGCGATCGAGCGGGCGGGAAACGAGCCGCCAGTTGGCGAGGTCGGTCGAGTGGTGGATCTGGACGCCGGGATACCATTCGAAGGTCGAGGTCGCGATGAAATAGTCCCGCCCCACCCGGCAGATCGACGGATCGGGATTGAAGCCGGGCAGGATGGGGTTCCGGATCATGGGGCAGCGCCTTCATAGCTCGGCAATCCGGCACCGCACGTATCCCAGGGACCTCGGTGACGGGTATACTGTACCTTCTGGGGAACGAAGGCGAAAGGATCGTCAAGGCTACCCACATAGATCGTGACCAGATCAGGCGCCGATTCAGGCGTGCCGAAGAGCAGGCTATGGCACGCGCCGCAGAAATTGCGCACGGCCATGTCGCCGCTGCCCCCCGGAACGCGATGCTCCGCTACGGGGCCGATGACCTCGAAGCCCGATTTCGCGACCCCCATGATAGGCACGTGTCCGGTCCCCGAAGCCTTCTGGCAATCCGCACAACAGCAGATCAGGCCGAACAGAGCGGGTTCCTTGCCCCGGTAGCGTGTCTTCCCGCAAGAGCAGCCTCCTGTGAAGAAGCTGTCCTCCCTTTGCGTCACCGCGCCACTCCCTTGCGCTCGGCCGACGCCGCCCAGAGGTTGATGTCGCCCTCGCGCGCGTACTGGTCGATCTCCTTCAGTTCGGCGTCTGAGAATTCGAGGTTCTTCAGCGCGCCGACGCTGTCCTCGATCTGCTCGGGCCGACTGGCGCCGATCAGCGCCGAGGTGACGTGGCCACCGCGCAGCACCCAGGCCAGCGCCATCTGGGCGAGCGTCTGGCCACGCTTTTCAGCGATGCCGTTGAGCGCCTTGATGTTGGCGATCGTCTTGTCGTTGAGGAAGGATTTCCGGAGCGACTTGCCCTGCGCGGCCCGGCTGTCGGCGGGAATGCCGTTCAGGTATTTGCCGGTCAGCATGCCTTGCGCCAGCGGCGAGAACACGATGGAGCCGATGCCAAGGCCTTCGAGCGTGTCGAGCAGCCCGTCTTCCTCTACCCAGCGATTGATCATGGAATAGCTCGGCTGGTGGATGAGGCAGGGCGTGCCGAGCTGCCGCAGGATCGCGGCCGCTTCCTGCGTGCGCTGCGAATTATAGGAGGAAATGCCGGCATAGAGCGCGCGGCCGGAGCGCACCGCGTGGTCGAGCGCCATCATGGTTTCCTCCAGCGGCGTCTCGGGATCGAAGCGGTGCGAATAGAAGATGTCGACATAGTCGAGCCCCATCCGCTTCAGACTCTGGTCGAGGCTGGCGATCAGGTATTTGCGGCTGCCCCATTCGCCATAGGGTCCCGCCCACATATTGTAGCCGGCCTTGGTGGAGACGATGAGTTCGTCGCGATGATTGGCGAAGTCGGTGCGCAGGATATCGCCGAACGCTTCCTCCGCCGAGCCTGCAGGCGGGCCGTAATTATTGGCGAGGTCGAAATGGGTGATGCCGAGATCGAAGGCCTTGCGGCATAGCGCCTGCTTGGTCTGGTGCGGCGTGTCGCCGCCGAAATTGTGCCACAGGCCGAGCGACAGCGCCGGCAGCTTGAGCCCGGAGCGGCCACAACGATTGTAGCGCATGTTTTCATAACGGTTTTCGGCGGGGGTGTAGGGCATGGGAGTTCCTCGGGATTTGAACGCTTCTTCACCCCCTCTGTCCTGCCGGACATCTCCCCCTCAAGGGGGGAGATCGCTCTGTCACAGATGCCGGCATTAATCTCCAACGCAGGCGATTATCGAGTGCCGCTGTGAAAGCCGATCTCCCCCCTTGAGGGGGAGATGTCCGGCAGGACAGAGGGGGGTACGAAAGGGCGTGGCCTTCGATTGTTAAGTCGTTGTCACCTTCCTCGCAAGCAGCCCCTTCGCGGACTTGATGTCAAGGGCGGCGGGTCGCTCGCAGGAGGTGCGCATGGGCACGAACTTCCCGGTCTCGCCTGATTTCAATATGCCCGTCATCACCTCGATCGCATGAAGTGCGGCTTCCATCGAGCAGCGGTGCGGCCGGCCTTCCTGAATGGCCAACGCCATGTCGGCCAGCCCCGCCGCGCGGTAATTGGCGAGCGGTCCGCGCGGGGAATCCTGGTTCGGCACGGCGAAGGGGTGCTCCCAGCGCGGCAGCTTCTTCACCGGCTTGTCCCGTTTGGAAATCGCCACCTGGCCGCCGAAGAAGTTCGGGTCGGGCACGTAGAGCGTACCTTCCTCGCCGTAGAGTTCCATCGGGGCGTGGTTGTGCAGCCAGACATCCCAGCTCGCATTGAAGGTGACCACCGCGCCGCTTTCGAATTCGAGCAGCGCGTGGATGGTCGTCGGCGTCTCCACCGTGATCTTCTGGCCGGCGCGGGGCTTGGAACTGATCGTCCGTTCCTTTGCCGGAATGGCGGTCAGCGCCGCCACGCTCTTCACCGGCCCGATCAACTGGACGAGGTTGGAGATGTAATACGGCCCCAGATCGAGGATCGGTCCGCCGCCCGGCTTGAAGAAGAAATCGGGGTTCGGGTGCCAGCTCTCCATGCCATGGCTCATGACATGGCAGGTGCCGCTGGTGATCCTGCCGACCTTGCCCTCGTCTACCAGATGGCGGGCCAACTGGTGCGCGCCGCCGAGGAAAGTGTCGGGGGCGGAGCCGACGCGCAACCCGCGCTTCTCCGCGCGCCGCTTCAGGTCGAGCCCTTCTTGCACGGAAAGCACGAAGGGCTTTTCCGAATAGACGTGCTTGCCGGCGTCGAGGACCGCCTTCGACACCGGATAATGCGCCGCCGGCACGGTCAAATTGACAATGATGTCGATTGCGGGATCGGCGAGGATTTCGTCGACCGTCTCGGCGCGCAGCGAGAATTCCTTCGCCCGCGCCTTCGCCGCCTTCATGTCGAGGTCGGCGCAGGCGCGCATCTCGATGCCGCGGAAGAGCGGCGCATGCCGCATATAGGCCGCCGAGATGTTGCCGCAGCCGATGACGCCTACGCCCAGTTTCCTGGCCATGTGAAAAAATCCCTCTCTAGAGCCTGTTTGCCGCTTCGATGGAGCGGCGCGCGAAGCGGCCGACATCGCTCGGCTTGTCGTGTTCCATGACGAATATTTTTGCCGGCGTCTTTTCGCGGAGCGCCTTCATGATCGTCTTCCAGTCGATTGTGCCGTGGCCGACATCGGCCCATCCGTCCTCGTCGGCGTTTGCACCTTTCGGCGCGATATCCTTGACGTGAACGGCAGTGATGCGCTTGCCGTGCCGATCGATCCATTCGAGCGGATCGGCCCCGCCGCGCACGACCCAGGCGACGTCGATCTCCCAGCCGATCTCGGGCGCCGTCTCGAGGATCGCATTCATCGGCAGCGAACCGTCCGGCAACTTCTCGAATTCGAAATTGTGGTTGTGCCAGCCGAAGTCGAAGCCGGCCCTCCTTGCCGCCTCGCCGGCTTTCGCCAGACGCTTTCCGAAGGCCGTCCAACCGGCCTTGTCCTTCGGCCGCTGGTCCGGCATCAGGAAGGGGCAGATGATGTTCGTCACGCCGAGCGTCTTCGCGATGTCCCCGGCTTTGGCGAAATCACCCTCCAGCATGTCGATGCCGAAATGGCCGGTGGGCATGGAAAGCCCGTCGGCGTCCATCTTCTTCCGGAAAGCGGGCGGATCGTCATAGACGCCGCCGAAACCCTCCACCTGCCTGTAGCCGGCATCGGCGACGAGCTTGAGGATGCCGTCCCAGGGCAGGAAGTTACGCGCGCTGTATAGCTGGAATGACCAGTTCATGTGTGTCGTCCTTGCGTTTTAATCTAAAGCCGCTCGCCCGTTTCCGTATCGAAGATGGAGGCGGCGGCCGGCTGGAAATGGACGTCGATTTTTTCGCCCGTTCCATGCGTCTCGTCGGGTCCGACGCGGACGGACACCTGCTGTTTGCCGATCGTGCCCCATAAAAGGCTGTCGGCGCCCATCGGTTCGACCAAGGTCGGCATGAGCGGCAGGGGGGCCGCGCCTTGCGCATTGGCGTCGAAATGGATCTGCTCGGGCCGGATGCCGAGATCGATCTTCCGGCCGGAGGCGGGTCTTTCGGCGAAGGGATAGCCCGAAAGCGGGATCGTCGTGCCGTCTTGCATGCGCAATATAGGCGGGCTGTTGGCGACGAGTTCGCCGGAGATGAAATTCATGGCCGGCGAGCCGACGAAGCCGGCGACGAAGCGGTTCACCGGCCGCTGGTAGATTTCCTTCGGCGCGGCGAGTTGCTGGATGACGCCCTGATGCATCACGGCGACGCGGTCGGCGAGCGTCAGCGCCTCGATCTGGTCATGGGTGACGTAGATCATGGTGGAGCCGAGCGTCATGTGCAGCTTCTTCAGTTCGACGCGCAGTTCCGTCCTCAGCTTGGCGTCGAGATTCGACAGCGGCTCGTCGAAAAGGAAGACGCTGGCCTCGCGCACCAGCGCCCGGCCGATCGCGACGCGCTGGCGCTGGCCGCCGGAAAGCTGCGCCGGCCGCCGTTTGAGCAGCGGCTCGATCTGCAGGAGCTCGGCCGTGCGGGCGACACGGCGGGCGATCTCGGCCTTCGCGACGCCGGCCACCCTCAACCCGAAGGTCAGGTTTCCCTCCGCCGTCATGCGTGGGTAAAGTGCGTAGGACTGGAAGACCATGCCGATGCCCCGGTCCTTAGGCTCCTCCCAGGTGACGTTCTTGCCGCCGATCCACACCTGTCCGGCGTCGATGTCGAGCAGGCCGGCGACGGCGTTGAGGAGCGTGGACTTGCCGCAGCCGGACGGCCCGAGCAACACGATGAACTCGCCCTCGGCGACTTCGAGGTCGAGGTCGCGCAGCACGCTGAGACTGCCGAAGGAGACGCCGAGCTTGCGGATCGAGACGCTTGCCATACCTGCCCTTTTCAGTCCTATCCCTTGACCGCGCCGGCGGCGATGCCGCGCACGAACCAGCGCCCGGAGATGAAGTAGATCGCGAGCGGCACCGCCGCCGTCAGGATGGTGGCCGCCATGTTGACGTTGTATTCCCTGACGCCGGTGGTGGTGTTGACGATGTTGTTCAACTGCACGGTCATCGGCCAGTTGGGGCGGCCGGAGAAGATGATGCCGAAGAGGAAGTCGTTCCAGATGCCCGTCACCTGGATGATGATGGCGACGATGGTGATCGGCACCGACATCGGCACCATGACATAGAAGAAGGTCGTCCAGAAGCCGGCGCCGTCCACGCGCGCCGCCTTGAACAGTTCGATCGGCAGGCCGGCATAGAAATTGCGGTAGAGCAGCGTCAGGATCGGCATGCCGAAGATGGTGTGCACGATGATGATGCAGGTCATAGTCGAATAGATGCCCATGATGCGGAAGCCGATGATGAGCGGGTAGATGACCACCTGGTAGGGCACGAAGGCGCCGAAGAGCAGGATGCCGAAGAGGAGATTGGCGCCCTTGTAGCGCCAGAAGGAAAGCGCGTAGCCGTTGATGGAGCCGATCAGGATCGACAGGATGACGCTCGGCACCGTGATCTTCACCGAGTTCATGAAACCGGGGCTCAGGCCGAAGCAGTCGCGCCCGGTGCAGGCGTGCAGCCAGGCGTCGGACCAGGGCTTGAAGCTGATTTCCGACGGCAGGTTGAAGAGCAGGCCGAGGCGGATTTCGGGCATCGTCTTCAGCGACGTCACCACCATGATGTAGAGCGGGATGAGGAAAAACAGCGCCGAGACGGTCAGGAAGGCGTAGATGCCGATGCGGCCCGGCGACAGGCGTGGCGGCTTTCGCCCCTCCGCCTCCCGATGGGCATCCTCGCGCGCCTTGGCGCCTTCTGGCCGCAGGTCGGCGCTGCTCACGGCCATGCTCATGTGCCCGCCTCCGCGCGCAGCCTGCGCCGCCAGCCGATGATGCCGACGATTGCCAACAGCACGATGATCGGCACCAGCATCATGGTTGCGGCGGCCATGCCCTGGCCGACATTCTGGCTCGATGTGATCATGTCGATGACGTAGACGGCCGGCATGCTGGTGGAGATGCCGGGGCCGCCGCCGGTCATGGCGATGATGAGGTCGTAGACGCGCACCACGTTGACGCATTGCAGCACGAAGGCGGTGACGAGTGCGCCGCGCATCATCGGCAGTGCGATGAAGAGATAGGTGCGCCAGGGCGGGATGCCGTCGACCTTGGCCGCTTTCATGATCTCGGAATCGATGCCGCGCAGGCCTGCCAGCATGATCGCCATCGAGACGCCGCTGCCCTGCCAGATGCCGGCGACGACAAGGCCGTAGATGGCCGTGTTGACGTCGACCAGCGGCGCGAACTGGAAGCTGGTCCAGCCCCAATGGTGCATGGCCGATTGCAGGCCCAGATTCGGATCGAGTGCCCATTGCCAGACAAGCCCCGTCACGATCAGCGACATGGCGAACGGGTAGAGGAAGATGGAGCGTAGCAGATCCTCGCCGCGCACGTTCTGGTCCATGAAGACGGCGAGCAGGAAGCCGAAGACCATGTTGCCGCCGATCGTCAGCAGGCCGAAGATCCAGATATTGTAGACCGAGATCAGCCAGCGGTCGCTCGCCCACAGGCGGTAATATTGCTTGAGGCCGACGAAGTCGTAGGCAGGGAAGAGTTTTGAGCTGGTGAAGGACCAGAAGAAGGTGAAGGCGATGCCGATGACGAAGACGCCGACAGCGACGAGGATCATCGGGACCGTGCCGATAACCGCGCTATAGTTGAAGCGTCGCCTGGTTCGAGCCATCGGGCCTTTCCTGGTTGCCTAGTCGGTTGGATTTGCGAGCCCTTGGATGGGGTTCCCCTCCGAGGCGGGTCATTGCATAGGAGGACGTTTCCCCACTCCGTCCGCTTCGCGGCCACCTCTCCCCCACTTCGTAGGAGAGAGGAAGGGTGTCCGACTTTGCGGCCGGCGCTTCCTCTACCCCGTCGAGCGGGGGAGAGGTGGCTCGCCCCCGAGTCTCGCCTTTGGCGAGCCCGAGGACAGGCTCCGCGAGACGGAGTGGGGGTCGATCTTCATAAGCGCTTGGCCTCTCGGGAGGGTACGTCCAGCCGACGTTCAGCCGGACGACGCTCTCGCTGTCAGTCGGAGCTCTTGATGATGTCGGCGAACTTCTTCTGCGCCGCATCGGCCGTCATCGAATCATCCGCCCAATACTGCGTGATGAGCGAGTTGAGCTGGTTCGACGTATCCTCGGTGATGAAGCGCTGGACGCCGGTCGCGATGCGCTTGGGATCGTCGACCGCCTTCAAGGCCTTCTGCATGCAGGGGTCCGCCGTCGCCATGTCCACGTCGCCGCGCACTGGCATGGAGCCCTTGGCGTTGTTGAAGGCGACCTGCACCTTGGGGCTAATGAGGAGCGCGGCAAGACGCTTCTGCGCCGCTTCCTTGGCGGGGTCCTTCTGCTTGGGGAAGACGATGACGTCGCCGTCGGTGCTGACGATGGGATTATCCTCGTCGAGGCCGATCATGCAGCCGAAATCCTTCACGCCCGTCATGCCGGCCGCCGCGAACTCGCCGCGCGCCCAGTCGCCCATGATCTGCAGCCCGGCCTTGCCGGTGATCACGAGGTTGGTGGTGTCGTTCCAGTTGCGGTTGGCGTAGCCATTGTCGGTAAACGGCTTCAATTCCTTGAGCTCGGCGAGCGCCTGTTTAACGCCGTCGCTGTTGACGATGTCGATATCCTTCTTGCCATACATCTGCTCCATCTTGGGGATGCCGATCTTGTAGAGCAGGATCTGGTCGAAGGCGCCCTTGATCTGCCAGCCATTGCCGTCGCCGCCGATGGCGAAGGGGATGATGCCGGCTTCCTTAAGCTTCGGCGCGTCCTTGACAAACTCATCGAAATTCTTGGGGTCCTTGACCCCTGCTTTTTCAAAGGCGGCCTTGGAATACCAGCCCCATGGCCAGGAATGGATGTTGACCGGAACGCAATACCAGTGCCCGTCCACCAGGCAGGCGTCGGCGATTTTCTTCGGGCGGATCACGTCGGCCCAATGGCCTTCCTTGGCGACGTCGTCGAGCTGGAGCAGAAGATTGTTCTTGATCAGCTCTTCATATTCGCGGCCGGGGTTGAACTGCGCGGCACCGGGAGGATCGCCGCCGAGCACGCGCTGCATGACGGTCGCGCGCGCCGTCTGGCCGAGCGCGATGGCACTGTCGATCCAATGGTCGCCCTGTCCGTCATTGTCGAAGGCCTTGGCGAATTCGGCCACGGCGCGCGATTCCCCCTTCGAGGTCCACCAGTGGATCACCTCGAGGTCGGTGGCCTGCGCGGGCACGGAAAACTGAAAGGCCGCCGCGGCCGCAAAGGCGGCCGTCATGAGCTTGTAACGCATCACTCTCCTCCCGATCTGAAACGTTGCAGATCAAAGGCTATGCGAAGTTCGGACCTTAGGCAACGCCCGAATCGCCTTCGGGCCGATTTTTTTCTCGACCCGAAAAAATACCGACGCGCATCGGCAAGACCCTCGCGTTCGCCGATAGCCTTGCTGCAGCGCAATATTCTGGGCGAGATGATAACCTAACGTCCTGAAACTGCTGATTCCGCACCTGCGCAGGGTGCGGCGGCCGGGTCGGAATTTCAGGCCACATCTCCATGCGCAATTCAGTCTTCGAGCGCCTTGCGATTTTGATCTGAAACGTTGCAGATTATTGTCATTTCCTGCCGCCCCAACCCATAAATGTGCTATCGGCGGCATTGAAACGGACGGAGGGGGCAGGAAGACCAGGATGGACACGCCAGCCGGCGAGCGGCCGACGCTTAAGACGATCGCCTTCATGACCGGGCTCGGCATCACCACCGTGTCGCGCGCGCTGAAGGATGCGCCCGAGATCGGCGAGGAGACGCGCAAGCGCGTGCAACTGGTGGCACGGCAGGTCGGCTACCGGCCGAACCGCGCCGGCGTCAGGCTCAGGACCGGCAAGACCAACGTCATCAGTCTGATCCTGAACACCGAGCAGGAGGTCACAGGCTTCTCTTCCGACATGATCTACGGCATATCGGAAGTGCTGGCCGACACGCCCTACCATCTGATCGTCACGCCCTATTCGCGCCGCAACGACCCGATGGAGCCCGTGCGCTATGTAGTCGAGACCGGCTCGGCCGACGGCATCATCATCTCGCGCACCGAGCCCGACGATCCGCGCGTGAGATACATGTCCGAGCACGGCTTTCCCTTCGCCGCGCATGGGCGCACCCATATGGGGCTGGAGCATCCCTGGCACGATTTCGACAATTTCGCCTACGCGCGCGACGCGGTCCGCGCGCTGGTTGGGGCGGGCCGCAGGCGGCTTGCGCTGCTCGAGCCGTCGCCGGCCCTCTCCTACCATTACCATATGCGCGACGGCTTCCGCGAAGGCGTGTTCGAGGCCGGCGTGGCCGAAGTGCCGTTCAACGGCGCAACCCTCGACAACGCCATCGGCGACATCAAGACAAGGACGGCCGAACTGATGCGCCGGCCGAACCGGCCGGACGGCATCGTCAGCGGCTCGGGCGGCGCCGCCTTCGCCATCGTCGCCGGGATAGAGGAGGCGGGCCTGAAGCTCGGCCGTGACGTCGATCTCGTCTCCAAGCAGTCGTCACGCCTGCTGCACTGGTTCCGCCGCGAGATCTACACCGTCGACGAAGACATCAAGCTTGCCGGAAGGGAACTCTCCTCGGCCGTCCTGAAACGGATCGCGGGCGCCGACGCCAAATCGCTCCAGAGCCTGAGCGTACCGGAGAAGCCGGAGAGAGGGTGAGGAGTGGTGGCCGCAGGCCACGAAAAGCCAACGATCTGGCTTTTCGAACGACGAACGCCCGGAGCCATGGCGGAGGGCAGGGAAGTGCTGTCCAAAAAATCAGCGGGTGCTGATGTCCAGCGAGCCTTGAAGGACCCACTGTATTTACCCGTGGCCGCCCCAGGGGCCGTGCTGCTCGCCCTTCATGTCGATCCGCTCGAAGCCGTGGGCGCCGAAGAAATCGCGCTGGCCCTGGATGAGGTTGGCGGTGCCGCGCCCCTGCCGGTAGGCGTCGAAATAGGCAAGTGCCGAGGAGAGCGCCGGCACCGGCAGACCGGCCTCGGCCGCCCAGGCGACCGTGCGGCGCAGCGACGGGTGCGCCTCGGTCATCATCTTCACGAAGCTCGGCGCGACCAGTAGATTGGTCACCGGCCCGGCCTTGTAGGCGTCCGCGATCGTATCGAGGAACTGCGAGCGGATGATGCAGCCGGCCCGCCATATCTTGGCGATGGTCGGCATGGGCAGCTTCCACTTGAATTCGCGCGAAGCGGCTTCCATCACCGCGAAGCCCTGCGCGTAGGCGGCGATCTTGCCGGCGAAGAGGGCCAGTTCGAGATCCTCGGGCGGAAGCGGCTTCCGGTCGGGGAAGCTGATCTTGCGCTTGTACAGCTTTTCGGCGGCTTCGCGCTCGTCCTTCATCGCCGACAGGCTGCGTGCCGCGACCGCCGCCTCGATCGCGGTTGCCGGCACGCCCATCTGCTGCGCCTCGATGACCGACCAGCGGCCGGTCCCCTTTTGTCCGGCACGGTCGAGGATGAGATCGACTATAGGCTTGCCGGTCTTGGGGTCGGCGGTGTCCAGAACCGAAGCCGTGATCTCGATCAGGTAGGAATTCAGCCGTCCCTCGTTCCATTTCGCGAAGATTTTCGCGATGTCCTTCGGCTTCATCTTCAGCCCGTCGCGGAAGATGCCGTAGATTTCGGCGATCATCTGCATGTCGCCATATTCGATGCCGTTATGGATGGTCTTCACGAAATGGCCCGCGCCGCCGGCGCCGAGCCAGGCGCAGCAGGGTTCGCCGTCGAATTTCGCGGCGATGGCATTCAGGACGCCCTTGACGCGGCCATAGGCCTTTTTATCGCCGCCCGGCATGATCGACGGGCCGTGCCGCGCGCCTTCCTCGCCGCCGGAAACGCCCATGCCGATGAAGGAAAGGCCGGAGCCCTCAAGCTGGCCGAAGCGGCGCACCGTGTCGTGGAAATTGGCGTTGCCGGCGTCGATGATGATGTCACCTTCCGACAGGGACCCGCGCAGCTTGGCGATCTCCTCGTCCACCGCCGGCCCGGCTGAGACCATCAGGATGATGGGGCGCGGCGGCCGAATGGCCTTCACAAGGCCTTCGAGCCGTGTGCACGGCACGATGCGCTCGCGCAGCTCGCCGGCCGTTTCGAAGAAAGCGCCTGTCTTGGAGGTGGTGCGGTTATAGACGGCGATCGCGTAGCCCTTCTCGGCGATATTGAGAGCGAGGTTCGAGCCCATCACCCCAAGGCCGATCAGGCCAATTTCCGCTTGCGCCATATTTCCATCCCAAACCATTGTCTCGGCGCCGTCATCATCCCGCGGACACCTGGATGGGAGGATGATGGACACCGTCAAGCCCCGGCGTCAACCGGCGCAATCGCAAGGCAGGCATGCAATGAGGGCGGGAACGGGGATGCCGTCTACACCTTTCGTAGAAGGCTGTCGGGCGGGCGTCTGGATTGGAGCCAACAAGGATGAAGTCGAGCGGCCGGACAAATTTGCTGGGCGGCACCAAGCTGGAGCACCCCTCATCCGTCGCCTTTTTCCCGAACGTGCAAGCACATTCGGGGGCGACACCTTCTCCCACAAGGGGTGAAGGGGGGAGATTGGCATCACCGCTCATGCAAATCACCAATGTTGGAGATTGAAGGAGGGGATGGTGCCACTTCCCTCCTCGCCCCTTGTGGGAGAGGATAGGAAGCCCCGGTGAGGCAACGCCGAACCGTTGGGCGAACTTGGTGAGGGGTGGAGCGCTCTCCGAGGGGTGGCCTTTCCCTTATCCGTTCGCCTTTGCCACCGCGCGCTTCGCCATCACCACGACGAGCGCGGCACGGTAGTCGGAGGAGGCGTGGATATCGGACATGAGGTTCTTGGAGGGGACGGTTACGCCTTCGAGCGCGGACGCGTCGAATTTCTTCGACAAGGCCGCCTCGATCTCCTTGGAGCGGTAGACGCCGTCTTCGCCGGCACCGGTCACGGCGACGCGCACATCGTCCTTGCCATTGGCCTTGCCCTTGGCGACGAAGACACCCGTCATCGCGTAGCGCGAGGCGGGGTTGCGGAACTTCTCGTAGCCGGCCTTGGCGGGTGCTGAAAATTTCACCGCCGTGACGATCTCGCCGTCTTTCAGGGCCGTCTCGAACAGGCCGGTGAAGAATTTGGCCGCCGCAATTTCGCGCTTGTTGGTGACCACCGTCGCGTCGAGCGCGATAAGTGCCGCCGGGTAGTCCGCAGCCGGGTCGTTGTTGGCGATCGAGCCGCCGATCGTGCCCCTGTGGCGCACGGCCGGGTCGCCGATATGGGCGGCGAGATCCGACACTGCCGGGCAAACAGCCCTGAGCTTTTCGTTCGAAGCCACTTCGGCGTGGGTGGTGCCGGCGCCGATGGTGACGTTCTTGCCGGATACCTTGATGCCCTTCATGTCGCCGATATGGCTGAGATCGACGAGATCGCTCGGCGAGGCAAGCCTGGTCTTCATGGCCGGCAGGAGCGTCATGCCGCCGGAGAGGAATTTTGCGTCCTCCCCCTTCTTGGCCAGCTTGACGGCGTCGGCGACGGATGAGGCGCGATGGTAGTTGACGGAATACATGGGTCGGTCTCCCTGGGATACGGTCTTGGGCAATCGGCATTCGGCAATCGGTAGATTTTCCTACTGCCGACTGCCTGTTTTCGATTGCCTCCTCAATGCCTTGTCATCGCCTTCAGCGACGCCCACACCTTCAGCGGCGTCGCCGGCATGGTGAGGTCGTTGTCGCCGATGGCGTCGGTGATGGCGTTCATGACCGCCGGCGGCGAGCCGATGGCGCCGGCCTCGCCGCAGCCCTTCATGCCGAGCGGATTGCCGGGGCAGGGCGTGTTGGTGGTCGACACCTTGAAGGACGGCAGGTCGTCGGCGCGCGGCATGGTGTAATCCATGTAGCTTGCGGTGACGAGCTGGCCGGAACCCGCGTCGTAGCGGCAGCCTTCGAGCAGGGCCTGGCCGATGCCCTGCGCGATGCCGCCATGGACCTGCCCCTCGACGATCATCGGATTGATGATGTTGCCGAAATCGTCGGCGGCGACAAACTGCACGATGTCGGTCACGCCCGTATCGGGATCGACCTCGACCTCGCAGATGTAGCAGCCGGCGGGGAAGGTGAAGTTCGACGGGTCGTAGAACGCCGTCTCCTTCAGGCCGGGCTCCATGCCGTCGGGCAAATTGTGCGCGGTATAGGAGGCGAGCGCCACCTGGAACCAGGGCAGGCTCTTGTCGGTGCCGGCGACCTTCAGTTCGCCGTTCTCGATGACGATGTCGGCCTCGTCGGCCTCCATCAGGTGCGCGGCGATCTTCTTGGCCTTGGCCTCGACCTTGTCGAGCGCCTTGGAGATGGCGCTCATGCCGACCGCGCCGGAGCGCGAGCCGTAGGTGCCCATGCCCATCTGCACCTTGTCGGTGTCGCCATGGACGATGGAAACGCTGTCGATCGGCACGCCGAGGCGCTGGTTGACCAGTTGCGCAAACGTCGTCTCATGGCCCTGGCCGTGGCTGTGCGAGCCGGTCAGGACCTCGATCGTGCCGACGGCGTTGACGCGGACCTCCGCCGATTCCCAAAGCCCGACGCCGGCGCCGAGCGAGCCGACCGCCTTCGACGGGGCGATGCCGCAGGCCTCGATATAGCAGGAGAAGCCGATGCCCCGCAGCTTGCCGCGCTTCTTCGCCGCCTCGCGGCGCTTCGGGAAGCCGGCATAGTCGGCCTCCTTCATGGCGGCGTCGAGGGAGGTGCCGAAATCGCCGGTGTCGTAGTTCATGATGACCGGCGTCTGGTGCGGGAACTGGGTGACGAAGTTGATGCGACGGAACTCCGCCGGGCTCATGCCGATCTCGCGCGCGGCCGTCTCCATCGTGCGCTCGATCAGATAGCACGCCTCGGGTCGGCCGGCGCCGCGATAGGCGTCCACCGGCGCGGTGTTGGTGTAGACGGTGCGCACATTGGCGTGGATCGCCGGGATGTCGTACTGGCCCGACAAAAGCGTCGCGTAGAGATAGGTCGGCACCGAGGAGGAGAAGAGCGACATGTAGGCGCCGAGATTGGCGATCGTGTCGACCTTCAGCGCGGTGACCTTGTTGTTCTTGTCGAGCGCAAGCTGCACTTCGGAGACATGATCGCGGCCATGGGCGTCGCACAGGAAGCTTTCCGTGCGGTCGGCCACCCATTTGACCGGCACGCCGGTGCGCTTCGACGCCCACAGGCAGACGATCTCTTCGGGGTAGATGTAGATCTTGGAGCCGAAGCCGCCGCCGACATCCGGCGCGATGACCCTGAGCTTGTTTTCCGGCGCGACATTGTAGAATGCGCTCATCACGAGGCGCGCCACATGCGGGTTCTGGCTGGTGGTCCAGCAGGTGTAGTGATCCTCGGCCTTGTTGTAATGGCCAAGTGCTGCGCGCGGCTCCATCGCGTTGGGGATGAGCCGGTTGTTGACGATGTGGATCTTCGTCACATGGGCGGCCTTGGCAATCGCCTCGTCCACCGCTTTGGCGTCGCCGATCTCCCAGTCGAAGATCAGATTGTTCTCGGCCTCGGGGTGAAGCTGCGGGGCGCCCTTCTTCAGCGCCTGCACCGCGTCGGTGACGGCCTTCTTTTCCTTGTAGGTGACCTCGACGGCCTCGGCGGCGTCACGCGCCTGTCCCTTGGTCTCTGCCACGACGATCGCCACTGCGTCGCCGACATAACGTACCCGGTCGACCGCCAGCGGCGACCATGCGCCCATCTTCATCGGCGAGCCGTCCTTGGAATGGATCATCCAGCCGCAGATCAGGTTGCCGATGCCGTCGCCCTTGAGTTGCTTGCCGGTCAGGACTCCGATGACGCCGGGCATCGCCTCCGCCGCCTTCACGTCGATCTTCTTGATGTCCGCATGCGCGTAGGGGCTGCGCACGAACGCCGCATGCTTCATGCCCGGAACGACCATGTCGTCGACATAGCGGCCGGCGCCGGTGATGAAACGCCTGTCTTCCTTGCGCGCAACGCGTGCGCCGATACCTTCGATGCCCATGTGAATGCTCCTCCGTGGTGAGGCAGTCGGCAGTCGGCAATCGGCAGTAGAGATATTCCCCACGTCGATCCCGCTTCCGATCTCCTCCCGTCAATCCGATTGCCGACTGCCTAATGCCGACTGCCGGTCACGCCGCCTTCTTCGTCTTGCCCTTCGATCCCTTCGCCATCGTCTTCGATGCCGCGAGCACCGATTTGACGATGTTGTGGTAGCCGGTGCAGCGGCAGATATTGCCTTCCAGTTCGTGGCGCACCGTCTCCTCGTCGAGCCCTTCGGGGTGACGCGCGATCATGTCCACGGTGGTCATGATCATGCCCGGCGTGCAGAAGCCGCACTGCAATCCGTGATTCTCCTTGAAGGCCACCTGGACGGGGTGCAATTCCGCGCCGTTCGCCAGCCCCTCGATGGTGGTCACCTCGGAGCCGGAAGCCTGCACGGCCAGCATGGTGCAGGACTTCACCGCCTTGCCGTCGACATGCACGACGCAGGCGCCGCACTGCGAAGTGTCGCAACCGACATGCGTGCCGGTGAGTTCGAGATTTTCGCGCAGGAAATGTACCAGCAGCGTCCGGTCCTCGACCGTGCCCGATACTTTCCGGCCATTCACTACCAGCGATACGTCCGACATATGTCCTCCCTAGATTTCGGGCCTGAATTTCAAGATGCGTCGATCACCGACCGAAAGACCGTCTGCATCCGCGCAACTGCCGCGCTCGGCCGAACCTAGCATGACAATGCAGTCCGGCATGAACACGTCATATTGTACTTTCGGCCGAAGAGGGCCTCGGACGCAAGTTGCCAAACGCGAAATTGCCGGCAATGATGCGAATATCCGGTCGAGGAGGGCCGGGCCCCAGGGAGATGGTCACGTGGTGGCCGAGCGTACCCAATATGATTGCGGCATCGTCGCGCTCACCGCGCCCGGCATCGGCGCCGACGGGTTCGCGCGGATGGTCGCCGGGGAGGCCGAAAGGCGGGAGGCGGGCTTCGCCTTCATCTTCCATTCTCCGTCACTCTTCACTTCCGACGCTATCGGGTCGGCGATGCGCAAGTACGCGCCGGACCTGGCGCATGCCGGTTGCACGACGGCCGGCGAGATCACGCCCGAAGGCATCGGTGATGGCGACGCCTTGGCGCTCATCCTGCCGGCGGCGCATTTCACCGTCCGGTCGGCGCTGATCGAGGACATATCGACGTCTGGCATGCACATCGTGGCGGACGAGGTCGAGCGGCTCATCCGCGAGCTTGACGATTGCGGCGACGGCGGACCGGGTCGCCACCGCTTCGCCATGTGCCTGATCGACGGCATGTCGTTTGCCGAGGAAGCGGTGACGGCCGCCATCCATTGGGCGCTGGACGACATACCGCTGGTCGGCGGCTCGGCCGGCGACGATCTGAGATGGCAAAAACCGGTGCTCTTCCGCAACGGCACGGTCCGTTCAGACAGCGCCATCATCCTTCTCGTCGCGACCGACATTCCCTTCAACATCTTCAAGACGGACAATTTCATCCCGACGGACGCGAAATTCGTCGTCACCGCGTCCGACGCCGACCGGCGCGTCGTGTCGGAGTTGAACGCGCGGCCGGCGGCGGTCGAATATGCCGAGGCGCTCGGCAAGAATGCCGGTTCGCTGTCGCAGATGAGTTTCGCCTCGTCCCCCGTCGTCGTGCGCGTCGGCGGCGAATATTTCTGCCGTGCCATCCGCGGCGTCGGCGAGGACGGCTCGCTGGCGTTTGCCTGCGCCATCGACGACGGCGTCGTGCTGACGCTCGCCGAGGCGCGCGGCATGGTGGAATCCACGCGCACCGCGCTCGACGATCTCGACCGGCGGCTGGACGGCATCGACATGGTGCTCGGCTTCGACTGCTGCTACCGTCGCGTCGATGCCGCCAACCGCCAGATCATGCGTCCGATGGCCGAGCTTTACCGCAAATACAATGTCGTCGGCTTCGGCACCTATGGCGAGCAATATCAGTCCATGCATCTGAACCAGACGCTGACCGGCATCGCCTTCGGGAAGCGGCCGGCGGCTGTCCGTGCCGAGGCGGCCGAGTAGACATTCACATGACGCTGAACGAGATTGCCGATATCGAGCGCCTCAGGCGCATCAACGATGCGTTGATCGGCCGGGTCGAGCGGTCGATGGACCAGCAGGCCAACGCTTTTTCGCTGTTCCAGACGGCGATCAACCTCGAAAGCCGCATCCGGGCGCGCACCGACGAATTGCGTCCCACGCTGCGCCGGCTGGAGCAGACCAACCACGAACTGGCGCTGGCCAAGGAGGCCGCCGAACAGGCCAATCTGTCGAAGACGCGCTTCCTCGCCGCCGCCAGCCATGACGTGCTGCAGCCGCTCAACGCCGCGCACCTGTCGATCTCCGCGCTCGCCGACCTGCAGACGACGCAGGACGGGCGCCGGCTCTCCGCCCAGGTCTCGCGCGCGCTGGAGACGATGGAGGACGTGCTGCGAACCCTGCTCGACATCTCCAAGCTCGATGCCGGCGTGGTGCGGCCCGAGATTTCCGATGTCGAGTTGCAGCCGCTCTTCCGTTCGCTGATGTCGGACTTTGCGCCGCTTGCCGCCAAGAAGGGCCTGCAATTGCGCTTCCGCGCCACCGATACGGTCATCCGCACCGACCGCATGCTCTACAGGCGCGTTCTGCAGAACATCATCTCCAACGCGTTGCGCTATACGGTCAAGGGCGGCGTCATCGTCGGCGTGCGGCGCAAGGCGGGCAGGATCGTGACCGTGGTGGCCGATACCGGCATCGGCATTCCGCAGGAACAGTACGAAGCCGTCTACGAGGAATTCCAACGCGGCCGCAACGCCGGCGAGGTGGAGCGTTCCAATGGCGGGCTGGGTCTCGGCCTCGCCATCGTCAGGCGCCTGATCTCGGCGCTGGGGCACGATATCTCGTTTACGTCCCGGCTCGGCAAGGGGACGGTCTTCCAGGTGGCGGCGATGCCGGCCGCGATGCGGTCCATTCGGCCGGTGGCTTTGACCCCCTCCTACGAGACGCCGCGCTTCTACGGTCTCTACGGTGTCCGCATCCTGCTGGTGGAAAACGACACGGCCGTGCTGGAAGCGATGGCCGCGCTGCTCGATCGCTGGCATTGCTCGATCCGCGTCGCCTCGTCCACCGGGGAGGCGCTTCAAAGCCTGGGCGATACCGACTGGGTGCCGGACCTCATTATCGCCGACCAGCATCTGGACGACGGCGATCTCGGCTCGATCACCATCGACGAGGCCCGGCAATATCTGGGCCGCCCCGTACCCGCCTTGATCGTCACCGCCGACCCGTCCGACGCGCTGTCCATCGCCGCGCGCCAGTCCGGCATCGAACTGATGCACAAGCCGGTGAAACCCGCCGAACTCCGCGCACTGATGGCGCACCTGCTGGCGTGAGGACGCGAGAAGTCATTCAGCCAGAAGGGCTTTGCGATCGCATAAAATTCGACCTCCACTCCGTCCCGCTTCGCGGGCCACCTCTCCCCCGCTCGACGGGGGAGAGGTGGCCCGCGAAGCGGGACGGAGTGGGGGTTATTCGGCCCGGTTCTTATGAATGGGAACAGGGCGTAAGGGCGACGCAAATTCCGAGAGGATTGAGAATGTCGCTGCGAAACGATTGGAGCGGATCGCCTTTTCCCCTCGGCGATCCGCCCCGGCCGGTCCTCCGCTCGGAAGGCTATTTTCCTCTCGTGGAGCGCTCTATCAGGATCATGGAGTTGCTAAGGATCTAGCGGCGTTTCGATTCCGATATCTCCCCGAGAGGCCTGCACAAAGGCGGTGTATGTTTCAGGGTCGCGTTCTCGACCCTCGGGCGCGTCTGCCTGGCTGGCGCGGCACTCGGTCCGACGAGTTTGCGGTAGAGGTGCCACGTCGCATGGCCGAGGATCGGCACGACGATGGCGAGCCCGGCGAAGATCGGGATCGAGCCGACCACCAGCGCCGCCGCGACGATCAGGCCCCAAGCTGCCATCGGCCCGGGATTTGTGGCGACAGCTCGAAACGAGGTCGCCACCGCTTCGTAGGCGCCGGCGTCGCGATCGAGCAGCAGCGGGAAGGCGATGACGGTGGTGGCGAGCACGATGACCGCGAAGACGAAGCCCGCTATATTGCCGTACAGGATGACCATCCAGCCCTGATGCGTGGTGAACAAATCGCGGAAGAAATTGCCGGCCGACGCCGGGGCCACGTCACCGAACTGCCAGACATAGATCGCCTTGGCGACGAGCAGCCATGCAACGAACAGGCAAAGCAGGTAGACGCCCATCGCCACGATGGAAGGGATCGACGGAGCATGCCGCACTTCGAGCGCATGCCGCCACGACGTGTCCATGCCGAATTCGCGCCGCCGGCTGATCTCGTAGAGGCCGACGCCCGCCAGCGGTCCGATCAGCGCGAAGCCCGCCATCAGCGGAAACAGCATCGGCAGCGCGTTGTTTCCCGAGGTCCACGCCGCCAGCACGACGCCGATCAGCGGATAGATCAGGCACAGGAACACGTAGTGCGACGGCTTCGTCATGAAATCGCCGATCCCCCGCCTGAGCGCCTCCCCAAGATCGGCATAGCCGATCCTGCGCACGGCGAGGCTGGCCGGCATTCCGCCTGCCCCGGCTATCACGTGAAAGTTCGACATGACCAATCCTTCCTCTCGGATTCGGAGCGGTCGCCATCTCGCGAAACTGTCGTTGCCTGGTCACGCGGGACGCGACCGTATATCGAAAGCTACACCATTAGCGGCGTTTTGTCGCGGTTTTGGTGCTGTTGACCGACAAATGTGAACGACGGGGTTGCCCGCCGACTGTCTCCCGCCCAGGAACGGCATCAGCCGCTCTTCGATCCGCCAAGGAATTCCCCGCTTGATCCTGCGCCGCACCGTCTTCTTCCTCGGCATGTCGCAACTCGTCTGCTGGGGCACGGCCTATTATCTCATCGGCGGTTTCGGCCAGGTGATCGGAGACGATCTCGGCTGGGGCCGGGATGTCGTCTATGGCGGCTTTTCCCTTGCGCTGCTGGTCATGGGCTTCGCCTCGCCTCTCGCCGGCCGGCTGATAGACCGGCATGGAGGCCGCAAGGTGATGGCGACCGGCTCGGTGCTGATCGCGCTCGGTTGCGCCGGCATCGCGCTCTCGCATGGCGTCGTCCTTTATTATGCGAGTTGGATCTGCCTCGGTCTCGCCATGCGCCTCACCCTCTACGACGCGGCCTTCGCCACGCTGGCGCGCATCGGCGGGCCTTCAGCGAGAAAGCCTATGGCGCAGGTGACGCTGTTCGGCGGCCTGGCCTCGACGGTGTTCTGGCCCTTCGGCCATATGCTGACGGAGCTTTTCGGCTGGCGGGCGGCGCTCTTCGTCTATGCCGGCGTGGCGCTCCTGACCCTGCCGCTCCACCTCGCCATTCCTCTCGGGCGCTATGGCGACGCCGCGCCCGCCGCAACGCCGGCGCCGCCTCTTCCCGTCGAGCGCCCGCCGCTGGCCGTTTCGCCCCACGACCGCTTCGCCGCCGGCGCGCTCTACGCGCTCATCGCGGCGGCGGTGAATTTCCTCAATTCGGGCATGTCGGCGCATATGATCAACATCCTCGCGGGGCTCGGGCTCGCGGCCGGCGCGGCGGTCTGGATATCGACCTTGCGCGGCATCGCGCAATCGGCGGCGCGGCTGGGCGAAGTGCTGTTCGGCGCTCGGCTGGACGCGTTCCATCTCAACGTCCTGGCGACCGGGCTTCTGCCTTTCGCCTTCCTCGCCGGCACGGCCGGCGGCGTCTTCGTACCGGCGGCGCTCGCCTTTGCCTTCGTCTACGGCGCCGGCAACGGCCTTACCACCATCACGCGCGGCACGCTGCCGCTGGCGCTGTTCGACCGCGCCACCTACGGCCTCGTCGTCGGCCGTCTGCTGATGCCGAGCTTCATCGTCTCGGCGGCGGCGCCCCTCGTCTATGCGGGCGTCATCGAGCGGTTCGGCAGCCAGGCCGCGCTTGTCCTGTCGGCCGCCGTCGCCCTGCTGGCACTGGCTGCCGCGATCGTCCTGCATCTGCGCTTCCGCCACAGATAGCTCTCCGGCCGGGCGTCAGCCCGCGACCGGTGCCGCTGCCGCCTTGCGGCGTATGTTGTCTAGCACGCTTGCGACGGAAGCGCCGTAGCGCGCATGCGGCTGGCGCACGCCGTGGCTCAAGAGCATGCGGCGGACCCGCGGCGATGCACCGGCGATATAGAAGCGCACGCCGGCGCGGGATGCCTTGCGTGCGGCCCCTTCGATGACGTTGGCGGCGGTGGAATCGAGGAACGGCACTTTCGAGCAGTCGAGCACGAAATTCCGGTGCTTGTCGGCAATGCGGTCGAACACCGCGCCGACCGTCTCCGCCGCGCCGAAGAAGAAGGCGCCGGAAATACGGTAGACGACCGTATCGGGGTCGCTCGCCTCCGCCGCGTCGTAGCGCTTGCGGTCGCCATTGGCCGTGTCGGGCAAATCCTCGATGGCGGGCGGCGCATGGGCCTCGACGGCGACCGCGTGCGCCATGCGGTTGATGAACAGCAGCGCACCGAGCGCGAAGCCGACCACGATGCCGGTGGTGAGGTCGCGGAAGACGACCAGCGCGAAGGTGACGATCAGCACCAGCGCGTCGCCGCGCGAGGACCGGATAAGCGCTGCGAAGGCCGGCCGCTCGACCATGTTCCAGGCGACCACGGCAAGCACGCCGGCCAGCGCCGCGAGCGGCACGTAGGCGGCGAGCGGCGCGGCGACCGCCATGAACAAAAGCACGAAAAGCGCCTGGAAGAAGCCGGAAAGCGGACCGTGCGCGCCGGCGCGGATGTTGGTTGCGGTGCGCGCAATCAGGCCGGTGACGCAGATACCGCCGAAAAGCGGCGAGACGACATTGGCGAAGCCCTGAGCGACCAGTTCGCAATTGGAGCGATGGCGACGGCCGGTCATGCCGTCGGCGACCACGGCCGACAGGAGCGATTCGATGGCGCCGAGAAGCGCAAACGAGGCCGCGTCCGGCAAAAGCGCCAGCATCCTGTCCACGGTGACGACGGGGAGCGTCGGCTCCGGCAGGCCGCGCGGGATGCCGCCGAAGCGGCTGCCGATCGTTTCCACCGGCAGGCCGAAGACGGCGACCGCGAGCGAAGCCACGCCGACCGCGATCAGGAAGGCCGGCCACGCCGGGCGCAGGCGCTTCGTCGCCAGGATCGCGCCGATCGTCAGCGCCGCGACCAGCATCGCGGCCGGGTTCGCCGTGCCCGCCGCCTTGCCGAGCACGATCATCTTGTCGAGGAATTCGCCCGGTTCCTTGCCCGCCAGCGTCAGGCCGAAGAGGTCGTGCAACTGGCTGGCGAGGATGATGACCGCGATGCCGGCGGTGAAGCCGACTGTCACGGGATAGGGAATGAATTTCACATAGGTGCCGAGCCTGAGATAGCCGGCCGCCACGAGCATCACTCCGGCCATCATGGTGGCGAGGAAGAGGCCGTCGATCCCGTGCCGGTCGACGGTTGCGGCGACGAGCACGATGAAGGCGCCGGCCGGCCCGCCGACCTGGAAACGGCTGCCGCCGAAGAAGGCGATGATGGTGCCGCCGATGATCGCCGTGTAGAGGCCGCGTTCCGGCGTCACATGCGAGGCGATCGCGATTGCCATCGACAGCGGCAGCGCCACGATCGCGACCGTCAGCCCGGCTATGATGTCGGCGCGCAGATGCGCCGGCCGGTAGCCTTCCCTCAGGACGGTGATCAGTTTCGGCGTGTAGAGTTCCCAAAAACCCGGCGCCTTTGCGCTCGGACGAGATGCGGCATCCATGTCGACAACCTGGCGGCGCGGCCCGGCGCGTCGGAAAGAAGCCAGTCCTCGTCGGCCCGCGGGCGCCGGCGGCCTTTCAGCGAATGGATCCCTGTGGCGGCGTCTTCAGCCTGACCCCGCGGCCGCCGCCGTCGCTCGTCTGGTTGTCGCCGATGAGCGTCACGCCGGCTTCCTCGAGCGCCTGGATCACCTTGACCAGCGTATCCACCACGCCGCGCACGACGCCTTCGGAGGCCTCCATGCGCTGCACGGTGGGCAACGAGACGCCGGCGCGTTCGGCAAGCGTCTTCTGGTCCATCCCGATCAGCGCGCGCGCGGCGCGCATCTGCGCGGCCGTGATCATGCCGATATGCCCGTTGAAAGTGCAGTATGCACGTATAAAACATTCATCATGATGTTTCAAGCATCATTATTGGCGTTAGATCGATAAACCCGGCTCAACGGCCACCGACATGTGTTCCGAAAGGTACGGGGAGGACGACGACGATGGCAAGTCCGGCGCATCGATCGGCGCGCGGAAAGATGGCAATCCCCGCTGTTGCATTCCGGTAACATTGTGTCCGGATTGTAACAGTTCGCGGGAGATCGATTGTATGGATGCGAAACCTTCATAATAGCGGTGGACGGGAATCGGCAGCTTTGGCAGCATTATGGTTAATGGAGACGGCGGCGACTGAGTGTTGGTTACGGGCTGCAACGGGGCTTAGGCTTACGGGGTGCTGCCTCCAGACGAAGGAGATCGGACCGCGGTCTCCGACGTGACCCGTCGAGGCGAAAGCCTTTGGACGGCCAGGACAGAGGCCAGTGGTTCGGCGGGGCTGAAATCAGGGACCACTGGCCCGCGTCGGGCAGGCGGGGCTCCTGCCCCTCCTTTTCAGCCTTCCCCCTTCTGATTTCCGATTCTGCCCCACGCGGCGATTCTGTCCGTTGATGCGTCAAGCGTCGTCTCGGGCCGTCATACAAGCATCCAAATCGCGTGACAGGCGTTATCCCCCGCCGGCTGATGGGGCCGGTTGTCGTTTGTCGGGGGTTCGGAAAGGACCATTCCATGAAAAGAGCAATCTTCGCCGCGGTGGCGCTCGGCTTCGCCACGACGATGGCCTACGCGCAGACGGAAACCACGCCAGCCCCGGCCTCGCCCGCGGACCAGCAGCAGGCGTCTTCGCCCTCGCCGCACGGCCCCGATATGCACGGCCCCGATATGCGCGGGCCGGACGGCATGCGCGGACCCGGCCGGCACGGGCCTGACCGCTGGCAAAAGCATCGCGGCATGATGATGGGTTCGAAGGCGGCGCATTTCAGCATCCGCGACGGCGACGTCATGATCAACGTCAAATGCGCCGACGACGACACCACCGCCGCCTGCGGGCGGACCGTCATGCAGCTTCTCGACAGACTGCAGGCAGGCCAGTCGACGGACGAGGACCAGGGCGGCGATGATCCGACGATGAACGAATAGACCGGTACGGTATACCGGGGCGGAGTCGACTGCATCTTGGGCCGGCTCCGTTGCTTCTTTTGCCCATGACAGCCATTTTCGCCAGCCTCCCGAACGACTAAATAGCGTCTGAAGCAGCATCGATGGAGATCGCGCGGATGACGAGGATGCTTTTATGGGGGGCGGTGGCGCTGGCCGCGTTCTGCACGCCGGCTTCGGCGTTTGAGCTGGCGCAGGACCTGACCTGCGACCAGGCGATCGCCTATTACGAGAAAAACCGCGTCATCTATGTCCTCACCAACGACGTGATCGCCCTGCCGATCCGCGTCGGCGTGCCGGTGAACGACGCCGAAAAGCTGCAATGCCCGGAAGAGGGCCAGCACCCTCACGGCTACAGCGTCAAAACCCGGGATCGCTGGCATTGCGTCATCGCCGTGACGTGCTGACCGGGCCCTCTCAGTTTCCCAGTATGCCCGGCAGCCTCAGCCCCTTTTCCTTCGCGCATTCGATAGCCGCCTCGTAGCCGGCATCGGCGTGGCGCATGACGCCGCTCGCCGGATCGTTCCACAGCACGCGCTCCAGCCTTTTGGCGGCTTCCGGCGTGCCGTCGGCGCAGATCACCATGCCGGCATGCTGGGAAAAGCCCATGCCGACGCCGCCGCCATGATGCAGCGACACCCATGTCGCGCCCGACGCGCAGTTCAGGAGCGCATTGAGCAACGGCCAGTCAGAGACCGCGTCCGACCCGTCCTTCATCGCCTCGGTCTCGCGATTGGGCGAGGCGACGGAGCCGGAATCGAGATGATCGCGGCCGATGACGACCGGCGCCTTCAACTCGCCCTTCGCCACCATCTCGTTGAAGGCGAGGCCGAGCCGGTGGCGGTCGCCGAGCCCCACCCAGCAGATGCGCGCCGGGAGCCCCTGGAAGGCGATGCGCTCCCTGGCCATGTCGAGCCAGTTGTGCAGATGCGTGTTGCCCGGCGTCAGTTCCTTCACCTTTTCGTCGGTGCGGAAGATGTCCTCCGGATCGCCTGAAAGGGCTGCCCAACGGAACGGGCCGATGCCGCGGCAGAAGAGCGGGCGGATATAGGCCGGCACGAAGCCCGGAAAGGCGAAGGCGTTGTCGAAGCCTTCGTCCTTGGCGACCTGGCGGATATTGTTGCCGTAGTCGAGCGTCGGCACGCCGTCGTTCCAGAAGGCGACCATGGCCTCGACATGTTCGCGCATGGATTGGCGGGCGGCTTTTTCGACAGCCTTGGGATCGCTCTCGCGCTTTTCGCGCCATTCTCCGAGCGACCAGCCTTTCGGCAGGTAGCCGTTCAGCGGGTCGTGCGCCGAGGTCTGGTCGGTGAGGATGTCGGGCCTGACGCCGCGCCGGTGAAGCTCCGGCACGATCTCGGCGGCGTTGCCGACAAGCCCGACCGACTTCGCTTCGCCGGCCTTCGTCCAGCGCCCGATCATGGCGAGCGCCTCGTCGAGCGTATCGGCGCGCTCGTCGACATAGCGGGTGCGCAGGCGAAAATCGATGCGGTCGGGATCGCATTCGATGGCCAGGCACGAAGCGCCGGCCATGACGGCGGCGAGCGGCTGCGCGCCGCCCATGCCGCCAAGCCCTGCCGTCAGGATCCACTTGCCCTTGAGGCTGCCGCCATAATGCTGACGGCCGGCCTCCACGAAGGTCTCGTAGGTGCCCTGCACGATGCCCTGCGTGCCGATATAGATCCACGACCCGGCCGTCATCTGGCCGTACATCATCAGGCCCTTGCGATCGAGCTCGTTGAAATGGTCCCAGTCGGCCCAGTGCGGCACCAGGTTGGAATTGGCGATCAGTACGCGCGGCGCGTCGGCATGCGTGCGGAAGACGCCGACCGGCTTGCCCGACTGGACGAGCAGCGTCTCGTCCTCCTTCAAGGTCTTCAATGTGGCCACGATCGCGTCGAAATCGTTCCAGGTGCGCGCGGCGCGGCCGATGCCGCCATAGACGACGAGTTCGTTCGGGTTTTCCGCCACTCCCGGATCGAGATTGTTCATCAGCATGCGAAGCGGCGCTTCCGTCTGCCACGAAAGCGCGTTGAGTTCCGGGCCGTGCGGCGCGTGGATCTCGCGGATGTTGTGACGGGGATTGGTCATGACCGGGCTCCGGTTTTCATCGAAAGGGCGATCTCTTCGAGGCGCTTCAAGATGGCGCCAAGATGAACGCGCAGCCTGCCCGCCTTCGCCTCGTCATAGGCGAAGGGAAGCGCCTCGCTTTGAAGATGGGTCGATTGTGCAAGCTCCATCTGGACGGCATGGACGCCGTTTTCCGGCTGGCCGTAATGCCGCGTCGTCCAGCCACCGCGGAAGCGGCCGTTGAGGATGGACGTATAGCCGTCGGCCGAGCGGCAGATGTCGGCAACTGCGCGCTCGAATTCGGATGCACAAGTCCGGCCGTTGTCGGTGCCGATGTTGAAGTCGGGCAGCGTGCCCTCGAACAGGAACGGGCATTTCGAGCGGATCGAATGGCAATCGTAGAGCACGGCGATGCCGTGGATGGATTTCACTCGCTCGATCTCGGCGGCGAGGGCGGCGTGATAGGGCGCGTGGAAGAGCGCCTTGCGCCGCTCGATCTCCTTTGCGTCCGGCTCCTTCTTCCAAAGCGGCTGATTGTCGAAATCGATGAGCGGCACCAGTCCGGTCGTGTTCTGGCCGGGATAGAGGCTGGCGCCGGACGGATCGCGGTTGGCGTCGATGCAATAGCGGTGAAACGTTGCGCGGACGGTCGTCACCTCCGGCAGCAGGCCGACATAGAGCGTATGGACGTACCAATCCGTGTCACGCAGTTTGCGGCCTTCCGTGTTGAGGTCGGCCCATATGTCGGGCGGCACTTCGGTGCCGGTATGGGGGAAGCCGAGAATGACAGGGGACGTGCCGCGGGTGATTTCAAAGGGGCTCATTGGAGAACTCCGAATTTGGCGGAAAACCCCCTCTCCGTCGCGCTTCGCGCGCCACCTCTCCCCCACTTTGTGGGGGCGAGGACGAGTGGAAGCGGCCCGGCCGGGGTGTCCTCGCCCCCGTTTACGGGGGAGAGGTGGCTCGGGCATAGCCCGAGACGGAGAGGGGGGCTCTCGCGAAGGTTCATCACTCCTCCAGCCCCGGCAAAATCCCGGCCGACACGGAACCGCAGAGCGCACCCGACCGTACCAGCTCGGCTGCAGCGGCAAGATCGCCGGCCATGTAGCGGTCCACTTCCAGCGCCAGCACGGCCTTGCGGATCGCCCGATGCGCCTTCTGCAATTCTCCGCTCGTCTTCAGGGGCGCCCGAAAATCCACGCCCTGCGCCGCCGTCATTGCCTCGATGCCGACGATCGCGGCGAGATTTTCCGCCATGTCGAGCAGGCGGCGCGCGCCATGGCAGGCCATCGACACATGGTCCTCCTGGTTGGCGGAGGTCGGCGTTGAATCGATCGAGGCCGGATGCGCGCGCTGCTTGTTCTCGCTCATCAGTGCGGCGGAGGTGACTTCCGCGATCATCAGGCCGGAATTCAATCCCGGCTTCTTCGCCAGAAAGGCCGGCAGGCCGAAGGAGAGGGCCGGATCGACCAGGAGCGCGATGCGTCGTTGCGCGATCGCGCCGATCTCGCAGATGGCGAGCGCGATCTGGTCGGCGGCGAACGCCACCGGCTCGGCGTGGAAATTGCCGCCGGAAACGACCGAGCCGTCCGAGAGTACCAGCGGATTGTCGGTCACCGCATTGGCTTCAAGCGTCAGCGTGCGCGCGCACTGGCGTAAAATGTCGAGTGCGGCGCCGTCCACCTGCGGCTGGCAGCGGATGCAATAGGGGTCCTGCACGCGCTCGTCTCCAAGCCGGTGGCTCTCGCGGATTTCCGAGCCGTCGAGCAGCCGCCACAGCGCCGCCGCCGTGTCGATCTGGCCGCGATGGCCGCGCAATGCGTGGATTTCCGGATGGAACGGCGCGGAAGAGCCCATCGCCGCGTCGGTGGAAAGCGCGCCGGTGACGAGCGCCGTGTTCGCCGCGCGATGCGTCTCGAAAAGGCCGGCGAGCGCCAGAGCGGTGGAGACCTGCGTGCCGTTGATCAGCGCCAGCCCCTCCTTGGCGGCGAGCACCACCGGCTTCAGGCCGGCCTTTTCCAGCGCCGGTCGCGCCGACATCTTTTCGCCCGCCAGATACGCCTCGCCCTCGCCGATCATCACCGCCGTCATATGCGCCAGCGGCGCGAGGTCGCCCGACGCGCCGACCGAACCCTTTTCGGGGATGACAGGGACGACGCCCTTTTCCAGCATCGTCTCGATCAGCGACACCGTCTCCACGCGCACGCCCGATGCGCCGCGTCCGAGCGACATCAGTTTCAGCGCCATGACGAGCCGTACGATTTCCGGCTTCAGCGATTGGCCGACGCCGCAGCAATGCGACAGGATCAGGTTGCGCTGCAACGTGGCGACGTCGGCGGCCGGGATGCGCACGCTGGCAAGCTTTCCGAAGCCGGTATTGATGCCGTAGACGGCATCGGCCCCGCCGGCGATCTCGGCGATGCGCGCAGCAGCCGCCTCGATGCGTGGGCGTGAGGCGGGGTCGAGGCGGATGGGCTCGGACCCGCGATAGATGCGTTCCAGCGTTTGGAGCGTGATGGCGCCGGGGTGGAGGGTGAGGGTCATCGGAAAATCCCAATCGACTGGCGCGTTGCAAGCGCCCCCTCTCCGTCGCGCTTCGCGCGCCCCCTCTCCCCCGTAAGCGAGGGAGAGGACAGGAGCCAGGCTTGCGGCCGTCCTGTCCTCTCCCCAACGAATGTGGGGGAGAGGTGGCGCGCGAAGCGCGACGGAGAGGGGGCCTTCACTGAATTCATCCCACGATCACCCTGTCGAGCGCATTAAACCCGATCCGGTATGCCAGTTCCGCCGGATGCCCGACGTCCCATACCGCAAGTTCGGCGCGCTTGCCTGCCTCGATGGTGCCGATCTGGTCGGCCAGCCCGAGCGCGCGGGCCGCATTGCGGGTCACGCCGGCGAGTGCCTCCTCCGGTGTCAGGCGAAACAGGGTCGAGGCCATATTCATGGCGAGAAGCAGCGATGCGAGCGGCGAGGAGCCGGGATTGCAGTCGGTGGCGATGGCGATCGGCACGCTTGCAGCGCGTAGTGCATCGACCGGCGGCGCCTGCTTCTCGCGCAGGAAATAGAACGCGCCGGGAAGCAGAACCGCGACCGTGCCGCTCTTCGCCATGGCTTCCGCGCCTGCCTCGTCCAGATATTCGAGGTGATCGGCCGACAATGCGCCGTACGAGGCGGCGAGCGCCGCGCCGCCGAGATTGGAAAGCTGCTCGGCATGCAGCTTGACCGAAATGCCGAGCGCCTTCGCGCGTTCGAAGACACGCGCGATCTGCGCCGGCGAAAAGGCGATGCCCTCGCAAAAGCCGTCCACCGCATCGACCAGTCCTTCGACATGGGCGTCGTCGAGCCCCGGCAGCACCACCTCGTCGATATAGGCGTCGGCACGGCCCTTGTACTCGGCCGGCACCGCATGCGCGGCGAGATAGGAGGTGCGCACTCGAACGTTGCGCAACTCGCCAAGCCGACGCGCGGCGGAGAGCATCTTCAGTTCGTCCTCGACCGTCAGCCCGTATCCGGACTTGATCTCTATCGTTCCGACCCCTTCGGCGATCAGCGCGTCGAGCCGGGGAAGGGCGGCTTCGACCAGTTCGTCTTCCGAAAGCGCCCGCGTCGCCGTGACCGTCGAGACGATGCCGCCGCCGGCGCGCGCGATCTCTTCGTACGTCGCGCCTTCCAGCCGCATCTCGAATTCCTTCGCCCGGTTGCCGCCGAAGACGAGATGCGTGTGGCAGTCTATCAGGGCAGGGGTGACGAGCCGGTCGCCGCAATCATCGACGGTGGCGCCGCGCCAATCGGCCGGAAAAGCATCGGCCTTGCCGACCCAGGCGATGCGGCCGTCCTCGATGCCGATCGTGCCATCCGCGACGAGGCCATAGGCGGTCTCGCCCAATTCCATCGTGGCGATGTTCGCGGCTTTGACGATTTTTCTGGTCATGGCGCCCGAGGCGGTTCACATGTCTCGATTTGATGCTATTATGTCTAGACAAAATAAGTCAACACGGAAATGGCCATGCAGACGGTATTCGCGGCGGCGGCGCTCCTCGATGATGGCTGGGCGAAGGATGTCCTGGTCGGGATCGACGATGAAGGCCGCATCACTTCGGTCACGAAAGACGCGAAGGCCATGCCCGACTGCGCCAATGTCGGGACCCTGCTGCCGGCCGCCTGCAATCTGCACAGCCACACCTTCCAGCGCGCCATGGCGGGGCTGACGGAGCGGCGCGGCCCTTCCGAGCGCGACAGCTTCTGGACATGGCGCGAGGTGATGTATCGCTTCCTCGACCTGCTCTCGCCAGACGACATAGAGGCAGTCGCCGCCTTCGCCTTCATGGAGATGCAGGAGGCGGGCTTCGCCGCCGTCGCCGAGTTCCACTACCTTCACAACAGGCCGGGCGGCGGCGCTTATGACGATCCCGGCGAGCTGTCGGCCCGCATCGCGGCGGCGCAGGTCTCAACCGGCATCGGCCTCACGCTCTTGCCGGTTTACTACGCCCAAGGCGGCGTCGACGGCCGTCCGCTTGCCGGCGGCCAGCTTCGCTTCGGCAACAGGCTCGACGGGTTCGCGGCGCTGATGGAGCGGGCGGGCGGGATCGTCAAAGGCCTCTCGCCCGACACCGGCCTCGGCATCGCGCCGCATTCCCTACGCGCCGTCGGGCCGGCCGATCTGGAGGCGCTGACAGGCATGCTGCCCGACGCGCCCTTCCACATGCACATCGCCGAGCAGGAAGGCGAGGTCCAAGAGGCGCTGGCCGAACTCGGCGCGCGGCCGGTCGAATGGCTGCTCGCCAATATGCCGGTCGACAGGCGCTGGTGCCTCATCCATTGCACCCAGATGGAGCCGCGCGAGACCGAGGCGCTGGCGAAGAGCGGCGCGGTGGCCGGGCTCTGCCCGGTCACCGAGGCCAACCTCGGCGACGGCATCTTCGACGGCGCGCGTTTTCGCGCAGCCGGCGGATCGTTCGGCGTCGGCTCCGATTCCAACATCCGCATTACCGTCAACGAGGAATTACGCCAGTTCGAATATTCGCAGCGCCTGCGCGACCGCGCCCGTATCGTGCTGGCCGGCGCCGGCCAGTCGGCCGGCCGTGTCCTCTACGATCACGCGCTTGCCGGCGGGGCACAGGCGCTCGGCCGCCAATCGGGCCGTATCGCGCCGGGGCGGTGGGCCGATCTGGTGGCCCTGCAAAGGGGCGAGGGGCTGGCGCTCGCAAAACAGCCCGACCTGCCGCTCGACAACTGGATTTTTGCCGGTGACGGCGTGGTTTCGGATGTCTGGTCGGCCGGCCGCCATATGGTGGCCGAGGGCAGCCATGTCCGCCGCGACGAAATCGCCCGGCGCTATCATGAATGTCTGGCGGCGCTCGCCGCGAAGCTATGAACGGCAAAAAACGCCTCTCCTATCGCGATATCGGCGAGGATATCCTGCGGCGTATCGCCAAGCGTGTCTGGGAGCCGGGCGCGCTGATACCGGGCGAGCAGGCGCTGGCCGCCGAATTCGGCTGTTCGCGCGCGACCGTGAACCGCGCGTTGCAGGACCTCGCCCGCGCCGGCATCCTCGAACGGCGGCGCAAGGCCGGCACAAGGGTGTCGCTCAATCCGGTGCGCGAGGCGCGCTTCGTCATTCCGCTGGTGCGCCAGGAGATCGAGGCCAAGGGCGCGGAATATAGCTACCGGCTGCTGGGCCGCGAGTGCGCGAAGGCGGGCAAGGCGGTGGCCGACCGGCTCGGATTGGAGAAGTCCGCGCGCATGCTGCATGTCCGCTGCCTGCATCTCGCCGGCGGCGCGCCCTACCAGTACGAGGATCGTTGGATCAATCCGGATGCGGTCCCCGACGCCTGCGATGCGCCGTTCGAGACCATCAGCCCCAATGAGTGGCTGGTGACCAACGCGCCTTTTTCCCGCGCCCAATTCGTCTTCCGGGCAGCCCGTGCCGGCACGGAGGAGGCCACGCTGCTCGGATTGCCGGAAGGCGAGGCCGTCTTCGTCGCGGAGCGACTGACATGGCTAGCCGACAAACCGGTCACCTTCGTGCGCATGATCCACCCGCCGAGCCACCGCATCGTGACGGAGTTGTAAGGTTCCGCTCCCAGATTACGGCAACGTCACGCGCCTCAGCGTCAGGTTGATGCGCCCGCCCTTGTTCAGAAGGGTCGAGGTCTGGGGATAGATGCGGTCGACGCCGTGGAAAGCGAGACGCCCCTCGCCACCGAGGATGACGATAGCGCCGCTCGAAAGGCGCACGGAGACGGTTGCGTCGCTCCTTTTTGTCCCGCCGACGCGGAAAAGGCAGTCATCGCCGAGCGAGACCGAGACGACGGGTGCCGAAAAATCCTTCTCGTCGCGGTCCTGGTGCAGGCCCATGCGGGCGCTGTCGGAATAGAAATTGACGAGACACGCCTGCGGCGGATGCGGATAGTCGGCGAGTTCGCGCCACAGCGCCATCAGCCGCTCGGGGATCGGCGGCCACGGATTGCCCGTCACGGGATGGATCGCCTGATAGCGGTAGCCGCCGTCACGGTCGGTCACCCAGCCAAGGGTGCCGCAATTGGTCATGCGCACGCTCATCGGCTTGCCGGTCTTCGGCATGGCCGGCACGTAGAGCGGCGCGGCTTCGACCACCGCGCGGATATCCTCGACCAGCTTCTCCTGCGCCTCGCGGTCGAAAAAGCCCGGCAAGTGCCGGACGCCTTCAGCGAGCATTGGCATGCGGTAACTCCTGCGCGTCCGCCTCTCAGTCGTCCGAAACGCGGCCGCGCATCTTCTTTATGGTGGAGCGGCCGGCCTTCGTCTTCAACCGCCTTTCGACCGAACCTTTCGTCGGCCGGGTCTTCTTGCGCGGCGGTGGCGGCGGTTCCGCCGCCTTGGCAACGAGTGCCGTGAGACGGTCGCGCGCGTCCTGCCGGTTCCGCTCCTGCGTGCGGAAACGGGAGGCCTCGATGACGATCACCCCGTCTTTCGTGGCGCGCTGGCCGGCAAGCCTTATCACACGGTCGCGTACATCTTCCGGCAGTCCCGCCGCGCCGCGCGCGTCGAAGCGAAGCTGCACCGCCGTCGCCACCTTGTTGACGTTCTGGCCGCCGGGTCCGGACGAGCGGATGAAGACCTCTTCGAGATCGTCTTCGTCGATCAAGACGTTCGACGCCACCCGAATCCCGCCGGTCTCCGTCATTCCCGCCAGACGATAAGCTCGTCCGCCTCCTTACGCCTGATGTCCGGCACCTCGGCGCTTTGGGCCGGATAGCCGGCGACGAGCAGGATGACCGCCTTCTCGTGCTCGGGGCGGCCGCAGATCTCGTTCAGGAAGCCCATCGGCGAAGGCGTATGCGTGAGCGCGGCGAGCCCTGCATTGTGCAGGCTGGCGATCAGGAGCCCGGTGGCGATGCCGACCGATTCAGGCACGTAATAGTGCTTGCGCCGGGAGCCGTCCTCCTTTAACCCGTAGCGCTGCGCGAAGACGACGATCAGCCAGGGTGCGATTTCGAGGAAGGGCTTGTCGGCATCGGTGCCCAGCGGCGCCAGTGCCTCCAGCCATTCCGCGGGCGCGCCGCCCTCGTAGAAGGCGCGCTCCTCCGCTTCCGCCGCCGTGCGGATGCGCTGCTTGACCATCTGGTCGCCGATGCACACGAAGGTCCAGGGCTGCTGGTTGGCGCCGGAAGGCGCGGTCGCAGCCGTCATCACCGCCTGCTCGATCAGTTGACGCGGCACCGGCCGGTCGGAAAAATCGCGCACGGTACGGCGCCGCGCCATCAGTGCGCGGAAATCCCGGGCCCGGCCGAGCATGTCGCTCTCCGGTATACCGGCAAAGGCCAGTGGTACGGTTTTCAACGCGGTCATGCCGTTCTCCTCCCGAGAGAAGCAGATGCACCGCAACGCCGAAAAAGAAAAGCCCCGGCGCGGGCCGGGGCGGAAATGCTGAATCTGTTCGCCTGCCTACTCGGCCGCCTCTTGCACGCGCGGCGCGGCGTCGGCGACGGTCGCGTCGACATGGTCCTCGAATTTGGCGAAATTGTCGACGAACATGCCGACCAGCCGTTTCGCCTGGCGGTCATAGGCCGCCTTGTCGGCCCATGTGGCGCGCGGGTCGAGGATCGAACTGTCGACCCCCGGCACCGAAACCGGCACGGCGAAGCCGAAATTCGCGTCGGTGCGGAATTCCGCGCCGGCGAGCGATCCGTCGAGCGCGGCGGCGAGAAGCGCCCGCGTCGCCTTGATCGGCATGCGTTTGCCGGTGCCATAGGCGCCGCCGGTCCAGCCGGTATTCACCAGCCAGCAGTCTACGCCGTGCTCGGCGATCAGGCTGCGCAGCAGATTACCGTATTCGGAAGGGTGCCTGGGCATGAAGGGCGCGCCGAAACAGGTCGAGAAGGTGGCTTCCGGCTCCGTCACGCCCTTCTCCGTTCCCGCCACCTTGGCCGTGTAGCCTGAAAGGAAGTGGTACATCGCCTGCGCCGGCGTCATCCTGGCGATCGGCGGCAAGACGCCGAAGGCGTCGGCGGTCAGCATGATGACGTTCTTCGGATGCGGCGCGCGGCCGGTAGCGCTGGCGTTCGCGATGAAATGCAGCGGATAGGCCGAGCGCGTGTTCTCGGTCAGCGAACCGTCGTCGAGGTCGGGCACGCGGTCCTCGTCGAGGACGACGTTTTCCAGCACCGTCCCGAAGCGTCTCGTCGTCGCGTAGATTTCCGGCTCGGCCTCCGGCGAAAGGCGGATGGTCTTGGCGTAGCAGCCGCCCTCGAAATTGAAGACGCCGTCCGGCCCCCAGCCATGCTCGTCGTCACCGATGAGCGTGCGTGTCGGGTCGGCCGACAGCGTTGTCTTGCCGGTGCCGGAAAGCCCGAAGAAGATCGCCGCGTCCCCGTCCGCGCCCTCGTTCGCCGAACAATGCATCGGCATGACGGATTTCTCCGGCAACAGGTAGTTGAGCGCCGTGAAGACCGATTTCTTCATCTCGCCGGCATAGGACGTGCCGCCGATCAGCACGATCATGCGCCTGAGATCAACCGCGATCACGGTCTGCGAGCGGCAGCCGTGCCGCTCCGGATCGGCCTTGAAGGAAGGCAGGTCGATGATGGTCATTTTCGGCTCGAATGCGGCGAGCGCGCTCCGCTCCGGCCGGATCAGAAGATTGCGGATGAAGAGCGAGTGCCAGGCGAGTTCGGTGACGACGCGCACCGGCAGGCGATGCGTCTCGTCGGCGCCGCCGACCAGGTCCTGAACGAACAGTTCCCTGCCTGCCGCATGCGCCTTGAAGTCCGCCAGCAGCGTCTCGAAATGCGCCGGCGACATGGGGCGGTTATTGTCCCACCACACATGGCCTTCGGTGTTGGCGTCGCGGACGACGAACTTGTCCTTGGCCGAGCGGCCGGTGTGCTGGCCGGTCACCGCGACGAGAGCGCCATGCGCGCTCAATCGAGCTTCCCCACGCCGCAGCGCCTCCTCGTAAAGTGCCGCTTCCGTCAGATTGTAATAGGCCGCTTCGGCTGCCGCGAGGCCGATTTCATCGATGCCGCGGGCCGGGTTTCTTGTGCCGAACTCTCTCACTTCCTCACCGCCGGAAATATGGGTTGGTAAAAAGCCCGCGCGCCTAAGGCATTCAGGCCACCTCGTTGCAATAATTAGTGCAGATACAGAAAAGACTAGCGATATCAAATCATTAATCGATTTAAAAATTTTGAGAGATATTTAAATCGTTTGTATTCCGGGTATGGTGGCAGGGCGCTGTACGCGTCGGATTGCCTCTGCGATCGCGACGAGGGGTTCGCATCCGCGTGCCGACGTGCGATATGCGGGTCGACGCGCCACATTTTGTACCTAATTTGTCCCTCAAAGGCGGGCTTCAGCCGAAGGAAGGGACGTCCGCAGATGAGGGAGTCGCTAGATATGTCCACGATTGCGCTGGTCGACGATGACCGCAATATCCTGACATCCGTATCCATTGCGCTGGAATCGGAGGGATATCGCGTCGAAACCTATACGGACGGCGCTTCGGCGTTGGAGGGGCTGTCGGCGCGGCCGCCGAACCTTGCCATCCTCGACATCAAGATGCCGCGCATGGATGGCATGGAACTTCTGCGCCGGCTGCGCCAGAAGAGCGACCTGCCGGTCATCTTCCTGACCTCCAAGGACGACGAGATCGACGAATTGTTCGGCCTCAAGATGGGCGCCGACGATTTCATCCGCAAACCTTTCTCGCAGCGGCTCCTGGTCGAGCGCGTCCGCGCGGTCCTGAGGCGCGCCAGTGCGCGGGACGCCGCCGCGAAATCGCCCAGCACCCAGAGCCGTTCGCTCGAGCGCGGCCAACTCGTCATGGACCAGGAGCGCCACACCTGCACCTGGAAGGGCCAGCCTGTGACGCTCACGGTCACCGAGTTCCTCATCCTTCATTCGCTCGCCCAGCGTCCGGGCGTGGTGAAAAGCCGCGACGCGCTGATGGACTCGGCCTATGATGAGCAGGTCTATGTCGACGACCGCACCATCGACAGCCACATCAAGCGGCTGCGCAAGAAGTTCAAGGTGGTCGACAATGATTTCGAGATGATCGAGACGCTCTACGGCGTCGGCTACCGCTTCCGCGAGGCGTGACCGGGGGGATGGTGCCGGCAGCCATGTGCGGGTTCATGTCTTTGAGCACGCCGCGAACCTGTCGCGTTTCCATCGGTCTCCAGTTGCTTTAAAATCCGGCCATGGTGGCAGAAACCGGCGATATCCCGCTCACCGAACTGGCCGCTCCGAAAAAGCGGAAGCCGGCGGGGTTCTTTGCCCGGCTGCGCAAGCGCCTGAACTGGGTGCTCGGCCATTATCTCTTTTCCAGCCTGACGCGGCGCATCCTTTTCCTGAACATGGCGGCGCTCGTCGTGCTCGTCGTCGGTATCCTCTACCTCAACCAGTTCCGTGACGGGCTGATCGACGCGCGCGAGGAAAGCCTGATGACGCAGGGCGAGATCATCGCCGGCGCCATCGCGTCCTCCGCCACGGTGGAGACCGACGCGATCCGCATCGATCCCGAAAAGCTGCTGGAGCTTCAGGCCGGCCAGAGCATCGAACCGGGCTCCGACCAGCTCGACAATCTGGATTTCCCGATCAATCCCGAGATCGTCGCCCCGCTGCTCAGGAGGCTGATCTCGCCGACGCGGACCCGCGCGCGCATTTACGATCGCGACGCCAATCTCCTGCTCGATTCGCAGCGGCTCTATTCCAGGGGTCAGATCCTGCGCTACGATCTGCCGCCGATCGAGGAGGAGGAGCCGAACCTCTTCGAACGGATCGAGAAGAGCATCATCGGCCTCTTCCGGCGGCGCGACCTGCCCGTCTACCACGAACAGCCGGGCGGCAACGGGTCCGCCTATCCCGAGGTCATGACGGCGCTGACCGGCAGTCCCGCCACTGTCGTCAGGGTGAGCGAGAAGGGCGATCTGATCGTTTCGGTGGCGGTGCCCGTCCAGCGCTTCCGGGCGGTTCTCGGCGTGCTGATGCTTTCCACGCAAGGCGGCGACATCGACAATATCGTGACCTCGGAGCGCCGCGCCATCTTCCGCGTCTTCGGCGTGGCCGCGCTGGTCACCGCGATCCTGTCGCTGCTTCTGGCCTCCACCATCGCCAATCCGCTGCGCCGCCTCTCGGCCGCTGCGGTGCGTGTCAGGCGCGGGGTGAAGAGCCGCGAGGAGATTCCGGATTTCTCTTCCCGGCAGGACGAGATCGGCAATCTGTCGGTCGCCTTGCGCGAGATGACGAACGCGCTCTACGCCCGCATCGAGGCGATCGAGAGTTTTGCGGCCGATGTCAGCCACGAACTGAAGAACCCGCTGACCTCGCTACGCAGCGCCGTCGAGACCTTGCCGATCGCCAAGACCGAGGAATCGCGCAAGCGGCTGCTGGACGTCATCCAGCACGACGTGCGCCGCCTCGACCGCCTGATCACCGACATTTCGGACGCCTCGCGCCTCGACGCGGAGCTTGCCCGCGAATATTCCGGCCGCGTCGACCTGAAGAAGCTGATCGGCGATCTGGTGATGGCGGCGCGCGAGGTGCGCAAGAACCGCCGGCAGGTGACGGTGGAATTCAATACAGAGAAACTACCGCACGGGGAAAAGGACTATGTCGTCCAGGGGCACGATCTGAGGATCGGGCAGGTCGTCACCAATCTGATCGAAAACGCCCGCTCCTTCGTGCCGGAGGAGGGCGGGCGCGTTGTCGTCACGCTGTCGCGCACTCCCCGCCATGCCATCGTGACCGTCGAGGACAACGGGCCGGGCATCCGCGCCGAGCGCATCGACCGGATTTTCGAGCGTTTCTACACGGATCGCCCCTCCAACGAAGCCTTCGGCCAGAATTCGGGCCTCGGCCTGTCGATCAGCCGGCAGATCATGGAGGCGCATGGCGGCACGCTCGACGCCGAGAACATCGTCGGCACCAAGCCGGGCGACATTCGCGGCGCCCGCTTCGTCATGACGCTGCCGGCCTGAGAATCCCATGAATTTTCATGGCACGGCGTTCATACTCGGTGACAAGGGCGTGCTCGTCCGTGGACGCTCGGGCGCCGGCAAGACCACGCTCGCCCTTGCACTGATCGAGATGTGGTCCGGCAGCGGGCGCTTCGCCCGTCTCGTGGCCGACGACCAGGTTTTTCTCCAGGCGCATGGCGGCCGGCTGGTCTGCGCCGCGCCGGAAACCATAGCGGGGCTGGCGGAATTCCGCGGGCTTGGACCACGCCGGTCAGTGTTCGAGGCGAAGATGGTGGCGGACCTCGTCGTGGACCTCGTGGAGCGCGGATCGGCGCCGCGCTACCCTGAAGAGGACACCATCGTGCTGGAGGGCTGCCATGTTCCGTTGCTCGTACTCCCGGAGCATGAGATCCAGGGGCCGGCGCTCGTTATCCTGAAGAAACTGGCTGGCGGATGATGCCGTTGCGTCAACAGGCCGAAACCGCCGTGACTCCTGTCGATTCCCACGTCGACGCCACAAGGATGCGGCAAAATGGTCACATCCTTTCACGATTGGGGCTTGTAAACAGGGGGCGCATTGACAAGATGGCGCACTTGCCGTTTGGCCCTGTCAGGGTTGCGGCCGATACGAAGCACCCGAAATGGGGCCTGCCGGGAGCCAGCACTGCATGATCGGTATCGTGCTCGTCACGCACGGTCGTTTGGCCGATGAATTCCGTAATGCCGTCGAGCACGTCGTCGGTGCGCAGCAGCAGTTCGGGACCGTCTCGATCGGCGCCGAAGACGACATGGAGCAGCGACGACGGGACATCGTTGACGAGGTGAAGCGCTGCGACACGGGTTCCGGCGTCATCATACTGACCGACATGTTCGGTGGAACGCCCTCCAATCTCGCCATCTCGGTCATGGATTCGGGCCGTGTCGAAGTGATCGCCGGCGTCAACCTGCCGATGCTGATCAAGCTTTCCAGCATCCGCGTCAACAACGACATGGCAACCGCGCTGGAGGAAGCGCAGGCGGCCGGCCGGAAATACATCAACGTCGCCAGCAAGTTCCTGAGCGGAAAATGACGGGCGAGGCCGGCGATCTCAAGGACGGTGCGGTCACCCGCGAATTTTCGATCGTCAACCAGCGCGGCCTGCATGCCCGCGCCTCCGCCAAATTCGTCCAGGTCGTCGGCGGCTACGACGCCGAAGTGACGGTGGAGAAGGACGGCAACAAGGTCGGCGGCACCTCCATCATGGGCCTGATGATGCTCGCCGCCAGTCCGGGATGCTGCATCCGCGTCACTGCCACCGGACGCGACGCCGCAGCCGTCGTGGACGCGCTCGCCGAACTGATCGAGAGCCGCTTCGGCGAAGAGATTTAGCCGGCCATCCATTCTTTCTGCGATATGCAGAGATAAAGATTTCCTTATATCCTATTGTCGCCAAAGAGCCGATCTGGTAGGCAGGCCGCCAGATGCTTGCGCCCTGCCGGTTCCGGCGGGGCTTTCCCCGTCCGCGAACAGGAGTTTTCACGATGGCGCGCGCCAAGGATTATGTTGTCAAGGATATCGGGCTGGCCGATTGGGGCCGCAAGGAGATCGAGATCGCCGAGACCGAGATGCCGGGCCTGATGGCCTGCCGCGAGGAGTTCGGCGCGGCGAAGCCCTTGAAGGGCGCGCGTATTTCCGGTTCGCTCCACATGACCATCCAGACGGCCGTCTTGATCGAGACGCTGAAGGTGCTCGGCGCCGATGTCCGCTGGGCCTCCTGCAACATCTTCTCGACGCAGGACCACGCCGCTGCCGCGATCGCCGAGAGCGGTACGCCCGTCTTCGCGGTCAAGGGTGAGACGCTTGAGGAATACTGGTCCTATACCGACCGCATCTTCCAGTGGGAAGGCGGCCAGCCGACCAACATGATCCTCGACGATGGCGGCGACGCCACGATGTATATCCTGATCGGCGCGCGTGCCGAGGCCGGAGAGGATGTCCTGTCCAAGCCGGGCAGCGAGGAAGAGGAAGTCCTGTTCGCGCAGATCAGGAAGCGCATGGCTGAGACGCCGGGCTTCTTCACCAAGGCCCGCGACGCCATCCGCGGCGTCACCGAGGAGACGACGACCGGCGTCAACCGGCTCTACCAGCTCCAGAAGCGCGGCCTGCTCGCCTTCCCCGCCATCAACGTCAACGACAGCGTCACCAAGTCGAAATTCGACAACAAATATGGCTGCAAGGAATCGCTGGTCGACGGCATCCGCCGCGCCACCGACGTGATGATGGCCGGCAAGGTGGCCGTCGTCTGCGGCTATGGCGATGTCGGCAAGGGGTCGGCCGCGTCGCTGCGCGGCGCCGGCGCCCGCGTCAAGGTCACCGAGGCGGATCCCATCTGCGCGCTGCAGGCGGCGATGGACGGATTCGAGGTGGTTACCCTCGAAGAAGTGGCGCCGACCGTGGATATCGTCGTCAGCGCGACCGGCAACAAGGACGTCGTCACCCTCGACCATATGCGGGCGATGAAGGACATGGTCATCGTCGGCAATATCGGCCATTTCGACAACGAGATCCAGGTCGCGGCGCTGCGCAACCTGAAATGGACCAACGTCAAGCCGCAGGTCGACATGATCGAGTTCGCCGACGGCAAGCGCATGATCCTGCTGTCGGAGGGGCGCCTGCTCAATCTCGGCAACGCGACCGGCCATCCGAGCTTCGTCATGTCCGCCTCCTTCACCAACCAGGTGCTGGCCCAGATCGAACTGTGGACCAAGGCCGGCAAGTACAAGAAGGAAGTCTATGTGCTGCCCAAGCATCTGGACGAGAAGGTCGCCCGGCTGCATCTCGACAAGCTTGGCGTCCATCTTACCGAGCTTTCCGGCGAGCAGGCTGCCTATATCGGCGTCACGCCTGAAGGCCCGTATAAGCCGGAACGCTACAGGTACTGATTCGACATTGAAGATACACTATATGTTGATGCCGGGCGGTTGACATTTCGCCCGGCATTATTTTTGTCGCCAATCCTCCTTCACGCCGATTCGCCTCGGGGCTATTCTCAACTGATTCGCGATGCGCCCGCGACGGGGAGCGGGCGCGCGTTTGCGGGCGGTCTTGGATTTTCAGGCGGCGGAGAGGAACAAGGCATGCCAGGGGAATGCCCGCCGATGGCGGGAGAAGCCGGCGTCGGCAGCCGGAGCGATTCCGAAGGGGTGGTGTCGTCCCGTCGGCGGTTTAGGCCGTGGGCACGGGCAGGCGCATCCGTCGCGGCCTCGTCGTTCGTCATGGTCGGCGGCGCTTTTGCGCAGGCGTCGGGCGACGACCCTTCCGTGCTTTCCAAAATCGTCCCTTCCAGCACCGTAGACGTCATCCAGTTCGCCGTCGTCCTCGGCATCATGGGCTCCGCCTTCCTGTCGGCGATCTGGCTGATCCGCGAGCGGGGGCGCATCGCGCGCGAAAACGAGACGCTGCGCGGCAGGATCGCGGAATTGAACGCCTTGCTTCAAAGAAGCGAGGCCCTTCTCAACCTGAAGGATCAGCGCATCGTCGCCTGGGCCGGCACTGCCAAGAAGCCGGACCTGATCGGCACGCTGCCCGGCGATTCCGGCGCGCCGGAAGAGCGGAGCGCCTTCCTGGCCTTCGGCCGATGGCTCGCTCCCCGATCCGCGACGCGGCTGGAGAACGCGATCGCGGGATTGCGCGAAGACTCGAGCCCGTTCGATCTCGTCGTCGAAACGCAAGCCGGCACGCTGCTCGAAGTCCGCGGACGCCGGCCGGGCAGCCAGATCATTGTCCGCTTCACCTCGCTGTCGCGTGCGCAGGCCGAGCATGCCCGGCTGAAACTCGACCATCAGGAATTGCTGACCGACCACGAAACCTTCATGGGACTGGCCGAAGCGCTGCCGATGCCGCTATGGCTGCGCGCCCCCGACGGCAAGCTCAAATGGGCCAACCGGGCTTATGCCGAAACCGTTGAGGCATCCGACCCGGGCGCCGCCATCCGGGAAGGCCGCGAGATGCTCGGCACCCAGGCGCGCGAGGCCATGCATCTGAGCCATCTGGCCCACCCTGTCTTCGCGCAGACGCTCTCGGCGGTCGTGCGCGGCGACCGCAAGCTGTTTGCCGTCACCGAATATGCCGGAAAGGCGGGCGCGGCGGGGCTTGCCGCCGACCGCAGCGAGATCGAGGCGGTCCGTGTCGAATACGAGCACACGCTGCGCAGCCATTCCGATACGCTGGATCAGCTTACGACGGCGGTCGCGATCTTCGACGCCGAGGAGAAGCTGCGCTTCTTCAACCAGGCCTTCCAGAAATTGTGGGGGCTCGACACCGCCTTCCTGAACAGCGCCCCCGACAACGCCTTCGTGTTCGACCGCCTGCGTGCCGAAGGCAAACTGGCCGAGCAGCCGGAATGGCGCCGCTGGAAGGAAACCGTGCTCGCCGCCTACCGTTCCGTCGAATCTTCCGAGCATTGGTGGCATCTGCCCGACGGCCGCACGATCCGCGTTGTCGCCAATCCGCAACCCAAGGGCGGCGTCACCTGGATTTTCGAGAACCTGACCGAGCGCATGGATCTCGAGAGCCGCTATAACACCGCGATCCGCGTGCAGGGCGAGACGCTCGACAATCTGGCCGAAGGCGTGGCCGTCTTCGGGCCGGACGGCAGGATCAGGCTTTCCAACCCCGCCTTCTCGCGGCTTTGGGGCCTGCCTGACGATTTCGTCACGCAAAAGACGCATATCTCCGAGATCAGGAAGCGTTGCGAGGCCATGGCGCAGGCGAGCCCGTGGGGCGATTTCGTCGCGCTCGCCACCGGCTTCGACGAAGAGAGACGCGACCGCCAGGGCCAGGCCGAACTCGTGAACGGCACGATCCTGAGCTACGCCGTCATCCATCTGCCCAACGGGCAGGTCATGATGACCTTCGTCGACGTGACCGATACGGTCAATGTCGAACGCGCGCTGAAGGAGAAGAACGAGGCGCTCCAGAAGGCGGACCAGTTGAAGAACGACTTCGTTCAGCACGTGAACTACGAATTGCGCTCTCCGCTGACCAACATCATCGGCTTCACCGAATTGCTGGCCCAGGGCTCTACCGGGCCGCTCAACACCCGCCAGCGGGACTATGTCGACCACATCTCCTCCTCGTCATCGGTTCTGCTGACCATCGTCAACGACATCCTCGACCTGGCGACCGTCGATGCCGGCGTCATGGAACTCGAAATAGCCGAGGTGCCGGTGCGCCGCGTCGTGGAGGATGCCGCCGAATTGATCGGGGAGCGGCTGCGCGAGCATGCGATCAAGCTGAGGATCGACACGCAGGGCGCGCCTGCGAGCTTTCATGCCGATGCCAGCCGCGTGCGCCAGATCCTGTTCAACCTGCTGGCAAACGCGGCCAACTACGCGCCGGAAAAGAGCACCATCGAGCTTTCCTGCCGCAGGGACGACGATGCCGTGGTCTTCTCGGTGCATGACGACGGACCCGGTATCGCGCCCGAGATCGTCGACAGCGTCTTCAGCCGCTTCGAGCCGCATCCGAACGGAGGACGCCGGCGCGGCGCGGGCCTCGGCCTTTCGATCGTGAAAAGCTTCGTCGAGTTGCACGATGGCACGGTCGGGATCGATTCGCGCCCGGGACATGGAACGACGGTGACATGCCGCTTTCCGCTCGTGCCCGAAAGCTTCCGCACGGCGGCGGAATAAGCGTTCCGGATGAGCGCGAGAAGCCTGCGACGCCGTCTTGCAGACGAAAGCCGGACGGTCCTGCTCGGCGAGGACATCGCCGCCGTCCTGAAGCCAGGCGATGTGCTTGCGCTGGAAGGCGATCTCGGTGCCGGCAAGACGACGCTTGCCCGCGCAATCATCCGTGCGCTTTCCGGCGATCCTTCGCTGGAGGTGCCGAGCCCGACCTTCACGCTCGTCCAGTCCTACGAAGCCCGCATCCCGGCACGGCATTTCGATCTATACCGGCTTTCCGATTCCGGCGAACTCCTCGAACTCGGCTTCGACGAGGCGCGCGAGGAAGGCGTCGTGCTGGTCGAATGGCCCGAGCGCGCCGGCGGGCTGATCGGCGACGATGTGATCCGCATCCGGCTCGACGAGGAGGGCGAGGGCCGCATCGCCGCCATCACGGCGCCGCCCGAAGCGCTGACGCGGATCGAGCGCTCCCTGGCCATCCGCGATTTCGTCGAGAAGACGGGCTGGGCCGGTGGGCACCGTGCCTTCCTGCTCGGCGACGCCTCGACACGCGCCTACGAGACCGTCTCGCTTCCAGACGAGCCGCGCGTCATCCTGATGAATTCGCCGTCGCGCACCGACGGACCGCCGGTGCGCGACGGCAAGCCCTACAGCCAGATCGCGCATCTGGCCGAGAACGTGAGACCCTTCGTCGCGATCGATAACGCGCTGCGCGGTCAGGGCATCGCGGCGCCCGCGATTTTCGCGCAGGATATCCGGGAGGGAATCCTGCTGATCGAGGATCTGGGCTGCGAAGGGGTGATCGATGAGGCCGGCCGGCCGATCGCCGAACGCTATATCGCGGCGGCCGAGCTTCTGGCCCGGCTCCATGCGGTCGACTGGCCGCATGAATGCGAGATCGCGCCAGGCTCCCGCCACCGCATCCCCGATTACGACCGCGACGCCATGACGATCGAGGTCGAACTCTATGTCGACTGGTACCTGCCGGAGATGGCGGGGGCGCCGGAGGACCATGTCCGCGAGCGCTTCGCACGGCAATGGAATAAGGTCTTCGATCGGCTGGAGCGCGGGGAAAAAAGTCTTGTCCTGCGCGATTTCCATTCGCCGAACCTGATCTGGCGGGGCAACCGGAAAGGCCATGACCGCCTCGGGATCATCGACTTCCAGGACGCGCTGATCGGGCCGTCCGCCTATGATGTCGCATCGCTGGCGATGGATGCGCGCGTCACCGTCGAGCCCGCGCTGGAAAAGGCTATACTCGATGCCTATTGCCGAGCGCGGATGGCGGCGGGCGCCTTCGGCCGCCCCACCTTCGACAGGGTCGCCTTCGAGGAGGCCTATGCGATCATGGCGGCGCAGCGCAATTCCAAGATCCTCGGCATCTTCGTGCGCCTCAACCGTCGCGACGGCAAGCCGCAATACATGAAGCACCTGCCGCGCATCCGCGATTACATGGCGCGTGCGCTTCGCCATGAGGCGCTGGCGCCGGTGCACGAATTCTACGCGGGGATCGACGTTCCGGCGCCGGCTGCCGGATGAACGCCACCCCGTCGAAAGCCATGGTGCTTGCCGCAGGCCTCGGCACGCGCATGCGGCCGCTGACCGAGAAGACGCCGAAGCCGTTGATCGAGGTGGGCGGCAAGGCGCTCATCGACTGGGGACTGGATAGCCTGGAGCGCGCCGGCGTGGCGGAGGCGATCGTCAACATCCATCACCTGCCGGGCCTGATGCGCGCGCATCTGGCAAAACGCGCCGCGCCGCGCATCGTCGTCTCCGACGAGACGGACCTTCTGCTCGAATCCGGCGGCGGCATCGCCAGGGCATTGCCGCTTCTGGGGCCAAAGCCCTTTTTCGTCCTCAACGCCGACACCTTCTGGGTGGATGACGGCGCGCCCGATCTTTCCGGCCTCGCCCTTGCATGGGACGCCGCACGGATGGATATTCTCCTCATGCTGGCGGAGATGGGCAAGGCGACGGGACATTCGGGCAGGAGCGATTTCCTGCTCGGTGAAGACGGCAGGCTGGCGCGCTCCGGCGGCGATCCGGCGGGTCTCATCTATGCCGGGGCGGCGATAATCCATCCCCGCATCTTCGCAGGCGTCAAGGCCGAACCGCACTCGCTGAACCGCTATTTCGACTTGACCGCCGCCGAAGGCCGGCTCTTCGGCTGGGTGATGCATGGAAGCTGGATCACGGTCGGCACGCCGGATGCCATTCCCGCGGCCGAAGCGGCGGTCGCCGCCGCGACGGTATCGTGAGCCGGGACCCGGCGCCGCGCGTCCTTTCGACCCCGCCCGGCGCGCCTTTCCTGCCGACGCTGGCCGACGCGCTCCTGGCTGGAAAGCTCGTACCGGGCTTCCGCCTGGACGGCGGCGATCCACTGGCGCTCTCCACCGTCACCATCTACCTGCCGACCCGCCGCGCGGCCCGCGCCCTGCGCTCGCTCTTCGTGGAGAAATCACCCGCCGGCTCGGCCATCCTGCCAACGATCCGCGCGCTCGGCGAATTCGACGAGGAGCTTGGCCTGCTCGATCCTTCCGGCGCGGCCGCGCTCGATGTCGCGCCGCCGATCGCCGATCTAGACCGGCTGCTGGCGCTCGCGCCGCTGGTACAGGCGTGGAAGAGCCGGTTGCCGGCGCATGTGGCGGCGCTCTTCGAGGAGGAGGTGGTCGTGCCGGCCTCGGCCGCCGACGCGCTCTGGCTGGCGCGCGATCTCGCCCGGCTGATCGACGAGATGGAGACCGAGGGCGCCGACTGGACGCGGCTCGCCGGACTGGTCGACAGCGATCTCGCCGGCTGGTGGCAACTCACGCTTGAATTCTTGGCAATCGTCACCGAGTACTGGCCAAAGGCGCTGGCCGAACGGCAGCGCTCCAATCCGGCGGCCCACCGCAACGCCATGATCCGTGCCGAGGCTGCACGGCTGCGGCGCGGCGGCGGCTTCGGCCCGGTGATCGCGGCGGGGTCGACCGGCTCCATTCCCGCCACCGCCGAGTTGCTGGCGACCATCGCCCGGCTTCCCGAGGGCGCGGTGGTGCTGCCAGGGCTCGACAAGCGGCTGGACGAGGAGGCGTGGACGCTGCTCGGCGAACCTTCCGCCTCTCCCTCGGTCTATGGTCATCCGCAATTCGGCCTGAAGCGGCTGATCGGCGCCATCGGCATCGGCCGCGACGAAATCCTTGAAATCGGCCTGCCCCCGGCGCCGCTCGCCGCCCGCGCTTCCGTCTTGTCGGAGGCGCTCAGGCCGGCCGAATCGACCGAAGCCTGGGCGGCCAACCGCGCGGGCGTTGAAAAGGCGGTCGATGCCGGCGCGCTAGCCGATGTCGCGCTGATCGAAGCGCCGAACGAGCGCGACGAGGCGCTGGCCATTGCCTATGTGCTTCGCGTAGCGGTAGCCGACCCCGGCCATCGGGCGGCCCTCGTCACCGCCGACCGCGCGCTTGCGCGGCGTGTCGCGTCCGAACTCCTGCGTTTCGGCATCACCGCCGACGATTCGGCCGGACGGCAATTGGTACAGACACCGCCCGCCATCCTGCTTTCGCTGATGGTCGAGGTGGTCATGCGGCCGGGCGATCCGGTCGCGATCCTGTCTTTCCTGAAGCAGCCGCTCCTGCTCCTCGGCATGGACCGGAAAATCGTGCGCCGCGCGGCGGAAACGATCGAACTGGTCGCCTTGCGCGGCGGAACCGGCCGCCCCGACATTGCCGATCTGGCCGACGAATTCGAGGCGCGGCTTGCCCGCCTGTCCGGCGATCCGCATACGCCGGCATGGTTCAGCCGCATCCGCGCGGCCGATATCGAGGAAGCACGGCGCGTGCTGGCCGCACTCGATGCCGCGCTTGAGCCGCTCGCCGCATTGCGCGGAAACGATACGCTGACGGTCGAGGCGGCCGCGCGGGCCACCGTCGAGGCGCTGGAAGCGGTCGGACGCGAGGCGTCGGGAAGCCTAGGCGTCCTCTACCATGGCGAGGCCGGCGAGCGGCTGGCCGACCGTCTGCGCGAGCTTGCCGCCGCAAGTTCCCCGCTCACCTTCGCTCCGCGCGAATGGCCCGACATCCTCGCAGCGCTGCTGGCCGGCCAGATGGTGAAGCCGCGTCAGGGCACGGACCGGGCCGTGGCGATATGGGGCGCGCTGGAAGGACGGCTGCAAAGCGTCGATACGCTGGTCTGCGGCGGCCTCAACGAGGGAAACTGGCCCGGTCGCGCTGACCCGGACGGCTTCATGTCGCGCGTCATGAAGACCGGCATCAACCTCGATCCGCCCGAGCGCCGCATCGGCCAGGCCGCGCATGATTTCATGATGGCGGCCGGCGCGCCGAAGCTCGTACTGACGCGCGCGGCGCGGGCCGGCGACTCGCCGTCTGTCCCGTCGCGCTGGCTCCAGCGCCTGACCGCCTGCGTCGGCGAGGACCCGGCGAAGGCGATGCGCGCGCAGGGTGCCGAACTTCTGGCGGCCGCCCGGCATCATGCCGGCGATCATCCGAAGAACGTGCCCTTCGCCCCCCGCCCGAAGCCGGCGCCGCCGCTTGCCGCGCGGCCGGCGCACTTCTCCGTCACCGAGATCGAGACGCTGCGCCGCGACCCGTACGCCATCTATGCGCGCAGGATCCTGAAGCTCGATCCGCTCGATCCGCTGCTGCGCGACCCGAGCGCCGCCGAGCGCGGCTCGCTCTTTCACGAGATCCTGCATCGCTTCACGGCATTCGGGGGTGACGCAAACGCGCCCGATGCGCTCGAAAAGCTGCTCGCCATCGCCCGCCAATGCTTTGACGACGAGGCGCTTCCGGCCGATGTCGATGCCGTCTGGTGGCCTCGTTTCAAGATGATGGCGCCGCGCCTGATCGAATGGGAGACGAGCCACCGCGCCGATGCGACAAGGCGGCAGGCGGAAGCCATCGCTTCGCGCGTCGAGATCGGCGCGACCGGCGTCACGCTTTCCGGCCGCGCCGACCGCATCGACGTCAAGCGGGAAAGCCTCGCCGACATCCTCGACTACAAGACCGGTTCCTCGCCTTCGAAGGTGCAGGCGCATACGCTGGTCGCGCCGCAGCTTGCGCTGGAAGGCGCGCTTTTGATGCGCGGCGCCTTCCACGACCTGGGGCCTCTCGAACCCGCCGATCTCGCCTATGTCCGCCTCAGGGCCACCGGCGATGTCGTGGAAGAATCCATCCTGACGGCGAACCGCACCACAAGGCTCGCCCGCGACCTCTCCGAAGAGGCGTGGCAAAGGCTGGAACGCCTGCTTTTCTTCTACCGCAACGAGGCGAACTTTTATCTGTCGCGCGCGCTTCCCTTCCGCGAGGGCGACACCAGCGGCGCCTACGATCATCTGGCGCGCGTGCAGGAATGGTCCGCCGCCGGTGAGGAAGGTGACGGGGAGGGCGGCGAATGAAGCGGCCGCTCGTCATCCCGCCCGATACGCTCAAGCAGCAGGCGGTCGCCTCCGATCCGGAAAACTCCGCCTGGGTCTCCGCCCATGCCGGTTCCGGCAAGACGCATGTCCTGGCGCAGCGCGTCATCCGCCTCCTGCTCGACGGGGCCGAGCCCGGCAAGATCCTGTGCCTGACCTACACCAAGGCTGCCGCCGCCAACATGTCGAACCGTGTCTTCGCCGAGCTTGGCGCATGGACCGCGCTCGGCGACGAGGAACTGGCCGATGAGATCCGCAAGGTGGAGGGCCGCGTGCCCGGCCGCGCCCGCTTTGTCCGCGCCCGCCGGCTCTTCGCCGCCGCGCTGGAAACGCCGGGCGGCCTGAAAATCCAGACCATCCACGCCTTCTGCGAGGCGATCCTGCACCGCTTCCCGCTGGAAGCGAACATCGCCGGCCATTTCGAGATGCTGGATTCGCAGATGGAATCGGCGCTGGTCGCCGAGGCGCGGCGCGATCTTCTGGCCGGCATCGCCTCGGGCACCGACGCCGATCTGGCCGGCGCCTTCGAGACGGTGCTGTCGATCGGCGGTGAAAGCGGGCTCGACGCGTTGTTGCGCGAGATCGTCGCCCGGCGCGACGATCTGCGCACCTTCATCGACGAAATCGGCTGCGGTTCCTCCGACGCGCTCTTCGCGGAGTTCGGCTTCCGGCCCGAGGACACGCCCGAGAGCCTGGCCGCTATTGCTTGGCCCGACACATATTTCAACGAGGCGCTGGCGCTGTCGCTCGAAGCGCGCGCCATGATCGCCGGCAAGGCGACGGCGGCGAGTTTCGCCGCCGAACTGAAGGCGCTTTGCACGGAAACCGATCCGCAGGCTCGCTTCGGCAAGCTCTGCCGCTCTTTCCTCACCAAGGACGGTCCGGGGCTGAAACCGAAAAGCACGAAGAACATCATGGCGAAGGGCGTGGCCGAGCATTTCCCGGGCTTCGCGGACGAATTCACCCGCTTCGCCGACGCGCTCCTCGAACTTTCCGGCCGCGTGGCGCTTCTCAGGATGCTGGAAGCCACGCGCGCCGCGCTGGTCATCGCCGATCTGCTGATCGGCCGCTACGAGCGGCTGAAGGCGGCGCGCGGCTTCCTCGACTTCAACGACCTGATCCGCCGCACCGTCCATCTTCTGGCACGGAGCGATGTCGGCCCATGGGTGCAGTACAAGCTCGATCGCGGCGTCGACCACATCCTGATCGACGAGGCGCAGGATACGAGCCCCGAGCAGTGGGAAGTCGTGCGGCGCATGGCGGCGGAATTCTTCGCCGGCTTGAGCGCCCGCGACACTATCCGCCGCACCATCTTCGCCGTCGGCGACGAAAAGCAGTCGATCTACTCCTTCCAGGGCGCGGACCCGGAAGCCTTCGCCCTCAACGGCTATGAGTTCCGCGGGCAGGTCCTCGACGGGGAGGGCCGTTTCGAGAAGGTCCGGTTGCAGCGCTCCTTCCGCTCGACCGAGGACGTGCTCGTGGCCGTCGATCGCGTCTTCGCCTCCGCAGAGGCGCGCAAGGGCCTGACGCAGGACGAAGAGGACATCGCCCACACCACGATCCGTGCCGGTGAGCCGGGCTATGTTGAGGTCTGGCCGTTGATCGAGCCGACCGAAGTGACCGAGCCGGACGATTGGACCGAGGCGATCGACCATGCCTCCGCGCCGTCGGTCAGACTTGCCGAACAGATCGCGGCGACCCTGCGCCGGTGGATCGACGCGGGCGAGACGATCGAGGGCAAGGGCAGGAAGCTGCGGCCGGGCGACGTGCTGGTGCTGGTGCGCAAGCGCGACCGCTTCGTCAACGCGCTCTCGCGTGCCCTGAAGGAAAAGGGGATAGCGGTCGCCGGCGCCGACCGGCTGAGCCTGCCCGGCCATATCGCCGTGCAGGATCTGGTCGCGCTCGGCCGGGTGGCGTTGCAGCCGGGCGACGACCTCTCGCTCGCCGCGCTCCTGAAAAGCCCGGTCTTCGGCCTGACGGAGGAGGAGTTGTTCGCGCTGGCGTGGAACCGGGGCGAGCGATCGCTGCTCTCGGTGCTGCGCACGCGCGCCGAAGGCGACAAGAAGCTGGAGAAACTGGTCGAAAAGCTCGATCTGTGGCGCAACGAAGCCGCCTTCAAGCCGGTCTTCGAGTTCTATGCCGGCGTGCTTGCGCGTGACGGCATCCGCTCGGCGATGATCGCGAGGCTCGGGCCGGCCGCGGGCGAAATCCTGGACGAGTTTCTCTCCTTTTGTCTCGCAGTGGAGCGCACCGGCCTGCCGGGCCTGGAATCCTTCCTCGCCACGCTGGAAAGCGCCGGCCCCGACATCAAGCGCGAGATGGACCAGAAGCGCGACGAGGTGCGCATCATGACCGTGCACTCGGCCAAGGGGCTGGAGGCGCCGGTCGTCTTTCTGGTGGACGGCGGCAGCCGCCCTTTTTCAGACTCCCATCTGCCGCGCCTTATCCCTTACACGCCGCAGAACGGCGGTTGGGAAGGGAAGGGTTTTCTCTGGCGCGCTTCCTCCGACCTCGCCAACGGCGTCTCGCGCGCCGTCAATGCGGCGTTGGCGCAAAAGGCCGAGGAGGAATACCGGCGGCTGCTCTATGTCGGCATGACGCGCGCGGAAGACCGCCTCATCGTCTGCGGCTATCGCGGCAAGCGCGATCCGCATCCGGGCATCTGGCACAATCTGGTGAACGCGGCACTTGCCGGCACGCCGGAAAGTTCTGTCCGCCGGCACCCAGCCGCCGATACCGACGTGATCCGCCATCAGGCCGGTGGCGCGCGAGCCGCCCCGATGGCACCGGCATCGGCTCCGGAAGAAAAGCCGCCCTCGCCTGCGTTCGGGGAACTGCGGCCTTTGCCGAAAGGCTTCGGCGAAGAGCTTCCGAGGCCGCTTTCCCCATCCGGCGCATCGCTCCTGATCGGCGAGACGGACGAGCCGGAACTGCCGGCAACCGTGGCTTCCGCGTTGGACAAGGAGGCCGCGCCGGCCTTCGCCATCGAGCGTGGCCTGGCCATGCACAGGCTGCTCCAGACCCTGCCGGATTTGCCCGAGGGGGAGCGCGAGGCGGCCGCGCGGCGCTATCTGGCGAGGATCGGCGCGGGCTGGCGGGCAGCGGACCGCGACCGCGCCTGGGCTTCGGTTGCATCCATCCTGGACGCTCCCCGTTTCGCGCCCATCTTCGCCCCCGGTTCGCGCGCGGAGGTGTCTATCATGGGCACGCTCGACATACGCGGCCGCCCGCGCGCCATTTCCGGCAAGATCGACCGGCTCGCAATATCGGAAAGAGAAGTGCTTCTGGTCGACTACAAGACCGACCGGCAGCCGCCAACGCATGCGGCCGACGTGCCGGAAGCCTATCTCTTGCAGCTTGCGCTCTACCGGGCGCTGCTCCAGCCGCTTTATCCCGGCAGGCCGGTGGCGGCGGCACTCCTGTTCACCGAGGCGCCCCGCCTCATCCCGCTGCCGGCAGAGGCGATGGACACCGCCCTTGCCCGACTCACGCGAGCGTGACAAAACACCGCTTGAATGCGCCTCCCGCCGCACCCACATTGCCGGCGACAACGTCAAAGGAATTTGAAATGGCTACCCAAAAGGTCGACAAGAACAATTTCCAGGCCGACGTGCTCCAGTCATCCGAGCCCGTCGTCGTGGACTTCTGGGCGGAATGGTGCGGCCCCTGCAAGATGATCGCGCCTTCGCTGGAAGAGATCGCCACCGAGCTTAGCGGCAAGGTGAAGATCGCCAAGCTCAACATCGACGAGAACCCCGAACTCGCCGCCCAGTTCGGCGTGCGCTCCATCCCGACCTTGATGATCTTCAAGGGCGGCGAAGTTGCCGACATGAAGGTCGGCGCGCTTCCCAAGACCGCGCTCTCGTCGTGGATCGGCGGCGCCGTCAACTGATTTTCGGCATATATCTGCCGCAAAGGCCCGGCCTCGTCGCCGGGCTTTTTGTTTGACGACAGAAGTTCGACCCCCACTCCGATCAGCGGAGCCTGTCCTCGGGCCGGCCAGAGGCCGGACCCGGGGGCTGACCACCTCTCCCCCGTTCGACGGGGGGAGAAAGCACCGACGGCAGCTCCCTTCCTCTACCCCACGAATGTGGGGGAGAGGTGGCGCGCGAAGCGCGACGGAGTGGGGGCCATTCCGCCATATACGATTGCTCTCCCGAGGCCTCAGGCCGGCGGCGTGCCGTTCTCGGCAAGCACTTCGCCGGCGAGATAAAGCGAGCCGCCGATCAGGATGCGCGGCGCGGTTTCGGCCTTGTCCCACGTGTCGCGCAGGAGCTTCAGCGCATTCTCCACCGAAGCGACGGGCTCGGCTGAAAGCCTGGCCTCCGTCGCCCGGACCGCCAGTTCCTCCGCCGGCACCCCGGCCTCGCTCATCCGGACGGGGACCGTGAAAACGTGCCGCGCCATGCCCTCGAAGGCACGGAAATAGCCGGTCTGGTCCTTGGTGTTGATCATGCCCGTGATAAGGAAGAGCGGCCGCGCCAGCTTCTCCTCCTGCGCCGCCATCGCCTCGGCGATGACCGTGCCCGCGCCGGGATTGTGGCCGCCGTCCAGCCAGAGTTCCGCTCCTTCGGGCGCAAACTCCATGAGCCGCCCGTTTGCAAGCCGCTGGAGCCGTCCCGGCCATTCCACCGCTCCCATGGCGAAAGACGCCGCCTCGGGCGGAACGTTGAAGCCGGCCGCCCGGACCGCCGCGATGGCGGCGGCGGCATTCGCGAATTGATGCCTTCCAGGCAGCCTCGGCAGCGGCAGGTCGAGCAGGCCTGTCCCGTCCTGATAGACCATGCGCCCGTTCTCTTCGAAGGCGAGGAAATCCTGTCCGTAGACATGGAGCGGAGAGCCGAGCCGTTCCGCCGTCTCCACCAGGACGCTGCGGGCGGCGTCCGATTCCTGCGCGCCGACCACGACCGGCGCGCCCTTCTTGATGATGCCGGCCTTCTCCGCCGCGATCAGTTCGACGCGGTCGCCGAGATAGGCCTGGTGATCGAGCGAGATCGGCATGATGACCGAGACGGCCGGCTGCTTGATGACGTTGGTGGCGTCGAAACGGCCGCCAAGCCCGACCTCGACGACGGCCACGTCGGCGGGATGCTCGGAAAACAGCACGAGCATCACCGCCGTCAAAATCTCGAAGACGGTGATCGTCTCGCCGCGATTGGCTTCCGCCACGCGTTGGATGGCGTCGGCGAAGATATCGTCGGCGACGAAGCGCCCGCCGCCCGTCGCCGCCATCCGGTAGCGCTCGCACCAATGGACGAGATGGGGAGAGGTATGCACATGCACGCGGTAGCCCGCCGCCTCCAGAAGCGCGCGCGAGAAGGCCGCCGCCGATCCCTTGCCGTTGGTTCCGGCGATGTGGATGACCGGCGGCAGCCTGTCTTGCGGATTGCCCAGTCTTTCAAGCAGCCGGCGGACGCGGTCCAGCGAAAGGTCGAAGCCTTTCGGATGCAGCGTCATCAGCCGCTCGATTTCGATCTCGGCCGTTCGGGTCGCCATCTTCATGCCGTTCCAGGAAATCGGGAAAAGGGTATCGAGAAAGGATAGAGCCGTCTAAGCCTGCGCTCCGGCCTGCGCTTCCGGCTGCGGCAGCGTAGGCGGCGCCTCCTCCGCTGCCTCCATTGCCTCGCTCTCAGGCAGCTTCAGCATCATCTTGAGAAGGCGCGCGATGGTGGGCTTCAGTTCCTTGCGCGAAACGATCATGTCGACCATCCCGTGCTTCATAAGATATTCGGAGCGCTGGAAGCCCTCCGGCAGTTTCTCGCGCAGCGTCTGCTCGATGACGCGCGGGCCGGCGAAGCCGATCAGCGCGCCGGGCTCGGCGATGTGGATGTCGCCCAGCATCGCATAGGAAGCGGTGACGCCGCCCGTCGTCGGGTTGGTCAGCACCACGATGTAAGGCAGCCCGGCCTCCTTCAGCCGGTCGACGGCGACCGTGGTGCGTGGAAGCTGCATCAGGGACAGCGTGCCTTCCTGCATGCGCGCGCCGCCCGACGCCGCGAACAGAACCAGCGCCCGCTCGCGCGCCACCGCCGTCTCGAAAGCCCTGACGATCGCCTCGCCGGCGGCCATGCCGAGCGAGCCGCCCATGAAGGCGAAGTCCTGCACGGTCGCGACGATCGGCAGGCCTTCGATCTCGCCGAGCGCGGTCAGGATCGCGTCGTCCATGCCGGTCTTGGCGCGGGCTTCCTTGAGCCGGTCGACATAGCGCTTCTCGTCGCGGAATTTCAGCGGATCGGACGTGACCTTAGGGTTCTCGATGGTCTCGAACCGGCCCTCGTCGAAGAAATATCCGAGGCGGTCGCGCGCCGAAACGCGCATGTGGTGGCCGGAGCCCGGAATGACGTACTGGTTCTCCTCCAACTCCTTGTGGAAGATCATCTCGCCGGTCTCCGGATCCTTGATCCAGAGGTTTTCCGGCATGTCGCGCCGGCCGAGCATGGAGTTCAGCTTCGGGCGGACGTAGTTGGTGATCCAGTTCATCGGTCTCTCTTCCGGTCAGAAGGCGAATGTGGGCGCTTTATTCGGCCGCCGCAAGGCGCGCGGCGCGCACGCCTTGCGCCAGGCCGCTGACCAGGGTGGCCACGGCCTGCGCCGGGTCGGCGGTGCGGCCGCCCTTGCCGTCGAGCACATTGGCAACCGCGTTGACGATCGCCGTGCCGACGACGACGCCGTCGGCCGACGCCCCGATGGCGCGCGCCTGCTCGGCGGTCTTCACCCCGAAGCCGACGCAGACCGGCAGGTCCGTATGCGCCTTGATGCGCCGCACCGCGGCCGCGACCTTGCTCGTATCCGGCAATGCCGATCCGGTGATGCCGGTCATCGACACGTAATAGACGAAACCTGAAGTGTTTTGGAGCACGCGCGGCAGGCGCTTGTCGTCGGTGGTCGGCGTGGCCAGTCGGATGAAATTGACGCCGGCCTTGAGCGCCGGCAGGCACAGCTCCTCGTCCATTTCCGGCGGCAGGTCGACGACGATCAGCCCGTCGATGCCGGCTTCCACCGCATCCTTGAGGAAGCGCTCGACGCCGTGGATGTAGATCGGGTTATAGTAGCCCATCATGACGATCGGCGTCTCGTCGTCCGCCTTGCGGAATTCCCGCGCCATGGCAAGCGTCTTTACCAGTGTCTGCCCGGCTTTGAGCGCCCTCAGCCCCGCCGCCTGGATCGCCGGGCCGTCCGCCATCGGGTCGGAAAACGGCATGCCGAGTTCGATGATGTCCGCCCCCGCCTTCGGCAGCGCCTTCATGATCGAAAGCGAGGTGTCGTAATCCGGGTCGCCGCCCATGAAATAGGTGACGAGCGCCGGCCGGCCCTCCTCCTTCAGCTTCGCCATGCGGCGGTCGATACGGCTATCGGTCAAATCCGCGATCCTTCTACCCTGCCGCCAGCGTCGTTGACGAGGCGGTGCTCGGCGAGCGGGCGTGCTCGTACTTCAGATATGTGTAGCGCGCCGCGTAGAGCGCGCAGTGGAAGCCGGGCCGACCGTCGAGAACGAGCCGCTTCAGGAAATACCATTTGCAGAATGCCCCTGCCGCGCGGGCCGCGACGTTGGCGCGGGAAGGAACCGGCCTGTTCCTGCTGAGCACGGTGTTGGCATGGAGGGTGGAGTAGAGGGCCAGTTTTCTGTCGAAGTCTTCCTTGTCCGGAAACGTTGAATGCTTGAGCGACGCGTCGATGACCGTCGGGTGTCCGGAATTGGACGGACTTTCGTGCACGACCGTCGAATCGCGAAAATCGCACTTGCGGCGGTCGAGTAGCCGGACCGGATAGTCCGGGCTGCTGACCGGATAGAGCCCGTGCACCCTGCGGCCCATCACGTACCACTCCCTGCGGAAGGCGTAAACGGAATCCGGAAAGTTCCGCCTTTTCACCTCGAGCAAGGCGTCCACCAACGCGTCGCTCATGATCTCGTCGCTGTCGATGAACAGCACGTGATCGTAGATGCACAATGTCTGCGCGGCTTGCCGATGGGAGGCGAAATTATCGAAGGGCCTGTGTTCGATCCTGCAGCCATGCGCACGGGCAATGTCCAGTGTGCCGTCGCTGCTGCCTGAGTCCAGCACGAGAATCTCGTCGGCGACCCGGGCAAGCGGGGCGAGCACCTCGGCCAGCAAGCGCTCGCTGTCCTTGGTCAATACATAAGCCGAGAGCTTCGAACCCGACGACGGGATCAATTCAGATCTCCATGCCCATCATCGTGGCGACCGTATGCACGTCCTTGTCGCCACGGCCGGACAGGTTGACGATGACAATCTCGTCCTTCTTCATCTTCGGCGCGATCTTCATAGCATGCGCGATGGCATGCGCGGATTCCAGCGCAGGGATGATGCCCTCGACCTTCGTCGTCAACTGGAAGGCTTCCAGCGCCTCGTCGTCGAGGATCGGCACGTATTCGACGCGGCCGGAATCGCGCAGCCAGGAATGCTCCGGCCCGACGCCCGGATAGTCGAGCCCGGCCGAGATCGAATGGCCGTCCTTGATCTGCCCGTCCTCGTTTTGCAGGAGATAGGTTCGGTTGCCGTGGAGCACGCCGGGCCTGCCGGCGTTCATCGAGGCGCAGTGCTCGTCGCCGTCGAGCCCGTGGCCGCCGGCCTCGATGCCGATGATCTTCACCTCGCGGTCATCGAGGAAGGGATGGAAGAGCCCGATGGCGTTGGAACCGCCGCCGACGGCTGCGATGAGAACGTCGGGCAGCCGCCCTTCCTGCTCGAGGATTTGCTGGCGCGCCTCCTTGCCGATGACCGACTGGAACTCGCGCACCATCTCCGGATAGGGGTGCGGCCCGGCCGCCGTGCCGATCAGGTAGTAGGTGTCCTCGACATTCGTCACCCAATCTCGAAGGGCTTCGTTCATGGCGTCCTTGAGCGTGCCGTGCCCGGCCGAGACCGGCCTGACCTCGGCGCCGAGGAGCTTCATGCGGAAGACGTTCGGCTTCTGCCTCTCGACATCGGTCGCGCCCATATAGACGACGCAGGGCAGGCCGAAGCGGGCCGAGACGGTCGCCGAGGCGACGCCGTGCTGGCCGGCGCCGGTTTCCGCGATGATGCGCTTCTTGCCCATGCGCCGGGCAAGCAGGATCTGGCCGAGGCAATTGTTGATCTTGTGCGAGCCGGTATGGTTCAGGTCCTCGCGCTTGAAATAGATTTTTGCTCCGCCGAGATGTTTTGTCAGGCCCTCCGCGAGATAGAGCTTTGACGGCCGCCCGGCATAGAAGGTGGACAGATTGTCAAGTTCCGCCCGGAAAGCCGGATCGTTCTTGGCAGCGTGCCATTCATGCTCCAGTTCGAGGATCAGCGGCATCAGCGTCTCGGCGACGAAGCGGCCGCCGAAAATGCCGAACATGCCCTGCTCGTCGGGTCCGGTGCGGAAGGAATTGGGTGTCGCCGGCTTGTTCACGGCCGATCTCCTTGGATGGTGCTTAGAGAAAGATGGCTTGGAGCCGAATTGCCGTCTTTCTCTAAGATTTTGTTTTGGAGCATGATCTTATCCAAAAAGTCTGCAACTTTTTGGGACCATCCCCAAGCGCGTTCCTGCGCCCTTGCCCTTTGGCCGACGCATAAGCCGTTCCCGAGACAAAAGTAAACCGCTTCCGGGTTTCACGCAGCCCGGTTTTCGCGTGCCGCGGCAACGGCGCGGAAAAATGCCTCGATCAGGCGGACGTCCTTGACGCCGGGCGTACTCTCGACGCCGGAGGATATGTCGATGCCCGAAGGCCGCGCTGTCGAAAGCGCCTCGGCGATGTTGGCGGCATTCAAACCGCCGGAAAGCATGTAGGGGATGGCAGGGTCGATGCCTTCCAAAAGCCGCCAGTCGAATGCCATGCCATTGCCGCCCGGAAGCTCGGCTCCCTTCGGCGGCTTGGCGTCGAAGAGCAGGCGGTCGGCGATGCCGGTATAGTCCGCGACGCGGTGGAGATCGGATTTCTCGCGGATGGAAAGCGCCTTCATCACAGGCAGGCCGTAGCGCGCCTTGAGCTTGGTCACGCGCGCGAGGCTTTCGGCCCCGTGCAGTTGCAGCATATCGGGCGCAACCGCCTTCACGATCGCGTCGAGCGTCGCGTCGTCGGCATCCACCGTGACGGCAACCGCCTGCGCCTTCCCGCTCGCAAGCTTACGCAGGTGCCCGGCCTCCGCCGGTTCGATATGGCGCGGGCTTTTGGGAAAGAAAATGAAGCCGACATGGCTCGCGCCGCCGGCGATCGCCGCCGCCAGCGCCTCTTCCGTCCCGAGGCCGCAGATTTTGATGTCCATAGGACTAGGAGATGGCATTTCCGGCGAAAAGAGTCGAGGCTTGGGCGATTTGTGGTCTCTCATTTCGAGGCGGCCTCTCCGCGCGTCATGCCGGTTTCTGCCCGACGCGAAGCAGAGGGCGGAAGACCGGTATCCATTCCGTGACTTCCAAGATTAGCAGTACGACTGTTGCTATCATTCTGGCATGCCGGCGTATTTCCGCGCCGCTACGGAATGGGTTCCGGTCTTCCGGCCATCGCTTCGCGCCGCCCGCAAACCGGAATGACGCGCGGAGAGGTCCCGGCCAACTCTTGAAGACTGGGCCGCTTCTGGCCAGCATCTTCTCGGAGGCTGAAATGCGAGCAAAGAATTGGGCGCCTTTGTCGGACGAAGAGAAAGACCAGATCGATTCTACCGAGCGTGGCGAATGGCGGTCGGTGGGCGATCTTGCTGCGCGCCGTGCCTTTTGGCAGGAAGCGGCGCAAGGCGTGCTGGATGGGGCGTCGTCAGAGAATCTCGATTTCCATTCCGGAGCGCGACCTGACCCGTCTCAAGGCGCGTGCGGCCGAAGAGGGCATGCCCTATCAGACCTTGATCAACTCCATCCTCCACAAATATGTGGAGAGCTAATCACCCGAACCCGATCGCCTGAAGAGCGCTGCCGTTGCGCTTCAGCCATGCGCGGCAGCGGTCGGTGTCGGGGCAGAGTTCGCGGCACAGATTCCAGAATTTCGGTCCGTGGTTCATTTCCTTCAGATGCGCCACCTCGTGCGCCACGAGATAGTCGATGACCGCCGGCGGCGCCATCATGATGCGCCAGGAGAAGGAGAGGTTGCCGGCCGAGGAGCAGGAGCCCCAGCGGCTCGTCGTATCCTTGAAGCGGATCGATTTCGCCCGCCGCCCGGCATTCGCCGTGTGCTTCTCGACCAGCGCCCCGATATCGCGCTTTGCTTCGCGCTTCAGGTAATCGGCTATGCGGCGGGTGAGGAACCGCCGGTCGCCATGGACGATCAGAAGCGGTCCGTCGTCGCCCATCGCGGTCTCGACGGTCCCGCGCGAGGGTTCATGCACGATGCGGTGCGGCACACCGCGGATCGGGATCTTTACGCCGGGGCGAAGCATCGGACGGTCCGGCAGTTTCGCCAGCCGCGTTTCGAGCCAGCCATGGTGCCGTTCCAGGAAGCGGTCGATTTCGGCCATGCGCATGCCGGGCGGTGCGGTGATGCGCAGGCCCTGCCCGCCAGCGTCGATCCTCAGCGTCAGCCGCCTCGCGCGGTCGTTCTCGACGATCCGGAGCGGCAGGGTGCGGCCGGCGACCTCATGCATGCGCTCCAGAGGTGCCGCGCGGGGCGTTGGCGATTTTTTCAAGAGACCGAACATCGGCGGAGAATAGGTGATTCTCGGGCTTGCGGAGAGGCGGAATCGAAAACGGCGCCGGGGAGAACCCGACGCCGCTTTGGCTGATTGTCGTGTGGTTGCTCAGGCCGTGCCCGGCTCCGTACCGGAAGCATCCGGCGTCTGGCGGTCGCGCGCCTTACGGTCGCGTTCGGCCATGAAGCGGTCGAACTCTTCCTGGTCCTTGGCGCGGCGAAGCTCGCGCGCATAGTCGTCGAAGTCGTCGCGCATCGCGTCGAGCTTGCGGCGCTCTTCGTCAAGGCGTTCCAGTTCCTTCGCGCGCCAGTCGTCGAAGGCCACGTTGCCGGTCCGGGCAAAGCCGCTGCGCCTTGCATGACGGCCGCGGCAACCGGCGAAGACGCTGTCGCGGGTGCGGCTGACATCGCGCTTGAAACCGTCGAGCCGGTCGCCCCACAGGATGTAGGCAATCATGGCCAGCCCCAGCGGCCAGAACACTATGAAGCCGATGACCATCAGCGCGATGGTCGCCGGCGTCCAGGCGGGGCGGATCATTGCGGTTGCGTTCATATCTCCCGTTCCTTCGTTGGGAGGCGGCCACCGATGACCGCCTCCAATCCGAAATGGTTATGGCGAAATGGCCTTTCAAGGCGATTTCGCCAAAAAGCGGGACAGCGAGGGGACGCAGCCTCTATCCGTTGCGGTAGATGTAGCTGTAGGCGTTGATCGCCGGCACCCCGCCGAGATGCGCGTAGAGCACTTTCGAGCCGGCCGGGAAGAAGCCCTTGCGGGTGAGGTCGATCAGCCCCTGCATCGACTTCCCCTCGTAGACCGGATCGGTCATCATGCCCTCGGTGCGCGCGGCAAGCCGGATCGCCTCGTTGGTCTCCTCCGAGGGCACGCCGTAGCAGGGATAGGCATAGTCCTCGTTGAGCACCACGTCGTCCTCGGTGATGGCGCGGCCGAGCCCGACGAGTTCGGCGGTGTTGCGGGCGATGTCGAGAACCTGGGCTTTCGTCTGCGCCGGCGTCCCGGAGGCGTCGATGCCGATGACCTTGCGGGAGCGGCCGTCCCTGGCGAAACCGACCACCATGCCGCCATGGGTGGATCCGGTGACGGTGCACACGACGACATAATCGAAGCTGAAGCCGAGTTCCGCTTCCTGCGCCCGCACCTCTTCGGCGAAGCCGACATAGCCGAGCCCGCCGAATTTGTGGACCGATGCGCCGGCGGGAATGGGATAGGGCGTGCCGCCCTTCGCCTTGACGTCCTCCAGCGCCCGCTCCCAGCTTTCGCGGATACCGATATCGAAGCCTTCGTCGACGAGTTCGATCTCGGCACCCATCACGCGGCTCATCAGGATGTTGCCGACGCGGTCATAGACGGCGTCGGGGAAGGGCACCCAGCTTTCCTGCACCAGCCGGCACTTCATGCCGATCTTAGCCGCCACCGCCGCGACTTGCCGCGTGTGGTTGGATTGGACGCCGCCGATGGTGACGAGCGTATCGGCCCCGGCAGCGATCGCGTCGGGCACGATATATTCGAGCTTGCGGATCTTGTTACCGCCGAAGGCGAGCCCCGAATTGCAGTCGTCGCGCTTGGCGAAGAGTTCGACCGCGCCGCCGAGCGCGGCGGAGAGCCGCGGCAAATGCTGGATCGGCGTCGGGCCGAAGGTGAGCGGATAGCGTTCGAATTTTCCGAGCATCGATACTGGTTCCCTGTGGATTTACGATGCGGCCGACACTACAGGAGAGCGGATGGAATGTGCTCTCATAGATGGCGTCTATATCCCCCTGATCGTTCAGTCCAAGCCGGGAAGTTGAATGAAACAAGCACTGAAATTGCAAAAGACGGAAGCTTCTTCCGACAGCCGCGACCTCGATCGCATCGACATGAAGATGCTGCGGCTCTTGCAGCAGGACGGGCGTCTCACCAATGCCGATCTGGCCGGGAAGGCCGGCATCAGTGCAGCGACCTGTCACCGGCGCACACAGCGGCTTTTCAAGGAAGGGTTCATCCGCTCCGTCCGCGCCGAAATAGAGCCGGGCCGCGTCGATCGCGGCGCGCTGGTCATGGTGGGCGTCGTGCTCGACCGCTCGACACCGGAAAGCTTTTCCGCATTCGAGGCGGCGGCGAAAAAACTCTCCTTCGTGCTCGATTGCCATCTCGTGGCAGGCGATTTCGACTATTTCCTCAAGATCAGGCTGCGCGACATGTCGGAGTTCAACCGCCTGCACGGCCAGCAGTTGATCGCGCTTCCGGGCATTCGCCAGACGCGCACCTTCTTCGTCATCAAGGAGGTCGTGGACAACGCGCCGCTCGACTTTTGAGGGACGGCTTTGGGCAAAAAGGCCCTATCCGACCTGCCGGATCAGGCCTTCCACGGTGCGCACGAGCATGTCGAGATCCTGCGGTCGCGACAGGCGATGGTCGCCGTCACGCACCAGCGAGAGAGTCACGTCGTCGGCCGGCAGATGGTCGAGCAGTTTCAGCGCATGCGCATAGGGCACGTCGGGGTCCGCCATGCCCTGCAGGACATGGACCGGGCAATGCGTGTCGATGATTCCTTCCAGCACGCGGTTCTTCCGCCCGTCCTCGATCAGCGCCCGTGTATAGATGTCCGGCTCCGGCGAATATTCCGAATGCTCTTCGATGCGGCCTTTTTCTTCGAGGTCCCGGCGCAACGCGTCCGTCAGTTGCGGCTCGATCAGTTCCATCGTGAAATCGGGCGCCGGCGCGATCAGGACGAGGCCGGCGATGCGCCCGCCTTCGCCCGCCTTTCTGAGTTCCTGGATCATCCTGAGCGCGATCCAGCCGCCCATCGAGGAGCCGACGAGGATCTGCCTTCCATGCGTGAAGGCGCGGAAAACGGCGAGGCTCTCGCCGAGCCAGCGCGAGATCGTGCCGTCCTCGAAACGGCCGCCGCTTTCGCCGTGGCCGGAATAGTCGTGGCGGGTGAATGCGTGGCCGCAAGAGGCCGCCCACGCGTCGAGCGTTTCGGCCTTGGTGCCGATCATGTCGGACCGGTAGCCGCCGAGCCAGGCGAGCCCCGGCGCCTTTCCCTCGCGATGGCGCACCGCGATCGATGCACCGGAGACTTCGATCCGCGATGGCTGTCTGGCGGCCATGACGCCTCCCGATCCTGTTTGGTCGATCCCCAAGGGCAGCGGATGATTCTTTCACCCGGCTGTGCTATTGACAGATTTCGCCCGGTAACGACATAGGCCAAATATGCCGCGCGGCTACCGTTCGCGTGAAAACAGCACAAGGAGAATACGACCATTCGCCGACCGTTCAAATCGACAGCACCCGTCAAGGAAGGCCCACGCTCGAACAGGGACATCAAAGTCCCGAAAGTTCAGCTCATAGATGCCGAAGGCGTCAATCTGGGGCCGACATCCATCGATGACGCTATCCGCATGGCCGAAGAGGCCGGTCTCGATCTCGTCGAGATAGCACCGAATTCCGAGCCGCCCGTTGCCAAGATCACCGATCTGGGCAAGCTCAAATATCAGGGCCAGAAGAAAGCCGCCGAAGCGCGCAAGCGCCAGAAGACCGTCGAGATCAAGGAGATCAAGATGCGTCCCAACATCGACGTCCACGATTACGAGGTGAAGATGAGGGCCGTGCGCCGCTTCTTCGACGAGGGCGACAAGGTCAAGCTCACATTACGCTTCCGCGGCCGCGAGATGGCGCATCTGGAGCTTGGCATGCAACTGCTCAACCGCGTGCGCGTGGAGGTGGAGCCGATCGCCAAGGTCGAGGCCGAGCCGAAGCTGGAAGGCCGCCAGATGATGATGGTATTGTCGCCGCGCTGACCAGCGCGGCGGACAGGCCCGGCGGCAGGCCATAGCGGCAAGCCGGCGGGTCGCCTCGATCCCGCTTCCTTCCGGGCGCCCGTTCTGCGGCGCCGCATCGATCGACAGGGCCGCTCACATGGCATCCGTTTCCGCCAAATCACTCGACAGCTACCAGCATGCGCGCCGCTTGTTGCTGTTCCTGCTGCTGCTGGTTGCCTTCGGCGGCCTGCTTTTCATCGGCTCCTATCCCGCACGGAGCGAATTCCATGAATTCGTGGAGGCCTTGGGCGTCAGCCTGATCGGTGTCGCCATCATCGGCAGGCTATGGTGCACGCTTTACATCGGCGGACGGAAATCGGCCGAGATCGTCGCCGACGGTCCCTATTCCATCGTCCGCAACCCGCTCTACGTCTTTTCGGCGATCGGTGCCGCCGGCGCCGGGGCGCAGACGGGCAGCGTCGTCGTGGCGCTCGTCTTCGGTATCGCGACGGCGCTCGCCTTCATCGTCGTGGCGCGGCGCGAGGAGACCTTCCTGCGCGAGAAATTCGGCGAAGCCTTCGATGCCTATCTCGCCAATGTCCCGCGCATGCTGCCGAAATTCTCGCTCTACCGGGATTCCGCCTCGCTCGTCGTGATCCCGAAGCGGCTCTACACCACCTTCTTCGACGGTCTCGTATTCTTCGTCGCCCTGCCGCTGTCGGAGTTCATCGAGCATTTGCAGCTTCACGGCACCCTCCCGGTGCTGCTGCGTTTGCCATAGCAGGGCAACTGACCGGACAGCGTCCGAACCGGTCGACGGCCGGAAGAAATCCACCTTATTGCGTGGGCAGCCCTCGTCGGGCCCATTCGTCCGGAGGGATTAGTCCGCCGACATGGAAGGCGAAGGATCGCACCCTGGTCGCCTCCTTGTCGACCTCGCAACGGTAGCTGAGATCGTACCACTGGCCGTCGATCCGGAACGCTGCCCTCTGGACGTCCATGACCGTTCCGTCCGGCAACCGATAGGCAGGCAACATGTCCGGGAAATAGGGAGGCGAGGCGTTGAGCAATTGTTCGCGCAACTCGGTGACGCACAGCCAGCCGCCCCGCTCGCCGCGCGGCATGTTACGCATCGCCGTCATCGCTCTCGGGTCGTCGGTAGCCGATCGCGAAAACAGTTTCTTCGCCTCCTGAAGCTCTACCCTGTCCTGCGCCTTGTCCGGCTTCGCTGCTTTGGGAGATTTCTCGGGCGCGGCGGACCGCTTGTCCGCATTTCCTGCGTTCGCCGCAGTCAGGATATGCGTTTCCGCCGGAGCCTTCTTGTCGGGATCGTCGCGCATGGTCGATGCTTTCGCCGTATCCTCGGGGCTATCGCCGTCCGGGGATTTGCGGGGACCGCTATCTTTTTCACCGAACTGGAAGACGGGCCGCAGCGTGGGGATGGGGCTGCGTTGGGCGGCGGCGCTTTCTGGTGAAGGCGGTGTCACGGCCTTCGTCTTGTCCGGTTTTTCGGGCGCTGGCTTTTCCGCCGGCGCCGCAGTCTGGGCCTTGGGTTTCTCCGGCGGCTTTGGCGGCGGCACGAGATCGACGGATATCGCCTGGTCTTCCTGCGGATGCGGCAGCGATATCGGCAGCCCGAAGATCAGAAGCGCAACGGCAAGCGAATGCGCGGCGACGGAAGCGGGCAATGCCCATCTGCGCGTCCAATGCGGATCCTGGCTGGCTTCGTTCATCGTCACGGGTTTGGAGTAGAATCTTGCGGCAATTTCGACCGAATTTAGAAGTGGCGACCCTAACGCTTCAACCGCGAGCCGGACAGTACCGCTTACGCCGCGTCGACGAGGGTCCCGGCCTGTTGCGCTTTTTCTTCCGCGCGGCTATAAGGCCGCCGTTCTGGAACCGTCCGGCAGGGCATGCCGTGGCGGTTCGCAATGCTTTTCGGGCCATGGTCCTTTCGGATCGCAATTGGGCCGAAGCAATAAGCCTCCATCATGAGGCACACGAAAAAGGAAAGCAAAATGCCCAAGATGAAGACCAAATCGGCCGCCAAGAAGCGGTTCAAGATCACCGGCACCGGCAAGGTGCTGTCGGCTGCCGCCGGCAAGCGCCACGGCATGATCAAGCGCTCGAACAAGTTCATTCGCGATGCCCGCGGCACCATGGTTCTCGCCGAACCGGATGCCAAGAAGGTCATCAAGAATTTTCTTCCCAACGGCGGCGGCCTCTGAGCCGAGCCGAAGAACCGAGCGTTTTAAGGAGATCATGACATGGCACGCGTCAAAAGGGGCGTAACCGCCCACGCCAGGCACAAGAAGGTTCTGAAGGCCGCCAAGGGCTTTTACGGCCGCCGCAAGAATACAATCCGCATCGCCAAGCAGGCGGTCGAGAAGTCGCTGCAATACGCCTATCGCGACCGCAAGGTCCGCAAGCGCTCGTTCCGCGCGCTGTGGATCCAGCGCATCAACGCGGCGGTGCACGAGCACGGCCTGAGCTATGGCCGCTTCATCGACGGCCTCAACAAGGCCGGCATCGAGATCGACCGCAAGGTGCTGTCCGACATGGCGATCCACGAGCCGCAGGCTTTCGCCGCGCTCGTCGCCAAGTCGAAGGCCTCGCTTGAATATTTGAAAGACACCACGCCGAACGCTTTTGAAAGCGCTGTAGCCTAGGGCCACCGCGCTTCCCAAGCTTTTGAATTTGTGATTTGGGAAACCCGCGCTGGCAGGGCTGGCGCGGGTTTTTCTTTGTTGCCGACAACCGAAATGGCGCCGCCATGATGGCGCCCAACCGAAGAGAGTTCGCCGTGAATGCCGCCGCTGGAAATCTTGAAGCTTTGGAAAGCGCGTTGCTTGCCGAAATCGCCGCCGCCGGCGACGAAGCGGCCATCGAGGCCGTGCGTGTCTCGGCACTTGGCAAGAAGGGGTCGGTTTCCGAGCTTCTGAAGACGCTCGGCTCCATGAGTGTCGAGGAGCGGCAGGTCCAGGGGCCAGCCATCAACGGGCTGAAAACCCGCATGACCGAGGCGCTTTCCGCGCGCCGCGCCGAACTGCGCGACACGGCCGTCGCGGCACGGCTCGCCGCGGAAAAGGTCGACGTGACCCTGCCCGTCCGCCAGTCGCCGGCCGAGCGCGGACGCATCCACCCGATCAGCCAGGTGATCGACGAGATCGCCGCCATCTTCGGCGATCTCGGCTTCTCGATCGCCGAGGGGCCGGACATCGAGACCGATTACTATAATTTCACCGCGCTGAATTTCCCCGAAGGGCATCCGGCGCGCGAGATGCACGACACCTTCTTCTTCAATCGGGACGCCAACGGCGAGCGCAAGCTTCTGCGCACGCATACCTCGCCGGTGCAGATCCACACCATGGAGGCGCAAAAGCCACCGATCCGCATCGTTATTCCCGGAAAGACCTACCGGCAGGATTCCGACGCCACCCATTCGCCGATGTTCCACCAACTCGAAGGGCTGGTGGTCGACAAGACGGCGACTGTCGCCAACATGAAATGGGTGCTGGAGGAATTCTGCAAGGCCTTCTTCGAGGTGCCTCGGGTCGGCATGCGCTTCCGGCCGAGCTATTTCCCCTTCACCGAGCCGAGTCTCGAGGTCGACATCCAGTGCGACCGCTCGCGGCCGGGAGAGGTGCGCTTCGGCGAGGGCTCGGACTGGATGGAAATCCTTGGCTGCGGCATGGTCCATCCCAACGTACTGCGCTTCGGCGGACTCGATCCGGACGAATATCAGGGCTTCGCCTGGGGCATGGGCATCGACCGCATCGCCATGCTGAAATACGGCATGCCCGACCTGCGCGCCTTCTTCGATGCCGATATGCGCTGGCTGTCGCATTACGGCTTCCGCCCGCTCGATATCCCGACGCTGTTCGGAGGATTGAGCAGCTAGGGGCGGCCTGGATATGCCAACTCTGCTGATCTGGCATGGGTACCGGTTCCGCTTCTATTCATTGGATTGGCCCGAGCCGCCGCACGTTCACATAGCCAAGGATGGGCATGACGCGAAGGTTTGGCTGACAAGTTTGGAAGTCGCCTTCAACAAGGGATACAATGATCGCGAACTGCGGCAACTCCTGAAAATGGTTGCCGACCATCGCGACGATTGGATCGGAGCTTGGAATGACTATTTCGGAGTTTGAGACCGAGGCTGTGCGGCCGATCGAAGCGCGTTGTGACCAGAATTTTCTGTTCGTGACGCTGGCTGACGGCCGTCAGATACGCGCGCCGTTGTGGTTTTTTCCGTTCCTGGCCGATGCGTCGGCGGATGATCGTGCGGCAACGGAACTGGAGTTCGCCGGTGTATGGTGGCCCAAGCTTGATGACGGTGTGTCCGTCAAGGGCTTGCTGCTGGGCTGGAAGGCTCCCGGAGCAGTACCGCCGTCGGTGGCCGCCGAATGACGGAAGCCGAGCCCCATGCCGGCTCCTGCCGCTGCGGGGCGGTGCGCTTCGAGGCGTCCGCCGAGCCGCACCATGTCAGCTATTGCCATTGCGTCGACTGCCGCAAGGCGACCGGTGCGCCGGTATCCGCCTTTGTCGGCTTCCACGACGGCGAGGTCGAGTTTGCCGGCAAGAGCCCTAAGACATATGAGAACGGCCCGGTGACTCGCGGCTTCTGCGGTAAGTGCGGTTCGCCGCTCTACTATGTCGACGCCCGCCTGCCCGGCAGGATCTATTTCATGCTCGGCGTCATGGAACAGCCGGCCCGTTTCAAGCCGACGCTCCATGCCTATGTGCGCGAGCAGCTTCCCTTCGTCCACATGCCGGACGGACTCCCTCGGTACCTGAAGTCCAGCGTGCCACGCCCCGATAACGGAACAGTAAAATGAAATTCACGCTTTCCTGGCTCAAGGATCACCTTGAGACCGACGCCACCCTTGACGAGATCACCGAGCGGCTCACCATGATCGGCCTCGAGGTCGAGCATGTCGACGACAAGGCGGCGCTGAAGCCCTTCGTCATTGCCAAAGTGCTGACCGCCGTGCAGCACCCGGACGCCGACCGCCTGCGCGTGCTGAGCGTGGATATCGGCTCGGGCAGTCCCGTCCAGGTCGTCTGCGGCGCACCCAACGCCCGCGCTGGGCTGATCGGCGCCTTCGCCGCGCCGGGCACCTATGTGCCGGGCATCGACACCACGCTGTCGGTCGGCAAGATCAGGGGTGTCGAGAGCCATGGCATGATGTGCTCCGAGCGCGAGCTTCAGCTTTCCGACGAGCATAGCGGCATCATCGACCTGCCGGCGGATGCCCCGGTCGGCACGAGCTTCGCCGGATATGCCCATCTCGACGATCCCGTCATCGAGATCAACCTGACGCCAAACCGGCCAGACTGCACCAGCATCCACGGCATCGCACGCGACCTCGCCGCCGCTGGCCTCGGCCGGCTGAAGGGCGGCGCTATCGAGCCTGTGGCGGGCAAGGGCGCATGCCCGGTCAAGGTGACGATAGAGGCGCCGGAACTGTGCCCCGGCTTTGCACTCCGGCTGGTTCGCGGCGTCAAGAACGGCCCCTCGCCGAAATGGATGCAGCAGCGCCTGATCGCGATCGGCCTGCGTCCCATCAACGCATTGGTCGACGTCACCAACTATCTCACCTTCGATCGGGGCCGGCCGCTGCACGTCTATGACCTGAAGAAGGTCTCCGGCAATCTGGTCATACGCCGTGCGCGGGACGGCGAGAAAGTGCTGGCGCTCAACGAGCGCGAATACACGCTGACGCCCGCGATGTGCGTCATCGCCGATGACAGCGGTGCCGACTCCATTGCCGGCGTCATGGGCGGAGAGAATACCGGCTCCGACGAAGGCACGACCAACGTGCTGATTGAATCGGCGCTTTGGGACCCGATGGCCACCGCCCGGACGGGCCGCGACCTCGGTGTCATCACCGACGCGCGCTATCGCTTCGAGCGTGGCGTCGATCCGGAATTCATGGTGCCGGGCCTCGATCTTGCGACCCGCATGGTGCTGGAGCTTTGCGGCGGCAACCCGAGCGAGGCGGAAGTCGTCGGCTATGCCGGGCCGCCGAAGAAGACAGTGAGCTTCCCCTTCGCAGAGGTGAAGCGCCTAACCGGCCTCGACGTGCCGGCCGAAGAGAGCCTGTCGATCCTCGACCGTCTGGGCTTCAAGGCGCACGGCAAAGGCGATGTGGTCGATGTCGACGTGCCCTCATGGCGTCCCGATGTCGACGGCAAGGCCGACCTGGTCGAGGAAATCATGCGCATCCATGGCGTGAACAGGATCCCGTTCGCGCCGATGGTGAGCCACGACGCCGTCAATGGCAGGATATTGACCACGCTCCAGATCCGCACCCGCACCGCCCGCCGGGCGCTCGCCGTGCGCGGCATGATGGAGGCGATCACCTGGTCTTTCATCCCCGCCAGGCACGCGGCGCTGTTCGGCGGCGGCCAGCCGGAACTCAGGCTCGCCAATCCGATCGCGGCCGACATGTCCGACATGCGCCCCTCGCTTTTGCCGGGGCTGCTCGCGGCCGCGCAGCGTAACGCCGATCGCGGCTTTGCCGACGTGGCGCTGTTTGAGGTTTCCGGCAGCTATGAGGGTGACACGCCCGATAAGCAGCGGCGTGCCGCCGCAGGCGTTCGGCGCGGTACGGCGAAACTCGAAGGTTCGGGGCGCAACTGGGCCGGCAATGCGCAGGCCGTCGGCGTCTTCGACGCCAAGGCCGATGCGCTGGCCGCCCTCGAAGCCGCCGGCGCGCCGGTCGACAAGCTGCAAATCGAGGCCGGCGGGCCGGACTGGTATCATCCCGGCCGCTCGGGCACGATCAGGCTCGGGCCGAAGAATGTGCTCGGCACCTTCGGCGAGTTCCACCCGAAGACGCTGGAGGCGCTCGACGTCGATGGTCCGGTATGCGGCTTCGAAGTGTTCATCGATGCGGTGCCGGAGCCCAAGCAGAAGGCTACCCGCACCAAGCCGCGCCTCGACCTTTCCGCCTTCCAGGCGGTGAAGCGCGACTTCGCCTTCGTGGTCGACCGGACGGTGGAGGCCGGCAGCCTCGTGCGCGCGGCCGCCGCTGCCGACCGCAAGCTGGTCACCGGCGTCTCCGTCTTCGACGTGTTCGAGGGCGCCTCGATCGGCGAAGGCAAGAAGTCGATCGCCATCGAGGTCGCCATCCAGCCGGTCGAACGGACCCTGACGGACGAGGATTTCGAGGCGCTCGCCGGCCGCATCGTAGAGAATGTGAAGAAGCAGACCGGCGGCATCCTGCGGGGCTGAGCGCCCGGGAGCGCAAGCCTCTTTATATCGTCGGCTGCCGGTCGAAAGGTCGGCAATGCTGCTGAATACGGAACGGAGCTATGGATGGGGAGCGATCGTCCTGCACTGGACGATCGCGATCCTCATCGTCGGCCAGTGGACGCTTGGCAAGGTGATGAAGAACATCGCCGACCAGCGGCTCTCCTTCGACCTCATCCAGTGGCACAAATCCTTCGGTTTTCTCATCCTGGCGCTGGCCGTCCTGCGGCTCGCCTGGCGGCTTTGCAATCCGCGCCCGATGCTCCCGGTTGAAATGGGCGGCCTGGAGCGGCGTGCCGCCCACTGGACCCACCGGGCGCTCTACACGCTGATACTCGTCATGCCGTTCACGGGCTGGGCGATCGCCTCGACGACGGTGCTCGATATTCCGACCTTCGCTTTCTATCTTTTTGTCATCCCGGACATGCCGATGGCGAAGTCCGACGCGGCCGAAGCGCTGTGGACATCGGTCCATCAGGCGCTCGGCTGGCTGTTGCTGGTGCTGGTGGCACTGCATGTGGCGGCGGCGCTGCGCCATCATTTCCTGCTCCGTGACGGCGTCCTGCTGCGCATGCTCAAGCCGGACGCGTCATCGAAGGGGCAATGACGGGGAAGTGCCGATGACGTGACGCGCCGATGACGGTGATGTGATTGCGGGCCGCTTGGATCGTGATGTCGCTTGGGTCCATTGTCTCTCCCGGGCGGCAACGGAAGCCGTGAACCATGCCCTTCAAGAACGTGACGTTGGCCGCGATCCTGCTGGTCAGCCAGCCCATCCCGTCATGGGCGGCGGCCACCGATCTGAAAGACGCCGCCGGAAATTATGCGATCATGACCGCCGGCTCCAGCCTGGCCTTCGCCGTCGACAGCATCGCCGGCAAGGGCATCAGCGGAAAGTTCGTGCAATATGACGGCTCGATCGTCATCGACGGAGACCTAGGCCGTTCCTCGGTTCGCATCACCATCTTCCCCGCGAGTGTCGAGACAGGGCAGGATCGTGTCGACGCGTTCCTCAAATCGAATGCCGTGTTCGATGTCGCCAATGAGCACGCGATCAGCTTCCGCTCGACCGGCGTGCGCCGGACGGGAGAAAGCTCCGCGATCATCATCGGCGTGCTTACGGCGCGCGGTCGCAGCAGGCCGGCGACTTTCCAGGCCAGCCTCGAAGGCATGGACAGGAACTGGATCAGCTTCCATGTCACCGGCAAGGTGTTGCGCTCGCCCTATGGCATGGACGCCGGTACCCCGATCTATTCCAACGTCGTGCAATTCGACATGAGGCTGAGGGCAAGACGGAAGTAGCCGCCGCCTCGGTTCGGCGCCGGCGGCGCCCTCGGCCATGCGGCCAATCATCCCGCCGACGGTGCAATGACAGTATCGGTTTGCTCAACTCCGCCTCATAATGCAAAAGCGATTGTGAAAAAGAGGGCGGTTCGCTGAGCAGGAAAATCTGGCCGGTGGTCGGATTGGGCGCGGTAGCGCTATCGATCTGGTTGCTTTACCACGAATTGCGCGGGATCTCGTTTGCGGATCTGGGCGACAGCTTCGCCGCGATCAGCGCGCGCAGCTGGGTGCTGGCATGTGCCGCGACGCTTGCCGCCTATGCCGCTCTGGCCGGCTACGACCGGATCGCGCTGAGGCATCTCGGGCGCAAGGTCAGTCCGCTCTTCGTCGCGCTGACATCGTTCACCGCCTACGCGCTGGCGCACAATATCGGCGCTTCGGTTTTTTCGGGCGCCGTCGTCCGTTATCGAGCCTATTCGTCGAGGGGGCTGACGGCGGCGGAAGTCGGCGTTCTCGTCGCCTGCTGCTCCTTTACCTTCGCGCTTGGCACGCTGCTTTTGACCGGGCTCGTTCTCCTTGTCGAACCGGGGGTGCTGGAGCGTTTCGTCGATATACTGCCTCTGAAGGCGTCGGCAACCACGGGCGCGGTGCTGCTGGCGCTGGTGGCGCTTTACGTCGGCGGCTCGTGGCTGCATCTGAAGCCGCTCAAGCTCGGCCGCTTCGAACTGCAATATCCGCGCCTGCCGATCGTCGCCCGCCAGTTGCTGATCGGCCCGGTGGAACTCGCCGCGGCGGCGGCCATCGTTTATTTTGCGCTGCCCCAGGCAGGAAATCCCGGCTATCTCGTCGTGCTCGGCATCTTCCTGATCTCGTTTTCGATCGCGCTTATCAGCCACGCGCCCGGCGGTCTCGGCGTGCTGGAACTCGCCTTCATCAGCGGGCTTTCCGACATGAACGAGGCCGACGTGCTGGCGGCGCTGATCGTCTTTCGCCTGCTCTACCTGATCGTGCCCTTCGTCCTGTCGCTGTTCATGATCCTGATCTTCGAGCGGCAGCAATACCGGCGCCGGGATGAATGAGCGCAAGAGCAATTCCAGGAAAAGTGGGAACCGGTTTTCCGTCCGGAATTGCGTGAAAACACTCTAGCCGGCGCGGTCTTTGCGTTTCGTGAAAGCCGAGGCCGCGATGACGAGCCAGCCGAGGATCATCGTCGTGCCGCCGATGGGTGCCGCCATCGGGAAAAGCCGGTGGCCCGCCAGATCGCGCATCGCCAGATCGCCGCAGAAGACTAGCAGCCCGGCAAGCAGGATCGCCCCGCCGACCGCCAGGATGCGCCCGCGTCCGGAAAACCCGATCACGAGGAGGGCGGGCGCATGCATGAGGAGGAAGGACGCGGCGATGCCGATATCGTGGGCGCCCGTATGCGCGGCCGCCGCCGAAAGCGCCACGCCTGCCGCGCCTGCAAGCCCGCCGGCGAAGATGAAAAACCTGTTCATCGCTCAATGGCCTCGCTTCTTCGACCTGCAGCCCTCATATGCAAGCTGGCGGCAAAGTGGAATGTGGCCGTTTGCCGTGCTTGCCCGTGCAATTCGTGGAAGTTGGCGGCTTGCACGGTTTTGTAGCGCTTCTTATATACGCGGCGACGCCGGCCGCTATGAGCGCATGCTCGTGGTGGACGGAATTTCTTGTGAACAGGGGCCGTCATCGGAACGCCTTTAACGGGTCCACCGGCGGCCTGCTTAGCGGAGAGAAATGAAATGGCAAAAGTAATCGGTATTGACCTCGGAACGACCAATTCCTGCGTCGCCGTCATGGACGGTGCGGACGCCAAAGTGATCGAAAACGCGGAGGGCGCGCGCACGACGCCGTCGATTGTCGCGTTCTCGGATTCGGACGAGCGCCTCGTCGGCCAGCCCGCCAAGCGCCAGGCCGTCACCAACCCAGAAGGCACCGTCTTCGCTGTAAAGCGTCTGATCGGCCGTCGCTTCGACGATCCGGTGACCGACAAGGACAAGAAGCTCGTCCCCTATCACATCGTCAAGGCCGACAATGGCGACGCCTGGGTCGAGGCGTCCGGCAAGAAATATTCCCCCTCCCAGATTTCGGCCTTCATCCTGCAGAAGATGAAGGAGACGGCGGAGAGCTATCTCGGCGAGAAGGTCGAGAAGGCCGTCATCACCGTTCCCGCCTATTTCAACGACGCCCAACGCCAGGCGACCAAGGACGCCGGCAAGATCGCGGGCCTCGAAGTGCTGCGCATCATCAATGAGCCGACCGCGGCCGCGCTCGCCTATGGCCTCGACAAGAAGAAGGCCGGGATCATCGCCGTCTACGATCTTGGCGGCGGCACCTTCGACATCTCCATCCTCGAGATCGGCGACGGCGTGTTCGAGGTGAAGTCGACCAATGGCGACACCTTCCTCGGCGGCGAGGATTTCGACATGCGCCTGGTCAGCTACCTGGCCGACGAGTTCAAGAAGGAACAGGGCATCGACCTGAAGAACGACAAGCTGGCGCTCCAGCGGCTGAAGGAAGCCGCCGAGAAGGCCAAGATCGAGCTGTCGTCCGCGTCCCAGACCGAGATCAACCTGCCTTTCATCACCGCCGACCAGTCGGGCCCGAAGCACCTGACCATGAAGCTCACGCGTGCCAAGTTCGAACAGCTTGTCGACGATCTCGTCCAGCGCACCATCGCGCCGTGCAAGGCCGCGCTCAAGGATGCCGGCATCAAGGCCGGCGAGATCGACGAGGTCGTCCTTGTCGGCGGCCAGACCCGCATGCCCAAGGTCCAGGAAGTGGTGCGGAACTTCTTCGGCAAGGAGCCGCACAAGGGCGTCAATCCCGACGAGGTCGTGGCGCTCGGCGCCGCCATCCAGGCGGGCGTCCTGCAGGGCGACGTCAAGGACGTGCTGCTCCTCGACGTGACGCCACTGTCGCTCGGCATCGAGACGCTGGGCGGCGTGTTCACCCGCCTCATCGAGCGCAACACGACGATCCCCACCAAGAAGTCGCAGACCTTCTCCACCGCCGAGGATTCGCAGTCGGCCGTGACGATCCGCGTCTTCCAGGGCGAGCGCGAAATGGCGGCCGACAACAAGCTGCTCGGTCAGTTCGATCTGGTCGGCATCCCGCCGGCTCCACGCGGCGTGCCGCAGATCGAAGTCACCTTCGACATCGACGCCAACGGCATCGTCAACGTCTCGGCCAAGGACAAGGGCACCGGCAAGGAGCACCAGATCCGCATCCAGGCGTCCGGCGGCTTGAGCGACACCGACATCGAGAAGATGGTCAAGGACGCCGAGGCCAATGCAGACGCCGACAAGAAGCGGCGGGCGCTGGTCGAGGCCAGGAACCAGGCCGAGGCGCTGGCCCATTCGTCGGAGAAGTCGCTCAAGGATTATGGCGACAAGGTTTCCGCCGATGACCGCAAGGCCATCGAGGACGCGATCGCCGGCCTGAAGGCTGCCGCCGAGGGCGACGACGCCGACGAGATCACGGCCAAGACCCAGACGCTGGCCGAAGTGTCGATGAAACTCGGACAGGCCATGTACGAGGCCCAGCAGGCCGACGCGGCGAATGCCGACGCCCAGGCCGATGCGAAGGCTTCCGGCGAGGATGTGGTCGACGCGGACTTCGAGGAGATCAACGACGACGAGAGCAAGAAGTCGGCCTGATCGCCTCAAGGAAATTTAATCGAGAGCCCGGTCCGTTCCGGGCTCTTTCGCATTGCGGGGCGCATGGCCTGGTTTGCTTTGCGACCAGGGGAAATCCACCGGCTACGGGCAAAAATATCTCCGCAAATGCCTGGAACTGTGGCATTCCGGCTCCCGGCTTACTAAATCGGGACTGAACAAGCGGCGTGGGGGTTCCGATTGGAGCGCCGCCGGCGATGAGGAAGCGGGCAATAGCAAATGCAGGCTGACTTTTACGAGACACTCGGCGTTGCCAAAGGGTGCGGCGAGAAGGAACTGAAAGCGGCCTTTCGCAAGCTTGCCATGCAGTTCCATCCGGACCGCAATCCCGGCGACGAGGCCTGCGAGCACAAATTCAAGGAAATCAACCAGGCCTACGAGATCCTGAAGGACCCGCAGAAGCGCGCCGCCTATGACCGGTTTGGTCACGCCGCGTTCGAGAATGGCGGCATGGGTCGCGGCGCGGCGAACGGCTTTGCGGCCGGCGGCTTCGCCGATATCTTCGAGGATATCTTCGGCGAGATGATGGGCGGGCGCCAGCGCCGTTCTTCCAACGGCCGCGAGCGTGGCGCCGATCTGCGCTACAATATGGAGATATCGCTGGAGGAAGCCTATTCCGGCAAGACGGCGCAAATCCGAGTGCCGACCTCCGTGCAATGTTCCGAATGTACCGGCTCGGGCGCCAAGCCCGGCACGCAGCCGACCACCTGCCCGCTCTGCGCCGGTTCGGGCCGCGTTCGCGCCGCCCAGGGCTTCTTCTCCATCGAGCGCACCTGTCCGCAATGCCAGGGCCGCGGTCAGACGATCAAGGACCCCTGCCCGAAATGCGCCGGCAACGGCCGCGTGACGGAGGAGCGCTCGCTTTCGGTCAACATACCGGCCGGCATCGAGGACGGAACGCGCATCCGGCTCGCCGGCGAAGGCGAAGCGGGCGCGCGCGGCGGCCCCTCCGGCGACCTCTACATCTTCCTGTCGGTCAAGCCGCACGAATTCTTCCAGCGCGACGGGGCGGACCTTTATTGCCGCGTTCCCATCTCGATGACGACGGCGGCGCTCGGTGGCTCCTTCGAGGTCGCCACGCTCGACGGCACGCAGACCCGGGTGAAGGTGCCCGAGGGTACGGAGCACGACCGTCAATTCCGCCTGAAAGGCAAGGGCATGCCGGTGCTGCGCCAGTCGCAGATGGGCGACCTCTACATCCAGGTCGCTGTCGAGACGCCGCAGAACCTTAGCCGGCGCCAGCGTGAACTGCTCGAGGAGTTCGAACAGCTCTCTTCCAAGGAAAACAGTCCCCAGTCCAGCGGCTTCTTCAGTCGCATGAAGGATTTTTTCGAATCTTTCAGTGAATAGAAAAAACAGGCATCGTCCTGATTTCGACATATATTGTATGGATTGCGGCGTGGGGCGACTGAGTCGCGAAGGGATGCGCATATGACGGTGGGAAGCGGCCTGCGCCAGATTGCTGGCAAGTTCGATGACGAATTGCGGTTCTTCAAGGGGTGGCTCGACAAGCCGAAGGCGGTCGGGGCCATCATGCCGACCAGTTCGATCACGGCGCGCCGCATGGCCTCGGTGATCGATCCGTCTTCCGGTCTTCCCGTCCTCGAACTCGGGCCTGGTACAGGCGTCATCACCCGCGCGATCCTGGAGCGCGGCATTCCCCCTGAAAATCTCTATGCAATCGAATATTCCGAGGATTTCGTCGACTTCCTCAGGATGGAATTCCCCGATGTGAACGTCATCCAGGGGGACGCCTTCGACCTCGACAAGACGCTGGGTGCCTTCAGCGATCTGAAGTTCGACGCCGTCGTTTCCGGCGTGCCGCTTTTGAATTTCCCGGTTGCCCGGCGCATTGCCTATATCGAGGGCATCCTGGACCGCCTGCCGGAAGGCCGGCCGATCGTGCAGCTTACCTACGGGCCGCTGTCGCCGGTGCCGCCGGGACGTGGAAACTACATCGTCTCGCACTTCGATTTCATCCTCCGCAATGTCCCGCCGACCCAGCTTTGGGTCTATCGGCGCGGCGTTGCGCCGGCGCGGCACAGGAAGTTCCCCCGATTTGCCCACCGCCGCGTGAAAGCCAGGAATTGATTCGCCGGGCATATCGCCTATACCGGCCGCGACGAGATTAGCGGTCGGGTGACGATGGTTCCCAAGATACTGGTCTTCGCCGGGTCGATCCGTGCGAACGCCTTTTCGATCCGGACGGCCGATGCGGCAATGAAGGAACTGGCGCTTCAGGGCGCCGAGATCACCCGTATTTCGCTGGCCGACTATCCGTTGCCGATCATGGATCAGGATCTGGAGCGCGAGAAGGGCGTTCCGGAAAATGCCGTGCGGCTTGGCCGCATGATCGCCGCCCATGACGGCGTCCTGATCGCCAGCCCCGAATATAATTCGTCCATCCCGCCGCTCCTGAAGAACAGCCTCGACTGGGTGAGCCGCATCCGCCGCGACAATGGCCGGTCCTTCGCGCCGCTCTCCGGCAGGGTGTTCGGCCTCTGCTCCTCCTCCGACAGCGCCTTCGGCGGCGCGCGAGGCCTCTACCATCTGCGCGCGGTGCTGATGGCATGCCGCGCCGAAATCATAACGCCGCAATGCTCCGTCGCGCGCGCCAGCGACGCCTTCGACGAAGAAGGCGGCTTCCGCGACGAGCGGCTTCGCCAATCCATGGAAACCGTGTGCCGGACGCTGATCGAGCGCGCGCTGATGCTGTCAACGAGGGTAGAACCATGAACGCTGCCGTGCCCGCCATGAAGGACAGGCTGATCGTCGGGCTCGACGTGTCGACCGTCGCCGAGGCGGAGAAAATCGTCCGCGAACTGGACGGCGCGGCCGGCTTCTACAAGATCGGCTATCAACTCGCCTTCGCCGGCGGCCTGGACTTTGCCCGCGAACTGGCGAGCGGCGGCACCAGGATCTTCCTCGACATGAAACTGCTCGACATCGACAACACGGTCGCCAGGGGCGTGGAGTCGATCGCGAAGATGGGCATGTCGATGCTGACCGTGCACGCCTATCCGCGCGTCATGCGCGCGGCGGCCGAGGCCGCGAAAGGCTCCGGCCTGACGATCCTCGCCGTCAGCGTGCTGACCTCGATGGATGCGCGTGACATGGAAGAAGCCGGCTACCGCGACGACCCGGCAGCTTTGGTGCCGCGCCGCGCCGGGCAGGCGCGCGAGGCGGGCGTCGGCGGTATCGTCTGCTCGGCGGCGGAGGCTAAAGCCGTGCGCGCCATCGTCGGCGCCGATATGGCGGTGGTGACGCCTGGCATCCGCCCGGCCGGCAGCGACCATGGCGACCAGAAGCGCGTGACGACGCCGGCCGACGCCATCCGCGCCGGCGCCAGCCACCTCGTCGTCGCCCGCCCGATCCTCGGCGCGGTTGACAGGCGAAAGGCCGCGCTTTCTATTCTCGGCGAGATGCAATCCGCTTGAGGAAAGAAGGATAAAATGGCCAAGGGATATTGGATCGCGCGCGTCGATGTCCGCGACCCGGAACGCTACAAGGACTATGTCGCGACCGCGAAACCCGCTTTCGAGAAATACGGCGCCAGGTTCCTCGCGCGCGGCGGCGCGTATGAGGGGATGGAAGGCAAGGCGCGGGCGCGCAATGTCGTGATCGAGTTTCCCTCCCTCCAGGCGGCGAAGGATTGCTACAACTCGCCCGAATACCAGGCGGCGAAAGCCATTCGCGTCACCGTCGCCGATGCCGAGATGGTTCTGGTCGAGGGCGCCTGAATCGCCGCGACGCATGAAAAGCAGCGCCGGACAACCCGAAGCCGGCGCTGACGGAGCGGAATAAGGCTCCGTTAACCGTTATTCATCCACATATTCGTCCAAAGTCACGCTGCGTTACGTATTGCGCCGCAGCAAATCCATGCATACCTTGCATGCATGGCAACATTAGCCCGGACCGGCATGCCTCTTTCAGGTCGGCCTCGGAGACGGGACTTTGATGTTTTATCAGCTCTATGAAATGAACCACGCTGCGTTGCAGCCGTTTCGTGTATACGCCGACGCCGTCCGCTTCCTCTATTCCAATCCGCTCAATCCGCTGTCGAAGACGACATGGGGCCGCTCGGTGGCGGCTACCGCCGAGCTGTTCGAACGCACCACGCGCCGCTACGGCAAGCCGGAATTCGGGATCGACTCGGTCGAAATCAACGGCCGAAAGGTTGCGGTGGCCGAAAAGACCGTATGGTCGCGGCCCTTCTGCAACCTGCTGCATTTCGAGAAACACGGCCCCCGCAACCGCGCCGAGCCGAAGCTCCTGATGGTCGCGCCGATCTCGGGCCATTATGCGACGCTCCTGCGCGGCACGGTCGAGGCCATGCTGCCGCATGCGGATGTCTACATCACCGACTGGGCCGACGCGCGCATGGTGCCGCTCGCCAAGGGGCATTTCGACCTCGACGACTATATCGAATACGTCATCGAGATGCTGCATGAACTGGGCGAGGGCACGCATGTGATGGCTGTCTGCCAGCCTTCCGTGCCGGTCTTCGCGGCGGCGGCCCTGATGGAGGCGCGCGGCGATGGCTTCGCGCCGGCCTCCATGGTCCTGATGGGCGGGCCGATCGATACGCGCTCCAACCCGACGGCGGTCAACAAACTGGCCGAGGCGCACGGCATCGAATGGTTCCGCGACAACGTCGTCATGCAGGTGCCGTGGCCGCATCCGGGCTTCATGCGCGAGGTGTATCCGGGCTTCCTGCAGCTTTCCGGCTTCATGAGCATGAACCTCGACCGGCATATCATCGCCCATAAAGACTTCTTCATGCATCTGGTGAAGAACGACGGCGATTCCGCCGAGAAGCATCGCGAGTTCTACGACGAATATCTGGCGGTGATGGATCTGACCGCCGAATTCTACCTGCAGACGGTCGAAACCGTCTTCATCAATCACGACCTGCCGCTCGGCAAGATGATGCACGGAGCCGAACCGGTCGATCCGGCCGCCATCCGCAACGTGGCGCTCCTGACCGTAGAAGGCGAGAACGACGATATCTCCGGGCTCGGGCAGACCAAGGCCGCGCACCGGCTGGCGCCCAACATTCCCGATCATATGCGCGAGCATTACATGCAGAAGACGGTCGGCCATTACGGCGTCTTCAACGGCTCGCGCTTCCGCTCCGAGATCGTGCCGCGCATCGTCGATTTCATCAACGCCAATGGCGGCCGCAAACGCGAGCCGGCAAAGCCGAGGCTGGTGAGTTCTTCGTCCCGCTGAACCCTTGCCCGGCCGAATGTAAGGCAGCCATGAGGCATGCGCCGCGCGCCGCCGCCATGTTTGCATTTTTACCACGCCCGCTAACCAATAATCGAGCCACCCGAAGAGCTTGATTGACTCCAACCAGCCCCCGCACTTAACGTTTCATTAAGAAATAAAAAGTGGCGGCAGGGAATGGGACGGATGACAGCCGGCAAGGTTGGAGGGGGAGCGGTGCTGCGCAGCGCCGTTCTGGTCGGCATCCTGGCGATGGGCTGGGGCGCGAACGACGCGGTGGCCAGCGCCTATATGGCGACGGGCGGGCTGACCTCGCAGCCGATCGGCCATTACGAATTCTGCAAGATAAATCCCGGCGAATGCAACATCCGCCCGCGCGATCTGCGGCCGGCGCATCTGACCAGGGCCGCATGGAACATGATCGTGGACGTCAACGATCGCGTGAACAGCGCCGTGAAGCCGATGAGCGACATGGAGATCTATGGCAAGGACGAGGTCTGGGCCTATCCCGACAGGGGAGTTGGCGATTGCGAGGACTATGTGCTTGAAAAACGCCGTGACCTTGCCCGCGCCGGCTTTTCGCTGGCCGATCTCCTGATTACAGTCGTGCGCAAGCCCGACGGGGAGGGGCACGCCGTGCTGACCGTGCGCACCGACAAGGGCGACTTCATCCTCGACAATCTGAGCGATACGGTGAAGCTGTGGACGCACACGCCCTACCGCTACCTGAAGCGCCAGGCCGAGGACAATACCGGCCACTGGGTCTCGATCCGCTCCGGCGACAGCATGATGGTCAGCGCGGTGAAGTAGCCGGCGCTCGTCTGCCTCCTCTTGCAATGCGGTTTATGGCACCCCGGATGAGTTGCTGGCGGCCGCCGGAAATTGGTCGGTTGCCGGCCGACATTATGATCCCAGCCAGTTTTGCACCTGCGTCATCGCCGCTCCGGCGACGACCAGCAGAATCCCCAATGCTCTCGTCCAATTGATCGGTTGTGCATCGAGGCCGAACGCACCGTACTGATCCAGGATCGCCGCGCCCAGAACCTGGCCCAACACGATGCAGGTGAAGAAGGCGGCGACGCCCAGCCTCGGCGCAACCATGATGCCGCCGAGGACAAAGAGCGCGCCGGCCGCCCCGCCTATGAGAACCCACCACGGGAGCGACCAGAGTTTCGACATGTTTACCGGGGCGCGGCCGAGCGCCAGCCAGACGGCCACGATCATCGCAAGGCTGATGATGATCGAGCAGATGGCGGCGATCAGCGGGCTCCCGAGCCTCGCCGCCATCTGGGCGTTGATGGCTGGCTGCATGGAAATGATCGCGCCGAGGCCGAGCGCGGTGAAGAGATAAAGAGCGGTCATGTATGGGATCTTCCGTGGTTGCCGAGTGTCGCGCACTTGATACGACAAGCCGGCGGTAGGACACATCCCGTTTTCCGCACGACCGGGCGCCCCTGCCGATCGGGAGCGGCCGAAGCCGCTTTTCGACGATCCGTGATCTCTCCGGCGGCCTGTTCCCGCGAAAGAAATCGCCGCTTCGTTCAAACGTCAGGCGGCCTGCGCCAACCGCTCGCCGGGCACGCGGTAGGAGATGGCTTCCGCCAGATGGATGCGTCCGACCTTCGCCTCGCCGTCGAGATCGGCAAGCGTGCGTGCGACGCGCAGCACGCGGTGATAGGCACGCGCGGAAAAGCCGAGCTTTTCACTGGCCTCGTAGAGGAGCGCAGCACCGGCGGCATCGGGCGCGGCGATCTCCTCGATCAGCTTCGTCGCACAATGCGCATTGGTCGTGGCGCCGGCCGGCCCGAGCGCCGCGAAGCGCTCCGCCTGGATGGCGCGTGCGCGGGCGACGCGCTCCGCAACCGCGCTCGACGGTTCCGCCTTCGCCGGCCGGATGAGGTCGCTCGCCGAGATCGCGGGTACGTCGATCCTGAGGTCGATGCGGTCGAGCAGCGGGCCGGATATGCGCGCCTGGTAGTCGCTCTGGCAGCGCGGCCCGCGTGCGCATCGATAGCCGGGCGCTCCCGCCATGCCGCAGCGGCACGGGTTCATCGCGGCAATAAGCTGGATACGCGCCGGATAGGTGACGCGGTGGTTGGCGCGAGCGATGACGCATTCGCCCGATTCGAGCGGCTGGCGCAGCGAATCGAGCACCTGCGGCGTGAATTCCGGCAACTCGTCGAGGAACAGAACGCCATTATGCGCCAGCGAAACCTCGCCCGGCCGCACCCTCAACCCGCCTCCTACCATCGCCGCCATGGACGCCGAATGATGCGGCGAGCGGAATGGCCGCCGGTCGGAAAGCTGGCCGCCGGCAAGCTCGCCGCCAATGGAGGCGATCATGGATATCTCGAGCAGTTCGCGCGCCGAGAGCGGCGGCAGGATCGAGGGCAGGCGCTGGGCCAGCATCGATTTTCCGGCGCCCGGAGGCCCGACCATGATCAGATTGTGCCCGCCGGCCGCCGCCACCTCCAGCGCCCGCTTGGCGCTTTCCTGCCCCTTGATGTCGGCGAGGTCGGGCAGCATGCCGGGCGCGGGCCGGATGCGTGCCTCCGGCCGCTTCAAAACCTGCGTGCCGCGGAAATGGTTGGCGATGGCGATCAGGCTGCGCGGCGCGAGGATGTCGATGTCCTCGCCCGCCCATGCGGCTTCCGACCCCGAACCGTGCGGGCAGATCAGCCCCTTGCCCTCGGCATTGGCGCCCATCGCCGCCGGCAGGGCGCCGGCCACCGGCGTGATGGTGCCGTCCAGCGAAAGCTCGCCCAGCACGACATATTCCGCCAGCGCGTCGCCCGGCACGGCGCCGAGCGCCGCCATCAGGCCAAGCGCGATCGGAAGGTCGTAATGGCTGCCCTCCTTGGGCAGGTCGGCCGGCGCCAGGTTGACCGTCACCTTCTTGGCCGGCATCGACAGGCCGGACGCGTGCAGCGCCGCCTGCACCCTTTCTCGGCTTTCCGCCACTGCCTTGTCCGGCAGGCCGACGATCTGCATGCCGACCTTGCCGGGCGCCACCATCACCTGCACGTCGACCGGGACGGCCTCGATGCCCTGGAATGCGACCGTGCGCACCCGCGAAACCATGTTGCCCCTCCGTGCCCTCACCGGCAGACAAGCACGGATCGCGGCCATGCGCAAGAACAATTAGAGAACAAATGATCGCGGAAGCTGCAATCCGGTTGCCGCGGGTTGTGGAAAGAGAACGAAGGCGGCTCCAGCCGCGCCAAGTGTCGTTTTCAGCGCGCGCCGCGCTTCTCCTCCACCGCGTCCCAGAACAACGCCGCGATGTCCAGGCCGCCGAAGCGCTTCACTTCGCGGATGCCGGTCGGCGAGGTGACGTTGATCTCGGTGAGATAGTCGCCGATCACGTCGATGCCGACCAGAAGGAAGCCGCGCTCCTTCAGCGCCGGGCCGATGCGCGCGCAGATCTCGCGCTCGCGTTCCGTCATCCCGATCGGCTCGGCGCGGCCGCCGACATGCATGTTGGAGCGCGAATCATGCTCAGCCGGCACGCGGTTGATGGCGCCCACCGGTTCGCCGTCGATGAGCATGATACGCTTGTCGCCGGCGCGTACCTCCTTCAGATAGCGCTGCACGATATAGGCCTCGCGGAACATCTGGCCGAACATTTCCAGAAGCGAGGAAAGGTTGCGGTCCGCCTCCAGCAGGTGGAACACACCCGCCCCGCCATTGCCGTAGAGCGGCTTGACGATGATGTCGCCGTGCTCGCGGCGGAAGGCCGCCACTTCGAGGGGATCTTTCGTGATCAGCGTCTCAGGCATCAGGTCGGGGAATTCGGTGACGAATATCTTCTCCGGGCTGTTTCTCACCCAGGCCGGATCGTTGACCACCAGCGTCGCCGGATGGATGCGCTCCAGTATATGCGTGGTGGTGATGTAATTCATGTCGAAGGGCGGATCCTGCCGCAGCAGCACGACGTCCATCTCAGAGAGGTCCGTCCGCACCGGTTCGCCGAGTTCGTAGTGCTTCTCCGCCCTGTCCTCGACGGAAAGCGCCTCCAGCCGTGCGAAAACCTTGCCGCCAAGCATGGAGAGCCGGTCGGGCGTGTAGTGGTAGAGCCTGTGGCCACGTCGCTGCGCCTCCAGCGCCAGGGCGAAGGTCGTATCGCCGGCGATGTGGATAGTGGATACGTGGTCCATCTGGATGGCGATGCTAAGGGGCATGATCGGACTTTCCTCAACTTGTCAGGACGAATGCTCTACATAATTTCGCGACTGTCTGCCAATCGCAGCTTGGCGCGTAATGCACCCGAGGTCGGATTCGTTACCCTTCTCCCGATCGGATCATCAGAATCTTAAGCCTTTTCGGCCAAGTTCATCGCCGGTGCGGGCGGGCCCGGCACCGCTGTGGAGCGTGGACCGGAACTGAGATGAACGCTGTCTTCCCCTTACGCGAAAGCCTGCAGGACGATATCGAGCTGACGATCCTGATGCCCTGCCTCAATGAGGCAGAGACGATCGCGGTTTGCGTGACCAAGGCACTTGCCTTCCTGGCGGGGTACGGGATTTCAGGTGAAGTTCTCATCGCCGACAATGGCAGCACGGACGGTTCGCAGGCGATCGCCGCCAATCTGGGCGCCCGTGTCATCGCGGTGGCCGACAAGGGCTATGGCGCGGCGCTGCGCGGCGGGATCGCGCGGGCCAGGGGTCGCTACATCATCATGGGCGATGCCGACGACAGTTACGATTTCTCCGCGCTGGAAGCTTTCGTCGACCGGTTGCGCGCCGGCGTCGACCTTGTCATGGGCAATCGCTTCAAGGGCGGTATCGAGCGCGACGCCATGCCGGCCCTGCATCGCTATCTTGGAAACCCGGTGCTGAGCTGGCTCGGCCGGCTCCTTTTCCGCATCGACGCAGGGGATTTCCATTGCGGATTGCGTGGCTTCAACGTGGCATCCATCCGCTCGCTCGACCTGCACACGACAGGCATGGAATTCGCCAGCGAGATGGTTGTCCGCAGCGCGCTTCAAGGCCTGCGCATCGAGGAGGTGCCGACAACGCTCAAGCCGGATGGACGCAGCCGGCCGCCGCATCTGCGGACATGGAGGGATGGCTGGCGGCATCTCAAATTCCTGCTCATGCACAATCCGAAATGGCTGTTCTTCATCCCGGGAATGACATTGTTCGGTGTCGGCTTCGTATTCGCGTTCCTGCTTTTGTGGGGACCGCTAAGGGTGGTCGACAATCTGTCGCTTGACCTCAACACCTTCATGGCGGCCTGTTTCATGATGGTCGCAGGGGTGCAACTCGTCACCGTCGGGCTGATCTCACGGTATTATGCACACATCACTGGCTTCCTGCCCAAGACTGGCGGCTCGGACTGGCTGATCCGCAATATGAGTACCGATCGCCTGGCGCTCGATGCCGGGATCATCTTCGCCGGCGGCACGCTCTTCTTCGGCTACGCATTGGCGCGTTGGGCGCATCTCGGCTTCGGGCCACTCAGCGATTCGGAGATTCCCCGCACCGTGACGCTCGGTCTCAGCCTGATCGTCATTGGCCTCCAGCTCTTCTTTTCGGCGTTCCTGCTTGGCGTCATGGAGATACCCATGAAACGCCGCAACACATCCGGCCCGGCGTCGTTGGACGGGCGGCAGGCGGATGAAGGCGCCGGAGCGTGAATGATCGGCCGGCATCGCTGCTGCGCCTTCAACCCCGCTGGCTGCGCTTCTTCATCGTGGGGGCAGGGGCCAATCTCCTTCTTTTCGTGCTCACCTACTTCTTCAGGAAGTGTGGGGTTGCGGCTTTTACTGCCGGCGCCTGCGCCTATGCCGTGGCCTTCATGGCGGCCTACATCGCACAGCGCGACTGGACCTTCGCGGGCACGCGGGGAAACAGGCGAACTTTTCCCCGTTATCTCGCCGCCCAAATCGGCTGTGCCGGCGCCTCCGGTCTGGCAGGGCATTTCTGCGCGACCCTTTTGGCGGCCACGCCTTTCTGGACGGCGGTTGCGGTCACCGCGACCGCGGGCGTGACAAGCTACGTCGCATCGTCCCGGTGGGTGTTCGACGGCGGTGCGAGGCTCATTTCCCCGGGGCCCGGCGCAGGGCGGCGATGAAGTGCAGCTTGCGGTCGAACGCGAGATCGGCCGGGAACGGGTAGAGGGAAAGGGCGTCCAGCCAGTTTTCGACCTCAAGCCCGGTTTTCTCGAAGATCGCCTTCCATTCGGCTCTTGCCAGATAATTATAGGGCAGGCGCACGTCATGCCCCCTGTTGCCGACCCAGTCCATTATCCGCAAAGTCGTGTAGGCGCCGAACCCTTCGCGCAGATGATCCTTGATGACCACCCCGCGCCGGGCCACCCGTGCCGCTTCGGCCACGATGCGGCAGGGATCGTCCGTGTGATGGAGGACGTCGACGATCGTGACCCAGTCATAGGCCTTGTCCGCCGAAGGGAAGGTATGGCCGTCGAAAATCGTTACGGGTATCAGCGTATGCGGGCGCTTCAATACGTCGATGCCATGGATGCTGAGATCCGGGCGCATGTCCATGAGCGACCTGGCGATCGAACCGTCTCCGCACCCCACGTCGAGGACGGTGCCGCCCGCATCCAGCACATCGGCGATATGGGCCGATAGCACCCTCACGCGGCGGCGAAAGACCGCCTTGTCGTGCAAGGTGTTTAGAACCTTCTTCTCGACCGCCGCCAACGTGCTCATCGGACCGCCCACTACTGCTCGAAATATGGACGCCAACTATGTCCGCTGGCAGGTTAAGGCGGAGTTTAGCCACTGTCGGGGAGCGTGTGCGGCTCGTCTCCTTGCGAAGGCTTTACGCTTTATTGAAACCGTTCCGGTAAATCCGCAAAGTCCGATCAGCCCCGCGAAGCGCGATGTGATGGTATACCGGTTGCTCGCGGTCACGCCGCGCATTTCCCGATTGAAGGGCTGGCAGCAGGATCTCTGCCTGTCGCTGCTCGTTGCCGCCGCGATCGTCCTCGTGCACGCCTGGCACGGCTTTCCCCGGATCTACGGGCCGAACCCCGACAATGACAGCCTGATGCGCATGGTCGAGGTCCTCGACTTCCTGTCGGGGCAGGGCTGGTACGATCTCCACCAGTATCGAATGGGGCCGGAAGGCGGCTTCCTCATGCACTGGTCGCGCTTCGTCGACGCGCCGATCGCCGCGCTTCTTCTGCTGTCGGAAGCCGTGACCGGCAGCATGGAGCGCGCCGAGACAATCGTCGAGATCGTTTATCCCGCCCTGTTGACGGTCATGGCGATGTTTCTTCTGCTTCGCCTGGTGCGGCGCCTCGGGAACACCCAGGCCCTGCTTCCCGCGACCATCATCGGCGCGCTGGCGCTCTACAGCCTGCCATTGTTCCAGCCCGCGTCGCTCGACCACCATAACGTCCAGCTCATACTCGTCCTGGCGGCGATCCTTTTCCTTATGTCCGACCAAAAGCGGCCATGGGCCGGTTTCGGCGCCGGCGTGGCGGCGGCGCTATCGCTGGTGGTAGGGATGGAGACGGCGCCCTATGTGGCGGTCGCGGGCGTGGCTGCGGCAACTGGCTTTCTCTTCCGTGGCGATGTGGAGCATCCGTCGGCCGCCGGCTTCGGCGCCGGTTTCGGTGGCGTATCGCTCCTGTCTTTCCTGGCCACTGTCCCCGTATCGCTTTGGGGCGCGCCTCGCTGCGATGCCTTTACCCTGCCGCAAATGTCGGTCGCAGCACTCGCCGGTGCCGGCCTGTTTGCAGCCGCTTCCGTTCCGGCCTGCCGCGCGAGCTTCGCAAGACGGTTGCTTTCGCTCGGTGTTGTCGCTGCGGCAATAGCCGCGCTCATTCTTTTCGCTTTCCCCGAATGCCTCGCCGCGCCTTATGCCGACCTCGATCCGAAGCTTAAATCCTATTGGCTCGACGCGGTGTCCGAGGCCCAGTCGATTCGGCAGGTGCTCATTGCCACGCCGGAGATGGCGGCCACCTATTATTGTACGCCTCTTCTTGGCGCGCTCGTTCTCGGGCTACGGATTCGCAAGGGCGAACTGGGCCGGGAAGGTTTCCTGTTCGGGGCCTTCCTCGTCATGGCCATCCTCGTCAGCTTCTGGCAGGTCCGGGGCGTGTTCTTTTCGATCCCGTTTTCCGTCGTGCCCCTGGCTGCATGGGTAGGGGGCTGGCGGGCACGGATCGGCGACCACCCCACCAAAGGCGATGCGATCAGGCTGTTGGCGGTGTGGCTGGTGTCCTTCAACGTCGTGTGGAGCGTCACCGCACAATCCGTCGCGGATCGGTTCGCCCCCGACAAGGCGTCAGGTGACGCGCTTTCGGAGGCCTCGTGCGTCACGCGTGACGACTATGCCGCCCTCGCCGCCTTGCCGCACGGAACTGTGCTTGCCGTCTCCAATCTCGGCGCGCCGATCCTTCGCTATACGCCGCAGCGCGCGCTGTCGGGACCCTATCACCGCAACGGCGTCGGCGGCCTTGCCATGCTCGATGCGTTGACGGGTACGGATGAGCAGGCCCATGAGATCGTGCGCCGCTACGACGTCACCATCGTCGCCAGTTGCCCGGGCAATCCGGAGACCGGCGGCCTAGTGAAGCTGGCGCCCGATGGCCTGACGGCGCGGCTGGCGAGGGGCGACGTGCCCGCATGGCTGGCTCCGGTTCCCTCCACGGCGAACCAGCCTTTGAAGCTCTTCCGCGTCGTCCGATAGTCATGCCACGCGAATCTGGGCGATTTCACCGCCCGCGACCTCCGGTTGCACATGTGTGCAAAATCACGCGGAAGAGGGTGGCTTTGCATACTTTTCCTAAACGCTTTGCTGTCAGGGTCCGCACGGGGATGAACGGGCGGGAACAAGATTGCGGATTTTGATGGGAAGCGGATTTGATCGGCGGGAGCCGGACCTCGCCTTCACCGATCCGCTGACCGGTCTCGGCAATGAGCGGCGCTTCTTCGGCAAGATCGAGAGGCTGATCGGCGACCGTGCCGACGATCCGGCGCCGTTTGCCATCGGCATCGTCGACCTCGACGGTTTCAAGCCGATCAACGACCTTTTCGGCCGTGGCGCCGGCGACGAGATCCTGTTGCAGGTGGCCATGCGGCTGCGCGCCGCGATGGACCAGCACTCGACGGTTGCCCGCGTCGGGCCGGACGAATTCGCCTTCCTCTATCCAATGGTGTTCAGCGAGGACGCCGTCGAGGAGAAGGCGCGCATGCTGATCGAGGTGCTGTCGGCGCCTTACGATATCGGCGAGCGCACGGCGCGCCTTTCGGCGTCGGTCGGCTGTTCGCTCTTCTATTCGGGCGAGGAGACGACTGAGCTTCTGGTCGACAAGGCGGAGACCGCGCTCTACCACGCCAAGAAGTCGGGGCGCGGACAGGTCGTCGTCTATACCCACGAGATGGAGGAGGCGGCCAAGCGCGTCACCCGTATCGAGCAGGCACTGAGGCGTGCCGTTTCCCACGGCGAGGTCGAGCCTTATTTCCAGCCGATCGTCGATATCAGGACGCGCAAGACGATCGGTTTCGAGGCGCTGGCGCGCTGGACCGACCGCGATCTGGGCTTCGTCCCGCCGGGCGTATTCATCCCCATCGCAGAGGAGCGCGGCATCATAGGGCCGCTTTCGCAACTCGTGCTCCGCAAGGCGACGGAGGCCGCGCGCAACTGGCCGCGCGATCTCTTCCTTTCCTTCAATCTCTCGCCGTCACAGCTGGTCGACCAGAATACCGGTCTGCATATTCTCGCCATTCTCGACCGCATGGGCTTCGACCCGCGCCGCCTTGAGATCGAGATCACCGAGACCGGCCTGATGACGGACCCGGCCTCCGCCGAAAAAATCGTCAAGGATCTGAAGTCGGTCGGCATCCGCGTGTCGCTCGACGATTTCGGCACCGGCCAGTCCAGCCTTGGCCGGCTGCGCGAATTCAATTTCGACAAGCTCAAGATCGATCGCAGCTTTGTCTCCTCGGTCCTCGACGACAAGCCCTCCGAACACATCATTCGCGCCATCCTCGCCATGTGCGAAGGGCTCGGCATGGAAGTGGTCGCCGAGGGGATCGAGGAGGAGGGACAGGCCGAGCGTCTGGTGCAGTTCGGCTGCGGCGGCGGTCAGGGCTACCTCTTCGGCAAGCCCGTCGATGCCGACTCGACCCTTGACTATTTGCGGGCGGCTGGCGACCTTCCGCTGGTTCCGGCCTGAACGATCGCTTCGGTATTCCGGCGCGTCGGCCGGCCCGAACCACGATTGCGACAAAGGCTGGCACCGCATGACCGCTCCCACGACCGCGCGCTTCCCCGATCTCGAAGGCGCCTCGGTGCTGATCACCGGTGGCGGTTCGGGCATCGGCGCGGCGTTGACCGAAGGCTTTGTGCGCCAGGGCGCGCGCGTCGCCTTCATCGACATCGCCGAAAAGCCGAGCGAAGCGTTGTGCGCGCGGCTGGAGCGCGAGGCCGGCCGCCGGCCGCTTTTCATCCGCGCCGATTTGCGTGACATCCAGGCGTTACGTTCAGCCGTCGCCGAGGCCGCTTCCGCCCATGGCCCGGTAACCGTTCTGATCAATAACGCCGCGCTGGACGACCGCCACGAGATCGCCGACGTCACTGAAGCTTTCTGGGACAACAACCAGGCGATCAATCTGAGGCCGCATTTCTTTACCGCCCAGGCCGTCGCCGAAGGCATGAAGACGGCCGGCCGCGGCGCGATCGTCAATTTCACGTCCACCGCGTTCATGATCAACCATGGGGGCATGCCCTCCTACACCGCCGCCAAGGCCGGCGTGATCGGCCTGACCAAGGGTCTTGCCGGCGCGCTTGGACCTCACGGCATCCGCGTCAACGCGGTGGCGCCGGGCTGGGTCATCACCGAGCGCCAGCAGGCGCTGTGGGTGACGCAAGACGCGCTTCAGGGCCATATCGGCCGGCAATGCCTGAAGGAGGCGATGCTGCCGCACGACATCGTCGGCCCCTGCCTCTTCCTTGCCTCCGACGCCGCCGCCATGCTGACGGCGCAGACCATCATCGTTGACGGCGGCGTGATGTGAAGCCGCCGAAGACCGTTTCGTGGCAGTCGCTTGAATGCGGCGTGGAAGGCCTTGCCGTCGAAGAGATCGCGCCCGGCGTGAAGCGGCTTTCCGAGGCGGCGCTGCTGCCCGGGGAACGGAGCTATTTCTACCTGCTGGAAGACACCGACCGCGACTGCCTGATCGACGGCGGCTGGGGCTTTTGCTCTTCCCTCGACGGGCTGCGTTCCGATCCGGGAAAGCCGCTGGTGGCGATCGCCACGCACAGCCATTTCGATCATATCGGCATGCTTCATCTCGCCGGCGAGCGCCATGGCCATCCGGCCGAGGCTGCAATTTTCGCGCGGCCGGACCCGACAGCCACGCAGGCGCTACCCTATCTTGCCGGGCGGCCGGTCCTGATCGGCGGTGAAGCCGTCGAGCCGCATTCCATCGTCCAGTCTGCCTGTCCCCTCGATCGTTTCGCGGGCGAGGGCAGAAGCTTCGAGTTCGGCTCACGCCGGCTGGATATCATCCATACGCCCGGACATTCGCCGGGCTCCATTTGCGTGCTGGATGCGGCGGCGGGCCTGCTGTTTTGTGCCGATACCGTCCATGACGGCCATATCCACGACGCCATCCCGGGCGCCGACCGCAAGGCCCTGCTTGTGTCGCACCAGCGTCTTGCCCAGGTCGATTTCCAATTAGCTTTGCCCGGCCATGGTGCCACTCTCCCCCGTTCGGCCTTCCTCGACAGGATCGACCGATACCGCAATGAGAGGGTTTCCGATGATGCCGAAGACAATGCGCCGGCCCGCGCTGGTCCTCGTTCATGAGAGCGAGGCCGCCTGCCGGCAACGGCTTGCGGCCGCCGGTTTCGCCGAGCCGCACGTTTCGGAAATCACCTCCTATCTGGCGCAATCCACCGACATGGAACCGGAATTCGCGGCGCTTGAGCGAGCCTGCATGGAGCGCGGCGTCACCTTCCGGCCGGTCGCGCTCGACGACGCCCCGGCCGTGTTTCCGGATTGCGATCCGGCAACGACGCTGGTGTGGACGCTGACCGACGGCATCGCCTATTTCCGGGGCGGCGCGGCCCCGGCGCTCGCCCGCCTTTACGGTTTGCAAACCATGGGCGCGGACGATTCCGTCTTCGCGCTGTGCCAGGACAAGTTTCGTGCCGGAAGCGTGATGCGGGCGCTCGGCCTGCCGGCGCCGGCGGCCGGGCTGGCGCGCGGCGGCGAATGGATCGTTCCCCCGCCGGCTTCGGCCTCCGGCTATTTCGTCAAGCCGAACCGCCTCGGCGCCAAGATCGGCATCTGGGAGGATTCCCGTTGCGCCGTGCCCAAAGAGGCGCTGGAACTGTCCCGCCGCATCCATGCGCGCTACCGGGACGACGCGATCGTGCAACCCTATGTCGGCGGCCGTAACGTCCGCGCGAGTTTCCTTGCCGTGGAGCCGCAAGCCGGCATGGAACGGCTCGGGATCTGCTTCGTCGATTCCGGCGCCGACTTCCAGACCATGGCCGACAGCATGGCGCTTTACGGCGACACCGGAACCAGGGCGAGGGACGAAGGAAGCCGGTCCGAGCCGCGGCTGGATGCCGTCGCCGGCATGCAGCCCCGCGCCGACCGCGCCATACGCGCCGTCGCAGCCAGGCTCGTCGGCGGTCTCGGCCTGGCGGACGTATTCTCCATGGATTTGCGCGTCGAGGCGGACGATACCGTCCACCTCATCGAGTTCGAAGTCTGCCCGGGCCTGCCCTGCTTCGACTTCCGCGCCTATTGCCGCGAAAGCTGGAACATGGGACTGGCGGAGGCAATGGCGGCGGCGGCTTCCAACCGGCTCATCCGCGCGCCCTCACTCCGCGCTGGCGAAGCACACGGCCGTATGCCCTGATTGGACGAAGCCAAGCTTGCGCGCCGCGCCCCTCGACAGGTCGAGGACGCGGCCCCTTATGAACGGCCCGCGATCGTTGATGCGCACCATGACGACCTTGCCGTTGTGGCGGTTGGTGACGCGAAGGCGCGTGCCGAAGGGAAGCGTGCGGTGTGCGGCCGTCATGGCGGCCGGGTTCATCCGTTCGCCCGATGCGGTGCGGCTGTGGAGCGCATACCAGGAAGCGCGGCCGCATTGCGCGGCGGCGGGAACGATCGCAGCACCCGACGCGATCCCTATCGCGACGGCGGCCGCGAGAGCCGATGTTGATTTCATTATGGATTTCGCCCTGTTTCCGTATACCGGATCGACTAGGGGCGGAATGGGGCGACAAATGTGACCCCGATCGGGCGGTTCCGGGGCGGGGGAACACGGTTTGGAACAGCAGGTTACATTCGGGCCCTCCTGCCGTGCGGCGGACCGCCGGCGAGGGGTAATCGCCTAGGAAAATATCCCCACCCCTAACCTCTCTCCATAGGGGGATATCTTTGCTGAGAAAATGACGGAAACGTCTCCCTCCCCTTGCGGGGAAGGGGCAGGGTGGGGCAAAGGGCCGCACGAATTTGGGCGCGCTAAAGACCTGCCGCCCGGCAACGATACCTATCGCGGCAAGGCTACCGCTGTTCCAGGACGGAAACGCATACGTCCAGATCGTGGGTCGCAAGGTGCGCGTAGCGCATCGTCATTTGCAGTGTCTGGTGGCCCAGCCACATCTGCACGCGCCTGATGTCTATGCCGCCGCGAACCAGGCGCGAGGCGCAAGTGTGGCGAAGGCAGTGGGGGACGATCTGCTTCTCCGAGGCGAAGCCGGTCTTTGTCCTGGCCTCGTGCCAGACCTGGCGGAATTTGGCCTGGCTGATCCCCAAGAAGGGACCGCCGGCCCTTCCCTTGGCCTGCATGACCGCATCGAGCGCCCGGCTGGTCAGCGGGACGGATCGGCTTCTTCCCGACTTGGTGAGCCAGAACGTGACCCTGCCGCCGTGGATGTCGCCCCAGCGCAGGCCGATTGCCTCTCCGAGCCGGGCTCCCGAATCGACGAGAAAGACGCAGAGGCGGTAATAATCCTCCGAATCGGCGCGGATGGCGGAGAAAAGGCGGTCTTCCTCGTCATATTCGAGGAATCGTATACGCCCCTGGGTTTCCTTCTGGCGTGTGAATTCGGGCAGGCTGATAACGTCACCCATCTTATGCGCCTTCCGCAGCAGCTTACTCAGGGCGGCCATCTTTCGGTTGATGGTCGCGTTGCTGTTGTGGCGCTTGCGCAAGGTTCCGATCAGGCTGTCAAGCATATGCTGATCGAAGGTGTCGAACCGCTTACCTGCGAAAATCTCGTCGATTTCGCCGAGAAAGGATCGCACATTGTCCTTGTGCCTTCCCCGTTCCCAGAGAAGGTCGGAATAGCGGCCTGCCAGTTCGCCAATCGTAAAGACTTCGGCGGGAGCCGAATCTTCAAGCAGGGCTAAAGCTAAATTACGCATATGTCGGGTGGCCAGTTAGAGCCGCAGACGCCGAATAAACGACGCCTATCCCCGTCAAGCCCGATACCGGTCATTTTCTACCCCCACCCCGACCCCTCGAGAGCCGGAGAAAGGCAGAAAAAACAACCGAATACAACCCCGCTTGGAAGGTCGGGTCTTTCGCTTCGACCCGGCCCGCCGAAATAGTGAGAAACGGCCGGCGGAATATTCCGCCGGCCGTCCCGTTTTCCTAGAAGTAGCGCGTGAAGCGCAGGTAGCCCGACACGGTGCCGTCGAGCTCCTTGGCCTTGGTGTAGGCAATCGTCGGGCGAATCTCGAAGTTCTTGACCGGGGTCCACACGGCTTCCGCCTCGACTGCCCATGCACTCAATCTCGAACCCGCGAGATCCTTCACGGTATGCTTGGAGCCGGCGAGATAGTGTTCGCCGAAATACTGGCCGGACACGATCAGGCCGAGATCCGGCGTCGCCTGGTATAGGAACGAGGCGAGGACAGACCAAACAGGCTGGCCGATAAGCGGAGCGCCTCCGGACTTGAGTCCAGCCACCGGCGAACCAGGACCGTAGCTGCTGTCGGCGCTGTTGTAGTAGCCGACGATCTTGAAGGCCGAGCCCGGCATGCTCGGAATGTTGAACCGGGCCCCAAGCGATCCGGCGAACGCGCTGCCGTCTTCGCCGAAGATCGCGGTCCCCGCCCCGTTGCGCTCGTGGTCATAGGCCGCCGTCAAGGCCACGCCGCCCCATGTCGCGCTGTAGCCGATGCGGCCTACGACGTCCGGCATGTAGCTCTGTTCGTCCTTCGGGTCTTCCAGCGAGATCACGCCGTAGAGGCCGGTCTTGCCGCCGAACTCGTAGCTTATCCGCTGACGCTCCTGATAGCCGTAATAGAGGCCGCCCCAGGAGAAGGAGCCGTAGTTCACCGTCGAGTTGTTGAACTGGTAGAACCATGCCGATTCGCCGTAACCCGCGACCAGCCCGCCGAGCTGGACGAAGGCCTGGTCGATGCCGACATTGCCGTCGCCGTTGAGCTGTACCGCGTCAGCGGTGCTGTTGGACTTCTCATTCCAGTCCGCCTGCAGGCGCATCCAGCCGCGCAGCGTGCCGAGTTCGGTCTCCGAACGCGCATCGAAGTTGATGCGGACGCGCGTGCCGGTGTTCCAGCCGTCGTTGCTGCCGAAGGTAGCATCGTTGAAGTAGTAGCCCGGCGTGTCGCCCGCATCGCTGCGGCTGGTGGCGCCCATCTGGAACCAGACATAGCCGTTGATGGACAGGCAGGTCTGCGTGCCCGGTATATAGAAGAAGCCGGCGCCGTAGGCGTCGCACACCCTTACGTAATCCACGGGTTCCGGTTCAGGGGCCATCACCGCGTCCGCGGCGCGCGCGCCGGAGACAGCGAGGAGGGCCGCTGCGGAGCCGAGGATAAGGCTCTTGATTTTCATTTTCTGACCTCCAGTCAGAATCGCCGATTTTCAGCGCCAGGCGGCTTTCGGAAAATCGGGAAAACGTGGAAAAATCAGCGGCTGCCATTCCTCTAACGCACTATTTCCATTCACTATTCTCTGATTCTCCCTTCGCTCTTCTCCACGCCTCCCGCGCTTCTTCCATAATCCGTCCCAGTCTCTCCTGCGGGAACGCTTGTCGCGACGGCGGGAATGCGGGGAGGGATCGGCGCATCCGGCGAAGCGGTCGACGGACCGTGGAGTGCCGGTGGGTCTGTCCGGAGTTTCCAACGTCTCTGTTCCCCGGGTCCTCTGGCGAAAGCCATGGCCCATCTTCGGGGTTCCGGGAGAGTAGGGCACCGTAGATCGTGTGCCGGCATCGGAAACCCACGGCGAATGCCCGCAGGTCCGATGTTCGAGGAATGGATGGACCTAAGTCAGTCCGCGCCGGACGGGCGGCCGCAAGGTCGCACGTAACTATCAGATGAGCGAGCTTACGGCCGCCCGTCTTCCCGACCTTTCAATGGCCAGGGCCGGAAGGCAGCGTGGCGAGGAGGAGGTGTGTGCAATGACGAATACGGAAAGGCTTCCGCCCCTTCGCACCCCCCTCTGTCCTGCCGGACATCTCCCCCTCAAGGGTGGAGATCAGCCGACCGCGCCGCCGGCTCCCTTTATTTCTGCGGCTTTGACGATTGGCGGAAGCGGCGATGCCAGCCAATCTCCACCCTTGAGGGGGAGATGTCCGGCAGGACAGGGGGGGTGCGAAGGGGCACAGAACGATGAAGGATGTTCGCGGGAATAAATCTCCTCAAACAGACGCGCCCCCAACGCCCGACCGGGCGTCGCGCCCCGATGGCGCGCCCCCGCGGAGCCCAGCCGCGCCAGCGGCGATGCGGGCGTGAGCGCAAGAAAACAATCCGCGAAAGACAGCCCCAAGCGGAAGAAACCCGCTCCGAATCAAAAGCCGGTCGCCGTTTCGCCCTGTTTCCCGGCCCGCAAGCGCTTTCGATGCCTCAAACTTTAACGAATGGTTTCCACCGTGGCGAAAACGTGGCCATTCTGCAACAGGACGGCACGATAGAACGCGACCTTCCGTGGGAAAAGGGCCGATCCCGATTGCGCCGCGTGCGCTCTTGCGTAATGTCGTGTCTGGAGAAGGGGCGCGATAGCGTGTCTTTTTCGGAATTGGGGATGGGGCAGGGAACGCTGTCCTTCAGCATAAAGTACCCAGACCCGCTTTTTAACTTTTGACTGGAGGTCAGAAAATGAAAATCAAGAGCCTTATCCTCGGCTCCGCAGCGGCCCTCCTCGCTGTCTCCGGCGCGCGCGCCGCGGACGCGGTGATGGCCCCTGAACCGGAACCCGTGGATTACGTAAGGGTGTGCGACGCCTACGGCGCCGGCTTCTTCTATATACCGGGCACGCAGACCTGCCTGTCCATCAACGGCTATGTCTGGTTCCAGATGGGCGCCACCAGCCGCAGCGATGCGGGCGACACGCCGGGCTACTACTTCAACGATGCTACCTTCGGCAGCAACGACGGCTGGAACACCGGCACGCGCGTCCGCATCAACTTCGATGCGCGTTCGGAGACCGAACTCGGCACGCTGCGCGGCTGGATGCGCCTGCAGGCGGACTGGAATCCGTCGGCCGGCAAGGGTGGCTCGACGATCGACGGCCCCGTCGGCATCGACCAGGCATGGGTGCAGCTCGGCGGGTTCGCCGCGGGCTACGGCGAAAGCGCGTGGTTCTACCAGTTCAACAACTCGACGCTGAACTACGGTTCCTTCTCCTGGGGCGGCCTCTATTACGGCTACCAGGAACGCTCGTCGGTCCGCTACGAGTTCGGCGGCAAGACCGGCCTCTACGGCTTGATCTCGCTGGAAGACCCGGCTGACGAGTTCAGCTACATGCCCGACGTCGTCGGCCGTATCGGCTACGGCGCAGCCTGGGGCGCGGTTGCCCTGACGGGTGCCTATGATCACCATCGTGATCCGCTCGTGAATAACGACTCGGCCTTCGCCGGATCGCTCTCGGCCCTGTTCAACATCCCGTCCATGCCGGGTTCGGCCTTCAAGGTCATCGGCTACTACAACAGCGCCGACAGCAATTACGGTCCTGGTGGTCCCCTCAAGGGCCTCGTGGGTGGTGGCGGTCTCGTCGGCGGCCAGCCTGAGTGGTCGGCCCTCGCCTCGTTCCTCTACCAGGCGACGCCGAACCTCGGCCTGATCGTGTCCGGCCAGTACTTCAGCGATGTCTATGACGCTGGCACCAAGACCAAGATTGCCGACACCTCGTCCTGGGCGGCGGAACTCTCGGCCGTCTGGCTGCCGGTCAAGAACTTCGAGGTCCGTCCGGAAATCGTCTATACCAAGGCGAAGAACCTCGACGGTACCGTGTCCGGCTACCTGCGCTTCACGCGTTACTTCTGATCGGTTCATTCCGAACGGACGAAAACCCGGCGGGCAACCGCCGGGTTTTTGCGTTTTGGGGGCAGGGCCGCTTCGCGAATTCCCTCTATGGGTATGGCCGGTGTGGGTCGCGCGAAAGCGGGAACCCGCTTCGGGACAAGGACATGCGAGAAATCGTGGGGCTCCAGCGTATCGAGCGCATTATAAACCGGGGCTGCGCTATGATGGGGGCAATACGGCCGTCTCGGGATTGTTCATGTGCTGACTCTCCGCCAGATCGAAATCATCCGCGCCATCATGGTGACGGGCAGCATCGCAGGCGCTGCGCGGCTGCTCAACGTGGCGGCGCCCGGGATCAGCCGCCTGATGAAATATTCCGAGGATTCGCTGGGTGTGCGCCTGTTCGACCGGCGCGCCGGACGCTATGTGCCGACGCCCCAGGCGCGCCACATCTTCGATCTGCTCGACACGGTCCACCGCAAGATCGGCGATCTCCAGTCCGCCGTCGACGGCCTGGCGCGCGGTGAAAGACAGGAACTGTGCATCGCCTCGGTGCCGAGCATCGCCAACGTCATGGTGCCGCGCGCCATAGCGGCGCTCCGGCTGCGCTATCCCGACCTCGCGCTGGACGTGAACATCCTGAAGATCGAGGAGGCGATCGACTACCTGTTGCTCGGGCGGGGCGAGCTTGTCGCGATCTCCTCGCGTTTCGATCACCCTTTGATAACGTTCGAACCTCTCGCCGCCGGCCGCCTCCTCTGCATCGTGCCCGAGAACAGCCCGCTTTCCGGGCGCAAGCGCATCATGCCCGCGGAAATGGCCGAATTCTCCCTGATCGGGATCAACCCCACGGACCCCTATGGCGCGATCATGGCCGCCATGTTCGAGAACGCCGGCGTGGAATACCGCATGAACATCAAGGCAAGGTTCGGGACAACCGTCTGCAGCCTCGTCGCGGCCGGGCTGGGGATTGCGATCATCGACGAGTTCACCGTCGCCCACGGCCAGGTACCGGGGCTCAAGCGGCTTGAGATCGATGCCGAAAGCACCTTCCATACCTATGCGGCCTACAGGAGCGAGGTGGCCCTCTCCGCGTTCGCCGATGCCTTCCTTCAAAATCTGCGACGGGAGATGGTGGCTGCCAGCACTGTCGGTAAAATGCAGGCTTCGCCAAGTAGGCAGCCATAACATGATGTTACTGATCTGGGCGAATTTGGTATTCGAACTTATGTCTCGCGGCCGCTAGCCTGTGAATGTGGAGAAGGCGCTGCACGAAATGTCCCCGACGGGTGTCGGCAAGGATAGTCGAGCGCGGCGGGACCGGCACTGGTAGCGATTGAACCGTGCCGGCAACCTGCACGAACGGGAATGGGATAATCCGGGGTGACGGGGTTTCAAATATCGGGAGAAACGCGGCTTTTGCCGGTTGTCGGTGATCCGATCAGCCAGGTTCTGTCGCCGGCCGCCCTGACCGCGCGGCTTGCCGAACGCGGCGAAGATGTCATCGTGGTCCCGTTTCATGTTCCCGCGCCGGAATTGCGGCAGGCCTTCGCCACTTTCCGGGCCGCCCGCAACATCCCCGGCGCCCTGGTCACGATCCCGCATAAGCAGGCCGCGCTGCAGCTTTGCTCGGACGCGACCGGGAGGGCGCGATTCGCGGGCTCCGCCAATGTCTTGAGAAAGACCGCGACCGGCTGGTCGGGCGACAACACGGATGGCTGCGGGTACATGGACGGCGTCGCCGAGCGCGGGTTTTCGGTGAAAGGCAAGTCGGCTCTGCTTGTCGGCTGCGGAGGAGCCGGGTCGGCGATAGCCTATGAGATCTTGCTGCGCGGCGCCGGCCGGGTTGCGTTGCACGACACCGATGCGGGCAGGCGCGACGGGCTTGTGACGCGTCTTTCGGCGGCGTTTCCCGGCCGTGTCCATCCTGGCGGCGCCGACCCGACGGGCTACGATCTGGTGGCCGACGCGACGCCGATGGGCATGCGCCCCGACGATCCCCTGCCGATCCTGGCCGATCGGCTGACGGCAGGACAGTTTGTCGCCTGCGCCGTCACCAGGCCGGCGGTTCCGCCCCTTGTCGAGGAGGCCCGCAAGCGCGGCTGCAAGACGATGACCGGCGCCGGCATGTTCGAGGCGCAAGCAGGTACGCTGATTGATTTTTTGCTCGCGCCGGAGCCCTTGGATGCATAAGGGTGCCGTCCGCGCGAAGACGCCTTGACCGTCTCCGGATTGATTGATTGTTTGCAGGGTGGCGCCGTGGGAGACAGCGTCGATTAAGCCCCGCGACTGGCTTGGGAGGAACCCGTATGAACCGCAGAACAATTCTTGCACTGGCCGCTGCCATATTGGCGCCGGTCGGCATGGCCCATGCCGACGACACCGTGACCGTCGGCGTGCTGGCCGAGCTTTCCGGGCCCGGCGCGCCCTCGGGGACCAATTGGCGTGATGGCACCCGCATCGCCGTCGAGGAAATCAACGCCGACGGCGGCATACTCGGCAAGAAGGTGAAGGCAAACGAATACGACACCCAGACGGATCCGCAGGTTTCGCGGGCGCTGGCGCAGAAGGCGATCGACGAAGGTGCCTACGCCATCTGGGGCACGGTCTATTCGGGATCGACCATCGTCAATATGTTGGTCGCCCAGCAAAACAGCATCCCGCAATTCACGGGCTCGGAAGCGCCCGCCATCGTCGAAAAGGGCAATCCCTTCATATTCCGCACGTCTTCGGGCGCGCAGAAGGGCGTCCCCTCGCTGATCCCTTATTTCAGGGACACGCTGAAGGCCAAGAAAGTGGGCGTTGCCTGGGTCAATAACGAGTTCGGCAAAGGCGGTCACGACGTCTTCGTCAAGTTGATGAAGGACGCAGGCATCGAAACGGTCGCGGACGTCCCGTCGGAACAGGGGCAGACCGACTATGCCGCCGATGTCTCCAAGCTCAAGGGCTCCGGAGCCGATGCGGTGTTCGTCTACATGAACCAGGAGGAATCGGCACGCTTCCTGATCGAGGCGAAGAAGCAGGGCCTGTCCGTGCCTCTCGTCGGCGAGGTCACCCTGACCGAGGCCAAGGTGATCGATCTCGCCGGCGCCGCCGCCGACGGAGCCATCGCTCATGTCGGCCTGACATCGACGGCCACGAGCATCCCGGGGATTGCGGCCTTCGACGAGAAGTTCAGGAAGACGTTCAATCGCAATCCCACCCACGATGCGCTCAAGGGCTACATCGGTGCGTGGACGACGAAATACGTCACCGAGATGGTCGGCAAGTTCGACGGCCAGGCTTTCGCCGACAAGATGCACGGCCTGTGCCTGAAGGCGGCGGACTATCCGCATATCATGCTGGACACCTGCTGGGATGATCGTGGCGAAATGTCCCGCCCGAGCTTCATGGTCCAGGTCAAGGACAGCAAAGCGGTCGTGATCGGAACCGTGCCGGCCAACTAGGCAATCCGGCACATCGGCCGCGGCGGTTTCTCCGTCGCGGTCCATCCACCCATCGGGAACGACGATGTCCCAATTCCTCCAGGTCCTGCTCTCCGGCCTCGCCACCGGTTCCATCTACGCGCTCGTGGCCATCGGCTTCACGCTCGTGTGGCAGGCGGCGCAGACGGTAAATTTCGCCCAGGGCGAGTTTGTCATGCTGCCGGCGTTCTTCGTGCTTGCCGCCATCCATATTTTCCATCTGCCGCTCTGGATGGCGCTTGTCGTAGGCGTCGTCGCGTCGGTGATCGTGCTCGGCATTCTCTTCAAGAAGCTGGTGGTCGAACCGATCCTGCCCAGCGGCGGCGTCTCGCTTGTGATCGCGACCATCGCGCTCGGCATTTTCCTGAAGGAGAGCGTCAAGGAATTCTACGGCGCCGAGGCGCAGCCGTTCCCGTCGCTTTTCCCGAGCGACGCCATCAATTTCTTCGGCGCCGTCCTTTCGGTACAGGATTTGTTGAACCTGGCGCTGTCGCTTTGCGTGGTGATCGTGCTCACGCTGTTCCTCAACCGCACCAGGACTGGCCGCTGCATGCAAGCGACGGCGCAGAACCCGGCCGTAGCCGAGATCCTCGGCGTCAACGTGAAGCGGATGATCCTCTACACGTTCCTCATCAATGCCGCGCTTGCCGCACTGGCGTCCTTCCTGATCACGCCCGTCTACCTCGCAAAATTCTCCAACGGCGAGACGCTCGGGCTGATCGCCTTCATCGCCGCCATCGTGGGCGGATTCAACCAGATCCGTGGAGCGCTGGCGGGTGGCCTGCTCATCGGCGTGCTCGACAATCTCACCGCCACCTACGTCACCGCCGATTATCGCGCCGCGCTGCCGCTGGTGTTGTTGATCGTCGTTATCCTGATCCGCCCGCAGGGTCTGCTGGGAACGTCCGAGGGGCGCACCGTTTGATGGCCCTCCGTCTCAGAACCATATTGATCCTGGCAGTGGTCGTGTTGGCCGTCCTGGCTCCGCTGGGCCAGAAGGGCTACGTCATCTATATCCTGACCTCGTGGCTGATCTTCTCCATCGCGGCGATGGGGCTGAACCTGACGCTCGGCTATGCCGGCCAGATATCGCTGGCGCAGGCGTCCTTCATGGGTATCGGAGCCTATGTGACGGCGCTCCTGACCCTGAAGGGCTGGCCGTGGATCGGCGCCATGCCGCTCGGCCTCGTGGCGTGTTTCATCGTCGGCCTGTTGCTCGGCTATCCGGCGCTGCGGGTGAAAGGGCACTTTCTTGCCTTCGTGACCCTGGCGTTCAATACGCTGGTCTTCCTGGTCCTCCGCAACGAGGACTGGCTGACCGGGGGGACCTATGGCCTGTCGGGCATGCCGAGACCGGGCTTTGGTCCCATCTCCTTCATGAAGCCGCTTTCCTTCTACTATTTCGCCCTGGCCGTCACGGCAATCGCCGCGCTCATCCTGTGGGGTATCGTCCGTTCGCCGTGGGGGCGCGCCTTCAAGGCACTGCGCGAAAATCCGGTCCGGGCCGAAAGCCTCGGTGTCGATACTAGGCGCATCACGCTATTGGCCTTCGCCATTGGGTCGACCTATGGCGGGCTGGCCGGCGCTCTCATAACGCCGCTCGTGCAGTTCATCGAGCCCGGCTCCTTCGGCCTTGTCCATTCGCTGCGCCTCCTGCTCATGGTCGTCGTCGGGGGCTCGGGCTATTTCTTCGGTCCGTTCATTGGAACCGGCGTCGTCATTCTCCTGCCCGAAGTCCTGCGCTTCACCCAGGGCTATTACCTGATCATCTATTCCGCCCTTGTCATCGCGATGCTGGCGTTTTTCCCGAAAGGCCTCATGGGCATCGGCGCCTGGGCGCGCGAGCGGTTGCGTCCGCGCCAGGATCGCCGCGACATGGCGGCGGGAGCGCAGTTGAAATGACGGCTCCCGTCCTCTCGGTCCACAATCTCTCCCGCAGCTTCGGCGGCATCAAGGCCGTGAAGGGCGTATCGTTCGACGTCTACAAGGGCGAGATCCTGGGGCTGATCGGCCCCAACGGTTCCGGCAAGTCGACGCTTTTCAACTGCATCCTCGGCCAGCTCGACGCAGACGAGGGCAAGGTCGCGGTAAACGGGCGGGAGGTCTCGGGCATGCGCGCGTCGCTCCTGAACAGGCTGGGCGTGGGACGAACCTTCCAGCAGCTCTCGGTCTTTCCCCAGATGTCGGTGATCGACAACATCATCCTCGCCGGACAGGAGCATCAGGGTTCGATGCTGTCCCGTCTCGTCGGCCCCTCGGACGCGGGGCTGACCGAGGCGGCCGACAGGCTGATCGGCTTCTTCCGGCTTTCGCATCTGCGCGACGCCCTTGCCGGGTCGCTTTCCTACGGCCAGCAGAAACTGGTCGACGCGGCGATGGCGTTCATGGCGGGGCCGAGCCTCGTGCTGCTCGACGAGCCGGCGGGCGGCGTCAACCTCACCATGCTGGCGGGCCTGAAGGAGCGGCTGCTCGCCTACAATGCCGAGCACGAGACCACCTTCGTCGTGATCGAGCACAATATGGACTTCGTGATGAGCCTGTGCAGCCGCATCATCGTGCTCGCCGAAGGAGCGATCATCGCCGAGGGATCCCCCGACGAGATCCGCTCCAACCAGACCGTCATCGACGCCTATCTGGGAGGCTGACGATGCTGGAACTGAAGGATCTCCACGGCGGCTACGGTCGGATCACCATCCTCAACGGCGTGTCGTTCGTGATCCAGCCGGGCACGATCACGACGGTGATCGGGCCGAACGGTGCCGGCAAGTCTACCCTGTTCAAGGCGGTGTTCGGCCTGCTCGACATACAGTCGGGCGAAATATTGCTGGAAGGGCGAAACGTCACGCGTTCCAGCCCGCGCCGGATGATCGCGAACGGCGTCACCTACGTGCCGCAGGGCCGAAACGTCGTGCCGCAGCTTTCCGTCTACCACAATCTCGAACTCGGCGGGATCACCGCGCCGGACCAGTCGAAGGTGCGCAAGCGCATCGACGAGGTGATGGACCAGTTTCCGATGCTGCGGGAATTCCGCAACCGCAAGGCGATCGAACTTTCCGGCGGCCAGCAAAAGCAGCTCGAAGTCGCGCGGGCGCTGCTGCTCGATCCAAAGCTCATTCTCATCGACGAGCCGTCGATCGGCCTTTCTCCCAATCTCGTCCAGGAAGTGTTCCGGACGCTGCTGCGGCTGCGCGAGCGCGGCGTCACCATTCTCATGGTGGAGCAGAACGCCAAGGCGGCGCTGGCGATGTCCGATTATGGACTTGTACTGGAGCTTGGCCAGACCCGGATGCACGACAAGGCCGACCGGTTGCTAAAGGATCCGCGCGTCGGCCAGCTCTTTCTCGGAGGGCATGTGGAAGATGCGGAGCGCTCGGCCTAGGTTCGAGGCGCTGCCTGCGCCCGCCAACCGCCTCGGCGAATGCCCGATCTGGTGCGGCGAAAGCGAGGTCCTGTGGTGGGTCGACGTGCTCGAGCCGGCGCTCTGGCGCTTCGATCCCGCCTCGAGGATATGCTGGCGGCATGATGTGGATGCGCGCCGCCTGGGCTCGATCGCACTGCGCAAGGATGGCGGCCTGATCCTGGCTTGCGACACCGGCCTGTTCGCCTACGAGCCCGACACGGGCGTCCGGAAATTCCTGGTCGATCCCGAACCCGGCATTGCAGGCCACCGCAAGAATGACGGCCGCACCGATCCCTGGGGCAATTTCTGGATCGGCACGCTGGAAGAGGAAAATTATGCACCTGTCGGAAAGCTCTACCGCGTCACGCCCCGTCTTGCCGTCAGTGCGGTGGTGGAAGGGCTGGCCATCCCGAATTCACTCGCTTTCGACCCGGAACGCGGCCTGATCTATTTCGCCGACACCCGCGCCTATACGATCTGGCGGGCGCCCTGTGACGCCGGCGGTGCCGAGATCGGCGACAAATCCGTCTTCGCCACGACGACCTCGCCGGCGAGACCGGACGGAAGCTGCATCGACGTGGAAGGCTGCCTGTGGAACGCCGAATATGCCGGCGGGCGTGTCGTTCGTTACGCGCCGTCGGGAGAAATACTGGCCTCCATCGAACTTCCGGTCAGCCACCCGACCTGCTGCTGCTTCGGCGGGCCGGCGCTCGACCGGCTCTACGTGACGAGCGCGTCGGAGCCACTGAGCGAATCGCAGCGGGCGGATGAGCCTCTGGCCGGTCGCGTTCTGGAACTGGACCCCGGCATATGCGGCCGGCCCGAATACCGGACCGGGCTATAGGCGGGAGCAAGGAGAAGGGTGATGAAGACGTCGATAGCGACGGTGTCGATCAGCGGGGATTTCCGCGAGAAGCTCGCGGCGATCGCAGGTGCCGGCTTCGACGGGGTCGAGATTTTCGAGACGGATTTCCTTGCCTTCGACGGAACGCCGGCCGAGGTCGGCCGCATGGTGCGCGACCACGGGCTGGAGATCACGCTTTTCCAGCCCTTCCGCGATTTCGAGGGCATGCCCGAACCGCAGCGTGCCAAGGCGTTCGACCGGGCGGAACGCAAGTTCGACGTGATGGGCGAACTCGGCACCGACCTGATGCTCGTCTGCTCCAACGTGTCGCCGATGGCGCCCGGCGGCATCGACCGTGCCGCGGCGGATTTCGCCGAGCTTGGCGAACGCGCCGCGAAACGCGGCATCCGCGTCGGCTACGAGGCGCTCGCCTGGGGCCGCCACATCAACGACCACCGCGACGCCTGGGAGATCGTGCGGCGCGCCGACCATCGCTCGGTCGGGCTTATCCTCGACAGCTTCCACACGCTGGCGCGCAAGACCGATGTCGAGACGATCCGCGCCATTCCCGGCGACCGCATCTTCATCGTTCAGCTTGCCGACGCGCCGCTGATCGACATGGATTTGCTCTACTGGAGCCGGCATTTCCGCAACATGCCGGGCCAGGGCGATCTGCCGGTCGCCGATTTCATGCGCGCGGTGGCGGCGACCGGTTATAGCGGGCCGCTGTCGCTGGAGATTTTCAACGACCAGTTCCGTGGCGGCTCGCCGAGATCGATCGCTGTCGACGGCCGGCGTTCGCTGGTTGCGCTGATGGATCGGGTCAGGCGCGAGGAACCCGGCATCCGGATCACGGTACCCGACATGCCGGACCGGATCGCGGTCGAGGGCGTCGAGTTCGTGGAATTCACCGCCGACGAGGCGGAGGCTGAGGAACTCGGCGCGCTGCTCTCAACCATGGGCTTCTCGCTGGCCGCCGAGCACCGCAACCGCGATGTCGCCGTGTGGCGCCAGGGCAAGGCGGGCGGCATCAACATCGTCGTCAACACCAGCAAGGAGGGGTTCGCCCACTCCTCCTATCTCGTCCACGGCACCAACGCCTGTGCGATGGGCCTCGGCGTGGCGGATGCGTCCGCGACGGTGGCGCGGGCAAGGGCGCTCGGCGCCGAGACCTTCGCCGAACAGCGCGGCGAGGGCGAGCTTTCCATTCCCGCGATCCGGGGCGTGGGCGGCGGCGTGATCTACTTCATCGACGATGCGCTTTCCCATGTCTGGGATGTCGAGTTCGAGCCGGTCGAACAAATCGACGCGCCCCAGGCCGGCCTGGTCGGGATCGACCATGTCGCCCAGACTATGAACTACGAGGAAATGCTGACCTGGCTGCTCTTCTATACTGCCATCTTCGATACGGCGAAGTCGCCCATGGTCGATGTCGTCGATCCGGCGGGCCTTGTGCGCAGCCAGGTCGTCGAAAGCCCCGGCGGCCGCCTGCGCCTGACCCTGAACGGCGCGGAAAGCCGCAAGACGCTCGCCGGTCATTTCGTCGCCGAGAGCTTTGGCTCCAGCGTCCAGCATATCGCCTTTGCCTGCGACGACATCCTCGCAACCTCGGCCACGCTTGCCGGGCTCGGATTCAAGCCGCTGGAGATATCGCCCAACTATTATGACGACCTCGAAGCCCGCTTCGATCTCGCGCCCGGCCTGGTCGACAGGCTGCGCAAGGCGAACATCCTCTACGACCGCGACGAAGGCGGCGAGTTCTTCCAGTTCTACAGCCGCAATTTCGGCGAGGGCTTTTTCTTCGAAATCGTCGAGCGCCGCGAAAACTATGCCGGCTATGGCGGCCCGAACGCCCCCTTCCGCATCGCCGCCCAGAAACGCGCCATGCTCCCCAAGGGTATGCCAAAGACGCTGTAGGCTCGATGGGCCGGATCGACTAAGCGACTGATATAATACGGGAACAGGTCGGATTTTGGGGCATTGACGAGCGGTATTGTCGCCCGAGCGAGGCCGACGATCCGTTGGAGAAGGGAAACGCGCCGGCGACCCCACCTTGTTTTGCCTTATAGGCATAACCGATAGCATTGGCACGCTGTTTCCGATTAATTTTCATCATGTTAGCGATACCCGGGTCCTTGGGAGATCTGGAGGAGAAGTAGCTTGCCCCTGCCGGCGGAAATCACGAGTTCAATTGACCTGTCGCGCACCGCCTTCGTGCAGATCGACATGCAACGTCGGCATGTGGATCCGAATGTCGGATACCATCTGGTCGACGCGGCGAAAGCGTCCGCCATCGTCGGCGCCTCAAGCCGACTGCTCCGGGGGGTGCGTGCCTCGGAGGCGCTGATGGTCCACGTCGCCACCTACGCGCGTCGTCCCGCGCCTTGGGGGATGCCCGACCAAGGCAATCCGTTCTGGAAGTACCAGCACGGCAAGATCATTCCCGGAATGGGCAAGCCGCGGGATATGTTCCGGAATCTGGAAGGCTCCGTCTATGCGGAAATGATGCCCGAGCTGATGCCGGAGCGGGATGAGCCGGTGGTCGTCAAGAAGCGCTATAGCGGCTTTCACCAGACCGACCTCGAAATGATCCTGCGCGCCCGGAACACGGAGACCGTCTTCCTCTGGGGCGTGAATACCAACAATTGTGTGCTGGCCACGGCGTACGACGCGTTCAGCCGGGACTTTCTGGTGGCGGTGGTCAGCGACGCTTCCGGCTCCATGAACGGCGAAAGCTACCATGCCGCGGCCTTGAAGCAGGTCGAGGCCGCATTGGGCTTTGTCGTCACCGTCAGCGAAGTCGAGGAACTCCTTGCCGGACATCCCGGGTCGGGCCGAGGCTGAGGGTTGGGGGAATGACCGACATCCATGTTGGCATTATCCTGAACGGCGCCACCAGCGGGCTTTGTCGCAATCAGCATCTGCGGGCGCTGATGGCGATCATCGCCGAAGGCGGGCTGCCCGCGAATGACGGCGACCGGATTATTCCAAAACCGATGCTGCTGGGGCGAAACGCGGAATCGCTTCGCCTGCTTGCCGATGCGAGCGGCGGGTTGCGCTGGACGGATGATTTCAACGCGGCCCTTGGCTCGAAAGAGGATACGATTTTCTTCGACGTGGCTTCCACCGGCCTGCGTTACGCCAATGTCTGTCGTGCTATCGAGGCGGGGAAGCACGTCTATTGCGAGAAGCCCATCGCGACCACCCTGCCGGAGGCCATGGATCTCGTGGAGCGGGCCGGGAAGGCCGGCGTCAAGAACGGTACGGTTCAGGACAAACTGTTCCTGCCGGGCTTTTCAAAACTGCGCAAATTACGTGAATCGGGGTTTTTCGGCCGGATTTTCGAGGTGCGCCTGGAGTTCGGCCGATGGATATTCGACGGAGAGCATCAGCCGGCGCAGCGCCCGAGCTGGAATTACCGCAAAGAAGCGGGCGGTGGCCTCGTGCTCGATATGTTTCCGCATTGGCGGTACATGATCGACAATATCGTCGGAGAAATCAAAGCCGTCAGTTGCACGTGCCGCACGCACGTCGTTCGCCGTCGCGATGAAAAGGGACGTCGCTACGAAGTCGATGTGGAGGATTCGGCGTTCGCCCAGATGGAACTGGAAGGAGGGATCATCGCCTCCGTCAACAGCAGCTGGTGCACCCGGGTCTATCGCGACGACATCATCGTCATCCAGATCGACGGATCGGACGGGTCGGCCGTCGCGACAGCCCATGATTGCGTGACGCAGCCCGGCGCGAATACATCGAATCCGGTGCTTTCCGTCGACAAGCCGCAGCCGCACCGTTTTCGCGAAGAGTGGCTGGCGGTGCCGGACAACCAGCTTCGTGTCAACAGCTACAGGGCCGGCTGGGAAGGGTTCCTGCGGCATGTCGTGTTCGACGAACCGTTCCCGTTCACGCTGGGCGAGGGGGCCAAGGGCGTCCAGCTTGCCGAGCTTTCGCACCACAGTAGTCTGAAACGTCGCTGGGTCGATGTGCCCCCGATCCGGTGACGCTCGAAATCCGGTCACCCTGCCGGCAGAAAGGGTCCGTGCGCCATGTGGCGGAAACGAGCAGTGGAGAATGGACAATGCGTAAGCAGCAGCCGCGTGCGGGCCAGAACTGGATCCTCGATAATTTCCTGAAACTCTCGGATAACGAGGATGTCCTTCACCCCGGCATCCTTGGACTAAGGCTGGACCGCGGCTTTGTCTATGCCGACCTCGAAGAGGTGTTTCATTCGGCCAAGTCGCGCCGCGCTCTGCCGAAAGCCTGGGAGCGGGTGGCGAGGCGTCGTGAAACGCAGGCCGAGGAAGCCCTTGCCGCCGGGTACAAGGTGACCGCGGCGCGGAACTTCCACCGGGCGCTCCTCTACTTCGGCCGCGCACAGCATCTCATCCCGGTAGACGGCCATCCCAGTAAGATCGAGTATTTCGCCGGTATGGCGCGTTGCCGCGAGCAGCTCCATGCCTTGGTCGACGGCGTCAGCAAACACGACCTCGAGTTCGAGCCCGGCAAACTCACCCATGCGGTGTTTCATAAGGCACCGGGCGAAGGTCGCAAGCCGACGGTGCTTTACATACCGGGCATGGATGCGACGAAAGATGACAATCCCAGCCCGTTCAACAACGAGTTCGCACGGCGCGGCATGAACATATGCAGCATGGACGGGCCGGGGCAGGGCGAGTGCAACCTGAACCGGGTCTGGCTGACGCCGGACAATTATGCGCGTGCCGCCAAGCGGGTCATCGACTGGCTTCTGACCCGCGACGACGTCGATCCGGACCGTATCGCCGTCTATGGCGGCAGCATGGGCACGCGCTGGGGTGTGGAACTGGCTGCGATCGACCACCGCGTGAAGGCCCTAGTCGGGCAGATGCCATGCGTCGGGCCGATGGACATCATCTTTGAGCAGGCCCAACCCAATTTCAAGCGCATCTACATGTATATGTGCAACATGTCCGACGAGGACGAGTTCGACCGCATGGTTCGCGGATTCGACCTGACCAGGCCAGGCCGCCAGATGACGTGCCCTTATCTTCTGGTCGGGGGAGAATTGGACGAATTGTGCACGCCCGAGGACATGAAGGCCTTCTTTGACGTCCTGACCTGCCCGAAAGAGATGTGGCTCTACGAGGGCGTTTTTCATCCGATGGGCGAGGTGGCCGCCGACATTACGGGCGCCATAGCCGACTGGATCCTGGATACGCTGTCGGACGGCCTGCCCGCCGGTCACGAACGGGTTGTGGTCGTGCCGGAGCAATAGCCATGCGACCGTCGACGAACGTCCCGCGCTGGATAAGATTTCATGTAGCGCTGGTGCTCATCCTTTCGCTGCTCCCCATCGTCATCGTGCTGCCGGTTTCCCTCAATGCCACGGCGTCGATGGCACTCCCAACCGAAGGAATCTCGCTTCGGTGGTATCAGGCCTTGTTTCACGACGCGGATCTCATGCGCGCTTTCGGCCTGAGCGCGTTCATCGCCACCGTCTCTTCGTTGCTTGCGCTGGCCGTGGGCATCCCCTGCGCCTATGTGATCGCGCGCCGCCACCTGAACGTCCTCGACGCCATCCTGCTCAGCCCGATCACGTTCCCCGCGATCGTCCTGGGCGCGGCGCTTCTCATGGCATTCGCTCCGCTCGGGCTGGTGCGGAGCGTCCCCGGCCTGATCGCGGCGCATCTGGTGATCACGCTGCCTTATGTCGTGCGCACCATGGTGTCCACCATGCACGGGATCGACGTAGTGCTCGAGGAAGCCGCCGCCATGCTGGGAGCGAACACGCTGCGCGTATATCGTCACATATTGCTGCCGATTTCGATGCCCGGGATCATCAGTTCCCTGTGCTTCGCCTTCATCATCTCCTTCGACGAATTCACCGTGTCGCTGTTCCTGGTCGGCACCAACGTGATGACGCTGCCGATCGAGATGTACCAGCGGATGCAGTTCGTCATCGATCCCACCATCGCGGCGGCGAGCGTGGTTCTGATCGCCATTGCCCTGCTTTGTACCTTCGCTGTCGACCGCTGGGTACGATTCGAACGGCTTTTCCAGGAGTGACGGGTGCAAGTCCATTCATCCCCCACTCCTGCAAGCATCCCGCCGCGTGCGAAGGACAGCTGAATGCGTGAACCGGCATCATTGAAGCCGTTGAGGCCGGACGCGGTTTCGGCCCTCGAAATCGATTCGGTTCATAAGAAATATGGTGATTTCGACGCCGTTCGGGGGGTGTCGCTCAACGTTCCGTCGGGAACCATCCTCTCGCTTCTAGGGCCCAGCGGCTGCGGCAAGACCACAGTCCTGCGCATGGTCGCGGGCCTCTCGGCGCCGACCAGCGGAGCGATCCGCTTCGATGGCGAAGACGTGACCGCGGTGCCGCCTCACCGGCGCAACGTCGGAATGGTCTTTCAAAGCTATGCGTTGTTCCCACACATGTCGGTCGCTGACAACGTTGCGTTCGGTCTCCGGATGCGCGGTGTTCCCCGCGCCGAAATGCGCCCGCAGGTCGAGCGGACCCTGGCACTGGTCCAGATGGGTGCGATGGCGGAGCGATATCCCGCTGAACTTTCCGGCGGGCAGCAGCAACGCGTGTCGCTGGCCCGGGCCATCGTGACCCGTCCGCGCCTCCTGTTGCTCGACGAACCATTCGGTGCTCTCGATCGCAAGCTGCGCGAGGAAATGCAGATCGAGGTCAAGCAGCTTCAGCGCGAACTCGGCCTCACCTTCATCTTCGTCACCCACGACCAGGAAGAGGCGCTTACGCTCTCGGACATGATCGCGGTCATGCGCGCGGGCAGGTTGGAGCAGGTCGGGTCGCCCTCGGATGTCTACGACAGGCCGCAATCGCACTTTGCCGCGGAATTCTTCGGAACGCTGAATACGCTCAAGGTGGAGGCGGATGGCAGCGGCGCGTCGGGAACGCTCGTCGAATGCGCCGTCGGCAAGTGGCTCGTCTCCGCAACGCGGCTTTCCGGCAAGGACGCACTCTTCGCCGTGCGGGCGACGGACACCCTCGTCGCGCCGCTCCAGGACAAGGCCGAAGGCGGCGTCGAGGGCACGATCGAGGATACGATCTACAAGGGCAACACCATGATTTGCCGTGTGCGACTGGCAGACGGCTCGGCCTTCGTAGGCCACGCCGATCCGTCGACCCGCGCGTCGCTGAACCAGGGCGCCGCGGTCAGGCTTAGCTGGCCGGCGGATAAGGCGTTTGTGTTCCCGGCCCAGTCGTGAGCGACCGTCGAATGGATTTGATGAAGAAGGAGCAAGACGGAAAATGACGGACATGAAGCTTGTCGAAGAGATCCGCGTGCCTGCGCGCCATGGCCTCGGGTTCGAGGTCAAGGAAGGCCAGATCCTCCGGCTGACGCAGATGGCGGGGTCCCAGATCATCGACTTCAATGCCTGGAACCGGGACAATCCCAGGGAGATGTTCTGGGCGGGCCGGACGCGTATCATCGAAGGCGCTCATCCGACGACCGGGCAGAAGCTGTGGTCGGTGGAACCCTGGATGCGGCCGATGTTCACCATCCTCGCCGACACCGCCGATCATGACCCTTCCAAGAAGGGAACCTACAATCATGACCTCTGGTATCCGCGCTGCAATCGAGGCTACCACCTTCTCAAATACAATGTGGGCGACCGCCGCAACTGTCACCTGAACCTCACCGAAGCTATCGCCCCCTTCGGCCTTGGGGAAGAATACGTCCACGACACGTTCAACGTGTTCATGCGTACCGGTCTGGACGCCTCCACCCAGCAGTTCTTCACCGAGCCCGCCGATGCGCGCGAGAGCGACTACATGGACCTTCGGGCGGAGATGGACTGCCTCGTCGCGCTTTCCTCGTGCCCCGGCTTCACGGCTCCCGACATCCGCGACGTTGTCGCCCATATCCTCGAGCCGGCTTGACAGGGATGGCGGGAGCGGGCGGCCCGATGGTCATGCGCAGGTTCACGGAAACGGCATTGGCAATCCGGCCGGGGCGGTCGGCTGCGTCATGGCCCGCGCTCCTGATCTTCACGGTCGTTTTCGTCTATCCCGTCCTGCGCTTCGTCCTGACCGGCATCGCAAGCCTGCGGGCCCCTTCCGCTCTTGCGGACCAGGCTTCCATCATAGGCTATCTCATCTGGAACAGCGTGTGGCTGGGTCTGTGGACGAGCTTGGTGTGCCTCCTGCTTGGCTACCCGATCGCCTACTATCTGGCGCGGAGCCCATCGCGGCGAAAACACTACGTCACCGTCGCGATCTTCGCTCCTCTGCTTGTGAGCATCGTGGTGCGCACCTTCGGATGGCTGGTGCTGCTCGGTTCGAACGGCGTGCTGAATGACCTGCTGCTGCGTCTGGACGTCATTCGCGCGCCCGTCGTCTGGCTCTATAATTTTCCTGTCACGGTTGTGGGCCTCGTGCATGTCTTCCTGCCCTTCATGGTGCTGTCGATCGTCAGTTCGCTCACGCATATCGACCGGCGTGTCGAGGAAGCGGCCAGCATGCTCGGGGCCCATCCCTGGCGTGTCTTCTACCATGTGACCCTGCCGCTCTCGGCGCAGGGGATATTTGGCGGTTGCGCGATCGTCTTCAGCCTGACGGTTGGATCGTATGTCACGCCGCGGCTGCTGGGGGGCGGCAGGGTCCAGGTCCTTTCGACCGAGATCTACACCCAGATGCTCGAAATCGGCGATTGGGGAATGGCAGCCGTGCTTGGCACCGTCCTGACCCTCGTCGCCTTCCTCGTGATCGCTGTCTACCGGGTTTCCTTCAGAACAAAGCGATTCACGAACGCATGAGCCGACAAGGAAACGTCATGAACCATAAAGGAGGAGTAACATGACAATGATAAGCAGACGTGCGCTGCTGGGCGCGGGGATAGCCGCGGGCGCGGCCCTTCCGTTTTCGGGCCGCAATGTATTCGCGCGGGATACGCTTAATATACTTTCGTGGGGCTGGGGCTACGACAAGGCTGTCAAGGACGCAGTCCTGCCCCGCTTCCAGGATGCTTCCGTGGAACTGGAAATCGGGACCAATGCCGCGAACTATGCGAAGCTGATCGCCCAGCGGAGCAACCCGGTCCTGAGCGGCGGGCTCTTCAACGGAACTTTCTCCTACCGGGGCTATGTCGACAAGCTCTGGCTGCCGCTGGAGAAGTCGTCGATCCCAAACGGCGCCAACATCGATGACATCAACTATCTCGAGACCGGCGGTGTCGTCTTCGGCGTCCAGCCCTACGGCGTCATCTACAATCCGAAGTTCGTCGACGAGCCAAAATCCTACCTGGATCTCTTCGATCCGAAATACAAAGGCAAGATCGGTCTTTCGGACTATTACTTTGACGGCTTCAGCCTCACGTCCAAGGCTATGGGGAAAGACATTGACGATGTCCCCGCCGGCATCGACGAATGGGCCAAGCATCTTGCCAATATAGGCCCCTGGAACCAGTCCCCGGCACAAGTGGCCGATCTGGTCGAGCGTGGTGAACTGTGGATGGCCTTCACTTTCGGCGGCATTGCGGCCGGAGCAATAGCCGCCGGCAAGAAGATCGCGTTTACGATCCCGTCGGAGGGATCGACGGCGGTCGCCGACGTCGTACAGGTCCTGGACGGGTTCGACGACAAGACAACGGCAATGACAAGGACCTTCTCCGGCCTGCTCTTCGACGATCAGGCGCAGGAGGCTTTCACGCGCAACGTCTTTACCAGCCCGGTCAGCAAGACCGCCGGGATTCCCGCGGAACTGGCTTCTAATCCGGCATTGCTGTCGCCGGAGCAGGTCGCCAGGCTCTACAGGCCGAACCTGCGCCTGGGTGCCGAAAAATACGGCTACTACAAGAACCTCGTAAACATGAAGCTCAAGGTATAGGCGGCCGGTTTCCGCCTCTTTCAAATGGAGTAATGAATTGCCTATCGAGAGAAAGAACATATTTCCCGACAAGACGGATGTAAGGAAGACCAAGGATGGCCGCATCCTTTATTCGCAGGTCGTGACGGTCAGCGGGGCGGACAAGCACGTCTTCGTCGCGGGGCAGATCGCCCGGGACATCGACGGCAAGACGGTCGGAAGGGGCGACATGGCGGCGCAGATCGTCCAGGTCGGCGAAAACATCAAGGCCTGCCTCGAGGCCGCCGGCGCCACCCTCGACGATGTGGTCAAGACGACGACCTACGTCACGGACATAGAGGAATACTTCAAGTATCCGGACGAACGGCTTCGATACTTCAGCAAGGCCGCGCCGACGAGCACTACAATCGAGGTCAGCCGTCTCGCTTCACCCGACTTCATGGTTGAAGTGGAGGCGTATGCGCTCGTCAGATCCGGTACCTAGAAACATGCCGCAGGCGGCCCGCCGCCTGCGGCAACCATCATCTGGAGTACGGTCTTTCAGGCAAGGGAGAGCCTCGCAGTGCCAGAGATATTGACCCTCGAAGTCAACGGCATGGCGAAGGGTTTCACAGTCGAAGGCGGAGAAACCTTGCTGGAGGTCCTGCGAAGCGACCCAGGTTTGCGGGGGACGCGCCTGGGATGCGGTCAGGAAGGGTGCGGTGCATGCGTGGTGATGCTCGACGGCAAGGCCGTCTTTTCATGTACGCTTCCCGCCGAAGACGTATCCGGCCGGAAAGTGCTGACGATCGAAGGCCTCGGAAGCCGTGACAGGCCGCATCCGTTGCAGAGCGCGATGCTGGCGGAACAGGCGGTACAATGCGGCTATTGCCTCTCGGGCATCATCATGTCCGCCGCAGCCTTGCTCCTGGAAAACGCGCGCCCGACACGGGCGCAGATCGTGGAGGCACTCGAACGGCACCTCTGCCGATGCGGGTCGCATCTGCGTATCGTCAGGGCGATCGAGCGCGCCTCCATAATGATGTCGGACAGCCGCGATGATCGAGAATGAGCTGCCACGTAGCCTTCGGGACAATCCGCTGCCCTCCGACTGGCTGTCGTTCGATGTCGAAGGCAGGGTACGTCTGGCCACCGGAAAGGTGGAACTCGGGCAAGGAATACTGACGGCCCTGGTCCAGCTTGCCGCGGAGGAATTGTGCGTCGATCCGGCCCGTATCCACATCGTTTCAGGGGAAACGGGAAGGTCACCGGAGGAAGTGTTCACCTCCGGCAGCCAGTCGATCGAGATCTCGGGAACCTCGATCCGATACATGTCCGCCATTGTCCGCGAAAGGCTCATCGAAGCCGCGGCGAACGATCTCGGTGCCTCCGCGGAACATTTGTCCGTGAACGACGGCCAGGTCGCCAGCGGCGGCCGAGCAACCGGGCATAGCTACTGGAGCGAGAGGGAGCGGCTTTTGCTATCGGAGCCGCCGACCGGCACACCACCCTTGCGCGGCGGCAAGAAGAGCCTGTTCGTCGGGAAAAGCCTGCCCCGGCTGGACCTGCCGGACAAGGTTTTCGGAAGCGGCTTCATCCAGGACATCGAATTGCCGGACATGTGCCATGCCGCGGTGCTGCGCGGTCCGGTCCGAGGCGCATTGTTGCGTGATTTCGACGAAGCCGGGGTGCGCCGGGCGGCAACTGTCGAAATCTTTCGGCGCGGCAGCTTTGTCGCACTGATCGGCTCGTCGGAACATGCCGTCCGCAAGGCGCTTTTCACGGCACGCGCCTCGGCGCGATGGGATCTGCCGCCGCTCGATCCCGCGATGGTGGACCCACGCCGCTTCATCCAATCTCCGACAGTCGACCGCGTCCTGCAGAACGAATTTCGGCATGAGGTCGAGGGGACACCCTTCTGCGCGACATTCAGCCGCCCGTGTCTCGCCCACGCCTCCATCGGCCTTTGCACGGCAATCGCGGTCTGGGACGGGGTCGACCTGACCGTGTTCACCCATTCCCAGGGCGTCGGGCCGCTTCGGGCGGCGATCGCCAAGGTCCTGCACCTCGACGTGGAGCGCGTCCATGTCGCGCACCGCCATGGGGCTGGCGCCTATGGCCAGAACGGTGCCGACGATGCCGCCCTCGATGCCGCCGTCATCGCTTTGGCCCATCTTGGCACGCCGGTTCGCGTCCAGTGGATGCGGGAAGACGAATTGTCGGTACCCCCTTTCGGATCAGCCATGGCCGTCCGCGTTTCGGCCGTGAGGGACGCCGCCAGCACGGTTCGCAACTGGCAAATGGAGATATGGAGCTGCTCCCATGGAAGGCGGCCCGGAATGGGCGGGACGATCAACCTCATGGCCGCGTCCGAGATCGCCTCCGAGCGTGAGCGCACCCTTCCCTTCGACGTCCCCGATCAGGCCGGCGGGGGCGGCACGCGAAACGCGTTGGCGCCTTATGATTTCGCGGAGCAAACGATCTCATATCACCTGCTTGTCGACCAGCCCCTGCAAACATCGTCAATCAGAGCCCTCGGTGCACAACTCAACGTTTTCGCCATCGAGAGCTGCATGGACGAACTCGCCGAACTCGCCGGCATCGACCCGCTGGATTACCGCCTGGATCATTTGTCCGAGCCCCGACTGAGAGAGGTGTTGGAAAACGTCGCTGCGATGAGCAATTGGCGTAGCCGAGGCGAGGGCGGCACCGGAACCGGCCTGGGCCTGGGGGTCTCCCGATACAAGAACAAGTCGGGCTATGCGGCGGTGGCGGCTGAAGTGGAAGTCGCAGAGGAGGTACGGGTCGTCCGGGTCTGGTGCGCGGCGGACTGTGGTCTTGTCGTCAATCCCGACGGCGCGCTCAATCAGCTCGAGGGCGGGATCATCCAGGCGGTCAGTTGGGCGCTGAAGGAACAGGTGCGCTTTGACGAAACAGGGATCGTTTCCTGTTCATGGGACAAATATCCGATTCTGCGCTTTTCCGGGGTGCCGGAAGTCGAGATACGGCTCCTGAGCGGGGACAGGGATGAGCCTCTGGGCGTCGGCGAGATCGCGACCGGCCCGACGACCGCCGCCATAGGCAACGCCATCGCCCATGCCCTGGGCGTGAGGATACGAGACCTCCCCTTCACGCGGGAACGGATCATCTCCGCGATGATGGCCTGAGATCGGGCAGCCGCGACAATGGAGCAATCGCTTTGGGCGGACCTTCGGAGAACGGGTGTCGTTCTTCCCCATAACAGCACGCCTGATCGCGCCCGGCCTGGCTCGTTGCCGGAGGATGGCCAGCCGCGCCAGGCGCGATCACAGGTTTTGCCCATCATGATCTGCCGATCAGAACAGATATTCTAGAGCGTGATGCGATCGGATTGAATCGCATCACGCTCTTATCTCTTTGTTTGAGCATGATCCGGAAAACCGGTGCCCACTTTTCCGGATCATGCTCTAGAGGCGTCGCTGGCCGATGATGTCCACCAACTCCTCAGCCAGGAGCTTCTCGACCGCGGCATGCGCCCTGGAGGGACGACGGACGCCTAACTGAACGATCGCCAGGGCTCGGGACAATCCCTGTCCTTCGATTCTACGGATTGCAAGCCGGGACGCCCTTACTTCTTCGTAAACGACGGTGATCGGCAAGATTGAAAGCCCGAATTTCTGCTCCAGCATCGCCGTCAAGGCCATCAGGCTGTTTTGCATCATATCGAAGCGCAACAAAACGCCCGATGCCCGCGCGGCGGCGTAGGTGACCGCCCTGAATCCTTCCGTGGAAATCAGCGGGACGTTGGCCAGCTGGGCCAGGTTAACGGGATCGCTGAAATTGGCGAGAAGGCTTTCATGGCCCGTCAGAACCATCTCTTCTTCAAGGATCGTATTTTCCGCGAGGCCGCGGACATTCGTTCCCGCGGTTAGCACGGCAAGGTCGATGTTCCCGAGCGCCAATCCCTCCCGCAGAACCGAATTCAGTCCTTCCAGCACACTGATGCGTACGTTCGGAAGCCTCTCGCCCGCCCGTCGCAGGAGGGATGGCGTGACGGACCCCGCGATGGAGGGAAGCATGCCGATGGTCACCGACCCTGCCGGCTCCGCTTCCGTCTCGCGAAGCTTCTCGGGTATCTGGTCAAAGCTGCTTAGGATCGGGTCGACGATTTCAAGGAGGCGCATTCCAGCGGCCGTCGGCCGGACGAAATGCGTATTCCGCGCCAGCAGAAGAATGCCGAGCTCGTGCTCAAGGGCTTTGATCTGCCTGCTCAGGACCGATTGCGTGACGGAAAGCTTGCGGCCGGCAGTGGTGAAGCTGCCCAGCTTGGCGACATACATGAAATATCTGAGCTGGATGATGTTCATGTCCAAGAGCCCGTGCCAGGCTCATCATTGACAGCGTACCGGTCCGTTATCAATCGCACCCTTGATGAAGCGGCGGCTTGATCGAGGGGAGACGCGCCCATACCGGAAACGCCTTTTTATTTGATACCGGTTTGCCGCCGCGCGTTTCGTCGGCTGTGAAGCGGCATCGACGCTGCCGGGCGACACGGACTGAAGGCGAAGCTGGCGGCGCACGGTGTGAAGGTGTCGCACGACACGATATGGCGGTTCTTGCGGCGCGAGGGCCTTCGGTTCGAAAAAACGCCGTTCGCCCTTGAGCAGGCCCTTGCCGACATAGCGCGGCGTCGGCAGCGATAGGTGTTGCCGCGCCGTTGGAGGTGAAGGGCTTTTCGTGCCACGGAGTTCCCGCGATGGGTACCAGGTCTGTGTACCGGTTACCGCAGGGGAGGCCCTTGAAATCAGACGGTTTCCAGGGTTTCAACGGCCTGGAGGGTAACTGGTGGAGCCAATCGGAATCGAACCGACGACCTCTTGAATGCCATTCAAGCGCTCTCCCAACTGAGCTATGGCCCCACTCGGCCGGGCCGTCGTTCAGGCCCGGCGACAGAAGCGCGGTAAGGGACCCGCACCATGTGTGCGCGGCTTCTAGACCGGCCGTCCGGCGAGATCAAGCCCCGCCCGCCGGCTTTTCTCCCGCACCGCCGTGCGGGGAAGCCGCCTCAGCCTTCCTCGTCGTCGCCGCCGACGCCGATAATATTGGAGACGTCGTCGTCTTCCTCTTCCTCTTCCTCAAGGAAGGTATCGTCATCGTCGTCGCCAAGGTCGACATCGTCATCTTCGTCGTCGCCAAGATCGGGTGAATCGCCGGGCTTGCCGGACGCTTCCTCGTCGGCCTCCTCCAGCGTCACCGTCTCGGTATCCGCGTCCTCGGCGTCGAGTTCCTTGGTTTCGACCTCTTCCTCCTCCTCGACGGAATTGTCGATTTCCGTCTCGAAATAAGAGCGTGGGTAGGTCTTGCCGGTATAGGGGGAGACGACCGGATCCTTGTTCAGGTCATAGAATTTACGCCCGGTATCCGGGTCGATGCGTTTTGTACCAAGTTCAGTTTTCGCCACGGTTCTGCCTCGTCGTCAGGTGCGCTGAGCGGTCGCCCCGGCCGGCCCGCAGACGGGTTGGGGGCGGCAATAGGTTCTTGAAAAAGTCCGGTCCCCATATCCACATCGGGCGGCTCTGTCAAAGCCTATCGAAGGGAGCGCCGCAAGCAGGCGAAACCATGGGGATTTGACGGCGAAAACCGGCATCGGCCGAGGGGTGACCGACCGCCGAAGCCGTGTTAGGAGACCGCACCCGGAAGGGACGCCGCAACCCGGAAAAGCACTGCCAGAGCCATGACCCACCAAGCGCCGCCGCGCCCTGCCGTCTCGCACCGTTCCGCCGGCCTTTCCGGGCATGTCCGGGTGCCGGGCGACAAGTCGATCTCGCACCGCTCCTTCATGTTCGGCGGCCTTGCCTCGGGCGAGACGCGCATCACCGGCCTGCTCGAAGGCGAGGATGTGATGCGCACCGGCGAGGCGATGAAGGCGATGGGAGCCGTCATAGGCAGGGACGGCGATGAATGGATCATTCGCGGCACCGGCAACGGCGCGCTGCTCGAACCGGAAGCGCCGCTCGATTTCGGCAATGCCGGCACCGGCTCGCGGCTGACCATGGGGCTGGTCGGCGCCTACGATATGGAAACGACCTTCATCGGCGACGCCTCGCTGTCGAAGCGGCCGATGGGTCGCGTGCTCGATCCGCTCCGCCAGATGGGCGTGCAGGTGGTGAAGGCGGCCGAGGGCGACCGCATGCCGATCACGCTGCATGGCCCCAAGGCAACCGCGCCGATCGTCTATCGCGTGCCTATGGCGTCTGCGCAGGTCAAGTCGGCCGTCCTGCTCGCCGGGCTCAACACGCCGGGGGTGACCACGGTCGTCGAGCCGGTGATGACCCGCGACCACACCGAAAAAATGCTTCGGGGTTTTGGCGCGGAACTCGACATCGAGACCGATCACGAAGGCGTGAGGCATATCCGCCTGCAAGGGCAAGGCAAGCTTACGGGCCGCACGATCGTCGTGCCCGGCGACCCGTCTTCCGCCGCCTTCCCGCTGGTGGCCGCGCTCGTCGTGCCGGGCTCGGACATTATGATAGAGAACGTCCTGATGAACCCGACCCGCACCGGCCTCATCACCACGCTTCTCGAAATGGGCGCCTCGATCGAGTTGCTGAACGGCCGCGACGCAGGTGGCGAGGACGTCGCCGACCTGCGCGTCAGGCACTCCGAGCTTCGCGGCGTGACGGTGCCGGCCGACCGTGCACCCTCCATGATCGACGAATATCCGGTGCTGGCCGTGGCCGCCGCCTTCGCCGAGGGCGAGACGCTGATGCAGGGGCTCGAGGAACTGCGCGTCAAGGAAAGCGACCGCCTCGCCGCCGTCGCGCGCGGCCTGGAAGTAAACGGTGTCGACTGCACGGAGGGCAAGGACTTTCTGGCCGTGCGCGGCCGCCCCGGCGGCAAGGGTCTTGGCGGCGGACCCGGCGGAGAAGGAACGGTGGCCACCCATCTCGACCACCGCATCGCCATGGCCTTCCTCGTGCTGGGCCTGGCGGCGGAAAAGCCGGTGACGGTGGACGACGCCAACATGATCGCGACAAGCTTCCCGGAATTCATGGGGCTCATGCGGGGACTGGGCGCGGAGATCGCGTAGGTTTTTGCGTTCACGCCCGTACGCCGCTGACGCGGCTGGGCTCCGCGGGCGCGCCATCCGACCGGGCGTTCTGGGTGCGCTTGTTTGAAGGGCCATTGTCCTCATTAACACCCTTCGCCGGCCTATGCCCCTGCGTACCCCCCTCTGTCCTGCCGGACATCTCCCCCTCAAGGGGGGAGATCAGCCGGCCGCGCCGCCGGCTCCTCTTTTGGGGCTTTGACGATTGGCGGAAGCGGTAACGACAGCCAATCTCCCCCCTTGAGGGGGAGATGTCCGGCAGGACAGAGGGGGGTGCGCAGGGGCGCAGGTCTTTCCATATTTGTCATTCCACGCTTCATTCTCGCAACGCCTCGTTTCCGATCTGGCTATTGATCATCCGGGAAAGACGGGCGGTCGAAGGTCACTCATCTGAAATGTTACATGCGACCTTACGGCCGCCCGTCTGACGATTTCTGTTTCCGCCTGCTTTCCGGTCCTCACCTGAACCGAAGGGTCCCCTCCGATCAGGTTCAGGGTTCGACCCCGAGGGTCACGTCCTGTCCGACTGAGGGGAAGAGATTTCAGGCCAATCCCCTTGCCTTTTTATCCTCGCTCCGCTTGAAGCAGGTGATGTCATCGCCCTTCATCATCGCCATCGACGGACCGGCGGCTTCCGGGAAGGGCACCATGGCCCGCCGCATCGCCGGGGAATTTGGCTTCGCCCATCTCGACACCGGCCTTACCTACCGGGCAGTCGCCAGGGCGCTCCTGGACGAAGGCCTGCCGCTCGATGACGAGGCGCTTGCCGAGGAATATGCGCGGAGGGTCGATCTTTCGGCGCTCGACCGCGATGCGCTTTCCACGCATGAAGTCGGGGAAGCGGCTTCGAAAGTGGCGGTGATGCCGGCGGTGCGGCGTGCGCTGGTCGAGAAGCAGCGCGAGTTTTCGCGCACGCCGCCCGGCGCGGTGCTCGACGGGCGCGACATCGGCACGATTGTCTGCCCTCAGGCGGACGTGAAGCTCTATGTCACCGCGAGCGCCGAGGTGCGTGCGGCACGGCGCACCGACGAGATCGTTTCGCGGGGGGGAGAGGCGGACGGAGCGGCGATCCTGGAAGATATCCGCCGCCGCGACGAACGCGACATGAACCGGGCCGATTCGCCGCTGAAACCCGCGCCCGACGCGCACTTGCTCGATACGAGCGAAATGGATATAGAAACCGCGTTCCGGGCGGCGAAAGCCTATGTAGACGAGGCCTTGGCCAAACGGAACGGCGGTTGAGCGGCAGGCGGCGCATCCTTATTTAAGAGGTGCGGTCCGCCTTTGGCGTTTGGACCGTCAAGCCGGCTTCCCACTGTTTTACATGCGCCGAAGATGTCCAAGTGGCATCGGCCCGATGGGCCGGGACGGCGGGGGCCAACGCAACACCAACCAAGGCGCCGCCCCCAGGGCTACGACCCGAGGGGCTTTTCAGGAGAACACATGTCAGTTGCAAATCCGACCCGCGACGATTTTGCGAGCATGCTCGAAGATTCCTTTTCCGAAGGTCATTCCGGAGAAGGACAGGTCGTAAAGGGTCTCATCACGGCCATTGAAAAGGACATGGCCATCATCGACGTCGGCCTCAAGGTCGAGGGCCGCGTGCCGCTCAAGGAATTCGGCGTCAAGGGCAAGGACGGCGAGCTGAAGCCCGGCGACACCGTCGAGGTCTATGTCGAGCGCATCGAGAACGCGCTTGGCGAGGCGATGCTGAGCCGGGAGAAGGCGCGCCGCGAGGAGAGCTGGGTCAAGCTCGAAGAGAAATTCAACAAGGGCGAGCGCGTCGAAGGCATCATCTTCAACCAGGTCAAGGGCGGCTTCACCGTCGATCTGGACGGCGCCGTGGCCTTCCTGCCGCGCAGCCAGGTCGATATCCGCCCGATCCGCGACGTCACCCCGCTGATGCACAACCCGCAGCCCTTCGAGATCCTCAAGATGGATCGCCGCCGCGGCAACATCGTCGTGTCGCGCCGCACGGTTCTGGAAGAGAGCCGCGCCGAGCAGCGCTCGGAGATCGTGCAGAACCTCGAAGAGGGCCAGGTGGTCGAGGGCGTGGTCAAGAACATCACCGATTACGGTGCGTTCGTGGACCTCGGCGGCATCGACGGCCTGCTCCATGTCACCGACATGGCATGGCGCCGCGTCAACCATCCGACCGAGATCCTCAATATCGGCCAGACGGTGAAGGTGCAGATCATCCGCATCAACCAGGAAACCCACCGCATCTCGCTCGGCATGAAGCAGCTCGAGGCGGATCCGTGGGAAGGCATCGGCGCCAAGTACCCGATCGGCAAGCGCATCACCGGCAAGGTGACCAACATCACCGATTACGGCGCCTTCGTCGAGCTGGAGCCGGGCATCGAGGGCCTCATCCACGTTTCGGAAATGTCGTGGACCAAGAAGAACGTGCATCCCGGCAAGATCCTGTCGACCTCGCAGCAGGTCGACGTGGTGGTGCTCGAGGTCGATCCGGCCAAGCGCCGCATCTCGCTCGGCCTCAAGCAGACGCTGGAAAATCCGTGGGAAGCGTTCGCCCGCACCTATCCGGTCGGCTGCCAGGTCGAGGGCGAGGTCAAGAACAAGACCGAGTTCGGCCTGTTCATCGGCCTCGACGGCGACGTGGACGGCATGGTGCACCTTTCCGATCTCGACTGGACCCGTCCGGGCGAGCAGGTGATCGAGGAGTACAATCGCGGCGACATGGTCAAGGCGCAGGTGCTCGACGTCGATATCGACAAGGAGCGCATCTCGCTCGGCATCAAGCAGTTGCAGGCTGACAAGGCCGGCGATGCGGCCGCTTCGGGCGAACTGCGCAAGAACGCCGTCGTCACCTGCGAGGTCATCGCGGTGAAGGATGGCGGCCTTGAGGTCAGGCTCGTCGAGAGCGGGCTGGAGACCTTCATCAAGCGCTCCGACCTGTCGCGCGACCGTGACGAGCAGCGTCCCGACCGCTTCGCCGTCGGCCAGAAGGTGGACGCCCGGATCATCGCCTTCGACAAGAAGACCCGCAAGCTCACCGTCTCGATCAAGGCGCTGGAGATCGCGGAAGAAAAGCAGGCGGTGGCCCAGTACGGCTCGACCGATTCAGGCGCTTCGCTGGGCGACATCCTCGGCGCCGCGCTGAAGAAGCAGGGCGGCGACAAGGAATAAGTCCTCGCCGCATCGCATGAAACCAGAACCCCGCCGGAGCGATCCGGCGGGGTTTTTTCATGCTGCTTCGACTGGTGGGGGACGATGGAGCCGCTTCGCGGTCGCGCCGGGCAATCGGCCTCCGGCGATGCTCATCCCGACTTGCCTTCTATGAAGGGAACGATGATCGACACCGCCTGTGCGGGCTGTTCCTCCATGATCCAATGGCCCGAATTGGTGATGGTGGCACCGCGCACATTCCTGGCGGCAAAGCCGATTTCGGTCGCAAGCTGCTTCCCGTAGGAATGGTCGCCGCCGATCGCCAGCACAGGGATGGTCAGCTTGCCCCTGGCGAGCAGTTTCCGGTTGTCGACGGCGTCCTGCGCGAAGGCCGCGAACTGGCCGCTCAACGCGTCATGGATGGCGCCGGGGCGGGCATAGAGCGCGGCATAATGATTGCGCGTCTCTTCATCGATGCCCGATGGATTGGCGGAGAGATCGTCATAGAAACGGTCGAGGAGAATACGCTCGCGACCGGCCACCAGCCTTTCCACGTCGGGACCGCGGAAGTTGAAATGCCAGGTCTTCGGGTTCTTCAACTGGTCGTCCCAATGGCCTATACCGGGCAGCGGCGCGTCCATGACGACCCAGCGGGTCACGTGCTTCTGGTAGAGCGCCGCGAAGGCATAGCCGACCATGTTGCCGATGTCGTGCGTGACCAGGGCGGCTCGCTTGATGCCGAGCTTGTCGAGGATCGCGGCGAGATCCCGCGCCTGCGCCGTTTTTTCGTAACCGTTCTCGGGATGCGAGGAGAGCCCCATGCCGCGAAGGTCGGGGACGACGACGGTGTGATCCCTGGCGAGGATATTGGCGAGCGGCACCCACATGTCGCCCGTATCGCCGAAGCCGTGCAGGAGAACCACCGCAGGGCCGCTGCCGCCCACGCGCACATACTGGGTTCCGCCGGTGACCGGCATCTGCTCGGCATGAAAGGATTGAGGCCATGCGTCGACCGCGGCGCGGGCCGCCGGGATGGCCGCAACGAGCGTCAGGCACATTGCGAAGGTTGCGGAAAGAAGGAGAGTGCGTGTGTTGCTTGAAAGGCCGGACATTGCGGGGTCTCCAGCGGGGGGAAGCACAATATCATCTCATTTCCTCAAATGCTTGTATCGCCAAAAACGCGCCGGGATGCCGTTTCTGAACATCTTGCCGTGTCGTAGCCGTATCGAGCTCGGCCTCGCGGGTGATTGCATCCGGACCCGATTGCCCGGATAATCGGTTCGGTTCGGGGGAACTGGACAGACAGATGACAAGGCATCTCAGGATCGCGACCGGCCTGGTGCTGTTCGTCTATGTCGCGTTTCACCTCGTGAACGTGTCGCTCGGCCTCTATTCGATCGGCCTGATGGATGCGGCCCGGCCTTATTTCCAGGGCTTCTGGACGAGTATTCCAGGCGTTGCTCTGCTTACTCTCGCCTTCACGACGCATGCCGTGCTCGGACTGCATGCGCTCTTCTGGCGCAACAGCTTCCGGATGACGGGGCTCGACGCGGCCCAGCTCCTCACCAGCCTTTGCATCATTCCGCTGCTCGTCCCGCATGTCGTCGGCACCCTGATCGCGGCGGACCTTTTCGCCTATGATCCGACCTTCCGCAGCGTGCTCGGCCTGTTCTGGGTAGACGTGCCCGCCGAGGGCCTGCGGCAGGTCTTCACGCTCGTCTTCGTATGGGTGCACGGCGTGATCGGCCTGTTCACCTGGATGCGGGTGCAGCGCTGGTGGGGTCGCGTCTCCGCGATCCTCTATCCGCTTGCCGTCGTCATTCCGGTGCTCGCTTTGCTCGGGTTCGTCCATGCCGGTAAGGAACTGACGGCACCGGCCCCTGCCGCCGTCGAGGAAAGTGCCGCCCCCGCTCCCGCCGAAGCGGCCAGCGACGAGACGGCGCAAGCGGCGCCGAACCCTCCGCTGACCGGCGAGGCGTTGCAACAGGCGGTCGTCACGCTCTCCCATATCGAATGGCGGGCGATCTGGTTCTTCGTCGTTTTGGTCGGGCTGACGCTGGTTGGCCGTGCCGTCCGGTTGAAGCATGACCATGCCAAATTGCGCATTGCCTGGGTCGGCGGACCGGAATTCACCGTGGATGCCGGGCCGAGCGTGTTGCAGATCGCGCAGATGCACTATGTTCCGCATGCGCATCTGTGCCGTGGCCGCGGACGTTGCGGGACCTGTCGTGTCCGCATCGTGGCGTCGGAGCTTCCGCTGCCGCCGCGAAACGACGTCGAGCGCCAGACGCTCGGACGCATCGGGGCCGAACAGGATGTGCGGCTTGCCTGCCAACTCGTGCCGCATGGCGGCTGGCTGCAAGTGGAGCGCCTGGTCTCGCCGGACGTCCGCCCGGCGGATTTGCGCCGGGAGCCCCGTTCTCCCGCGCCGGCCGGGCCTCGGCCGGAGCCCGCGCAATGATGCGCGCTTGCCCCCGGTTCAGGATCGCGGCGCTCGCCGCAATCCTCGTTTTCCTTGGTTGCGTCGCGGCGACGGCGCAGGGCTTCAATCTGTTCCACGGCAAGCCCGCGGCGCCCGCCCAAGCGGGGCCGGCCGCCCCGGCCGACGTTCAGGATCTGCTTCGGCTTTTGAGCGACCCTCGCATCGTCGATTGGCTCAAGCAGAACGCGGCCGCTGCGCCGCCGGCGCCATCATTGCCGGGCGGCAACCCGGCAATGATGGCGCGCGACGAACTCATGCGCTTCCTCGGCCGGACGAAGGCGCGCGCCGTCGAACTGGACCATGCCGGCGAGGCGCTTCCCTCCGCCTCCATGGTGCTCCGCGATGCCTGGCGCGAGCAGATGCCCAACGGCGAGACGCTGCGCGCGATCACCTATGTGGTGATCTTCCTGTTTGTCGGCGGCGGTATCGAATGGCTCTATTGGCAATATTTCCATCCGCTCATGGTGCGCCTCGAATATCTCCGCCCTACCACGCTCTGGCGGCGCTTCGCCCAGGCGCTTGCGCGGATGGCGATAGGCGCCGGCGGCATCGCGCTTTTCGCCGTCGGCGCGCTCGGGGCCTTCCTCGCCTTCGACTGGGCGCCTTTCATCCAGAATATGGTGGCCGGCCTGCTCGTGGCGGTCGTCGCGCTCAGGGTGGCGGGTGCGCTATCGCGCTTCATCCTGGCGCCGCGCGTTTCCGACCTGCGGCTGGTGCCGCTCGACGACCGACGGGCGCGTACAGCCCATCGCTGGATCGTGCTGGCCGCGGCTGTGACGATCTTCGGCGCGACGCTCTCCGACATCTTCAGCAATCTTGCGATGAGCGACAGCGGCACCGCGCAGGTGAGGAGTGCGGCGCTGGCCGTCGCGGTCATCTTCGCGCTTCTCATCGCGGCCGCGCTTGTCTCGATGGTGTGGCGCATCCATCGGCATCGCGCCGTTCCGGCCGATCCGGCGCGGCGCGCCCTCCATCGCGTCGCGCCGCTGCTCTATACCGCACTCGTCGTCGTGGTCTTCCTGCTCTGGCTGATCGGCGCCACGCAGCTCATGTGGACGGTCGCCATCCTGGGGCTCGTCATGCCCACGGCAAAGACGGTCGCGGCGCTGATCGACCATCTCTTCGACCGTGCCGAGGAGGATGCGAGGGCCGAAGCGGCCGTCGCCCCAACCTCGCCCGAAGCCGGCGTCACGACCGGGACGCCAGCCACGGAAGAAGCCCGCCGCTATGAGATCTATCGTCCGATCCCGCGCCGGCTCGGCCGCGTCGTGGTGTTGATCGCAGCCGTGGCCGCGCTCGCGTCGGTCTGGCATACCGGCTTCCTGACCCTGTCGCAGTCGCATACGATCGCCGGCCGGCTGTTCGCCATTTTCGCCAATATCGCGGTGACGCTCCTGATCGCCGACCTCGTCTGGGTATGGGCGAGGACCGCCATCGACCGGCGGCTCGCGCAATACGGCCCGCCGCAACCCGGCGCCATGCCCGGGCCCGAGGCGCGCATCGCGACGCTCCTGCCGATCCTGCGCATGTTCCTCCTGGTGACCGTGCTGGTGATCGTGACCTTGACGGTGCTTTCCTCGCTCGGAGTCAATATCGGGCCGCTGCTGGCCGGCGCCGGCGTGGTCGGCATCGCCATCGGCTTCGGCACGCAGACCCTGGTGCGCGACATCGTCTCGGGCATCTTCTTCCTGCTCGACGACGCCTTTCGCGTCGGGGAATATATCGAGGAAGGCAATCTGCGCGGCACGGTCGAGGGTATGTCGCTCCGCTCGCTGCGCGTGCGCCATCATCGCGGCGCGGTGCACACGATCCCCTTCGGCGAGTTGAAGGCGCTCACCAATTACAGCCGCGACTGGATCATACTGAAGCTCGAATTCCGCGTGCCCTTCGACACCGATCTCGGGCTGGTCAAGAAGCTCGTCAAGCAGGTCAGCGCCGAATTGCTGGAGAACCCGGACTACGGTCCGCATTTCATCGAGCCGCTCAAATTCCAGGGCGTGCGGCGGATGGAGGAGTTCAATATGGTGATCGGCGTCAAGTTCATGACCAAGCCGAACGGGGCGCAATGGATGGTCAGGCGCGACGCCTACCAGAAGCTGCGCGATATCTTCGATCGGCATGGCATCTCCTTCGCCGAACGCAACGTGAAGGTGGAAGTGGTGACGGACCATGTGCTCACGCCCGCCGAACAAAAGGCGGTGGCCGGCGCGGCGCAGGAGGCCGTGGAACGGACCGAGAGGCGGGCTACCGCGGCCGGTACGTCCTAAACCGCAAGCGCGGCATCCGCGCCCTTTGCCTTTCGGCAAAATCGGACTAAGAAATCCCCGCGATCGGCCCATCTCGGGCTATCACGAGGGCGGACAGACGGAGACGACACGAAGATGATCGAGATCACCGATACGCCGAAGCTCGTCACCATTTTCGGCGCTTCCGGATTCATCGGCCGGCATGTCGTGCGGGCGCTGGCCAAGCGCGGCTATCGCATCCGCGCCGCCGTCCGCCGCCCCGATCTCGCCGGTCATCTGCAACCGCTCGGCAATGTCGGCCAGATCATGCCGATGCAGGCCAATCTGCGCTATCGCTGGTCGGTGGACCGCGCGGTCGAAGGCGCGGATCACGTCATCAACCTTGTCGGCATCCTGAACAATTCGGGCCGGCAGACCTTCCCTTCCATCCACGCTTTCGGCGCGCGCGCCGTTGCCGAGGCCGCGCGCGGAGCGGGCGCCGGCCTTACTCACCTCTCTTCAATCGGCGCCAGCCGCAATTCGCCGTCCGCCTATGCCCGCAGCAAGGCCGAGGGCGAGCGCGCCGTCCTTGAAACCGTGAAGGATGCGGTCGTCTTCCGTCCGTCCGTCGTCTTCGGCCCCGAGGATCAGTTCTTCAACCGCTTTGCCGGCATGGCGCGCTATTCGCCCTTCCTGCCGCTGATCGGCGGCGGCAAGACGCGCTTCCAGCCGGTCTATGTCGACGATGTGGCCGAGGCGGTCGCACGCGGCGTCGATGGCGACCTGGACGGCGGCACGGTCTATGAACTGGGCGGGCCGGAAGTGCTGACTTTCCGCCAGTGCATGGAGGAGATGCTGCGCATCATCGAGCGCAAGCGCATCCTCCTAGACATGCCTTGGTCGGTCGCGCGCATGCAGGCGGCGATCCTCGGCATGCTGCCGAAGCCGCTCATCACCACCGACCAGGTGATCCAGCTCGGCATCGACAATGTCGTCTCCGAAGAGGCGAAGAAAGAGGGCCGCACGCTGGAAGGGATGGGCATCGCCGGCGAGACCATAGGCACGATCCTGCCGAGCTATCTGTGGCGCTATCGCATTGCCGGCCAGTACACGCGCAGGGTAGCCGCCTGAGGGCTGCGCCCGAGGGGCTACGACTGAGAGGCTACGGCTGAGGGGCTGCGACGTTCAGCCCCAGATCGTCAGGGCCGCAAGGCCGAGGCCGCCGACCAGAAGCCGCCACCAGCCGAACAGCGCATAGCCGCGCTTCGACACGTAGTCGAGCAGGTAGTGCACGACGATCAGCGCCACGATGAAGGCTGCGACGAAGCCGATCGCGATGATCGGCGCATCGTTGGCGCTGAGAACCTTGCGATTGGCATAAAGATCGTAGACGAAGGCGCCGACCATGGTCGGCATGGCCAGGAAGAAGGAGAACTCGGCAGCGGTGCGCTTGTCGGTGCCGAGCAGCATCGCGCCGACGATCGTCGCCCCGGAGCGCGACGTTCCCGGGATCAGCGACAGGCACTGGAACACGCCGATGCCGAGATAGACCAGCCAGGGCATGATTTCGACGTCGCGGTAGCGCGCCTTTATCGGCATGCGATCCACCACCAGAAGCACGATGCCGCCCAGAATCAGCATGATGCAGATGAGCCGCGGCGATTCAAACAGCACCGTCTCGATGAAATCGTGCGCGAGCACTCCGACAAAGGCCGCCGGCAGGAAGGCAAGCACGATGCCGACGACGAAATGCTGGGTGACCCGGTCGCGCGGCAGGCCGATCAGCATCTGCCACAACTTGCGGAAATAGACGCTGACGAGGGCGAGGATGGCGCCGAGCTGGATCAGGATCTCGAACGCCTTGCCGGTGGATTTGAAACCCATGAAATGACCGGCAAGCAGGAGATGCCCGGTCGAGGAGACGGGGATGAACTCCGTCAATCCCTCCAGAATGCCGAGGAAGATCGCTTGCAGGATCGTCTGGTGTTCCATGAAGGTTTCCGGTCCGAATGTGCGGCGCTGAGAGTCGGTTGCTTGTCACGATGGCCAACCGGCCCTATAGGTCGGAAGCCCTGAGCCGGCCTGAATCGCACGGAGAATCAGGCCGCCGAAATTTATCGGCCCCCGTAGCCAAAAGCCATAGAGCACCTTTCAATCCGTCATGCTGACGCTTTTCCATCACCCCATGTTCGCCACCTGCCGCTTCATCCGGCTCTGCTTTGCCGAATATGGCGAGGAGCTGGCGCTGATCGAGGAAAAGCCGTGGCTGAGGCGCAAGGAATTCCTGTCGCTCAATCCGGCCGGCGGCCTGCCGGTGCTTCTCGCCGAAGGCGATGTGCCGATCGTCGGAGCCGGCGTGATCGCGGAATATATCGACGAGACGCGCGGCGTCTTGAAGCGCGACAAGCGGCTTTTTGCCGAGGACCCCATGGAGCGCGCGGAAATCCGCCGCCTCTGCGACTGGTATCTCGACAAGATGGAGGGCGAGGTGACGCGGCATCTCGTGCGCGAGCGCGTTCTGAAGCCGCTCATGCCGAGCTCTCAGGGCGGCGGCTCGCCCGATTCGGGCGCGATCCGCGCCGCGCGTTCGAATGTGCGCCAGCATCTGAAATACACCAACTGGCTTGCCGGCACCCGCGATTGGCTGGGCGGCGGCCGCATCACCTATGCCGACCTGGCGGCAGCGGCGGCTTTGTCCGTGCTTGACTATCTGGGCGAAGTGAACTGGAGCGATTTCCCCGCCGCCAAGGACTGGTATTCGCGGGTGAAGTCGCGGCCGTCCTTCCGCTCGCTGCTGACCGACAGGGTGCGCGGCCTTTCGCCGGTATCCTCCTATGCCGATCTCGATTTCTGAAGGCCGGCGCGAGCGCGAATCAGGTTCCGACAGGCTGCGCGCCTTCGTGATCGAAGAGGCGCTGGGCGCCGGCTTCGACATCTGTCGCTTCACCCGTCCCGACGCGACCAGCGAAGTGCCCGAACGCCTCGCCCGGTTTCTCGCCGAAGGCTTTCACGGCACGATGGGCTGGATGGAGGAGACGGCCAAGCGCCGCGCCGAACCCGGCAATCTGTGGCCGGAGGTGCGCTCGATCGTCATGCTCGGCATGAATTACGGCCCCGACAGCGACCCGCTGGAAATCCTCGCCCGGCGCGATCGCGGCGCGATCTCCGTCTATGCGCAAAACCGCGACTATCACGACGTGGTCAAGGGCAAGCTCAAGACCATCGCCGGTAAGCTCGCGGCCAGAAGCGGCAACGACGTAAAGGTCTTCGTCGATACCGCGCCGGTCATGGAAAAGCCGCTCGCGGCCGCCGCCGGCCTCGGCTGGCAGGGCAAGCACACCAGCCTGGTCAGCCGCGAATTCGGCTCGTGGCTCTTCCTCGGCTCGATCTTCACCACCGCCGAATTCGAGCCCGACGAGCCGGAGACGGACCATTGCGGCTCCTGCCACGCCTGTCTCGATATCTGTCCGACGAACGCGTTTCCCGCGCCCTACCGGCTCGATGCGCGACGCTGCATCTCCTACCTCACCATCGAGCACAAGGAGCCGATCCCGCGCGAATTCCGAACCGCCATCGGCAACCGCATCTATGGCTGCGACGACTGCCTCGCCGTGTGCCCCTGGAACAAGTTCGCCCAATCGGCGGCGGAAGTAAAATTTTCCGCGCGAGACGATCTGCGCGCCCCGAAACTCGGCGATCTGCTGGCCCTGGACGACGCGGCGTTCCGTACGCTTTTCTCCGGCTCGCCTGTAAAGCGTATCGGCCGCGACCGCTTCGTGCGCAACGTGCTGATCGCCGCCGGCAACAGCGGCGAACTGGCGCTTGTGATGCGGTGCCGGGAACTTCTGGCCGATGTCTCCCCACTGGTCAGGGGCGCGGCGGTCTGGGCGCTTTCGCGGCTGATGGAGCCGGCGAGTTTTGCCGGGCTTGCGCGGGAGAATCTGCGGCAGGAAGAGGACGCCTCCGTAACCGAAGAATGGCGGACGGCGCTCGATGAAAGGCCTACCGCATGAAAGCGCGCTTCTTTCTGCTCGGCGCCGGCTATTCGGCGCGGGCATTCGCCCGCCGGCAGCAAGGGCAGGCCGAGGCGATTGTCGGCACGACGCGCGCACCCGAAAAGCTTGATGCGTTGCGCAAGGACGGTATCGAGCCGCTGATCTTCGACGGCACCGCGATCGGTCCTGAAATGGCGGAGGCGCTGGGGCGGACGACCCACCTCATCCTTTCCGCCGCTCCCGAAGCCGATGCGGAGGGCAAACGCCATGACCCATTCCTGCCGCGTGTCGAAGGCCGACTCCGGCATATCATGCCGGCCCTGTGCTGGATTTCCTATCTCTCGACCGTCGGCGTCTATGGCGACCATGGCGGCGCCTGGGTGGACGAGGAGAGCGAATGCCGCCCCGTTTCCCGGCGTTCCGTCGAAAGGCTGGAGGCGGAAGAGGCGTGGCGGGCGGCGGCCGAAAGGGAAAGCCTGCCGCTGGCGGTGCTGCGGTTGGCCGGCATCTACGGGCCGGGGCGCAACGCTCTTGCCAGTCTCGCGGCCGGCACCGCCCGGCGCATCGTCAAGCCCGGCCAGATCTTCAACCGCATCCATGTCGGCGACATCGCCGGCGTCCTGTCGCTTCTGGCGGACAGGGAAACGGGCGGCGTCTTCAATCTCGCCGATGGCGAGCCTTCTCCGGCCGAGGATGTCGTTTCTTTCGCTGCGGGGCTGATGGGCGTCGAGCCGCCGCCGGAAATCCCCTTCGATCGGGCGGAAATGTCCCCGATGGCGCGCTCCTTCTACGGCGAGAACAAGCGTGTCTCCAACATGCGGATCAAGGAGGCGGGCTACGTCTTCGCCTGGCCCGATTACCGTGCCGCGCTGACGCGCATGTGGACGGAAGACGATTGGCGCTGAAAGGCCACCGTCCTCCAGTGAAATTGCAGGTTAATCTCAACCGTCGCGGAATCTGCACGGCCCGTTACCCCCACCCCTGACCCCTCCCCACAAGGGGGAGGGAGACGCCGACATCGCTTTCCGAGCTGAAATAGTTGAAGTTTGCGCCATGAAGCTCTGCCCAAGTTCCCCTCCCCCTTGTGGGGAGGGGGTAGGGGTGGGGGTAACGGGCGTATAGGCGATAGCCCTGCGTAAAATGCCAGTCTGCCGCACCCCGGAACAAGAAGCGGGCTTTGGCCGTTCTGTGCTGCAAGGGCGGGCGTAGGCGATCATGTTGTGCCTTCGCACCGCGCCCCATCCGGGCCATGGGGACGGCCGTCGGATTTCCATAGCATTTGAGGAGCAAGATCATGAAAAAGATTCTTTCGGCGGCCTCGCTGGTTTTGGGATCGCTTGCAGCCGTCTCCGTCGCGGCGGCGGCCGACCTTCCCACCTATCGCGAAGCCAATGCCTATCACGAGCCGGACGCGCGCGGCGGCGTTCGCATCGGCTATCTTGCATGCAATATCGGCGGTGGCGTCGGCTATCTGCTCGGCTCGGCGAAAGAAGTGGATTGCGTTTTCCACTCCAGTCGCGGCCGCAGCGAACGTTATACGGGAACGATCCGCAAGCTCGGCATCGATGTCGGCTTCACCACGCGCGGCCGCCTCGTATGGGCGGTCTTCGCACCGACGGCCGGCTATCATCGCGGCTCGCTCGGCGGCATCTATGACGGCGCGAGCGTCGAGGCGACGGTCGGTGCGGGCGTCGGCGCCAATGTTCTGGTCGGCGGCACCTCCGGCTCGATCCATCTGCAGACGATCAGCGTACAGGGTCAACTCGGCCTGAACGCGGCGGCGACCGGGACGTCGATGACGCTGAACCCGGTCGGCTGACGGCGGCGCGTATCGACAAGCCGTAGCTGCACGCATGCCGTGGCCGTGCTATGATTCGGCCGCGGCACCGGTTAGCGCTTCGTTAATCATGACCCGCCACGTTTGAACCCTGCGAGCAGGACAAAGGAGACGGGTCATGTCTTTCCTGGCCGCGCTGGCGCGCAATCTGACCGCCGCGGCGCTCTGTGCCGCCGCTCTCGTTTCGGCGCGGCCGGCAATGGCCGGCGATCCGCTGGCCAAGCTTGCCTTCGGCGCGGAAAAGCTGCCCGCTTCCGGGCCGGCCCAGTCCATCGGCTTCTACTCGAAGGGTTGCTTCGAAGGCGGCGTCGGCCTGCCGCTCGAAGGTGCCCATTGGGAGGTGATGCGGCCCTCGCGCAACCGGCGCTGGGGCCATCCGACGCTCATCAAGGTGCTGGAGAGACTGGCACGGGACGGGACCAAAATCGGCTGGAACGGCCTGCTCGTCGGCGATATCTCGCAGCCGCGCGGCGGCCCGATGACGACCGGGCACGCTTCGCATCAGATCGGGCTCGACGCCGATATCTGGTTTACGCCGATGCCGAAAGGCGGTCTCAGCCTGAACCAGCGTGAGACGATGAGCGCCGTCTCCGTGCTCAAGCCGCACTCTCTCTATGTCGACGACAGCCGCTGGACCCCCGCCTATGAGGGCATCCTGAAGATGGCGGCGAGCGAGCCGGAGATGGAGCGGGTGCTTGTGCATCCGGGCATCAAGAAGAAGCTTTGTGATACGGTGAAGGGCGATCGGCGCTGGCTGAGCAAGATCCGCCCCTTCTGGGGTCATGACGAGCATTTCCACATCCGTATCGGCTGTCAGCCGGGCTCGCCGCTTTGCAAGGAGCAATGGCAGCCCGACAAGGAAGGCTGCGACAAGTCGCTCGCCTGGTGGTTCACCGAGGAGCCGTGGCGGCCGGCAAAGAACCCGAAACCGAAGGCGCGCGACATCATGCGCCTTTCCGCCTTGCCGAGCGCATGCCTGAGCGTTCTCGCCGCGCCCGCTGCGGCAGCCGCCGCGGTGGCGGTATCGGCGCCTGCCGGGGCCGAGGACGGGGCTCCGGTCAATGCCTACGCCCCGACGCCCCCTGCCATGGTCCCGTTGCCGCAACCGCGCCCCGCCCATGGGCAGTAGCGCCGGGAGTGCCGACGGAATCCCGTTCGGCCGGACGATCGGCACTTTCCTTGCGCGGTGGCTGCTTCTATACGTTTCAACCGATTTAGCGCGCCACAGGCGTTGAACCTTCGCCGCCATTGACCCATTAGGTAGGCACGACGGGGCAGGCAACGCGGCATTCGCAGGAACAGATTGACCATGCAGCCAACCGACAGCGACGACGGCGTCCTGAAATTCCCGATCCTGATCGGGGATATCGGCGGAACGAATGCGCGCTTCGCGATCCTGCTCGACAGCTACGCCGAGCCCAAGGAGTTCCCGACCGTCCAGACGGCGGATTTCCCGAATATCGACGATGCCATCCAGTCGGCGATCCTCGACCGTACTTCCATCCAGCCGCGCTCTGCGCTCCTGGCGGTCGCCGGACCTGTCGAAAGCGATGAGATCGAGCTTACCAATTGCAATTGGGTCGTGCGTCCCAAGGGGATGGCATCCGGGCTCGGACTGGAAGACATCGTCGTCCTCAACGATTTCGAGGCGCAGGCGCTGTCTGTCGTGGCGCTCGGTGAAGACCAGATGGAAAAGATCGGGGGTACCGCCGCCGAGGACGGCGCCAGCCGCGTCATCCTGGGGCCGGGCACCGGCCTTGGCGTGGCGGGCCTCATCCACGCCTGCCACCGCTGGATTCCCGTCCCCGGCGAGGGCGGCCATATGGACATCGGCCCGCGCACCCCGCGCGATTTCGAGGTCTTTCCGCATCTGGAGCGGATCGAGGGGCGGCTTTCGGGCGAGCAGCTTCTCTGCGGGAGAGGGCTCGTCAACATCTATCGCGCCGTCGCCATGGCCGACGGCAAGACGGCCGGGCTGGCCACACCCGCCGAGATCACCGGCGCGGGGCTGGAAAAGTCCGATCCGATCGCCGTCGAGGCGCTTTCGATGTTCGTCGCCTGCCTCGGCCGCACGGCGGGCGATCTGGCGCTGGTCTTCATGAGCCGCGGTGGCGTCTACCTTACCGGCGGCATCGCGCAGAAAATCGTGCCGGCGCTGAAGAGCGGCGCCTTCCGCGCCGCCTTCGAGGACAAAGCCCCGCACAGCGACCTGTTGCGCGCCATGCCGGCCTATGTCATCACCAATCCGCGCGGCGCCGTCGCGGGTCTTGCGGCGTATGCGCGCACGCCGGCACGTTTCGGCGTTTCAACGCACGGCCGGCGCTGGAAATCCGGTTGACTCGGAGGCTGATCCCCACCAGCCGCGTTGCGGAAATCGTGACGCCGTCATAGGCAAGGCGCGGCAATAGCTTTATCTGGCGGCGCCGTCCGGGGGCGGCCGAATTCGGAAGGAAACGCACCTGGCCAAGGCTGCGAAAAGACAAAAGCGTCCGCCGGTCCCCGCAGGTGAGATCGTCGCCGTCATCCGCCGCATCCTGGCGGAGAACGGTCGCGAATACACGGGAACCTATGTGGTGACCGTCATCTGCCTGGTCGCCGTTGCCGCCTCCACCGGCTTCAGCGCGTGGATCATGCGTGATGTCATCGACAAGGTTTTCTATCAGCAGCGCTACGATCTTTTGGCCCTGATCTGCGGCAGCATCGCGCTTGCCTTCTCCATACGCGGGATAGCGAGCTACCTGCAGGCGGTGCTGCTTGCGAAGATCGGCAACAACCTTGTCGCCCGCTACCAGTTGCGCATGTTCGACCATCTGATGCGGCTTGGCGTGAGCTATTTCACGGCGACGCGCTCCGGTCAGCTTGCCGCGCGCATCAACCAGAACGTGGCGGGCGTACGCGACCTGCTCAGCCTGACGCTCACCTCGGTTGCCCGCGACGCGGTTTCCGTAGTCGGGCTTGTCGCCGTCATGGTGTTTCAGGATCCGATGCTTTCTGCCATTGCGCTTCTGATCGCCCCGCCGCTGGTCTTCTCGATCAACTATCTCATGCGACGGCTGCGGCTCGTGACCAGGGAGGCGGTGGAATATAATTCCCGTCTCATCGGCGCGATGCAGGAAGCGACCCAGGGCATCGCCATCGTCAAGGCCTTTACGATGGAGGAACAACTCTCCGCCAAGCTCGGCGAGCTCGTCGATGAAGCCGAGAAACGCGCAAACAAGATTGCGCGCGTATCGGAGCGGATGGCGCCCATTTCTGAGGTACTGGCCGGCTTCGCGATCGCCGGCGTCATCGGCTATGCCGGATACCGGGCCGCCTATCAGGGCGTGCCGCCGGGGTCGGTCTTTGCTTTCATCACCGCGCTGCTTCTTGCCTACGATCCCGCCCGGCGGCTGGCGAAGGTGCAGGTCGGGCTCGAAAAGGCGCTCGTCAACGCCCGCATGATCTACGAGATACTGGATATCGATCCGCATCAGCGCGACGTGGACGGCGCTCCCGATCTCAAGGTGACGGCAGCGGAGGTCCGTTTCCGCGACGTGACCTTCTCCTATGCGGAAAAGATGCCGGTTCTGCGCGATGTCGCTTTCACCGCCGGTTCCGGCAAGACGACTGCCCTGGTGGGCGCGTCCGGCGCGGGCAAGACGACGCTCGTCGCACTCCTCGAGCGCTTCTACGACGTCGATTCCGGCGCCATCGAAATCGACGGGCAGGACATCTCGCGTGTGACCAAACGGTCGCTCCGCCGCTCGCTCGCCTATGTCTCGCAGCAGCCCTATCTGTTCGAGGGCACCATCCGCGACAATATCCGCTACGGACGGCCCGACGCCACCGATGCCGAGGTGGAGGAAGCGGCAAGGCTCGCGAACGCCGACGAATTCATCCGCCATCAGGCGCAGGGCTACGAAACGCTGGTCGGCGAGAATGGCGTGACGCTTTCCGGCGGGCAGCGGCAGCGTGTATCCATTGCCCGCGCCATCGTGCGCAACGCCCCGATCCTGGTTCTGGACGAAGCCACCTCCGCCCTCGACAACGAATCCGAGTTGCGTGTCCAGCAGGCGCTGGCCGTCGTCATGAAGGGGCGCACGACGATCGTCATCGCGCATCGGCTTTCCACCGTCGTCGATGCCGACAGCATCGTGGTTCTGGAGGAAGGGCGCGTGGTCGAGCAGGGCTCCCATCACACGCTCCTGGCAAAGCCCGACGGCGTCTATGCACGGTTCTACCGGACACCGAGTGAAAAGGGCCTCGAACTCGTCGACGATGTCGAGACGGACGACGATCGGCCCAGGCGGCTCGGGCCACGGACGAAAATTGCTGGGGGAAAGCGCTGATGAGCGATATGGGGCTGGTCGTTGTCGGCGCGGCGGGGCGCATGGGGCAGACGCTGATCCGGACGGTGCACGCGATGGACGGCGCTCGCGTTGCCGGCGCGATAGAGCGGGCGGGGTCGCCCTTTCTCGGCAGGGATGCAGGCGAAATCGCCGGCGTCGGGCCGCTCGGCGTGCCGATCACCGACGATCCGCTGCCCGCTTTCGCCAGGGCTGACGGCGTGCTCGATTTCAGCGCGCCGGCGGCGAGCGTAGAGTTCGCCGGCTACGCGGCGCAGGCGCGCATCGTCCATGTCATCGGCACGACCGGATGCAGCGCCGACGACGATGCGAAGATCGCCGCCGCCGCGCGTCATGCGACCATCGTGAAGTCGGGCAATATGAGCCTCGGCGTCAACCTTTTGGCGGTTCTGGTGCGTCAGGCGGCGGCGGCGCTCGGCGCCGACGATTTCGACATCGAGGTGCTCGAGATGCATCACCGCAACAAGGTGGACGCGCCATCCGGCACCGCCCTGCTGCTCGGCGAGGCGGCGGCCGAGGGGCGCGAGATTTCGCTTGCGGAGAAGAGCGTGCGCGTGCGCGACGGGCACACCGGCGCGCGCCAGGCCGGCACGATCGGTTTCACCTCGCTGCGCGGCGGCTCGGTCGTGGGCGAGCACTCCGTCATCCTTGCCGGGACCGGCGAGCGCATCGTGCTTTCGCATCAGGCCGAGGACCGCGGCATCTTCGCTCGCGGCGCGGTCAAGGCGGCGCTGTGGGCGCGCGGCCGCAAGCCCGGGCTTTATTCCATGCTCGACGTGCTCGGTCTCTCCGGGCGTTAACGGAAGGATCGAACGACATGCCGCGTACCCTTGTGCTCGTCCGTCACGGACAGAGCGAGTGGAACCTGAAGAACCTGTTCACCGGCTGGCGCGATGTCGGGCTGACCGCCAAGGGGCGCGAGGAGGCGCGCGCCGCCGGCGAGAAACTGAAGGCGCGCGGGCTGAAATTCGACATCGCCTTCACCTCGGCGCTGACGAGGGCGCAGAAGACCTGCGAGATCATCCTCGACGTGCTCGGCCAGGGCGACCTGCACACGACCCGCGACCAGGCGCTCAACGAGCGCGACTATGGCGACCTCGCCGGCCTCGACAAGGACGACGCGCGCAGGAAATGGGGCGAAGAGCAGGTCCATGTCTGGCGGCGCTCCTACGACGTGCCGCCACCCGGCGGCGAGAGCCTGCGCGACACCGGCGCGCGGGTATGGCCCTATTATCTCCACGAGATGCAGCCTCATGTGCTGGGCGGCAAGACGATGCTTGTCGCCGCGCACGGCAATTCGCTGCGCGCGCTCATCATGGCGCTCGACGGCCTGTCGCCTGACGAAGTGGTCAAGCTGGAACTCGGCACCGGGGTGCCGATCGTCTACCAGCTCAACGCCGATTCGAGCGTGGCCTCCCGGGAAGTGCTCGAAGGCTGAAGCATGTCTCCCGAAAACGGCTCCGGTTTCGGAATTGAAGACATGTGCAAAATCAAGAAGCTAAAGCGCACTGAGCGAAACTGAAAGATCGCGGCGCGCTTGAGGCACGTCGAATGCGCTGGACCGGCGGATACTCCTCTTCGCAGGCGATTAAACACGTTGACAGGCCCAGCCCGCCCGCTTACATCGGCGGCGCACCTTGCCCAGGTGGCGGAATTGGTAGACGCGCACGGTTCAGGTCCGTGTGCCGCGAGGCGTGGAGGTTCGAGTCCTCTCCTGGGCACCATTGGATCAAGCCAGTCGCATCTTCGACGGTTTCCAGGCACCAAAAAGCGCAGATTTCCGGGGTTTTCCCGGTTTGCATGTACCGATGTGTCTCCGTGCATCCCAATAGACTTACGGTAGTTTTTACGGTATCGGCTTGAAAATACCGTAATCTGGAAACTGCCGATGCCTCTCTCTGATGTCGTGTGCCGCAACACGCGGCCGGCCGAAAAAGCGAAAAAGCTTGTCGACGGTAAGGGGCTCTACCTCTATGTCGCACCGAGCGGCGGCAAATTGTGGCGTTGCGACTATGCGTTTGCGGGCAAACGGCGCACGGCCAGCTTCGGCAAATATCCCGCAGTCAGCCTGGCTCAGGCGCGGGGAAAGCGGGATGATCTGAAGCAGGCAATCGCCGAAGGGCGCGATCCGGCAACACCCGAGAGCCGCGGCGCAACTTTCGAAGAACTGGCGCGCGAATGGTTTAAGGCCAATGAAACGAAGTGGGAAACCAGCTACTCGGATCGCATCTGGCGCCGCGTCGAACGCGAAGTGTTCCCAACGCTCGGGCCGAAAGGAGTGGCCGAGATCGAGCCGCGAGAAATCCTCGCCGTGTTGCGGTCGGTCGAGAACCGCGAGGCCATCTACTCGGCTCGCCGCATTCACCAGATGGTCAGTCAAGTTTTCAAGTACGCGATCGTCAGCGGGCACTTGAAGCACAATCCTGCTGCGGATCTAAACGTCGCTTTGAAGGCTGTGCCGAAGGCGAAAGGGCGTGCTGCTCTGACAGCCGCCGATCTCCCCGAGTTCTTCAAGAAGCTTCGCGCAACGCCGATGGAGGAGTCGACGCGCTTCGGGCTCCTGGCGGTCGCGCACGCCTTCGTCCGCACCAACGAAATCCGATTCGCCAAGTGGGGAGAATTCGACTTCGAGCGCGCAATATGGACGATCCCCGCGCCGCGAATGAAGATGAAGCGGGAACTTCGGGTGCCTCTCAGCCGGCAGGCGGCTGCCATCTTCCTTCGACTTCGCGAACTGGCAGGCAGCAGCGAGTGGGTGCTGCCAGGCGTACACGGTAGGCCGGTGAGCGAGAACTGTTTGATCTATGCGCTCTACCGCGTGGGCTACCACAGCCGGGCGACCGTCCACGGGTTTCGGGCAACGGCATCGACGATCCTGAACGAATCGGAATTGTTCGACCCACTGGCGATCGAACACCAGCTTGCCCACGCTCCGAATGATGCGATCCGGGCTGCCTACGACCGCGGCGAGCGGTGGGACAGCCGCGTGAAGATGATGCAGTGGTACTCCGACCTGCTCGAAGGCTACGAGCGGGATGCGGTGAGGAACGATTTCGCGGATTTGCTGGAGTGAAAAGCGGACGGGCTCTAGCGCATACGCTCCGCAGAGTTCTGCTTAGCACCCGTCCGCCATTAAACCGGACACTTCTTGGTTATTCCACTCTTGGGTGTGAACCGGTTTCCCGGCGAGCCGTCGCTGAAGTCCGTCTATGCGACCAGAATAATTTAATCCGAGCGACTGCGAAAAGCAAATTAGGCGGCCCTCGAAGGATTCGAACCTCCGGTCCCCGCTTTGCAGGCAGGAGACTTCCCACAGTCCTCGCCGGGCCTCAACAGGCGGCATTACCCGCCGAAATCATTGTCGCCTCCATCCCTTGATTGCGTCACACCACTCGGGTGAAAATCACTCAATAATCTCCCAATATCCCACATTCGCTTGAAAGTCACGTAAAAAGTGATATTGCTTGGGACGAAAGGAGACACATCGGATGGAACTCGACCGTTTTCTCCGTGTCAGCGAGGTCATCGAAGCGACGACACTCTCGCGAGCGGAAATCTATCGCCGCATGCAGAAGGGCGAATTCCCACGCCAGCATCGCATCTCACACAAGCGCGCCGTCTGGCGGCAGAGCGAGATCATAGCATGGCAGGAGCGCGTGACGCATGCCTGATGATTTCGACGACCTGCTCGGCGACGAGCCACCCCGTCGCAGACGTGGCCGGCCGACGCGGGAAGAGGCTGCCGCGAGGCTGCAAGCGCAGATGTCGAGTGCCTTGCCGCACTATACGGAGTTTCGTCGCCCTGTCGGCGTGACGTTCCTGGCGAACATTTGTGGCAAGCAGCCGAAGCAGATTCAGAAGCGTCTCGAAAAGTGCCCGACCGATTCGTGGCAGACGCACGGCGGTAAACAAGTTCCGCTCTACGATTTCATGACCGCCATGGCGTATCTCGTGCCGCCGCAGGGCAATATCGAAGACTGGTTCGCGCAGCAGAACGCAGCCAGTCTGCCGCCCTACGTCAACAAGATGTGGTGGGACAGCGCGAACCAGCGCAACCGCGTCATGCGCTCCTCGAACCAGCTTTGGCACGACGAGGATGTGATGATGGTCTTCGGTCGCATCCTCATGCTCATTCGCGAGGAGAGCAAGTCGTGGGCCGATGATCTGCCAGAAAAGGACTTCCTGACCAACGACCAGTACAACGCGATCGTCGATGCGGCGAACCGGTTGAACAACCAGATCCGCGAAGCCCTGATCGATATGCCCCATCAGTTCAAAACGCTGTCCATGGCGCACACGATCAACAATGAATTGAACGCTGCCGGTGCCTTGCCCGACGACGAACCGAAGGGCGACGATGACAATTCATAAGACCATGCGTCCGCCGACGCTCGACGAGTTGATCGACGCAGCGCCGTTCCCGTCCCTCGAAGCCCTGATCGCCAAGAGCGCGGAGTTGTTCAGCCCCAATGAGCGGCTGACGGTCACGGAGTCGGCTGAGAGATACACGAAACTCGGCAGCGGCTCGGGTCGATCGGTCCTGTGGAATCTGACGAAAACACCCTACATCGCCGAGCCACAGGACACGCTCACCAGTCTCGATTATCGCGGCATGATCTTCGTGGGGCCGAGTCGTACGGGGAAAAGTGTGATGGCCTTAAATTGGGTCACTCATACTGTCATGAATGACCCCGACGACATGCTCCTTGTTCACACCGACTCGAAGAACGGCCGCAAATGGTCGAAGGGCGAATTCGATCGTTACCTGATCGCATCGACCGCCGTGCGCCAGCGACAGCTTACGGCGCGGCAATACGACAACACGTTCGACAAGCAGTTCAAGTCGGGGATGCGCTTCAACCTCACCTTCCCCACGTCGAGCAACCTTTCGGCCATCACGGTCGGCAAGGTGTTCTTCATGGATTATGATCGCATCAGCGACGACACGGAAGGCGAGGGCAACCCCTACGACCTCGGCGCCACGAGAACGCGCACCAAGGGACGCTTCGGCATGACGGCGGCGGAAAGCTCGCCGAACCCCGACAAGGAAATGCCTGATCCGAAGTGGACGCCCGACAGTCCGCATGCCGCGCCGCCCGCGCCAGGCATCTTCGAACTCTACAATCGCGGTGACAGGCGCTGCTGGTATTGGCCTTGCCCCCATTGTGGGGAGTATTTCGAAGGCCGGTTCGAGCATCTGCAAGGGTGGCAGGATAAGCACGACATGGCTGACGCGCTTGAGTCCGTTTACATGGCCTGCCCGGCCAACGGCTGCGTGATCGAGCCGCATGAGAAGGAGCGAATGAACGCCCGTGGCATTTGGGTGCCTGACGGCGGTTGCGTCACGCGCGACGGCGAGATTGTCCCGATCGATGGGATGAAGATCGTCCGATCCAAGATCGCCTCCTTCTGGCTCAAGGGGCCGGCTGCCGGCTATTTCTCCTGGGCCGATCTCGTTGAAGCCTACATCATTGCACAGCGTGCATACGAGGAGACTGGCGACGAGGGGCCGCTGCGCAAGACTGTCACGACCGATCAGGGGATGTACTACATCTCGAAGTCGCGACTGTCGGAGCGAACCCCCGAACAGTTGCGTGAGCGCGCGGAAGATTGGGGATCTACCTCCGATAAACCCACGGTCCCCGAGGGTGTGCGTTTTATCATCGCCACGGTCGACGTGCAGGGAGACGGCTTCGTCTGCCAGACGACCGGCTTCATGCCGAACGGTGATGCTGTCGTCATTGACGGCTGGAAGATCAAGTCGTCCGACCGATTGGACAGCGACGGGAAGAACCAGCCCGTTGATCCGCGAGCCTTCGCCGAGGATTGGGATATGCTCGTGCCGCTCGTGCTTGAGAAGACCTACGAGCTTGGCGACGGCAGCGGCCGGCATATGGGCATCCGCATGGCCGGCGTCGACGGCTACGGCATGGAGGGCGTGACCGTCCAGGCGTATCGCTTCTGGCAGCGTTTGAAGGCGCGCGGCGACGGAACCCACCGCCGATTCGCCGTGACCAAGGGCGAGCCGAGGAAGGACTGGCCGATCGCCAAATCTGTGATGACGGAAGTTGGCGCCGGCAACAAGCACGCGCTCGTGCGCGGCGCCATTCCTCGCATCCATTTCGGCTCGACCCTGGTGAAAGACGCGGTGGCGAATCTCATGGCTCGCCGAATCGCGGCCGAGGACGGGGAAGAGGGCGGTGGTAAACTGCGCTTCCCGCAATGGATGCCGAAATGGTTCTATTCGCAGTTGACCAACGAAATTCGCACGCCGAAGGGATGGGAGAAGCTCGGCAGTCGGCGAAACGAAGTGTTCGATCTCACGTCCTATGCCGTGGGTCTGGCCTATCGCCCGATCGAGGGCAACGAGTTCCCGTGGGTGCCCATCCATTTGCAGCGCATCAATTGGAAGCAGCCGCCCGCATGGGCCGCACCGTGGAATGAAAATGAGCTTGTGTTCGGCACCGTGGGAACGGCCGTGAAGGTTGAGGCACCAAAGAAATCTACTTTGTCTGATCTTGGTAATCGGCTGGCCTAGATTTCACGTTTAAAGTGAAAATCAATAAATAACTTGCAAGAGTTTCACGTTTCGCGTATTCATACGTGAAATTAACGTGAGACTGTTGATGGCGACCACTGCCGATCTCCTCGCTCAAGCGAAGGCTGCTTACGCGAGCCTCGTCATGGGGACGGCGGCTGTCGAAATTCGTGACAGCGATGGCAGTTCAATTCGCTACACGGCTGCCAACGCCAGTCGTCTGCGCGCCTATATCAAGGAACTCGAAAACGAATTGGCGGGGTCGCCCACAGTCCAGCCTCCCATGAGGCCGGTGTGGGGATGAGCGCTGCCTACGATTTCTCCGACCTGCTAGGGGCCGAAGCCGTAGTCCCCCCGGCTGCCCTTGCGGTGCCGCCCGCTGCCTCGGCGGTGGCAGCGGGCGGTGTTGCCTATGACGGTTCCAGCAAACTCGACAGGTTGTCTCGGTGGCGTCCTGCCATTCGTTCTGCCGACGCCGATCTTCTTCCCGAGAAGGTCGATCTCGACGCCCGTGCCCGCGACACCTTCCGCAATGACGCCTACGTCGCTGGCGGCGGCTCGATCTACAAGGACTCCATCGTCGGTTCTCGCTATTTTCTGAACGCCAAGCCTGAGACCAAGATCCTCTTCGGCGACGACGACGAGCAGTGGGAAGCCGAGTACCAGGAGGAAGTCGAAACGAAGTTTACCCTGTGGGCCGAAAGCCCGCAGAATTGGGTGGACGCGGCTCGTCGCAACAGCTTCACCGCAATGATTCGCCTTGCGGTCGGCGTGGACATGAGCGGTGGCGAAGTCCTCGCATCGGCCGAATGGATGCCGAAGGACGGTCGTCCCTATCGTGTCGCCATGCAGATGATCGACGCGGATCGCCTGTCGACCCCGAGCGATCTCACCTTTCTGACGAACAGCCTCATTCGCAATGGCGTCGAACGTGATCGTCGGGGGGCTCCCGTCGCCTATTACATCCGCAATTCGCATCCGAACGAGGGGCCGTTCCTCGATTATACCGATCTCAGTGCGGTGACCTGGAACCGCGTTCCGGCCCGTAAGTCCTGGGGCCGTCCGATGATCCTGCATCTGTTCGAGCAGACGCGGCCGGATCAGACGCGCGGCGTCTCGAAGATCGTATCGGCGCTGACGGAAATGCGGATGACGAAGCATTTCCGCAAGACCGAGCTTGAACGTGCCGTGGTTGCTGCGACCTACGCCGCCTCCATCGAATCAGAAATCCCGCAAGACGTGGCCGCCGCGTTGGGCACGGGAAGCAGCGACGGCAATCCCACTACGCAGTGGATGACCGACTATCTCGCGGCCATAGCGGTATACTGTGGCAACGCGACGAACCTGCACATGGATGGTGCGAAGATTCCGATCTTTGCTCCCGGCACGAAGCTGCACATTCAGAATCCCGGCGCCACTGGCCCGGTGGGCGACAAATTCGAGCAGAGCCTGCTTCGCTATATCGCCGCGGCTCTCGGCGTCTCCTACGAGCAATTGTCGCGTGACTACACGCAGACGAATTATTCCTCCGCTCGCGCAGCGATGGGCGAGACGTGGAAGACCATGCAGGCGAAGAAGAAGCTCGTTGCGGATGCGACGGCGAACTTCATTTATCGCCTCTGGCTTGAGGAAGCGATCAACTACAACCAGATCGAGTCCCTGAAGCGCCGCGACATTCCGAAGTTCTATGACGGGCTCAACGCCGAAGCCTACAGCGCGTGCGAATGGATCGGTGCCGGGCAGGGTCAGATCGACCCGCTCAAGGAAACCCAGGCATCGGTGCTGAAGCTCAAAGCCGGTCTCTCCACCAAGGAGATCGAGATCGCCCGGTTCTCCGGTGGCGACTGGCGGAAGGTTTCGCGGCAGATCGCACGCGAACATGCGCTGGACAAGTCCTACGGCAATCCTTCGGTCTACGACCAGGCCGACACGACCAATCTTGAAAATTCGCTCACTGCGCAGCCCAACGACGGAGGGAGCAAATGAACCCTTTTCTCGCACGATTTCGCGATCAGCCCGCGCTGATCGAAGAGGGGCACAACACCTGGCTCGAAAGCTGCCTCAATGCCGTCGCCGAGCGTCGTGATGTCTTCGAGAAGGCATATGACGGCGAAGACTTTTGGGGCGAGGGCGCATCGTGGCTGCGTCCCTATGAAGTCAAGGACGGCATTCTTTATGTGCCGGTCAAGGGCGTTCTGCTGAACGACTTCCCCTATGCCTTTTTCGATTGGGCGACGGGCTACGAGTACATTTGGGCGGCGATCAAGCGCGGTCTTGACGATTCCAACGTCAACGGCATTGCCCTCGTCGTCAATTCAGGCGGCGGCATGGTCGCGGGGAATTTCGATCTCGTCGACCGGATATACGAAGCCCGCAGTCAGAAGCCGATTCGCGCTTTCGCGGCCGAGCACGCTTATTCCGCCGCGTACAACATCGCTGCTGCCGCCGAGCATGTCACCGTTGCGCGGACGGGCGGCGTTGGCTCCATTGGCGTGATCGTGACGCAGGTGGAAATGAGCCGTGCGCTCGATACGGCCGGCATCACGGTCAATCTCATTCGTTCAAAGCCCGACAAGATGGAGGGCAACCCTTACGAGGCGCTGTCGGACGGCGCACGCAAGCGGATTCAGGAACGCGTCAACGCGTTCCATGACCAGTTCGTCGCTTTGGTGGCGAGAAACCGAGGCATGGAAGCGAAGGCGGTCGACGATACCGACGCGCACACCTTCATGGCTCAACAGGCGATCGACAATGGACTGGCCGATGCGGTCGGTGCCTTGGACGACGCCATCCTGGCCTTTGGGGCCGCAATCTCAGAAGGAGATGATGAAATGGCCGGAAAAGATCAGGCCGCGAACGAAGAAGCCCTCGCCGCTGCGACCGCTGCCGGCGAAGAGAAGGGTAAGGCGGCAGGCAAGACCGAGGGTCGCACTGAAACGCTCACGCGCATCAACGCGATCATCGACTCCGACGCCGGCAAGGTGCGTCCGAAGGCGGCTCTCCATGCCGCGCTGAAGACCAGCATGTCGGTCGAAGAGGCGACGGCCTTCCTTGCCGCACTGCCCGAGGAAGGCAAGCAGGAGCCCGAGAAGCCGGCTGGTGCCGGTGCGCCCGAGGGCATGCTTTCCGCCGCCATGGACGGCACCAAGAACCCCGATGTAGGCGCTGGCGACGGCACCGATGCGGATGATCCGAAGAACAAGGCCGAACAGGATCGGGCGCTCATCGCGTCTTACGGTCTCGCCGGCTTCAACAACAAGGAGTAAGCGGCGATGAGCAATGTCACGCCTCCGTATGCCGATCCCGGCCGAGCCTCTTTCGAGCAGCTTGACACCTACCTGCAGAACTTCCTGCTGGCGGGTCACGATCCCGAACTGAAGCCGGCCTATTCCTTCCCGGTGCCGAACAACGTGGATTACAAGCAGTTCACCGTTGTCGGTCTCAACGCCGATGGCGACCTGGTGCCTGCCACCAATGGCGGCGCTGCTGCCGCTGCTTCCGGTACGCTGACGTTCAGCGGCGTCGGTACGGCCAACGATACGGTCACGATCGGCAACGTCACCTACAAGCTCGTGGCGGCTCCCGCTGCTGCGAACGAAGTGAAGATCGGCGCCGCTGCGGCCGATACCGCGGCCAATATCGCTGCTGCCATCAACGGCGGCGCGGGCGAAGGGACGCTGTACGGCACGGGCCCCGATCCGCACCCGCAGGTCTCGGCTTCCGTCAACAGCGCGGTCGTCACTGTCACCGCACGCCAGACTGGCGACGGCGGCAATGGCGTTGCAACTACCGAGTCCGGCACTGGCACGGCGTTCGCGTCTGCCACCCTGACCGGTGGTCGCGATGCGGGCGCCGGTGGTGTTCAGGCGCTCGGCGTGCTCGCGCACGCGGTCACGCTCGGCTCCACGGGCTCTGCCAACGGGCAGGCATGGTATTCGGGCTGCTTCAACCAGGATGCTCTCGTGTGGGACGCTTCGTTCGACACGGACGCCTCGAAGCAGGCTGCGTTCCGTGGCGCCCCCACCCCCACCACCATCATCGTCGCCAAGCGCGGCTAACCCCAAGGAGGTTCCAATGTCGGCTTCCAGCCAGAACTACGAACTTTGGGACACGAACCGATTCCTGGGCGTGTTCCGCGATATCAAGCCCGATCCGCTCTACTGGACGCAGTGGTTCCCCTACGAACTGCGGTCGCAGGACGAGTGGATCGATTTCGAGAAGATGCCCATCCAGGGTCGCAAGCTCGCGCCGTTCGTCATGCCGCTCGCACGCGGCGCCTCGGTCTATGAGGATACGGCGACCGGGTATCGCTTCAAACCGGCTTACGTGAAGCTGGAAGATCAGATCGACCCGCTCATGCCGCTTCGTCGTCGTGCCGGTATCGATCCGACCATGACGCAGATGCCCGTGCCTCTGCAGCCGGCGCAACGCCTCACGCTGATCCGCGCTGCGATGACCGAGAGCCATGTCCGCGCGATTCAGCGTCGGTGGAACTGGATGGCGGCAACGGCGCTGCGTGACGGCCAGGTCACGATCTCCGGCGAGAACTATCCGGCCGTCCTCGTGGACTTCCAGCGCGCGTCGGGCCACACGATCACCCTTTCTTCGGGCGATCGCTTCGGCGACTCCAATGTCTCCATCGTCGATTTCTTCCAGCTGGTCATCGACCGGATGGCGACGGCGGACTTCGGCGGCGTTCCGGTGCGTGCGACCATGGGTGGCGGCGTGTGGGCCATCATGCGCAAGGATGCTGAGTTCAAGGAGCACCTGGATCTCAACATCAAGGGTGGCAACATCACCTACGAGCGCGGCCTGGTGACCGGCGAACCTGTGTTCAAGGCCGGCGAGATGACGGTCGGCGGCGGCTCGGGCCAGACGATCGAACTGTGGGTGGACAACTCCACCTACGTCGATCCCGAGACCGGCTCGGCCACCCGCTACATCGCGAACCACCAGATTCTGTTCACGTCCACGCCGGATGCGATCAACGGCACTCGTGCCTATGGCCGCATCATCGACCGTGCCGCGAATTGGGAGGCTCTTCCGATCTTCCCGAAGAATTGGGTGTCCCAGGGCGACGTGGAGGTCGAGTACATCACCCACAAGTCGGCGCCGCTCTACGTGCCGGTCAACCCGAACGCGACTCTTCTCGCGAACGTCATCGCGGCGTCCTGATCGCTGCGGTGAAGAAATCATAGGGCAGCCCATTGAAGGCTGCCCTTCCTCTAAAACGGGAGATCCCTGAAATGAAACTCGGATACACGCTGCATTCCATCATCAGCGGCAAAAAGAACCTGCCGATCCATTCCGTCGAGGCGTTCAAGTCGGAAGATCACTCCGATCTGCTGAAGCTCGGTGCCATCCGCGCGCCCACGGAAGACGAACTCAAGCTCTACGAGATGACGCATCCGTCTGGCCGTCCTGCCGACAAGGGCGCGGACGAAGCCTCTGTCGCAGCGCAGAAGGCCGCGGCCAAGAAGGCTGCGGAGGAGGCCGAGAAAAAGGCCGCTGCCGAAGCTGCGGAGAAAGCCGCCGCACAGGTGGCCGAACAGACGCCCTCCGAGCCGTCTGCCGATCCCGATGAGCAGGACGAAGCTCTCCTCTGATGGCCGCATGGCGCGACATGAAAGCGAAGGGTCTCGGTGACATTCACCGGACCTTCCAGATTCCGGCAGTGTACCTGACGCACACTGCCGGAACGCCTGTTCGCGTGAACGTGCGTCTTCATCAGGCCCCCCGCGTCTCCCAGGTGCAGGCGGAAGCATGGGCCGACGCGGGTCGACTCCTGGATGAGAGCGACAATATCGTTTTCGATCTTGCAGAACTCTCAACCATTCTCCCCAAGGCATATGTCATCTTCGGAAACTCCGAGGCATACCTGACCGGCCCGAGCCGGCCAGCGCGCGACGGCTACCAGATCGTCGATGTCACCGTGGTTTCCCAAGCTGATCTTACTACGCTTCTCGCCGCCGTCGATACGACCGGCGCGACGTGGGCGGGCGTGCTGACATGAGCGGAGCCGTCATCGTCGTTGAATTCAGCCAGGCTCCCTTCATCACGGAGATGACGCCTACCGTCAGCACGGCGCTGACTCGCGCGTTGAACAAGACAGCAGATCGATCCCGCACGCGCTTTGCGCGCGCCGTCCGTGAGCAGGTGGCGTTTCCCGCCTCCTATGTCTCGCCCTCGAACAAGCGCCTGTGGGTCAAGACGCGGGCGCGCAACGGCGCTTTCACTACAGTCATCGAAGGCCGCGGCTCGGCAACCTCGCTTGCACGCTTCACGCGTCAGAAGCCGCTCGCCGGTGGTCGCCGTCACAAGGGCGGACAGGTGAATGTCACCGTCAAGCCCGGTGCATCGAAGACGATCAATCGCGCCTTCCTCGTCCGTCTGCGGAACAACAACATCGGGCTCGCCGTCCGTACTGACGGGCCGGCTCCGTCGCGCGCGTACAAGCCCAAGCCCTTCGGCAAGAACTTGTGGCTTCTCTACGGACCGTCCGTTGATCAGGCCCTCAGCGCGGCATCGATCGATGGCGGCATCTATGAGGAGATGACACCGGAAATGCTCGATTTCCTCGGGCAGGAGTTCGACCGTCAGATGGAGTTGCTTGAAAATGGCTGATCCGTTCCGCCTTCGCATCATGAAAGCGATCACCGCGCAGCTCAAGACCATTTCGCCCGCTAACGGCTACACGCAGGATATGTCGGATTACATCGACAGTGCCGGTCGGTCCGCGGAGCGGGTTTCGCGCGGTCGCACTATCTTTGGCGACAACGATCCATTGCCCATGCTTGCCCTGCTGGAAAACCCTCGCATGGAAGATGTCGGCAACGGTGCGACCAGTTCGGATCAAGCCCTGAACCAGTTCGGCGTTTTGATCCAGGGTTTCGTGCCAGACGATAAGTCACATCCGCTCGATCCAGCCTACAACCTGGCCGCCGAGGTTGTTGCGGCGATGGTGAAGGCGAAGAAGGATCGTTACAACATCCTCGGGCTTGGCGGTACGAGCCCTTGCGTCATGGCCCTCTCCATCGGGCAGCCGATTCATCGTCCGCCCGACGATGATGTTTCCGCCGTCACATATTTTCTGGTTCCGGTGACCCTCACCATCGCAGAAAATCTGGAGACACCTTTCGCTTGAAGCAAAATCACGCTATACGTGATAATCACTAAAAGGAGAAGCCATAATGGATACGACTTCCAAAAATCTGACGGTGCCGCGTGGGAAGATTTTCTTCGCGAAGTACAAGAGTGGGACGCAGACACCCGGCCCGATGCGCGAGCTTGGCAACTGCCCCGAGTTCACCCTGACGCGAAACTCGGACACCCTGCAGCATTTCTCGTCGCAGGCCGGCCTCAAGGAGCAGGACGACGAAATCGCCATCGCGTCGACGCTCACCGGTGCCCTGACCACCGATGACATCAAATCCGAAAACATCGCCTATTTTTTCATGGGCGATGTGGGAAACATCACGGTAACCTCCCTGACGGCTCAGGTGGACACGTATCTCGACACGAAGACGGGTGACAGCTTCCAGATCGGACGCAGTGATTCGAATCCTTCCGGTCATCGGAAGTTGACGATCACCACCGTCACGGACGGGGCGGCAAGCTCTCCCGCCACTCTCGTTGCGGACACGGATTACACCGTTGACGCCGACCTTGGCATTATCACCATGCTCACGGATCAGGCGAAGGTGGAAATCACCTATGACGTGGCGGCTTCCACTCGCGAGCAGATCGTCGCTGGTGACAACCAGATCGAGGGTGAACTGAAGTTCGTCTCCTTCAATGCGGTCGGCGCGCAGGGTGACATCACGATACCTCGTGCGCGATTGGCGCCGAACGGTGACTTCGCCCTCGTCAACGACCCTGGCTCGACGGCGTATCAGACGATGCCGTTGACCATCACCGCTCTCAAGAAGGGCAATCTGGCGCTCGCCTATCGCGATGGGCGAGCAGTTACCTCGTAAGGAGCGATCATGAATCAGTTGGAGACGCTGATTATCCCGACCGAGACCGTGGAGTTTGGAGACCAGTCCTTCGAACTTCGCGGCCTCGCCCTTCCCGACATCACCTTCATCGTTCGCCATCATCGCGCAACCTTGTCGAGGCTCTACACGGAAGCCATCGAAGGCAAGCTCGAAGGCAGCGTCAACGAGATCGCGATGTCGATGCTGGATGATTTCGCCCCGCTCGCCGGCATGGTGATTGCCTGTGCGATGGATTCGCCAGGTCATGCCGACAAGGTGATGAAGTTGCCGCTCGCCTTTCAGGCCGATGCGCTTGAGAAGATCGTGCGGCTGACATTGGTGGGCGAAAACGCACTGGAAAAACTGATGGAGATCGTCGTTCGGGCGGTTCAGGGCACGGCAGTCCTGACCTCCCCGAGAACCTGACAGCGTGGGTAGAGGGTGTCCATCGCCAGATCAGCCTATTGCTCGATCATGGTCACCCCAACGCTCTTTCCTACCCCGTCTGGCTGGTTTTTGTAGAAGCTGATTTCGTGGTCCGGCGCATAAACGCTCACCTGGCCATACAGACATCTCTCCTGCAAATGGCGCTCTCCAGTATTCCGAACATGAGCGTGAAGCCCGCGGGCACAAAGAAAACCGCCACGGATTTGTCTGAGATTCTGAAAGGCATGATCGATGGCCGGTAGCCGGGAACGGGTAGTCGAATTTGCCGTCAAGGCACGCGACGAATATTCGACAGTCCTCAAGAATTTGGAGCGGCAGCAGAACAAGCTTTCTGCTGCCGCGAAGGCTGCGAATCGCCGTGCTGTGGTCGGCGCGGCCCAAGGCGACGTTGACGCCGCGCTTGCCAATTACAAGCGCCTGACCTCCGAGGTCGACCGCTACAACAAGGTCTTGGCGGACGGTCGCCGCAACTTCACACTCGCCGATGCAGAGCTTGAAGAACTTGCCTCCACGATCAAGCTGACGCGCGACCGTGCGCGCGAAGCTGCCGATGCATATCAGCAGAAGCGGGCTGCGCTGGCGCAACTGACGGGCACCACGAATAGCGGCATCGCGGCTCTCACGCGCCTGACTGTTGCCACGCGGCAGGGTGTCACGGCCGGCATCGAACAGTCCGCTGCGGTGGCAGGCGAAGTCACCCAACTGAAGAAACTTGAGACCGGTTCTCGGACGGCTGCGACCGCGCAAGGGCTGCTGAAAAAGCAAACGGACATCACCACAGTCTCGCTTCTGCGTCAGCGCAGCGCGGGCAACATAAAGGGTGAAGGCCAGGCCGTTGCCGCGTTCGGGTTGAAGCCGTACCAGCTTACCAATCTCGGCTATCAGGTAAATGACGTGGTGTCCGGTCTTGCCATGGGGCAGCGGCCGATACAGATCCTCGCGCAGCAGGCGGGTCAGTTCGTCCAGATATGGCCGGGCATGATGTCGGTGCTCGCGCGCTCGATTCCTCAAATCGCACTGTTCACTGCCGTTCTCACGCCTTTCATCGTGGCGGCCTCGCGTCTGCACACGTTCAACGAATCCATCCGCATCTTCACGCAGCAACTCACGCTGTCGGCCGATGGCGCGCAGTACAGCGCGGAAGAACTCGCCAAACTCACCGACAAAATGGACAAGTTTGGCTATTCGACCAAGAATGCCCGCGCTACGCTTCTCCAGTTCGTCAGCGCGGGGATCTCGCAGAAGAACTTCGAACCACTTGCCCGCATGGCGCAAGACCTGTCGAATTTCAGCGGTGAGAAGATCGAAGACGCCGGCAAGCGGCTTTCCGAGGCGTTCAGCGGTTCGGTCGATGGCGTCATCAAACTCGACAGCGAACTTGGCTTCCTGAGCGCCGAGCAGTTGAAGTCGATCAAGGTGATGAGAGATTCCGGCCATAGTGCCGACGCCTTGAGCTTTGCGCAGGCGGTATTGCAGGGCAAACTTGCCGCGACCCGTGAGGAAACGGGTCCGTGGGGTGATGCGGTCAATGACCTGTCGAAGGCATGGGGCAACCTGGTCACGACAATTCAGGATTCGGGGGTCATCACCCTTGGCGCAGTGGCGCTTAAGAGTCTTGGCTTCGCGGCTAAAAATGCTGCGGCTCTCATCAAGGGTGCGTCCAACGTCCTGGATCACGGTTCCGTGTTCGATCAGGGAACACCCACGGCGCAGTTGCAAAACCAACTCGCTGCCATCCAGCAGTCGATCGCCATAGAAAAAGCTCTCCGTTCCAGTGGCATGAGTTCCGGGTCGGCCGGTATGTCTGGCGAAGACACGCTCAAAAATCTGGAAGACCAGCAACAAGCCTTGGCGCTCATGCTTGCCTCACGCCGTGAGGAAGTCACGGCGATCAAGGAAGGAACAGAAGCTCAACAGGCTTCGGCTGATGAGACAGAGCGCGCCAAAAAGGCTCGTGATGCCGTTCAGGAAGTGCTCGACAAACAGATTTCCGATCTCGACCGCGAGGCCAGGCAAGTAAGCGAGACTGCGCGCCAACGCTATATTGAGAACGAGTACCTGAAGGCGAAGAACGCTGCGCTTGAAAAGGCCAAATCGCTCAACCAGGATATCCTCGGGCTGACGGAACAGCAGGCGAAGGCCGTCCGTGACGCTGCGGCGGTCTCTTACGACAAGGCGCATCCGAATTACGAGGCACAGTACACCGCGCAGCGGAACAGCCCGGATGGCGCGCAGATGCGCGAGCTGGTCGCTGGTGTTGCCACGATAGCAGATAGGCTCCATCTCAGCGCCAAGGATCTGTTGACGGCCATCTCCTACGAGACAAAGGGCACGTTCAACCCGTCGATCAGGGGCGGCGCCGGCAATAAGTATGTCGGGCTGTTCCAGGCCAGTCCCGACGTTCAGGCGAAATACGGCATCGATCAAAATTCATCGATCACCAAGCAGCTTGAGGCCATGGCGAAGTACCTGGTCGACGCTGGCGTTAAGGCCGGCGACGGCCTGCTGCAAATCTACGCCGCCATCAACGCGGGCAGTGCAAAGAAAACAGGTGCCTCCGATGAGAAGAACGGCGGCGCTCCTGGCACGGTGCTCGACAAGGTGTCCGAGCAGATGGGCGATCACGAGGCCAAGGCGCAGGCACTGCTCGCTGCATATGCCGGCATCGCTGAGCAGGCCAAGAAAACTGCCGAATATGAGAAGGACTTCAAAGAGCGCACGGATGCTGCGCAGCGGCAACTCGATCTAAAGACACAAGAGACCCGCGAAGCTGCGATAGCGCAGGCTATCGGCGCCGAGGAGGCGCGCGCCAAAAAGCAGGGCGTGGAACTCACCAAACAGCAACTCGATCTCATCCGTCAGACGACCGGCGCTCTGTTCGATCGGGCTCATGCGGACGATCAGGTCAACAGTCTCGTCAAGCAGCGGAGCGCGCTCTTCGAGAGCCTCCAGATCGCACAGCAGGTTGGCGATCAGGCGAAGGTGGCCGATCTCATCCCGAAGATCCAGGATGTCGAAAAGCAACTTGAGAGCGCCATCCCCGCAGCCATCGCGTTCTGGCAAGCCATCGGAGGCGCTACGGCCGATCAGGAGATAGCGCACCTGCAACAGTTGCAGGATACCCTGGGCAAGACGATCCAGGCCATCGACAAGAAGTTCCTGCCCACGGCGATCGACCTCAACGAGCGACTGGCCGACGTGGGCGCCAATGCGTTCGACAAGATGGCGCAGGCGATTGCCAACGGCGAAAATGCGGCGCAGGCATTCTTCGACGCGCTGCGTCAGGGACTGGCCGACTTCCTGATCGAGATCGGCAAGGCCATCATCAAGCAGGCCATCTTCAATGCGATCTCGGGCGGCTCGGCGGCAGGTGGGTCGGGCGGCATAGGCGGGTCGATCGTCAGTGCTATTGCCAGCATCTTCCACGGTGGCGGTGTTGTCGGTCGGTCGGCCGCACCCATGCGCATGGTCAATCCTGCCATCTTCGCCAATGCGCAGCGCTTCCACAGCGGCGGCATCATGGGCCTGAAGCCAAACGAAGTTCCTGTGATCGCCGAAGTGGGTGAGGAAATGCTTACTTCCAGTGATCCCCGCCATTCGAGAAACGGTGGCGGTCGAGGCGGCGCGGTCAACGTGAAGAACGTCAATGTGTTTGACGCTTCGGAGGTTCTGGAGGCGGCGCTTGCGACGACGGCCGGTGAGCGTGTCATCGTCAACTGGATCAGCAGGAATCCGGCGAAGGTGAACCTCGCGCTCAGCAGTTAGAGGTTGCTCATTTTCACGTTTAACGGTAATCTCACGCGAATACGTGAAGGTTTCGAATGACCGTTTTTCTCCCCATTGTCCCCAACTGGCAGAACGGCGTTCGGGACGTTTACGAGTTCAAGACGAACGTCTTCACCGCCAGGGACGGCAGTGAGCAACGACGCTCGGATCGAATTCAGCCTCGCCGATCGATTTCCGCCGCCGTGCTATTGGATGGCGACCGCCAGCGGATCTTCGCGCAGACGATCAACCTAGCGAAAGACGGCAAGGTTGAAATCGCCGATTTCTCGGCGGATGGAGCGATTCTCCAGGTGACTGTCGCCGATGGCGCCACGGTTCTTTCGGTCGACCGCATACCACCGTGGCTGATAAACGGCATTGATTGCGTCATCCTGACCGGTAGGCGTGCACAAAAAGTCAGCGTCGATTTCATTTCGGGAACACAGATCGCGCTCGATCCGGGCGTGGTTGGCGCAGTGGGGCAGGGAGCGCAACTTCTCCCACTCCTCCCGGCGTCGATGGCGACGAGCAGCACGCTCTCCATGTACACGACGCTCATTTCGACCTCTGCCCTGACCCTCGAAATAGAGCCCGGAACGATTGTCAGGGAAGCGGACGATCTTCCGTTCGACGATAGTCCCGATTCGGAAACGACGCAGGTCTTTGGGCCGGCCGGCATCTTCTACGGTCGGTACGCGCTGTTGCGGAAGCCCAACTATCTTCAGCAACCTCAGATGTCATTCCTGGTGCCCTATCAGACGGTGGACTATGACCGCGGCGTCACGAAGACCTTCGCTCCTGTTCCCATCATCTCTCGCACGCTGACGGCCACCTACCTGGCACTCACCCATGCGGATGCCATGTCGATCCTCGACGTGTTCGTGCGCTGCAAAGGCAGGGCAGGGGAGATATACGTGCCGACGTGGGGTCACGATCTGCCCTCCATTGTGAGCGTCAGCGGAAGTGCCCTGGTCGTCGAAGGTACGGCCTTCAACGATGCCTACGCAGGAGATTTGGCGCACAAGACGCTGCTGGTTCGCACGAAGGACGGCACCCTCCTGCCGAGGCAGATCACGAGCATGGCGGCTGCCGGTGGCAACACGACCATCAACGTCGACACTGCCTTCGGTATCGGAGCCTCTGACATCGATCATGTCTCGTGGATGTACGTGGCTCGCTTCGCGCAGGACGCGCTCACGATCGAGTGGCTGACCAACGGCAAGGCCAACATTGCGCTCTCTTTCACCACGTTGGAGAATTTGAGTGCCGAGGACAATTTCGGGAATAACTGGATACTCGCCACAGGCTACTGGCGTGACGGCGGCATCTGGCAAGATGCTTCAGCGTGGGAGGACTGATTGCCTCTCGCCCTCGATCCAATTGAAAATGGCGATAGCGGACTCAGCGTCCGACTGAAGCTCAATCAGCTGTTCAACGCCGCTTTGAACGGCGGCCTGCCGGGGACTATTTCTCCTGAGGATCTGGATGCGGCTTTCGATAAGGTGGCGCCAGACCCGGTAACAAATCTCACCCTCACTTCGACGCTAGATCCGGTGCCCACGCTCATAGCAACGTGGGATTTCTGCGCAGCCCTCGATTTCGCCTATTACGATCTCCAGATCGCCGAAGGCACGAGCGGCCCGTGGATCAGTCGCACGGGGACGGCCGAACGCTATTCGCGATCCGTCCAGGTTGCCACGCTCTATCGTGCCCGCATCCGGGCCTTCGACAAGTCGGGGAACGCATCCGAATTCAGCGATACGGTCTCGATCACGATAGCGGGCGACACAATACCCCCTGCCACGCCGATCGATATCAACGTCACTGGCGGTCTCGGCAACGTTTGGCTGAAGTGGATGCCCAACACGGAAGGCGATTTCGCTTTCTATGAGATATACGAGAGCGGTTCGACAACGACACCCGACAGCAGCGCCGCGGCCACCTACGCCACGGCGAGCGCGACCTACGTTCGCAGCGGCATCAGCGGCAAGCAGACGCTCAATTACTGGTTGCGCGCGGTCGATACATCGGGCAACCGGTCGCCGTGGTCCGCTCGGAAACAGGTGACCACCGAGGCGACGGTTCAAAGCGATATCGTTGCGCTTGACGGTATCCTCTTCACGCCAGCACAGGGCACGGGGAATCGACTGCAATGGACAGCCGGCACGATCAGTTACGGTCCTCCCGGTGAGAGTCCTACGAGCAAATCGGTTGCCTCGGGGCAGGTAGATTGGGTCAGCGGGACGCTCTACGTCTATTACGTTCGCGGCGACACGGCGATATCGACCACAACCGATCTCGTGGCTCTTTACACCGCTAATGGGCTGATCCTTGGGATATATAAGGGCGGCGCCGACTTCCAGTTGGTCGAGGGAAAAGCTAAGATCAACGGTGCTGACGTGCTCGCGCAAACCATTGGCGCGAACGCACTGGTTGCCAACGAGGCGGTCATCACCGGCACAGCGCAATTGGCCGATGCGATCATATCGAGTGCCAAGATCATTTCGCTCGATGCGGTGAAGATCACCGCCGAAAATATAGCGTCGAATAATGCCCTGATCGGCCTAATCAACGGTGCGAATGTTGGCATCACGCCTGGGCAAATTGTCATCAGCGGGAACACCAAACTTTCCGATTGGCGGTTCGGCGGCGACAGCACGAAAATCAACGGTGGTGCGCTTGGAGCCAACAGTGTCGCCACCAATTCCTTGACGGTCGGCAATCGCAACCTGACCTTCGACGGTATCCAGTTCACACCGAATTCCACGACCGCCGACATGCTTTCATGGACGGCCGGCACGATCACCTATGTCGGCGACGATGGCACATCGAAAACCGTAAGCATCGCAGCAGGAACGCGCGGACCATTCAGTGCGAAATACTATCTGACCTGGGCCAAAGACGCCGGCATCATCGACATTACGACCGACGTTGCAGTGGCCTACGCTGCCGACAAGGTGGTGATCGGCACTTACTCCGGTGGAGATACCCTCTCCGTCACCTGGGGCAGGACGACGATCGAGGGCGGCAACATCAAGGGCATCATGGCCGCCTTCCAGAGCGGCGATTTTGATACTCTGCGTACCGGCATTCTGGTGGCAGACAGCATCACTGCCCCTATGATGAATGTCGTCAATCTGGCGGCAATCTCTGCCGACCTGGGGGACATCACAGGTGGCTCACTCAATATTAACAATAGATTCATAGTCGCTGCCGATGGCACGGTGACCATCCAGAACGCGGCGACCGGTGAACGCCTAATCATCACCAACTCTATGTTTCAAGTATTTGACGCAAATGGGATCGAACGCGTCAAGTGTGGAGTTTGGAGTTAATGCCGGCCGGCCTGATCACCAGAGACGCAGCCGGAAACATCCTGCTTGACACGACAACTGCGATGTTTCGGATGCTCGGATTTCTGCATATACGGATGGCGTGGACTTCCGGCAGCACATGGAATGATAAAACAGGCAGTCATACCGATCCGGGTCTTTTACTAGGAACACCTTTTTTCTTTTGCCGCCCCGTGGCCTTTCGCCAGATCGATCCTCTTTATAATGGGTATCTATCCATGTCCGTATCGGGCGTTGTCCTAAGTTGGGAATGGTTCGCAGCGGCTCCAACTGCCAGCAATGAACGTTACTATGATATCGCCTACGGGGTGCGGTCATGACGGCCGGCCTTTTCCTCAAAAATGAGGCTGGCGGCATCCAGATCGATGAGACCTATCCCTCGATCGGCCTGATCGATTCCGGCAATCTGACGATAGCGAAAATCAACCACAACAACTGGACTGATACCGGAGGGTCATATGAGTATGGGGCCACCGTTTCGATAGCGGGAACATTTCCGCTTCTGGCCCTAGGCGGCGACTATATTTGCGGCATCAAATCAACGGTGAACAATGGCGACGGCACATGGACATTCCAGGTTTGTGCTGAGAAAGCGGCCAACAGTCAGGCGATCCCGTACTACATCTTTGATAACGCGAAGCTCATCGCCGACGAGGGCTGCGGCCTCATTGTCCGAAACGCTGCTGGCGAACTGACCTTCGTCTCGACACAAAAGCCCATGCGGCTGGTCGATATAACGAGCGGCGCACTACCGAGCGGGTGGAGCAACAACGTCAATACAAACAAGCGGATATCCACGTGGACGTACCCCGCTAACCGCGTCTATGCGTTTTCTCCGCTGGCGGCTGCGTACCGGTACAATTGGGCTTTCGGCGGCGGAGCGTTTGAAAGTTGGACCGAATATTTCTACGGCGCAAAGCGGATTTCTAACGGGATTCAGGCTGAGGCCCGACTGCTACTTGGCCTGTCCGGCAGCAACCACGACAGCCAGGTGGGAGATTTCGAGACTCAAAATTATCAGTTCCTCATCTTCGACGTGACGGATTACTGATCGTAAGCGACCGCAGCACTGCCTTTGGTTTAGGAGACCTCATGTCCTTCGCATCGTCCGAATCCAGCCGCTACAGCGGCAAGCCGGTCACCCTCTATTTGATCCAGGGTGCCGACACCACGGCAGACGTACCTCTCGGTCCATTCGGCTACTGCGACGGTGAGATAGACGTTGTGCGCGACGGCATTACCTACAAGCGATGGCCGATCAAGCGAAGCAAGCTCTCTCACGATGGTACACTGGACAAATCCGATGTCACGGTAACCCTCGCCCTGGGGACTCAACTGGACGATCTATTCATCGCCTATCCACCATCGCAGGTTGTCAACCTGACCATCTTCGAAGGGCATGTCGGCGAGACCGTGACACCCGACAGCTACCCTGCGGTCTGGCTCGGACGTGCCCTCTCTGCCTCGCGCAAGGAAAACGAACTGGAGCTTTCCTGCCAGCCGGTATCCACGTCGATCAAGCGCATCGGCCTGCGGCGCAACTATCAGATCGGATGCCCGCTCGTGCTCTACGGTCCCCAATGCCGCGCCGACAAAGGTGCCGCGACCGTGACCCGAAAGTTCGTTTCTTCCACCGGCTCGCAGATCACCGTCGATCAGGGGCTCGGATCGAACTTCGCGCAGTATGTCGGAGGGCTTCTCGAATGGAGCCGCGCGGACAACGGGATGAAGGAGTTGCGAACGATCGCGAACGTCTCCAGTAACGGTCTGACGCTTACCATCCGCGGCCTCGTGCGCGGCCTCGCACCTGGCACTGACCTGTCCGTCATCCGTGGCTGCAACCGGCAGATGAGCGGATGCAACCAACACAACAACATTCAGAACTACGGAGGTCAGCCTTTCATACCGCTCGAAAACCCGCTCTCGCAGAAAAATCAGTTCTACTAAAATCACTTTTTACGTGATATACACGTAGAACTCACGCGGAGTCCTTTCTTGGTTTTCCAGTTGATCCCTCTCCTGATCCAGCTCGTCGTAGGGCTGGCTATCTCGGTCATCGGCTACATCATCATGCCGAAACCGAAGAGCCAAAAGCCGTCCGAGGTTCAGGACATGGACAATCCCACGGCCGAGGCTGGTCGCCCCATACCGGTTGTCTTCGGCGAGTTGTGGGTCACGGGTGTCAACATCATCTGGTTCGGCGACAAGGAAACCACCAGCCGCAAGGTGAAGGCATGAACGGCGACCCGTTGATCACCATCGGGGATGTCCGCCCTTTCTACTGCGTCAGGGGGGCCAAGAAGGCGTTCGACCGGGCTGGCGTGGACTTTGCCAGCTTCGTCAAGCACGGGGCAAAGGCGTCCGAACTGCGCGGGCACGGCTTCGACGCCATGGTCGATCGTGTTGTCGAAGCCATCGAGAGGCGCGGCTGACCGATGGGCATGAGCGGTAAGAGCGGCGGCAAGATCGAAGTCTACGACTACACGATGTCGATCCATATGGGCGTTTGCGCTGCCGGTGAAGGTATCGAACTGATCGCACTCAAATACGGCGACAAGGAAATGTGGCGCGGCAGCCTCACCGCCGCCGAGACCGTCGCAATCAACAAACCGGACTTGTTCGGAGGATCGAAGAAGGAGGGCGGCGTAAAAGGAGCCGCATGGTGGCTGCCTGGCGACCCCAACCAAACCACGCCGGAATCCCTAGCGTCCCGCCTGGGTCTGACGACGGCCACGTGCCCCGGCTTCCGCGGACTCGCATCGGTATTCTTCACCGGGACGCGCAACTCGGCCGAAGAAATGTCTTCGGGACTTCTTTCGCTGTTGGGGGGCGCGCCTGCAAACAACAAGAAGGGCTTCTATTGGGGATCGAACAACCCCTACCTGCGTGCCCTGGCAGCCCGTGTCCGACGCCCCTCGATCGGTCTCAATCCCGCCTACGCGATGATCCGCATGCCGAACGACTCGCAGGGCAATCAGCAATATGCCTCGAACCCCGCGCACATGGTCTATGAGGCACTGACCAATACCGAATGGGGCATGGGTGAGAATCCCGCGGTCATCGACAAGGACTCTTTCGAAGACGCAGCCGTCACGCTCTTCAACGAGGGCTTCGGACTCAACATGATCTGGACCCGGCAGAGTGAGGTCGGGAAGTTCATCGGTGAGATCAACACCCACATACAGGCCGCTCTTTTCGTCCGCCCATCCACGGGCAAACACACCCTCAAGTTGCTGCGCGCGGATTACGATGTCGATCAACTGCCGGTCATCAACCCCGGCAACGCGGTCCTATCGTCATTCAAGCGAAAGGCTTGGGGAGAAATCGCCAACGAAGTCGTCGTGACGATGACGAATTCGGAGAACGGCACGGACGAGACTGTCACGGCGCAGGATCTCGCCGGCATCGCCGCCGAGGGAGGCATCGTCTCATCGTCGCAGAACTATTACGGCATCACGTCACAGCCGCTTGCCATCCAGGTTGCCGAACGCGATCTAGCGGCATCGGTCAATCCCATTGCCACCTGCGAAGCGGTCGTAACGCGGCAATTCTGGAACACGGTCAGCAGCGATGTTGTCCTGCTCAACTGGCCCGAATACGGCATCGAATTGCTGGTCTTCCGTGTTTCGCAGGTGGACAAGGACGATCACACCGTCACACTCGAACTCTACGAAGACATCTTCGGGCTCGACAAGGCCAGTTATTTGGCGAGCGGCGGAAGTGAGTGGGAGAATCCCTCGCAGCCGCCGTCGCCTGCTACGCGTTACCAGATCGGTACGGCGCCTGCGTTCATGATGGTGGGCGAACTCAATCTCGATGACGCGTCGGAACTGGAATACCCGCAGGCCATGAGTGCGCTGACGGTCGGAGCCGACAGCGACGACGACTTGAATTACGACCTCGTTTCCTACGTCACCGATGTCAACGGCACCGTCAGCAAGTCGGTTCTCGGAACGCGTCCCTATCGCAGCAATTGGGTTCTGCTCAACGGTCTACCGGCCGAGGTGGTCTCGGTGCTCCCCGAGTTGTCGGGGCTCCGCGGCGCCGATCTGGAACCGGGCGACTTCGTGGTGATTGGAACGGGTACTGACGAGTATACCGAAATCTGCACCGTGCAGTCGATCGACGTGGATGGGTATCACCTGAATCGCGGCATGCTTGATACCGTTCCGCGGGCATGGGGCGCGGGTACACGGGCCTTCGGCATTCCCTCGGCGGCGGCCGTCGCTGACTCGACGCTGCGTGCGTCAAATGAAGCGGTCCCCTATTGGCTGTTGCCGCGCACGACAGCGGGCGTTCTCGGTCTCGACGACGCTCCGCAAATCAACATCACTCTTAGCGAGCGCCCCTACTTTCCGATCCGGCCCGCCGACGTGAAGGTCAACGGTGTGGCGTTCGTCCCGGTAACAATCCACGCGGCCGACGATTTCGTGGTCTCATGGGCAAACCGCAACCGCATCCTCGAAAGCGTCCAGGCGCTCAAGTGGACAGACGCCGACATTGCTCCAGAAGCCGGTCAGACTACCCGTTTGACCGTTGCCGCGCTGGACGGCACGACGATCAAGACATACGGCGGCTTGACAGGCACGTCCTATTCAATCCCGCGCGCCGACCTCGGCACCCTAGCCAAGGGGAAACTAGTCGTTTCCGCCGAACGTGATTCCTATTCGTCACTTCAGGCTTACACGATCAGCGTCTCGCTCGGCTCGCTCAAAATCGGTTCAATCGAGTTTGGCGCCGCATCAACATTCGCGGCATCGCGGAAGATGAACTACCGCCGCGCAATTGCTTTCAACGCAGTCACGGCTCTCGTCGCAACGCACGGCGAGAAGTTGCTTGCGACCGCAAACTTCGTTTCGACATCCAGCTTCAACACAACACCAGCAACCGGCTTTGATGGCGGTTTCGACAGCGGCTTCCGCTGATCTGAAAGGAGTTAACCCATGGCAAGTTTTTCCGACTACCTTGAGAACAAGCTTCTCAATCACGTCTTCCGCAATACGGCCTATACGCCGCCCACAACTCTTTATCTCGCGCTCTTCACGAGTGCGCCGGCTGACGCGGGCGGGGGAACCGAAGTCAGCGGTGGCGGCTATGCGCGGCAGGCGCTCAGTTTTGCGGCAGCGGCAAGTGGATCGATCGCGTCCAACGCAGCAGTCTCCTTCACGGCGAGCGGCGCAGATTTCGGAACGGTAGTTGCGACGGGTATTTTCGATGCGCTCACCGGGGGCAATCTCATCACCTGGGCAGCGATGACACCGGCAACCGTCGACAACGCCGACACGCTCGCCTTCAATGCAGGCGATGTCGTCCAGACGCTCGACTAGGATTTAAACAATGACGGTAAAATCACGTTCTGTAATCAAGTCTGAGGCGACTTCGCTTCTTCCTGATAATACATCGGGGGCGATCTCTCCTGCGGATGTTCGGCAAAGGTTTCTGGATATTGCCGACAGCGCGGTGTTGCCGGAAGATATTCACGCTGCGGCTGGCAAGCCGACCCCCGTCGATGCGGACGAGATTCCCCTTGTCGACAGCGCGGCGTCGTTCGGGCTGGCGAAGTTCACATGGGCGACCGTGAAGGCATCTCTTAAGTCCTACACGGACACGCTTTACCTCAGTACGACACTGGCCCGTCGCGAAGTTCTCACCGCCAGCAGGACCTATTACGTTGCCACGGCCGGCTCCGACAGCAATGACGGGTTGACCTCCGGCACGGCGTTCCTGACCATTCAGAAAGCCGTCAACGTCGTTCTTGGGCTTGACCTGTCCACCTACAATGTCACTATCCAGGTTGCTGACGGAACCTATACAGGATCGACCAGCGTAAACGCGCCGTTTGTTGGCAGCGGCACCGTGACGATCCAAGGCAACCCGACGACGCCGGCAAACTGCCTGATTAATCCGGCAACCGGTGGGTTTTACGCCAGCAAGGGCGCCCAGATCAGCCTCTCCGGATTTAAGGTGACCCCCGGTTCATCTGCAATTTCGGCCGATGGCACCGGAACAATCATCACCCTGACCGGCAACATGGATTTTGGCACTGCTACAAACAACCACATGGCGGTGACTGCTGGCGGTACCATCATCGTCAACGCCAACTATACTATTTCCGGCTCCGCGCAGGTCCACTGGAATTCTGATGGACTGAGCGTCATAAACTGCATTGGCCGCACGATCACATTGACGGGCACGCCGGCTTTTGCGCCCTGTTTTGCCCTAGCCGGGCAGATTGCGTTTATCAAATGCTATAGTTGCACGTTCACAGGCTCGGCCACCGGACCTCGATATAATGTGGGTTACAACTCGGTCATCCACACCAACGGCGGCGGCGAGAGTTACCTGCCCGGTAGTTCGAATGGCTCGGCTGCGAACGGAGGCCTCTATCGATGACCTACGATCCCGCAAACTGGTTCTGGCGTGTCGCTGGACGAACCGATTACTGGTCGAGCGCGGCCGCCGCCTATGTCGAGACGCTGCCGGAAAGCGCTGGCCTGACCAATATTGCCAGCGAGGAAGAGCTTTCGGATGTGCTGCGCCCTTATGGCTTGCGCGGGCCGGTCGTAGCCAGCGAGGACGTCAACGCCGAGCGCGACAGGCGTATCGTTGCGGGCAAGACCATCAACGGGATCGCCGTCACCGGCAGGGATGAGGATGCGCGCAACCTGACCAATCTGGCGATTGCGGCGCAGCTTCGCCTGACCTCGGCCGACACGACCACGCTGACCACGTTCCGAGACGGAAACAACACCGACCACGATCTGACGCCAGCCGAGATGCTGGCGCTATGGCAGGCTTCAGCGGCTTACGTCAGCGCGCTCTATGCGGCGTCGTGGGTGATCAAGGCGCTGGATCCGATCCCGGCAGATTTTGCTGCAGACGCGCGGTGGCCGTCGACGACGGGGTAGCGGCATGTCACGTAAAACTAGAAATCACGTTTAACGTGACTCTCACGCGAAAGTGTGTCATGTGTAGTGGCAATTATGGATTCTTCGGCGAGACGATGGACCTGATTGTGCAATATTGGCCGCAACTCGTAGCCCTCGTACTCGCTACCACGTGGATGGTGCGCCTTGAAGGCCGCATCAACACCAACGGCAAGCTCATCGACAACCTCCGTACCAGTCGGAAGGAAGATCTGGACGCTGCCAGGGAAGCCCGAGAGGCCACCAATTCGCGGCTCGATCGCCTCGATACCAAGCTGGACAGCATCTTCAGCGAAATTCGAGGCGATCTGAAATTGCTCTTTACCAAGGGCACGCACGAATGAAGCTCATCAAAGACTGGAAACTGGTTCTCAAACACGCGAGATCGGTTCATTTCACCGTCCTGGCGCTCGTTTGCTGGATTTTCATGGCGCTTGATTCCGCGTGCAGCGCCGCGTGCGGCTTCCTTCCCATTCCCCCTTTCGCTCTCGCCCTCGTGTCGTTCTGCCTGACCTTGGCGGCGCTCGCGGCGCGCTTCATCTATCAGGAGAAATGTCATGCGGGCTCGTAGCCGTTATCTTTCCGGTGCAACTGGTGTTGTCCTGCTTGCGACCGCCGCAGCCTACACCGGTAGTTGGGAAGGGGAACGCCTGGTCGCTTATCGTGACTCCGGTGGCGTCCCCACGATCTGCAACGGTCATACGGGACCGGATGTCTACATGGGCCTCCGTCTCACCCATGCGCAGTGCGAGGAAATCTTCAAGCAAGACCTCATCGCTCACGAGACAAGATTGCTCGCCTGCGCGCCCGAACTCGCCGATCCGAAACGCGTTCCCGACGACTCCTATGTCGCGATCAACGATTGGGCGTTCAACGTCGGCACGGGCGCGGCCTGCAAGTCCACCCTCATCCGCAAGGTGAAGGCCGGCGATCTACGGGGCGCCTGCAATGAGCTCAGCCGATGGGTCTACGTCAACGGCAACGCGATCGCAGGTCTCGTCAACCGCCGCGTTAAGGGGACGCCGGGGCGCATCAGCGAACGGGCGTTGTGCCTGCGGGGGTTGGGGTAGTGGCCGAGGTCAAAACGCAGCCGGTCACGGCAGCCCTGGTCGACAGCATCGTCGATGCGCCGGCTGGAAGCGTCAAATTTTATGACGCGGAGGGCAACGCGCCGTCAGGCTTCCATTTTCAGTGTCCGTGCGGGTGCGGCGATATCGGTGCGGTGAAGGTGGCAGGCGCCGGTGCCTGGAAGTTCTGGAACGGCTCTCGCGAGAAACCGACTGTCCGAGAATCAGTAGCTCTGAAGACGAATGGGGGGCCGCATTGGCACGGCTGGCTCACCGATGGCGTCTGGAGGTCGTGCTGATGCTCGCCCTACTGCAGCGCTACCTCCTGCCGATCGCCTTCGGCGCGGGCGTGCTCGTCGGCGCATCGGTTACCGGTATCGGTGGTCATTACTGGCAGGAGTGGGTCCATGACCCTGCTGTCCGCAAGGAGGCGTTGAAGGGCTTCGTCGCCGAGGCCGAGTACGACGCGCTTGCCGCCAGGCTCGGCAAGGCGATCAGAGATCAGAAGATCGCTTCGAACGCGCTGGAGTCCTACCGACTCCAGGCGGAAGGCGAAGCCCTGGTCGAACAGCAGCAGGAAGCAATCAACCGACAGGTTACCGGGGATTACGAAGCCCGGCGCAAGGCTGCCGGCAAACTTGATCCAATGGCCGCGGAAGATTGGGATTTCATCGAAGGGAGGATGAAATGAAGTTTCTCGTCTTCTCCTTGCTCCTCCTCACAGGCTGCGCGAACTATCACCAGCAACTTGCCGACGCGTCGGCCGTCAAGGCCCTCAGCGAGAGCGCGACGGTGCTGCCTGACCTGCCGCCCGAGTGTTATCAGGACGTGCCGCACGCTGCCCGAGTGATCGGTCAGGACGCGCCCGTGGTTGCTCGACGTGAGTATCAGCAGACGAGCAAGGCCAACGCCTCCAAACGCCGCTGCGTGGCAGTCTACACCGATCTCCAACAGGCGCACGCCCAACCGAAGGAATAACAGATGGAAACCTTTCACGTCGACCTGGCAGATGAATGGGTGCTCGTGGTCGACGGTTCGACCTACAGCGAATTCGGTGTCCAGTTGGGGAATCAAAACCCGGTGGCGTTGGCTTTTGCTGCGAGCGCCCCGGCTGCCGACACTTTCGATCGTATTCAGATGTCGTTCGACCGGATGAGTGATTTCGGCAAAGCTACCAACGGCGCCAATGTCTACGCCCGAGCGCTTCACGCTGGTCAAACCTCCCGTCTGTTCGGGTACAAGATCACGGCCGCCTAATGTCGGGCTCATTTAGCCAATTCAGCGAGTTCGGCAACTTCGGCCTCACCATGCAGCGGGGAGGAGGCGGGGGTGTGCCTTCTGATGGCCCGACCAACGTCATCCTTTCGAATTCATCCATTACGACCAGCGACACGATTGTAGGTGCGCTCGCAATGGTTGGGGGCACGCCCCCTCCGACCTTCACCGTGATTTCCGTGAAAGGAGCCTAGAACCATGTCCGATGGTGTATTCAATATTGCCAAGGGGCGCGTCGGCGAACTCTATCGCCGCGTCAAGAACAGCGATCCGACGAATGCCGGCTTCGTCGTTCTCCTCCTCAAGATTAACGAGACCGAAACGACGCTGGTCGACTATGACACGGTTACGGCCTTGCTTGCGGGATCGAACACGGAGGCCGACTTCACCAACTACGCGCGCGCCGAGTTGGCTGATGCCGACCTCGCCGCCGTGCCAGCGCCGGATGACGCCAACGACCGAGCTGACTACGATCTCCCCGACCAAGTTTGGAATACCGCTGGCGGCGGCACAAACAACACGCTGACGAAACTCATCGTCGGATACGTGGCCGATCTCACATCATATGCCGACAGCGATATCGTTCCGATGACGCATCATGATTTTGCCGTCACCACTAATGGCGGCAAGTTGACGGCGCAGATAAATGCCTCCGGCTTCTACAGGGCGGCTTGACCATGGCTCTTCTTGACGGCCTCGCCGCCTACTGGAAACTCGACGAGGGCGCCGGCACCAGTGCGGCTGACGCGACTGGAGGCGGACACACGGGCACCCTCGTAAATTCGCCGGGTTGGGCCACGGGCAAGATAAACGGCGGCATTCACGTCAGTCTCGGAAACAGTTCCTATGTGAGCTTTGGCACGCCTGTTGCCAGCATGGGCGGCGCCTATTCCGTAGCGGTATGGTTCAAATACACTGGTCAGGGCAGCGAAGGAGCACTGTATGCAGAAAGCGCCGTAAGCGGAACCCCTCTGTTTATGATTGGAATTCCGGCGAGCTTCAGCCAAAAGCTGGAGATATTCCTCCGCAACGACGCCGGTTCTACCAACCTAAACCGTATCCTTTCGACAGCGACCGTTTTTGACGGAAATTGGCATCACATTGTTTGGACTGACGACAATGGGGATGCAAAACTCTATGTCGATGGAGTTCTTGATGCGACTAATTTTAGCTATACGCCGTCAGGTACACTGACTCTGAGCACAAGTTCGATATTCGGCAGGCTGGCCGCAAGCATTGCACTTACCGCTGGTGGAGATGCAGATGAACTGGCAACCTGGTCTCGGGTGCTCACCACAGATGAGATAACCAGCCTCTACAATGGCGGCGCTGGCCTCTCCTACGATGATTTCACTGCAAGCGGCGGATCAAGCGATCAGACTATCGCCCTTGGTCTTGCGTCTGAAACCGATACGGCATTTCCCATAATTCCCGTTCAAACGCCGATCTTCTCGGTGGACGGATCGAATAACCTGGTCGTCGCTGGTGCTGTTGTTGGGGATTGGGATGTTGGCGTTCGTGTAACCGATGACGCCGAGAAGACATTCGACAAGATATTCACCGTTTCGATCAGCGCGGGTGGTGGCGGTGACGACAGCCCCACCACCCTAACCTCAATGTCGCTTCTCAACACCAGCGCAGCCGATCAGCCAGCCGGAAGCATCACACCTATCTTTGGTCATCTCTTCCAGCGGGGGGACATTCCAAGCGGGACTGCGCCACTGTTTCATCTGGAAGATGGAACAAACGTCCACTACAGCATGAGCAAGCAAACTCGGGCGCATCGTGACGGGTCGCTTTTCCATGCCGCATTCATGCTGCGCCTGCCCGTTGGTATCCCCGCAAGTTCATCGCTGACGATCAACGTTCTCAACGGGGGCGCTGCACCGTCCGCTTCGGCACGGGCTCTAGACGACTTTTCAGCCGGCACGCTCGATCTCAACGTCACTGTCACGGGACTCGACAATCTGTCGGGCGATTGGGTTTCTAGCCTAAATCAAGGCATCGCGGCCAACGGGGCGGACTATCAATATATGGATGGCGATGCCGGCGCAGTGTGGCGCGTACCTGCGGCCTTCCGCCAGTCAAGCGCCGATCACGGCCAGCTTGAAGGGTGGTGGTATGTCGCGGCGTTGCAGGACGCCGAGGGCAATCTCGCCGGCGTCCGTCACCTGACGAGAGTGACACAGCCTTATTACAACGTCGCCAGCCCATCGCCGGACTTCCGCAGCTTCTCTGCATTCGGCGTCTATGACGGTGCTTCGCAACTCGCCGACATGACGGCGAACTATCCCGCCGCCGCGAACTTCACATGGTCGAGCGGGAAAGCCTTGGGTGCCGGCTCTCCGCACGGCTTCGAGCGGGGCATGCTGGCTCGCCTTACCACGACCGGAACGTTGCCGGCTGGCCTATCGACAGGTCAATCATATGCGACCTACAGCGTGGACGCAGACACATTCGCCCTCGGCCTCAGCTTCACCAGCGTGGTCTCAAATGGGATAAACTCGTGCATTGCGCCTACAGATGCGGGGACAGGAACACACACCTGCTCTCTCTATCCTTTTGTCTCGCAATTCGGGAGCATCTGGACGGCGAAGGAAGACGGCCACTGGAACTATGTACAAGGCGGCGGCTCCGTCGCGGACGATGCGGATATTCTCGTGCAGCCGGATATGGCCTATTGGGCGGGCTCGGGCGCGCTGCCGCCATACGATTTGGAAACCTTTTCACCGAGCGGTAATGCGGCATATATCTATACCCCCGACACGGCTGGACCGGTGACCCGCTTCATCAGCACCACCGGAGAAAGAAACGACATCGGGCCACTCCCGTCCTGGTACGTCCGCCATGTCTTCACAAAGGCGGCGGTCGATGAACAAGCTGTCCGCATCATTGGGTTAATCGGCGGTCATCTGCCGGTCTGCCTTCGAGATGCGACCACGAAAGCGATGCCGGTTGTCAGCGGTAACGATTATGCGGGAATGCCAACTCATAGCACCAGTTTCAGGTGGCGAGGAGACAGCCTTACCTCTGGATTTACGCAGCCAAGCGACACGAACGTACTGACGCAAGGTTGGTCTTTCATCGATTTCAGCCACATAGCAGCCTTTTGCTACTACCCCTACGTCTTGACCGGTGAACCGCAGTTCATGGATTTGGTGGCAGAGTACGGAAACGCGGCGGTCTATAACGAATATACCGGGTCAGGCACGGCGGTTGTCAACGACGCGGAAAACTACATTGGCAGCATTCGTAACGTGACGATCGACGGCGTTACATACAATGGCGGGCTCTTCTTCGGAGACGATCTGCTCAGATCCCTGGCGTGGCCGACGAGAGATTTGGTTGCCACGCAAATCCTGCCAAACAGCAACCCGGAGAACGCAAGCTATGACAGTTATTTCGCGGATCTGATCTCGAATACCTACGACGGTCTGAATGCTTATATTGGGCTGCTTAAAGCTGACGCACCGGCCTACGTTGCCGACAACGGCATGTTCCTCGAAATGGGAAGCGGCAGCGGCGGTGTCCAAGCCTCATGGACTATGGGATATCTGATCGGAGCGCACAGCCTTGCTTACGGCCTTACTGGATCGAGCGCAACACTGGACTTTCTCAACTATATCCTGAAGTGGCCCGCTCACATCTACAGTTCGTTCGGCGCTTGGGCACTCCCCTACTATAACGCGATGGGTAGGCAAAATGGCGATGCATGCACAGGAAATGGCTGCCACACCCCTTACATCACCAACGATGATCAGTTCGCCCTCTATGGGTTCCAACTGACATGGGACTCCGGAACTGGCCTTTTTACTCTCGAAAACAATGATTCAGGCCATCTAGTAAGTGCCAATTATGCAATGCAAAATGGCGATATGATTATGTGGAACGGAACCATCAACGGCGATCCGCCGAGCGGTTTTCTTGGGAACAACGTGCCTTACTACGTGGTCAACATTTCTGGAGATGGTAGCGCCGGAACGACGTTCCAGTTGTCCGATGTTCTTGGCGGCATTCCGATATCCTTGGCTGAGACGCAAGCATCGAAGCGACTTGTCTACGGCATGCCCACAACACGCCCGGCTGGCTACATTGGGGATAATGGAAGTTTCGGAGCCGACAACTATCTGGCGAACCTCACGGCCCATTTCGGATGGGCGAAAGCAGTCGGAGCGACCGTCGATGCCGATATGCTCACCGACCTGAAAGCACTGGTCGCGGGAGCATCGGGATACATAGCGGCCTTTGAGGCCGATCCAAAATACGCAATGACGGACTCATACTGAGGCGACGAAGAGCGTTTCTCCGCGGCTCAGGCCATAGCGGCTGATATCCGGCTCAGACGCCTGGAACTGCACAAGTTCGAATCCGGCGTCCACGATTCTGGAAGCCACATCGCGTCCATAAAAGCGAACATGATCAGCCTGCCCGAAATGGAGTTCGCGATCCTTCGGAGCAACGATAGCCGGATTTTCATAGGTGGTTTCCCATCCGTCCACCATCGGGATCATGATGAGAGCAAGGCCGCCTGGCTTGATAATTCGGCGCAGTCCGCGAAGAGCGGCTCTGTCATCGACATGCTCAAGAACGTGGGCGCAGATCACCACGTCGAAGCTCGCATCAGGCAATGCGATGTTTTCGATGTCGAGCCGAAGGTCTACTTTCATGGACGGGTCCGGGTCTGTCGTCACATAGTGGCCTGCCTCCGGGCGCACGAAACGTGTCACGGACGGTTCCGGCGCAAAGTGAAGGATGGACTTTCCAGCGATCCGTCTCCTGTTTCGGTCGATCCAGAGCTGTAACAGACGATGACGCTCGAAGGAATCGCAGTTCGGGCAACAGGCGTCGAGCCTCAGCGCTGGCCCCCACGGCAGACCCGCAGGATAGAACTTGCCCTTGTATCCGCAGATGTTGCATTCGCGCGGTGCCCATGCGGCCCCACTCTCGAAAAGCCCGATGCCGGCTCGCGCGACCTTTGCCCATCGATAGGCATCCGGCCCGAAGCGTTTTGTTAGTGATTTTACAGTTCGTGCAAGCATGAAGCCCCCCCGCTAGTCAAACGAAAACTAAACCCATTCCGTCGCAGATGGCAACTCTGACCGTCGTGCATCGGCCCGGATTACCACTTTAACTTGATTATCACGCGTAAACGTGAGATTGTCTCTTTCGCTCCTCGGATAAATTGCATGAATCTTGAGCATTTGAAACAGTTCGCCACGGTGCGCCAGGCGCAGATCGTGGACGCGCTCATGCTGCACGGTTCGAAGACCAAGGCGGCGGAAGCGATCGGGATCAGTCGTGGCACGTTACGAGCCTCCCTTGCCGCGCTCGAAAAGAAAGCAGCTGCGGCCATTGACCAGGATGACGTAATCACCGAGGCGGTCGAGGCTGGCGGCATCAGCGATCCGCGCAACCTTTCCCACTTCTGGAAGATCGTCAAAGACGAGGACGGCAACGGTTACTCCCTCTTCATCAAGAATCCGCGCACCGGTCAGAACATCTCGATCACCGACATGGTGCGCGAGGCAGTCGATTCCTCGAACAACCCCGTCCCGATCAAACTACCTCCGCGCCCCAAGGTGATCGGAGAGCACCTGCTGGTTATCGACCTGGCGGACGTTCACTTCCTGAAGCTCTGCGTGAAATCGGAGACCGGCTACGAGTACAATCGAGAGGTCGCCACCCACCGCGTTGTTGAAGGCACGAAAGCCCTACTGCAGACCGCGAAGGCGTATGGTGTCGGCCGCGTACTATTCGTTCTCGGAAACGACATCCTGCACGTGGACGGGCCTCGATCGACGACGACCAGCGGCACCTACCAAGACACCGAGGGGACGATCTTCGAAGGATTCAAGGATGCAGGTGCCGCGCTCGAACTGGCGATCACGGAAGCGTCCAAACTGGCGGACGTGGATCTGATCCACTGCATGTCGAATCATGACTGGCTCATGGGATGGGCGCTGTCGCAAACCGTGGCAGCACGGCTGCATGGTCGCAATCCACGTGTCCACGCGACCGAATACAACCTCTCGGAGGCGCATCGAAAGTATTACCGTTATGAGCGCAACCTGATCGGTCTTACGCATGGCGACGGCGCCAAGGAGGAGAAGCTTTACGGGATCATGGTGAAGGAGGCGCGGGAGCACATCTCCGAGTGCTTGAACCTCTATTGGTATCTCCACCATGTCCATCACAAGGACCGTAAGACCCGCGGTGAGGATAAGCCGTACCTTCGCGAGAAGGACCACAACGGCATGACCGTCCACGTCAGCGGAGATCCTATGATCGAAGGCGAACATCTCAATATCGAGTACGTGCGCTCGCCGTCCGCACCCGATGGATGGCACGATCGCAACGGTTTTGTGAACCGTCAGGCGGTGGAGTGCTTCATCCACCACCCGACTCTCGGCCAACGGGCGCGCTTTACCGAATGGTTCTGACTTCCCCCCGAAAGTCTTACGACAGCGTCACCGTCTCGCTCATAGCCTGAGCAAAGCCGATCTCTACGCCACCCCATATCCCCGCCACCATCTGCGCGTGCAAGATATGCGGCAATACGGTCGGGTTGGCCGTTTCAACCATGAAGTCGCGCAACTCCTGGAAATAGGCCCGCCCTTGCGCGCAGTCGGCCGAAAAATCATCGGTGCGAGCCGGAGCCCACGCATTGATCTTCGGCATCCCCTCATTCGAATCTGTGTGTACAAAAGACAATTCACTCAAAGTCATCATCGTTCCCTGAGACGTAGGCCGATCATAAAAGAAGGTCCGCGAAGTCGGCGCCTACGCCCGACACGGCCGGTTCGGATATTTCATCGATTTCTAATGCATCTTTTTGGCCCTCCAAATTGGTTCCCGTCTCCGTTGTGTCTGTTTCCCCGAGGAGATCGTCAAAGGAATATAATCCTATGTTCTCGTTTTGGTCCAGTGCCGCACTATGGGGGAGGTTGAAGCGGGCGTGGATAAGTTTTCGGTCGGGCCGTTGCAAAAGCTGGAATCCGCGGACTTTTTCTCCACGTTTCCAGACCACCCACATCACATCCATGAGCGGGCTGCGGCCTCGCTCCTTCTCAAGAAACGCCGGTCTCCAGGTGAGCGGAAGGATGAGAGCCGGGGGGTTATCCTCAAACAACTTCGAGCGGCGCTGTGCATGCCAGTACTGCGACTTGAGCAGGAACGCGGCATTGGGTGCGATCGACAAGGCCCGCTGGATGAATAGATGCGACAGGTTGAAGGGCGGGTTGGTAATGATCCAATCCACCGTCGTGTTGACTTCGCAGGTGAGGAAATCAACGCATGGGTGGCCGCGAATGCCATCACCGCGCAAATCGCTTGACCATACATGGTCGGGGCCAAGATATGCTTCGAGAACTACGGACATATGCCCGCCGCCGCATGCCGGTTCCCACGCGACAGTTCCCTGGGGTAATTGTAGATGCTCCATCAACGCCACGGTCACATCAGCTGGCGTTGGATAGAAATCCGCGGGCTTTCTTTCGTGCGTCTTTTGCGACATCACGAGTGCGTCGGCGTAGGTATGGGTATTCAACGTATGCCCTCGCGAATCCGACATGAATTTTCAATTATGCGAACCTTCGGCGAGTGAAAATCAAGCCAAAAGTGAAATATTAGGCAAGCAAATCCGAGAAGTCATCCGTTTCCGGTGACTCCAATACTCGCCGAATGCACTCTACCGGGTCGAGACCGACAGCGACGTTCCACTTAGCCACGCCAGAAAACTTGGCGATTGCCTGCCATGACGCAGGCCCCATGTTCAGTTCAAGGCTAAGGAGTTTGCCGTCCTCTGGTCGACCATCTGGCCGCTTCTGTTGTATGCACCGCAGCAGCGCCGCCTCGATCATCTAGACCAGCAGATCATCGTCGTCGGAGACGGAACCTTCATCCAGGTCGAGCAGATCATCGTCGGCGCTCGGCTGTGTAGAGGGCGAGGCGTTGCTTGTCGAGGCCGGCTCGTGGCTGTGAGCAACGCTACCGGCAGGGCGTATGAAGCCGCTTTCTGCGTCAAACTCCATGCCGGTTTCCGTGCTCTTCTTGCCACCGTAAACGCGGTCAAGTTCTTCCAACAGCGTCGTTTTCTGCAACGACAGGTTCATCCGAGCATCGGTGTTCGGGGTGGGTGAGAGTTCGATCGAGACCGAACCCTTGGTCTTGCGGATGGATGCACGAAGCTCGCCGAGTTTCATATTTATCTCCCTTTGTGGTTAATAGGTCACGCCATCCCGAGGGCAGCTTTGTAGAGATCGAGGATGGCTTCCGCCTCCTGGCGCTCTGCCGCGTCCTTCTTGCGCAAACGGACAAGCGTGCGCACTGCGGGCACGTCAAAACCGGTCCCCTTCATTTCCGCGTAGACTTCCTTGATGTCGTCGGCGATCGTCTTCTTTTCTTCCTCAAGACGTTCGATGCGTTCGATGAATGCGCGAAGCTGACCGGCAGCGACGGTCTGGCTGCTGTCCGTCAGATCGTCGTCGGGTTCGTTGTTCGGATAAGCCATATTCAATCTCTCCATCAGTTGAGAATCACGATAAACGTGAAATTACAGCCGGTCAATATGAATTGAGCCGAAGTTGAGTATTATGCGCGATGAAGCTGTCGACGGATAGATTGCGTATGGATTCACGGTCATAGTGTCTCTCGTCGGGACGCGTCCGATAGCCGTGTTTCTCGCAGACGCGTTCGACGGTGCGCCGAGATAGGCCGGTCGCCTTGGCGAGATCCTGTTGCGAACAATCCCATCCCACGGACTCACCGTGGCGGCGGACCAGGAAGCAACGAGCGAGGGCGCGGAAGCGGGGGTCAGCCATCAGCGAGAACCCCCCCCCCTGATGGAGGATAAACTGTCGAAAGTGAATTTGGCTGGATCGATCGTAATGCTCGTTTTCTCCCGCATCCCGATTTCGGTGATTGGGGCCTTGGGCTCGGGGTACTTGTCGAACAGCCCATCGACGATAGTCTGCAGGTCGCTACGGACTTTCGACAGATTGGCCTTGGGTGGCCGGTCGTCGTTCAGCATGTTCTCGATCATGGCGTCACGGAGGACGACGAGCGATGCTATGGCCTTGGTTATGTGGGAAAGGCCCGCTTCTCCGAAGGTCACATCCGGGTCGAGGTCTTCGCCGTCCCACCACTGGTCGATGTGGCCCTTGGCGGCGTCGACGTAGACGGAGGCGCGGACACCCGCAGATCGAAAATTGTGTCTGCCATATTTCAGCGCACCTTCAAGTAGTGCCACGCCCAATTCGGCGACGACCGTGGCGGGTACGGGCGTGTACTGGCGCCACTTGCGGACGCCTACATTGTCCTTCGGATTGCTCAACTTCGTGTTCATTCACCGTCTCCTCGCCGAGACGTTTTTCATAGTCTCGATAGCGTTGTTGGATGCCAGGCAGCCGAGAAACCAGACGATCGCGGCCACGTCGAAGGGAAGGAAGCACCAAAGCAGTGCGACGGCGCCGAAGTGCCACGCGTAACTGGTTGCGATGATGCCGATCGCCTGCTTGAGTTCAGGCGTTAGCCGTATGGAGGGCAGGGAGAAGCGCATTACGACGCGCGCTCCCCCGCCACGGGCTTCGGGCGAAGCACGACTGGAAGCCAATTCGTACCGGTGGCGATTATGCAGGCATTGCCGTGACCATCGATAGTGATCATCGTCCACGTATCGCCACCAGGTGATGCGAGCACGGCGATGATGAGCTTGTCGTTGACGATGCCAACGCCACCCGTGGGCGTCTCGTTGTACTGCTCGGCCGCCGTCTTCTTGAGGTCGTTCCAGGGCAAGCAGGTGGCCGCGAAAGACGGAACCGATGCGGCGCATAGAAGGGCAAGCGCAAGTGCGGTTTTCTTCATTTCATATCTCCTCGTATGGATCACGTTTCTACGTCATATTTTAGTGAAAGTCACGCGAAAAGTGAAATTACTGGCCGCCAATCGTCAATCCAGGTGATGCGCCTATCGCTCTGGATCTCATCGTCTCGATTGTGGCGCCGTCGCATCATGAAGGTCTTGTTGCCGGCGTTCAGTCCCATGACCGCATTGCGGTAATTGTCCTCGATCCAGATGCCGGTTCGGAGGACGTTGAGCCAGTGGGCTTTGCTTTCTCCGAGGGGGAGACAGAGGAGTCGGTCGATCGCACCGCCGAAAACTCGCCCCAGGTTTTCCTTGCGCCGCAGTATCGTGGCCGGCTCCTCCGAGCAACTGGTCAGGACCGTCAACTGATGCCCGTTCGCCTTCAACAACGGGATTGCGGCACGCGCTTCAGGGAAGGCTTCAAGTTGCCCGAAAGACGGTGATGCATTGAACTCGGAAATGAGCGCCAGGCAATCAGGCCCGGGCACTCCAAGCCAATCGGAAAGTGACCATGACGCGGGGCCATGTGGATCTGGACAAAGATTGTGTGTAGCGGCCAACCACTTTCGAAATCCGCGCTGCCAATCAAGCAGAACGTCGTCGCAATCGAGAATGAAATGCATATATTTCTCCCCTTGTGTGCGGCTAGACGAGGGTGGCCCTACTCACGTCCAGTATCCTCTGGGAGGGGGCGGGGCTTCGGATCGACCATGACGGAAGCGCGCGCAAGCATGTCGGCCACGTCCTGCATGTTGAACGAGCAGAGAAACGGATAGCCGTCCGCGAGCATCTGGAAGGTCGTGGAGAGGCTTTGCAGCATTGCGCAGTCTATTCGGCGGCGCTGCGCATCTGGCATATCCCGCACCGCCCGCTCACCCTTCATTGCCGGCCTCCTGCGATTGAAGGGCGACACGGCCAGCTTCGGTTAGGACATAGGCGGATCCATATGGCTCACCATCTTCGGTGAAACAGCCGCGCATGAATTCGAGATAGCCTTCATCCCGGAGGCCATGGACGAGTTCGCGGATTTCGGCGCGCGACAGGCCGGTTCGATGTTCAAGCGCCTTGAAGTGATAGCCGAAGCCAACATCCTCGCCAGCCCATTCTTCGAATAGCTTCCGTTGCGCCGCCGTCACCGTCCGGCCTCCTCATTGGCGAGAGCGACGGGCTCACGTGACATTGCGTACTCGATCGCGTCGAAGGCGCGGAGAGCATATTCGGCGTTGTCGAATTCGATAGTGATTGTCGAACGGTGCTTTGCAAGCGTGCCTTCCGGCAGTCGCAGCCGCCCGACTTCCGCCTCAAGTGCGGTTGCACGGGATTCGGCTTTCTCCGCGCGGATGGTTGCCGCGCGCTCGTCTGCTTCGGCCTCATCCCGTTCCTTCCGCAGTGCCTCGTTATCGGCGGTGAGGCGGGAGATGGTGTCGGCGGCTTCGTTCTTGACAGCCCAAGGGCAATAATCGTTCTTTTCTTCACCGTCGATGCGCAGCTGTTCAACGATATCTTGTGCGGGGAGGGTCATGACTGGTCGCCTCTCTGTTCAGAAGGAGCGGCGGGGAGGGGCATCCAGTGGGTGTAGTCAAAAGCCAGATGTGGGCTGGTTGAGAAGACTCCCGACACGATCTCGGATAGGTGCTCACGCACGTAATCGACGTTGGCAACTTCGGCGCACCATTGGCCTTTGCCGTTATAGCATCCGACGATCACAAGACCTTTTTCGGGGAGACTGTTCAGCGTTCGCCACCCCTCCTGCTCTCCTGCCCGTAGTGCATCGATACGTTGCTTGGCCAGCCAATACACACGAGCCGCAAGGCTCATGGTATGGCCGCGTTCTTGGCGCGGCACGCCGAGTGTATCCATATCATCGTGCGCTTGGGCTAGTTCCGCATCGCTGGCTGACGATGGCCCATAGAATTCGGGGAATACACCCCCGCTTGCACGAAGGTCGGCAAACACCAGTTCATCGGGATCAATCTCGACGTGATCTCCTGCCCGTAGACGGGAGAGGAGGGCGTTGATCTCCTGCGCATCGTTGTCGTCGGTCATGCCGAAATACCGACCATTCCAGTGCCGCTCCAGCACCCGCCCCACCTCGTCTTTGAGCGGTAGGGCTCTCAACCGTGCATTTTCTGCCTCGGCGGCTGTCCATGCGGCGGTTCGGTTGTGTGCGACTTCCTTGTACTCATCCAGCTTCGCCCGCAGTTCCGCGATCTGGCGCTCGGCTATGTCGGAGCGGAGGTATTCGACATTGCCAGCGCCATGCGCTCCCCATGTGGGCCACACACCAGCCAGCCAAGTGCCTTTCTTGCCGTCTTTTACAGGAAGGGGTGTTCTTGATGTTGGATTAGCCCAAATTCGTTCGGGAGCCTCAACCATCGCCCCTCTCCTGCTCATCGGTGCTGAAGGTCCATGACGCGCTGCTGTTCACTTGGAAACTTAGATTGCAGGAAAGGCACTCGACTTCGTGCATGTCGTTTTCGTCGTAAAGATGCCAGGCCTCGCTTTCGCTGATATCGAATTCGCTGCCGCAATGTGGACACTTCGGCCTTTTGTTCGCGAAGAATGAAAGCCAGTCGCCGGCATCAAGGGCCGCAAATCGATCAACCATCTACCGGACCTCCTTTGCGACGATTTCCTTGACGCGCTCGCGGTCGAACCAGACCACAAGTCCGAGTTTTTCCGTGCCATTGAAATTGATACGCTGCGGAGTGCCAAAGGTGACCTTCGTCACGCCCTTGTTCATGTTGAGCGCATCCGTGCAGTCGTCCAGGTTCTGGAACCGGATCTTGTCATCGCCATAGGCGGCTATGAGTTCGGAGAGTTTGAGCGACATGTCACCGGCCATCCGACTTCGAGAGGGAAGAAATGGCTTCATCAATGGCAGCGCGCGGGTCGTCGTGATAGACTTCCGCTATGGTCCTCTCGCGGGGCTCGGCCATCCAATGGCCAACGACGCGCCAGCCGATATCATAATCGTCACCACCTGTTGGGATATCGAAGCAGCGCAAATCCCAACTCTCATCTCGCAACTTGTCGAAACGCTTGGTGTCATCCAGCGCCTCCACCACCCGCTCATCGGCGGCCTTGCAGCATTCCGAAAGCGCATATTTCTCGGCACACGGGCTTGGCGGGTTATCGTCTGGATGACAGGTGCATGTCCGCTCGTCGGCGGGACGGAGTTGGAAAAGTGTGGCATAGACGGCCCGCATGGCCTCTCGCTGCTCTTTGTCCGTTGCCTGCGGGAAGATGTAATCTGTCGTGCGGTTATATGCTCTGACCATTTCTGATATGGTGGCATCTTCCGCCACCGCCTGCCCGCCTGCGCCTATGGCGGCGAGACCATCAAGCATATGTTGGACCATGGCCTTCGCCTGCCGGTAGTCGAGCAGGTTTGTACCGACAGGCTCGCGACGGGACTGAGACTCGGTCCCCATATTGATGATGGGGTCAAACGCGATACCGCCATCAGGGTTGAAGTCATCCGGCAGTTTCCAGCGGAGGAACCGCAGCACCATGTGCTCGACCACCGCATCCGTCACCTGCGCCGGATTGACGACGTGGCTGGTCTCGCCCGATTGCTCGTCCGCAGGGGTTCCTTGTGCGGCTCTTTCCCCCGGCTTTTGCCACGTTTGTTCTTCGCCCTGCGCCGGATTGGCGGCCTGCGGGGAGGCGTAGAGAGGGCCAACTTCCTTGAACGGGTCGGTCAGCGCGTAAAGCGGGATGGCGAAATATTCGTCGCTGTTTTCCAGCGGGTCGCTTTCGAGTTCCCAGCTATCTTCGGATAACCCACGGCAACCGTTTAGCCAGCCGAACGGGCCGTACAGACCGCCAGCCGCTACCGCCTCGCCTGCTTGGGGCTGCGGCGCTACCTGTGATGGAGAGGCGCGGCGTTCGGCGGCTATCGCCTTGGCAACATCATTCGGGAATGACGAGCTATCCCAATATGGGACGCTGCTCGTATCGCGGCGCACGTTCACAAGAATGCGGACATGCGGCTCATCCTCGATCATATGCCAGAAGCGCGCGATGTGGTCCGCCAGCGACGTTTGTGCGCAAGCCTTCTCATCCAGTGCAACATCGCTCATCACATTTCCCCCTCAATTCCCATTTCGATATCGGCTCGCTTGGCTGTCGCGAGCATGCTTCCGACGATGAACCAGGTGTGCAACATCACGAGGCTGCCCTAGCCGCAGCGATATCTCGTTCCAGCCGTTTGATCTCTTCGGACCATTGTTCCTTCTCGGCCTGCATCCTGGAAAAGTTGTCGATGTAACTCGCCATCTTGCGATGCCACTTGGCCCGCTCCAATGCGTCTTCCAGCTCCTGAATGGTCATCCCATCTTCCTTCCGTGTGCGTTGCCGATCCAGCGCGTCCTGCAGCAGGGGCAGAACTCGCCTCCGAATCCCTTCCGATAAACATGAGGGCGAAGGCCCGATCGAGCGGGGCAGGGGCCACGCCTGAATGCGCGAACGATTCGTCGCAGCAGACTCATCGGCCGGTTACCGATCGACGAAGAAGCCGGCCCAGGATGCGGCCGTCCTGCTGCATGGCGGCGAAGATGTAAGATTGGCCGAAGTCGCGCTCGAAGCGATCCCGTGGCAACGGCTCGACCGTCCGCATATCGTCGAGCATCTGCACGGTGTCGTCGCATTGCGGCGTGCGGAAGCCGAAAACATTGATGCCCGTCACAGCGACCGCCAGTTCAGGATCGCGACACGCCTGTTGCCGTGCGCTCTGGTGAGAGCGCCGAGGATCGCGCTGTAGTTCTCAGCGGAATCGATGTCCTCGACGTATGTGTCGAGCACCTGCGAATAGTGCTTCCCGGCGACCACGTAGGCGATGAAGATGTGATATGGCGCGGGAGGCTGCGGCGCCGCTTCCTTCGCTTCGGTAGGTGTCTCATTCTCGCTCATGGTCGTCTCCCGCGTTGATGAGCCGAAACTCTCACGTCAAAAAGTGAAAGTCAATTAAAAAGTGAAAGTGTGAAGCTGATTTTCCCCGAGGGGCCTATTTCTCCGGGGCGGGGCTTGTCGGGTGCGTAGGAATATGATCCTATGAGGCATGGGAACACGTCGCATCCACGATTACAGTTATCTGATCGAACGCCTCGACGAGCGCAACAACACGATCGAGACCATCGGCGAGATGAACAACTTCGCTGTCGCCAAAGCAGCTTTCGAGGCCGCCCTGACGCAGCGCACCATGGCCCGCCTCACTCTGCGCGAGGGCGGACGCATCATCGAACTGGTTGAAACCGGGCTGTACGACTCCAAGACGGGCAAGGTTGCCGTGCTGCAGCGCCGCGGCTGATTTTCTCCGAGTGGTTGCAAATCGGTCGTCGACGTGGTTGAGTTTGCCGGGTGGAGGGCTCCATGACCAAAGCAATCGTTACAGGAATCGCGCTGCTTGCGTTCGGCGTCACGATGGGCAGTGCCGCAGCGTCTGGCGTTCATACGCTTTCGGTTGCCGAGCAACAGACCGTCCGCGAAGCTCTGCTCGAACAACTCAAAGATCCTGACAGTGCCCGGTTCAAGGACTTCGTTGCGGTCACCAAATCCGGTGACACGGAAACTGTCTGCGGCCTGGTTAACGCCAGAAACTCCTACGGCGGATATTCAGGCTTCGCACCTTTCTACGGCCTGCTGATGAAGGCGAAGGCGAAGAGCGGCGCCAAGGTTCCGTTCTTCTGGATCGGCAAGATCGGCGGCACTGCGGCTGACACTTCGATCGTCGTCGATATGTGCGCAAAGGACGGCATTTCCATTCTCTGATTTTCTCCGAGGCGTCGGAATCCCATTTTCTCCGAGGGGTCTATTTCTCCGAGGGGTCTATTTCTCCGAGGGGCGGCCTGCCGCAGCAGCTGGCCGGCTCGTCGAAATGAGGCGGCCGGAATCGTCGGTCGCCTGGTCGCCGAGCAAATCGTTTCACTTCCGGAACGAAATGCAGGAATAAAAACCTAGGAAAATATGCCTACATTTTAGGCATGCCGGCGACCTGGCGCCGCGCTAACCGATTGCCTTGTTTCAACTTTCTTTCACGTCGCGATTGACTCTATCGTGTAGTTTCACTAATTACGTGAAAGTCACTTGAAAGGAGTCGACCATGTGGGATTGTGAATACACTGACACATTCGTAGGCGAGGCGAATTATTCATGGGTGCATCGCGCCGAAGTCAAAAACATAGAAGGCGCGAGCAACCGCCGCATGGCGCGCGAATTTAAAGCCGTGCTCGGCCTTACCGGTATGCGCGGCCGCAGCTATTGGCATGGCGATGCATGGGAATTCCGGCCGTATAAATCTTGCACAATCGCCTTCGCCCAATTCCGCGATTGAATCACGTTTAAAGAGGGAATCACGCAAATGCGTTCAATCATCCTCGCCTTACTCGCCTGCAGCGCTACCGGTCTCGGCACCATGTATCTGGCAAAAGTCGCTTGCGACCTGCCCGAGCCGGCAACGTTCGAAATAGTCGCCGAGACCTATTCCGGCAACGTCTATGTGGCGGGAGTCGGCGACAGCTGCCGCGCAGCATGGGAAGGCGCACGCGTCCCTTCCGACTGGTCAAGCATCATTTGCCGGGAGTCAAAGTGATGGACTTTCTCGCCCTGCAGCGTTGCCTCAATCGGGCACGCGCGGCCGTTCGCAACGGCAACATCATTACAGCCGACTCGCATATGCGCCATGCGCTCAGCATCGCCAATTCGCTGAAGAGCGCGACGGCCAGGCGCGTCATTTTCCGAATCCGAAACAAGATGCGGCCGCATGTGTCGCGGGAACTGGACTACATCGCCGCGCAAATCGTTGCCGGCAAATTCAACTGAAAAGAGGGAATCATGTCAATGTCACTTAAGGAAATCTGGAATCGTCAATCCTATGCCGGAGGAACGCCAAGCGCTGCCGAATTGCTTGTTTGGTCCTATCGATACCATAGGGCCACGGGATTGCGCGTCGATAGATATTCGCTGCATTCGCGCGGCGCATTGGCCGTCGACGCCATAAAAGAGGCACGCAGAGAAGCTGCAGCAGGGAAGACTCGTTACCTTTCCAGTCTTCCGGCCGGCTATGGCACGAGCGGAAAGCCATTCTCCGCATACGGCTCAAAGCACATGCGATTCATCGAGTCCTCGATCGCGGCCGGACTCCGCTTTGTCGGCTATGCGGACAAGATCGCCGAGTTGCAGCATACCGGCTGGTATCTGCAGAATGGCGACTACAATGAATCCGTCCGCGGAGTCATCTTTCGCATGGCTGCCCGGAATGGCGTCGAGCGTTTCGTAGGCGGCTACGAAGATCCGTGGAACGGCAAAGCCGACTCCGATGGACCTGTTTGCCTCGACTTCAGCGACATTCGCGACTCGGAACGCGATGCTGCCTATGCTGCCGACTCCATTGCCGAGCGCATGGCGAAAACGCATCGCGAATATGACGCAGCATGGCAAGCCGGTAGCCAATATGCCGGGCTCGGGGAAGTGATTTCCGATAGCCGTGCCGAGATCAAAGAGTCAATCTCACTTTTCCGCCAGCTGCGCCGCGACCTGGTAGCCGCGTCGATCGACGTTGCGAAATACGGCAAGCTATGCGCGACCATTCGCGGCGACGTGCGCAAGGAACTGGACTCCATCGCCGAAGCACGGGCCGAACGCGCCAGGCTGCGGGAAGGCGACTGGATATCCGAACGGCTGCCCGGTTGGAATTCCAACGATTCGAACCTGGTCGCCGCGTTCAATGACGGCGCCGGCATAGCCGCTTGACTCTCGTATCAATTTCACTAAATAAGTGAAAGTCACTTTTGACAGAAAAGGAACGTGAAATGAAAACTTCCAAATCGACCTTTGCCGAATCCGAACGCGGCCGCATTCGCCGCGATAGCCGGCGCCGGGCACGGCATGCCAAGCGCACCTTCGCCTTCATGGCTTCGGTCTAATGGGAGTCGGGAAAATGAAGTATCGTGAACCGAAGCCCGAGACCGTCCTGGCTGCCACACTGGCAAGTGAACCGGGCGAACATTCTATCGGCCACTATGCCGCGTGTGACGCGGAGTCGCTTGTGCGTCTCGGCAAACGTGCTGCCCGCATTGCCGAGCAACGCTGCAACGGAATCGAACGCTTCGATCCGAAAGCCGGCCGCGTGCTCGCGACCTGGACGGAAGAGGATGAAACGCGCGCCGATCAAGCTGCCGAGCGCATCCGCAAACAGGCTGCCGAGATTCTGAAATCCTATGGCGCGGATAGCGTCACGGTAGGCGGAGATCCGCGCGGCTTTTGTCTCACATTTCGCCTTGCATCCGGCCGTTCGAATTCGGCTAGCTCCGGCATTTGGGGAGTCTGAGCCATGTTGAAAATTGAGTTTTCAACGGAAAACGCCGCCTTCGACGAAAGCCCGGCCGAAGTGACCGCGCGCATTTTGCGCGATATCGCTACCAAGATTGAAACCACGTCGCATGGTGGCGGCCCGGTCTATGACGGCAATGGCAACCGAATCGGAGTCTGGACTCTCAGCATCCGCGATCGCGAGTCCGACGCATGATTCCCGCGGCTTCCGTCCAACGTCAGCGCGACCTGGTAGCCGAGTCCATCGCTGCCGAGCCATTCGCGGAGTCGGCATTCGCTGCCGTCGATATCCTGGACGGTAACGATTGGCATTTGCCGAGCCGCGCCTAAAAATCAACTTTAAAGAGGAAATCACGCAAATGCCCGAATTCATTCTTGATACGGCCGGACGCGTGCCGATTGCCCATGCCGAACACATCATGGGCGCCACGTTGGCTTTCGATAACCTGGACGCCTTCACGCAAGGCTATATCGAAGCGCTGTTTTTCACATCCGAATGCCCGCAAGTCGACACGGAAGAATTCTGGACTCCTGAGTTTCAGGAAGACATGCGGGAAGGCCGCGCGGATGGAGTCCTACCGTGCGACGTGGGGTTCGGCGACCTAAGCCCGGAAGCGCTGCAAAGCATCATTGCCGATTGCCGCGATTTTCAGGAAGCCAACGCCGCGTTGCTCGGGCAGGCATATGAGACCGTCCGCGAATACACGTGCGGCCATTACGATCCGACCTATGACGCATCGCAAGCCGGCCGCGATTTCTGGTTTACCCGTAACGGCCATGGCGTCGGCTTTTGGGACCGTGGACTCGGCGAGGTAGGCGAAAAGCTTTCCAAGGCGTGCGGCCGAACTGAGATCGATCCTTATTTCGGCGAAGACGGCCGAGTCCATCTCGATTGAACTATCACCTTTAAAGAGGGAATCACGCAAATGAATCTTTTTGAAACCGAAAAGCAACTGGCAGCTTCCGGCTACCTTTTCCGCATCGTCGACAATGGTGGCGCGACCTTCGATCGTATAACCGTCATTTTCAGCGACGGGGATTGCCTCGGCCTATCGCAAAGCGGCGCCGGCTTTTCCCAATGGGGCGGCAATATAGACCTGCAGGGGATAGCCGAACGCGTTGAAAGCGGCGAAGAGGTCGACCTTTCATTCGGCGACCTATTGCCCGAATTGCGCTTGCACATTCTCCGCAGAGTCAATGAGGCATGGCGCGACTCTCTGGAAGCGATCGCGGCCGATAATCGCGACATCGTAGCAAGCGGCCGTGAGAAGGCTGAAGTCAATGACGGCACATGGCAAAGCGGTGGCAAGGGCATTTATGCGGCCGGAACGGCCTATTGCGTGCGCCTGGACTCCTATTGGGGTGGCGAAGACCGCGGACCTTACACAAGCCCGGCTGAAGCATTGGCAGCCACGTTGCCGGATGCATATTCGCTTGCCGGTCCTGAGTATCATTCATCCGTCGACGTGGACTCGATGAAACGGACCAAGGGCACGGCCGCCAGGTTGCGCGCCTTGGAAAAGCGCAACGCAATGGAGTCGGCAGCATGACCTATTTCAATGGGCATGGTTTCACGGATTGCCGAGGCCAATGGCGCTATGCACCCACGACGGCAATCTACTGTGACACATGCGCGGAATCAGCAATTCCGCTGCCGCAGATTGATTCTCGCCGAGATGGGGAATCCGATGCTGAACACGCGCGGCGGGCGGGCGGACAGCGCCACCACGGAACCGATTTCAAATGGGCGCCCTGGTATGGCGGAAACACCGCATGCATGAAATGCGGGAAGCTTGTCTAAATGACCTTCCTACATCTCGGCAATGGCGCCGCTATCCCGTATCGCTACCTTTCCCGTCACGTGGGAATCTTCGGTGCAACGGGAACCGGTAAATCCGTCACGCTTGGCGCCATTGCCGAGCGTGCGCCTTGCCCGATTCTGATATTCGACGCGAAAGGCGACCTTGAGTCCCTTGCGTCGACTCTCATTCGGCCGGCTATGCGGATCGATGCAATGGGCGCCGATCTACTAGCACGCGCCCTAGACCTATCCGAAGCACAAGCCGGCGCCCTTCAGATTGCCCTCGCATGGGCCGAAGACTGCAACCGCGGCGTTGCCACGCTCGCGGATCTGCGCTGCCTGCTTAACGATGCGCTGCAGCACGATCTAAGCGGCGCCTACGGTCTCATATCCCCGATATCCGTTGCGGCCGTCCAGCGTGCCCTATTGCGGCTGGAACGGCATTCCCCGTGGACTTTCACCGCGTCGACGTTCGATCCGCGCGACACGGCCGGAATCGCGGTCTACGCAGCTGCCGAACTGGCCAGCGTGCCAGGTCTATATGGCGCGTTTGCCGCCCATGTGCTCGACTCGCTTTATCGCGGTCTCGGGGAAGTCGGCGACGTGGCAGCACCCGGACTCCTGGTTATGATCGACGAAGCGCATTTGATATTTGACGGTGCGAGTCCATCCATCGTGCGGCGCATAGAACAAATCACGCGACTCATTCGTTCGAAGGGAGTCGGCCTGGTCTATGTGACGCAATCGCCTTCGGATCTACCGGCCGCGATAGCCGGGCAGCTGGCAACGCGGATTCAACATGCTTTGCGCGCATCGACTCCGCAGCATCTCAAAGCGCTTAAAGCCGCGGCCGAGACCATGCCCGGCAACATCGCTGCCGCGGATATCCTGGGACTCGGAACCGGGCAGGCTATCGTTTCCATTCCAGATGCGGCCGGCAAGCCCTTGCCAGGTCGCTGCGTTGCCATACAGCGCGGCAAGGTCGCTTTGCATGGCGTAGGGCTTCCTGAGCCTGTACAGCCTGCTAGGGCGCCCATGGCGGCAGATGAGCCTATCCCCGAGCCTTCGGCGCCCATGCCTCGCCCATGGTGGCGCTATGCTGTCTGGACGGCCGCGGCGCTATGGGGACTCGTGCTGATAGGCCACGCGTTGCCTTAGATCGTCTTTCCATCGTCTTCCCCGAGCCCGGCCATTGAGCCGGGCTTTTTGTTTGTCCATTGCCACGTCGTCGCCGTGCTGCCCTGCTGCCGTGCTGCCGTGCCTGGGGCTGCCCTGCTGCCGTGCTGCCCTGCTGCCCTGCTGCCGTGCTGCCGTGCCTGGGGCTGCCCTGCTGCCCTGCTGCCGTGCCTGGGGCTGCCCTGCTGCCGTGCTGCCCTGCTGCCCTGCTGCCG